>Ga0213838_1000009_pt1 | contig 684939 bp, 587 predicted proteins | sample SWPATP13_FD_160577 | JGI IMG/M metagenome (GOLD analysis project Ga0213838, IMG submission 160577) | Coastal seawater microbial communities from Marineland, Florida, United States - SWPA TP1 #3 | ecosystem: Environmental > Aquatic > Marine > Coastal | place: USA: Florida | collected 2016-08-06 | reverse complement strand
CCACTACGGTGAAACTATCCGTTCCGCTGTAATTGTTGTTAGGTGTATAAGTAAATGTTCCGTCTGGATTCACCACTACCGTACCGTTGGTTGGTGGAGTACCTGCAGTATACGTTAACGGATCGCCGTCCACATCAGTTGCCGTTACTTTTCCGCTAACCGGCATGTTTTTGGTTGTCGTTACGTTTACTGGTGTAGTCGCCACTGGTGCATCGTTAACTGGTGTTACCGTTACGTTAATGGTAACTGTAGTTGTTCCACCTTTTCCATCGCTCACCGTTACCACGAAACTATCCGTTCCGTTGAAGTTCGCATTTGGTGTATACGTGTAAGTGCCATCAGCCCTCACCACAACCGTTCCGTTTGTTGGCGGTGTTGTCGTGGTATAAGTCAATGGATCGCCATCAGCATCTGTAGCAGTGATTGTTCCGTTAACCGGGGTATCTTCTGCGGTAGTGACTGCTGGTGATGTAGCCACCGGTGCATCGTTAACTGGTGTTACCATGACGTTGATGGTTACTGTAGTTGTTCCACCTTTGCCATCGCTCACCGTTACCACGAAACTATCCGTTCCGTTGAAGTTCGCATTTGGTGTATAGGTGTAAGTACCATCAGGTCTTACCACAACCGTTCCGTTTGCTGGAGGTGTTGTCGTGGTATAAGTCAATGGATCGCCATCAGCATCTGTAGCAGTGATTGTTCCGTTAACCGGGGTATCCTCGTTGGTGGTAATGGCTGGTGCCGTAACTACCGGAGCCACATTGCTTGGCGAAATGGTCACATTCACGGTTACCGTGGTTGTGCCACCTTTACCATCACTCACCACTACGGTGAAACTATCCGTTCCGCTGTAATTGTTGTTAGGTGTATAAGTAAATGTTCCGTCTGGATTCACCACTACCGTACCGTTGGTTGGTGGAGTACCTGCAGTATACGTTAACGGATCGCCATCCACATCAGTTGCCGTTACTTTTCCGCTAACCGGGATGTTTTTGGTTGTTGTTACGTTTACTGGTGTAGTCGCCACTGGTGCATCGTTAACTGCTGTTACCGTTACGTTAATGGTAACTGTTGTGGTTCCACCTTTTCCATCGCTCACGGTAACTACGAAACTATCCGTTCCGTTGAAGTTCGCATTTGGTGTATAAGTGTATGTTCCATCAGGTCTTACCACAACCGTTCCGTTTGCCGGAGGTATTGTCGTGGTATAAGTCAATGGATCGCCATCAGCATCTGTAGCAGTGATAGTTCCGTTAACCGGGGTATCTTCTGCGGTAGTGACTGCTGGTGATGTAGCCACCGGTGCATCGTTAACTGGTGTTACTGTTACGTTGATGGTTACTGTAGTTGTTCCACCTTTGCCATCGCTCACCCTTACCACGAAACTGTCGGTTCCGTTGAAGTTGGCGTTTGGTGTATACGTGTAAGTGCCATCAGCCCTCACCACAACCGTTCCGTTTGCCGGAGGTATTGTCGTGGTATAAGTCAATGGATCGCCATCAGCATCCGTGGCAGTGATTGTTCCGTTAACCGGGGTATCTTCTGCGGTAGTGACTGCTGGTGATGTGGCCACTGGTGCACGGTTATCTCTGATGTTAACAATTGCTGGCATAGTACTAGCCGTAATCAATGTATTGCTGGTTGCAGCATTCATGGTTAAAATTACGGTTTCGTTGCCTTCATTGAGGTTATCATCTAAAACCGGAACAGCTAAGGTCACTGTAGTTTGACCGGCCGGAATGGTAACGCTGTTAACCAGTGGTGTATAATCTGCTCCGCTGGTTGCGGTTCCACCTATCGTATAGCTAATTACCGTTGGAGTTGCCGATACATTGCTCAACGTAAAGGTAAACTGACCAGGTGTGTTAGGTTCAGCACCATCAGTTGCGGTTACTGAAACAGTTGCGGTTGTACCATCAATAATGTTAATCGTAGCCGGAGCAGTATTAACCGTTACCAATGGATTGTTAGAAGTTGTTAAAGTAGCGATAACAGTTTCATTTCCTTCAACAATGACATCAGCCAATACTGGAATAGTAACCGTAGCTGAAAGCTGACCAGCCGGAATCAGTACGGTTTTACTGATGATCGTGCTATAGTCACTTCCCTCTGTAGCTGTACCGCTAAGGTTAAAGGTTACCTGGGTATCAGATGCTGATGGCTTGCTTAATGTAATGGTAAACCCTCCGTTTACTAATCCATTTTCATTTCCGTCAATTCCTGAAGTAATGGTTGCAACTGAACTATCATTATCAATGATGGTAGTCGTTGCCGTACCTGTACCAATGGTAACTAAACCACCCGTAACATTATTAATTGACGCACTGAATGTTTCGTTCGCCTCTATCAGGTTATCATCATTGATAGGAACACTAAAGCTTAGTGTTACACCGGCAGCTGCCCCTGCCGGGAAAGTTAATGTACCACTTGTGGCAGTATAATCCAATCCAGCTAATGCAGTTCCGTCTGCCGTTGCATAAGCTACTGTAAATGCATTTTGAACAGCATTACTTAGCGTTACCACAAATGTAGCCGTGCCGGCATCTTCATTTACAGTTGGTGCGGTTGAAATACTTACCGTTGCAGTATTGTTATCGGCAATGGTAATGGTTGCCGGTACGTTACTCGTTGTAATTAATGTATTGTTTGAACCTACTAAATTAGCGACTACGGTTTCCGGGCCTTCTGTTAAACCATCTGCCAGTACAGGAATAGTGATGGTTGCACTAAGCTGACCTGCCGGAATGGTCACTGTTTTGGTTACAATTGTACTATAGTCACTTCCTTCAGTTGCCGTACCACCTAATGTATAGGTAATCTCTGTATCTGTTGCCGATGGATTACTTAGTGTTACCGTAAACGTTCCGTTAACAGGTCCGTTTTCATTACCATTGGTACCACTGGTAACCGTTGCAATGGTTGAACCGCTATCGGTAATATTTACAGTAGCTGGTGTTACGCTTGCCGCAATTGCCGGGTTATTGGTTCCAGCATTCATCGTTAAAATCACAGTTTCTGTTCCTTCAACAATATTATCGCTCAATACCGGTACGGATACCCTTACCACAGTTTGTCCTGCCGGAATGGTTACCGCATTTCCGATTGAAGTATAATCTGCTCCACTGCTTGCTGTACCACTTACAGTATAAGTAACGATTGTAGCTGTAGTAGATAAATTGCTTAGCGTAAAAGTAAACTCACCTGGTGTAGTCGGTTCAGCACCATCGGCAGTTGCCGTTACTGTTATCAGGGCAGTTGTATTATCCGTAATATTGATGGTTGCAGGTGTTGTATTTATGCTTACCAAAGCACTTGCCGAACCACTTAGTGTAGCCACAACGGTCTCGGTACCTTCAACCATATGATCTGTTAGTACAGGAATAGTAATGGTAGCAGTCGTTTGTCCGGCCGGGATGGTAACGGTTTTGGTTACAATCGTACCGTAATCGGTACCTTCTGTTGCCGATCCCCCTAAAGTATAGGTTAATTGCGTATCAGTTGATGATGGATTACTTAACGTGATCGTGAATGTTCCGCTTACCGGACCAGCCTCGCTACCGTTAGTTCCTCCAGTTATCGTGGCTGTTGCAGCATCATCATCCAAAATAGTGACGGTTGCTCTTCCTGTACCGATAGTGACCAAACCGCCTGTTACATTGCTGATAATTCCATCAAATGTTTCAGTTGGCTCAGCAATATTATCGTTAACAATCGGAACAGTAAATGTTAAACTCGCACCAGCAGCAGATCCTGCAGGGAAAGTTAAAGTACCACTTGTAGAGACGTAATCTGTACCTGCTTTCGCTGAACCGTCTGCTGTTCCGTAATCTACATTAAATGCATCCTGTACTGCTCCGCTTAGGGTAATGGTAAAGGTTGCCGTTCCCGCTGATTCGTTAATGGTTGCTTGTGATATTGAAATACTTGCGTTGACATTGTTGTTATCAATAATATTGATCATAGCTGGTGCATTATTGATCGATACTAAAGAACTGTTTGTACCAGTTAATGTAGCCACAACGGTTTCAGTTCCTTCTACAATATTATCTGTTACCACCGGAATAGTAATGGTAGCGGTAGTTTGACCTGCAGGAATAGTAACGGTTTTGGTTATCGCCGTATAATCATTACCCTCTGTTGCTGTTCCGCCTAAGCTAAATGTAATTTGCGTAGCTGTTGATGATGGATTACTCAAGGTGATTTTGAATGTTCCGCTTGAAGGTCCGTTTTCGTTACCGTCAACTCCGGCGGTGATGCTGGCTACCGAAGTGTCATTATCGGTAATGCTCACCGTAGCCGATGCAGTACCAATGGTTACCACACCACCCGTTACATTGCTTAATGATGCACTGAATGTTTCAGTTGGTTCTACCAGATTATCAGCAATAATGGGGACCAAAAACGACAAGGTAGCGTCTGCTGCAGCACCTGCCGGGAAGGTTAATACACCACTGCTTGCCGTATAATCATCTCCTGCAATGGCAGTTCCGTTAAGCGTAGCATAACTTACTTTAAATTCATTTTGAACCGCTTTGCTTAGGGTAACGGTGAAAGTAGCTGTACCAGCACCCTCATTAATGATCGGAGTGGTAGAAATACTTACCGTAGCAGCATCCTCATCAAGAATGTTAATCGTTGCTGGTGTATTACTTACTGCAATAGCTGGATTACTCGAAGAAGTGAGTGTTGCCACAACATTTTCAGTTCCTTCAGCTAAATCATCAGCTAAAACAGGAATGGTGATCGTTCCTGTAGTTGCGCCTGCAGGGATTACAATCGTTTTCGCTACGGCGCTGTAATCAGCACTTTCTGTAGCCGAACCTGTTAAATTAAATGTTAGTGTAGTAGGGGTTGATGATGGATTACTCAAAGTAACTTTAAATACGCCACTCACCAATCCGTTTTCGTCAGCATTTTGATCAGCCGTAATGGTTGCAATTGCAGCATCATTATCAGCTATAGTTACAGTTGCCGGACTTGCACCTATCGCTACATCAGCGCCTTGTACATTGCTCAAACCAACAGTAAATGTTTCTGAATTTTCAACAATTTGATCATCATTAACCGGAATAACAACATTCAGAACGGTACCTGCCGGAGAATTAGCCGGGAAGGTTAATCGGCCTGATGTTGCTGTATAATCTAAACCTGCCAATGCTGTTCCGTTTGCCGTTGCATAATCAACAGTAAAGCTATTTTGAACTGCAATGTTCAGGGTTACCGAAAGTGTCACGGTACCTATCGATTCCGGAACACTTGCGGCGCTGATGGCAATACTCACATTAGCGGTATTGGCATCTAAAATATTAATGCTTGCTGGTGTAGTACTTACAGTAATCGCAGCCTGATTTGAAGTACCTAAAGTTGCCACTACTGTTTCAATTGGTTCAGCAATCGCATCAACAATTACCGGAATGGTAATCGTTGCTTTAGTATCCCCGGCAGGGATAACCACTGTTTTGGTGGCAATTGCCGTATAATCTGTACCCTCAGTAGCGGTTCCGCCTAAAGTAAAAGTAACTTGTGTATCGGTAGATGACGGATTACTTAAACTGACGATGAATGTTCCATTTACAGGCCCTGTTTCGTTTCCGTTTGTTCCAGGCAAAATACTTGCCACAGCGTTATCATTATCTGTAATATTAACGCTCGCAGTAGCAGTAGCGATAGTTACCGCTGCCCCTCTTACATTGCTTAAGGTAGCCGTAAAGTTTTCAGTTGCCTCAACCAGATTATCATCATTAATTGGAACAGTGAAGCTTAACGTAGCTCCTGCTGCAGAACCTGCAGGGAAGATTAAAGTACCAGCCGTTGCGGTAAAATCCGTTCCTGCTGTTGCTGTTCCATTGGCCGTGGCATAATCAACGGTAAAGCCATTCTGAACGGCTGCACTTAAGGTTACTGTAAAAGTAGCCGTTCCTGCGTTTTCATTAATCACTGGCATAGTGGAAATACTTACTGATGCCGTACTGTTATCCAGAATATTGATGGTAGCAGGTAAGTTATTTACGCTGATAGCCGGGTTATCGGAACCTGTAAGCGTGATCACCACATTCTCAGTACCTTCTACTACTGCATCTGCCAATACCGGAACGGTAATTGTCGCCGTTGTAGCGCCTGCAGGAATGGTAATTGTTCTTGGAATGGCAGTATAGTCATTACCCTCCGTAGCAGTACCCGCAACTGTATAGGTGATCACGGTTGGTGTTGCCGAAGGATTGGTTAAAGTAACCGTAAACGTTCCGTTAACAGGTCCGTTTTCGTTACCTTCTACCCCGCTTGTAATACTGGCTACAGCGGTATCGTTATCAGCAATATTTACGGTTGCCGAAGCTGTACTTGCCGTAATTGATGGATTATTGGTAGCGGCATTCATCGTTAAGATTACCGTTTCTGTAGGCTCAACAATATTATCATCCAATACGGGTACGGCTACAGTAGCTGTAGTTTGACCAGCAGCAATGGTAACTGTATTACCAATAGCGGTATAATCCGTTCCGCTGCTTGCTGTTCCGTTTACCGTATAATTGATGATGGTATTCGTAGTAGCAACATTACTCAAAGTAAAAGTGAATAAACCTGCATTACTCGGTTCAGATCCGTTAGTAGTGGCCGCAACGGTTACCGTAGCAACGGTAAAATCAGCAATATCGATGTTTGCTGGGGTTGTGTTCACTGTAACCGCCGGATTATTCGTTGAACCTAATGTAATCACTACGTTTTCGGTACCTTCTACAATATTGTCAGTTAATACCGGAATGGTAATGCTTGCTGTGGTTTCACCTGCCGGAATCGTAACTGATTTCAGTACTATCGGCGTATAATCGTTTCCTTCATTTGCCGTACCACCAACACTATAAGTAATGGTTGTTGGCGTAGCCGATGGATTACTAAGCGTTACGGTAAATGTACCATTCACCGGACCATTTTCTGATCCGTTAGTACCGGCAGTGGTGGTAGCAACCGAGGTATCATTGTCGGTAATACTTACCATGGCAGGCGTTGTACTTGCCGTAATAGCGGCATTATTAGTCGCTGCAACCATCGTTAACACCACAGTTTCTGTAGGTTCTACAATGTTATCATCCAGTACGGGTACGGCTACAGTTGCTGTAACCTGACCGGCAGGAATCGTAACTGTTGTACCAATTGCTGTGTAATCGCTTCCACTGGTTGCGGTACCGTTTACAGCAAAGGCAATTTGCGTATCCGTAGTAGAAGGATTACTCATGGTGAAAGTAAATAATCCTGGCGTAGCGGGTTCAGCTCCACTTGTTGTGGCCGCAACCATTATGGTTGCAGTCGTATTATCGGTAATATTAATACTTGCAGGGGTACCACTCACCGTCACTAATGGATTACCTGAAGCAGTTAATGTAGCGATCACCGTTTCGGTACCTTCTACTTTTGCATCAGCCAATACAGGAATGGTAATGGTAGCAGTAGTTGCACCTGCAGGAATCGTAATGGTTTTTGTTACCGGTGTATAATCATCACCTTCTTGTGCGGTACCGCTTAAGGTAAAAGTTAAAATAGTAGGTTGCGATGATGGATTACTCAAAGTAACGATGAATGTTCCATTTACCGGACCATTTTCACTTCCTTGTGTTCCTGAAGCAATAGTGGCGGTAGCGGTATCATTATCTGTAATGTTTACAGTAGCTGGTGTGGTGCTTGCTGTAATCGAAGGGTTATTTGTTGCAGCAACCATGGTTAATACAACAGTTTCATTGCCTTCAGCGATATTATCATCCAGTACAGGAACAGAAACCGTTACTGTTGTGGTACCGGCAGGGATAGTTACCGCAGTACCAATGCCCGTATAATCTGTACCACTGGTTGCCGTACCGTTTACACTATAGGTAATCTGCGTATCAGTAGTTGATGCATTACTTAAAGTAAAAGTAAATAAACCTGGTGTATTGGGCTCTGCACCATCAGTGCTTGCAGCTACCGTAACGGTTGCGGTGGTGTGATCCGAAATATCAATATTTGCCGGCGTGTTATTTACCGTCACCAAAGGATTTCCGGAATTGGTTAATGTGATAATCACCGTTTCAGTTCCTTCCACCAGGTTGTCTGTTAATACAGGAATGGTGATGGTTCCGTTTGTTGCGCCCGCTGGTATGGTAATGGTTTTAGTGGTGATGGTACTGAAGTCTGACCCTTCGCTGGCCGTACCACCTAAAGTATAGGTAATGGTAGTCGGTTGCGAAGATGGATTGCTCAGTGTTACCGTAAATGTTCCGTTAACTGGTCCATTTTCGTTACCTGCAATGCCTGCTGTAACCGTGGCCACCGATGCATCGTTATCCACAATAGTAGCAGTAGCGGTAGCATTGCTGATCAATACCACTCCGCCGGTAATGTTACTAATGGTAGCGGTAAAGGTTTCAGAAAGTTCAGCAATATTATCCTCTAAAATGTTAACCGTAAAAGTTTGTACTGCACCAGCTGCCGATCCTGCAGGGAATGTTAATATTCCGCTTTGAGCAGTATAATCATCTCCAGCAACGGCTGAACCATTTGCAGTTGCAAAATCAACTCTAAATTCATCCTGTACTGCATTATTTAAAGTTACCGTAAAGGTTACTGTTCCATCGCCTTCATTAACCGTAGCCGGAGCAGAAATACTCACACTTGCCGTATTGGCATCTAAAATGTTAATGGTAGCCGTTGCAGCGTTAATGGTAATCGCCGTGTTGCTTGAGGTACCCAATGTAGCAATAACCGTTTCTAATGATTCAGTTGTAGCATCGGTTAATACCGGAATAGTAATCGTACCTGTAGTTTCACCTGCAGGAATAGTAATGGTTTTGGTTGTAATAGTAGAATAATCAGCTCCTTCAGTTGCCGTACCACCTAAAGTATAGCTAATCTGGGTAGCTGAAGATGATGGTTTACTCAACGTTACGGTAAATGTACCATTAACCGGTCCCGTTTCATTTCCGTTTATACCTGCTGTAACGGTCGCAATAGCGGTATCATTATCCGTGATGGTAGCGGTAGCAGTGCCCGTAGCAATAGTGACTAAACCACCTGTTGGGTTACTCAATACGGCATCAAAGGTTTCACTTGGTTCAACCAGGTTATCATCATTCACCGGTACGGTAAAAGTTAAAGTGGTACCCGCTGCAGATCCTGCAGGGAATGTTAGTGTTCCGTTAGTTGCAACGTAATCTAATGCTGGGCCTGCAAGTGCAGTACCGTTGGCAGTTGCATAATCAACACTAAAGGCATTTTGTACAGCAGTACTGAGTGTTACCGTAAAAGTAGCCGAGCCAGCTGCTTCACCAATGCTTGATGGCGTTGCTGCAATGCTTACGGTAGCCGTATTGGCATCTGTAATGTTAATCGTTGCTGCTGTGGCATCCACATTTACCAGCGGATTGTTCGCTGTTCCCAATTTAGCAATCACCGTTTCAGTTCCTTCTAAAACATTATCGGTGAGTACTGGAATAGTAATGGTGCCGATGGTAGCACCTGCCGGTATAGTGATGGTTTTGGTTACAATCGTGCTGTAATCGCTTCCTTCACTTGCAGTACCCGCCAAAGTATAAGTAATGGTGGTAGGTTGCGATGATGGATTGTTTAGGGTCACCGTGAATGTTCCATTTACCGGGCCATTCTCATTACCGGCAATACCTGGGGCAATCGTTGCGGTTACCGTGTCGTTATCAGCAATATTTACCGTAGCAGGTGTGGTGCTAGCAGTAACTGATGCATTACTGGTTGCGGCTACCATAGCTAAAACTACGGTTTCGTTCCCTTCTGCAATGTTATCATCCAGCACAGGCACTGAAAGTGTTGCTGTAATTTGGCCGGCCGGGATACTAATGGTAGTACCTAAAGCAGTGTAGTCTGTACCACTTGTTGCGGTTCCGCTCAGTGCAAAAGTAATTACGGTAGCAGTTGAGGCAGGACTACTCAAAGTAAAAGTAAACTGACCAGGTGTATTGGGTTCTGCCCCATTAGCTGTTGCTGCCACAGTAACTGTTGCTGTGGTGTTATCAGTAATATTGATGCTTGCAGGTGCATTATTTGTAGTGATTGCCGTATTATTGGTTGTACCAAGTGTTGCAATCACATTTTCTGTACCCTCTACAACATTATCAGTAATGACCGGAATGGTAATGGTTCCTGTGGTTTGTCCGGCAGGAATAGTAATGGTTTTTGCCGTAATCGTACTGTAATCTAAACCTTCAGTAGCCGAACCTGCTAATATGTAAGTAATTTCGGTATCAGTTGAGGAAGCTTTGCTTAAAGTAACGGTGAAAGTTCCGGCAACCGGACCCGCCTCATTTCCATTAATTCCCGGAGCGATGGTTGCAATTGCGGTATCATTATCTACAATGCTTACTGTAGCTGTTGCAGTACCAATGGTAACCAGGTTTCCTGTAACGTTAGTAATGGTTGCACCAAATGTTTCGCTGGTTTCTACCAGATCATCATTTATAATCGGCACAGTAAAGGTTAGTGTAGCACCAGCTACCGAATTAGCCGGGAAGGTTAACGTACCAGCAGTAATGGCGGTATAGTCACTTCCCTGCATAGCCGTTCCATCTACAGTACTGTAGCTTACAGTAAAGGCATTTTGAACGGCATTACTTAGCGTTACCGTAAAGGTAGCCGTACCGTCTGCTTCGTTTACGCTGGTTGGCGTAGCCGAAATGCTTACCGTAGCCGGATCATTATCCGTAATGGTTCCAATTCCTTCTGCCTGGGTAATGGTAGCCGGAGCACTTGCAGCACTTAGGGTTACTTTGAAACTTTCCGAAGCTTCGGTTACATTATCATCAGTAATGTCAATAACAATGCTTTGTGTGGCACCGCTTACCGATCCCGCCGGGAAGGTAACTGTACCCGTTTTTGCAGTATAGTCTGCTCCTGCTATCGCTGTATTATTGGCAGTGGCATAATTTACTGTTAATGCATCTTGTGTATTTCCGGTTAAAGTTACCGTAAAGGTCATAGTACCTGCATTTTCTGCAGCAGTTACACTATTAATGGCAACACTTACGGCGTCATCATCCGTAATTGTTGCTGTACCAGTTGCACCTGCAGCTGGAATAGTTACTGGCGAACCAGCACTTACACCCGTTAAAGTTGCGGTAAAGGTTTCTGCTAATTCAGCAATATTATCATTCACCAATGGAACATCAAAGGTTTGCGTAGCGCCACTGATTGAACCGGCAGGGAAAGTTACCGATCCGGTTGCTGCAGTATAATCACTGCCTGCCAATGCAGTTCCGTTTGCAGTAGTAAAGTTTACTGTAAACGCATTTTGTACATTACCGGTTAAGGTTACAGTAAAAGTTGCTTTGCCGGCATTTTCTACAACAGTAACATTATTTACGGCTACAGTAGCCACATCATTATCGGCGATGTTAACTGTTGCCGGTAAAGTACTGGCAGTAATGGCGGTATTGCTCGTTGCAGCAACCATGGTTAAAATCACCGTCTCTGTACCCTCAGCAATATTATCAGGCTGAACAGTTACCGGTAAAGTTACCGAAATTTGTCCTGCAGGGATGGTAATGGTTGTACCTAAAGCACTGTAATCCGTCCCGCTGGTGGCAGTTCCGCTCACCGCAAAAGTTACTTGTGTATCTGTAGTGGATAAATTACTTAAAGTAAAAGTAAACAAACCATTTGTTGATGGCTCGGCACCATTTGTAGTGGCTGCAACCGTTACCGTTGCAGTAGTTTGATCAGCAATATTGATAGTAGCGGTTTGATTTGCCGGAACCGGACTAACCGTCACAATGGTACTGTTTGTAGAAACCAGATTGATCACTACATTTTCTGTTCCTTCTACTACATTATCGGTTTTCACAGGAATCGTAATCGTTCCTGTCAGTTCTCCCGCTGGGATAGTAATGGTTCGTGCAATAGCGGTATAATCATCGCCTTCGGTAGCTGAACCAGCCACAGTGTAGGTAATCTGCGTATCGGTTGAAGAAGGATTACTTAGCGAAACGATGAAGGTTCCGTTAGCCGGACCATTTTCACTTCCGTTAACACCGGCAGCGATTGAAACCGTAGCTGCATCATTATCAACAATGGTTGCAGTAGCCGTAGCATTGCTAATGGTAACCGTGTTACCCGAAATACTGGTTAGTGTAGCCGTGAAGCTCTCATTTGGTTCTGCCACATTATCATTGATAATTGGAACCGTAAAGGTAAGTTTAGTACCTGCCGGAGAATTAGCCGGGAAGTTTAAGGTACCAGTAGTTGTAGTGTAATCAGCACCTGCAATGGCAGTTCCGTTTGCGGTAGTATAAGTTACACTAAATGCATTTTGAACAGCATTATTTAAGGTTACCGTAAAGGTTGCTGTACCAGCCGCCTCATTAACTGTCGGATCTGTAGAGATGCTTACATTAGCACTATTAACATCATGTATGGTAATCGTCGCTGTTTTATCGGCAACAGTTGGCGTAATAGCGACTAAGGTGCTTGTGGTCGACACTAAACTAATCACCACATCTTCTGTGTTTTCAGTAACGTTATCTGTTTTTACCGGTATAATAATAGTGCCCTGAGTTTGACCAGCAGGGATAGTGATGGTTCTTAAAATAGTCGTGTAATCATCACCTTCCGTAGCTGAACCAGCTACGGTGTAAGTAATCTGTGTATCTGTTGCAGATGGATTACTTAAACTTACAATGAATGTTCCGTCAACCGGACCACTTTCATCGCCATTTACACCTGGTTTAATACTAGCCACCGAACGATCGTTATCAATAATGGTCACTGTGGCTGTACCTGTTCCGATAGTCACTAAAGAGGTTGATGGGTTACTTAATACCGCACTGAATGTTTCATCGATTTCAACGATGTTATCATCGTTAATAGTAACAGTAAATGTTCTGGTTGTACCTGCCGGAGAACCTGCAGCAAAAGTAGCCGTACCTGCTGTTGCAATATAATCCAGATTAGTTCCGGCTAAAGCCGTACCATTCGCAGTGGCATAGTTCACCGTAAATTGATTTTGAACAGCTGCACTTAAAGTAATGGTAAAGGTTGCAGTATTGGTACTTTCATTTATACTTGGCGAAGTGGAGATACTAACTGTAGCCGTATTATTATCCAGAATATCAATACTTGCAGCTTTTTCAGCAGGAATCGTACTGATCGTAATTAATGGATTGTTTGTATTGGTTAAGGTTGCGATAACCGTTTCTGTCCCTTCCACTATCGCATCTGTTTTAACAGGAATAGTAATGGTTGCAGTAGTGGTATTCGCAGGAATGGTAATGGTTTTAGTCACCGCTGTATAATCATCAACTTCTGTTGCAGTACCGGTTAAGGTGAAAGTAACATCCGTTGGTGTTGAAGATGGATTGCTTAAGCTAACAGTAAACGTTCCGTTTACAGGACCATTTTCATTTCCGTTAACGCCAGCAGTAATTTTTACAGTAGCCGCGTCATTATCAGTAATTGTTACAGCCGCAGTACCTGTACCGACGGTTACTAAAGATCCGCTTACATTAGCGATGGTCGCATTAAAGGACTCTGATGGTTCTACTAAATTATCATTTAATACAGGCACAGTAAAGGTATATGTAGCACCAGCGAGTGATCCCGCAGGGAATGTGTAGCTACCCGTAGTGGTTGTATAGTCTGAACCTGCAAGTGCAGTTCCATCTGAAGTACCATAATTTACCGTGAAAGCATCCTGCACTGCGGTACTTAATGTAATTGTGAAACTTGCTGTTGCACCTGCCGCTTCTGCAACACTGATTGGTGTAGCTGCAATACTAACGCTCGCCGCATCGTTGTCTGTAATTGTTCCGGTACCCGCAGGTCTGGATATGGTGGTTGGGCCTGTGTTGCCGGTAAGGGTTACCGTAAAGGTTTCCGTTGGCTCAAGGATAAGGTCATCAAGGATAGGGATGGTAATTGTCCGTACCGTACCACTTGCAGCACCTGCAGGGAAACTGATCGTCTGGGTGGCAGGGATCGTGAAATCAGAGCCGGCCGCAGCGGTTACACCTGCGGTATTATAGGTTACAGTAAAGCCATTCTGTACAGCACCTGTTAAGGTAACATTGAAAACAGCATTGCTCCCGTTAAGCGTTTCTGCAACAGTAACATCACTGATGGCAATACTCGAAGCATCGTTGTCCGTAATGGTTCCCGTACCAACAGCAGTGCCAATAGTTACACCCTGTGTGGCAGAGTTAAGCGTTACCGTAAAAGTCTCGGTAGGCTCTGAAATAAGATCATCAAGGATAGGGATCGTAATCGTCTGTACCGCACCGCTTACAGAACCCGCAGGGAAAGTAACCGTCTGGATGGCAGGGATCGTGAAATCAGATCCCGCTACAGCGGTTACGCCGGCAGTAGTGTAACTAACCGTGAAGCTATTCTGTACCGCACCTGTTAAGGTAACGTTGAAAACAGCATTGCTCCCGTTAAGCGTTTCTGCAACGGTAACGTTGCCTATCGAAACGCTCGCCGCATCGTTGTCTGTAATTGTTCCGGTACCCGCAGGTCTGGATATGGTGGTTGGGCCTGTGTTGCCGGTAAGGGTTACCGTAAAGGTTTCCGTTGGCTCAAGGATAAGGTCATCAAGGATAGGGATGGTAATTGTCCGTACCGTACCACTTGCAGCACCTGCAGGGAAACTGATCGTCTGGGTGGCAGGGATCGTGAAATCAGAGCCGGCCGCAGCGGTTACACCTGCGGTATTATAGGTTACAGTAAAGCCATTCTGTACAGCACCTGTTAAGGTAACATTGAAAACAGCATTGCTCCCGTTAAGCGTTTCTGCAACAGTAACATCACTGATGGCAATACTCGAAGCATCGTTGTCCGTAATGGTTCCCGTACCAACAGCAGTGCCAATAGTTACACCCTGTGTGGCAGAGTTAAGCGTTACCGTAAAAGTCTCGGTAGGCTCTGAAATAAGATCATCAAGGATAGGGATCGTAATCGTCTGTACCGCACCGCTTACAGAACCCGCAGGGAAAGTAACCGTCTGGATGGCAGGGATCGTGAAATCAGATCCCGCTACAGCGGTTACGCCGGCAGTAGTGTAACTAACCGTGAAGCTATTCTGTACCGCACCTGTTAAGGTAACGTTGAAAACAGCATTGCTCCCGTTAAGCGTTTCTGCAACGGTAACGTTGCCTATCGAAACGCTCGCCGCATCGTTGTCGGCAATATTAATAGTCGAAGTTAAGTCAGCACTATTAAAAGCTGTAGTTACAGAAGGTGTAAGAGTATTTGTTACACCGTTAATTGTTAACGTGATGCTTTCTGTAGGTTCTAGTATAGTATCGTCAAACACCGTAATCGGAATGGAAGCAGATGTATTGCCTGCTAAGATAGTCACCGATCCTGATACAGGCGTTACTGTGTTATAGTCAACACCGTTTGTAGCGGAATTTGCAACGTTGGCAATAGAATAATTCACAACGGTGTTTCCTGAAACTGCACTCGTTAAATTTACCGTAAAAGATCCGGCTGTAGCAGTTTCGGAAATATTAGGCGTAGCGGTTGTAATGCTTACAGAAGCAGGAACAGCAACACTACTATTTAAAATATTATTACATCCTAATCCTGACGGTGCTCCATTACATTCGGTGTCAACATTATTGGAAAACGCATTCGTAGTAACGTCAGTAGCATCCGGGTCGGAGACGTCTGCAGAACGTAGAGTCGCAGCTCTTGTAGCTAAGTTTGTATTTGAAAGTGAAGCTCCAACAGTACCTGTTATCACATAAGTGACTTGAGAACCACTCGTCATATTTAATGTAGCCTGGAACTGAGTAGCGGTTGACGATTGTGCCGTTTGCGTAACCGTACCAGCATTTGTTGTTGGTGCTCCAATGTTGGTAATTGTAAATCCGGATGGGAAATCAAAAAATAATTTTGCACCACTAACTGCACTCACGCTTTGGTCACCAGCACCTGCTGAACTCTCTGTAGTACGATTAATATTTCTAGCAACAATCGTATAGGTTAATGTACTACCAACTTTTGCCGATGTTGAAGATGGTGTGATGCTTACAACTTGTAAATCTGCCTGAGAAATGACAACGTTTACCGATTCGGTAGATTCTGCCCCAGGAACAAATGAATAAGTATCTAAACCAACGTTATTTCCATAATCAACGTCACCTGTTGTACTTGTTCCTGTATTGGCACCCCATCTATGACCATTTGAGTTACTGGAAATCCCTGATGAAGTGATTGGATAACCTTCTGGAGGTGTTGATGGATTAGCAGAAGTACTTGTTATGTTCGTATCATCCCAATAAACTGCATCAGCTCCATTAATTGGTGTATAACCGGCGTCTAATTGTTCTATTATCACACCTCTTGGATTAATCTCAGTATCGATAAAAGGGAAGTGAACTTCTGCACCAAATAATTGTATTTTTATAGAATTAACAGTAGTTCCAGGCGGTACTCTGTTTCCTGGCAAACTTGGAGTAGCGTTAGAGAGTCCAGCTCGTCCATCCCAAAAAACCGTCATCTGTCCAGCGGTGGCAATTCCAACCAGTGTACGATCTATAAAAGCACCGTTGCCGGGAATAGTTATTTTGTATTTACCATTAACATTAGAATTAAAAGTAATATTAGCACCCTTAGAACTAATACTTGAGGAAGATCCTTCCACTCCCTTAAACTGGAGGCCGGATGCTTGTGGAAGGGTTATTACTGGCCTTAACCATGTAGAGCTTCCTTGATTAATTGCCGTAGCGGTAAGATCACTTGATGGCCTAGTAAAAAATAATTTGTGTGTAATATTGGCATCGTCAATTTCTTTTGGGTTTTTTACATTCGGATTAGTTGAGGTTGTTGAACTTTTGTAAGTGGGGTTACCAGATCCATTAGCTCCGCTTGTAAATCCTCTATTGTTTGCAAAAAATGTAAAACCAACACCCACTTGTCCATTTCCACTAACAAGGTAAACATACCCATCTTTTGTGTAAGTATAGAATTTACCATAAAAACCACCAGTGGTGTTATAATCATTAGTAATCAGTCCATTAAAGACATTTGTATAAGCCCTGCCAGTAATAAAAGGAAAAGCGGTCAAATTATTAGATGCAGTTGTAGTCCTCACGCTAACATCCCAAGATAAAATCCAATAAACATTACTAGGTTGATCCCCAGTAGCGAAAGCGGCGTTAGCATTAACATTAGGAAATGCCGTCGCAGCCGTCTCATCTGGTGCAACAAAATCTACCTCCCAAATTCCTTCTTCGGCAGCAGTTGTAGCAGAAACTGTAAATGGCTGGTACCCACCAGTAGAAGGTGAAGGACCTGCCAATTCTTGCGCTCTTGTATCTATCCTTCCCGTAGTTGTGCTAGCTCCGGAGTTAAAATCTGGATTGGTTCTAGTAGCATTAGGAACTGTTCCTGGTCTAAAAACACGGATAGTTCCATTCCCCTTACCCTGTGCGCTTGAGCCTAAGTAAATAGTTTCACCATTTTTCACATAAACTTTAATAGTTCCTCTGTTTACAAAAGGCCAACTTGGGGCATTGACCCCGTTAGCTGTATATCCATTAGCGCTAACTAAAGCAGCTCTTTTACCTGCCGAACCTGCAGGATACAAATCCTTACTTCCATCTGCAAAAGCATCATGCATCCCTGCGGAAAGAAATAAAAGTACAAGAACAAGGAAACGGCTAAAACATTTAACGAATTTTTGCGTTAAACTAATGTTAAAACAAGAATAATTTCGTGTGAAGCCACACGAATAAAGTAGAGTTTTATTCATACACGGGACGATAAGAGCTGCAACAATTGGGATGATGCAATTTTATAAGTCTGTTGATTATAAATTTCTTACGAAATTTTAAACCTTCCGGTTTTAAAAGCCCTTAACTTTTATCACCTATGCTTACAGGCATAGCAATTCGGCTACGAAGATATTACAATGCTTTGTCAAATTAATGTAACGAATTATTTATGTGTATTATTAGTTCTACACGCTTTTAATATTTTGAGTTATTCAGGAAATAAAGGCTATTTATAGCCCATTTAAGGCTAATTAAATTCCCTCAGGCGCTTAGAACATTTGACTTATGTCAATTCTTATTTTACAACCATTAGTTGTAAATGTAATCCAGTCGTGATTTGGTTAGGTACAATAAAAGATTTCAATCTCCATCGAAATTTCTATAGCTGATTCCATTAAAGACTTTTTGGATAAATCGTTCTCGGTTTGAAAAATTTTACTGTTTAAATAAAATGCTACCTCACAAACAATTGCGCATCATATATGTATTGTTAACATGAAATTTGTACTTCTGTTAATGATCACTTTATTGGGTATCGGGTGCCATAACACAAATCCAGAACAGGGCGCCGGAGGAATCAAGGTAGACAAACCGGTAACGCTATCAAATGATGCGATTGTTGATTCAACCAGAGCCCTTATCGATCAAAAGTATGCACTACGGAAAAAATTGAGCGAAGGAAAGATAACCGAAGCTGCGTTTAATGAACAAAATACGATGCTTAATAACACTTTCAAAGTGCTTTTCAATAGCCTTTCACCAGCTGATACCTTAAAGATTGCAAGTTACCAAAAAGAGAAAGCACAGGATGCTGAGAAAGATTCCATAAAACCAAATAAGGCGCCAAGATGGGAATAAACAGACATGAAAATAGTAAAGATGCGCCGAAGTCGGTTGGCAAATTTGCGCAAACATTCATTAGCCTTTACGAAGTTTTTAGCTTTATAGGTCGCTTTTTTAAGGAAGCATTCCTCCCGCCCTACGAGTTTAAAGAATTGATGCGGCAATGTTATGAAATTGGCTATCGCTCTGCGCTGCTGATTTCTACTACAGGCTTCATCACAGGATTGGTTTTCACCAAGCAATCACGTCCCTCGCTTTCTGAGTTTGGTGCTACCTCATGGTTACCCTCACTGGTGGGCATTGCCCTTTTGAGAACTTTGGCTCCCCTACTTACCGGTCTCATCGCAGCAGGAAAAGTAGGATCAAGCATCGGGGCTGAATTAGGATCAATGAAGGTGAGCGAGCAAATTGATGCGATGGAAGTTTCAGCAACCAACCCTTTTAAATTTTTAGTAACCACACGGGTACTTGCGGCAACCATCACCATGCCTATTTTAACTTTCTATACCGCTATGGTAGGGATGTTAGGTGCTTTGTTAAATGTTTCTGTAAATGAGGGCACAAGTGCGACTACCTTTTTTCAAAGCGCATTGGAAAGCATTACCTTTTTAGATATTATCGCTTCGACCTTCAAAGCCATTTTATTCGGATTTACCATCGCTATAGTAGGTTGCTACCAAGGGTATAATTCATCGAAAGGAACCGAGGGTGTGGGTAAAGCAGCAAACTCCTCTGTAGTAACCGCCATGTTTTTGATTTTTATTGAAGAGGTGGTTTGCGTTCAGATATTCAGTCTTTTTAACACTTAACAGCAAATGGTACAGAAAGAAAATATACATACAGATGCGGAAAAGGTAATCGAGATTAATGGACTCTACAAAGCTTTTGGCAGTTACCAGGTACTTGAAAACGCTTCTCTTGATTTGTATAAAGGCGAAAATTTGGTAGTTCTGGGAAAATCTGGGACAGGTAAATCTGTACTCATCAAAATTATCGTGGGCTTACTTCGTCCTGATTCTGGATTAGTGAAAGTACTGGACCACATCGTTGATGAAATCTCTTACGAAGAACTTTTGGCCTTGAGGTTAAGAGTTGGTTTTTCCTTCCAGAACAGTGCGCTTTATGATAGCATGACCGTAAAGGAAAATCTTGAATTTCCACTGGTAAGAAACAGAAGAGACATGGTTAAAAGCGATGTAAATGCGCTTGTGGAGGAAATGCTCGATGCGGTAGGTCTCTCTCAAACCATTAATCAGATGCCTTCAGAACTTTCTGGTGGTCAGCGAAAACGAATTGGCATAGCCAGAACCTTAATGCTTAAACCTGAAATTATGCTTTATGATGAGCCAACCGCTGGCCTCGACCCCATTACATCAAAAGAAATAAACAAATTGATTAATACAGTACAGGAGCGTTACCACACCAGTGCAATTGTGATTACACATGATTTAACCTGCGCTAAAGAAACCGGAAACCGAGTAGCCATGCTGGTGGAGCGAAGTTTCGAACGCCAGGGAAGTTTCGAACAGATTTTCAATACTGGCGATCCACAGGCACAACCATTTTTTGACTACAACTTTATACAATAAACATGAACGACAATAAAAAGAAAATAACGGTTGGAATATTCATTGCCATTGGCATTCTGATATTCGTATTTGCGATATTTACATTGGGCAGTCAAAAGAAAACCTTTGTAAAAAGCTTTACCCTTAGTGTGGTTTTTAATGACATTCAGGGATTAAAGAAAGGCAATAATGTGTGGTTTTCAGGTGTGAAGATCGGCACAATCAAAAAAATAGAATTTTTTGGCACCTCACAAGTGCGGGTATTTTTAAGTATTGAGGAAGATATGCATAAATACATCCACAAAGATGCCGGAGCAAGCATTGGCGCTGATGGGTTAATCGGAAATAAGATTGTGGTGTTAACAGGGGGTAATCCTAAATTTCCTTTTGTAGAAGATGGTGATGTGCTGAAAGTAAATAGCTCTTTATCTACAGATGATATTATGAAAACACTTCAGGTAAACAACAAAAACCTGGTAGATGTAACCGGAGATTTCAAAATCCTGGCCAGAAATTTAGTGGATGGTAAAGGTGCTGCAGGTGCGCTTTTATCTGATGAACAGCTGGCAATGAACTTCAAAACAATGGTTTCCAATCTAAATCGCATCACACTTTCAACGGCTCAAACGGCTCAGGATCTAAATACCTTCGGCAAAACTTTAAATAGTAAAAATGGATTGGTGAATAAAATGATGACTGACACAGCTGTTTTTGCCAAACTGGAAAAATCTGCCGCTTCTCTACAACAAACTTCACAGTCTGCCTCTCTGATGGCAGCTAACCTGGAAAAAGCTTCGGGCAAATTAAATACTACTGATAATGCGGCTGGTTTACTTTTAAACGATGCTAAAACTGCAGAACAGGTAAAAGCGATAATGACCAACCTGGAAAAAGGCAGTAAAAAACTCGATGAAGATTTGGAAGCTCTACAAAGTAATTTTCTGTTCAGGGGCTTCTTTAAAAAACGAGCCCGTGATTCAATAAAAAACCAATAATATTTAATCAGGCTATCTTTTAAAATGAAAAGATAGCCTGATTCATTTTTAATTGATAAACAAAATAGCAGTTATGCCGAAATGGTTAATTATTGTTTTAATTTTTTTAGCGTTAGTTTTGGGATTGTTCTATGCTCAAAAAAAACAGCTGTTGAATATGGGTAAAACCCACGGAACATCAAAAGGTCACTACTAGCTTTGAGTTCCTTTCGTTAACGAAACTTACGATAGAACTCAATAACCTTTAGCTTATACTTTTTACATTAACTGCATATTAGTTCCTTTTTTCCCTGTTCGCTATTGTACTCCATACGATCTCCAGATTTAAGTTCACGCGAACCAAATAAACCGGTTACATGTACAAATAAATCTTCCGAATGACTATCTGGTATAATAAAACCAAATCTTTTTTGCTATTGTACATTATCACTATTCATTGTTCCATAATTTTCATTTTATATTTTGGAGTATATTTCCCAATAAACAAGTTAAAAGGTCAACAAAATATCTATCGAAGATTTAAGAACAATTTTTTGTATAGAATGAACTTGAAGTGCAAAGAATCAAAACTTTGCTGCGCAGTTCTTGTTGTAGATTATAAACATGAACGATATGGCAGCTAAAGAACAAGAAGAAGAGAAAGGCAAAACTAAAGGAACTTCTAAAGAGAAAGCCAGTTTTGATCAGAATGGAAAAGGTGCTTCAGAGAAGTATGGTCAGGCGGGTGAAACGCCAAATGAATCAGAAACGGAAAAAGGTGCTGGAACTACTAATGAGAATAGAAAATAAGGAATGCTTTTAAGCATTCCTTATTTTTCATAAATGCTCATTTTCTCTGCAAGTTCTATAATACTTTTTATTTTTAATTTCTGGAAAAGTCTAAGTTTATAAGTACTTACAGTACCCATCTGAAGATTTAACTGGTTGGAAATTTCCAAAACACCAACCCCTTTGGTTAATAACTCTGCTACTTCCAACTCTCTGCCCGATAGTTTGGTAAATGGATTATCAGCATCATTACCTAAAATACTATTAAACATATTTTCTTTAACATTCCTGCTAGAGTAACGGCTTCCTGCCAAAATTGTAGTGATCGCGGTAACAATCTCAGATTCTTCTGCATTTTTTGTGAGATACCCCGATGCGCCTGATTTTAAATAAGGCACTGCATAGATGTTCTCGTTTAACGAAGAAAAGACTAATATTTTAGCATTTGGCTGAACCAGTTTGATTTGATCAATCACCCTTAGATTATTCCCACCAGGCAAATTCACATCGATAATAATTAAATTAGGTGATTTCTCAGTTTCTACCAATGCCTGTTCAAGCGTTCCGGCACAAATGATTTCAACACCAGCCCAAAAGTCAGAAATCAAACTTTTTAAGCCTCTGCGAATAATTTCGTGGTCATCGGCAATCAATACCGTGAATGTACTCCCTGTGTTCTTTGCTTTCATGTTCAACTAATATCTTGCAATTTAATAATTTGTAACCTTTTTATCTAATTTGTAAACATTTTTATTCAAATCTCGACTACTTTTATCTAATTCAAAGTGTAGGCTTTATTATACATAACTTCAAAATTCATATCATTTAGAAAACCCTCGGTGTTGCGATTCTGATATTAGGCTTAATAAATGAGTATGCTATCGAAATTTCATGTGTTCCGCCACTGTAACCTTGTAATGGTCCGATTGAAAAATCATAGCCATAACCAATCCTTAACTTTTCGGATGGGAAAATTTGAATGGCGGCTACAGCAGAGTTTCTTTGAGACAAATCTCTTTGTAAATAGCTTTTGTCATAAAGCTTCACTCCGGTACGGTATGAACCACCCACCCATAAAAACTCTTTAATTAATAAAAAAGCATTTACATCTAAACTGGTTGGCCCACCCCTGTCATCTTTTAAAAGGAAGGATGGTTTTACCTGGAAGTTTTCATTAATTGGAAACAAAGCGCCTGCCGTTAAGTAGTAATGTGGCTTTGGTTGAGGAATGAAAGCATAGCGATCGATATTGATGTAGGTGGCAATCAGGTTATCAGCAGAAAAACCGGCATAAAATTTATCATTAGCAAAATAAACTCCTGCCCTTGCATCTGGTACAATGGTGCTTTGAACGCCTACCGGTTGAAATGGCTCCGGATCGTTCGGGTTTAACATCGACCCATCAATGCCTAACTGTGCCATCCCCACTCCTAATCCTAGTGCCAACCTCGAACTTCCGTCATCATTTAAACGAATCCGGTAAGCATAGTTTCCGTAAACAGCGAGGTTGGTTTGTGCACCAAGTTTATCACTTGATACCTGAAGGGCCAAACCCACATTTCCACTATTGGCAATAGCATCAACAGCAAGTGACATGCTTTTCGGCGCTCCGGTAATGCCTGTCCACTGGCTCCGGTAAAAACTGTGCACATTCAACACTTCCTTATAACCTGCATAAGCGGGATTAATGTAAATGCCGTTGAACATATACTGGCTATACTGGGCATCTTGCTGAGCCGAAACGGGCATCGCAAAGAATAAAATGGAACACCCAATTATCAATAATAATTTCTTCATCATCACCTTAGCCTTAATTTTTAAATGCACGAATTAATGTAATATATCCTTTAAACACTTGCCAAGGAGCTGAAGCGTTTTCTTTAACCCGAAGCAAATAGTAGTAAGTTCCTTCATTTAAGCCTTCTCCAGACCAGTTATTTTGGTAATTGTTAGATTTATAAACCTCGTTACCCCATCGGTTTACAATTACCAGATCATTTTGAGCGAAAAGGTTCAGTCCGCGGATTTCGAATAAATCGTTTATACCATCACCATTTGGTGTAAATAAATTAGGTACAAAAAGGTTATTCCCCGAAATAGAATGTTTTGTAAAAAATGCACCATTAGCTGCCATGTCTGCGCCAATTAAAACATTAGAGCGGGTATGAATGCCAAGCGCAGGATTAGTTCCGGATACGATATCCCAATTTGAATTACCTAAATAACGGGCAATTGTTGCGGTAGCATCAACGAATTTAGATCCATTTGTATTCTGATTATGCTGAAGCGTGATCGTAGTTTGAACTGGAGCTGACGAGTAAATATTCCAGGTACGGTCCATCCCTTGCACCGAAGTAATTCCGGGAAGGTTAGCAGCTGAATAATTTTGAACACTTACATAAAGTTTAGCTGCCGCTTGCGGTGTTAATGTTGCGGGGGTATAGTCACCTTCAGCAATACCAACAGGGAATACAAAAGCGGTATTGTCAGAAAATTCCTTAACCATATGCCCAGCGATGCTGTTTCCGGTAACCACCATTCTATTTTGGCTATAGTTAGTAACTTTACCTGCAGCATTAAAGGCAAGGTTATTCCCATTTAAAATGATGTTTGCGCCATTTGTAGCCAAATCGAGTGTACCACCGATATTAAGTGTTGCAGCTAGCGCACCAGATGGGTTCGCCGTGTTATAACCTGGATCAGCTACATCAGTTAAAGTGGCATTGTTTCTGTTTCTATGTTCAATGATCAGGTCGATAAAGTTGCTATTGTTACCATCAATCATGGTTGAACTGGCAGGCATATTCGGATAAAACGGATTATCTGCCGGATTATAAATTACAATTTTCCCAGATCCTGAAAACTTGGCTCCAGGTGCTATCCAAATGTTTTTGCTGTATATTTCTAATGTTCCGTTAATCACCCAGTTTGCATTCGGACCAAAGTAAGTCCCTTCAGCATATCGAGTTTCTGTATTACCAACGGATACAATCACTGCCGAATCATCGACAGTTTTGCTGCCTGCTCCTGTTTGCGCATAAATTTTAGAGCTACTGATCAACAGAAAAATCAAAAGCAGAATCGGTATAATTTTCTTTCTCATTTTCTTAGTTCTTGATAATTTTAGCAGGAAGCATTGGATTGGTAATGATGTTACACAAACGCACTTCGATAGTTACTTCTTTAGAGTAAATTGTACAACTGTTTGATGAAGTCAATTTAGCACGAATCTTTAGTTGATCACGATCAATTGATGGGCTGGTAAATTTAACCTCCGATCCTGTTGGTGTTACCTCATCAACAAAAGTGTTTGCAGTTAAGACAGACCAGCTGGAAGTATTCGTATTAAAATATTCCCAAACTACTGTGGTTGCATAACTTTGAATACTGATTGTTTTTGCATCATCAGCACATACCGAAAAATCCTCGGCCAAATTTTGGGTGATAACTGGCAATGCATAAATATCTACTCGGAAAGGCACTTTTGGACCAAAACAAGTTGTTCCGTTTTTAGTTAATCCTTCAGCAACGAAATAATTATAGCTACCTGCCGCAGTTGGATTTGGCACAGATGATAGTGGAGTAGTATCATTTGCATTAGCGAAGTAATACAATTGATTGCCATTTGCTGCGCCTGCTGGTGATAGTTGATTGTTAAAGGCAACCGGGCTTCCAGCACACCAGTTAAGATTACTTACTGTAGGCTGGGTTGTCACGATTTCCGTCAAGGTTTGCAACTTCAGGAAACATCCGGCAGCCATACCTTCTAAAACTGCATAGTATGCAGTTGGGTTACCATCATTTGTTACAGGAAAATCTCCCGAAATCAAAGAGGTGGTATAACCTGCAACCGCTGGACTCACCGAATAAAATTTGCTACCTAATGGATATGCTGAGGTGATAGTGCTACGCGGAATAGTGTTTCCAGGCGATGAACAGAATGCTTTGAACTGTTTTGTTCCATTATTGACCCCTACCGGACAATTATCGATAAAAGCCTGAGAAGGAACGATATTCAATTGAAATGGATCACGAATTGGTGTATTTCCACAATCTGCATTGTACCCGATAACAAATCCATTGTTGATTGCAATACCAGAATTTGTACCTGTACCTTTAAAAGTACCATCTAAATTGATGACCAAACCACAGGCACCTCCGGTTGTCAGAATGGTACAATCATTGGTAACCCTAATGCGGTATTTTAATTGGGCCAATACAGTATTTGGATCCGTTGGCTTAATTAAATTACCAACAGTCCATGTTAATTTACCACCAGGATTGATGTTTGGATCTGTTGCACCAGAAGGGTGCGACCAAACTACTGATGTACCTGAACCAACAGTTACATTCGAACTTACATAATGCACATTATGCGGCAAAGGTATTTCAACCACTCCGTTACTTATCGGTTCGGTTCCTTTATTGTAAATTGTAGACGTAAATTCAATCGTTTGATTTGGATCGACTGTACCATTATTAGAAACACTTGATTGGTTTGCATTAAATACCTGCACTTCCGGGATGTAGGCGTCAACGGCAAAGGTTATGTTGAAAATGTTATAATAATCTCCACTAGACCCATAGCGGAACGAGGTTTTATTTTGGTTATTATTGATTAATGCATTGTTTGCATTATTAAGGTTGAACATTGCAATATCGATTCCAAAATTATTAGTATTATTAGGAACCCTAGTATTTCCTCCGGTGAAAATGGATGAGTTAAAGAAATTACTTGTAGTGTTGGAAGCGTGAGATAATCTGGTATAATTATTTGTCAGTCTTTCCTGAATACTAAAATAATCGCCAGTTATATCCGAGTCACCTTCACCTGCCATCATTCCCATCTTAATATTCACATTTCCATTTTGTACAGCTTGAAATCCAGACACGTCTAAAGTTCCATAATTAGCACTACCAGATGTTCCTTGTACAAACCCAAAACCGTCAAACACTGTTATATTACGCCAAGGTAAAACAGCATTTTCGTAGACAATTACCATGCCCCAACCCGCATAATAACCAATGATTGGATTAGATAAATTATCAGTACCCTCGAACGTTGCAATATTAGCTACGGAGTAAGTTCCTGTCTTCGCTTCACTTACCAGATTAGTTACATCATAAAATCCAGTATACATTCCTGAAACATCTGATCCACCATAAAAGATGTCTGTTGCTGTTAAGTCGATATAATTTGCAGCTCCAGGTACTTTAAACTTTATACTTTTTTTATTCATGCCGTTACCAGCATTCCCTGTTTTACTTAGTACATCACTAGAGTTATTATCTCCCCGACCTGTCCAATAGAGACCAGCAAACACAATTTTGGTACAATTAAGGCTTGTATTTGACGGTAAAACAAAATCTGCAGACGACGAGTTCTTAATAGTGGTGTTCGATAAATCTCCACTTAATTTATTAAACGTCATGTTAGCGCTGTTGTTAGCGGATGTAAGGCTTCTTGCATTTGAATTACCAATCATACTAAAATCTCCTTGAAGATTGTAAATTGATTTGCCTTGATAATTTCCGGGCGCTAATTGTGATGTTCTTGGCTCAAAGGCCTTTTTAATTATTGCTTGAGAGAACACTTCAAAATTAAGACATAGCAATCCAATAACTACTATAGTTTTTAATGCAGCAAAGACGTTTACTTTAAAATTAATTTTCATAGTCGCTTGCATTATGAAGAAGTATTGATTTTACGAAATAAAACCTCTAATTGATTTGATGCAGATAAATCTCTTAAAATAGACTTTATCTCCTCCATGCTTATCTCATCACTACTGCTTATCAATAAATACTTAAGATTTGGAAAATTAGACAAATAGCTATCGTCTAATCTAAATGCCTTATCCTTTCGTATATCTATTGAAATAACTTCTACCGATTTGTATGAGATAGATAGACTTTCATCTTTCAAATGTTGAATTTGTTTATAGTTCAATTCTACTGTCTTAACTGAACCTTTTTCCGGCCACAACATAATAGATTTACCCTCCTCAGAGATAAAAATTTTAGGAACCGATCCAAAAAAAAGTAAATCTAACTCATCTTTTTGTGCAGCTGAGAGTCCTTTAATCTTGTTACTATAAGTATCTATTTTAGTAATCTGCGCTTTTGCTGTTAATGTGAAACAAAAGCATAATACCAATATGATTTGAATTGATCTTTTCATGTCCTGATTATTTAACTACGAATACAATGTTAGCAAACGAGGTTGTTTTAGCTTTACCTGTTACATTATAAGTCATTACTCCGTTAGCATTAACTGATGTAACCGTAATTACGGCAGCATCAACATAGGTGACATAGTACTCCAAATCTGTAGGATTTAAAAGGAATGGGATGCTTTTCTGTACTCCTGTACTATTCATTGTGCCTGGTACACTTTCGAATTGTGATTTGTAAAGATTGTACAGGTTGACAGTTTTCCCTGTGCCGATCGTTGCCACATCTAACACAATCGAGGGCATATAGAACCATTTAGGCATAGCAGCATTAGCCAGTTTTAAAACACCACTTGTTGGATCGGCCACTACAATTTTATCAGCTGTTGTTCCTGTAGTAGGTAAACCTGAAATTGCAAGGGTATTGGTTCCAGTGGTGGCGATTACTGTTGGTGTAGTTAAAGCACCACCCAATTGAATATTGCTAGCCGTTTTGGTTAAACCATTACTCGCAGTTGTATTGTCTCCTAATGCAGATTGATCAACCCATTGCGTAGTTCCAGCAGCATTTGTAATTAAAACCTGACCAGTTGTACCAGTGGCGATTTGATTGTTAGTCACCTTGCCTGCCATGTTTTGTAAATTCAACTTCGTTTCGTCTACATCAATATTAAATGGTTTTAATGCTGCACCTGTAGGTGTACCAGTTAAAATTATTTTGTTTGTAGAAGTAACATTTTGTCCGGTAGTGATCGCAGCAGCGTCCACGGAAAGGGCACCATCTGTAGCTACTACTACAGAGCCATTACCCTGTTTCACCACTCCTGGAGCTGTACCATTTGCTGTGGCAACATTTACAGTATACGCAGTATTTCCAGTTGCAGCTGGAGTAGCTGGTGAAACAGTAACATTTGTACCGGCAACTACTGTTGTCGTTTTTTGGGCGGCCTGTATAGCTGGTGTTAAATCTAACGCTGTAGTAGCTTGACCATTAACAGTACCAACTAATTTATTAGTACCATCAAGTGCTAAGGCATTTGAATTAATAATGTTCACACCAGTTCCGGTAACTCCATTAACCGTTGTTGATAAGCTATTTCCTGCTGAGGTATTGCTTACAACAGTTGCAGGAACAAGAGTTGATTTATCTACCCATGAACCTACATTTCCTGCACCAACCACCATCACTTGTCCAGCTGTGCCACCTTTGATTTGATTGGCATTTAGGTTTAATTTGGTCTCGTCTACATCAACAGAAAATGCTTTTAATGCAGCGCCTACTGGTGTTCCACCCAATTTTATTTTATCGCTACCAGTGGTAACATCTTGGCCAGTTGTGATGGTAGATGCATTAACAGTTAAAGTTCCTGTTCCATCAATTGCTAAACCTGCTCCTGGTTTTACAGCACCAGTTACTGATGTACTAGCCACATTAGTATTCACAACATAATTGGTATTTTTTCCACTTGTAGTTGAGGTAACTGTTGTATTCGAACCATTAGATAATGAAGTTGTATTTTGGCCTGCTTGTATTGCTGCATCGGTTACTTCTACTTTATAAGCGGTATTGTTTCCAGCTATAGTTGAAGTAACAGTTGTAGTCGTTCCATTCACTACAGAACTTGTTTTTTGAGCCGCAGCAATAGCTGGCGTTAAGTCCAAAGCTGGTGTAGTTGCAACACTATTGACAGTACTTACTAATTTATTCGAGCCATCTAATGTCAAAGTGTTAGTGTTGATAATTGGAGCTGTTCTAGAAACTCCGTTCACATCACTTGTAAGTGTATTTGCTGATGAGCTTAACATATTCGTTGTTGTTGGAACCAAAGTAGATTGATCTACCCATTGAGTCGTAGTACCATCTGCTTTAGTAATTAGAACTTGATTGGCCGTACCAGTTGCAATCTGGCTATTGGTTACTTTCCCACCTAAATTAGATAATGTTAATTTCGATTCAACAACATCTACTGAATATTCTGTATTGTTACCCGCTGTACCAGTACCTGTTGTTACTACAGAAACTCTATCAGATGCATTTTTTACAGAAGCAGTTTTCTGAGCCGCAGCAATCGCCGGTGTTAAGTCCAAAGCTGGTGTAGTTGCAATTCCATTAACTGTACTAACTAATTTTTTGTCAGCATCTAACGTTAAAGCATTAGTATTAATAATATTTACTGCAGTTCCGGTTTTACCATTTACTGTCGTAGTTAGGCTATTGCCAGAAGAAGTATTGCTTACTGAAGTTGCATCAGCTTTATTAACCCATTCCGTGGCTGTTCCAGCGGCATTGGTAGTTAAAATTTGCCCGGCTGTACCTTGTTTGATAGAAAGACTTACATCTTTCAAAGTTGCTCCATCACCACCTAAAACATTAATGTCACTTCCGGTAATTTTCTTGGCACTTACTATGCTCGCATCAGTAATAGCTTTATAAGTCACATTACCTGCGGCGTCTGCTGTAGCCACTTTGTTGGCATCCGTTCCATCAGTTGCTGCACCTAATTTGGTTGCAGTAACCGCTTTATCTTTAATGTTGATGGTTACATCTTTCAATAGCGAAGTACCAGCATTTGCAGATAATAATAAATCGGTTGAGCTTAATGCTTTACCAGTTGTAATTGCAGCAGCATCAACTGAAAGTCCGCCATCAGCAGCTACTACTACTGAACCATTACCCTGTTTTACAACTCCTAAAGCAGTACCATTCGCAGTCGCAACATTTACTTTGTATTGATCAGCAGTTGTGCCCGATCCTGTAACGGTTGTATTTGTTCCGTTAACTAATTTAGTTTCTCCACCCGTTACTAAAGTAGTTAAATCTGTATAGGTTACATTTCCTGCTGCATCAGCAGTAGCTACTCTATTTACAACCGTACTTGTACCAGCGGTTAATTTAGCAGCAGTTACATTTTTATCTTTAATATCTGAGGTTTCAACAGCGTCGTTAGCAATTTTAGCAGTTGTAATCGCATTATCTGCGATACCTAATTTTACATCTTTTAAAACAGCATCTGTCCCATCACCCGCCGGACTATTAACCGTGATTCCATCACCTGTAATTGCTTTTTTGTTCGCTAGAGATGTTGCATCAAATGTTTTATAAGTTACCCCTCCTGTTCCATCAGCAGTTGCCAACTGACCAGCAGTGGCACCATCTGAATTTAACATTGCTGCCGTAATTGATTTAGCTTTCACCGTAGCCACCACGTTTTTCAAAGTCGCACCATTACCATCAGCAAATGTGATTTGATCAGATGTTAAATTACCAGCATTTAAAACATCGACAGCTCCTACAGTAGGTTTTTTACCTACCCAGGCTCCATTTTCAAATGTTAATACCTGATTAACCGCCGGAGCAGTTGCACTCACTGGCGTACCTTGTAACTTTTCAACTTTCGTTGCATTTGCAGCTCCAGTTACATCTCCAGCTAAGGTAATGTTTGCCAAATCTGCTGCAACAGTATAAGTAGTTACATTACCAGCAGTTGATGGTGTAACTATTGTACCTGTGCCGGCTGCTACTACCGAAGTTTTTTGTCCTAATTGAATAGCATCTTTTAGATCAACTGCAGCACCGGTTGTACCATTTACCGTAGTGGTTAAAGCGGTACCGGTGATGTTATTACTTACGGTAGTACTTCCGGCAATTCCATCAACTGTAGACCAGATTACATTTCCAGCACCGTCATACCCAAGAACCAACTTATTGGTTCCCGCTGGAGCATTGATTTTTTTGGTAGTAATCGAATTATCATTGATTTTAAGGTCAGCTGCCTCTAAAACTGCACCAGTTAGTGAGTTTGCGTTGTTTACGCTAATGATTCCATCAGTTGTGATGTCTTTTTTACCTGTTAAAGTAGCGGGGCTTAAATTTTGATAAGTTACCACACCATTTGCATCAGCAACCCCTACTCTTCCAACACTTCCTGCTCCGGCATCTAATTTTGTAGAAGTGATCGCCTTCTCAGCAACTTTATCTGTAGTGACTGCGTTATTGGCTAGCTTAGCAGTTGTAATCGCTAAATCTTTCACCTCCACTTTATATTCCGTATTTTTAGCATTAGCCGCACTTGCAGCAGAAGTCACACTTGTCGTAACGCTTTCCACAACACTGGAAGTTAATTGATTGGCTTCCACTAAATCTTTAATGGCGATTGTTGTTGAAACGCCTTTTGAATCCGTGTAAGTTAGAGCATTGTTTGCTTTATCATAAACCAAAGCAGTAGTATTTAATGGTAATGCCGTTACCACACCTTTACCATCTGTATAATTTAAAGTATTGGTGGTTTTGTCGTAAGCCAAAGCACCATCGTTCAAATCAATTAGTTTCGCAACACCGTCCTCACCTGTATAGGTCAGTTCGTTTTTAGTATTGTCGTAAGTTAAAGTGGTTTTGGTTTCGTTCGCTGCAACTAAATCTTTAATGGCGATTGTTGTTTGTGCACCTTTTGAATCCGTGTAAGTTAGAGCATTGGTTGCTTTATCGTAAACCAAAGCAGTAGTATTTAAAGGCAATGCAGTTACCACACCTTTGCCATCTGTATAATTTAAAGTATTGGTGGTTTTGTCGTAAGCCAAAGCACCATCGTTCAAGTCGATAACTTTCGCAATACCGTCTTCACCTGTATAGGTCAGTTCGTTTTTGGTGTTATCATAAGTTAAAGTGGTTTTGGTTTCGTTCGCTGCAACTAAATCTTTAATGGCGATTGTTGTTTGTGCACCTTTTGAATCTGTGTAAGTTAGAGCATTGGTTGCTTTATCGTAAACCAAAGCAGTAGTATTTAAAGGCAATGCGGTTACCACACCTTTGCCATCTGTATAACTTAACGTATTGGTGGTTTTGTCGTAAGCCAAAGCACCATCGTTCAAGTCGATAACTTTCGCAACACCGTCCTCACCTGTATAGGTCAGTTCGTTTTTAGTATTATCGTAAGTTAAAGTGGTTTTGGTTTCATTCGCTGCAACTAAATCTTTAATGGCGATTGTTGTTTGTGCACCTTTTGAATCTGTGTAAGTTAAAGCATTGGTTGCTTTATCGTAAACCAAAGCAGTAGTATTTAAAGGCAATGCAGTTACCACACCTTTGCCATCTGTATAATTTAAAGTATTGGTGGTTTTGTCGTAAGCCAATGCACCATCGTTCAGGTCGATAACTTTCGCAACACCGTCCTCACCTGTATAGGTCAGTTCGTTTTTGGTGTTATCGTAAGTTAAAGTGGTTTTGGTTTCGTTCGCTGCAACTAAATCTTTGATCGCGATTGTTGTTTGTGCACCTTTTGAATCTGTATAAGTTAAAGCATTGCTTGCTTTATCATAAACCAAAGCAGTAGTATTTAATGGCAATGCCGTTACCACACCTTTGCCATCTGTATAATTTAAAGTATTGGTGGTTTTGTCGTAAACCAAAGCACCATCGTTTAGGTCGATGAGTTTCGAAACACCGTCCTCACCTGTATAAGTCAGTTCGTTTTTAGTATTATCGTATGTTAAAGTGGTTTTGGTTTCATTCGCTTTTACAATTTGTGAAATATTTATGGTTTGTTTAACCCCACTGTTATCAACATAAGTGAAATTTGCTCCATCATAAAAAACATTCCCTCCAGTATTTTTAACAATATTTTCGATAATCGTTCTTACCGAATTATCATTTGCAATGTTTTGAAAATTTGAAATTACATCAGCCGGAACATTTATGATCGTTTGCTTTCCGTCTTCGGCTGTATAGGTGTAAGTTCCGTTTTTATTATCTATTAAAGTAGTTACTGTTTCATTGGCTTTTACAAGTTGTGAGATATTGATCACCTGCTTTACACCGTTGTTATCTACATAAGTGAAATTCGCCCCATCATAAAAAACGTTACCACCAGTGTTTCTAACGATATTCTCAATAATTGTTCTTACAGAATTGTCATTTGCAATGCTTTGAAAGTTTGAAATTACATTAGCCGGAACGTTGATGATCGTTTGCTTTCCATCTTCGGCTGTATAGGTGTAAGTTCCGTTTTTATTATCTATTAAAGTAGTTACTGTTTCATTAGCCTTAACAAGCTGTGAGATATTAATGGTTTGTTTAACACCGGCATTATCGATGTAAGTAAAATTGGTTCCGTCGTAAGAAACATTACCTCCAGTACTTTTAAAAATACTCTCAAGAATAGTTCTTACTGAATTATCGTTTGCAATGGCCTGGAAGTTATTGATAACATCTGCTGGCACATTGATAATTGTTTTGTTTCCGTTTTCAGAAGTATATAAATAGGTTCCATTCTCTTGTTTCACTAAAAAAGTCAAAGTTTCATTCTTTTTTACTACGTCTTTTAAATCAACCACCACTGGTAAGTTGGTAGAAGGATCTGTAAAAGTTATCGTATAAGTGGCAGGATTGTATGAGATATTTGAAGCCTGTCCTTGTCTGGCCAGAATCCATTTTGTACCATCGTTATAGTAAATACCTGGAACAACATCAGATATGCTTTGAGTATTGTAAACCATCATACCCGCCGTGTGAGCGGCTAATGGCGAGGGGTCTTTTGAACTCTTCAATGAAATTCTTGAAAATAACAATCCCTTGTTAGTGCTCTCTAATTCCAGAATCGCATCCTTGTTTGGTAAGTTATTTTGCGCAACTGTACCATCTTTCATTTTTTGTTGAGCAAAAGCACCCAGAATGCTTAATGTAAGACTCAAAACCAGCAGTAAACTTTTTTTCATTTTTTTTGTTAGATATTGTGAGCGTTTTCTTGTTTTGTTTGTCGTTCTCTGTGCTTCGTAACCGTTACTTAATTCTTCCCATTTCTTGATTTCTATAAGGAAAAATTAAAATTTAAAAATTTGTTATCTAGCTGATTTGAAATCAGTTTTAGCACAAAAAACAACTTTAAATCATGGTGTTTTAAGGGCGGCAAAAGTATGTTAAAATACAGACATGTACAAGTTCCAAATTCCACCCATTTCGGAGTATCTTTTTGTACATATAATGTCAAAAACTGTATTACCAATACTACAAAGCAAATAAAAATGGAAATAAAAATTACTATAAGACAGCACATCAGAATTTGACACACAAATTTTTTTGATAATAATCAACAACTTTTTAACTACATGTAGTATTTATAGTACAAATCTAGAGTAAAAAGTAATAAGCCCATATAGCGAAAAAGGGCCAATCTTCTTTCGAAGAACTGGCCCTTTTAGCAGAGTATTGGTGATAGATTTTCTAAAAACTACAATTTCGCCCGGATTCGACTTAAAGTTTCTAGCCGAACGGCTAAAAACGAAGCAATATATTTTAGGGATACCCTATTAATTAAATCAGGAAAAGAAACCAGAAATCGCTTATATCTCTTTTCTGCAGAAGAAATCCTGCACAGATACGCCCGCTCTTCAGCGGACCTGTAATAAAGCTCCATCATTTTTCTCCCAACAATGTTCGCTTCGGCAAAATTCTCATATAAATATTCAGATAAAACGTGTGGAATGGCAATTAAATCGACGTCTTCCAATGCTTGTAGATATTCATCAGAATCGCCATCAATCCATAAGTTTCGGATCGTACCCACAATTTCGTTTTCCTGTGCAATCCAGGTAGTTATTTCGGAAACACCATCTTTGATAAATCCTCTTACTACGCCTTTTACAATAAGAAATAAATATTTATTACGATCAACAGGAGAAACTAAGTATTTGTTCTTTTTATAGCTAATTGGAAAAGTATGCTGATTAATACGTTTCTCGATTTCATCATTGAGCGGATGAAATTTTTTAAATATTGAAATTAAGGGAGAGAAATTATTATATTTCTTCCACCTATCCTCATCAGATAAATTAACTGCAATCATTTATAATAGCTTTGGGAATAGACGAACTCTAAAAATAATAGAATGACTACGTAATTATAGGAAGATTGATCGAGATAAAGAAGTTTTTTTTGACTTTTCTCAATTTTTTAGCGCAGTTATAGGATTTTCTCCACCCCTAACCCAAATAATGCAAAATCATATTTAACCGGGTCATTATCATCGAGCTGCATTAAATTAGCGCTCAGTTCTATTGCTGTAAGCCAATCGGTTTGCTTTCTGCTTATCAACCCGAGCAAACGACCCACCCGGTCTACATGAACATCACAAGGACAAATTAAATGTTTTGGTTTTATGACATTCCAAATCCCAAAATCAACCCCCATTCCATCATTTCTAACCATCCATCTCAAAAACATATTCAGACGTTTACAGGTTGATTTTTGCTTCGGAGAGGAGATATGTTTTTTAGTTCTGTGAGGAAAATCTTCTATCGAGAAGAAATATTGGCGAAAATGATTTAATGAATCTTCAACGCTAAAATTCGTTACACTCAATTCATGAGATGTCGAAGATAAATCCGTTGGATAATTTACTACAGATTGTTCAGTATCGCTGAGGTCAGGTGGAATAAAGGCTTGTTCTAAGCTTTTAAAATGGGTGTAATGATTTTTAAAAAAAGAAATGAAATACAGCAAATCTGTATCATTGAACGTTCTATGCTTGAAGTTTAGCAGTTTTTTAAGGTCTTGATCCTTATGATTGAGTACAAAATCATAAGGTGCGTAATCCATCCTGTTTAACAATTCTTTGCACTTATTAATAATTGTTTTGCGTTGCCCCCAAGCCAGTATCGCGGCAAAAAAACCAGCAATTTCTACATCCTGCTTTTTCTGAAATAAATGTGGAATGCATATCGGATCATTTTCAATGAAATCAGGCTTATTATACTGCTCTACTTTGCTATCTAGAAAATTTTTAAGATCTAAAAAATCCATTCGTATTTATAGTAAAAGTCACCCAACTGATAAGCGCTTTGCTTAACAACTGGGTGACAGAAAGAAGGGCATTAGCATCCGTTAGGCTGCTAGAATTTTATTTTAATGCATTTTCCAAATCTTCGAGCAAATCTTCAATATCCTCTACCCCAACACTTAAACGCAGCAAATTGTCGGTTACACCAACCTTCTCACGTTCTTCTTTTGGAATTGAACCATGCGTCATTGTTGCCGGATGGTTAATTAAGGATTCTACTCCGCCCAAAGATTCTGCCAGGGTAAATACTTTAAAGTTAGATGAGATACGAAATGTTTCCTGCAAATCAGCATCTTTTAAAGTAATAGAAATCATACCACCAAAACCACGCATTTGTTTTTTAGCCACATCGTGATTTGGATGATCTTCAAACCCTGGCCAGTAAATTTTATCCACCTTTGGATGCGTTTTAAGATATTTTGCAATGCGCTCACCATTTTCACAATGCGCTTTCATTCTTAGGTGTAAAGTTTTAATCCCTCTTAACACTAAAAATGAATCTTGTGGACCGGGCGTTGCACCACAAGCATTGTAGATAAACCATAGGTCTTTATACAATTGTTCGTCATTCGTTACGAGTGCACCCATCACCACATCAGAGTGACCACCAATATATTTAGTCACCGAATGCATTACAATGTCGGCACCTAAATCAATTGGATTTTGCAAGTATGGAGATGCAAAAGTATTATCAACCGTTAAAATCAGTTTTCTTTCTTTTGTGATTTTTGCTACGCCTTCAATATCGATGATTTGCATGGTTGGGTTAGTTGGCGTTTCAATCCAAACCAGCTTTGTTTTATCATTGATGTAAGGCAACATATTTTCTGGCTTTGATAAATCCAGAAAATGAAATTTGATGCCGTATTTAGTGAAAATTTTGGTGAAAATACGATAAGAACCGCCATACAAATCGTTTCCCGTAATCACTTCATCGCCTGGTTGCAGCAATTTCAGTACTGCATCCGTAGCGCCCATACCACTTGAAAATGCTAAACCATATTTGGCGTTTTCTAAAGCTGCAAGACAATCTTCTAAAGCCTTCCTCGTAGGATTTGTCCCTCTGGAATATTCGTAACCCTTATTATCTCCCGGCGATTTCTGCCAGTAAGTGGAAGTTTGATAAATTGGTGTCATTACCGCACCAGTTGTTGGATCAGGTTCTTGACCTGCATGTATTGCTTTTGTTCCGAATTTCATTTTATTACTATTGAGATGTAAAAATCAAGTATCAGGATAAGATTTTTTCTACCACCCTACCCTAACCCGTTTACATTCTAATTAATATGCTCTTGCAAATAATACGCGTTGTGTAGATGGCTTACCTGAATAAATACAAACGCCATCTTCCAAAGGATTATCTAAAGGAATACAACGAATGGTTGCCTTTGTTTCTTCTTTAATTTTTTGTTCAGTCTCAGGAGTTCCATCCCAGTGCGCTGAAATAAATCCAGCTTTACCATCTAACAGTTCTTTAAACTCATCGTAGCTGTTAGCCTCGGTAATATGATCATCTCTATAAGCCAACGCTTTATTGAACATGCTGGTTTGGATATCTTCTAATAATTTTACAATGTAAATATCCAATCCCTCCTGAGGTACAGTCTGCTTCAACTTGGTATCTCTACGGGCTATCTCAACAGTTTTGTTTTCCAAATCACGACCGCCAATGGCAATACGAACAGGAACACCCTTTAATTCGTAATCAGCGAATTTAAAGCCCGGACGTTGTGTATCCCGATCATCGTATTTGACAGAAACGCCAAGTCCTTTTAAACGCATAGTTAATTCATTAACATAGGCAGAAATTTTCGCCAAATCTTCATCGCTCTTATAAATTGGGACGATCACTACTTGTATAGGTGCAAGTTTTGGTGGAATAATTAAACCCGAATCATCACTATGTGCCATGATTAAAGCCCCCATTAACCTTGTTGAAACACCCCATGAAGTTGCCCAAACATGATCTAACTTACCATCTTTACCCGTAAATTTCACATCAAAAGCTTTTGCAAAATTCTGACCTAAAAAGTGAGAGGTTCCAGCCTGAAGCGCTTTTCCATCCTGCATCAGCGCTTCGATACAATAAGTATCTAATGCTCCTGCAAATCTTTCATTTGGGGATTTTCTTCCCCGAACTACCGGAACTGCCAACCAGTTTTCAGCAAAGTCGGCATAGATGTGTAACATACGTTCTGTTTCTTCAATAGCTTCTTCGGCAGTTGCATGGGCAGTATGCCCCTCCTGCCATAAAAATTCTGCAGTACGTAAGAATAACCTGGTACGCATTTCCCATCGAACAACATTTGCCCATTGATTAATCAAAATCGGTAGATCTCTGTAAGATTGAATCCAACCTTTATAAGTATTCCAAATAATAGTTTCGGATGTTGGCCGCACGATAAGTTCCTCTTCGAGCTTCGCTGATTCATCCACTACAATATTACCGTTACCGTCATTTTTCAAACGGTAGTGTGTCACCACCGCACATTCCGTTGCAAAACCTTCTACATGAGATGCTTCTTTTGAAAAAAATGACTTCGGAATGAACAACGGAAAATAGGCGTTTTGATGTCCTGTATCCTTGAACATTTTATCGAGTACAGCTTGCATTTTTTCCCATATAGCATAGCCATTTGGCTTGATCACCATACAACCCCTAACTGCTGAATGCTCAGCCAGATCGGCTTTTATAACAATATCATTGTACCATTGAGAATAATCTGCATCTCTGCTTGTAATTTCTTTGCTCATGTTATGTATTTGGAACGTAATTTGTGTGTTAAAATATGTAAAATAAGATCACAAATTTATAAATTTATGCCTACAAAACGATTATAGATAGCAGGCTTTTGTTTTAATACATAAATCTGACTAATTAAATAGTTGATTTTTAGTAAATTTGATCCATTTTTAGTAAATTAGTGACACACACAACTAAATATAGACACAATGAAACCAATTAAATTTTTACCCATTGTAATGATCGCAGCCTCTGGGTTGGTTGCATCATGCTCTACAACGAAATTGGCTCAAACCAAAGCTAATGACGATGTTTATAATTCTGTTGCGAAGGCGAGAGAGGTAGAAGCTTATGTTCCACCTCAAAATCAAGTTCAGGCACAGGAACAATCAGATTACAACGACGAATATTACGGAACCAGCAATCCATATTATGACATGGATTATTCCTCAAGAATCAACCGTTTTTATAATGGCAGCAGCTTCCGTGGATATTATGACCCATATTACGAAAACTTTTACTACGGAAACAGCTATGGTGCCACTAATTATTTAGGCTATGGCTTAGGCTGGAATAACGGTTATGGTTTAGGTGGCTGGGGCGGAGGCTTTGGTTGGGGCGGTGGTTTCGGCTACGGAAGCATCTGGAACAATCCATTCTATTATGGTAACATGGGATTTGGCTGGAACAATTGGGGCTGGAATAACTGGGGTCCATATTCTTACTATGATCGCTTCGGTTGGGGTGGTGGTTGGTACGGCGGTGGCTGGGGTGTAGGCGGCGGCTACTACGGTGGTGGCGTTTACACAAACAATAATTACAGACCAAGACCTGGCAGCAACGACAGAGGTGTTCCAAGATCATATGGCGGTTCAACAGCTGGTAATGCAGGCAGACCAAGCCGTTCTGGTGTTGCAAATCCGAATGGACAAGGCAGACAAGGTTACACACCAAATTACAATGCCGGCAGACCAACACGTAATGAGCAATCAGGTTCATCAAACGGTGCCGGAAGATATACACCTCAAGGTACTCAAAGTAGCAGACCAACCAGAAATGAATCTTACTCTCCTCCTCAAAGAACAGAGATGAGCAGACCTAGTTATTCACCTCCACCATCTTCAAGCGGAAGCAGCGGCGGTGGTTCAACTGGTGGTGGCGGAGGCGGTGGCTCAAGACCATCAAGAGCAGGAAGAGGATAATTTTTAGCAGATACACAAATGAAGAAAATAATATTAGCAACCATAGTAGCTACAGTAGCTACTATAGGAACAACATACGCCCAAAGTTATGCACCTGATGCTTTCCGTTTTTCACAAACAAATTATGGTAGCTCGGCAAGATTTAAAGGAATGGGTGGCGCACAGATTGGTGTAGGTGGAGATATCGGTTCTATTAACGCCAATCCTGCAGGGCTTGGACTATTTACAAAATCTGAATTTAATATTACGCCGGAATTTAACAGCGTTTCTAACGAGAGTGCTTATCTGGGAAATAATATCAAATCAGATAAAAGTCAAATCAACTTGAATAACCTGGGGGTTGTATTTTACAATCCAGCAGCAAAAATGAAAGGCTCTGATGTAAACAAAGGGCTTGTAAGTACTGTTTTCGGGTTGAGTTATACCAGAAACAATGATTTCTTGAATAATATTGATTACAACGGAATCAATACAAACAGTTCAATTAGAGATGCATATGTAGATCAGGCGAATGGCTTTGGTACAGAAAATTCTGTTGCCGGAGATGCTTATAATAGTTATTTGATTAATAGAAATGCACCAAATTTTCCTAATGGATTTTCTGCTGAGCCGTACAATAATGCAAACTTTGATCAAAACTGGAGTGAAAGCAGATTAGGTTCTACTTCAGAATTTAATATTGCTGGGGCACTTAATTTTTCAAACAAATTATATCTTGGGGCAACAGCTAGTTTTGTAAATGTAAAGTATACAAGTGATGCATCATTTACTGAGTCAGGTATTGTGAATTCTTATGATGATCAGCTAACTGTACCAGCTTATACCGGCAATGAAAACTATACGCTAACCCATCTTAGGTATCAACAAACCAGAGGTAATGGTTTCAACCTAAAACTTGGAATGATCTACCGTCCGGTACCTGAACTGCGAGTTGGATTAAATTTCCAAACGCCAACCTGGATGAGTATTGAAGATAACACGACTGAGACCTTACAGGCACGATTAGCTGGTAATGCAACAAATAGTGCACAATCTATCAATAATCCAAGCAGATATTATGACTTCACTTACAATCTTCGTACGCCGCTCAAAGCATCAGCTGGTTTAAGTTATGTAATCGGAAATGTTGCATTAATTTCTGCAGATGTAGATTATATCGATTACTCTTCAATGCGCTTTTCTGCCGATGGCGGCGGTAGTTCTGCAACAATTAATGATAATAATGCATTTATAAAGGCATCATATAAAGAAGCTGTAAATTACAGACTTGGTGCTGAAGTAAAAGTAACCAGTGAAGTAAGTTTAAGAGGTGGTTATGCAGTGAATGGAAACGGTATTAAAGGTGGAGAGAATTCATTCTACCAGGGCCAGTTCATCACAGGTGGTATTGGCTACCGTATTGATAACTATTACTTTGATTTAGCTTATCAAAACTATAAAACGAATTTCAATTCTAGTCCGTACTTGTTAGATGATTATTCAGAACCTGTTGCTGATGTGAAAAGCAATAGAAATAATGTATTTTTAACATTTGGTGTGAGGTTCTAATCTGCTATAACGCAAAATAACAAAGCCCCTGATTAATTAATCAGGGGCTTTGTTATTTAGATTTTATTGTAATTTCTTTCTCACCATAAGCTACACCTTCTGATGTAACTCCTTGAACAATGATTTTAAACCTTCCACTAATATCGCCGGTATTAAATACAACTTTTGTGTGATCAGATGCTTTGATTGCAACTTGATAATTCCAGTAGATTGTGGCAAAATTGATTGGTTCATTCATGTTCAAAATATCTGGCTGATAGAAATCTTTGGCCAGACGAATGCCTTTCAAAATTTTAAAATTTGGCTTATCCTCATTATCTGTGCAACCTGAATAAGTGATGCTGCCTGACCCCGCAGCTTGTTTGTAGGTTTTACCTTGTTCTGGTGGTCTGTTCTCAGAATCGCCGATATGATTGCCACAGTTCAAGATGTTAGACCGACATACATAATCACCGCATTTATTTGCGCCCCTTACAGCAAAATTCAAGCGATCATCTTTTTTGCTTTTAATTACTACGTCTTTCAGTTTGATTCCCGAAGATGCCGTTAGGTTTGAGATATTATCTTCAAGCATCACAACTCCATTCGCCAATGGCTTATACCCAATATTAGTTACATATTTTTTTATCTCAAATAACGGATCATTCAACTCAACATCATACTTGTAACTTTTTTTATCGCTCAAACTTAACCAAACCCTTCATTGCTCAGTTGATAATAAATTAGCTGATGGAATAATGAAATGGCCAGCACTATCTGTAACCAAAACATTAATTTTTGTTCCGCCGATTGTATTTAATACCATTGGCGTTTTCAACCGGCCATTGTCTTTTTTTACAGCGCCGCTCAATTCCATAGAAGACTGATTAAATTTAGTTGTGGCCAATTTTTCACCTTGCCATTTATATTTCCTCCACCCCTTTATCAATAAGACAAGATTCAAGTATTCTGGATCTTGATACTTTACACCCTGAGGATGTTGAGGTAAATCAGCCAGATGCCGCTGAAAAAAGTAAAAATCAGTGATGTTTTGATTATTGTATTGAGTAAGCCGATTGGCCTGGACACAACTAACTGAGACCAATCCGAGCAGGGGTTTGTTGTTTCTACCCAAAGCATTTAGAGAAAGCTCAACACGATCTCTGGTTTGATATTCTTCCCTATCAGTACCAATTTGAATTTTATTAATTTGGTCGTAATGCGCAAAGAATATACGTTCAGCTATTGGCTGATAAGCTTCATTCAGAATAGTTAACGCATATAATCCTATCGGAACAGAATCGAGCTTGAACCGGATGTTTTGAATGCTGAAAGCTTTAAGCTCGAAAGCAGAATGAAGGTAAATCGTCGAAAAATCGTTAAGTACAACGTGAATGCTCGATGCCTTGTTACTTTCCAACTGAACCCGCAAATCATTATCTACGACCGAATTACGAGCCCTGAGTACTAAGCCATCAGGTAAAATAGATGGTAAATCAAACCGTTTGGCAGAATCGATGCCTAAAATTTTTGCATACAGCCTCTTATTTTTATCGGGCTGAAGCATAAAGCTTCCCATGCCTATCGAGTTAGTGCTTATCGTATCTATAACTTCATCATCATCGTAAAGTACAGCACGCCCATGTATTGCATTGCCGTTTTCATCTCTAATCTCGAACCCTAATCGGCAATATAACTGATCTATAAGATTGCCGCTTTCAGGATAAAAATTGATCTTATATTTCTTCGCATTCCTGACAGGAAGATTGAACATTAAATTTCTAATATCTTTACCTTTTCTGATAGTAGCCTGAAGCAAGTTATTTTCTTCATTAATTTGATCTGCGTTATAATCGATCATAATTTCTCCAATCACATTGCTTTTTGCTTTTCCTGCATGAAGAATATTATTGCCTCTACCAATTTTATAACTTACCTCAGCAAGCTCAACAAAGCGATTATCACTTGATAATACCTTGAGCAATGCAGTTCCCTTTTTTGTTTTTTCATCGTAGCTTTTAAAAACTGATACCTTTGGAACAAGTGGATTGATCGTAGTAGACTTTATTATGATCGGCTGCATAAATACGCCATCGAAATCATTGTTTAATTTGATGTTGGTATTGGCCACAAAATTATACTGACCACTCTGCAGTGAATCCGGAAGGGTTAAACTGCCAAAAGCCATGCCTTCTTCTATCAAAAATTTTTCTTGTAAGAGGATGGTACTATCAGCCGCGTTAACAAGTGATAAGTAAAGTGTATGAAATTGATCAGACTTTACAGCAGCTTTTAATAAATAAGCGGTAAACCAAACCTGATCATTATTGGTATACACATTTTTATCAAAATGGATAAAAAGCGTAGAGCGGTTGTGTTGTAAATAGTAGCTTTTTAAATTATCTGCAACAACATCAAAACTTTGAACTTGTGCCCTCGTAAGGTAGCCGAAAAGCATAAAGAAAGAAACAAGGATGATTTTGGGAAGCATAATTTACAGTATGCCTAAAAATCATGATTTTATTTCATTCATCCAACTAAATAATTCCGTGAAGTGGTCTTCCTGCTTTTGCCAACTGATTAATTTTCAACTCAGTTGATTGGTCTTTGATCAATTCCGGTGCATGATGTGGTTTCTTCCTCGCATCAATAATCAATGAACCTTTACAGCCCCAATGTTTATTTATGGTAAAGTCATTGACGCCATAAATATCCGCTGCAGGATTGCTTCGGGTAAAGGTAATCCACACTAAATTATCAATGTTTGCGGCAGTAAATGCTGAATCATCTGCCAACACAATCAGCGGGAAGCCAGACAAGTCCTGGTCAATTAAGGAGATATTCAATAGGGCAATTTCAGCTGCCGTTTTCTCGGCACTAATATATTTATCGCACTCAATAACCAAAATACCCGGAATGGCTACGTGGTACTGATAACATCCATCTCCCATTATCAAGCCTTTGGGAACGGCATTCCATAAGGTTCTCTTCTTCTCTCCTGCTGCCGCAATTACAACTTTCGAACCACTGTTCAATCCATCACCACTATAATCTAAAGTATCGATGGTAGTATTGGTATAAAAATGAATATCTCTGGTTAAATCTAACCGTTCGAGTATGTGTGTAAGAAATTCCTGAATATGATGAGTGCTTAATTTTTCGTCATCTTCCTTTGCTGCGATAAAAACATATTTTGCCAAACTCAACTGATTTTTCCCTAGAATGTGATTGGCGATGGTAAGGATTTCTTGTGGCCTTCGCTCTTTTAAATAAGGCGTATAACGTTCACTTCCAATAGCAAACAACAAGGGATGAACGCCTGCTGCATCAACAGCATGAACTTCTTTTAAACCATGAATTTCCTGGGGAATAGCAGAACCTGTGATCTCATGAATCAATGCACCAAAACTGGTGTCTTCCTGTGGTGGTCTGCCAACTACCGTAAACGACCAAATGGCATCCTGTTTATGATAAACATTGTGCACTTTCATCAATGGAAAAGGATGCGTTAAGCTATAGTAACCTAAATGATCACCGAAGGGCCCTTCTGGCTTATTTTCGTTTGGATAAACTGTTCCGGTGATAATGAAATCAGCATCTGCTGAAATACAAAATCCTTCATCATCATAAAAATAGCGAAATCTACGATCGCCCAAGGCACCGGCAAAAGTCATCTCAGATAAACCTTCAGGCAGCGGCATCACGGCCGCTAGCGGATGCGACGGAGGTCCGCCTACGAAAATACTAACCTTTAAGGGTTGCCCAACTTTATTCGCTTTAGATTGGTGCACACCAATACCCCGATGTATTTGATAATGTAAGCCAATCTCTTTGTTTTGAATATAATCGTTTCCACCAAGCTGAATACGATACATTCCCAAGTTGGCGTTTAAAATGCCTGGTTTTTCAATATCTTCGGTATATACTTGAGGCATTGTAACGAACGGACCACCATCCATCGGCCAATTTACGATTTGAGGCAATTGATCAATAGTAGTTTTCTTGAAATTGTTCTTAGCGGAAGGCGTTTTCATGGGTAATGCCGACAAAGCAGACATGGCGGAACCTGCATACTTGAAAGGATTCTTCAATGCTTTCATCGGATCGTTTCGTAACGACACCAATTGCTGCACCTTGGGCAACGTATCTCTAAATATAAATTTCGAGCGCTCTAATGTTCCAAATAAGTTGGAAACAGCCGGAAAGGGACTACCCTTTACCTTCTCAAAAAATAATGCCGGACCTTGTTTTTCGTAAACCCTTAAATGGATGGCTGCCATTTCTAAATACGGATCTACTTCTTCTTTAATCCTGATTAAATGACCATGTTTTTCGAGGTCGGAAACACATTCTGCTAAACTTTTATATGCCATGCCCAAAGATAAATAAATAGCTATTCTATAAAACAAAAAAGCCTCAGATAAACAGATTTGACAATTCATCTATTTAACTGAGGCCCGTTTAACCTACTTTTTAAATTATTTCTTTCCTGCAAATGAGCGTAACATCCAGGTATTTTTCTCTTTAAACTGCATGAAACGGTTTACCATATCGTTCGATCCGTCGTCACCTGCATCAGCTGTAGCTTGAAGAATTTCCCTTTCAATTTCGATTAATTTAGACATATCATCCAAAATAGCATCAACCATATCAAGATCTTTCATCCCAATGGTATCAATCTCTGTAATTTGTGATTCTTTAATGTAATCAGCAAAACGACTATGAGGGGGTTTACCTAACGTTAAAACACGTTCTGCTATTTCATCAATAGTTAACTGGGCATTGGTATAGAGCTCTTCAAATTTAACATGAAGCGTAAAAAAATTTTGTCCTTTTATATTCCAGTGGCAACCTCTCAGTTTTTGATAGTGGATGTGGTAATTGGCCAGATAATCGTTCAAAAGATCTACTACTGGTTTTACCTCTGTTTCATTTAAGCTTATTTCCTTGGCGTCCATTTTAAAAATTTTTATGTGATTTTAATGTGTACCTAACAACTCAGATTTATAAAAGTTTTAATCTAAATCTTCAGCAATACAATACCTTATTTATAAGTGCGTTTATTAAGCAATAAGAAGCCAATTCGTATCTATTACAATTTATTGTGAATGAATAACATATAGACTGATGTAAATTTTGATCCTATCATTTTTACGATCAAAGCGTTTAGAAAACTCGATATGGTTAACAATATTATTCGTATAATTGCTTCCTTTGACTAAGAAATTTATAGAAAATAAATGCACAAAATATACTTATCTGCTTTTGTTCTATTTGCTCTAAACATCGCAAATGCTAAAGCAAGCACAGGTAGAGACTCTATCGGCGTTGAAAATAATAACGGCAAGAAACTTATCGTTCATCAAATTGTAGCCAAAGACACTTACTATTCTGTTGGCAGAAGGTACAATGTATCTCCTAAAGATATTATGGCCTACAATGAAAACAAATACCTGCAGGTAGGTGTAATCATTAAAGTTCCAACAAATCTTCCATGGGGTTCTACAAATGTTACAAGTCCGGTTTCGTCATCCACTGATGGCGGTATAATTGAACATACGGTAAAGGCAAAAGAAAATTTAAACATGCTTGCCGAAAAATATGGAACCACCATTATCGAAATTAAACGACTAAATAATTTAAGCGGAAATAACTTAAGTATTGGGCAGGTGCTAAAAATTGCTACCAAAGGCACTGTTGCTGAAACGCCAAATCCCGCTCCTGCGCAACCGACAAAGGTTGTTACGCAAACACCTGCTCAGGAAAGTACAGTGACCGATCAAACAATGATTGAACACACTGTTGCACCGAAAGAGTTTTTGGGGAAAATAGCAGAGAAATATGGAACCACTGTTGAAGAAGTAAAAAAAGCCAATAATCTATCGAGCAATAATCTTCGAATTGGTCAGAAATTAAAAATTCCGGCTACAAAAAACATAGAAGAAAGTAAAGTAGTTAGTGTTGCTGAAGAAAAATCTGTTGAGGATAATAAACCTGTAAATGCATCTGGCACACATACCGTTTTAAGAAACGAAACTATTTTTACAGTAGCAAAGCAATATGGTGTTACAGCTTATCAATTGCGTAAATTAAATAATTTACCAGATAATGCCATTAGCATAGGACAGGTTTTAAAAGTACCGGGAGGTATTGTAACCGATGTTCAGGTACCGAAGGAGAAACAAGTTGAGCCCGCTGTAGAGGTTCCGGTTAATAACTCAAAAGAAGAAAGTTTCATCCATACTGTGGCAACTGGCGAAAACATTTTCAGTATCGCGAAAAAGTATAACCTTACGGCTTATCAAATCAGGTCGGCAAATAAGCTATCAGATAATTCAATTAAGGTTGATCAAAAACTAGTGATTCCAAAACCACCACAACCTAAATCTGTAAACGAAGCATCTAAAGAGGATCAGGAAAGTGAACCGGATAGCACAATGGTAAAGGATCCAAAACTACGCCGTGACCCAAGCGTTTATGGTTTAAGCCAGATTGAAGAAAAGGGTGCTGCAGTATGGATTGCAGATGCAGACCTGGATAGCTCAAAAATGTTGGTTTTACACCGCACAGCACCTGTTGGCAGAGTGATTAAAATTACTAATCCGATGACGAACAAGACCACTTTTGCAAAGGTTGTTGGTAAATTCACTGAAAACGAATCAACAAAAGATGTTATTATTGTAATGACTAAAGCTGTGGCCGATTCATTAGGCGCTTTAGACAAACGTTTTTTCTGCAATTTAACATATAGTGCTCAATGAGTTTGAACAAAAAACCATTTATAATAGGTATTGCCGGCGGTAGCGGATCAGGTAAAACATTTTTTTTAAACTGTTTTTTACATCACTTTAAACAAGATGAGGTTACACTTGTTTCTCAGGATGATTATTACATTCCTGCAGGAGACATGACCCAGGAAGAAAATAAGTTATACAATTTCGATCTTCCCTCCACTATTGATAGCGAACAGTTTTTAAGAGATATTAAACAATTGACAAGTGGTGAGGTCGTTTATAAAAAAGAATACAATTTCAACAATCCGCTTGCAGTTGTAAAAATACTCGAAATTAAATCTGCGCCCATTATTATCGTTGAAGGACTTTTCATCCTCCATTTCAAAGAAATTGCAGCCTTGCTTGATCATACCATTTTTGTTGATGCTGATGAACAGGTCGCATTAGATCGCCGGATTAAACGCGATGGCTTAGAACGTGGTTATCCAGAAGATGATGTACTTTACAAGTGGCACAATCATGTTGTGCCGGCCTACAAAGAATATTTACTTCCTTATAGGGAACAATGCCACAAGGTGATCATGAATAACACCAATGAGCCGGATGAGATTATAGCCATTACAGAGGCCATTTCAAATGACTTGAGAGAAAGTATCCTGGTTGATATTCATTAACAAACATCTTAAAAGAGCGGCCATTTTATAATCGCCGCTCTTTTTACATATTCGATTTCATTTCAGGTATTTCGCCTTCTACAATTAATCTTCCAGCAGTTGATTGCTTTATAAAATCAACGCTCACGCCAGGAGCCCGCTCCAGGAGTTTAAATCCACCTTCTGGCAATACATCTAAAACAGCTAATTCGGTTACGATTTTCCTGATACATTTTACGCCGGTAAGCGGTAAAGTGCATGATGGAAGCAGCTTGCTCTCCCCTGCCTTATTTACATGTTGCATGGCTACTATGATATTTTTAGCAGATGCAACTAAATCCATTGCACCACCCATCCCCTTAACCATTTTTCCAGGGATTTTCCAATTTGCAATATCACCATTTTCAGAAACCTCCATTGCTCCTAAAATAGTAAGATCTACTTTTTGAGCTCTGATCATGCCAAAGCTCATTGCTGAATCAAAAATCGAAGATCCGGGTAAAGTGGTGATGGTTTGTTTTCCAGCGTTAATCAAATCTGCGTCTTCTTCCCCTTCAAATGGAAATGGACCCATCCCTAAAAGGCCGTTTTCTGATTGTAAAACTACATTTATCCCCTTCGGAATATAATTGGCAACCAAAGTTGGAATTCCAATCCCCAGATTAACGTAGTAACCGTCTTTTATTTCTTGCGCAATACGTTGCGCTATTTCTTCTTTATTAAACATAAATTTGATTGATAGATTAAGATATCGGATAAATTCCGGACTAGCGACTTCAGACCTCAGACTTCCTGACCGTACGCTGCTCAATTCGCTTTTCATAATCCTTACCTTGAAAAATGCGATGAACGTAAATTCCAGGTGTATGGATATAATCCGGATCCAATTCTCCGGCCTCAACTAGTTCTTCCACTTCAGCAATCGTGATTTTCCCAGCCATAGCCATTACCGGATTAAAATTTCTACTTGTAGAACGAAAAGTCAAGTTACCGGCCGTATCTCCTTTCCAGGCTTTTACAATGGCGAAATCAGCATCGAAAGCATATTCCATTAAATAATCCTTACCATTAAAATTTCTGATTTCTTTACCTTCCGCCACTTCTGTCCCTACGCCAGCAGGTGTAAATATTGCAGGCATTCCGTATCCGGCAGCCAAACATCTTGTTGCTAAAGTACCTTGAGGGATAAGATCTACCTCAAGCTCACCACTTAATAGCTGACGCTCAAACTCAGCATTTTCACCAACGTAAGAAGAAATCATTTTTTTAACCTGACGCTGTTTCAACATCAATCCAATACCAAAGTCATCTACTCCTGCATTGTTCGAAATGCAGGTTAAATTTTTTACACCTTTGGTTACCAAAGCATTAATGCAGTTTTCTGGAATGCCGCAAAGTCCAAATCCACCAAGCATTAGGGTTGCTCCGTCTGAAATATCTCTGATCGCTTCTTCAGCGCCTGATACCACCTTATTTATCATTTTATGAATTATTGGTTAGTTTGCTAATTTAACAATTGCGTTCAGATTTCCGGTAGATTTAGTCTGTAAATCTCTTGGGAGTGTTATTTAATTGGAATTGTTCTAAACAACGCTTACCTTTGTATTGCAATGATTTACGAGAGAGACGACAAAACATTTATTATTCCAACCGATCCTGAATTTCAAAAGGGAATGGGATACCTTTTCAGCTGCACTGCTGAACATAAAAAATGCTGTGAAAAATTTAAGAAGGGTAAGCGTTGTAAAAAATGTCCTGGAAATAAGAAAAAGTAGCCTAGCTCTAAAAACTCCAAGTTTGCTTCATTTCTACGCTCATGGATAGTCCAGCCATACTCGCTACTTAACATTATTAGTTTTTAAATGCTAATTGTCTGTATTGCTATTCAGTTTTATTCATTAATTAAAGTAACTATAGCACCATAAAATTATAATGCTATAGTTATTACTAGTTTAGATAAACATAAGTAATTCCATCGCCACCTCTATCGGCATGCTCATCTTCCATCCTATTCACCTGACTATATTTCCGAAGATACTCTCTGATCATTTTACGTAAAATGCCATCTCCTTTTCCATGGATAATTTTGATAGAAGGAAATCCTAACATAATCGCTTTATCCAGATATTTTTCTACCTCGAATAAAGCATCTTCTGTACGTTTGCCACGAAGATCGAGCTCGGCTCTGAAACCAGAAACGGCATCATTCATCCTGCCTGCAAAAGAACCTCCACTGCTTTGAATAACCTTTTTTGCTTCTTTATTGCTAATTTTTTGAACACGGGTTTTCTTTACATTCGATCGCAAATCGCCTATGGCTAAAACCAGCTCATTGCGATTAATCTCCAACACCTGTCCGGTGGTTTCGCTATCTGTAAATTTCACCCAATCGCCAACAGCTATTTCTCCTCCAATAACAACCTGAACCGGTTTTGGACGCTCTTTCGGAACTGAATTCTTTACCAATTCACGCTGCAAATTCTGGCGGAGTTCTTTTGTTACGATTTTATCAGCCTGCTTTTCTTTAATTTCAGCAATGGTGTTTTCAACTAATTTATTCGCATTTTTGATAATATTTTGTGCTTCTTGTTTGGCTTCTTTGATTAACACCCTTCTGTTTTCATCCAAAAATGCCCTGAGTTTTTCATTTTCTTCAACTAAGTTTTTAGCCTTATTCTGTTGATTCGCCAAGCTTACTTTTGCATCATAAATTGTTTTTTTCTCACGCTCCAGATCGACCAACATGGTATCAACGCGATTTTGATTTGAACCCGTTTTTTCCTTTGCCAGTTGGATAACTTCTTTAGGCAAACCGATGTTCTGGGCAATTTCGAACGCATAAGAACTTCCTGGCTTCCCCATTTCCAAAATGTAAAGCGGCTTCATTTTAGCATTATCGAAAAGCATCGAAGCATTTTCCAAGCCAGGAGTATTGCCGGCAAACAACTTTAAATTAGAATAGTGGGTGGTGATAACACCGCGAACCTTTTTGTTATTTAAAACTTCCAAAACAGCCTCCGCCATTGGTCCTCCAAACTGTGGATCGGTTCCTGTACCAAACTCATCGATTAAAACCATCGTTTTCGGCGAAGCATGTTCTACAAAATAACGCATCTTTTTCAGGTGCGCACTATAAGTACTTAAATCACTTTCAATAGATTGATCATCTCCGATATCGGCAAAAATATTTTCGAATAAGCCTACTTCACTATTTGCATCAACTGGGATTAACAAACCTGTCTGTAACATAATCTGCAACAAACCCACCGTTTTCATACATACCGATTTCCCTCCGGCATTAGGGCCGGAAACCAATACCACACGAGTTTCGGCATCAATATGAATATTTAAGGGCGTTACTGTTTTCTTTTCGGAAGCGAAAGAAATTGCTAGTAATGGATGCCGGGCATTAATCAGTTTGGTTTTAGGTTCCTTAAGCAGACCAGGCATTTCCGCTTCAATATCCAAAGCAAATAAAGCTTTCGCCCGTACAAAATCTAATTTTGTTAAAAAGCCGTGATAAGAAAGCAAGAGTGGTGAATATGGCCTCAAATCATCTGTTAAGGCAATTAAAATTTTGATAATTTCTCTTCGTTTATCAAATTCCAAATCACGAAGTTTATTGTTCAGCGTAAAGACTTCCTCAGGCTCAATATAAACGGTTTGACCGGTTGCTGATTCATCGTGAACAAAACCTTTCAACTTCCTTTTATTTTCAGCCAAAACGGGAATACACATCCGGCCATCACGAATGGTTAAACTTCCATCGGCCACCCAGTTATTTGCAATGGCTTGTTTGTAAATGGAATCCATCCGCTTACGAACATCTTGCTCGGTTTTAGAAATTGCCGAAGTGATTTCCTGCAACTCTTTCGAAGCATTTGGTTTGATTTTACCTTTCGGGTCAATGACCGTTTCTATCTTTCGAAGGATATTTTTTTCGATTGGCAAATGTTCAAATAAAGCTTCGAGTGTTGGATACACCTCCGCTCGCTCTTCAAAAAAACGAAGCACTGAAAAAACAGTTTGGAGAGAAGTATATACCTTAAACCACTCTTCTTCCTGCAGGTAAGTTCCTTCTACTCTGATTTTCTCTACCAGAGATTTAATATCAAAAAAGGAATTGATTTGTAACGGCTCCTGGTTTTGCAGGATACTCTTAAATTCGTTGGTTTGTCGTAAAAATTTGTCGATTTGATCAAAACGATTCATCACCTGCATCTTTTGCACCATCGCCTGCCCCATTGGGCTTAAGCAATGTTTGCTAATCAACGCTCTTATCTCTACAAATCCTAAACGTTCTAAACAATTTTCGGGATATAACATATTATTGTACTAATGTGGGCGAAGCAGTCGTGAGGTTAACATTACTTCTTTTGATGTTAATCAATGAATCAGCCTTTGCCCTTTTCTTTTTAATTTGTGTAGTGGTCTTCGCCTTCGAAACAGAATCAGTTTTCGATTTCTTTATCAGCGCAAGCGAATCTGCCTTAAAAGTTTTAATAATTTTAAGTGAATCTGCTCTAAAAGTTTTCTTTTGCCACAGAGAATCTGCTTTTTTAAGACCAGTTTTTTGTTTTTCTATTTTTCCCGAAATCGCTGTATACATTTCTTTAAGCACTTCCGGGTTGTGGTTGTAATAAATTAAGCTTTTGGCGTAGTGGGCAGAATCGGTATCATATTTTTTATAAATCCCATTATAATATGCGGCACCTACTTTCCGGGCAGAATCCTGAACATAAATGGAAGACAAATAGCCATCAACTAAGTGAATATCGAATAAAATCCCTTCCATCCTTTCCCGGTCTATAATGCCTTCGGGTACTTTCGGTTTACATCCAAAGGCCAAAATCGCCAGTACAAACCCCCAAACTATTCTCTTCATTTTTAATTAAACATTATTTTTTTGCCCAAATTGCGGCAAGGTTGTTAATTTTACCCAAAAATAGTTATAAATGAGCATAGCTGATAATCTTAAGCGATATAAAAGCGAAGTAGAATCTGATGGAGTTAAACTGATTGCTGTTTCAAAAACACAAACTGAAGAAGCTATCCGGGAAGCTTACGACGCCGGACAACGTATTTTTGGAGAAAACCATGTGCAGGAAATGGTCGAGAAGGAAGAAAAACTTCCCAAAGATATTGAATGGCATTTAATTGGACATCTACAAACCAACAAAGTAAAATACATTGCCCCGTTTGTAAAATTGATACATGGCGTTGACAGCTTAAAACTTTTGCAGGAGATTAATAAGCAAGCGCTAAAAAATAAACGGATAATCGATTGCCTTTTACAGGTATATATTGCTGATGAAGATACGAAATTTGGCTTGGGTTATGATGAGGTAATTGAAATTTTGAGATCAGAGGAATTTCAGGAAATGAAAAATGTTAGAATCATTGGCTTAATGGGTATCGCTACCAATACTAAGAATGAGAAACAGATCACTATTGAATTTCATGAGCTCAAAGTATTTTTCGATGGTATAAAGGCCAGTTTTTTCCGCAAGGAAGATAGTTTTAAAGAGATATCAACCGGTATGAGTGCCGATTATAAAATTGCTATTGAAGAAGGCAGTACAATGGTACGTATTGGAAGCAGCATTTTTGGAAAAAGAATAATTAAACACTTTAAAAACCTTTCTGCAAACTAGATGAATTTGAATATCAGAATCGCAAAGGCAGATGATTGCCCAAGGATATTAGAGTTAATTAATGAACTTGCTGTTTACGAAAAAGCTCCTGAAGAAGTTACAGTAGATTTAAATCATTTTATTGAAGCGGGTTTTGGCCAAAATCAGGTGTGGAAGGCGTTTGTAGCAGAAGTGGATGAGCAAATTGTAGGCTTCGCATTATATTATACCCGGTATTCTACCTGGAAGGGCTGCCGATTGTATCTAGAAGATTTTATTGTTACAGAAGAAATGCGTGGCAAAGGAATTGGAAAAGTACTTTTTGAGAAGGTAATCGAAGAAGCCAAAAACGAAAAATACACAGGAATGGTGTGGCAAGTGCTCGATTGGAATCAGCCGGCAATCAATTTCTACAATAAATATAAAGCACATCTGGAAAGTGGTTGGCTAAACGCAGCACTGTCTCAAGAACAAGTTAAGGCATTTTAATATATGGATATTTTCAAATTTGGCGGCGCATCTGTTAAAGATGCCGCTGGTGTTAAAAACCTGGCTAACATTGTTCGCGATTACAAAAATGGAAATCTTTTGATCGTGATTTCTGCAATGGGAAAAATTACGAACAGACTGGAAGATTTGACTCATGCGTACCTTTCGCAAAGTGATGAAGCTCATGCTATTTTTGATGAAATTAAAAATTTTCACTTTCAGATTATCGATACACTTTTTGAGGGAAAAGCCAATCCTGTTTATGATGATGTGGCCAATACTTTTGTAGAAATTGATTGGTTAATTGAAGATGAGCCGGATAATGATGTTGATTATATTTATGACCAGATTGTTTCAATTGGCGAAGTGGTATCAACGAAGATTGTAGCCGCATGGTTGAATGAAACTGGCAGCAAATCACTTTGGGTTGATGCCAGAAATTTTATTCAAACTGACAATACTTATAAGGAAGGTAAGGTAGACTGGCTGAAGAGCAATCAAATCATCCAGCGAGACCTGGTTCCGCTTCTACATGAAAATATTATCGTTACACAAGGTTTTATAGGCGGAACAAGTGAGAACTATACCACAACTTTAGGTAGAGAGGGTTCTGACTATTCAGCCGCAATATTTGCATCTTGTTTGAATGCAGCGGCATTAACCATTTGGAAAGATGTTCCCGGCGTGTTAAATGCTGATCCTAAATGGTTCGATGAAACGGAGAAAATTGCTCAGTTATCTTATCATGATGCCATTGAGCTGACTTATTATGGTGCGACAGTAATCCACCCAAAAACGATAAAACCATTACAAAACAAGGGAATTCCTTTATTTGTGCGGTCTTTTATCCAACCGGAAGGATCTGGCACAGCCATTACCAAAGAAAGTAATCCACTTCCTGTCCCCTCTTTTATTTTCAAAGTTAACCAGGCATTAATCTCAATTTTCCCGAAAGATTACTCCTTCATTATTGAAGAAAATTTAAGCAAGATCTTTGAACGCTTTCATAAACATAAAATCAAAATCAACACCATGTTGAATTCTGCAATCAGTTTTTCGGTAAGTGTTGATGATCGCTCCGCTCAAATTGAAAAGTTAATTAACGATCTTTCAACAGAATTTATCATAAAATATAATAAAGGATTAGAACTAGTGACAATCAGGTATTATAATCAAAATACAATTGATCGTGTTACTGTTGATAAAGAAATTTTATTAGAAGTAAAAAGCAGACATACGTGCCAGATGGTAATGAAAAACAAAACTGCATAGAATTGCTTTAGATGAATAAAAAAATTTTAGACGAGGCCGTACAAAGATATATCGATTCGAACCTGAATGCCGATGTAGCGAAAATTGCGTTGGCTAAAAGCCCATTTGAAGGCATTTCATCTGCAGAAATTGTAATACAAATTAATTCAAAAAAAAAATCTCAAAAGAAACTTCTCACTTGGTTTAAAACGGCCAGCATTTATTATCCGGCAACATTATCTATTGAGCAAACTTCTTCGGAAATTACTGCAAAATATAAATCAGAGTTAGCAAAGGGAGATTCACTAATTGACATCACCGGTGGATTTGGCGTTGATGATTACTATTTTGCAAAAAAGGTAAAAAATCTAACTCATTGTGAGATAAACGAAGATTTATCTTACATTGCTGAGTATAATGCAGCCGTTTTAGGGACCAAGAACATCAATTTTCTTCCAGTTGATGGGATAGAATACCTCCGCTCGGCTTCCGAAAATTTCGATACAATTTTCGTCGATCCGGCAAGGCGATCAGAAATTGGCAAAGTGTTTATGCTTAAAGACTGTACACCAGATGTAGCCGCTAATCTAGATATGCTTTTGACGAAAGCCAATCGCATTATTGTTAAAACCGCACCTTTGCTAGATATCAAAGCCGGATTTTCAGAATTAAAAAACGTAAGTGAAGTTCACATCGTTAGCTTGAAAAACGAATGTAAAGAATTACTATGGGTCATAGATCGTGATTTTAAGGGTATAACGAAGTTCGTAGCAGTAACCTTAAATGATGCTGAGAAACAGTTTGTATTCCGACAAGATGAAATGGATGTAAATGCAGATTATGCTAATGACATTTCAGATTCAGATTATTTGTACGAGCCAGACGCAGCTTTGCTTAAATCTGGTGCTTTTAATTTAATCGGATCAAAATACGGCCTGAAAAAATTACACCCGCAAACACAATTATACACGTCGGCTATTTTTAAGCCAGAATTTGCTGGAAGAATATTTAAAATAGATGAAATCATCTCCACTGGAGTATTAAAGAAATCGACAGACTTAACGGGCAATATCATTGTAAGAAATTATCCAGCGAAACCAGAAGATCTATCCAAAAAGCATAAGATAAAGCCTAGTAAAAATCAGTTTGTTATTTTTACCAAAGATAATATGGGTAATAATATTGTCTTGAAAACAACGATTCTACAATACTATTAAAAAAAAAGCCTTTCCATAGAAAGGCCTAATTTAGGGATGATTAAAACTTATATAGTTTTCGCTAGACTTTTTTAACGTTCACTGCTTGTAAACCTTTTCTGCCCTCTGCTACTTCAAATTCAACTGCATCGTTTTCCTTTAGGCTATCAATTCCACCTAATACGTCTTTAAAATGTACAAATAAGTCTTTATTGTCTTCCTGAACAATAAATCCGAATCCTTTTTGAGTGTTAAACCATTTAACTTTTCCAGTTGCCATAAAAAAATAAAAAAATTATAAAATAAATAAACTTTTAAGCTTTGATCAGCATTTCAATCAGTCATTTTATCATCTAAGCTAAATAAACAACCAAATTGAGCGTTAATATTGAAACAAAACTATCAAATATAATAATTTACACATATAATACAATCCTTTTAGAACAAACCAACAATAAAGTTGCGAATTTCTTGCAAAATATTTTGATTATCTATTAGGTTGTGGTGTTGTGCGCAAATATGGCTTAATTACTTTATGTCCTTTTGGAAATTTAGCTGGAATATCTTCTGTTTTAATACTATTTACCACTATCACATCCTCACCATCTTTCCAATCTGCAGGTGTAGCCACACTATAATTAGCCGTAAGCTGCAATGAATCGATCACCCTTAAAACTTCATTGAAATTTCTTCCTGTGGAAGCAGGATAAGTAATAATTAGTTTCACTTTTTTATCTGGGCTGATTACAAAAAGTGATCTAACCGTTAATGTTTCTGAAGCATTGGGATGAATCATATCATAAAGATTTGCAACAGTTTTTTCAGGGTCGGCGATGATGGGAAACTCAACGGAAGTATTTTGTGTTTCATTGATGTCGTTAATCCAGCCTTTATGAGATTCTGCAGTATCTACGCTTATAGCCAGAACTTTCACATTACGCTTTTCAAATTCATCTTTTAATGCGGCCGTGCGTCCAAGTTCTGTAGTGCAAACTGGTGTATAATCCGCAGGATGCGAAAACAAAACACCCCAGCTATCGCCCAGGTAGTCGTAAAAATCTATTTCTCCAATGGATGTATTTGCCTGAAAATTAGGGGCGGTATCGCCTAGTCTTATACTCATAATATTATATTTTTATTTGATGCAAGCAAATCTAAACAATACTATACTAAATACATAGGCATTATATAATTTTTATGCCACGAAAATATTTTTATAACAAAAAACCCTGAAGAAGTTAATCAACAGGGTTTCAAGAATATTAATTTGTTTGGGTAAATTAATTAAAAGCCTTAATCATAAATACATAATCCTGAATTTTCTCAATCTGTTTTGTACGTTTTAAACCTGATAGACCACTTTTTTTATTAGCTGAAAGCTTATTTCTGCCCAGTGAATCTTGTGGTATCGCCCTCATCGCTTCTAAAATATATTTTGATTTTACTGCGAAAGCGGCACCTTCAGTCTGATCTGGTTTTCCGCTGATGATACCAACCAAGTTACCATCATTATCAAGGACAGGTCCGCCACTATTACCAGGATTCACCGCAATAGCCACCTGATATTGTGTGGTATCGCCAACAAAGCCGTTTTTAGAACTCACATAACCCTCGCCCAATACTGCATCATCTTTAGGGTAACCCAAAGTGTACACCATTTCGCCAATACTACTGGTGTTACGCTTTATGGTGTAAGGAATAGAAGATAGATTAGCGAAATTTTTATCGCTGATTTTTAAAATTGCGATATCATTTTGCGGATCAGTGTAAGTGGCTTTAACTTTGAAAGATTCTCCCTTACTATTTTGAACATAAAGAGAATCGGCACCGTTAATAATATGATAGTTTGTTAAAATATATCCGTTTGTGGAAATTGCAAAGCCGGTACCACCAATACTATTTTGCACAACAGGCTTCCCTGCAGGAGTAGCAGAATTATTGATTTTTCTAATTAAGCTATTTTGTGTTTTGATAGCCCTGTTAACCTGATTGCTCAATAACACCAATTGCTCTTTCTGCTTAGTATTATGCTGAATTGAATAAACAGAAACGAGGGATAACACCAGAAATGAGGCTGCTACTGCAATAGCTGACTTATGCTTACGCCACAACTGAATCACTATAGAAGGATGAGGCCTTAATGTTGAAGCCAATGTTTCTACATCAATTTCAGCATGAATACTATTTAACTGATCCTTTAAACGCGACTGCGCTGCAAAAGTCTCCATAGATTCTAAAAAGAATTTATGCGAAACAACTTTATGATCTACAGACGCATCATTGCGCCTTAAGATTTCAAAAGCTTCCGTTTCCTGCGGATTAAGTTTACCTAAAAGATAATCTTCAATAATTGCATCTAACTCCAAATCGTTTCTCATTTCAATTATTATGGTTGAAAAAATATTTTCTTTAACCGTTGCAGGCACTTGTATTTTTGTGTTTTGGCGTTATCCGTGTTGGTATAACCAAACTTTTCGCAAATATCCTGCATGGATAAATTGTGGATATAAAAATCCTGAATAATAGTTTTACAAGGCTCACCCAGATGATCTAAGGCAGATTGCATTTTAACAAACTGTAAATCTTTTTGCTCATGCTCTTCTACATCCTCTTCAACACTCAGCACATCTTCATAATCTGTAATGTTACCAGCTTTTTTACTATTGTGACTTAACTTCTTAAGCCATATCCGCCGGCAAACCGAATAAATATATGTTTTGAGCTTACTGCTGAGTTCAAAATTACCCTCTTTAATTTTGTTATATAAAACTATAATCGCTTCCTGGTAAACATCCTTTGCATCATCTTCATCTCCATTATTATTGAGAATAAATTGCAAAACCATTGCGTAATAAGCCTTGTATAACTTGCTAAGCGTATCTTCTGAGTTATTTAGTATACCTAAAATAACTTCTCTATCTGTTGGAACTGAACTCTTTAAACTGTTATTCACTCGTTAATACGTTTTTCTAAAAATAGTAACCCAATATTAGATAAAAAAATATTTATAGCTGCTATCAATGGTTAATACAATCGTAAGCAAATCGGTAACCCAAAACCGCTGGAAAAAATATTTTTATTTTTTTAAAAATTGTTGGGTTACCTTTTTACCTTTGCGGCATTAACAACAAAATTAATTACTTAAAAAAATTTAAAAATGAAAAATGCATTCAAATTAGGCTTTTTAGCTTTAGCTTTATCTTTATCAGTTGTTGCTTGTAACTCAGAAAAAAAAGCTGAAGGTACAGATACTTTAGGTGCTGATACTACTATCACTGCTGATACTACTGTTAAAGCTGATACTACTGTTGCTGATACAGTTGTTAAAACTGATACTACTGTTGTTAAACACTAGTCTCTAGCTTAATAAAAATATAAAAAAGCTTCATTCCAGTAGGTTTGAAGCTTTTTTTATTTTTTTTTATTTTTTCGGGTTACCTTTTTAGCTTTCCTGTATTAAGAGTAAAATTATTAATCACTAAAACGAAATTTCAAAATGAAAAATGCATTCAAATTAGGCTTCTTAGCTATCGCTTTATCTTTATCAGTTGTTGCTTGTAACTCAGAAAAAAAAGCTGAAGGTACAGATACTTTAGGTGCTGACACTACTATCACTGCTGATACTACTGTTAAAGCTGATACTACTGTTGCTGATACAGTTGTTAAAACTGATACTACTGTTGTAAAAAACTAATTAGTAGAAAAACATATATAAAAAAGCCTTAACTTGAATAAAGTTGAGGCTTTTTTCATTTATATATTATTTCTTGGGTTACCTTTTCAATTTTTGAGTATAAACATTGAATTAATTAATCACCTAAAACAAAATTAAAATGAAAAATGCATTCAAATTAGGCTTTTTAGCTATCGCTTTATCTTTATCAGTTGCTGCTTGTAACTCAGAAAAAAAAGGCGAAAGTACTGATACTTTAGGCGCTGATACTACAATCACTGCTGATACAACTATTAAAACTGATACTACTGTTGCTGATACAGTTGTTAAAGCTGATACTACTGTTGTAAAAAACTAATTAATTTTAGAAAATATAAAAAAGGCTCCGGAAATTTCCGGAGCCTTTTTTTGTTGTCGTCTTTCGAGAATTGCACTAATAACCTCTGACGCTTTAAAATTTATCTGATTTAAAACCTCTAAATCCATCAATTGTAGTAAATTTGCGGCAAAATTATAATCCGCATAATGAATTTAACCTCACTACAAGCAATTTCACCTGTTGATGGTCGCTACAGAAAGACTACAGAAAATCTAGCAAACTACTTTTCAGAGGAAGCTTTAATAAAATACCGTGTTTTTGTAGAAATTGAATATTTCATCTCATTATGCGAAATTAATTTACCTGGTTTAGAAAATTTCGATAAAAACCTTTTTGCCCAATTACGTCAAATACATGAAAATTTTTCAGAAACTGATGCGCTGGAAATTAAAGAAACTGAAAAAGTAACTAATCATGATGTGAAGGCGGTTGAATATTTCATTAAGGCTAAATTCGACACACTTTCCCTTCAGGATTATAAAGAGTTTATCCATTTTGGTTTAACCTCTCAGGATATTAATAACACTGCCATTCCTTATTCCATTAAACTGGCGCTAAACGAAAGTTATTATCCAGCCATTGCTTCATTAATTGAAAAAATAAATGGTTTGGCAACTGAATGGAAAGATATTCCAATGTTGGCGCATACTCACGGACAACCGGCATCGCCAACTAAGCTAGGGAAAGAATTTTTGGTTTTTGCAGAGCGGTTAGCGATACAAGTTGAAGCCTTGAAAGCCATACCCAATAGTGCCAAATTTGGTGGAGCAACAGGAAACTTTAATGCACATCACATTGCTTATCCGCAAGTGAATTGGGTAGATTTCTCGAACAAACTCGTAAATCAAACTTTAGGATTGACGAGAGCACAACATACTACGCAAATTGAACACTACGATCAATTTGCAGCACAATGTGATGCTTTAAAACGCATTAACAACATCATTATCGATTTAGACAGAGACATCTGGACCTATATATCTAAAAATTATTTCAAACAGAAAATCAAAGCTGGAGAAATAGGTTCATCGGCTATGCCACACAAGGTAAATCCCATCGATTTTGAAAATGCAGAAGGAAATGCTGGAATTGCAAATGCCTTGTTTGAATTTTTTGCGGCTAAACTCCCAATTTCAAGATTACAAAGAGATCTAACTGATTCTACTGTGTTGAGAAATATTGGTGTTCCATTTGGGCATACCCTAATTGCAATCCATTCAACTTTGCGTGGGTTAAATAAAATTTTATTGAACGAAACAGCTTTACATGCTGATTTAGATGATAACTGGGCAGTAGTTGCAGAGGCCATTCAAACTGTACTACGCAGAGAGAATTTTCCTAATCCTTATGAGGCATTGAAAGAACTCACCCGTACAAATTCAAAAATCAATGCAGCGAGTATTGCAGATTTCATTGAAGGTTTAGCCGTGACTGAAGAAGTGAAAGTGCAATTAAGAAGCATCACACCATTTAATTATACTGGTGTTTTCTAGCTAAATTAAATTGACGCTAAACAGACAGCACGCAAAAGTTTTATTGGCGACTAATTGTTAATTTTGTTTATTCTAATTGATTAAGACATGACCATTAACGTATATACAGAACAAACTCCAAATCCAGCTACCATGAAATTCATGGTGAACAAGCTATTAATAAACGGAAGTGAAGATTTCGCAACGAAAGAAAGTGCAGAGCATTCTCCGTTTGCAAAGGAGTTATTTAAGTTCAACTTTGTTTCTGGTGTATTTTTCGCCAGTAATTTTGTAACAATTACTAAAACAGATGATGCAGATTGGGCAGATATTGAAGCCATTTTAAAAGAATTTGTTAAAGGTGCGGTTGAATCTGAATTAAAGATTAAAGAAGCTACAGCCGAAGAAGCGCCTGCTTTCGAAGGTTCAGAAACGGAAATAAAAATTCAGCAGATTTTGCATGATTATGTTCGTCCTGCTGTAGAGCAAGATGGTGGTGCAATCACTTATAAATCTTTTGATGAAGGTGTTGTAACTGTAGAATTACGCGGTTCTTGCAGTGGATGTCCATCATCAACCATTACTTTAAAATCTGGAATTCAAAATCTATTACAAAGGATGGTTCCAGAAGTTACAGATGTAGTTTCAGAGGCATTATAACTCTTTATCTTTCATAGTTTATCAAAAGAATGGCCCGCTAAATCAGCGGGCCATTCTTTTTTATCTATTAGTTTTTAATGTCTTGCTCATTTTGGAGATCAACGTTAATCGAGAAAGATCAAATATTCATCAAAAATACCTTTTGATTGCTTCAAGCATTTCCGCAGTTAATTTACCATTGGTGGCAAGTATTTCTCTTTTCGTAAAATAATCGTTCCCACCAGAAAAATCAAAAACTTCTCCTCCAGCCTGTTGAACTATGAAACAGCCGGCAGCAAAATCCCATTGTTGCAAATTATATTCAAAAAATGCATCAAAACGACCACAGGCTGTATAAACTAAATCAATCGCAGCAGCACCAATGCGGCGTACACCATGGCTCTTCTGCATCATTTCTTCGAGCAACTTCAAATACTGCGCTTGTTTATCAAATTGATAATAAGGAAATCCCGTGGCCAATAAACTCGACTTCAAATCAGGATTCACTGACACCTGTATTTCTTTTTTATTGAGAAAAGCTTTACCACCCTGGTAACTGTAGAACATTTCGCCCCGGTTAAGTTCATAAACAACACCAATTACTGGCAAACCATTCTCATATAAAGCAACGCTAATTCCGTAGGCAGGAATGCCATGAATGAAATTTGTCGTCCCATCTAGTGGATCGATAATCCAGGTAAAGTTTTTGCCTTCCCGGCTAATTGTTTTCTCTTCGGTGATAAATCCAGCATCTGGGATTAGCTTTTCCAGGTTCTGAACAAGTTTCAGCTCTGCTGTTTTATCAACATACGAAACCATATCATTCAAACCTTTATATTCTATTTTACTGGCATCAAATTGCATTGATTCTTTACGGATAAAATTTCCGGTAAGTTTCACAATTGAGATTACCTTGTTGCATAGTAATTCGTAATTCATAGCTATTTAACAAAAACCCAGGGATGTTGTTGGAATTAATATGATTTTAGAGATGATCTCAGGATGCCAAAGTATTCTTGTTTCTTAAGGCATAAGCACTTAAGGCAATACCGCCAATTACCAAAAAGGTAGATATCATTTCAGCTTGAGTAAATGACAAGCCAAATACATGGTATTTTGAATTCACGCGAATCAATTCAATACAGAAACGTTCGATGCCATTTAAGATCATATAAATGCCGAACATTAAACCTGGCGCTTTTATTTTATCGCGAATGCTCCATAAAAAAGCAAAAAGCAATAAACAAATAATTACTTCATAAATTGGCGTTGGGTAAACACCTTGAGCCAGTTCATTACAAAATTTGCCTGTACAGCCGGGAATGGGAATACCCTCGCCTACTACGTTATTTGGATATTTATAAGACCACAACCAATCTGGCAACCATGAAAAAGGTTTTGGATTACTATTTACGATTCCCCAATCTCCATCGCCAGATAAATGACAACCGATACGGCCCACTGCATAAGCCAACATCATTCCCGGTCCACCAACATCAAGCATGTGTAAAGGCTTAATTCCGTTTCGTTTGGCAATGATCAACACTGCTGCACCACCACAGATTAAACCACCATAAAAGGTTAAGCCACTGAAAGATAGCAGTCGCTCTATTGGATTCTGAATAAAATCATCCCAGTATTCTAAATTATCGAAAAACTTGGCTCCTAAAAAGCCCCAAATTGCTGCCCAAACAATCAAATTACTCATGATCTGGTACGGATGTACAGTAACTTGTGTTTCTTTTGGTTTATCTAGCTTATTTTTATCTTTCTCCTTATAATCCCAATAGGCAAACAAACCTGCAAAAAATAATCCGCCTAATAAATTCCCTTTGGTTGACATTAAGATGGATTGTGCATCGCTTACAAAAAGAGAATAATTTAGCAATGCGTAAACCAACTTATAGCCAATGATGAAGCCAAAAAGCGCATTCATGATTATCTCAGTAGTAGTTGCCGGTTTGCCGATAACAATGGTTTTCTTTATCGGATGAAGAACACCTAACGCTTCTTTACGTTTAAGCTCTTTTGTAAATGCCCAGTAACCAGCAACAAATGCAATGGCTACAAATACGCCAAAAGTGTTAAAGGGCAACGGCAGATTAATGCCAAACAAATATTCTAAGAAATGCGAAACGGTAGGAAACATAAAAATTATTTGTTGCGAAGATAGGAAACAAAGGTTAAAGCTGAAAGCACTAAGATTAACGACGAAAGTACTTTAAGCGGAATACTATAATAAGTTTAAGCAAACCATTGGCCAGGGATTGCAGATTAGCATATAACTATGAAAAAGCGCTGACTAAATGCACCTCTAGTGGTGTACGTAAGCAGTTTCGAGTTCTGCCACCTCGACTTCGCCGTCGGCTGTCATTTCCGATAACTTTACTGCTTTTAACTCGTTAACCATTATCGGATCATACTTGGCTCGTACTTTTACGTAGTTTTTGGTAAAACCATGCATGTATCCCATTTTTTGATCAGCTTCGAAAAGTACCTCGGCCTCGCTTCCAATCTGTGACTCGTAAAAGGCCCTTCTCTTTTTATCTGAAAGGATGTGCAGCATTTTACTGCGTTCATTGCGTTGGCTTCCTGGCACTACGCCTTTCATTTCTGCAGCTACTGTCAATTCACGCTCAGAATAAGTAAAAACGTGCAGGTATGAAATATCTAATTGATTTAAGAACTGGTAAGTATCCAGAAAATCTTCCTTTGTTTCTCCGGGAAAACCTACAATCACATCTACTCCTATGCAGCAATGCGGCATAACTTCCTTAATTTTCGCTACGCGTTCTACGTAAAGGTCTCTACGGTAGCGGCGGCGCATTAACCCTAGAATTTTATCAGAACCTGATTGTAAAGGAATATGGAAATGAGGAACAAAACGTTTTGAGGTAGAAACAAACTCGATAATTTCATTACTCAACAGGTTTGGCTCAATAGATGAAATTCGGATGCGTTCAATTCCTTCAACCTCGTCTAATGCTTTTACCAAATCAAAAAATTTGTCTTCACGTTCGCCATTACGGATACCAAAATCGCCAAGGTTTACCCCTGTAAGAACAATTTCTTTAACACCGCTTTCTGCAATCATTTTAGCCCGGTTAACTACATTTTCAATAGTATCACTGCGGCTTGCACCACGAGCTAAAGGGATAGTACAGTAAGTGCAGGGATAATCACAACCATCCTGAACTTTTAAAAAGGTACGTGTCCTATCTCCGATAGAGTAAGATGCAATAAAGTTATGGTTTACTTTTTCGATGTTTTGCTGGTGAACAACTGCTTTAGGTTTTTTAGTTAAGTCAGTGATATATTCTACAATTCGGAATTTTTCCGCAGCCCCAAGAACCATATCAACACCTTCGATATCGGCAATTTCCTGAGGCTTAAGCTGAGCGTAACAACCAACAATGGTTACAAATGCATTCGGAGAATATTTTAACGCTTCCTTAACTACCTTTCTGCATTTTTTATCAGCATGATCAGTAACCGAACAAGTATTAATCACATAAACATCAGCCTGATCCTGAAACTCTACTACAGCATAACCTGCATCAGTAAATAATCTACCAATTGTGGAAGTTTCAGAGAAGTTTAACTTACAACCTAATGTATAAAATGCGACCTTTTTCATTGAGCCTGCAAAGATAGCAAAATTAGTTTTCAGTTAGCTGTTTTCAGATTTTAGTCAGTTTGTAATTTGTAAATTTTCATCTTATTGAAACAACCGCAAGAAGAAAACGGACGTAAGTATATCTACTTTTCATTCCACCGATAACTGTCTTGTTCAAAGCCTGCTAAATCCAGCACTCTGCTAATCACAGTTCCAGCTACCTCTTCAATAGATTTTGGTAGACTGTAAAATGATGGATTGGCAGGACAAATAATGCCACCTGCTTCTGTAACGGCCTTCATGTTGTTAATGTGTATTAAACTGAAAGGCGTGTCCCGAACAACTGCAATAAGTTTTCTTCGCTCTTTTAATATTACATCCGCAGCCCTGGAAATCAGGTCATTCGAAATACCATGCGCTATTCGCCCTAATGTACCCATTGAGCATGGAACAATAATCATGGTATCGTATTTTGCGGAACCAGATGCGAATGGAGCGTTGAAATCGTTCTTACTGTAAAAAGTGAACTGATCATAATGGTTATAATTTTCATTGCCGAGTTCAAATTGCCAAACTTCTTTGGCATTATCGCTCATTACCACCCCAACAGCACTAATCTGATCTTTTAATTTTTCCAATTGATCGAACAATACCTTCGCATAAATTGATCCGCTTGCACCAGTAACGGCAACGACAACCTTCTTTTTCATCTAACAAAAGTAAGTTTTATTAGTAGCATTATTAAAAACAAAAAAGGGCCAGAACAAAAGTCCTGACCCTACATCTACCTATGAAAAACATACCCCCGAAAGGGTAAGAACAAATATATATAAATTTTTAAAAAAAGATAATGCAGAAGTGTTAAATCCGTTAAATCAACTTATTTTCTTAAAGAACAAATTTAAAAACCTGAAATTCAATCACTTAAAGTCAAATAAAAATATAATTTAATTGAGTAATAGATAAAAATGAGCGCACCAAATGGAAATGTGATCTGGCCAGTGGCAGATCTTACACGAAATTTTATAGCAAATGGCGTGTAAATACCTTGAAATCCTGAATAAATCATATGCTAAAAAGTAAGATTAATCTTACTTTATAAATCAATTATGTTTATTTAAATCCAAATTTGATCTGATTCTACAAAGTGTTTCGAAAGGCACACCAAGAAAAGAGGAGACATATTTAATTGGAATATTAAATTGAGCTGTTAAGTTAATTGATACGAGAACACGTTGTTAACGAAAAGATAAAATTTCTTTTTTCTACCACGTATTATTAGCAGATTATTATTTTTAGATAGACTGGCTTTGCTATAAGTGAATATAGTTAGGCAATTAAAGCAACGTTCGTTGCAATCAGGCCTTTATCACTTAACTCAATTTCGAATGACACCCGGGCATCAAGATTTACAGCCTCTGGAAGTCCTTCTAAATTAAAGCCTATATCCTGATGATTCTCATCGAGAATGGTACCACACTTATTTTCGATATCGATGTGAGATATTACGCCCACTCTATTTTGACCCATTTAGAATAAACAAAAAATTTTTGCAATAATACCGATATAAGTATAATTAAAACTACAAATAACCAAATTTTTGAACAACTTTCAGCTATAAAATATTTGAGAGTAAATATCCAAACCGAAAATTGAATGGTAATGTTAACGTCTTGAGATTATTCAAACACAAAACATTGAACGAAAAATATCCAAATTATTATCTTTTTTTAATAATTATGGTTAAATTGAACAGTATATTTCCTGGAAAGCATCGGCTTTTAAATTAGTTGTTATAATAAACCCTTAAAATAAATTATTATGAACAATACAAACCTAAAAATGGATGAGCAATCTGAAATTATAGATATTTCAGAGGAAAAAGAGTGCAGATATTGGACAAGTCGACTCGGCGTGAAGATCGAAGTCTTAAAATCAGCTATCAGGGCAACCAGATGTGTCACATTAAAAGATATTTCAGTTTATTTTGATCAAAATAATATTAAACATCTGACCACCCATAGTTGATCATTTTTTTCTTCCGTATATTTCAGTCAGTGATTTTAACCACTTTTTGGTTGGCTCAACCTGTGCCATGTCCAATCGCCATGTCCAGTTTCCATCTGCCTTACCTGGAATATTCATTCGTGATTCCTCACCTAAACCTAGCACATCCTGAATAGGAAGAATGGCTGTTTTTGCGGAAGAAGCTAAAGTTAATTTGATTATCTCCTTATGAAATTCATTATCTTCAAAAGCATGGCCTAGGTACGTTATTGTCCTTTCCCGGGTTTGCTCATCTATTTCATTTTTAAACCACCCTATTGATGTATTGTTATCATGAGTTCCAGAATATGCAATGCAATTACTTGTTTCAAAGTTGTGAGGAATGTGCGGGGAGATAACCATATCGGCTCCAAAACCAAATTGTAAAACTTTCATCCCTGGTAAATTAAACTTATCTCTTAATAATTCTACGTCGTCACTTATTTCTCCCAAATCTTCAGCAATGAAAGGCATGTCGGGAAAGTTAGAATTAATTTTCCTAAAAAAACCTGCTCCAGGTCCATTTTGCCAAACTCCATTAATTGCATCGCTGTCTGCCGCTGGCACCTCCCAAAAAGATGAAAACGCCCGAAAGTGATCTAACCGCAATAGATCATACATTTCCATATTTTTCTTTAGCCTTCCGATCCACCAATCGTAATCGTTTTGCTTTAATATATCCCAGTTGAAAACTGGCATGCCCCAAAGCTGGCCTTTTTCATTAAAATAATCTGGCGGAACACCTGCAACATGAGTTGGCTTAAGTTGATCATCAAGTTTAAAAAGTTCGGGCTGTGACCAAACCTCTACAGAATCATAGTCGAGATAAAAAGGCAGGTCACCAATGATACTTATATCGTTTAGGTTTGCATAGTCTTTTAGATTATGCCACTGTTTAAAAAATACATACTGTTGCCATTTAACCTCGTTAATCTCATCCTGATATTTATTTTCAAAAGCAGAAATTGTTTTTGAATCGCGGAATTTGAAATCGTCGGGCCAGTTATACCATTCCGTTTGCTGGTGATGATTCTTGATTGCAGTATAGCGTGAAAAATCTTCGAGCCATTCTTTTTCTATTTCACAAAAGGTTTCGAAAGCCTTCACTAAATTAACAGGCAAACGCTTTTTGAATGTTTGATATGCTTTGTGTAATGTTTTAAGTTTTAAAACCTCTACGTCTGCGAAGGAAACTTTTCCGTCGGGAGAGATTTTAGCAGATTCTAAATGGGCACTTGTGATCAACTCTTCTGCTACAAGTTGTTCCAAATCAATCAATAAAATATTTCCTGCTTTTGAAGAATTGCTCGAATAAGGACTATGACCATTCCCCTTTTTTGTTGGGTTGAGCGGCAACAATTGCCAGTATTTTTGATCCGTTTCGGTTAAAAAATCGATAAACGCCTTTGCTTCTTTACCGAAGTCGCCTATTCCATAAGCAGAGGGTAGTGAAGTAATGTGCATCAAAATGCCTGCGCTTCTTTTATTTTTTTTCTCGCTTAGTTCTATGATTCCGAGTTGAACATCCGTAAAGATTTGATTGATCAAAATTCCTTCGTTCAAGATATCTTTTACAGCATCCTTATCGTCAAGGATATTTTTCCAGTAGGTAGGCCAGGTTTCAGGAAGAACAATCTGGGTTTTCAACCAATCAAAATCCTGGCTGTTTTCTTTAGACGTGATTGATGCTAGGCCCACCGGAACCACAACAATTACAGTTTTTTGCTGCTTCTTGCGGGCGAAAGCCAAAATGTTCGTTTGATAATCTCCAATTACTTTCAGCGGAATATATTCACCTGATGCAAAAACATCCTCGTTTTCTTTTCTGAACTTCAGTAGCTTTTCAGTAAGCCACAATTTGATTTCGCCAGAATATCTTTCGTTCCATAGCTGATTGATAGCGGGATCTGCCTTCAGCAAATTATTCCGCCGTTTATAATCAACAGGCCTTCTATTATCTGGATCTACCAGGCTAAAATCCCACAACTCGGAGCCCTGGTACAAATCAGGAATACCTGGACAAGTGCATTTAAGTATTAGCTGCGACAAGCTGTTTATAATTCCAAAATCGGCTATATCAGATAAAATTTTAGTTATTACCTGATAAGTTTCTTCTTTTTCATTGATCAGCTGGTTCGCGAATTTTTTAACCAACTGCTCATATTCCTCGTTTGGCTCTGCCCAGTCCGATCTTTTCTTTGCCTCTCTAAGCGCCTTCTCAATATACATTGCCAGTCGATTTTGAAGATCATCATCGGGTTCTCCCGGCATTGGCATGGCTCCTAAAATAGTCTGTAAAATTAAATAAGCATCATTGTTATGAACAGACTCGAAAATATGATGCAATGGTTTTGATCTTTTAATAGTTTTAATGAAATCATCAACTGCTGTTTTCCATTTTTCCGGCAGATCAGTAAGCACATTAATCCTTGCCCTAAAATCTTCCCCCCTCTTGGTATCATGTGTGGCACTACCGTTAAGAGAAAGTGGCCAATTTTGCTGCCGATCTTTCATCTTACTATGAAATTCGTCTAAACTTAAACCAAAGGCATCTGGCGAATCACCAACTTCTGAATGACCAATAAAGCGGTTGTAAGTGAACATTACCGTATCCTCCACACCTTTCGCCATCAATGGTCCTGTAAACTGCATTAATCGCTGATAAAAAATACTTAATGCCTGATTTTGACGAACATTTTCTTTTGTCGGCATTTTGATAAAAATGCGTATCAATATAGAAGCAACCTCTTTTAAATTTTGTTTTTCGCCAACCTTATTCAGTATCGTTGTTAGATTTTCTGCATCAACTTCAGGCAACGGGAAAGAGTAATTATAATATCGGTATACCGGCATTTGAATTAACATTTCGGCAATGCCTTGTTTAAACTGTTCCCCGCCAATTAAATCTAATTCAGCAGCCGGAACAAGTTGTTGTGAGAGGAATAATTGAAATAAATTATTTAGTTCTCCCTGCATGTGCTCAAAAAGAATCGAGCGCTTTTTAGCGTCTATTAATTCGCTAGGATCGAGAGCCTTGCCTGTTACTCCACTATAAATCTGATTGAACTTTTCCTGGTTGGCCTGATTGGTAAACAAATTGTTTACCATCGCCAAAAAATCATAACCTGTGTTTCCCTGAGCAGGCCAGTCTGCAGGCATTTGCTCACTTTTCTCCAATATTTTTTCTACTACGATATATACGTTTTCGCCAACAGCTTTCCTCAACCGATTTAAATAAGCTTTTGGATCATAAAGGCCGTCGATATGATCAATACGCAGGCCTTGAAAAATACCTTTATTAACTAAGTCTAATATATATTGATGATAAAGATTGAAATTATCTTCTTCCTGGATAGACAGGCAAATGAGACTATTTACAGTAAAAAATCTGCGGTAGTTGATAGCCTGATCGGTTTCTTTCCAATTACAAAGTCGATAATATTGTTCGTTGGCAATTTCTTGAATAAATTGCTTTTTGTTTATTTCCTTTAAGCTTTTATTTTTTAATTTCCGATTGGATGATGATTTTAAAGGCCAGTTCGAATCACCATAGTTTAAATAATATTCGTTGTCAACAGCCACTATTTTTAATTCAGTATTTTCAATCACTTGATCGAGGTCATCGCCTAAAAATGGAACCATTAATTTTGTATCATACTGAATATTGATATCAAAAAACGATGAATACATGGATTTTGTACCTTTTTTCAGCACATCCATCAGCCATTCATTCTTTGGCGAAAAGGCCATATGGTTTGGAACAATATCCTGCAACCAGCTTATGCCCAATGATGTTAGTTCTTTTGATATTTCAAATAATTCCGCCTCTGTACCAATTTCAGGATTTATGCGGTGTGGATTTATTGTATCGTAGCCATGCATACTGCCTTCAACTGCTTCAAATATTGGCGATGCATAAATGGTATCTACGCCAAAGTTTTTCAGGTAAGGAATTATCTTTTTGAATGATTTGAAATTGAAATCTTTATGAAATTGAATTCTATAGGTTGAGGTCGGTTTAAACATTTGAGCTTGTAAAAATTAGAATCGATTCGGGAGAAATAGTGATATTATTTTCGATAATAACCAAAGGATGATTATTTGTTCCACCCCATTCTATTGCGGCAGAATTTAATTGCAGTTCGTACTCCAATCCATTTGGCATTGGTAACACTTGTTGCTGAGGCGAAAAATTCATCACACATCTTACCTCCTGCCTGCCTTCCCATCGTTGGAGTATCAGACAATTTTGTTCTTTAAAAACATCAACTTTTAATTGATTTCGATTAAGGGTTGCAAGTGCTGTTAACGACTTACGAAGTTTAATCAAAGCGGTATAAAAGTTAAGCATCAGCTGGTACTTATTTTCATTTAAGCTATTCCAGTTCAATTTTGAACGATTAAAGGTAGTTTCAGCTTGTGGATCAGGTGTATCTTCTTCATGATGAAAAGCTTCGAATTCTTTCTTACGCCCCTCTCTTACGGCTGCTATCAATTTTTCATCACCATGGGAAATAAAAAACTGAAATGGATTGATCTCGCCATATTCTTCACCCATAAAAATTAATGGCAGATATGAACTACAGAATACAGCTCCAGCCAGGAGTTTGAGCATTTCGGAACTAACCAGCTTACTGGTTCGTTCGCCGAGCATTCTGTTGCCAACCTGATCATGGTTTTGAGAAAACACGATAAACTGCTTACCTGCATTGCCTATTGCTTCAATTCCAAACTTTTTTTTACGATGCGGAGAATATTGCCCATCGTACACATAAGCATCAGTAAAAGCTTTTGCTAGGTGTTCGATACCATTGAAATCAGCATAATAACCTGTTTTAGCCTGACCAGATGTTACTCTTAAAGCATGATGAAACTCGTCAATCCATTGCGCATCCATGGCATAACCGCCTTGTTCAACAGGGTTAATGAATTTATTGTCATTCAAATCGAGTTCAACAATCAGGTGATGCGTTCTTCCTGTAAATTCTGAAAGCTTATTAACGTATTCTTTGATTTCTTTTAAAATATGCGTGGCACTCAAATCTTTGATCGCATGAACAGCGTCAAGCCGCAAGGCATCGATATGAAAATCGCGGAACCACATTAGTACGTTTTCAATAAAATATTGTCTCACCGGATCGCAATCAGCATCATCGAAATTAATGGCATTGCCCCAGGGCGTGTGGTACTGATCGGTGAAATATGGGCCAAAATCATTAAAGTAATTTCCTTCAGGCCCCATATGATTATATACAACGTCTAAAATAACCGCTAAACCTTTCTTATGACAAGCATTTACCAAATGTTGCAAAGCTATTGGTCCGCCATAAGTATTTTGTACCGCGAAAGGAAAAACACCATCGTAGCCCCAGTTTCTGTGGCCAGGGAATTGCGCAACCGGCATTATTTCTATTGCCGTAACTCCTAAATCAAGTAGATAATCCAGCTTTTCTTCTATCGATTTAAAATTGCCAGATGGTGAAAATGTTCCGGTATGAAGTTCATAAATGATATAGTTTTCTATCGGAATTCCTTTCCAGCTTTCGTCTGTCCACGCGAATGATTTTAAATTTATCGCAGTTGAATGTCCTGCTATACCTTGTTTCTGATATGCCGCGGCTGGATCGGCCCGATGGAGGGGTTCATTTTGCACAAGAATTTGACCGTTGTCAGAAAATTTTGCCAGTTCAAAATCATACTCATCTCCTTCCGCAATCTCATTAGTGCATAGAAACCAATATCCGAAATCCTGTTTCAACATCGGGAATTTCAATTCCTTATTTACAAGGAACACTGATACCGTTGCAGCATATGGTGCCCAAAGCCAAACTTCGGCTTTTCCCGCACTCGAGAAGTTCAAACCAATCTTTCGCTCCTGGATGTTTATCTCCATCTCTAATTTCGGCTTATTGAGTCAGCGAAAAACTGTCTATCTCTTTTCCTTCGGCGGTTACAAAATCTATTTTAGCAAGAGTATTCTCGTCGACTAATTCTACAATATGGGCTTTTAGTTCGGAAGATAACCTTTCAACATCTTCCATTTCACCGATAACTATTTCTAGTTCTGCAGGGCCTTTTGCCCTAACCGCTTCTACTCTATTTCCTAAAAAGGATTTTAATTGATTGATCAGCTCTTCCATAATGTGATATTTACTATGAATAAGCGATAAATGGTAAAAAAAGTTTGGAAGATTTTAAAGTTGATCGTTTGGTGAGATAGTTTGCTTAAATTCAAAAGCAATCATGCCATTCTTAAGCATAAAAAAAGGCAGCTTAAAAAGCTGCCTTACAAAATATTTAATCGATTTATTTTTGAGATGCCTCTGGCGCCTTACCAATCAGATCCATAAATTGATCCAGCTTAGGCGTAATGATGATCTGCGTACGTCTGTTTTTAGCTTTTCCGGCGGGTGTTGAATTGTCGGCAACTGGATTATATTCTCCTCTACCTCCAGCAGTTAAACGCTTTGGATCAACAGCATATTTGTTTTGCAACACTTGAACAACTGAAGAAGCACGTAGTGCACTTAAATCCCAGTTATTTCTAATATTAGGTTGAGAAATAGGCACATTATCAGTATTACCTTCAATCAATACATCGTAAGTGCTGTAATCCTGAATAATTTTTGCGATTTTGCTTAAAGTCTGACCAGCTTTATCGCTTACCTCAAATCCACCTGATTTATATAACATATTATCAGCCAAAGAGATATAAACCACTCCTTTTAAAACCTGAACATCAACATCGCTAAGTTCTTCTCTGCTTAATGAGCGGGTTAAGTTATTTGTTAACACCATATTAAGTGAATCACTTTTGTTTTTTGCATTCACCAGTTGTTTAATGTATTTGTTTGAACTGTTAATCTCATCCACCAATTTGGAAATGTTAACATTACCTTGGTTACTAGAACTTAAACATTTGTTCAACGCATCTTGTAATGCCGTAACATTTGCTTTTTCTGATGCAATTTGTTCTTCTAAACTTTTAACACGACTTGTTGCGCCGGTAAGTTCACGCTGGCTATCCTGATATTTATTACTCAACTCCTGATTCCTCTCTCTCAACTTAGCGTAGGTATCCTGAAGTTCTGCATATTTCTTATTGCTTACACAACCAGAAACTAATACAATCGCCAGGAGTACTATTGGAAATGATTTGTATAATTTCATAATATTATTTTTTAGATTAAACGTTTAACAAATTCCTTGCCGTAATGTTTCAAACGCCCTCCACGGGCTATTAAAGCCTGTTAAGATTCATTGAGGATCAGGATTTAAGGAAAGCTGAAGTTAAACAAGCGAATAATTTATGGCGTACAGTTTTAGATCAAGCTTGTTATGGCTGACTGGAATTGAATTAAATAAGTTAATGTTACCAGCAGATTATCTGCAATAAGGAAAATAAACGGTTAAAAGAAAAAATAAACTTCATAATCTACTATATTTTAAAAAAACATTGCTTTATGCATTGTTTATCGTTATTTTGCAGCTTTATTAATCTAAATAGCATTTTTTATTGCGTGAAGTTAAAAAATGCTTCATATTAAAGTTAACAATCTCCTTATGATTAAGCTTTTTATTGGTGGCCTTGCAGATAATATCCAGGAAATGGATTTGGCAATTTTTGTCAGTTTACATGGAAAGATAGAAACCATTAAGGTTGTTAGAGATCGGGCGACCGGAAAATGTAAAGGTTATGCTTTTATAGAAGTGATCAACCAATCTGATGCCAGTAACATTATTTCGATGTTAAATGGTGAAACGTTTAAAGGGAACGTAATTACAGTTAAACAAAGTGCAGAAGAAGCACCTAAAAAAGTGTTTAAACCAAAACCTTCAGGAGGGCAACCGCCAAAAAGCAAACGTCCTAGAGTACAACGTTAGTTCGTTCATAGCAATTCATCATTAGCTATAGCTTATCATTTATATAGAATCGCAATCAATGATCGCTGGTGATTTTAGTTGCCGTTGATACTTTGAATCATTAGCTTCATAATCAATTTTTTCAGGAACAATTTTTACCTATCTTTAACTATCTTATTATAAGTGTATTATAAAATAAAAGGGGATGTAAATTATTTTCCATCCCCTTTTTTACGTCTTGTTGTTTAATCAACCAGCGACGAACCATCTCCGGTTTCTACTACGTAAGCTTCCAAATTTAAGTCGAATGAATTACTGTAGGCTATTTTGATCTGATCGATTAAACTGTCTATTCGATCATCTTTTACAATATTAATGGTACAGCCACCAAATCCGCCACCCATCATCCTGGCCCCAAGTACGCCATCAAAATCTTTCACAAAATCAACTAAAAAATCGAGCTCTTTGCAACTTACTTCATAATCTTTACTCAAACCCTCATGTGTGGCAAACATCAGATCCCCTAAAGCATTTAGGTTACCATTTGCAAGTTGATCAGCAGCTTTCACTACCCTATCAATCTCCTTCACAACAAAAGCACATTTTTGATAAACCTCGCTATCTTTTGGTTTGACATGTTTTTCAAGCAATTCCAGGTTCACATCACGCAAGCTATTAACTGCTGGCTCATGTTCTTTAATCCATGCCACTCCTTGTTCACATTGTGATCTCCTTTCATTATAAGCCGAATCTGCAAGCGAGTGTTTTACATTTGTATTTAGTAGCACAAGCTTGTATCCATCCAGCTTCAATGGAATATATTCATATTTCATAGAACGGCAGTCTAACATCACTGCCTGATCTTTTTTACCAAAAACGGAAGCAAACTGATCCATAATTCCACAATTTACACCCGCAAATTCATGCTCTGCTTTTTGCGAAATCAGCGCTAAATCCATTTGTGAAATATCAAGATTGTTTAAGTGCTTGATGGCAAAAGCGGTTGCACATTCTAATGCTGCCGATGATGATAAACCAGCGCCCAAAGGCACGTTACCATCCAGGTACAAATTGAAACCCGAAAACTGTAAACCTCTTTTTTTGATCTGGTCAGCAACACCTAAAATATAGTTGGCCCAGCTCTTATCCGTTTTTTCAATCTGATCAATTGAAGCAACATGTTTTTGCTGATAACTTTCAGAGTAAAGATATATTTCCTGATCATCGCGTTGCGAAACTGCCACATAAATAGCCTTATTAATGGCAGCAGGCATTACAAATCCATCATTGTAATCGGTATGCTCACCAATAATGTTAATTCTTCCCGGTGATTTTATTAAAACAGGCTCTGCTTCAAATTTTTTTTTGAACGAAGATTTTAGTGCTTGTATATCCATAATTATCTAACCTTATAATGTACCTGTGGCATTTCCCTTAATTTTTTAGCGGCAAATTCAGCAGTTATATCTCGTTGCGGACTTGCCAACATTTCATAACCTACCATAAATTTCTTTACTGTTGCCGAACGTAACAAAGGCGGATAAAAATGCATGTGCCAATGCCATTCCGGATAATCGCCACTATTTACCGGAGCCTGGTGCATGCCTGCAGAATAAGGAAAAGATGTTTCAAACAAGTTATCGTACTTAACAGTCAAAATCTTAATTGCATCTGCGAGTGATTTTATTTCAGCCTCAGTAAAATATTTTACGCTCGTTAAGTGCCTTTTTGAAATAATGATTGTTTCATAAGGCCAAACTGCCCAGAAGGGAACCAAAACAACGAAATGATCATTTTCATAAACTACTCTTTCCTGTTTTTCTTGCTCCAATTGCAGATATGCTGAAAGCAAACTTTTTCGGTGCACGGCATAGTAATTTTTCTGACGTTCAGTTTCTTTCAGCAGTTCTGCCGGAATATCACTTAACGACCAGATTTGCCCATGCGGATGTGGATTACTGCAACCCATGATTTCACCTTTATTTTCAAAAATTTGAATGTATTTAATCCACTGATTTTCTGATAAGCCATTAAACTCTTTTTGCCATAAAGCTACAACACTTGCAATGTCTGCAACTTCCATTTCAGGGAGAGTTATATTATGTTTAGGGCTAAAACTGATGACTTTACACAACCCTTTTTGATTATTTGAAACCAACAAGTCAGCTTCATTAAAGCTGGCTAAAGGTGTATCATCCAGCAAAGCTGAAAAATCATTTTTGAAAACGAAACTTTCGGTATAAGCTGGATTTACATCCCCATCTGCCCGATCGTTACCTGGACACAAATAACATTTCGGCTCGTATTCCGGCCTATTGTCGGGACTAAGTTCTTCAACCTTTCCCTGCCACGGACGTTTAGTTCTGTGGGGTGAAACTAGTACCCACTCACCGGTCAGAATATTTAATCGGGTGTGCGGGTTTGAATCTAAATCGAAAGTATTGCTCATTAATATGGTATTAAATGTATGGGCAAAACTATATATAAATTATTAATTGTCAAAATGACAATTAATAATTTATATAATAATTTCTATTTTCGTAGAAAATTAGAGATCTTCAAAACCCAAATCGAACAAAAAATGATAGCATATTCTGATCAGCCTCATTATCTCCTTGCTGTAGATTGCATTGTGTTTGGTTTTGACGGAGAACATTTAAAAATTTTGCTGGTTAAAAGAGGTTTGGAGCCAGAAATAAACAAGTGGAGTTTAATTGGTGGTTTTGTAGGCGCTAATGAGAGTCCGGATGATGCTGCAAACCGGGTTTTGAAAAAAAACACGGGTTTAGAAGGCATTTACCTTGAACAATTACAGATTTACGGCGAACCCAACCGCGATCCGATTGAAAGGACTTTATCTGTTGGTTATTTTGCGTTGATCGACATTCATAAATATCAGGCACAGATTAATGATGATTATCATGCCGAATGGTTTCTGATCAATGACCGTCCAAAACTCATCTTTGATCATGATCAAATGGTTAGTGATGCCAGAAAAAAACTTAGATACAAAGCAGCGTTACATCCTATTTTATTTGAAATGTTGCCCAAAAAATTCACCATCCCCCAGTTGCAGATTCTGTTTGAAGAAGTAAACGATACCAAAATTGACACTCGTAATTTTAGCAGAAAAATTGGTTCAACGGGCTTATTGATCAAACTGGCAGAAAAAGATAAATCAGGCTCGAAGAAAGGTGCATTTTATTTCAAAGTTGATAAAAAGAAGTACAATGCTAACTTTCAGGCCTTTCTGAACCTTATTCCCAACTTAAAACTTTAACTAAAGCGGCGCAATTTTAATCTCAATTTAAGATGAGATTCCTATTTTTGTTAGATGCTGCGAATCGGAATAGCTGAAGATGATATCAAAATTGCTGATCTTTTAAAATCGGCGCTGGAAGAAAACGGCTATCAAATATCTACGGTATTTAATGGAATAGACGCACTGGAACAATTTGCAAATAAGCAATTCCATCTATTGATTATTGACATCATGATGCCCGGATTAAATGGCATCCAGTTATGTAAACGGCTTCGCGAAATTGATAGTCAGACACCTATCCTTATGCTTACCGCTTTAGGAACAGTAGACGATAAGGTAACAGGCCTGGAAGCAGGGGCTGATGACTATCTGGTAAAACCTTTCCACTTAAAAGAATTACTTGCCCGTGTTTCAGCACTGCTACGAAGACAATCTCCTTTAGTAAGCATGTCCAGTCATCAACTTTGTTTTGAAGATCTGGTGCTGGATACACATAGCAAAGAAGTATTTAGAGCGGGTAAAAACATTGAGCTTAGTGCAAAAGAGTTTATTTTACTGGAGCTTTTTCTGCGCAACCCCAATCGTTTATTATCTCGCCAATATATTGCAGAGCAAGCCTGGGATATTCATTTCGATACCGGTACCAATGTAATTGATGTTTACATCAACTTTCTGCGTAAAAAGATAGATAAAGGCTTTGACAGAAAACTTATTCATACCAAAATCAATATGGGTTATATCCTCAAATAATGAAAATAAAAGATCGCATTGCACTTTATTTTACGCTGATAAGCACATCAATGCTTTTCGCTGTGCTTTGTGTGGTTTATTTTACTTTCATGAAATTTCTGGAGGCTGATTTCTTTGAGCGACTAACCGACAGAACTATGGTTACGGCTAAGCTCTATCTTGAAGCCGATGAAATTAGCAGAGATGCCTTGAACGATGTCCGCCACAAATATTTGCAGAAGCTTAACGGTGAGGTAACTAGAATTTACGATTATAAAAACCGGGCAACTTTTATCGGAGATACCACTCAATACTGGACGAAGGCAACAATAGACCAGGTTAGAAAACGCAAACAAATTAAATATACGGATGGGGAACGACAGGTTGTGGGTATTTATTACAAAGATAACCAGGGCGATTTCGTCATTCTGGCATCAGCATCCGATCAGGGATCACACAATAGATTAACGAAGCTGTTTAGAATCATGATTTTCGTGTTTATCATCATCTCGCTGGTTGTGTTAATTCTGAGCAGGTGGATAGCCGAAAAGATGTTAAAGCCGCTCAAAAAATTCATGCTGGACGTAAAGCAGATTGGTTCTGAAAATATGGAATTCAGAGTGGAGGAAACTAATACCAATGATGAAATTAACCTCATCGCCAAAAGTTTTAATCACTTAATGAATGAACTGGAACAGGCGTTTATCCTTCAAAAAACATTTGTGGCAAATGCCTCTCACGAACTAAGAACACCGGTTACGAGAATAATGATGGCTACCGAACTGGCTTTGTCAAAAAATCGTGATGCGGAAGCTTATCAAAAAGTGATCTATTCCATATTAGACGACGCTGAGAAAATGGATCATATTATTACCGGCCTACTAACCTTGGCGAAGATGGATATGGAATTGCTCAATGCTCAGCTCTCTCCTATCCGATTAGATCAATTGTTATTCAAAATTCAGGCAGAATGGGAACAGCATAAAAACCTTGCTATAGAATTTGTAAATGATTTATCGGAAGCCCATCCGCAGGTTTTAGCCAACGAAATTCTCCTGCAAATTGTACTAGATAACATTTTTTCGAACGCTTTTAAGTTTTCTAACCAACAAAATGTGGGATGTAAATTGACGCAGTCTGATGAAAAGTTTGTAATCAAAATAATTGATCAGGGTCCTGGTATTCCACTGATGGAACAGGAAGAGGTTTTTAAACCCTTTTATACCCGATCTGCAGCAGTTGGACAAAAAGGTGAGGGAATGGGTTTGTATATGGCTCAAAAAATCATCACATTGTTTAAAGGAAAAATAGAAATATCTGCGTCTAACGAGTATAAAAGTGTGTTTATCATATCGATACCTCAACTTTAATCCGCTTTTAATTTCGATTTAATTCGCGTTTAACTCGGCAAGAATAGTTTTGCCGTATGATGAGATTAAGTTCATTTTTGCTTTTCGTATTGGCTATTTCGATCAATGCAAGCTTTGCTCAAAGTGATTCCCTAAAATTAGATTTAAAACAAGCTGAAATTCTTTTCTTAAAGAATAATTTCGATTTACTGGCCAGTAACTATCAGATTGATCAGGCAAAGGCAGAAGTGATTACAGCGAAGCTTTTTGATAATCCGGAATTGGAGTATGAAAATCTTTTCTATAACCACGAAACCAAAAAATTTCTGCAAACATCTTATGCTTATGGTCAGTACGCAGGTTCTATTTCTCAGCTTGTCAAGCTGGCCGGAAAGCGAAATAAGAATATAAAATTAGCCAAAACAGTTGTAAAATTGGCTGAACTGGAATATTTCGATTTGATGCGCACACTAAAATTTGAACTGCGCAACACTTTTTACAAAGCCTACTTTGCCACTCAATCTATTCATGTTTACGAAGACCAGGTCAAATCAACCGAAAGCTTGTTGAAGGCTTATGAAATCCAGTTGAAAGCCGGGAATATTGCCTTAAAAGATTTGATCCGAATCAAATCTTTAATAATTAATTTAAAGGCAGAACAGGCAAATCTTTTGAATGAGATAGAGGATCACTATAAGGATTTAAGATTATTATGTGGCCTGGAACCTTCTGCAAACCTGAAGTTAACGGTTGCAGAAAGTAAAGTAACTGCTATAGATCAAATTCCCTACGCGAGGCTACTTGATTCTGCCAGAACCAACCGGACAGACTTAAAGCTGGCAAAAACTGATTTGGAGTACAACGAGCTTAACTTAAAATTGCAAAAGGCAATGGCTATCCCCGATGTTGAGGTGTCACTTGCATACGATTTAAAAGGAAATTATCCCGAAAAATATACCGGTATCGGTCTGAAAATTCCAATTCCACTTTTTAACAGAAACCAGGGCGAAATTAAAAAGGCAAAGGTTGGAATCGATGCCGCTACCTCCAACATCAAAAAACAGGAATTAATATTATCAAATGAGGTATTCAACAGTTATCGCACTGCGATGAGGAACGAAAAGCTATTAATGGAGATTGATCCATCCTTTAATGGAGATTTTAATAAGATTATCAACGGACTGATTAAAAACTTTAGAGAGCGAAACATCAGCTTGATCGAATTCCTTGATCTGTATGAATCATACAAAGAAAATATCCTTCAAATCAACAGTCTCAAATTCGAAAGAATGAGCTCGAGAGAAGAACTCAATTATGTAACCGGCACAAACATATTCAAATAAGCATTATGCAAACCATCCATCAAAACATCATAAAAGGATTAATTTTCACCTCAATAGGCTTTGGTTTTGGCTGTAGCGAAAACAAGGTAGAAACCCCAACTGAAAAATTTGCCATTACAGATTCGTTATTAGGCAGGTTGATTATTGATACGGTACAGCAAGCTAACGGGAAGGCTGACATTATTTTCTCTGCTAAAATTACGGCAAATGAAGATCGGAAATCAGAACTTTTCCCGATGGTAAGCGGATCTGTAAATCGGGTGAATGTGCGTTTAGGTGATCAGGTAAATGCCGGACAAAACCTGGCTACAGTAAATAGTGCAGAAATGGCTGGGTTTGACAAAGAAGTAATTGCGGCAAATGCTGAACTAAAAACTGCTGATAGAATTTTAAAGCAAGCTGAACAACTTTATGAAAGTGGTTTATCATCTGCAAAGGAATTGGAAGAAGCTAAAAATGATTACCAAACGAAAAAGGCAGAGCTAAAGAGAGCAAACGCTGTATTAAAAATAAACGGTGGCAGCAGTACAGGGTTATATGCTATAAAATCACCATTGAATGGTTTTGTAATTGAAAAAAATGTAAATGATAACATGCAACTGCGTAGCGATAACGATAAAAGCTTATTCACGGTTGCTGATCTTTCGAATGTTTGGGCGATGATCAACATCTATGAATCGGATATTTCTCGTGTTAAGCCTGGCGATGAAGTTAATTTATCTACACTGTCTTATCCAGAGCAGGTATTTAAAGGAAAAATAGATAAAATTTATAATCTGATTGATCAGGATAGTAAAGTGATGAATGCAAGAGTTGTCATTGCAAATCCTAACTTCCTGCTAAAACCAGGCATGTTAGGCACAGTTAAAGTTTCAGCAAGTTCGGGCGTTAATTTACCGGTTGTAAATGCCAGAGCTGTAATTTTTGATGAAAACAAAAACTATGTGCTTGTATTAAACAACGATAATAAGGTTCGCATTCAGGAAATAGAAATTGGCCGTAAAACTGCCAACAGAATTTTCATTAGCAAAGGGGTTCAAGCTGGCGATCGGGTGATTGCATCTAAACAGGTTTTCTTGTTTGAAAACTTAAAAACGCAGTAAAATTCCTTTCACTCATTAGATTTTTAACCCATGAATAATTTCATCAAAAGCATCATCGGCTTTGCGCTGAAGAACAAATATTTTATTTTTTTCGCCACTTTCATCCTCATTTTAGCAGGTTATTTAAGTTTCAAAAATACCACCATTGATGCATTTCCTGATGTGACCAATACCAATATTACCATTATTACGCAATGGCCAGGGAGAAGTGCTGAAGAGGTAGAAAAGTTCGTTAGCCGTCCGCTGGAAATTGCCATGAACCCAACAGAAAAACGCACCAGCATTCGTTCCTCTTCCCTATTCGGACTTTCTATTGTTAAAGTAAGTTTTGAGGATGATGTTGATTACGCGGAAGCACGGGTTCAGGTGAATAACCACCTTGATGAAGCCGATTTACCCGAAGGCATTCAACCGGAAGTACAGCCACCATATGGCCCGACAGGAGAAATTTTCCGCTATACTTTAACCAGTGATCAAAAATCTGTACGTGAACTTAAAACCTTACAGGACTGGGTCATCCAGAGGGAATTACTTTCGGTATCGGGTATTGCCGATGTCGTGAGTTTCGGTGGCGAAGTGAAAACTTATCAAATTACCGTCGATCCACAGAAATCCATTCAATATGGCGTAACAGCTACAGAACTTTTCGAAGCGGTTTCGAAAAGCAATATTAACGTGGGGGGCGATGTAATTGTTCAAAGTGGTCAGGCTTACGTAGTGCGTGGAATTGGTGTGCTCAACAACATTGATGAGATTAGAAATGTAGTGGTAGATAATGTAAATGGTACTCCCATATATGTTAAAACCATTGCCGAAGTAGCTGAATCAGCATTGCCAAGACTAGGACAGGTAGGCCGGGATCATGATCCTGATGTAGTGGAAGGGATTGTGGTGATGCGGAAAGGTGGCAACCCGAGTGAAGTAATAAGCCGATTAAAAGAAAAAATAGCTATCATTAATAGCAGCATCTTACCGGACGATGTAAAGATTAAAGCCTTTTACGACCGCGAAGATTTAGTGAATTACTCCGTTCACACGGTAATGGGAAATATGCTGGAAGGGATTTTATTCGTTACCCTGATCGTTTTCCTTTTCATGGCCGATTGGCGCACCACGTTAATTGTATCGATCATCATTCCATTAGCACTTTTGTTTGCCTTTATCTGTTTAAAACTAAAAGGAATGCCTGCGAATTTGTTATCCATGGGTGCGATAGATTTCGGAATTATCATCGATGGTGCGGTTGTGATGGTGGAAGGAATCTTCGTAACCCTGGATATGAAAGCCAGGAAACTGGGCATGGATCGTTTCAATAAAATGAGCAAGCTGGGTTTTATCAAAAAGGCTTCCATGGAAAACGGGAAAGGAATTCTTTTTGCCAAACTGATTATCATCACCGGTTTGTTACCCATATTCACCTTCGAAAAAGTGGAAGGAAAAATGTTTTCTCCCCTGGCCTGGACATTAAGTTTTGCGCTTCTTGGTGCCTTAATTTTAACTTTTACACTGGTACCAGCAATGGCAAGTGTGTTGTTAAAAAAGAATGTAAAAGAGAAACATAATGTCTTTTTAGAATGGATGACAAAAGCAACTTTGAAATTCTATGATAGCTGTTTCAGCAAAAAAAGGCTAGTATTTTTTATATCGATTGTCGTATTGGTAATGGGTGCTTTCAGTTTTAAATTTTTAGGAACTGAATTTTTACCTAGTCTGGATGAAGGTTCGATTTATGTGCGGGCAACCGGTCCGTTGAGTATTTCACTTGATGAGACTAAAAAACTTTCAAACGATATGCGAAAGATATTTTTAAGTTTTGAAGAAGTGAAGCAGGTAATGTCGCAAACTGGTCGTCCAAACGATGGAACGGATGCCACAGGCTTTTATAATATGGAATTCCATGTAGATATTTACCCGCGTAAAGAATGGAAACGGAAACAAAGTAAAGAGCAACTGATTGAACGCATGCAGGAAAAGCTCAAAAGTTTTCCTGGCATCAGTCTAAATTTTTCTCAACCCATTTCTGACAACGTTGAAGAAGCTGTTTCTGGTGTTAAAGGTTCAATAGTAGTTAAAATGTTCGGCGAAAACTTCGAATTTATTGAACAGGAAGAAGAAAAAATTGAGAAGATTTTAAAAACTGTTGATGGTATTGAGGATTTAGGCATTTTAAGAAATCTTGGTCAGCCAGAATTGCAAATCAACCTCGATCAGAAAAAAATGGCGCTTTACGGTGTCAGCACAGCTGATGCCAACGCTGTAATTGAAATGGCTATTGGTGGTAAAGCAGCAACTCAAATTTATGAAGGCGAGCGAAAATTTGACCTCATCATCCGTTATCCGGAAGACTTTAGAAATGATGAAAGTTCAATCAGCAAACTTCGCATCCCCACTTTATCAGGTTCAAATGTTCAACTTGGCGAAATTTCGAGCATCAGAAAAATCACTGGTCCGAGTATGATTTACCGCGACAAACACAAACGTTATGGCGCCATTAAATTCTCCATTCGGGGTAGAGATATGGGCAGCGTAATTGCCGAAGCGCAACAAAAAGTAAATGCACAAATAAAACTTCCAAAAGAGTACAAATTAGAATGGGCAGGAGATTTCGAAAATCAACAACGAGCCATTTCCCGATTATCACAAGCTGTTCCAGTGAGTTTGTTGTTAATCTTCTTCATTCTTTTTGTGCTTTTTGGAAATATCAGGGATGCTTTATTGGTATTAAACAATGTGCCATTTGCGATGATTGGTGGAATTTTAGCATTACTTATTGCCGGGGTAAACTTTAATATTTCGGCGGGGATCGGCTTTATTGCCCTGTTTGGAATCTGTGTTCAAAATGGCGTAATTCTGATTACCAGATTTAAAACAAATATTGCCGAATTGAAGTACCATGCAACCTGGACATTTACCGATGCCATGCGTGACGGAATTGCAAGCAGATTCAGGCCGGTTTTAATGACCGCACTAATGGCTGCAATAGGTTTAATGCCAGCAGCATTGTCGACTGGAATTGGATCAGAAGCATCAAAACCATTAGCGATAGTAGTTATCGGTGGATTGATTACGAATACGCTATTTAATCTTTTCGTTTACCCGATCGTATTTTATTGGTCGTACAAAAAGAAAGTTGAAAAAATAAATCCAGCACAAGCTTAAAAACAAAGCCTTTCGACTTTCGAAAGGCTTTGTTTTTTACTAGAATAATTTTTCTTGTGGAGGTTTGGTTCCTGCCAAACGCAGATAAACAGTGGTTTGACCACGATGGTGGGTTTGATGTTCGAAACCTTTTTCGAAAGCAGCTTCTCTCGAAAGTTCAAAACGATCAAATAGTTTTACCTTTTCATTTAACTGGGCGGTGTTTAATTTTTTAAGGGCAGCAATAACAAAATCATAACTATCTAAAACATTTTTAGTAACTACCGCTTTTGTTTTTTCGCTGGTTTTCTCAAGCTGATCCATTCCCGCAGGAGATTTAGCTCCTAAAGCAGCGGCTGTAAATACATAATTATCTGCACCCAAATGCAGCATTTGCTCTGCGAATGATCGCATTTCAGGGGTAGGTTTCAACCCGTAATCTTTTTCAGGCATAGCGTCCAGATACTCTTTAGTGTAAGCTTTTGCCCGCTCCCACTCTTTCACTACATCAGCAGCAGTAGTTTGTGCCCTTGCTGTATTAAATACAGCCATTAGCACCAATAAACTGGTTAATAATTTCATTGTTTTCATGTGATTTGGTTTTATCAACGTAAAATTAACAATAAGAATCGATTATAACTGCTGCGTTTTTGGCTGAGAAAAATGGCTGAAAAAAAAGGAGTTTGCAATGCAAACTCCTTTAACTTTAACTTAATTTCCAATCTGGCCGTTCGAAATGGCAAGTATAACCATAGGGAACTTTTTGCAGGTAATCCTGATGGTCTTCTTCCGCATTCCAAAAATCACCAGCAGGAACCACTTCCGTTACAAATTTGCCCGGCCACTTGCCAGAATTTTCCAGTTCCTGGATCAGCTCAAGTGCTGTATTTTTCTGCTCCTCATTCAGGTAAAAAATGGCTGAACGGTAAGATGTCCCGACGTCATTTCCCTGGCGGTTTTTTGTTGTAGGATCATGAATCTGGAAAAAATATTCCAATAGTTTGCGATACGATAATTCTTCAGAATTAAACTCAATTTCAATTCCTTCAGCATGTGTGCCGTGATTGCGATAAGTTGCATTTGGAACATCGCCACCGGTATAGCCTACAACCGTTGAAATTACACCAGGTTGGTGACGAATCAATTCTTCAACACCCCAGAAGCAGCCGCCAGCTAAAATTGCTTTTTCAGTACTCATATTTATGTGCTTTATTTTGTGAATTTAAGATATTACAATATTGAACGAATTAAACCGCCTTCTACCCTTATGGCGGCGCCGTTTGTTCCCGAAGCCAGCGGACTAACGTAATAAGTTACAGCGTTGGCAATTTCGCTAACATCTAAAAATCGTTGAATCAGTGAAGTTGGTCGCATATTTTTAAAGAAATCTTCTTCCACCTCAGCAATGCTGATATTTCCTTTTTTGGCTAAATCTTCAATAAAACCTCCAACACCTTTTGATTTTGTTGGTCCTGGCAAAATTGAATTTACCGTTACATTGGTGCCTTTGCTTAACTCAGCTAACCCCCTGCTTACGCCGAGTTGGGCCGTTTTAGTCATTCCGTAATGAATCATTTCGTCGGGTATAAAAACTGCCGATTCACTGGAAATGAAAATGATCCTCCCCCAATTTTTAGCTAACATTTTTGGAAACAACGATCTTGATAAGCGGATACCACTCATTACATTAACTTCAAAAAAACGAAACCAATCCTCATCACTAATCTCTTCGAAGGCTTTCGGCTCGAAAATACCGGCATTGTTAACCAGAATATCTACATCAGGCAAACTTTCAATTAGCTTGTTTACTTCCTCTGCTTTTGCAAAATCAGCTGCAATTCCAGTCACAGCATCATTTCCTGTATCCTTTTTCAATTGTGCAATCGCATTATCTATAGTTTCCTTCGATCGTCCATTAATAATTACTTGTGCTCCTTCTTTCAGTAAACTTTCGGCAATTGCATATCCTATCCCAGCAGTTGATCCGCTTACGAAAGCAATTTTATTCTTTATTTGTAAATCCATTTTAGCTTTTATCTTTTAGATACGTAATGATAACAAATCCCTGATTGATCTGTTTATCGGAAAAAGCATACAGATGTAAAAATTAACTTGAATGAATGGCTAATGATGCAAATGATATTCGGCAGAAAGTATTGCAGACAGTGTTTTTATATCACTTAATTTGTGGCTGAGGAGATCAGATTTGTTTCCATCATTTAATTTGAGAAGGGAATCATCCACTGATTCTTCAGGCTGAATGGATTTTTCAAGTTTCAGATTCCTTATAATAGGAATGATTAAGTTGTTTTCGTTATCGATATCAAGCCGTTCGCCTGCCAGATAAATGGAAGTAATCATGGCATTGATTTTATAAATTATAACTTGTACCTCATACAAATATTGAAGATTCAGGCTCGATTGCCATGGCTCCTGACTTGCAGATTCAATGGATTCTGATAAAGCAGAGAGGCTCAGATTGGCATTTTTTCTGGCCATCCTATTTATATTTTCATTGGGCTCTTTGTTTTTATCTGTAGTGATCAGAAAATATTTCAAACTTGCATTTGCAGCTTCCTTGATTTTTTGATGCATTTGTTTGCTATCCCAGATCGGAAACAGGTAAGTTGCAAGAATCGCAATTCCGCAGCCAATCATTGTAAATATTATCCTATCATGAACAATATGGTCAAAATGGCCATGATAACTACCTAAAGTAAGAATTACAGCTGGGGTAATAAACATTACACTTATGGTGTAATTAATTCTATTAAAAGCATAAAAACCAAGTAAACAAATAGCAGAAATGCCCAATAATATCGTGGGGCTTTTTATCAGATAGATTAGCAATAGGCCGATGGCAACTCCACCTAAACTTCCCTTTAACCGCTGAAAATTCCTTTTCCATGTGATTGAAAATTTTGGTCTCGCTACGATTACTAAAGTTAAAAAAAGCCAGTAGCTATATCTGCTGGTTTCTAATTGATTAATGAGCAGGAAACCGAACAGGAAGCAAATTGCCATGCGAAGCGAAAACCTGAATATTGGGGATTTTAAACCTAAATGATCTTTGAGCGAAAGTCGATCTGAACTCACAAACAGTGGATATTCAATAGTTTCATTGGGCTGTAAATGGTGTTGATCATTAATTTCGCTCTTTCTTATGGCCATAATGATCTGAGCAATTTCATCAATATTAGAAATTACACTTCTGATAAACTCTCGTTGTTCAGTGTTTAAGTGATTCATCTCTGCAATCAATTTTTTTTGATCAGCAATGAATGATGAATTAATTTTCGACCTTGACTCAATATTTTTAATGGTTCGAACATGCCTGCCAAGATCTTCAATTTCTTCGGCTAGTATTCGGATCAAATCAGCAATGAGCGTTAAACTTTTACCTCCAGATAAAGACTGTCGGATGGATTCGTAATCAAAATGAACTGCGTTAAGTTGTTCGTATAGGTCGATTAATAAGCCAGCCCGTTCCAATAAAACCCGACCTTTTTTATTGTCAGGGTTCATGGCATAGCGATCTGTTAACAATAGACTTCGGATTAATTCATGTTTTTGATTTACCCGAATGTGTAATTTGATAATCTCTCTTTGCTGATGATCTAATAGAATTTCAGGATCATAATTTTTGGCCTTTGCCTTTAAAAAGGCTGCACTGGCCAGCAAACATTCAAAAATAGCATGATTTAACGAACGATACGGCCGAATGAGTGTTTGAATAACGCTAACTAAATAATACCAAACACCCCCGATTAACATATATGCACTAAAATAAAGCGGCCGGGCCGGATGCAGCCCCATCACGAAAGTGCAAACGATTAAAGCCATGGTTCCAATCAAGCTCATTTTTTGACCATATACCGCGAGCATGGAAAAGAGAAAAGCAAGAGAAGTAATAATCAGTGCAGACCAGATTTTGTAATTCAAAATCTGCGAAACTAAAAATGTTGTTAGAAAAAAGACAACAATGCTAATCAGCGCATTTTTAAGTTTGTTTAATCTGTTATCAGGCAAGTCGGTTAAGCTAATAAGCAAGGCACCGACACCAATTCCAGTTGCAGCTTCCGGGTTACCTAAGTAGAAAAACAGTATAATTGGAAAAAGGACAGTTAAAGTGGTACGCAGCGCATCGGAGAAGTATTCTCCAAGAAAAAAGTAACTAATATTTAATGCGAATGCTTTTTTGCCGCGTTTGATCAAGATGGAATAATTTATTTTAGTTAGTGCGGCAAAGGTAAAACATCAGTTGATATTTTCAGTCAGCAGGGTGTATTAAGGTTAAATGCCTTCAAAATTTCGCGTCGCTGCTGATAATAAATTTATGTAGAGGCCTTTAAAAACCAAATTTCAAGGCAGCATCCACGTATGAATTATTCTACAAGAATCGATATAAATTAAGGTGTTTTTACCCTTTTTATGTAAATTGTAAAACGCTAATTTTAGTGCAGTTAGAATTAAATCAACGGGACGATTTAGAAACTAATGGAAAGCAGGCCCTCGGACCTGCTTTTTTTATATTTACTGGTTTCAATCGTACAAAACCAGTCTGAAACCATAATCTGAGCGTTTTACAGCTTTTCAATGCAGAAAATCTCGTTCAGTTCGCAATTGGTGTAATCAAAAATAGGACTTGTGGATTAAATGTAATTGTGGTTTATCGAAATCAAAGTGCAGTTAAAAGAGATAATTAATCACTCCCGGAAATACCATTGAACTACCCTTGATATCATAAAATTATGGCTGATTATTTATTAAGCATATGTCTCATCAAAACAATTAATACTGTACCACCTACCAATGCGATAGTTAAAACAACCAAATCAGCTTTGTACTTTCTCAAGTCTTTTTTATCGTGTGCAGCTTTAGCAGAAAATATTTTCTGAACGAGAAATGCGATGCATAAAGTAATAGAGATGATGTAGGCCATAATTTGAGGTTAATTGAATCACAAGATATGAAAATTTGGTATAAAATAAAAGCCCTCGCTTTTTGGGCGGGGGCTTGGTTAGTTAGAATAGCATTATGATGCCAAATTATTTTTTATCGACATTAGTAAGCGGTGTACGATTTCCTTTATCATCAACTACAAATGCCTTTTCACCATTAAAAATAATTGCCTTACGGTTGCCTTTGTGTTGGTTGACATCTACACCAATAACTTTATCTCCATAATAAGCAGCAATATTTTCTTCAGTAATGGTATGGCCAACTACAATTTGCCTGACATCAAATTTTGCCAAAGTAGAATCTACTGTAGTGATGGGAGTTCTATCATCGCCGAAGTAACCTCTATACCAAAATGGACCACCACTGCTCATCCATTTTTTGCCTTCTGCATCAAGTTTTTTGGTAGAGATTCCGTAATAGCTTCGGCATTTGTCATTAATTTCCTGCAACGATAAGTTAGTGGCATTAATTTCAGGAGAAATACCTGCATGGAGAAAAAGCTTATCGCCGATTTTTTCTATTGCATTTTTACTTCTTAGCCATTTGCCAATTTCAGTATCCTCCGCAATTAATTTTTCATATGTTATCCCAATCAATTTAGCTGATGCAGGATATTTTGGTGCTAAGTATCGTAAATCTCCCGCCATATTCATCACGTCGTGATTACCCAAGAGCACATGCACAAAGCCTCCTTTTTTAATGGCATCTTCTTCCAATTTATAAAGCAACCACAAATAAGGAACAACATCTTTTCCACGATCGAATAAATCGCCACAGATCACTAAATGTCCTTTGCCAAAAATCCAGTTATATTTCTCATCTATTACTTTATTCGCAATCATTAACGCCCGGAACGCCTCAAATTCACCTTCAATATCAGAAAGGACAAGCATTTTCTCTACAGCCTTATATGAAGAGGGCTGGATAACATTTTTAGCACGTAGCTTAAAACTAAAATCCCATTCTTTATGCTTTGCAAACCGAACCTGAACAGGATTTTTTTCATTTAAAGTGTCTGTTTTGCTTATATCATTCAGAACATAATGAGCAATAATGTTCTTTCCTGAGCGAACGAGATAAGGCCCATCTTGCTCGACCTGAGCTGCAACTTTAACACCATAAAATAATATAAATGGGAGCAATAAGTATTTAAGAGATCTCATAAAAAAAGAATAACATATAGCAAATGTATTTTTTTAATGATTATCTGCCTAATAAATATAAAAAAGGGAGCCTATTAAATAAATAAGCTCCCTTCTTAAATTAGCAGAAGATTTTTTAATCAACAATGATATTAAAACCATTTAATCTACCACTTTCTTTTAAACGGAATGTTTCTTTGATTTTTCCGGTGGTTGGATTATATTGATTAACGCCAGAGAAACCTTCAGTTGTATTGTTCGATAAAAAGTAGATTTCGCCATTGTGCATAAAAGGATTTGAGGTTCCGTAGAAACTATCAGCAGGAATATTTAAACGGGTTGCTTTTTTTGTTGTCGCGTCGATTTCATTCCAGTACCATACGTCACTTCTATATGTTACGCCATGTTGCCCACCGCCATAATATGAAGTTGGTCTTGAAGGAATAGTGGTGTAAATTTTACTGTTGTGAACGAATAACCTGTTAAATTCAGCTGGAAACTGATAGTTTTTGATATCAATAGAAAAGTTCTGATCGAATTGAGTTTCGCCGTTTTTGATACGTAGGATTTTTGAAGAAGCCGCTGTAGGCTGTGTTTTCATATCTGCTACTGCAACAAAATATAAATCTTTGGTCACTTCATCATAGCTGTACAAAACGTGGTCGATGAATACACTTAAATTAGTTGTACCTGCAAATTTGGTTACATTCAAAATCTTGTTATTGGTTAAATCGTAAACTGCAATGGCCACCTCTTGTTTAGGAGGTGATACCTGCCAGTTGCCTGTTAATTTGGTACCCAATAATAAATCAACATACAGTTTATCATCTCTTTTGGCCAAAATTAACTGACCAGCTGATTCATTTGGTAAGCCTTCGGATAATGAGCTAAAATCGATTTCCCCAGTACGCTCCATTGTAGTGGGGTTGAATTTCTGAACTTTTAGTCCACCTCTTACATCATCCCAGTAATAACCTTCAGTTGCACTCACTACTAAATAATTTGAAATATACGCGTTAGACAGTGAGGCTAAAAACTTATCCTGCACAACCTGACCTGCGGTGTTTAAATTTAATTTAAGGATGCCTTGTGCATTTGATGCGCTGTTCACTTTGTAAAGGGTTTTCCCTAATACACGGCCACCTAGTGAGCTACTAACTTGAAAAAATGGTAGACCAGATAAATTAATCTCACGAGATTTATTGTTTTTTAGTGCATAAATACCACCACTCCAATTTGCGTTTGCATTATAAATAATCCAGGTTTCATTTGCTGGAATATCTGTATCTGGCTGATTGGGTTCAGGCTCATTGGTTTTGCTACAAGCGCCTAAAAACATTAGCGCAGATAAACCAAACATGGTACTTAGAAATTTGATTCGTTTCATTTCGATTAGATAAAATATGATTATAAAAATTGATAGACTAGTTTTAGATATAATGACCTTCCTGGTTTTTGAACATTAAAGTTGTCGTAAAGCTTCTCATTCCCAATGTTCCTGCACTCGGTAGATAAAGTAATTTTTGGTTTGGCAAAGTGGTAGTAAACTCCAACATTATTGGCAAATTGTGCTAAACGATCATCATTTGGGATTACCAATGAAGTTTGAAAATCCTGCACCTTCTCAAATAATCCGGGTTCTTGATTCTTCGGAATTGCCTTAAGGAAGAAACGGTGCGTATAATTTGCGTTCCAGTTCACTTCCAACCTGTCGTTGGCTTTGAAAACCTCATTAAAATGTGTGCTAAACCAGATATTTCCAAATAAGAATGGTACGTTGGGGATGCGTGAACCTTCCAGATTTTTAAACATCGTTTCCTCAATTTCCACTCTCCGGATATCCTGATAGGTTAAATTAGCGCCAAAATCAAAACGTTTAGATGGCGCATAACTGGCTTCTACTTCAAATCCTTTAACCTGTGCCCGCTCGTAATTAATATAGCGGCTAAATGGGATATCCAATTGTAGGAAGATAATATCCTTCACTTTTCTATAGAATAATCCTGTTGAAAGCGTTAGGCTATGGTCACCTTCCTGAAAGCTGTATTGACCGTTTAAATTAACGTTGTGACTTTTTTCAGGCTTAAGGTCCATATTCTCCTTAATCAATCTGGCATCACCAAAAATTTCATATTCATCAGGCAATCGATTCGCATATTCATATGAAACCTTTAACATATAGCGACCAGTGTTCCAGCGCAAACCCCCAAGGTAACCCAGTTGCTCTCCACTACTGGAAGACTGCCATCCCAAACCAAAATTATCGGTTGTGTATCCTTTGGTATTGAAGTGATAATATTTTAAGGCAACGATACTTTCCAGGTGATCAACAAGCCAGTTTGAACGAAGCCCAAGGCCAAGGTTATTTTTTTGGTAAACTGCTGGTACGCCAAGTACATCTATCCTTTCAATAGCAGAAATGGCACCAAGTGGGTCGCTTCCTTTTCTATGTTGCTCATAATGCATTTGGCTAAAGTCAATAGTATGTTTAGCCGACAGTTGATAGGATGCTAACAATCTGGAGAAGAAAAACTGATAATCGATTTGCTGATTGTTTCCCAAATTAATTTCTCCAGGGCGAAGATTACTGCCAATGATCTGTCCATCCCAGCCATAACGCACCGTAGCCGTATCCACAAATTTTGTTTTGAAACTACTAAAGCTACCTAACAGATTAATATTCAGTTTATCGTTAAAAAAACGTTTCTTATAGTTCAATAAAGCGGTATTATTCAGTTCTTTCGAAAACGCTTGCCCGTAAACCTTGTTCATTTCTGCATCGTGCTGCAGCTCTTTATCAAATCTTGAATTAATCAACGTTAAACGTAAATCATCAACCCAGGATCGATTTTGCAAACCTGCATAAGCTTCTGCGTAATAACTTTTTGTTGCATCATGAAATCTCCTGGCATCGCGGTATTCGGTTACGGAAGTTTGGGTATCATAAAAAGGCGCATTCACTTTATAATCATTATCCGAATAATTGAATGAACTATTCGTTCCCAGATACCACTTTTTAGATCGATCTTGCCACAATGCATTTAGTGTTACCCGATGGGTATTAAAAGAGCCCCCTTCATATGATACTTCAGCGTATTGATCTAGACCAGTTCTGGTAACGAGGTTTACTCCACCACCTAAAGCATCACTCGCCAGATATATGGGCATTACGCCTTTATAAATTTCTACCCGATCGAGCATGTTTACCGGGATTGTGCCTAAGCTGAATCCATGCCCGAACAACTCAATCGGGATACCATCTTTAAATAACCTTACAGCTTTACCTTGCAAGCCGCCTAAGTTAATTTGAACCGGAGCGCCAAGATTCCCGTCACTTCTTAATTTTACACCAGAAGCCCTATTCAAAACCTCACTCACATCGCCGCCTTTATCGTACGATTTTCTCAGGTCAATTGCCTGAACCGAAAATGGGGAAGTCTCTATCTGGCGTTTAGTAGTTTTAGAAACGATTTGGACTTCTTTAAGCTCAAAACTTTTCATTTCCAGATTGCTCAAAGTGAAAGCAAAATAATTTTCGGCACTACAGCTTACCCTAATTGTACGGTTAATTGATGAGTTGCCTTTTTTTAGCTCAATTTGATAAACGCCTTCATCTAGTAAAATATTTGCTAACCCAGTGGCATTAGTTACTCCAACCGATTTATGATTGATGACGATGGTAATAGCAGAAAGTGGATTTTTATTTGAATCATCAACATAGATGCTAACAGGACAAGCAGCTTTTGCTGAAACAAAAAACGCACTAAAAAGGAAAATTAATGATAAGTATCTCTTAGTCAATTTATCTTTATTTAAACTGATTATAAATTATAACCGCAAAAGTAGTAGATTTGCCTAGCCGGAATTTATGAGAATGGAATTTTTTGTTATGAATTTAGAAATTAATAGATGAGCTATAAACTGGATGGTAGCGATTTTGATGATTTCCTTTTATACGATCAAAAGGTAGAAAATGAGGTTACTAAACCCGCTAACGGAATTGTTGAACACTTAAAATTTGTTACTCCAAAGGGGGAAATTACTTATGACCAGTTCATCGTGCGGGAGGATTTATCCATTCTACATGGCAATTATCTTTTTGGAGATAACATTAGCGTTAATGGAAAAGGGGATTCATCTCTTTTAGAGATGCACTTCAACCTTTCCGATCAACACATTTATTATAAAAATAAGGCTACAGCCCGGGATAGTGTTTCGGCTATGGCTGGGAACATTACATTCCTTACAGCGGAAGATAATCAGGCTAAAATCGGTTTTAAAGAGAATATAGAATATAACACATTCGATATTCATTTACCTTTTGTGACACTGGCACAGTACGAAGGTGAATCCAAAATACTAGATCGATTCTTGAACAAATGCCATAAAGACATCAGTACGGTTTTAGCACCTAATGAAATAAAGATTGGTGCGAAAGAGTTTTGTGTGATACAGGATATAAAGAACTGTCCTTATGTAGGACTTACAAGAAGGATCTACCTGGAATCGAAAGTTTACGAACTGATCGCATTAAGCTTTAATGGATTAGCTGAAGAAAAAGAAAATTTTAAATTAACGCATTCAGATACGGAAAGAATTGAATTTGCCGCTCAATTAATTAGAGAAAATCTTAACAAACCATTCACCATCGTAGAGTTGGCACGCAAGGCAAGCATCAATCAAACTAAACTTAAAGAGGGATTCAAATCTGTATTTGGAAATACTGTTTTTGGGTATTTACAAGAAATCAGAATGAATAAAGCCAGGCATTACCTTTTAGATAAGAACCTTTCGGTGCAGGAAATAAGTTATATGGTGGGTTACCAAAATATATCCAACTTCAGCATTGCTTTTAAGAAAACATTCGGTTATCCACCCACCAAATTAAGATCTAAAATGTAGCTATATACATTCATCCAGCATGTAAACGATAGATTCATAATTCTTACCTACCGCTTCAGACATGGCGATTTCGCAGGTTTTACCCGAAGAATAGTAGCCGTCGTAGTCTTCTTTTTTAACTTCATTAGCTTCTGGTAACGTTGCCGAAGCGGTTAATTCGGGAAATAAAAATCCTCGGTCGCCAGCCATTCCGCAGCAACCTGCATGGAGGGGCATCATCACTTCATTGGCCAACTGATTCGCAATTTTTACAAACTTGCCCTCGAGTCCCATTTTTTGTAACGAGCAAACCGGATGGAGTGCAATTTTATCTTTCTTCTTTAGAATTTTAGCATGAGGAAGCACATAATCCAAAATATAATCCACACTGTCAATAATGGTTAGTGCATCGAATTTCTTTTTATTCTCATCTGTTAACGATGGCCTGCACTCCTGTAAAGTATAGGTGCATGAGGTAATATCCAGTACAACCGGACTTTTTCCGTTGCCGCTCCACTCCCATAACTTGCTGATGGTATCATTCACAGTAAAGCGAAATGCATCATTAAAACCTTTTGAAGAAAAAATCTGCCCGCAACAGGTACCTGAGATATTATCAGGAATTCTAAAATCAATACCAGCTTTCTTTGAAACTTCAATAAATGTTTCAATGATATTTTTTTGTCCTTCCAACGTTCCACCCATTGTTCTGCTGATGCAAGTTGGATAATAAACCACTGAAGGCGCATTCGCTGCAGTTAATTTATGCTGGTACTGGCTAAATGATTTGGTGGGTTTGATTTGGTTTGACCATAAAGGCACGCCTGGAATTACTTTCTTAAAACCTTTGGTAAGGTTAGTCATTGCATTGGCTCCAAATATATTATTTATGCCTGAGGCCACGGTAATGCCAAACTTAACTACTGTTGTAACCGGCTTAAAGTTTTTAGCAAACGTTAAGGCCAGTCCGTTTGCAAACTTGCTGTGGTTTTCTCTTCTTAAGCGTTTCACCAAAGACCCTGTATTAATATCAACCGGACAGGCAGTCGCACATAAGCCATCAACAGCACAGGTATCCAGGCCGTCGTATTGATATTCATCAAGCAATTCTTTGTAGCTGCCGTTTTCGTTGTTCCGCTTTAACTTGAGCAACTCCCTTCTTACAACGATTCTCCTGCGTGGCGTTAAAGTGATATTTCTACTTGGACATTTATATTCACAAAAGCCACATTCCATACATTTATCAACTTCCTCTTCAACTTGAGGTAAGTCTTTTAAGTTTTTGATATGTGCACCTTGATCTTCATTAATAATCACACCTGGATTTAAAAGATAATGCGGATCGATTAAGTTTTTAAGCGATTTCATCACCTCATAAATTCCCTCGCCCCATTCAGTGGCCACGAAGGGCGCCATATTCCGCCCGGTTCCGTGTTCTGCCTTTAAAGCCCCTTTATATTTTTCAGTAACCAAAACAACAACTTCTTTTAAAAAGTTATTATACCTGCTGATTTCCGCAGCAGTATCAAATGCCTGGGTAACCACAAAGTGGATGTTTCCATCTTTCGCGTGACCAAAAATAATGGCATTATCATAATGGTATTTAGCGAATAAACTGTGTAAATCTAAAATTGAATTGCCTAACTCTGCAACTGGCACGGCGATATCCTCCAAAATAACGGTGGTTCCACTTGCCCTTACCGATCCTACAGACGGAAACATTCCTTTCCTGATCTTCCATAAAAAAGCCTGCTCCACCGGATCATTCGTAAACTCTGGTGCAAACATCAGTTCAAGCTGATCAACAACAGAGAGAAATTGTGCTGATTTTGCATCCAGCTGGGCCTGGGTATGATCCTGATACTCGACCAGAAGCACAGCTGCCTCATCTGGCAGCGATTTCAATATTGCCGGCACTCCTTTAATGTCTTCCACCGAACGCAATGAAGCACGATCCATCAACTCTACTGCCTCTGCACCTGAAATGGTTAAAGGTACAATCGCATTGCAAGCCGCAAAAATGTTAGGAAAATACAACAGCGCTGTAGTTTTGAGCGGATAATCGTCAACTGTATTCAGTACAGCTTCAGCAATAAAACCCAGCGTTCCTTCGGCACCGACAAGTACATGCGCTAAAATATCCAGAGGATGTTCATAATCTATGAATGCATTTACCGAGTAACCAACTGTATTTTTCGTCTTGTATTTATGCCTGATCAGATCGAAGATTTCCTTATTCGTGGCAATTTCATTTTTCAAGGATTGGATGCCCATAAAAATTTCTGGACATTCATCTTCAAAGCGTTGATAATCTGCAGCCTGTTCTGTGCTATATTGCTTACCGTTAGGAAGCACAAACCTGATGAATTTTAAGGTATGATAGGAATTCTTACTCACGCCACAGCACATCCCACTGGCATTATTTGACAGAATTCCTCCCATCATGGCTGAGTTAATGCTTGCAGGATCAGGGCCAATTTTTTTCCCAAATTTTTTGAGCTCGGAATTGACTACCAAACCCGTAACGCCCGGATGTACCCGTACCTGTGCACCATTACTTTCTACTCTAACCAAATTCCAGTACTGACTTAAATCCACCAAAATACCATTAGAAATAGATTGCCCTGAGAGACTGGTACCCGCTGTTCGAAAAGTAATTGGGATTTGATGTTGCTGTGAAAACGAAAAAAGTGAGATCACTTCGTTAATAGAGATTGGTTGCACAACTGCTTTTGGCCTGAGGTAATAAAAGCCTGCATCAGAGGCATAAGACACCAAATCTATCAATCTCGTTTTCACACGATCTTCAGCAATTATTTTGCTTAGCAATTTTCCAATCTCGTTCATCAATTTATCTAAGATAATCCTCTAAGGAAAACAAAGATAGCTTAAACATTTGTGCAATTAAAAGCATATTGAGTTTAGTAACCCCAAGTTTTTAATCAAAAGGATTTTTGGATGAGGCTGCAATACCGATATACTAAAGTGCTTTAACCGATCTCTACATTTGGCTTTTGCACAACTATCACCAAATCCTTTGGTTACTTCAAGTCGATTTCGACAACAATTTGTATCCCTTTATTAAATTGGCTAATTTGCCTAATCATCCTTTAGCTAAGTCCTTATGAAAATTTTTTTTTTATTTATTTGTCTGCTGTTTTCAAATCGAATTGATGCACAAACCATCACTCTGAAAAAAGAATGGGAATCAACCGAGCAGCTTCCGGTACCAGAATCGGTAGTTTACATGGCAGATAGAAAAGAACTCTACGTTTCTCTTATCGACGGAGAGGGAAATGCGAAAGATGGCAAAGGCGGTGTTGCCATTTTAAATTTAGATGGAACAATCAAGAATGCCACCTGGATCAGCGGCCTGAATGCGCCAAAAGGAATGGCGGTGTATAACGGCAAACTGTATGTTGCCGATTTGGATGTGGTACATGCTATTGATCTAAAAACGGCAAAAATAGCAGAAACCGTGAAAGTTCCTGATGCCGTTTTTCTCAACGACATTGCCATTGATAAAAAAGGAGCAGTCTATGTTTCTGATACCCGGACAAATAAAATTCATCAGATTATAAATGAAAAAAGCAATGTTTACCTCGATCAGGTTACCGCTGCCAATGGAATTAAATTTATTAACAATGAACTTCATGTTTTATCAGGTTTTCAACTCCTGAAATTTGATAAAAATAAAAGCAAAACGATAATAGCAGAAGGATTGGAAAAATCGGGCGATGGTTTGGAATCACTAGGCAACGGCGGCTTCCTTGTAACCTGTTGGGCCGGAATTGTTTATCATATTCAGAAAGATGGCACCAAACATAAACTTTTAGATGTTCAGGGCAAGATGAATACAGCAGATATTTGTTACGATCAACAAAGCAAGATGCTTTATGTACCAACATTTAATGCCAACTCGGTCATTGCTTATAAAGTTGAATTTTAACCAATCAGACTCCTACCCATGAAAAAAATATTTGCCTTAACTCTACTGCTCATTACGCTTATTCAACTTTCAATCGCACAAGACAGAAAACCTGCTACTAAAAGAACAGCCGCTAAAACTGACAGTGTATGGATGTTAACCTATTTCCGTCAGCGATATCCTACCAGGATAGAGATTAATGAAAAAGGTGAAACCGTAGAAGTTCCGTTACCGAACCCTATGTTAAGCGCAAATCTCCATATTGCGCTATCAAAGGATGGGCGCCATTGGGAAGCCTTAAATAACAATAAACCAATTTGGGATCGTTTCATGCGTGATCAATATCTCCACCGCGGAGCAGATGGAACCTGGCGATTGATCGCAACAGGAGGCGGTGGTGGGCCTGAAAACAGAAAAAACTTCGGACCAAGCGTTACCTATGCTACCTCAAAAGATTTAATCAACTGGAAATTTGAAAAATACATCCACTTAATGAAAGATGTAAAAGACGAAGCAGGAAATTTTGTTGGAAACATCTGGGCGCCAGAATTTTATTACGATCAGAACACACAAGAATACACCATTTTCTGGTCATCGACATTTAAAGATGCAGGCTGGAAAGAAAGCAGATTATGGTATTGCAAAACTAAAGACTGGGAAACTTTCAGCCTTGCCAAATTAATGTTCGAGCCGCCCTACTCTGTTATTGATGGAACAGTGATTACGCACCAGGGCACTTACTATCTTTTCCACAAAGAAGAAGAGTTTGGTGCAAAAACTGGTGAAAGACGAGGTATTCGGGTAGCAACGGCGAAAAATATCGAAGGACCTTACAAAATTTACGAAGGGCCATTGAATAAAGGACAAATCGCCCCGACCATTACCGAAGGACCAAGTGTGATGAAAGATCCTTTAAAGAAGGGCTGGCTATTGCTGTATGATTACCCGATGGTAGACCAATACGGCATCTCCTCATCAACAGATTTATTTAACTGGAAATTAGAAAAAAACACTTCTATGCCAGACGATGCCCGGCATGGAAGTGTTTCCAGATTATCAGCTGCCGAAGCCAAAGCATTATTGAAGGCTTTTCCCAGCAAATAAATTAGCTGAATTAACCAGCGTTATATTGCGCATCGGTTACAGGCTCCAGCCAGTTTACCATGCCATTTTCAGTGTTGATATTGATGGCAAAGTGGACCATTGGTGCATCTGGTGATGCCCCATGCCAATGTTTTATTCCCGGCAGAATATTAATGGCTTCACCTGCCAAAAATTTTTGTATCTGCTTTCCTTCTTCCTGATACCAGCAGGTACCCTCTTTTATAATCAGGATCTGGTTGGATGGATGTGTGTGCCAATTGTTTCGGCAACCTTGCTCAAAAACCACCTCACTAATGTTGCAATTCGTAATTTCATCTGCTGCAACAAGTGTTTTCAAAAATGCTTTTCCAGTAAAATATGATGCTGGCGCTGATTTAAATTCTTTATTATCCATTATCTTTCTTGTTTAATCCAATTTTTCGGAGCCACGCGACCACTTTTATCTCGGCTTGTTTCCTTACCCCATCTTTAATAGCCAGTAAAACACCTTCTTTTTCAATTCCACCTTTCATGCTAAAACCTTCCAACACTTTACTTCCCACACAAAGTGATTTTACGGTATCAAAAGTACTTCCAATGCCATAACCTGCATTGGTATTAAAAGGAACTATGGTTTTCCCTTTGAAGTTATACTGGCGGAGAAAACTTTTAATTGGTGGCGGAAGCGCCATTCCCCAGGTTGGAAAACCTACAAAAACTGTATCGTACTGATCGATATTTTCAATGTTGGTTTTCAGTAGAGGAAGAAAGCCTGATTCATTTTCATTTGCAACCTGTGCAACAGTAGTTTTATAATCCGCCGGATAAGGTTTCTGCATTTTAATTGCTACCAAATCTCCTCCAACCTGGTGATGAATAATCTCTGCTATGGCTTTAGTATTGTTCGTTCTTGACAAATAAACAATTAAAACTTTCCTACCCATCGGTGTTTTCTGAACAGATTTATTTTGTGCATTTGAGCAGGAAGATAAAACGCAACATAGGAGTATTGTAGTTATGGTGTTTATTGCCTTCATCTAATTCTATAACGTTTTTTTGCTGATTATTTCCCCACCCTGTTTTGCAAATGCTGAGGATATCTTTCGCCCACAATTTCGATTTCCGTTAGCGATTGCTTGATTTTAGCTAAATCATTTTCAGAAAGCTGCACAGTTGCGCCGCCAACATTTTCTTTCAATCGGTGTAGTTTAGTCGTTCCTGGAATGGGTGCTATAAATGATTTTTGAGCGAGTAACCAGGCCAATGCAATTTGTGCTGGCGTAGCCTCTTTTTCATTAGCAAGGTTTTTTAATAAATTAACCAATGTTTGATTCGCTTTTCTATTTTCTTCTGAGAAACGAGGAACGATATTTCTGAAATCGTCTTTATCAAACTGTGTGGTTTCATCAATTGCACCGGTTAAAAATCCTTTTCCCAATGGACTAAAAGGCACAAAACCGATTCCTAATTCTTCCAGGGTTGGAATAATCTCTTTTTCAGCATCACGAAAAAACATAGAATATTCACTTTGTAAAGCAGCAACTGGCTGCACAGCATGTGCTTTTCGAATGGTTTCTGCTCCAGCTTCTGAAAGACCCCAATGTTTAATTTTTCCTTCGTTAATTAATTCCTGGATGGTTCCTGCAACCTCTTCAATCGGTATATTCGGATCAACCCTGTGTTGATAAAATAAGTCGATATAATCGGTTTGCAAATGCGTTAATGAGTTTTCTACCACCTGACGAATCCTTTCCGGGCGACTATCCAAACCCTTGGTGGCGTCGCCATCCTGGAAACCAAACTTGGTGGCAATTATCACCTGATTTCTAAATGGCTGCACTGCTTTTCCTAAAACAATTTCATTACCGCCCTGACTGTATGCTTCAGCAGTATCAAAAAATGTAATGCCCAAATCAAAGGCATTTCTGATTAAACTCACGGCTTCTGTTTCATCCGTTGCTGGTCCGTAACCAAATGTTAAGCCCATACAACCTAATCCCAATGCCGAAACCGCTAAGCCTTGGTTTCCTAATATTCTTTTTTCCATCTTTTTTATTTATTTAAACTGATTATCTTGTTCCTAGCCATTTCACAATTGCAGGATCGCGATGATCAAAAAATACGCTTTCTTTAGTATCTAATGCCATAATGGCATCCATATCTTCGGTAGCCAACTCAAAGTCGAAAACATCGATATTCTCCACAATCCGTTCTTTTTTTACTGATTTTGGAATAACCACTACCCCTCTTTGTACTAACCAGCGGAGAATAATTTGAGCAACACTTTTATTATATTTTGCACCAATGGAAGTTAGAAGTTCATTACTGAACATATTATTTTTACCTTCTGCAAATGGCCCCCAGCTTTCAATCTGGACATTGTTTTCCTTCAGGAATTTTTGTGTTTCTATTTGCTGGTTAAATGGATGTGTTTCTATTTGATTAATGGCGGGTATAATTTCGTTATGCACAATCAAATCCATGATTCTGTCTGGGTGAAAATTGCTCACACCAATGGCTTTTATTCTACCATCTTTGTATAACTCTTCCATGGCTCTCCAGCTTCCATACACATCGCCATAAGGCTGGTGAATTAAGTATAAATCAAGATAATCAAGCTGTAGCTTATTCAAGGAAACTTCAAAAGCTTTTTTAGCCCGGTCATAGCCCGCACCCGAGATCCAAAGTTTGGTGGTGATAAATAATTCTTCCCGGGCAACACCACTTTTTTTAATGGCATTACCAACAGCTTCTTCATTGCCGTAAGCTGATGCCGTATCAATTAACCTGTAACCCGCTTCAATCGCATCGACCACAGCTTTTTCGCATGCTGCAGCATCATTAATCTGGTAAACGCCAAATCCTAAAACTGGCATTTCAATTCCGTTATTCAGTGTGATATTTTTCATTTCTATCTTTTAAAAATTATATACTATTCCTCAGATAACCTAACATCCTCGATATTATCCTCCAATATGCATCCTTATCTATACTTGTGATGAAGTACCATAATTGATAAACAAAGTTCGCGATGATTGGTGAGCAAATGATTATACCAATTACTGCATCTCATACCATTATTACTGATTTCGACCACATTGCATATTGAGCTGCTGTGGAATCGTTATTTTTGTTTGACAAAAGCGTTTATGATTATGGAAAGCATTGTACATATTCAGAGTGTAGATCAATACAATAAAATAAGGGGTATGGAGACCCAACATCCTTTAATTACGGTTATTGACTTAGCGAGGGCGAAAGCCATGCCGGCACAAACATTCAATTTTGGCTTATATGCAATCTACCTGAAAGCGCTCAATTGTGGAGAGCTTAAATACGGCCGCAATCATTACGATTACCAGGAAGGAACTTTAGTATTTGTTGGGCCCGGGCAAGTATTGGGTGTACAGCCAAAGGTTAAAACTTTCGAGTCGAAAGGCTGGGCACTATTGTTCGATCCGGAATTGATTAAGGGAACTTCTCTGGGCAAGCATATCCACAACTATTCTTTTTTTTCTTACGATGTAAATGAAGCGCTGCATCTTTCAGAAAAAGAAAGGCAACTGGTGATCGATTGCTTTTTAAAAATTCAGTATGAGTTAAATCAATCTATTGACAAACACAGCAAAACATTAATTGCAACCAATATCGAATTATTATTGAATTACTGTATCAGGTTTTACGATAGGCAATTCATCACAAGGGAATCGGCAAACCAGGGCATATTAGAGCGTTTTGAAAACCTGATTGATTCATATCTTCTATCAGATAAACCGAAATTAATAGGCCTACCCAGTGTAGGCTATTGTGCTGAACAGCTCAACTTATCGGCAAATTATTTTGGCGATTTAATTAAAAAAGACACCGGCAAATCGGCACAGGAGTACATTCAGTTAAAGCTGATGGATATTGCTAAAGAAAAAATATATGATACCCGAAAATCAGTAAGTGAGATCGCTTATGAATTAGGGTTTAAATATCCGCAGCACTTTTCAAGATCATTTAAACAGTATGTTGGCGTATCACCAAATGAGTACAGAAGCTTGAATTAGTTGTGCAATAATAAAGCCTCAGTATAACCTGAGGCTTTATTTCTATATTCTATTCGGTTGAAAGAATTTCACTGTTCCATCGCCCTCGCTAGCCACAACCAAAAGGCTTCTGCCATTCGGACTATCCTTAGGCTTAACAAACAATACACCTTCTGGCGCATCGCCGGTGGCAAATAATTGTACAAACTTTGCAGAAGCCGGATTGGTCACATCATAAACAGCAATCATATCTACACGTTCTAAACCGATAAATGCCAAGGTTCTACCGTTCACTTCTGCAACGGTTACGCCTTCCACTTCCACACCCTTATTGTCCGATCGTTCATCATCATACTTACCAGCATCAATAACACGTTGTTCCAAATCTTTTCCGATATTGGCAACTAAAGCGCCTGTGTTGGCATTAAGAATACTCAAACTTCTTTCACCGGTTGCAAAAAGTTCATCATAATCTCCATTACCATCTGTATCGCCGAAAGCCTTGCTAACGGTTAATCTACCCAGGTTTGCATCAAGCTGTAAGCTAGCAGCAGTTGGAAATTTAGCTGGGTCTAATTTTAAACTCTTTACACGTGCTTCTTCATCATAACCTTTCCAGGCCCTGGTATCGCCTTCATTTGCCAAAGCTAGATACGAAGTGCCGCCTGTGGTGAAATACGAAATCGCATCAGGAAGATAAAAGGCTTTAATTGGCCAGGTAGTCAATGCAATTTTGTTATCCTTATCACTTACATCGAAAGCATTTTCAGCAAGGCTGATGTCCCTCGTTCCTAAAGGGTTAATTTTGGTGATGGTACCTGAAACAATATCAACTTCTGCCACACCATTGTTTTCCTGTAAAGTAACATAGGCTTTTTTCGAATCGTTGCTTACCGCGATGTATTCTGGTTCGATATCTTGCGCAAAGCTGGCTTTAGGCCCATAAATTCTGAAACCGCCAGCTACCAGGGCAGCTTTCTGAGATTCAAATCCTGAAAAATCCAAGGTTTTAACGCTGTAATTAGATTTTACATTGATGATCGAAACCGTACCAATCGGATCAATCGTATAATCATCATTTGGTTCGCCTTCGTTCGCCGAAAGAATGTAATTGCCATCCGGACTGAAAGTAACCATATCAGGCATGGCACCGACTGTAATCTTTTTTACTTCAGAGAGATCAGAAGTTTTTAAAACCACCACATCACCGTTACCTTGTTTATCTGCGCCGTCTAAAGCAATTGCCAGAAGTCCGTTGTTTACCGCAACACTATTGATACCTGCATTTCCTGAATAGCTAAGGGTTTTTGCTTTTGTAATCGTTGGATAATTGGTCAAATCTAATACCTCTACCTTTGCGCCGCCTTCATTACTTACAACAAAAAGTTTCTTTGTACTAGGGTCATAGGCCGATATTTCAGCTGAAGTTTCGCCACCTAAATCAATAGAAGCAGTTTCCTTGAAGCTGGCAATATCTTCTGCCACAATTGGCTCGGATTCGTCAATTGGTTCTGTAGTTTTTTTACAAGCGCTGATGGCCATTGCACCCATTAGCAAGGCAACAAAAAGTTTTTTACGGTTCATGGTTTACATTAATATCTGAATCGCAAAAGTAGAGCTGAACAACGATGAATTTAAGTTCCGTCTGGTTATCAAATCATTAAAAAATTGTGAAGTATTACTAACGGGCGTTAGAAACTGTACTACTCACCATTATAAAAAACGATTCATCCTTAATTTTGTAATTGAAATAAAACAACAGAAGATGAAATTATCAAACAATAAAATTTTAATTACAGGTGGTGCCAGTGGCATAGGTTTAGGACTTACTGAACGATTTTTGAAAGAGGGAAATGAAGTGATTATTTGTGGCAGACGCGAAGAACTGTTGAATCAGATTGTTGAACAGTATCCTTCCGTAATTGCAAAAACTTGTGATTTATCGAAGGAAGAGGAACGCCTATCACTTTTTAATTGGGTTTCGCAAAATCACAGCGATTTAAATGTTTTGATCAACAATGCAGGCATTCAAAATTGGATGAGCATCACTGATGATGACTTTTATGATCGGGCAAGTGATGAAATGACTACAAACGTTTTGGCGCCAGTTCATTTAACAAAATTGTTTACGCAACTGAGTGCTCTCACAACCATCATTAATGTTACTTCAGGTTTAGCTTTTGTTCCACTATCAAAGGTACCGGTTTATTGTGCTACAAAAGCCTTTATGCGCTCCTTTACCCTATCATTAAGGCACAGTTTAAAATCATCAGCTATTGAAGTGATCGAAATGATTCCGCCTGCTTTGAATACTGATTTAGGTGCAGCTGGCCTGCATAACGATTTCCCGCCGGTAAGTGATTTCGTAACCTCCATCTTTGAACAATTGAAAGAAGGAAAAACCGAACTTACCTTTGGTACAAGTGCCGACCGGGCAAAGGCAAATAACGAGATCATTCAGGATTATTTCAATATGATGAACCCGTAATTTTCAGCATTCATTTCGATGACTATCTTTGGCTGAATTATTTTATTAGAATTACCCATCCATGGAATACACGAGTAGTATCAAATCTTTCACACAGCTGAGCCCTGAAGAGCTTTACCAGATCATGAAACTTCGCATCGAGGTTTTTATCATTGAACAGGAGTGTTTTTATCAGGATGCCGATGATAAAGATCAGCACTGCCACCATCTGATGCTTTGGAATGGAGAAAATTTGGTGGCATACGCCAGGTTGGTTCCTGCCGGACTTTCCTTTACCGAAGTATCAATTGGCAGGGTAATTACAAGTGCTGAAGTTAGAGGAACGGGGACCGGGAAAATATTAATGAAATCAGCGATAGCAGAATGCAAAACGCTTTTCGGAGATGTTCCGATTCGTATTGGTGCACAAACTTATGCCAAAGCCTTTTATAGTGGTCTTGGTTTTGAAGATACCAAAATCGAATTTATGGAAGACGGGATACCGCATTTGGAAATGCTTTACAGATAGACTACCGAAAATTATTGCATAAAAAAACCGCTTTGAATGTTCAAAGCGGTTTTTGTTGCTTAGTAGCGAATTAGTTAGGCATTAATACGGTATCAATTACATGGATTACACCATTTTTTTGATTTACATCAGCAATCGTTACGGTGCTCATTCCGCCTTTTGCATCTTTTAATACCAATTTCTTGCCATCCATTGAAGCCCAAAGTTTACCACCTTCTACGGTTGTTAATTCTGCCTTTCCATTTCCCGCTTTAATTGCCGCAGCAATTGCCTTACTGTCCATATTGCCTGCCACTACATGGTAGGTTAATATTTTAGTTAAGGTTGCTTTATTTTCTGGTTTCACCAAGTTATCTACTGTACCTTGAGGTAATTTATCAAAAGCACTATTGGTTGGAGCGAATACGGTAAATGGTCCGGCTCCTTTAAGGGTTTCTACCAAACCTGCAGCTTTAACAGCGGCAACTAAAGTGGTATGATCTTTTGAATTTACTGCGTTATCCACAATATCTTTTGATGGATACATTGCAGCTCCGCCTACCATTTTGGTTTTTTCAGTTGATTGTGCCTGAACTGTTGTATTTGTTGCAAAAGCAATAGCTACTATAGCTACCGCAGATAAGAAAATTTTTTTCATGGTTTTTGTTTTTGTTATGTCCTCATTTACGCATAAGTACCAAACACTGGTTTTCTTAAAACCACAATTAAAAATAACATATTGATTATCAGATTTTTAAAATTAAGCAGTAATAACAACACGCTATGATCCATGCAACGTTGAATCATTTCTACATTTTAAAACATGGCAAAACATCAACTAAAATTTGATACTTTTTCTAAATTTGCCGAATCTTTGGGAATGCCCGGGATAACTCAATAAAAAAAACAAATAATGGAAGAGAATGACTTTGTGTCGACTTGGCTGGAAGAAAGTGGAAATCCGGCAATTGAAGAATTAACAAACAAAAATCTTGAAGTAGCGCATCAAACCTCAAACCTACTGGCAGAAAAAAATCTTCTTGCTAATGATTTCGCCAGGATTGTAGATATTAATCCTGATGAAATTTCGAGATGGTTAATGGGCAAACATTCTTTCAGCATTAAAAAATTAAAGGAGATAACTGAAGCATTCAATACGCATTTTTCGGCGAATTAAACTGGAAATCATCCAGCATCAACACCTTTTCGTGACTGTATTGTTTTCTAAATCATCTTTATACATGATGCGGCAGCTTTACGGTCCTTTCTTACAGCTCGGATCTGACAAAAGAGATTGTGATTAACCGTAAATGCTTAAGAGGATCAGCCAGGTAACAAAACCTACCGGTGCCAATATTGCTGCGCTTATAAAAAAAGATTTAACCCATTCTTGCTTGCCCATAATTAAAAAAACGACCCCGGCAATAATATTCAATACCACTTGTATAAAAATACATAAACCCATGCCGATGGCTATGCTGAATCCCCTCTCGCTCACGGCAGTATTCATAACGATCAGGAAACCGTATAAAACGAACAAAAACAAATTGATCCCTATAATTTTTAGCATTGTCTTTTCGAGTAAATATTAGGTTTCGTTACTCCTTTATACTTAAATATCAAATCCTTATAAAATGTTTTCACCGGTTTGTCTTTTATGGCTGAGACGTAACTTTTGAAATTACCCTTTCCCGTACGATTGAATGAATCGCAGCAAAAGCCTCCCAGCATAAAACCTTTAATATTAAACCGCTGTTGTTTAATTTATACGCTCCTATTAAATGTGGTTGATATTCAAACTCTAAAGCATAAACGATGAAACATATATTCTTCTCCTTGATTGTTATGATATTCTTATTTTCGGCATGCTCTGGCAAAAATGCGGATGGCACACCGAATGTCAGCACTGGTGACACCAGTCATGCCAAGCATTCATCTAAAACTGACTCCACTGCAGATTCAACTAAAAAGTCAGACACTAATGTCAAACTTAGTAATTGATGAACGCTCTGTTTCTAGTGAGCATATTTACAATCACTAAAAACTATGCTAACTTAATTATTTTCTTCCAACCTGAGGAAATTGCGAAATTCTAAGCGTTGTGCAACCATAAGGAACCAATGTAACTGATTCCTCAAGCTTATCACTTTCTAAACCATAAATGTGACTGTAGGGTAGCGGGCCTGCCATATCATTATAAAGTTTCCAAGATGGTATTTTCTTGCCTTTTGTTTTAATCACTATTGGGGCGTTTTCCAGGTTCCAAGGATAAAGCGTTTTTTTTCCGGTAAATTCTGCTTTAAAATAATCATTTATTTTAGCTTCAGTTACATCATATAAACCATAATTCCATGGTGATGCTGGGTGGACTTCCGTATAATCACCAAATATGTCGGCGTCTGCTGTATTTTTGATTTTTTTAAATTCCTCTTCAATTTTTAGCGCATAAGTGATTGGGCCTCGTTCAACGGCCATAGCGTTTTCAGCCCATTTAGTTTTAAAAATATGCATCGGCAGAAGCAATTCCACAACATCTCCCGTCTTCCATTCCTGTTCTATTTTCACCACCTGATCTGCCTTATACTTTGCCAGAACTTTACCATTTACCTTTATAGTGGCCGAAGAGCACCACCTCGGTATCCTTAAACGAAAGGGAAATTTTACAGAACTTTTGGTTTTAATCGAGAATCTAACAGACTCCTCAAAAGGATATGAGGTTTCTTCTGTTATCGTTACCGGAATGTTCCCAGCCACTTTTGTGCTTACCTGACTTGGTGCATAAACCAATGCTGCAATTCCATCGTCAGGTGTTACATACCATAAATTTTGGGTAAACTTCGGCCAGCCTTGGTGCATGTTCGAAGTGCAGCATGGGTATCCGGTTAATAGTCCGAAACAAATATCAGTACCGCCATGATTATCACCAAAATTGCGCATCTGCCGGGTAAGCTTCACCTGATTAGCCTGCTGAAAGTATTGATGTGTTAGATAATCATCTGATGCTTGGGTGGGTAATGCGTTAAAGGCAATCTTTTCTAACTGATCAGCATAATTTACTGCTCCGGTAATTTGCAGTGAGCTTTCTAAAGTAAACATCATTTCAACTGCTGCACAAAATTCATTGCCTTGAGTTGGGTTGTTTCCATGCAAAGCTTCATCGCCACCATATAAACCATTGGCTGTACCATTAAAAGTACGAAGATCATTAAAACCTTTTTTCGCAGCCTCTACATACAAACTTTCTGGATGTGCCTGATAATAAACAAGGGGTTCTTTCATTCCCTGAGCCAGGTTTACGGTATGAATGCTGCCCATTTTCTGCAATAGATCCGTGTGTAGAAAAGCATTTGTAAAATCAAAACTTTGCTTGTGGATGATTTCGCCCAAATCCAGAAGAAATTTATCGCCGGTTATATTATATAGCCAATACACCACCATCAAATTATCCGCTCCCCTATACTTTGCCCAATAAGTCCAATGATCAAGCGGCTTCTTAGGTAGTTCGTTTAACTGATACCTGAAGTAATTCGTCATCAGTTTGATCACCCTTTTATCGCCTGTGGCTGAATAATATTGTTTAAGCACCTTCAGCATAACCATTTTTGGCCACCAGTCACGGCTGTTATCACGTTGTAAACCAGTTTCTTCAGGATAATCTTTCGAAGGACCAAAATAACCATCGGGTGTTTGACTTTTAAGCGACCATTCTACCCATGGTTTAACTTTATCGATAAGCTTTTTATCATTCAAAATATAAGCGAGCGGCAAAAGTCCATCAATCCAGTATGGACCACGTTCCCACTGGTCGCCATTTCCTCCTAACCATCCATTTCGTTGGTTCATCAATGGATAGAGTTTATCTAGGTTACCTGTAGCTCCATTTTTTTGACGAACGAGCATCTCCTCTAGCCAACCTTTAGCTTGAATAGCACCAAGGGGTAACTCTTGGAATGGTGTTTCTATTAAACCGGGTTTCGGTTTCAAATACTGTGCATTGGTGTTAATTGAAACTAAAAGCAGTACGGATACGATCAAAATATAAAACTTCATGTGTCGATATTGGTATAATGGAATGGCAGATTTTAGCTTGAAGAATAACAGTTGTAATTAAATTTATTGATACCTTATTTACCTTGCATTTGCAGTAATCCCGCGAATTTTCTTAACCTAAGTTTCATACTATCATGAAGAGCAATCGCTATTCGTTTTGTCCACTAGTTTTTGAATTGCTTAGGCAACCGTTGTTTGAAATCAGCATGGAAGAAACTGTCCGTTTCTAAATGATAGTTTAAACTCTGTTTTACGGTCTTATTTCGCGACACTCAAGTATCATAAATACTTTTAAAACCGAACGCTGGGTTTGAAATTTTGGGTCATTCCAAGTTATATATATTTATTTGAGTTTCAAAAATTGGCCTGAAAGTTACTTCATTGTTACAATGCTATAGTTCACACTATCCCTAAATTCAATAATAAGTGAGTAAAAAAGCGGTCCCTGTTTAAACAACGGACATATCATTTTTAATAATACCATGATTTGCCAAACTACAAAACGTTAAATACCAGTCTAGGTAAGATAGCCGAGAATTTCAACCCACTTCCGTATAAATTGGGAATTTAAAACATTTTCAAACACATGCTGTTTATCTCACAAATCCGAATACAACATTTATGATAAATACTATACCACTAACTGTAAAGCGATCAATTGAACTGCTTGGTCTCATTGCACTCGCTGCCGTATTGGTGATTGGCCGCGATATCATTATGCCAATATTGATGGCTTTTTTTATCAGCATTATGCTGCTACCAATCTACCGTTTTTTAAAAAGAAAAAAAGTTCCTGAATCATTTTCCATTATTCTGCCCATTTTACTAGTCGCCATATTTGTTGGGCTAATTGTTTGGTTTTTTTCTAACCAAATAGGTGTTCTTGTAAAGGATTTTCCTCAAATTAAGGCCAATGTTACCCAGCATATCAATTCCTTAAGCGATTGGATCAGCAGGATTACCAGATACGATTCTGCAGAACAAAAGGCTTTTATTCAGGATAAAAGTGATGACCTGATGAATATGGGAACATCAATGGCAGGTGGCGCAGCTGTAACTTTAAGCGGTATTTTTGTATTTATTGGTTTGTTGCCAATTTACATTTACCTAATGCTTTTTTATAAAGATATCTTGCTACGTTTCATTTTCATGTGGTTTAAACCAGATCATCACCCTAAGGTGAAAGAGGCGATTTATGAAACTGAATCGATTATTAAAAGTTACCTGATTGGCTTACTAATCCAGATTACCTATATGACAATACTATTAGGTGGAATTTTAATGTTAATTGGTATTGAACATGCTTTATTAATCGGTGTAATTTTCGCCATCTTAAATTTAATCCCATATGTGGGAGCACTGATTGGAAATGTAATCGGGGTATTGTTAACCCTTGCTTCATCGCAGGAGCTGTGGCCTGTAATCACAGTATTAGGCGTAATTGCTGGGGTACAGTTTTTAGATAATAATATTTTGATGCCCCGTATTGTAGGATCTAAGGTAAAAATTAATGCGCTGTTTTCTATCCTTGGCGTTTTCATTGGCGGAAGTATCGCTGGTATTTCGGGCATGTTCCTGGCATTACCAATTGTTGCGGTGCTAAAAATCATCTTCGATCGTACTGAAATTTTTAAACAATGGGGAGTTTTATTGGGAGATGAACGTCCGGCGAAAAGCCCGATGACCTTCCCTACTTTCAGGAAAAGAAAGAATGTGGCCACTAAAACAGGGATTGAAAAAGGGTAAATAAAGATTTAGTAGCTTATGAAAAAAATAACCACTATGATGATGCTTTTTGCAGCGATGCTTTCTGCTTGCGGCTCATCAGATGATAAAAAAGAAGCTGGCGGAGAAAATGACACCACCCTCATGCCTGAGGCAGCAACAGAAAAAATGCCAGATCCAATCATTGGAAAACTTGCTTTGGTTGGTGAGGCAAAACTCGGACAACCCATCAACATTAAATTTTCTGTTTATAATAATTCAGATACGGTAGCCAAATTTTGTAAGTGGCATACGCCTTTCGAAAGATTATCAAGCAAATACCTGGATGTCGCTTTGGAAGACTATACAGAAGTACCCTATCAGGGTGCAATGGCGAAACGGGTAATGCCGCCACCTGCTGATAGTTACACCAGCTTGAAAAAGGGAGATAGCACCAGCGTCAATTTTAACTTGATGGATGGATACGCCATTGGTAAAGCCGGTGTTTATACCATTAAATATAACGCTACAAATGTAAGTGGGATAGTAGTACCAGATAGTTTAAAAATCAAAGTGGATAATTAATATTAAAAGTTTTGTAATTAAAACTGTTTGGCTTGATCTAATGTTATATTATTAAATTAAATTGATAAGAAAATGGGACTATTAAAAACAGCAATATTAGGTGCCGCAGTTTATGCAGGCTTTAAATATGTAACCAAAAAAGATCCAATTACTGGAAAATCTATCATTGATGATATTAAAGATCAGGCTCCTGAATGGATCGATAAAGCAAAAGGCTATAAGAATGATTTCGCTCAAAGAGCCGAATACGCTAAAGACGATTTGGGTATTTAGTTGTTAGGACAAAATGCTTAAAGCATCGTTGGTTAAACCAGCGATGCTTTTTTTATGAAAATATGCTTGCCACAAACTTCTAAATTGCAAACCGCCATTATTTAGAACTCGCTATTTCTGCTTCGCTATCTACACCATGCTATCCGGCCTGGCAGATTTTTAGTTACCTTTTATCAAGAAAAAGGTAAAATCCCTTCGGCGGCCAGCCATGAGCAGAGGTAAAATCCGACTTGATCTGAATATAGATGTTGAAAAGACGCAAAGTTCTAGACAATAGTCGCTAGGACGGAACGCGTCAAGCATCGTTGGTTTAACGATTTTAGGAATTATTTCTGCGTTTTAAAGGCTTCCTTTCTTCCAGATAGTAATGCCATAATATCATCAATCCAATCGTTCGATAAGGTTCCCAATGCAAAATTGTAGTTAACAATTCCTCTTTAGTAGTTCCCTTTGGAAGTTTTTTTAAGCTTTTCAAAGCATTAACAGCAGCCAAATCTCCGGTGGGAAAAACGTCTGTATGATGCAAAATAAAAATCAGGTATATGTCTACCGTCCAATCTCCTATACCTTTAACTTGCTTAAGTTGAGTTCGAATTTCACCATCAGAAAATCTTTCCAATGAAGATAGATCCAGATGACCACTCACCAATTTTTCAGCAAGATCTCTAACATAAACGGTTTTCTGGCGACTGAAATAACAGGCCCGCAATTCATCGTTACTAAGTTCCAGAAATTTCGTTGCCGTGATCTCGCCAATTTTTGATTTAAGTTGATTTAAAGCTGCTAAAGCTGAAGCGAGCGATACTTGCTGTTCCAGAATAATATGAACCAAAGACTCAAAATTATTTGGCCTGCTCCAGAAAGGGGGATATCCATACCGCTCAAGAACGAACGCCAGATCACCGTCTTTTTCTGCAAGCAGATTGCAAAGTTGATGAAAGTTATCAGCACTGAAGACAGGAAACATGGCTATTTAAATAGGATATCATACGCAAACCGCAATATCGTTCCAAAAACAACGATTAAAAAAAATACCCGCACAAATTTATTTCCTTTGAGCAAGGCCAATCGGGTTCCAAAATAAGCGCCACTTAAATTAAACACGGCCATTGGAATGGCATATTGAAATAGAATATGGCCAGTGGAGCTGAAATAAATGATTGCCGCCAGATTGGTCGCAATATTAACGATTTTAGCGTGAGCACTGGCACCGATAAAATCGAAACCCAGCACTGCAATAAAAACCAGAATGAGAAAAGACCCCGTTCCAGGACCAATCAATCCATCGTAAAAGCCGATCAGTAATCCAAAAACAGCTGACATCAAAACCTGCTTTTTTACCGAATGATTTTTCTCCTGATGGATCCCAAACTGTTTATTAAAATAAGTATAAAGTGCCACCAGAATCAGCACTACTAAAATGATGGGCTTGATCACCGAATTATCTATACGGCTCACCAGGAACGCACCAAGAAGTGCAGCAAAAAATGCCGAACTGGCACAAGCAGACAATACTTTTAAGTTAAATTTAACTTGTTTTGAATATTTAAACGCCGCTAATGTAGTACCGGCAAGAGAAGGAATTTTAGTAGTCCCTAATAAGGTAGCTACCGGATAATGGGGTAAAACTAACAAGGTGGCAGGAGTTTGTAATAACCCACCGCCACCTACAATAGCATCTATAAAACCTGCTGCAAAAGCGGCAAGGCAAAGCAAAATCAGCTCATTAATCATTAACCGCGATTAAAGAATTTTTCGGATATACCAAGATGCAAATATTTATCAATAGTAATTAAAACCTGGTAATTGGTTATTGAATTTGTTAATTCCTTATTCAATAAATCTAAAATCGTAGTTCTAAAATCTTCAATCCCCTTACATCCTCTCCGGAGAAGTGATTCCTAAAATCAGCATGCCCGAATAAATAATATCAGCCGTTTTCTTACAAAGGTTTAAACGAAATTGCTTGGTCTCCCCGGCTTCAGTTTTCACAATTGGCGGAACCTCATGGTAAAACTTGTTGAACAATTTCGCCAGTTCGTATAAATAATTTGCCAAACTCGCCGGACTGTAAGCTTTAGCTGCAATAGCAATTTCCGAAGGATATTTAGCCAACTGCAAAATCATCTCCAACTCCACAGGCAACATTTCCCCAGCATTTGGACTACCAACTGCCGGTTCATATTCAGCTTTGCTCAGCAAAGATTTTATCCTTGCATGTGTATATTGAATAAACGGCCCGGTGTTACCCTGAAAGTCAATACTTTCAGCTGGATTAAATAATAAGCGTTTTTTCGGTTCAACCTTCAAAAGAAAATATTTCAAAGCGCCTAAACCGATGTTTTGGTATAATTCGGCTTTATCGGCCTCACTAAAATCGTTCGTTTTACCTAACTCTTCAGTTTTTTCACGGGCAGTGGCAACCATGCTTTCAATGAGTTCATCCGCATCTACAACCGTTCCTTCACGGCTTTTCATTTTCCCGTTTGGCAAATCAACCATGCCATAAGAAAGGTGATATAAACCTTTTGCCCAGCTTTTCCCCAATTTATCCAGGATTAGAAACAACACTTTGAAGTGATAATCCTGCTCGTTGCCCACTACATAAATCGATTCATCCATGTGGAAATCGTCATACTTCATTTCAGCAGTGCCTAAATCCTGTGTAATGTACACGGAAGTACCATCAGCACGTAAAACCAGTTTCTGGTCTAAGCCATCAGCAGTTAAATCTATCCAAACTGAGCCATCTTCCTTTTTAAAGAAAACACCTTTCGCCAAACCCTCATCAACAGTATCCTTTCCTAATAAATAGGTATTGCTTTCGTAGTAAAATTTATCAAAATCTACACCCAGGTTTTTGTAGGTAAAGTTAAAACCAGCGTAAACCCATTCGTTCATGGTTTTCCAAAGCGAAACAACCTCCTCATCACCTTGCTCCCATTTCAAAAGCATTTGCTGCGCTTCTTTAATTAATGGCGCATTTTTTTTGGCTTCTTCTTCGGTTTGTCCATCAGCTTTTAAAGCATCAATTTCCTTTTTATATTCCTTATCGAAAATCACATAGTATTTCCCAACCAGATGATCACCTTTTAATCCCGAACTTTCGGGAGTTTCGCCATTGCCCCATTTTTGCCAGGCCAACATCGATTTACAAATATGAATTCCCCTATCGTTAACCAAATTCACCTTAACAACATCGTAGCCATAAGCCTTAAGCAATTCGGAAACCGAATAGCCCAATAAATTATTACGAACGTGACCCAAATGAAGCGGCTTATTGGTATTTGGTGAAGAATATTCAACCATCACCTTTTTACCGTTCGATGGATAAGAACCAAAATCATCGGCTAGTATTTCATTATTAAACTGGTTTAGAAAATAACTTTCTGCAATGCTTAAGTTTAAGAAACCTTTTACCACGTTGAATGCAGTTACATCTGCTACATTTACCACCAAATACTCGCCAATCATGTGCGCAGTAGTTTCAGGAGATTGTTTTGAGATTTTAGTGATCGGAAATACGACAATGGTAACCTGCCCCTCAAATTCTTTTCTGGTTTCTTGTATATTGATTACACTTTCGGCTACTTCTTCGTTGTAAAGTTCTTTAACAGCCTTAAGCGTTGCGGTAATAATAAAATTCATGTCGCAAAAATAGGTATTAAAGCGGAAAGCTGAAAGACTAAAGCAGAAAGCAAATTAAAAGGATTTTGGAAAGGTACTGTGCTGCTAATTGGATATGGTAGCCCTCCTTTCCGCTGTAGTCCCGATTGATTTCGATGAAAAATCGAAATCCGGGAGCTGCCGCTGCAATGAGGTTTAGATAATTAAGACTGTGCAATCAACCAAGTTCTGTTAGCAAACTAGGTGCCTATTCCTAACGATAGCTTGCTGCCTCTACAAACTGAAGTTATTTTGAAAACACAGACCATGGTAATAAAGTATACCAGGGCTGTCCTTACTTTAACTATATCTTCTCACTGCAGACTTCCAATCTCCGACTTCTCAAAAATTCTAATAGATTTGCAATAACTAACTTATTTTATGAGCGAGCAAAATCCAAATTTTAAAGTTAACGTAAAAACCGAAATTGGCAGGTTACGTAAGTTGCTAATCCACAGCCCTGATAGTGGTTTGGGCAAAGTAGTACCCTCAAAAGCGCAAGATTGGCTTTTCGAAGATATTGTACATTTAGATACCATCCGCAAGGGCGAATACGATTATTATATCAAACTGCTAATGTACTTCCTCGACCCTGAAAAGATTAAGGGAAAACTGGCTCAAATAGATTCGGAAGAGGGAAATCGTAATTTTTACAAACCCAATCATCCTGAGTTTCACAACTCAAATTCGGTAATAGAAATTCAAAATCTGTTAAGCGAGATGTTGGAAAATGAATCCATTCGTAAAAAATTAGTAGCTGCCGTTTGTGCTATTGAGGGCTGCACTTACAAGGTTCAGATGCAGTTGACAAATACTAATCCGAAGGAACTGGCAGAAATTTTTATTTCCGGAACGTTGGCTAACGATACGATGATTTTTGCACCCATTCCGAATTTAATCTTCACCAGAGATGTGGGCACAACCATCAATAACCATATTTTATTAAACAAACCTGCGAAAAAAGCCCGTGTTCGTGAAACGCTTTTAATGCGCTATATTTTCTTCAACCATCCTTTATTTGCCGCTTACCAAAACAATGTACTCGAAATTCCGGATGTAACGATGCACTTCTTACGTCCTGGCGACGAACCAGCATTTAGCACCACTTTAGAAGGTGGTGACGTAATGATGGTGAGTCCAAATCATGTATTAATCGGTTGCAGTGAAAGAACATCTGAACATGGTGCAAACGAAGCCATCAAGTTATTGTTCGACAACGATGTGGTAGAGAAAGTAACGGTGGTAAAAATCCCGAGCAAACGTGATTATATGCATTTGGACACTGTTTTTACACAAGTGAAACGCAATACCTGGGTGATATTGAATTCAATTGCACATTCTCCAAAATACAATCCATACGAACCAATAAACTTTTTAAAAGAGCCGGAGAAACTGGAAGCGACCACGGCTATTCAGTTTACGAAGGCTAATCCGCAAGAACCTAGACATTTCGAACATGTAGAAGCGCTATTAAATGACATTAGTCAAAACGATTTAAATAGCAGCGAACCAACGAAGATCATCTACAGCGGTAACAATACTTTCCCTTATGATTCCAGAGAACAATGGACAGATTCGTGCAATTTGTTAGCGATAAAAGAAGGGGTTGTTTTAGGCTATGATCGAAACGATAAAACAGTGGAAGCCTTTAAGGTAGCTGGGTTTAATGTAATTGATGTGAAAGATTTAATTCAAGATTTAGAAAGTGGCAAAGCTGATGCAGAAACCATCACTGACACGTTGATTTTAATGCCATCAGCAGAACTTTCGCGTGCCCGAGGAGGTTTTCACTGTATGAGTTTACCGATATTGAGAGACGAATTAAGTTAAAAGTTTTAACTAATACGTGATACGTTTAGATCAATGACTTAAAACTTATAACCTAAGACTTACAACCTAATATGCAAACTACCAACCACCTATTAATGATTCGCCCGGTTGATTTTAAATTCAACGAACAAACGGCAGGCAATAATAAATTTCAAGTCGCTTCAACAGAAAGCGATGTGCAAAGCCAGGCACTAAAAGAATTTGATGGCTTTGTGCAGTTATTAAGGCAAAACGATGTCGATGTTACGGTAGTGGATGACACTTTACAACCTGAAACGCCAGATTCTATTTTTCCGAATAATTGGGTTTCTTTTCATGAAGATGGATCAATTTACCTCTACCCTATGTTTTCTGAAAACCGCCGACTGGAGCGCAGGAAGGAAATACTGGAAGGTTTAAGAGATAAGTTCGAGGTAAACCATGTGAGCGATTTAAGTTTTTATGAAATGCAATATGCCTTTCTTGAAGGAACAGGCAGTATGGTTTTGGATCGGGTTAATAAAATAGCTTATGCCTGTTTGAGTGTTCGTACAGATGAGGAAGTATTGCAAAACTTTTGCATGCTTACAGGGTATGAGCCCATTTCTTTTCAAGCGGTTGATGGCACAAACTTCCCAATATACCATACCAATGTGATGATGTGTATTGGCGATCGCTTTGCAGTGATTTGTTTAGATTCCATTCCTAATCAGGAGGAAAAATTAGCGGTGACGATGAGCTTAACCAGCTCAGGAAAAGAGATTATCGAAATAACTTTAGATCAGATGAATCATTTTGCCGGCAATATGTTGCAAGTCGCAAACCAAAGCGGAGAAAGCTTGTTGGTGATGTCGGAACAAGCGTATTTATCCTTAACAACAGATCAAATCAGTTCGATGGAAAATTATGCCAGGATTATTTATGCTCCAATTTATACCATTGAAAAAAATGGTGGCGGCAGTGCAAGATGTATGCTGGCTGAAATTCATTTACCAGAGAGGTAGTGTATGCTGTAAACTATTCTACTAAATCGCTGACCCCACGTCATTGCGGGTCTGGAAGCAATCTTCATGCAAAAGTAGTTAAACTCGTAATAGTAAGATTGCTTCGTGTCTCGCAATAATAAAGTGTTCAAATTTATTCCGATAAGTTTTGTTACTTTCGCCGACAAATCTAATATCAATATGTCTTTAGCACAAGAATTAAAAACACGTTCCGGCAACAAATGCGAATTATGTACTTCAGAAAATAATTTATCTGTTTACGAAGTTCCGCCAACGAGTAATGCGAACAGTGATAACAGCATATTGGTTTGTAAAACCTGCTTAGACCAAATTGAAAAAACCGAACAACTTGATGCCAGTCATTGGAGAATATTAACCGAAACCATGTGGTCGGAATTTGCGCCCGTACAAGTAGTGGCCTGGAGAATGTTGAGCAGATTGCGACACGAGGGTTGGGCAGCAGATAGTTTGGATATTTTATATTTAGACGATGATACTTTAGAGTGGGCTAAAAAAACCGGAGACCATGAAGCTGATGGCACAGTTGAGTTTCATCAAGATAGTAATGGAACGCGTTTGTACGAAGGCGACACCGTGGTTTTAGTAAAAACTTTAGATGTTAAGGGTTCTACATTGAGCGCTAAATTAGGAACAGTTGTTAAAAACATCCGTTTGGTTCACGATAACGCCGAACAAATCGAAGGCAAAGTAGAAGGACAAACCATTGTGATTTTGACCAAATACTTAAGGAAAGGGTAGCCATTCGTCATTGTGAGGCACGAAGCTATCTATTTACAAATGAGATTGCTTCATGCTTCGCAATGACGACCAACTTATTACCAAACCGGTGGCGCATAAAAATTCTGCAAATTCTCACAATCGTAACCGAATTTAGTTAATAAAGATACGGCATCCCCAATCTTATCTACACTCGAGTCTATTCTCAATATCTTATCTGAATCGGATAGATCTACACTCCAGGTTGCGCCAGAAAGCAAGTTATTTAAGTGATTCGCAATTTTATTGAGTTCCACTCCTGTCTGAATATTGGTTTTAAAAATAGAGATCATAACGTATTTCAACAATTTGTAAAGGTTTTGTTAACAAAGACGGATGAACTTTAAAATTACTTTAGAAAAAATAAATAAAATTTTAATTAATTGATTTTCTGAACATTAAAAATCAATCCATGTCAATATGTAACGTTTAAACTGTTTAGATCGTTTTGGTAAAACACTAACCTTCAGGATATGAAATCTAAAATAATCTCTCTAAAACAAATCACTTCAAGCATCTTTATTATTGCGTTTTTATTGGTTCTGAGCGCCTGCAAAAAGGACCAGTTAACTATCGATCAGGAAAAGAGATTCTCGGAAGTAGATTTCAAATTCGATCCGTCATTTCCTTATAGTGGCGGTTGGGGGTTGACGCTTAAACCTGATGGCGTAGCCGATATTGCACCTGGAGGTGATATTTATTACCGTGGAACTTACAAAATTAGTGGTAAAAATATAACGGTAAGCACCGACCAAACCAAATTCAGATTTGAAATTTTATCAGATACTGAAATCAAAGAAAAACAGTATGGCACACGACTAAGGTTGGAGCCGTAATAGTAGCAAAAGCTTAATTGTACTAAACCCGATCGGAGTGAACACGAAACCCGATTCTCCATTGGGTGAGTAAAACGGAGAGCGGGACTAACTTTGCGATGAAACACAGGTTTTGCTTTCCAAATCTAAAAAATTGTCCTGAAAATTTAAAGTGATTCACGCCTTAACACAGGTAAAATTTACATTATTGTTTGCGATAAACGCGTAACACAACTATCAACTGATCTTTCTGTAAAAAATTACCTAAACACATCTATCCAAACATTGTTTAGAGAGGTAATGCGGAAATATTTTGTGCAAAACTAAAGCGTTTGCATACAGTAAAAATATTTTCAATAAAGATTAATTCTCGATTTAAAATTACATTTTTGCAAAAATTATTTAAAAGTAAATGCAGAGTTACTCAGAATTTCTCGATCTAAGCGTTGGCTTTCCACAAGAGGGCTTTGATGTTATAGATGATGAATTATATTTTCAGGATTTAAACCTGATGGAAATGATTGAAACTTACGGTACTCCCCTACGTTTCACATACTTGCCTCTGGTAAGTAAGAAGATTCAGCAGGCGAAGATTCTTTTCCAGACTGCCATTTTAAAGAACAACTATCGTGGTGATTACAAGTATTGCTACTGCACCAAAAGTTCGCATTTCCGCCATATTGTAGAAGAAGCTTTAAAGAACAATATCCACCTGGAAACTTCTTCGGCTTTTGACATGCCTATGGTTGATGCTTTAGAGAAAAAAGGGCATTTAACAAAGGATACAACCATCATTTGCAACGGTTTTAAAACCTACCAATACAAACAATATATCATTGATATGTTGCACGATGGTTATAAAAACATCATTCCGGTATTGGATAATAAAGAGGAATTTAACCTTTTTGATGATGAAGTAGATATCGATACGCCATGTAATTTAGGAATCCGTATTGCGGCCGAGGAACAACCTGATTCGCAATTTTACACTTCGCGTTTGGGTGTGCGTATGGAAGATATTATTGATTTTTACAACAATAAAATTGTTCATAACCCGAACTTCCGAGTAAAATTATTACACTTTTTTATCAATTCAGGGATTACCGATTCGCCGTATTACTGGAATGAGTTAGAGAAATATGTAACGCTATATTGCAAGTTTAAAAAGATCAATCCTGATTTAGATACTTTGGATATTGGTGGTGGTATGCCATTTAAAGATTCGTTGGTTTTTGATTTCGATTACGAATACATGGTAAACGAAATTGTAAAAAGGATCAAAGAAATTTGTGCCATCCATGATGTAATGGAACCAGATATCATTACTGAATTTGGTAAATATACCGTGGCTGAAGCATCAGGAATTTTATACAAAGTTTTAGGCAGAAAGCAACAAAATGACCGTGAGCGCTGGTTAATGTTAGATGGTTCTTTCATCACTAACTTACCCGATGTTTGGGCTTTGAACCAAAAATATATTCTATTGCCAATTAACAATTGGGATGCAGAATACGAGCGGGTGAATTTAGGTGGTATTACTTGCGATGGTCAGGATTATTACAACCAGGAAGCGCATATGAACAGTGTGTTTATGCCTAAAACACGTAAAGTTCAGTATTTGGGTTTCTTCCATACAGGTGCTTACCAGGAGGTATTAAGTGGTTACGGTGGTATTCATCATTGTTTGTTACCAAGCCCGAAGCATGTTTTAATCCGTAGAAACCGCGATGAAAGCTTTAATTTTGAGGTTTTTGGAGAAGAACAAAACAGTAAGCAGGTTTTGAAGATACTGGGTTATTAACCCCTAAATCCCCTAAAGGGGACTTTAAATTCACTAAGAGCGCTGAGTATTTACTTGGCGCTTTTTTTTGTTTTCGGCTCGTCATTGCAAGGCACGAAGCAATCTTAAAGCGCTCTTAGGAAATAAAAGGCTATCGAATAATAGATTGCTTCGTGCCTCGCAATGACGAAAAGTTATAGTTTCTTTGCTAACTTAGCGGTTAGTTAAAAAACTCCATATGCAATTCGGTAAAGTAGATGACCCATCAATTATACATTTCACACTTCCTGATGATGCTCCTGAAACAGCAGCAATCCTCAAGGCAAATAAACCACATCAGGATTTCAAAGCTTTTGTTGGATGTGCCAAATGGAATAAAGCTGATTTAAAAGGCTTTTATCCAAAAGGTACGAAAGATGAACTAACCTATTATTCTACGCAGTTTAATTCAATTGAATTGAATGCCACATTTTATGGAATGCCAAGCAGTGAACAGGTAATTACCTGGACAGAAAAAACACCTGCTGATTTTAAGTTCTTCCCGAAGCTAACAAATACCGTTAGTCATTTTAAAAGATTGATTAATGTAAAAGAACCTGTTGAAACTTTCTGCGATGCAATAAGCAATTTCGAAGATAAATTAGGCATGGCATTTCTTCAGTTACATGATAACTTTAAACCGAAGGATTTTGATCGCTTGAAAACTGTTATTCAGGAATTTCCTAAAGTGATTCCTTTAGGTGTAGAAGTTCGGAATGGCGAGTGGTTCTCAAATACAACAATTGCAGCTGAATTCGAAAAATTGTTTGAGGAAAATGGCATTACCAATATTATTGTAGATACTGCTGGCCGAAGAGACATGTTGCACATGCGACTGACAACGCCTACCGCGTTTGTCCGTTATGTTGGTGCCAATCACGAAAGCGATTACTCCAGATTGGATGAGTGGGTAGAGCGAATTACCCAATGGAAAGCTGACGGTTTACAAAACTTATATTTCTTTGTTCACCAGAATGTAGAATTGGCCTCGCCACTACTTTCAGCATACTTTATAGAAAAACTTAATGAAGCCATTGGAACAGATTTAAAAATTCCGGTAATGGGAAATGGTAATACGCCTGGACCAACTTTGTTTTAGATAATTGCTGTCTTTCTGAGCTTGTCGAATAATTCATAATGGTATTTCGACAAGCTCAATATGACAACCCTCAAAACTTAATTTCTTGTTAAAATTGTTTCAATTGCCTTTGTTTCTTCCTCTCCAGGCATAATATTATAGGCTGTAAATACAATTTCATTACCACTAATAATTTCAAGTTCGGTACGCCAACCGAATAACTGATCACCGTATTCAGGGTTTCCATAACTACCTAAAATTGAAAAACCCTTTTCAGTCGCCGCTCCGCTTGCCTGCATAATTTGCGTACCCATATGGAAACTATCTATCCAGCTAAATGTAAATTTCTGGTAAGGGATATCAAAGCCGATAATCATTTTCCCCGTTAGTGGTTTACCTTCTAAACTGCTTTTGTAATCATAAGAAATGAAACGGCCATCTAAAATCGAAGTAATTTCTGCTTCTGTCAGAACTTCATCAACTAAAACATCTTTTTCGAACCAGGTTTTAGTTGTTCCTTTCCAATTGCCGACAATGTTTTTAATCCTATAGTGAGCACCATCTTCTAAAGATTGCTCAAACTTGCTTTTTGCCATACACAAATTTAAAATAAAATCTGCTTGAAAATTGGGAAATTGACAACTGGAAATTAATTTACTATCTTGTTTCATGCTAAAGACGCTAGATCTCAGTCAGGTAATTGTGTTAGATATTGAAACTGTTCCTCAATATCCATCTTTCGAAGATGTGCCTCCTCATTTACAGGAATTATGGGAACAGAAAACTCAGTTCCAGAGGAAGCCCGAGCAAACTGCTAATGAGTTTTATGAACGGGCAGGTATTTTAGCTGAATTTGGTAAAATTATCTGCATCAGTCTCGGAATTTTTAGCTACAATAGTAAAACTTACTCCTTAAGGCTGAAATCTTTTTATGATGAGGATGAAAAGAAAATTCTGGAGCAATTTTGTTATTTATTAAATAAACAACCACAAAAATTAATTTTCTGTGCGCATAACGGAAAGGAATTTGATTTCCCCTATATCTGTCGTAGATTATTGATTAATGGCTTCGAAATTCCATCACAACTCGATATCTCAGGCAAAAAACCTTGGGAAGTGCATCATATAGATACGATGGAGATGTGGAAATTCGGTGATCACAAACATTACACTTCGTTGAATTTATTAGCCTGTAGTCTGAATATTCCAACGCCGAAAGATGATATTGATGGAAGTCAGGTAAGGCAGGTTTATTATGAAGAAAAAAATCTGGAACGAATTGTTACTTATTGTCAAAAAGATGTGATTACGACAGCTCAGGTTTTATTAAAATTCAAAGGGATGGATATAATTTCAGCAGAAAACATTACCATTGTATCCTGATGCTGAACGTTGACAACCTAAATATCGATTTCTATAATCAGGATGAAAAAACCTGGTTCAAAGCTGTAAAAACCATCAGTTTTAGTGTAAAAAAAGGAACCGTTCTCGGTATTGTTGGAGAATCAGGCTCTGGCAAATCGGTGACGTCTTTTTCGATTATGCGTTTGCATGATGAGCGTTCAGCTAAAATTACTGGCGATATTGATTTTGAAAACATCAGTATGCTTAATTTAAGCGCAAATGAAATTCGTCAAATCAGGGGAAATCAAATTTCTATGATTTTCCAGGAACCCATGACTTCTCTTAATCCCGTTTTTACCTGTGGCGAACAGGTTGCGGAAGCCATTATTCTCCATCAAAAAGTAAATAAAGAAGTTGCCAAAAGCAGGACAATAGAACTGTTTAATGAAGTGCAGCTTCCACGACCGGAGAAAATATTTGACAGCTACCCACATCAAATTTCTGGCGGACAAAAGCAACGGGTGATGATTGCCATGGCGTTAAGCTGCAATCCAAAACTTCTTATTGCCGATGAACCGACCACTGCATTAGATGTTACGGTTCAGAAAACAATTCTTCTATTACTTTTAAAATTGAAAGAAGAGCGAGAAATGGCCATGATTTTTATTTCTCATGATTTGGGCGTGGTTCATGAAATTGCTGATGAAGTTGCCGTAATGTACAAAGGCGAAATTGTAGAGCAGGGTCCGGCGAAAACTATTTTCGAAAATCCTCAACATCCTTATACAAAAGGATTATTGGCTTGTCGCCCATCACCTCGTTTACAATTAAAAAAACTACCTGTTGTTGCCGATTTTTTAACCGGTAAGATTGATGATGCGAATGCGCATTTGCAAGCATCAAATCAATTAACTGAAGAGGAAATCGCTTCTCGAAGAACCCTACTTTATGCGCAACAACCTTTGCTCAAAGTGAAAGATCTTTGCACCTGGTATCCTATTCATAACGGACTGTTTGGCAAAACTACCGACTATGTTAAAGCAGTAGATCAAATTAATTTTGAAGTTTTTCCTGGAGAAACTTTGGGTTTAGTTGGAGAATCTGGCTGTGGTAAAACTACCCTTGGCCGAACCATTTTACGATTAATTCAACCAACATCGGGCAACATCATTTTTAACGGACAAGACATTACAAACATCAGCAGAGCGGAACTGAGAAAATTGAGGAAAGATATTCAAATCGTTTTTCAGGATCCCTACGCCTCCCTAAACCCTAAATTGAGTATCGGGCAATCTATTTTAGAACCGCTACAAGTGCATAAAATTTTAAATAATGATGCGGAACGAAAGCAAAAGGTTCTCACATTGTTAAATAAGGTTGGATTAAAGGAAGAACACTTCAATCGCTATCCTCACGAGTTTAGTGGTGGCCAGAGACAACGCGTTGTTATAGCTAGAGCTTTAGCATTAGAGCCCAAATTCATCATTTGTGACGAATCTGTTTCTGCTTTGGACGTTTCTGTTCAGGCACAAGTACTAAATTTAATTAAAGATCTGCAACGCGAATTTGGCTTAACGTACATTTTTATTTCTCACGATTTGGCAGTGGTAAAACATATCTCTGATCGTATTTTGGTCATGAACAAGGGCAAAATTGAAGAAGAGGGATTTCCCGAACAAATTTTTTATGCGCCAAAGGCCGCCTATACAAAGAAATTAATTGAGGCCATTCCTGGTTCCTGATGGAAGATTTGATGATGAATTAAGGCATAATTTTCCGCATACGTTATATTTTAGCAACATCTTTTTTCCATCACCCATATTCCCTATTACATCTTCCATTCTTCATCTCTTTGCGTCAGCTATCAACCATTTTCCATCCTCATCTTTCCTTCCTTTGCATCTTTTCTGTATCTTCGGTAAATTCAGTTTTAGCATATGGCAAAGAAGAAATCGGGTAATATAAAATTGGTTCTGAATCAATTGGTTAGTGATGTATTTGAAAAAAATAATAATCAGCTTCTCAATTATAAACAGGTTTCGGCCAAATTAAATCTGAATGATCAGGAATCGAGAGAGACCATTTTAGAGATATTAAAAGATGGAAAAGGAGCTGGAATTTATCTTGAACCCGAAAAAGGAAAATTTAAATTAAAAGAACTTCAAAACTTCATCATTGGTACGGTTGATATGACCGCAGATGGTTCAGCTTACATCGTTCCGGAAGATGAATTTGAAAAAGATATTTTTGTTGCACCAAAGAAACTAAAAAACGCCTTGCATGGCGATACTGTTAAGGCTTATGTTTTTGCCAAAAAAAGCGGTCGAAAAAACGATGGCGAAGTTGTCGAAATCATTAAAAGAGCCAAGTCTGATTTTACCGGCGTAATCAAAATATCCGATCGCTTTGCTTTCGTTATCGCTGATGATAAGAAAATGATGCACGATATTTTTGTGCCATTGGCTGATACATTAGAGGCAAAAAATGGTCAACGGGTTTTGGTAACCTTATCTGATTGGCCAGAAAGTGCTAAAAATCCAATAGGTATTGTAAAACACGTATTGGGAAATCAAGGTGAAAATAATACCGAAATGAACGCCATTCTGGCGCAATACGGTTTTCCTTTAGAATTTCCGCCACAAGTGGAAAAAGAAGCCAATGCCATTCCGGAGGAAATACCGGCAGATGAAATTGCTAAGCGTAAAGATTTTAGAAACGTACTTACTTTTACCATCGATCCGGCCGATGCCAAGGATTTTGACGACGCGATCTCTTATCAAAAACTCCCAAATGGGAACCATGAAATTGGTGTTCACATTGCCGATGTTTCACATTATGTAATCCAGGGAACTGACTTAGATAAAGAAGCATACAGCCGGGCTACATCAGTCTATTTAGTTGACAGAGTCATCCCGATGTTGCCAGAGCGTTTGAGCAATGGCGTTTGTTCACTTCGTCCGAATGAAGATAAATTATGTTTTGCTGCTGTTTTTGAGTTGGATGAACAAGCCAATATTCAATCTGAATGGTATGGCAGAACAGTGATTCATTCCGACAGAAGATTTAGCTATGAGGAAGCCCAAGAAGTAATCGAAAATAAAGAAGGCGATTACGCAACAGAAATATTAAAATTAAACGAGCTGGCTTACATCCTCCGCGATCGTAAGTTTAAAAATGGCGCCATCAGTTTCGAAAGTACGGAGGTTAAATTTAAACTTGATGAATCAGGCAAACCCATTGGTGTTTATGTAAAGGAACGTAAAGATGCCCACAAGCTGATTGAAGATTATATGCTTCTGGCCAATCGTAAAGTGGCAGAGTTTGTGGCAAAAAAACAAAAAGGAGAAAAGAAACTCACATTCGTTTACCGTGTTCACGATTCTCCAAATATGGAAACACTGAACACTTTCGCCACGTTCGCTTCACGCTTTGGTTATAAAATCAACACCAAATCAGATAAAGAAATTGCAAAATCGCTAAATCATTTAATGGCTGATGTTGAAGGTAAGAAAGAACAGAATATTTTAACCTCTTTGGCCATTCGTTCAATGGCGAAAGCAATATACTCCACAAAAAAAACCAGTCACTATGGTTTAGCTTTTGAGTATTATACCCATTTTACCTCTCCTATTCGCCGCTACCCTGATGTGATGGCACATAGATTATTGCAAACCTATTTAGATGGGGGCAAATCTGCTGATGCAGAATTTTACGAAGTGGCTTGTGCGCATTCTTCCGCCATGGAAAAACGTGCTGCTGACGCCGAAAGAGCATCTATTAAATATAAACAAGCCGAATACCTGGAAGAAAATATTGGTACCGAATACAAGGGTATTATCTCTGGCGTTACCGAATGGGGCATGTATGTAGAGATTGAAGAAAATAAATGTGAAGGCATGATTCGTCTTCGTGATATTTCAGATGATTTTTACGTACTGGATGAAAAAAACTACTGTATTGTAGGACAAAGAAAAAAGAAAAAATATCAACTTGGTGATGAGGTAATGATCCGTGTAAAGAAAGTTGATCTTTCTAAACGCCAAATCGATTTTACGCTTATTCCTGATTAAAAATTTAAGACATTTGTGCCATTAAAACACAATGTTTACGCAAAGCATGCATACTACAGAACAATTACAACAAATTCTAGATACAGCAATACAAAATTTAAAGTTCCCCGATCAGCCTAAACAGCTTTACGATCCGATAACTTATATTATCAATCTGGGTGGCAAACGTGTTCGTCCGCTATTGGTTTTAATGGCTACCGAACTTTTCGGCAAAGATGCAAATGATTCCATTCATGCCGCAATGGCCATTGAGGTGTTCCACAATTTTACGTTGGTGCATGATGATATTATGGATAATGCACCGCTACGTAGAGGCAAAGCAACCGTTCACGAAAAATGGAGTACTAATACGGCTATTTTAAGTGGTGATGTGATGATGGTTGAGGCCAATAAAAATCTCGCTAAAGTAAACCCAATCTTCCTTAAAGATGTACTGGATACTTTTAACGCAACTGCTCAAGGCGTTTGTGAAGGGCAACAGCTCGATATGGAATTCGAAAGTCGCGATGATGTGAGTATTGAAGAATATATTAATATGATCAGGCTAAAAACAGCTGTGCTGTTAGGCGGCGCCTTAAAACTGGGTGCAATCATTGCGGGTGCTTCAGAGAAAGACGCTGATTTAATTTACCAGTTTGGCGAAAACATTGGCATCGCTTTTCAGTTACAAGATGATATTTTAGATGTTTATGCAGACCCGGAAAAGTTTGGCAAACAGGTTGGTGGAGACATTATTGCCAACAAGAAAACATTCTTACTTTTAAAAGCTTTTGAACTGGCAGAAGGCGATATCAAAGAATCGCTGGATACCTGGACCAGCTACAAAGATTTCGACACCAAAGAAAAGGTTGAAACTGTAAGATCTGTTTATGATACGCTTGATGTGCAGAATATTGCTAAAGAGAGCATGAATAAATATCTGGACAAAGCGCTAAACGTATTTGCGCAAATTAATGTAAGCGATGAACAAAAAAGCAGTTTGTTAACGCTTACCAATCAGTTAATGGCCAGAGAATATTAAATTTTTAAATTCTTATCGCAAGCTACAAACGAGCGTTGCAAAAATTAGTGCAACAAATTGCTTCGTACCTCGCAACTCTGATATATAAAAATGAAGCCAATGCTTGTGCATTGGCTTCATTTTTTATTGATAAGTCATAAAATAAGTTGACTCACTAGCTAACCTACTATGGAAAACAAAAAAGTCCTGATTTTCATCAGGACTTTTCGAATATCGGTTGATACTAATTATTCTGCAGCTGCAGCTTCGTCTTTTTTAACAGCTTTTTTTGCTGGCGCTTTTTTAGCTGGTGCTTCTGCAGCAACTTCCTTAGCTTCAGTTGCTTTTTGAGCAGCCGGTTTTTTAACTAATGCAGCTTCGATTTCAGCATCAGAAATAGGAAGAACAGATACATAAGATTTGTTATCTTGTTTCTTTCTGAAAACTACTGTACCATCAATCAAAGCAAATAATGTATGGTCTTTTCCTAAACCAACATTTTTATCTGGATGGTGTTTTGTACCACGTTGACGTACTAAAATGTTTCCAGCGATAGCTAACTGACCACCGAAAATTTTAATACCTAAACGCTTACTATGCGATTCACGTCCGTTTTTCGAACTACCGGCTCCTTTTTTGTGTGCCATGATTTTATATTTTGTAACTCGCTAAAGCGAATTATTGGGTTAACAATTAATTATAACGTGATATCAGAGATCTGAATCTTTGTGAAAAACTGGCGGTGACCATTTTTCTTTTTGTAACCTTTTCTACGTTTTTTGTGGAAAACGATTACTTTATCACCTTTTAAATGAGATACGATAGTAGCTGAAACTTTAGCACCTTTAACCGCAGGAGCTCCTACAGTGATTGCACCACCATTATCAACCAACAATACATTATCAAATTCAATACTAGCGCCTTCATCTCCTTGCAATCTGTGTACAAAAAGGTGCTGGTCTTTAGCAACTTTAAATTGCTGCCCTGCTATATTTACTATTGCGTACATTGTTTAAATATTAGTTTTTTAATTTTTATTTAACGAGGTGCAAATATAGAACAAATTCAATTAACACACAAACACATATCGAAAATATTTTTTGCTATCATTTATGATCATCAGGATTTAGCACATTTAAAAATTTGCACTCATCATTTTTTAATGATTTGGAAAGCAAGTTACAGCACATATAGGCTGCTCCTGCCCTGCCATCCGCTTTATTTGCCTCATAAAAATTCGGCTGCATGCCCGCTCCTGTCAGGTTTAATTTAAGCAGGCTGCCATTTTAAACTAACATTAGCACCTGGCTAACTACATCTTTCGTGCTGAGGTTTTTATTACCGTCATTGCGAAATCGATTTTTCATCGATTGAAGCAATCCCAACCATGATGTATTTCTAAAAAGAGATTGCTTCGTACCTCGCAATGACGACAGTCCAAAAATTTCACTGATATCAATTTTCATCAAATAATTAACCTGCAGATTAACAGTATTAAAAAGATTGCAGTGAAAGCGGGGCAGCATTCCGCCATGAATTAAGAACATTCATTTCAAAATAAAAACCCAACTCCTGTAAATGGTTAAAAAGTGTTAAAGCATTTTTAAATTACGAATATTTCGTAGATTTACGAAAAATAAATAGATAACCTAACCACGTAAATTTTATGAAACGTATCCTAATTACTTCGATTGTGGCATTTTCAGCCATTTCATCTTTCGCACAAAACGCTGACCAGGCACTTGCTCGTGTGAGATACACTTACATACATCTTCAAGATACCACGCAAAAAGATAAACCCCACAAGGAAAATATGCTGCTGGTCACCGGAAAAAATGCTTCTGTGTATACCAGTTACGATAAACTAAATCAAGCGGTAAATGCGAAAAAGCAAATTGAAGAACAGCTTAAAAATCAGACCGGCAGCAGCAACATGAAAATAGAAATTAAAAGTGAAATGAAATCGCCAACCACCGCTGTAGATTATTTCTTTTTCGCCAATGAGCGTAAAATGTTTAGCAAAGAAAAACTACTTAACAACTACTTGATTGAAGAAAATGCACCACAAATTGATTGGAAAATAGTAACAGATACCATGAGTTTCTCAGGTATTTCCTGTCAAAAGGCTACAGCTAACTTTAAGGGTAGAAATTGGATCGCCTGGTTCGCTATCGAAATTCCCTTTCAAAGTGGTCCGTGGAAATTAAATGGATTGCCGGGTTTGATTGTTGAGGCGCACGATGAAAAAAATGAAGTGAAATTTGAGTTTGCCGGACTTGAAAATGTAACTGCAGAAGACGCGAAAAATACTCCAGATGGGGATCAAAAAATTACCATGCCAAATGGTATGCCCGGAACGATAAAAATTACCGGAATAGAAACAAGCACAACCTATTTGGGTTCGGAAATTAAGCTGCCAACCGATGCCATAAAAACCACCAGGAAAGATCTTGATAAACTAAAGGCAGCCCGTGATAAAGATCCACAAGGCTTTATGCAGGCACAAATGGCAGCAAACGGTATTCAAGGAACATTTAAAAGAAGCGTATCAACACCTACTGGTCAGCCAATAGTAAAACGCGTAATCAACAATCCTATAGAACTTCCTGAGAAAAAATGAGAAAGGCTATTTTAATCAGCATGCTGTTTTTTTGGGGGATCACATTTGTTTTTGCTCAAAAAGCAATTAAGGGTACCGTGAGAAATGTTGCAGGTAAAGGCATTGAATCTGTAAATGTAAATCTGAAAGATAGCGAAGGGAACATCATCAGCTTTACCAGAACAAATAAAGATGGCATATTTAATCTTCCTGTTAAAAACGATCAAGTTACCGGTCACAAAATTGAAGCTTCGAGTATCGGTTATAAAAAGCAATCTATTTCCATTTTGGATATAAGTAAAAGTCAGGATTTGACCTTAGCTACAAGTGAAACAAGTTTGGAAACGGTAACGGTAAAAAACCGCCCTTTATTAACTTCCAAAGGCGATACCTTAAATTATAGAACTGCTGATTTCGCCGACAAACAAGATCGGAGCATTGGGGATGTACTTAAAAAAATGCCTGGAATTGAGGTGGCAGAAAATGGCAAGATCAGCTACAACGGTAAATCCATTTCTAATTTATATGTAGATGGCGATAATTTGCTTGATGATAAGTATAACATCGGTACAAAAAGCATTCCTCAAGGCGCTGTTGACAAAGTGCAGGTTATCCAAAATGACCAGCCCATTAAAATGATGCGTAAAAATAATATGAGCGATGATGTTGCTTTGAACCTGGTTATTAAAGATGATGCAAAACTCAAGGTAATGGGCGACGCAACAGTTGGTGCTGGAACGCCAAATCGTTTTGATGAAAACCTGACGGCCATGCTGTTTAACAAAAAGCTAAAATTCATCAACAACATTAAAGGAAATAACATAGGCAATGACCCTGGCATTGATTTAACCTCACATAATTTAGCTGATTATTTGAAACGTGTAGACAACAATAAGCCTAGCGGCTTATTGTCTACCGGCGCAGCTGGCGTACCTTCTCTTCCACAAAACAGGTATTTATTCAATAAAGCGGGTGTAGTGAATTTAAATAACTTATTCAAGTTTAATCAGGATTTGCAACTGAGGGCGAATATTTCTTATCTATTTGATGAACGGAGGCAACAATACAATAAATTTTCGCAAACTTATTTAGCAGATCAAACCATTAGTTATGCCGAATTTCAAAATAATGAAATTAATCCACAAAAATTAAGAGCCCAATTTAACTTAAATAAAAATGCAGAGAATGATTACTTTAACAATAATTTCATTTTGGATTACACGCCTTTTAAAATCAATTCAGCATTCTCCATTAACAACATGGCCGCAAATCAGGTTTTAAAACAGGAAACTTTCGATATTTCAAATGAGTTCAGTTATCGGAAGAAATTAAAATCAGAAAATGTAATCTTGCTGTATTCCTATTTGAACAGAACTTCGCAACCTGAAAATTTGAATATTTCACCGGGTTTAAATGCTGACCTCCTGAACAACGGCAATAGTTACTTAGGTTTGAGCCAGTACATTAAATTACCTACCTGGTACACGAATAATTATGCATCTTTTGCCTTTGTAGATGGTGGTTTTGCCCAAACGTATAAGACTGGATTTAATCTTCAGCAGCAAAACTTAAACTCTGAACTTTACCGCATCCAGAACGATTTAAGCTCTGAACTGGTTTCGGAACGTACCGTGAATGATCTCAATTGGTTTAAAGGAAGAGTTTATGCCGACGCCACTTACGAATATACCAATGATAAGTTAAAAGCTGGCTTGAGTTTACCTGTAAGTTACAACCACATCAATTATAACGATCCTGTAAATACGCTAGATAATAGCTTAAATAAACTATTTTTAAACCCATCATTGAATATCAAATATCAAACGGGGATAGAAAATTATGTTTCGGCAAACTACTTTTATAAAAATGATCTGGGTGGAATTGATGATGTTTATCGCGGAACAGTTTTAAAAAATTACCGTTCGTTATTTGCAAACAACGTCCCAATTTCTGAATCGAAAACGCATAGCTTTAGAGGAGAATTTAATTTCAGGAAAGCGATGCAGATGTTTTTTTTCAATGCATCAGCCAATTACAGCAATACCGAACTTAATACCATTTCATCTTTTAGCCTGAGTAATAATATTCAGCAAAGAATTGTCTTGCCGTTGGAAAACCATATTAAAAACTTATCAGCAAGTGCAAACGCAAGCAAATATTTGTTTGCATTGAAAAGTACTATCACAGCAGGCGTAAATTTTTCGCAAAGCAAATATAGCCAACTTCAAAACGGTGAACTTTTACCATTTAATACCAAAACGATTTCATACAAAGCCGCTATTGAGGCCAAGCTTACCAATTTCATCAACTGGTCGTATGGTGCCACTTATGCTGTGACCAATAATCGGGCAGATGTTGCAGATGCAATTAAAACAAGTTTTCGACAATTAAGACAACAATCTACATTGGCTATTACCACAGTACAAAATGTATATCTCAATCTGTCAGCGGAGCATTTATTTACGCACCAGGCGAATCAGCCAAATCTGAAATATCTATTTGCTGATGCAAATGTGAAATATAAATTGCTAAAGATTAAAACTGATCTGGAGTTTGGAATGACCAACCTCGCCAATATCAAACAATTCGACGCGATTTATCTATCAGCAAATGCGTTAACAACAGGGACATATTTAATTCCTGGAAGAGTAGGCATGTTTAAAGCGACATTCAACTTTTAAAATGAAATACAGTAATGAGAATTAAAGAAATTCATCATTGCGATTAAAGCAAATACCTAGAAATTACATGGTAGAAATCTTTGAACCAAACATAAGCTCAAAGATTTCTACCCTTTGATTGGATAAAGATTTAGTAGAAAGTAAATTACGGCTTAGTTCTAATATGAATGGCACCTTCATCACCTTTTACAATCTCAATATTTGAAATCTTGTTAACATCAAGGTTTTTGATCTCAGCATTAGACACCTTTTCTCCATCAACATAATAATTGATTTTATTAGATAGACTAGTAATTACTTCTGTACTATTTTCGCTGCCGGATAATTTTTTATGGGCTTTTATCAATACTACATTATTAATAGTGCCTCTGATAGGCTTATCCGCCTGTTTTGAATTTGCGTCTCTTAAAAATACACCCATTGTTGCGTGATCGATCTTCAGGGTATCTTTGACAGTAAATCGCTGTACAATGGCTTTCCTTTCCGCAATTGCATTGGTTTTCAAATCAATTACCTGACCAACGAGCTTATTCAATTCATTTGAGATAGATTGATGAGTGGTATCCGAAGTTTCAAATTGTGTTTTAAAAATAAAAGTCATTTTTTTAACTGAATCGATACCTTTTTTTTGCTGCCGGGAAGCGACAATTTTAACTTTCTTTCTGGCTTTCGCGGGCTTAATGATGGCAGATCTGGTATCACTATTCGGTAGCGTAATCTCAAGCACATCGGTTAAAGGCGCTATCGTTTTCTGAACATTTTTCTTATCGATGGTAAAGGCTAGTGTTACAAAAATTAAAACCGGTAACACCAATAAATAACGAGACAGATTCATTTTGGATGAACGTTTGGCATTCATCATGATAATTCGCTTTTTAAGATCTGAAAGATTAAAATTATTGACAAGAGCGATAGACGGCTGTAGGTTAACAACATCTAATAAACTATACTGATAAGCTTTTTTATCAATTCCTTTCTTCAGTATTTTGGCATCAGTGATGAATTCGATGTTTTCTCTTACCGCTTTTTTCATCAACCAAACTCCTGGATTAAACCAGTAAAAAACCACGCAAACTTCTGCAAGAATAATATCTAAAGTATGCCATTCTTCCACATGTACTTTTTCATGTTCCAAAATATTGTTTAAATCCTGACCCTTGTGCATTGCCGGATTAATATAAATGGTTTGCCAAAAACTAAAAGGACTTACTTCTTCTGATAAAATTCGTACGTTGAAATTCTGTAATTTGCCAGCCGCCGATTTTTGATGCATCTGCCGAAGCGAAATGAATTGAATTAAAAGCCTTACTGCCATGAGCAGCACACCGATGTAAAATACTACAGTTAATATTTGCCAAAGGATAGAAACAGAATCCTGCTGTACAAATTGCTTAACATTTTGATTAAAAGTTGGAATAAAAGCCGGAATGGTGGGTTGACTCGATAAGAGGGCTGTTAAATCAATAAAGGGGTAAGCGGAAGAAAAAACGATTCCAAAAACCAGGAAGACCCGGTTAAGATAGTAAAATGTTAATCTTCGAAGAATGAGATAATAACTTGCTGAAAACAAAATCAGCACCAGGTTAATCTTCAATAAGACAAGGAAGAAATATGGCATGGCATTATTTTTCTGGGTTTTCGATCAGATTAATTATCTCTTTCAATTCCTCTGCACTAATTTTTTTATCCTTTGCAAAAAAAGCGACAAGCTCTTTGTACGAACTTTGGAAATAATTATTCACAAAGCCACTCATGAAACGCTTTTTATATTCAACCTCTTTTACTTTTGCACTATACCGATTGGCATTGGCAAAACGTTCACTAATGAGATAACCTTTTTTCTCTAAATTTTTTATTGTAGATGCCAGGGTGGTATATGGTGGTTTGGGTTCAGGCAAAACATCCATAAAATCTTTGATAAAACCCTTTCCTACTTGCCAAACAGCAAGCATGGCTTCCTCTTCCTGAATTGTTAATTTTTCCATTTAGTACGAATATATCGTAAATATACGAAATCTCCGAAAAGAAAAAGACTTTATTAAAACGCTAAATTTTAGCATCTTAATAAAGCCTTTGTTATTATTGGTAATGAATTTACTTTCCTGATCTGATCTCTGCCTGGTTTAAAGTCTCTTGGATTACCTTACGCATTTGGACAGCAGCATCCAACAATTTCGGATTCCCGTCGAAATCGCCAAAAATGACAACATGTTTTGATTTTTCTTTGTAATTGAAAGTAATATCATAACGGGGAACCAATTTTGATTTAGCACTCTTTTGCCCGATGGTATCAGGAAAATTCCAAAGTCCGATTTCATTTGCCTTCCTGTGCATATATAAAATGTCGTCGCTTTTTAAGAAAAACTTCTTCGTAATCACGGAATCTCTGTTATTCACATATTGATAAACGCCGGTTTTCGAATCATAATTATTTTCCAAAGTATCTTTTAAGCCATAACTAAATTGCATCGAAACAAAATCAGCCTTACGGAAAGGCGCATTCTGAATAATGGGTTTGTAATAGATATAACAATAAATGATCATCGGAACGATGATGGTAATGGCTAGGAATATCTTTTTTGCGTTACTTGACACTTTGATTAATTATTGAATGAATGACTTATTGAATGTGTGATTTGGCATATTGGTAAAACGATGCAAAGTTTAAAAATTTTAGTGAACGTAAAGACATACCAAAATCATTTGTGAATTACATTTCTTACTCCTACTTATTGCTGTACTAATCTTTCAGTTCTCCTTCCCACTTACTTACTACAGCGGTTGCAATACTGTTTCCAACTACATTTGTGGCAGAGCGTCCCATATCTAATAGCGGATCGATACCGATCAATAAAGCGAGGCCAGCCTCCGGAATATTAAAGCTGGCGATGGTTCCGGCAATAACCACCAGAGAGGCTCTTGGTACACCTGCAATTCCTTTACTCGTTAACATCAAAATCAGTAACATCGAAATTTGTTGTTCAAAACCTAAATGGATGCCATAGGCCTGAGCAATAAATAGCGATGCAAAAGTCATGTACATCATTGAGCCATCTAAATTAAAGGAATAACCCAAGGGCAAAACGAAACTCACGATCTTATCCTTGCAACCAAAACGCTCCAGAAGCATCATAGTTTTTGGATAGGCAGCTTCACTACTTGCTGTACTAAATGCCAAAATCGCTGGCTCTTTCATATCGTTTACCAAACGGAAAACGCGTTTTTTCAATATCAAAAAGCCTAAAAAGATTAGCACAGCCCATAAAATACCTAAACCCAGGTAAAATTCACCAATAAAAATGGCATAGGTATTTAATACATTTAAACCTTGCTTTGCAACGATTGCTGTCATGGCACCGAAAACGGCTAATGGAGCAAAGTTCATCACATAACCAGTCATTTTTAAAATAACATGTGCTATCGCATCAAAAGCTTTAATTACCACCTGACCTAAATCGCCAATGGCGGCAGTGGCTACGCCAAAAAATAAAGAGAAAACTACAATCTGTAAGATTTCATTAGTGGCCATGGATTCAGCAATACTTTTGGGAAAAACATGCGCAATAAAGTCTTTTACGCTCATCGCCGCTTTCTGTATTCCGGTATTTACCATTTGATCTGGCAGCGTCAATTGCATGTGTTTTCCTGGTTCAAAAAGGTTTACTAAAACCAAACCCAACACGAGTGACATGAGCGACATGGCCATAAACCAGCCTAATGTTTTCCCTCCAATACGTCCGACTGCTTTAATATCACCAACTTTTGCCACCCCTACTACCAACGTGGTAAATACCAATGGCGCAACAATCATTTTAATCAAACGTAGAAAGATATCGCTCAGAAGCGTAAAATATTCAAGCTTTTTCTCCCTGATATCTTCGTTTTCTTTTTTAATCTGGGCATTTACTTTTCGTTCGGCTTTGAGCTGAGCATAAACTGCAGATGTAGTATCAGCTGTTTTTTTAATGCTCACTTCAATACTTTTCACTTTCGCATCAGCATTTAGAATTTTCTGATTATAGGTATCGATCGAATTAACGTTCAGAATGTATCCTAATGCAACTCCGGCAATCAGCGCCAGGAAAATGAAAAGCGTGAGTTTGTTTTTCTTCATGAATATAAAAAGTTTGTGGCTCTGTTAATTTGGTAAAACTACGATATTTAAGGCGTGTAACAAATTTTGATTCATCAGCTGTTTAAAAATTATTTTAATTTCTATTTTCGCTGTAACAAAAAACGCAAATCTCCATCTAAAAAGCACTTATCATCCCGTAAATGGAACAAAAAGACAAGTTATTTAAAGAAATCTTCGATTCGAATTCCAAGAAAATATTCCATTTATGTTATGGTTATACTGGCGATACCGACGCTGCAAACGATCTGCTGCAGGAAACTTTTTTAAAGGTTTGGCAAAATCTGGATAAGTTTAGAAACAAATCTTTGATTTCGACCTGGATATACAGAATTGCCGTTAACACCTGTTTAACCTACTTAAGATCAGAAAAAAGACAAGCGAAGGATGAACTGACCGAAAATATCATCGAGAACAAAATAGAAGAATTTTCGGAAAAGAATGAACAGGTGGCGCTACTTTATAAATGCATCTCGAAGCTCGAAGAAAATGATCGTTTGATTATTACCATGGTGCTTGATGAGCTCCCCTACCACGAAATTGCCGATATATCAGGGATAAGCGAAGGCAACTTGAGAGTTAAAATTCATCGAATTAAACAAAAATTAACAGAACTATATAATCAATATGCAAGCGTTTGATCAAATACAAGAGTTGTGGCAAAAGCACGATGTAGAAGTTAAACTTTCTGCTGATGAAATGCTGCAACAAGCTAAAAAAGAAGTGAACGGCTTGAAGTTCAAATCTGCCTTGAATATTCTGGGCATGCTTGCATCGTTTATTGCAATTGCTGCGTTATGGATGTTTTATCATTTCAATTCATGGACTACACATGTTGGAATCAGTATTACTATGATTGCAATCGGCGTTTATACTTTAATCTTATATCGCGACCACAGATTAATTTCCAAAACCGACTATACTCTTCACCCGAATGAATATTTAAATAACCTCAAAAGCTATCAATTAAATCGTTACAGCCTTTATAACTCGTTATACTGGTTTTATACGATAGCATTGTCTTTGGGACTGATTTTTTATTTCGTTGAAATTCTAGGGCACTTCAATATCTATCAGAAAATGGTTGCGATTGGATCAACGGCACTATGGATTCTTTTTTGTTCAACGATTTTAAGAAAAGCCGTAATTAAAAGGGAAAAGGAAAGAATATCATTACTAATTGAGAAATTTGAACGAATCAGCAGCCAGATTTCTTCTACGGAACAATTTTAGGCACGGTTTTTTCACTGATAAAATCACACATGAAAAAACCGATTTTATCCATATTGATACTTTTGATATTGCCATTTACCTTTGGTTTTAAACAGGATTTTACTGAACCTGTTCAATTACAATGGGAAACACATTTTAAAGGCAAAGCTGTAGAAAATTCGCCGTTTTTTGCTTTAACTGCTATGACCTGGAAATACAGTTATGAATCAACTATTTATCGGAACCGGGTAGCCATTAACCTTAAAAACGAGGTTACGATTGATAAGAATAGATCATGGGTGAAGTGGGATAAAATCAAAAATCCAGATGTGAGGGCAAGTTTGTTACATCATGAACAAGGCCACGTAAATATCCAATACATATTACTTTCTGAGGCTGAAAGGGTATTAAAAAATCGAAATTATTCCGTAAAAAACTACAAAGCACAAATTTCGCAACTGGCTAACGAGATTAGTAATTATTTCGATACGATGCAGCGCAATTATGATGATGAAACCGAACACGGAAGTAACCATAAAATGCAGGCTCGCTGGGATAAAATTATCGACGATAAAATGGAAGAATCAAGAGCAGCAACCTTAGCCAATAATTCTAAATAACCTGGGTAAAAAGATAATCAGCCCTATAGCAACCGCCAAAAAAGCAGCAAACAATACAGCCGCAGCAGCTAAATCCTTCACAATTTTAATTTTCGGATGAAATCCTGGAGAGACCATATCTGCCAGTTGTTCAATGGATGAATTAATAATTTCAGTTACAATCACAGCTGATATTGCAAAAAGTATTGCAATCCACTCGTGGCCAGAAAGCTCGAAATAAAAAGATAAGCCGATAACGATCAACGCAGCAAATAAATGCACTCTTCCATTATGCTCGTTAACGAAAAACAGCCTCAATCCATTAAAGGCATGCTTAAAGCTTTTTAGTCGATTTACGAACGAGAACTTTCGATTTTCTTGCATAAATATTTTTCAATGATCCTGAAATAAATTTAGGTAACCAAAGCTTGTTTATGATTTTAGGTATTTTGATTGATACGACACCTCGAAACAAATTTACTATTCGTTTTTCAAATCACTCGCAGAAAAACTATTACCTCTTAAGCTGTACTGGTATGTTTTTGTAATTGTTTTTGTAGAATCAGTTTCATCCTTTATCGGAAAAGACCTGAATAAATTTCCATCCTTAATAAAAAATTTATCATTACCGGAATAACCTTTTTTTTGATTTATATTAAGTGAAGGAAAACTAATTTTGTTAAAATCGCCACCAGAAAATTCAAATACATTTAAGTCTAAAATATTTTGTTTACTTATAAGTTGTATATATAATTCAGGATTGCCATCATTATCAAGATCCATGTTCCAGGCATCTGTAATGACACCTTTGCGTTCCACAGCTTCAGATTTATAATTATTTCTCACTGAATCAGACATCAAAATCTGGTATCCACCAATTGAATCTGTGCCTTTCCCCCAACTGAGAATTTCAAAATTTAGTCCTGGTCTGATCTCTATATCTTTATAAAACTTAAAGGGGTTTTTAACCACCGGAGGAATGTCTGATTTAATTTCCGCTGGTTTATCTTCCGTACATGCAAAACAAAACAGCATCCCTGTAATTAACAAGAGATGCTGCCATGTATATCTTCTAAATTTCATTTGCTGGGACTTTTTTTTCCCAAATTAATGATTTTAGTTTTTCAATGCAAGCGATTTATTACTTCTTGGTTGTCGTTTTATCTTCAGGAGCACTGTTGTTTAAAAGCGTTTCAGTGGTTACGCTTCTTTTTCCGCTTGGTGCAATCACAATGGTTCTTAATAATCTTTTTTCTCCTGGTGGCACAGTTACCTTTACTGGTGAAGTATATAAAAATGCATTCTCCGAAGGCCTTGAACCATCCAACGAGTAATAAATTTTCGAACCTTTAACCGGAACTTTCAAATCAATAGTGAAATCACCGCCAGATAACGCCTTATCGCTCTGACCAATTGGTGTTGGCACCCAGTAGTTAATGTTCATCTGATCTAAACGAGCCAGATGTTTTGGTAAACGCTCTTCTGAGAAATTCTTTAAATCTTTGCGTTCAACCGGGCTCCAGGCAATTTCTGATAAGGCCAACAATCTTGGAAAAGCATGATTCTCTGCTTTTTCAGGTGTTTTGATATACTCCGTCCACATATTTGCCTGAACACCTTTAATGTATTTACGCTGATCAGCTGTTAAAACTTTTGGAATGGGATCGTAAGCATATATTTTTTGATAAGGTGCAAAACCGCCAATTGTTACCGGTTCATCAGGCGAATTCGATTGTTTATGGTCGATATACAAACCCATTGATCCGGGTGTCATAATTACATCGTGATTTTGTTGCGCCGCTGCAATGCCTCCGGCCTCTCCTCTCCAACTCATTACAGTTGCGTTGGGTGCTAAACCGCCTTCTAAAATTTCATCCCAACCGATAATCGAACGGCCTTTAGCATTCACATGTTTTTCTATGGTTTGAATAAAATAGCTTTGCAACTCATGTTCATCTTTCAAACCTTTTTCCTTCATCAAAGCCTGGCAAAATGGAGATTCCTTCCAATAGGTTTTTGGTGCCTCATCGCCGCCAATGTGAATATATTTTGAAGGGAAAATTGCAATTACCTCATCCAGTATATTATTCAACATGGTAAAAGTATTTTCTGATGGCACAAAAATATCATCAAAAACGCCCCAGGTTTGTTGTACTTGCTTTCCTTTTCTTGAACCAGCCCAAGGCGTTTTATCGCTCACAAAAGTATCACGATCAGGGAAACAACTTAACTCAGGATAGGCAGCAATTGCTGCAGAAGCATGACCTGGCAATTCAATTTCAGGAATAACCGTTACAAAACGTTCTGCGGCATATTTAACGATTTCTTTCGCTTCATCCTGGGTGTAAAAACCTTTAACTGGTGTTAAGTAATTACCGTTACCAGGGTAGTTACCAATTATGGATCCGTTTCTGGAAGAACCAACCGTTGTCAATTTTGGATATTTTTTAATTTCTAATCTCCAACCCTGATCATCAGTTAAATGCCAATGAAAAGTATTGATTTTGTAATATGCCAGGTGATCGATATATTTTTTAATAAATGAAAGTGGAAAATAATGACGGCATACATCGAGCATCGCTCCACGATAGCTAAAGCGAGGATAATCTTCAATAGTTACAGCAGGAATGGTGATTTTATCAGCAATTTTATCTGGCATCATTTGCATAGCCGATTCAACGCCATAGAATAAGCCGGCACCTTTTCCTACAATCGTGATCTGGTTAGTCGTAACTTTAATGGTATAACCTTCAGCAGGTAATTTATCTGAACCGGTTGAAGTTAACAGAATACTTTTCTGACTGGGCTGAGGAACCTTACTTTCGCGTAAAGCAAAACCAGCTTTGTTTACAATAAATGCGTTCAATAAATCAGCCGATTTTGCGCCATCGATGCTTTGATTTATTAATACTGTTGATTTATCTAAAATGAAATTACCATTTGCCCGGGTAATGGATACGGGTGCAGGTATGATTCCGAGGTTGGGATCGCTCTGCGCAAATGCACTTGTACTGATTAATACTCCAATAAAAATCGATAATGCTTTGTTCATGTTTTGTTTTTTAAGATGACTTTAGGTTATTTGATACAAGATAGAAATTCCAAGCCCATCCGTAATTTCACTTTTTTGTTACAATTAAAAACAAACGTTTGCCTGATTGAAAATCTTCGAATTCTGATGGAAAATAAGATTCCATAAAAAAAGAGAAACCGTATCGATTTCTCTCTTTTTATGAGGTATAAATTATTTTAAGCTTCTACCGGGTGCTCTTTTGCGGCCAGGTATCGTTCAGCATCGAGTGCCGCCATACATCCTGAACCTGCAGCAGTAACTGCCTGGCGATAATACATATCCTGAACATCACCACAAGCAAAAACCCCTTCTACATTTGTTAATGTTGAGCCCGGTTTTGTTAACAAATAGCCAGTTTCATCCATATCTAACTGCCCGTTAAAAATATCGGTATTTGGCTTGTGACCGATAGCAACAAAGAAGCCTTCAACCGGAATTTCAGAAGAAATATTTGTTTTGTTATCGATTACTTTTACAGCGGTAACATTTTTACCATTTCCCAAAATTTCCTGAGTTTCAGTATTGTAATGAACAACGATATTTGGCGTAGCCAAAACACGACTAACCATTGCTTTTGAAGCTCTGAATTCATCACGGCGAACCAACAAGTGCACTGTTTTACACAATTTAGCCAAATAAGTTGCCTCTTCAGCAGCTGTATCACCAGCGCCTACAATGGCAACATCTTGCCCTTTGAAAAAGAAGCCATCACAAACTGCACAAGCTGAAACACCAAATCCATTATATTGTTGTTCGCTCGGTAACCCCAACCATTTTGCAGTTGCACCAGTTGCAATAATTACAGTATCTGCAGTAATGGTTTTAATTTCATCAACCACAACTTTATGCGGCGTTGAAGAAAAATCTACCGAACTGATGTAGCCAAAACGGATATCGGTGCCGAAACGTTCTGCCTGTTTACGAAAATCCTCCATCATTTCAGGCCCCATGATGCCTTGCGGGTAACCAGGGAAATTTTCTACATCAGTAGTTTGTGTTAGCTGACCACCGGCTTGCATTCCGGTGTACATAATTGGTTTTAAATCTGCCCTGGCTGCATAAATTGCTGCTGTGTAACCTGCCGGACCAGAACCTATGATTAAACACTGAACGTGTTCGTTTTCTTGTGACATTATATCGTGTGTTTGAAATTCATTAATTGTAGTGCAAATTTAACGCATAAAACATTTGTTGACAAGTGGGCATTGTCAACATAGTTTACTTATTAACATCAAACTAGTCGCCATTTCCAGTATCGAAGAAATTTAATATCCTAAATTTTAATTCAACTCCCTCTACTCGCTCTAATTAACCTAACCACATTACCGCCGAGAATTTTCTTGATATCTGTTTCTGAATATCCATTTTTTATTAGTTCTGATGTGATTTTAGGATAATCTGCTACACTATTCATACCCAACGGAAAAGATTCTGCCCCGTCAAAATCAGCGCCTAAACCAACATGATCAATTCCAATTAACTTCACAATGTGATTAATATGTTTAACAATCAAAGCTACAGTCGGCCGGATAGCATCAGCTTCGGTTTGATGAGTAGATATTAGCGTATCAATGGCATTACTTCTACCATATTTGGCAGACAGCAATCTTAGTTCTTTATCATGTTTAGCGAGGAAAGCTTTTTGTTTACTACCGAAAGTCGGATCTAAAAAACCACTGTAAAAATTAATACAAACCACGCCACCGTTTTTGCCAACAGCTTTAATCTGATCGTCCTTTAAATTTCTGGGAACAGGGTTTATACTGTAAGCACAACTGTGAGATACAATTACGGGTTTTGTACTTGTGGCAATAGCATCATAAAATGTTTTTTCGCCTACGTGTGATAAATCGACCAGCACGCCCAATTTATTTAATCGTTGAACAACCTGCTTCCCAAAGTTATTTAATCCTGCATTTTCAGCTTTGACTTTTCCAGATGTTTCATCTGTTGCTGAGCTCGACCAGGAGGTGCTGTTGTTCCAGGTAAGCGTAAGATAGGCCATTCCCCGTTTGGCCAAACTATCGATATAATCCAACCGATTTTCAATCATATGCCCGCCCTCAACACCAATCATTGCAGCTAACTTTTGTCCTTTAACTACATTTTCTAATTGTTGAGCTGTTGTTACCAGTTGAATCTTATCAGGATATTTCCTAATTAGGCTGTAGAGCGAATCTATCTGTTGGTTGGCGATAGCATAACCGCCAGTTTCATCGCACCAAATGGAGAAAAACTGAACATCCAAACCACCTTGCCTTGCCCGAACTAAATCGAAATTTCCTTTAGGCTGAAGTTTTCCAATATCGATTCCTGACTTAATTTGATTGAAAAGAATATCGCCATGAGTATCAATCAAGATGGCTTCCTGATGGATTTTATTCAATTTTTGAGCAAAAGCACAGATACTATTTAAACTGATCAGCAGACCTAAAACATAAGTTTTCATATTAAGTCGATGGTATTTAACTGAATTGTTGACCTATTCCTGCATTTAGCAGCCAATCTGCCTGCGATCGGGACGATCCACTAATTGTTGTCTTTTTAGCAATTTCTTCCTGAGCCTTTCTTATCGAACTAGTGATCATTCCATTTTCAAGCATTTCATCCTCGTTTATTCCCATTTTTTTCATCATCTCGATAATCTTATCACCGTTAAACAATCGAAATAAGGGCTCTGATAAAGCAGATAAAACTGTAATTTCATTTCTACCCAATTCTGTTGCTTTGCGCTGTTCTTCGCTAGCTAATGGATGATGTTCTACGAATATCAGTTCCTTATCTGCAAAATCTGCATTCAAGCGATCCGCTAAATGAACCTGCTTTGCAACACTATTTCTCTGGAAAAAATTTTCCAATGCGCTTCTGGTTTCTTCAAACCAGGCAATGAACACAGTTGTAGGGTTGGCCTTATTCATCTCCAGGCAAGCACGAAATTTCGCTTCCTCTGAAATCCAAATGTTATCATATACGGTTACGCCTTTATTTTTTTTACTGAATAGTCCGAACATAGGTTGTTGAGTTATTTTTTAATTTTTTAGGCTTAATTAAGTTTGAATAATACCTACACTAAATTTCTTTGTGATTGGCGATTGATTTGCAGCCTCAATGCCCATCGAAATCACTTTTCTGGTTTCTAAAGGATCGATAATACCATCAACCCAAAGCCTTGATGCGGCATAATATGGTGTGGTTTGACTATCATACTTATCTGTAATTTCTTTCAGCATTTCTGCTTCTTTCTCCGGAGTAATTACTTCGCCTTTCGCTTTTAGTGAAGCTTCCTGAATTTGGAGTAATGTTTTCGCTGCCTGAGCCCCGCCCATTACAGCTATTTTTGCTGTCGGCCAGGCGTAGATTAATCTTGGATCGTAAGCTTTACCACACATGGCATAATTACCCGCACCATATGAATTTCCAATCACGATGGTGAATTTAGGAACCACGGAATTTGCTACAGCATTGACCATTTTAGCACCATCTTTAATGATCCCGCCATGCTCTGAACGGCTTCCTACCATAAATCCTGTCACATCCTGTAAAAACACCAACGGGATTTTTTTCTGATTGCAATTCATAATGAAACGGCTGGCTTTATCGGCGCTATCTGAATAGATGACGCCTCCAAACTGCATTTCTCCTTTTTTCGATTTGACTACTTTACGTTGATTGGCCACGATTCCAACAGCCCAACCATCAATACGGCCTAAGCCGCAAACAATACTTTGTCCATAGCCCTGTTTATACTCTTCAAAATCAGAACCATCAACCAGGCGGTTGATTATATCCATTATTTCGTATTGTTTATCCCTGTTCTCAGGAATAATTCGATATAATTCTTCTTCTTTATCTTTAGGTTTTGCAGGTTTTATTCTATCGAAGCCAGCATTTTCAGGTGCCCCAAGCATGCTCACAATATTGCGAATGCTATCTAAACAGGCTTGATCATTAGGATGTTTATAATCAGTAACACCCGAAATTTCACAATGCGTGGTTGCACCACCAAGGGTTTCATTGTCGACGTCTTCCCCTATGGCCGATTTGACCAGATAAGGACCCGCCAAAAACACCGAACCGGTTTTATCCACAATCATGGCTTCATCGCTCATGATGGGCAAATATGCGCCACCTGCCACGCAAGCCCCCATAATGGCTGAGATCTGAACAATCCCCTCTGATGACATGATTGCGTTATTGCGAAACATTCTACCAAAATGTTCCTTATCTGGAAATATCTCGTCCTGCATGGGTAGATATACGCCGGCACTATCAACCAGATAAATCACAGGCAATCGGTTTTCCATTGCAATTTCCTGGGCCCGGAGATTTTTTTTCGCCGTCATTGGAAACCATGCACCCGCTTTAACAGTGGCATCATTGGCTACAATCATACACTCCCTTCCGCTCACGTAACCAATTCCACAAACTACACCTGCAGCAGGACAACCACCTTGCTCGGCATACATTCCATCGGCAGTAAAAGCACCAACCTCTAAAAAGTCTGAGTCTTTATCGATGAGGTATGCGATGCGCTCACGAGCCAATAACTTTCCTTTTTCTTTCTGCTTAGCGGCATTTTTTTCACCACCACCCTGATAGATCTTTTTAAGTTTCGTTTTCAGTTCGTAAACCAACTGTTTATTTATATCCTCGTTTTTGTTGAATTCGATATTCATGGAGGCAATTTAAATTTAATTTTAGAAAAATCGTGGAGACCGAATTGGTTTCTGGTCTAACCTTCATTTTAGCCGGAAAGTGTGCAAAGCTATTCTACCCAAAAAAATCCAAAGAAAATAGCACAGCGGATCACTTTGAAAAATTCAAATCCAATATTAAGAAATTGTCATCATCACCTGGTGCTACGTTGTGAAAATCTAAGTGTCCTTTGCGGTTAATCTCAAAGAGAAGGATCTATTATTCAGTTCTGATGTTAAACATGTTGTTGCTCTTTTTGGTGCTGAACTAAACTAGTAAACTAACCACACTACGCAGAAAATTTAGCAACCTTTGCGGTTAAATCAACAGATATCCATTTAAAATAATATTTTTGGGTAAATCTCATCTAATGGAACTCACCGTAAATATTCCTGCTTTATTATTTCCTGCAATTAGTTTAATTATGCTGGCCTATACTAATCGCTTTCTGGCTTTGGCGGCATTGGTTAGAAGTTTGAAAGCTAAGTATGAAGAAACGGAAAGAAATATTGGATTGCAGAACCAGATTAAAAACCTACGCTACCGATTGCGCTTGATCAAAAACATGCAGGCTTTTGGAGTGCTGAGCTTTTGCCTTTGTTTGTTCTGCATGTTCTTTATTTATTTAGAATGGAATGTTACGGCCGAAATTCTATTTGCTTTGAGCCTGATATTTTTTATGATATCACTAATCATTTCTTTAATCGAAATTCAGATTAGCACCAAAGCCCTTGAACTGGAACTCAGCACACTGGAAGAATTAGAAGACGAATCACTTGGCGGATTCATCAAGAAAAAATTCAAAAAAGAATAACCTTTTTGATCTATTTCTGTGCCAGAAGTTAAGCTGCAATGAAGTGATACAAGAAAACCACTTCGCCTGTAAAAGCAGGTTTCTTCTGATTTTCAATTTCCATTTCTATGGCCATGTGAACTTTGGTCACACCCCGCAAGTTCACAATTGAAGCCAACTTGGCTTTCAGTCTGATATTGCTGTTAACCAAAACGGGTTGCGCAAACTTCAAACTTTCAATACCATAGTTAATTTCCATTTTTAGGTTTTGGATATCTACTATTTCTTTCCACAAAAATGGAATTAATGAAAGTGTTAAATATCCGTGTGCAATGGTACCTCCGAACGGCCCTTCATTCTTTGCCCTATCTTCATCTGTATGAATCCATTGATGATCGAGTGTAGCATCGGCAAATTTATTAATTTGTTCTTGCGTAATGGTATGCCATGATGAAACTCCAAGTTCCTTTCCTAAATATTGTTCGAACTCTGCGTGTGAAGTAATGATTTGCATTGGAAATATCTTTTCGCCAGTATTTACGATTGGCCGTGTTTAAAATTGTTTATATGAAATTAATAATTCTTAAGTTAAATTTCTATCCCTGAACCAAACTTCATCGGGAACGGCAGAAAAATGATCCATTTTATCCACAAGAACTTCGGCATCGGCTTCATTAAAAACCAAATCGCGGTTAGCTGATTTCAAAAATTTGCTTTGCACCATCATTTCCATTTGTGCAAACAAAGGATCGTAAAAACCATTTACATTCAATACGCCAATTGGTTTGTTGTGCAACCCTAACTGAAGCCAGGTAAGTACTTCAAAAAACTCTTCGAGGGTACCAAAACCTCCGGGCAAAATAATAAACCCATCACTTAAATCGGCCATTTTTTGTTTACGCTGGTGCATATTTTCTGTGATAATCATTTCAGTTACCCCTTTATGCCCAACTTCTTTATCCATTAAAAACTGAGGAATTACACCTGTTACCGTACCACCAGCCTGCAAAATATCATCAGCGATTACACCCATCACCCCTACACTTCCACCACCATAAACCATTTTAATGTTTTGTCTTACCAGAACATTGGCTAATTGTTTAATCGCTTTGCGCAATTCCGGGTCTCCATTAAAATTTGATCCGCAGTAAACGCAAACAGAATTAAGTTTATTCATTTAAAAAATTTTCACGAAGTTAATATTTTATCAGCTTTCTGTAAATACTAATTCTACACAATGCTGTTACACCTCATTTGTCATTATCCTTAGATGCGATAAATAAACTCGTAAAAAAAAAGGGTAGCTTCCACTACCCTTTCCTGACTATTATATATGTGAGAGAAATTAGAAACTGTACCGGAAAGTTGCGCCGTAAGTTCTTGGATCACCAAGTACACCGGCGTATAAGCCAGAATTACCTGCAGCAGCCTGCAATTGTTCGTAATAATTCTTATTGGCAATATTTCTGCTCCATACAAATATTGAAAACTTATCTGACTTAAATCCTAAACGGGCATTCAATAACGAATAACCTTGAACATTTAACACACTTGATGGGGTAGGATTTGAAGAGTAAGTTGAACGATAACTCGCATCACCTGCAATAAAATAACGACCAGGTTTAGTGGCTAAGTTTCCTGGCGTACTAAACTCCGCACCTCCAGATACGTTCCATTTAGAAATACCTGGCAATCGACCACCCGATGCATCTTTGAATGCCACTTGCGTAGCCACGCCATTTATGATTTCTGTATGGCCCGTTTCTTCTAATGGAAGTGGCGCATTGGTAAAGGTTACATATTTACCATCAAGGTAGGCCAATGCCGCATTTAAAGTTAAAAATCTTTCTAATTGGTACGTTCCATCAATTTCTAAACCCTTTACATTTACTTTTTCAGCATTTGCCAGATAACCCCTGTTTACACCTAATTGCGGCGATTGAACATTTGTTTGATAATCTTTAATATCGGTATTAAATGCTGTAACATTTAAAATTGCACCTTTAAATGGCTTTGTTTTTAAACCCAATTCATAGTGCTCTACATATTCTGGTTTCACTACAGCTACTGATAAATCTGCTTGTCCGTTTGAGGTTGTTGGCAAACCACCCACATTTACACCTACCGGTTTGTAAGCCGTAGAAAAAGTTGCATAAGCATTTAACTTAGGCGTTGGGCGATAGGATACCGTAATATTTCCGGATAAATTGTTATTGTCAACATTAGTGGTAAACTGTTGATTGGCATAAACAGCCGCTTTAAGCGCTAACAATGCCGCATCAGTAGTTTGTAAACCGCCGTAAGTATTACGATCGTAATCCACATCTTTTTTGTCGTAGGTAAATCTCAGACCTGGTAACACGTGTAAGTTTTTTAACACTTCCCAGTCAACTTGTCCGAAAACCGCAGCACTTAAAGATTTAATTGTTGAGTTAGTTCTGATTCCGAACCCATCTAACAAACCTGGTGTTGAATATAAAGCCTGAGCGCCTGTGTTAGCGGTTTGCACAAATCGCCACTGGTCTTTGCCTACCTCTTCCGTTTGACCTAAACCCTGCAAATTTTGTCCCAGCAAAAACACACCTACTACACCGCTGAGTTTTTCGGTGATGTTACCAGCATATCTAATTTCCTGCGAATACTGATCATGACGGGAATTGCCCTGTGATTTAGTTAGTGCAGCCAATTCAGAAAAATCTCGGTCATTTGTAGGATCCCAATTCCAGAATCTCCATGCTATAGTAGAAGTCAGGGTTCCGCCACCAATTTTATAATCAACGTTTAATGAAATTCCACCGATTGACTGGTTATGTCTCCATGGTGTATTGGTGTTGATTTCCCTCGAAAATGGATCGATTCTAGGTTGCTGATAACCTAAATCGGAAACAATTCTTGCATATTGGCGATAAGCACTTCTCTCAGTTTGCGTAACTCCTGCAATTACCAAAGGGTACCCAGCCGGATGTTGAATGCTGACATCGCCACTTAATAAAACCTTGAGTTTATCCGAAGGTGTAAAATACAACTGTCCTTTAAAACCCAAATTGTTTTGTCCACTATACTTTCGTTCTTCCCGTGTATTCCAAATTGTACCATCGCGTTGCGTACCCGAAATTGAGATTTTTGCCGCCAGGTTTTTTGCTACACCGCCAGATACTGAAGTTTTGGCCTGAATGAAATTATAGTTTCCTACGCTCATTTCTACTTTTGCCGTTGGCGTTTGAGTTGGTTTTGTGGTGGTAATATTAAATGCACCAGCAGTTGTATTTTTACCAAACAAAGTTCCCTGCGGACCGCGGATTACTTCGATTTGTTCGATATCAAGAAAATCTGTGGAGGTTGCTGCCGGACGAGCATGGTAAACGCCGTCTACATAAAAACCCACTCCAGGATCGATACCATCATTGGTTAAACCAAATGTAGAGCCTAAACCACGAATGTTAAGAGTTGTATTTCTGGCATTTGAAGCATATAGTTGAACTGAAGGAACTAATTCTTTCAAACGGTTTACATTGAAAGCACCTGCATTTTCTGCAGCCTGACCGCCAATTACGGTGATCGGGATAGGCACATCCTGTAAAACTTCCGATCGCCTCCTGGATGTTACCACAATCTCATCAAGCTGGGTATCTTCTACTAAAGTCAATTCTATTGGACTTTCCTGGAGCTGTAAAATTTGAAAATCCTGCGGTTTATAACCTACGTAGCTTACGCGGATATAAAATGGTGGTTGTTGCCGGGCATCAATGCTAAAAGCACCATTTGTATCTGTTATGGTTGCAATTTTAGTTCCCCGTACTGTAACTGTTGCGCCTGGTATTGTTGTGCCATTGGCACCTTTTATTATTCCTTTTACTGTATTTTGAGCGAATGCAGTACTTACTGAGAGTATAACTGAAAATAAGATGAGTAAACTTTGTTTCATGATGATATAAAATGTCTGGTTTAGATTTGATTATTTATCCGTTCGGAAATGTTTGATTTGGGCACTAGGCGTACAACAACAACATATTTTTAATTCTTGAGCGATCGGTTTCATGTTTAATTATATAAAATCTATGGATTTAGTCGACAAATAATATTAAAAAAAAGCAACTGCCAAATTTTATTTTGCAATTAACTTTTTAAACTGGATTATTAATGCCTTAATTTCTTTAATCGTTATCTAACTCTATTAAATTTTGTAAACGTGTGATGTTTTTTTTAGAAAACAAATGGTTTAGCTTATTTAAATTATACTTGGCTTTTTAGTAATATTTTATGACAAAGTGCTAGCACTAACAGACATGAAGTCTATCGAGTTTTAGTAACTTTTTGAAAATCTATAAAAACCGGATCGTGAACGAGGAAAATGCTGAGATTGTTCGGCGAAATGCACAAGCTATGGTACCTAAACCTGACAACAGCGGCAGCCCCGAGTTTTTCTACGAGGGCTACAGCGGATGGCAGGACTGCAGTAGCCATTAACGATAACGTTCATTTACAGAAAATTATAATTTAGCTTTAAAAATAAAACGGGGTTATCTGTACTGATACCCCGTTTCTTTATTGCAATTAAAAGAGATTTTCCGACTGTGGTCAAAATGACGGCTAAGCCCAAACCTTTATACTTTTACTTTCTATTTTTTACTCTATACTTATCTCGTATAGTTTGGTGCTTCTTTCGTAATCGTAATATCGTGTGGGTGACTTTCACGCATACCCGCAGCTGTTATTTGAACAAATTGAGCTTCCTGCAATGCTTCAATGCTAGCAGCGCCGCAGTAACCCATACTGGCCCGTAGACCACCGATATATTGATACATCACTTCAGCCAAAGTACCTTTGAACGGCACACGACCAACAATTCCTTCAGGAACGAGTTTTTTGATATCATCTTCTACATCCTGGAAATAACGATCTTTGGATCCTTGCTCCATCGCTTCGATAGAACCCATTCCGCGGTAAGATTTGAATTTACGTCCTTCGTAAATGATCGTTTCGCCCGGAGATTCCTCTACTCCTGCAAATAAAGATCCGGCCATTACTGTACTTGCACCAGATGCAATCGCTTTTGCAATATCGCCAGTATGTTTAATACCTCCATCGGCAATAACCGGAACACCTGTTCCTTTTAGGGCTTTGGCACATTCATAAACGGCATATAGTTGTGGTACACCCACACCTGCAATAATTCTGGTGGTACAAATCGAACCTGGACCAATACCTACTTTTACAGCATCAGCACCTGCATCTGCTAAAAATTTAGCAGCTGCTCCTGTTGCAATATTACCAACAATCACCTGCAAATCAGGATATTTGGCTTTCACTTCTTTCAATTTATCTACCACACCTTTCGAATGCCCGTGTGCAGTATCAATGGTAATTACATCAACACCAGCATTAACTAATGCATCAACACGTTGTAAAGTATCGGCGGTTACACCAACTGCAGCACCAACACGTAAACGCCCACGCTCATCTTTACACGCCACCGGGTAGTTTTTAACTTTTGAAATATCTTTGAAAGTGATTAAGCCACTTAAATAACCATCTTTAGATACAACAGGTAATTTTTCAATTTTATGGTTTTGAAGAATTTCCTCTGCCTGAACCAATGTTGTTCCTTCAGGAGCAATGATTAAATTTTCTTTAGTCATCACTTCTGCTATGGGGCGCTGCATATTTTTTTGAAAACGCAAATCGCGATTCGTGATAATACCTACCAATTTATTATCGTTACTTACCACCGGTATGCCGCCAATTTTATGCTCTTTCATGATTTTGAAGGCATCTGCAACAACAGCTGTTTCCAACAAAGTAACCGGATCCTGGATCATTCCGCTTTCAGAACGTTTTACCTTACGTACTTCTTCGGCCTGTCTGTTAATGGTCATGTTTTTATGTAACATTCCAATCCCGCCATTTTGCGCAATTGCAATGGCAAGTTCAGCTTCTGTTACAGTATCCATTGCGGCAGAAATCAATGGAACATTAAGCTTAATTTTTTTTGTTAAGAAAGTGGCTGTATTTACATCGCGAGGCAGAATTTCAGAATATGCGGGTACCAAAAGTACGTCGTCATAAGTTAAACCTGTAGCAATAAATTTTGTGGAGTCGAGTTGCATAGCAAATAAATTACGATTTATTATTTGCCAGGCAAAGATACAAAAAATCCAGGAAAATGAAAGCAAAAATTACGATATGGCTAAATATTGAGATTGGCTGACAAATTGTAAACCTGGCTAAAAATATTTCAAGTTATTTCTTTATTAACAAATTAAATCTTTCAAAATGCTTCAAACTGATTAAGAATGTTTTTATTATTGTGTAACCAAACAAACTATAATGCGAAATACAGCTCTCAAAATTTTGATGGTAGCGCTTTGCGCTAGCTCAATATCTCTGCATGCTCAAACTAACCAAAGCCCGAAAAAAGAATTTAAATTTGGGAAAATAGAGCCATCAGAATTTTCTGCAAAGGCAATCGGTGTTGATTCTGCAGCATCAGCAATTAAATTATTCGATGTAGGCAACTGCTATTTCGAATTAAGCTCCTCTGGGGGTGGATTTGTATATGTTTTCGAAAGGCATATTCGATATAAAATCCTCAATAAAAACGGTTATGATCTCGCTAACTTTAAAATTCAATTGTATAAAAACAGTAATGCTGCAAAAGAGGATTTGAGTTCAATGGATGCTGCAACTTATAACATGGTTGATGGCAAAATGGTAATTAGCAAACTTAATAAGGATGCTAAGTTTACAGAAGAGTTTAACAAAAATTACAGTATTAAAAAATTTGCACTTCCAAACGTGAAAGAAGGTTCTGTGATCGAATTTAAGTACAGAATTAAGTCCGATTTTATTTTTACGCTACGGGGTTGGAAGTTTCAATCAGATATACCAACACTTTGGTCTGAATATAATGTGAAAATTCCAGAGTATTTAGATTACAAACACAACACGAGTGGTTATTACCGAATTGGACACCCAGTACATGAAACCATCAACGCTACTTACGTATCAGGTTTAACATCAACTGCTACGTACGATAAATATGTTATCGAAAATGCGCCAGCATTAAAAGATGAGCCTTTCGTAACTACCATGGCCGATTATACACCAAGAATTTCTTTCGAGTTAAGAGGTACCAACTTCCCTCAGGATATCTACAGAGATTATAATGGCTCGTGGGGTAAGATTATTGTAGGCCTGGCCGAACGTGAAGATTTTGGTGCTTTCATCAACAAAAACAGTTTTGCAAAATCTGTTCTTCCCGGAATTTTGAAAGGAGAAAAGGATACTTTGTTATGCACAAAGCTTATTCTCAATTATGTTAAAAATAATATCAAATGGAATGACGATTATGACATTTATGCAAATGCCATCAATCCGAAATCGATATTTGAGAAGAAAACGGGTTCGTCTGCTGATATCAACTTATCTTTACTAAGCTTACTTAAAGAAGCCAAAATTATCGCCTACCCGGTATTATTAAGCACCAGAGAAAATGGTGAACATCCTGGCTACCCGGTTATTTCTGGTTTTAACAATGTAATTGGGGTGATACAAATCGGCGGAAAAACATACTTTTTAGATGCCACAGACAAGGATTTACCTATCGGAATGATCAATAGCGAAAGCTTAAGTCATCAGGGATTTTATCTGGATTTAAAAAGCTATTCTGGCAATTGGATATCAACAGAACCAACCTGGGCAAATGAAAAAACATTTGCTTACAACTTATCTTTAAATAAAGAGAATAAGTTAGTTGGCCAGATCAACCAATATTCAAAAGGTTATGCCGCTTTGAGTTTGAGGGATAAATACCGCAAAACAAACAGTGAAAGTGAATTCCTGAAAAATTTTAAAAAGGATAAAACGGGTTTAGAACTGAGCAATTATAAAATTCAAAACCTGGATAATCTGGACGAACTTTTAACAGAGTCGATGGATGTGATTATTGAAGATAACGTGGAAGAAACAGGAAACCTGGTCTACTTTACTCCACTCCTTTTTGAACGCACAAAAGAAAATTTGTTTAAACACGATGAAAGAAAATTTCCAGTTGATTTTGCTTTTCCGTTTAAGGAAACTTACCGGATCACGCTGAACTTTCCTGAAGATTATGAGATCGATAAATTGCCAAAAGGTGGGGCTTACAAGCTCCAAGATAATAACGGCGACTTTTCCATTTCTTATGTTACGCAAGGCAATGCATTAATGGTTAAAAGCGTAATTAACATCAATAAATCTTTGTATACACCAGAAGAGTATTTTGACTTAAAAGCATTATTTAAAGCTATTGTTGAGAAACAGGCAGAACAAATTGTATTAAAAAAGAAGGTATAATGAAGTATTTATTTTTAACCGGTCTGTTTGCTTTGGCTTTAATCAGATCTTCTGCGCAGGGAAATTATGATGTTGCGAAGATCCCAGAGGATCTCAAACGCGATGCCATTGTTGTTATTAGAAATGAGGAGCAATTTTTTGATATCAAATCTCTTGGATCAGGACAGTATGATTATAAAGTAGCCATTACCATCCTTAACAAGGCAGGCGATGATTTTGCAGAAATGGCAGAAGTATATGATAAGTTTTCGAGCGTATACAATATAAAAGCTACGCTGTACGATGCATCAGGAAAAAAAATTAAAGATTACAAATCATCAGATATCAGAGATCAAAGCTTGATTTCTGATTTTTCAATTTTCGAAGATAATAGAATGAAGCTGTTAAAATTTGTAAGCTTAAATTATCCTTACACTATTGAATATAGCTATAGCAAAGATTACAAAGGATTGTTATCCTTACCATCATGGCGAGATTTGAAAGGTTTTGGCGTAGCAGTAGAGCAGTCTGTTTACACCATTCAGAAAAGCAAAAATTATCAGTTCAGATATTTAACAAGTGCAAATCTAAAAACTGACTCTGTTGCGATCGGCGAAAAAATTCAATATAAATGGAAAAGTTCAAAGGTACCTGCAGTGGTAAGTGAACCGTTAAGCATTGGTTTAGATAATATTTCATCCTGGGTAAAAGCTTCGCCAAATCAATTCGAGTACGATGGATCGACCGGAAATTTTAATAACTGGCAAAATTTTGGCTCTTGGATGTATAGTCTTAACCAAGGCGGAAATAAACTTCCGGATGCCACCAAAGCGCTGGTGCAAAACCTGATTGGCAACGCGAAAACACCTCAGGAAAAAATCCGAATTTTATACAACCATTTGCAACAAAATACCCGTTACGTAAGTGTACAGCTTGGCATAGGTGGTTTCCGTCCTATTCTGGCAGAAAAAGTTGCACAGGTAAATTATGGTGATTGCAAAGCTTTGTCTAATTATATGAAGGCTTTGCTAAACGAAGCTGGTATTGCTTCAAATCTTATTGTTATTGGTAATGACATGCCGAGTTTAAATCCTAATTATTCGAGTATGGGGCAGGCTAATCATATGATTTTATGTGTTCCGTTAGAAAAAGATACTACCTTTCTAGAATGCACCAGCCAATATGACCCCATGGGATTTATTGGTTACAGCAATGCCGACCGGAAAGTACTGATGGTTACCGATAAAGGCGGAAAAATTATCACCACTCCTGCTTATCAGCCTAAGGATAATTACCAAATCAGGAAAACTAAAATTACCCTCGCTGAAGACGGGACAGGCATTTTAAATCTAAAATCTAAATATGCCAATGCGCAATTTGAAGAAAATCAACGTATGATGTTGCTAGAACCATCAGAACAAAGAAAAAGATTGGTAGAAAATAGCAATATTCCTATCGATGAAATGATTAGTTTTAAATATGAACAGCCTGATAAAACTTTGCCCATCATCACCGAAGAGCTAAATTTTAAAACCAATCAGATTTTTTCTAAATCAGGAGAAAAGATATTTCTAACCATCAACCAGGTGAACAGACGAGAGCATGTGCCATTGAAGGTAGACAACAGGAAAACATTCTTCGCTGTTCCTTTTGGATATAATGATGAGGATGAAATTAGCTATACCTTACCTAAAGGTTATTCCGTAGAATTTATCCCGAAAGATATCAGCATCGTTTCAGAATTTGGTTCATACTCCGCCAAATTTGCAAATAAAGATAATACGCTTACCTACATCCGTACGCAAACCATGAATAACAAAAAGTATGCTCCGGAAAAATATAATGAACTGGTAGACTTTTATAAAAAAATCTTTCAGGCTGATAAACAGAAAGCAATTTTAACCAAAACTCTATAATACTTAGCATGATAACAGAAAACACTTATTTTGAAGGAAATGTGAAATCTTTAGGCTACGAAACCAAAGAGGGAAAATCCACGGTGGGCATTATCAATCCTGGGGAATATAAATTTGGTACGGCACAAAAAGAGATCATGCATGTGATTAAGGGTGAATTGTTGGTGCTACTTCCTGAAACTGAAAATTGGGTTACGGTTGCCGCTGGCAATCATTTTACAGTACCTGCGAATGCGTCATTCAGCGTTAAAGCAGAAACACAAACAGCATATCTTTGTAAATATCGGTAACAAAAAAAGGAGCAGATTAAATTGCTGCTCCTTAATAAATACGCTTGGTTCATCAATCACTTACGGGTTTACCAACTGTTAATTGCCAGTTGAAAATTGATTATTGCCCCTAAGAGTTGTGAATTAAAAGGATTCTATTTCTTCCCGACTACTACTTCTGTAAATTCTTCAGTAGTTAAATATTTGTTGGCTAAATCTCTTATTTCTTCGGCGGTGATACTTTTTACTTTATTGATGTACCGATCATAATAATCATAATCGAGACCGAAAAAGTGAAGATTTTTAAATTTATCTGCATGTGAAAAAATATTCTCCAAACTACCAAGCATCGACCCGAGCATATAGTTTTTAACCAGGGTTAACTCTTCTTCGCCAACCAATTCGGTTTTTAATAACTCTATTTCTTTGTAAATTTCAATAAGTGCATCTGCACAAACCTCGGCACCTACCTCTGTTGCGATAAACAAATAACCTGCATCCTGCAGAGAAGAAATGCCGGATCCAATACCATAGGTATACCCCTTATCTTCTCTAATATTGTTCATCAACCTCGAGCCAAAATACCCGCCCAAAACCGTATTCAAAATCTGTAATCCAGGAAAATCTTCGTGTTTACGGTTCACCGCTATTTTACCAATTCTAATGGCAGATTGAATAGCTTCCGGTCTTTCTTTATAAACATATTGCTTATTTGAATTTTCAAATGTGAATTTATTTACAACCGCATCACTGCTTGCCCAATTATTTCCAAACTGCTGGTTAAGTAGATTTAAACTCTCCTCATCAAACTTTCCTGAAACGATTATAGTACAATTGTTCGGCGTATATGCCGCTTTAAAATAATCAACCAGATCTTCCCTCTTCAGTTCATCATAATGTTTGGCCTGAATATCAACCCCATAAGCAGTGTTTCCAAATAGCGCATGGGCAAATTCTTTTCGAGATAAAATATCGTTTTTTTGAAGATTTACCTGTAGTTTTTGTTTTTGATTTTGAATATAGAGATCAATTTCATGCTGTGGAAACTGACTATCGCTCAGCACGTTTTTAACAATGGGTAAAACCGATGCCAGATGTTTATTCAGGCTATAAAGCGTTACCGTTGATTGATCTTGCGCATATTCAGTTTGAAAAAATGCACCATAAAAATCAATCTGTTCTGCTATTTCTTTTGATGAGCGTTTGCTGGTTCCATTATTCAGCATTGCACTCACTGCAATAGCCTGTAAAGGTTTTTCCAGATTCCAGTTTACATTATTAAACAAAAATTCAATTCGCACCAAATCCTGCTCTCCTGAATATACAATATAAACAGGAACACCGTTCTCTAGTTGTTTATGCTGTGGCTGGATGAAATTTATAGTTGATACCTGCTTAAAATCAGGCGCTTGTTGTCTGTTAAGCATTTTCTTCAGTTAAATAATACAATGTAGATGATGACTCCTTTTTGAAGGTATCGTTCGAAATGCGTTTGATATCTTCGGCGTTAACTTTCAGAAATTCGGCGGCTTCCTGATTTAATAACGCTGCGTCGCCAAGCAGTTCGTAGTAAGCCAGATTCATTGCTTTATCTAGCAAACTCATTTCTGAAAACACCAACACCGATTCAACTTTATTTTTTACTTTGGTGAGTTCGTTATCTGATACCAATTCTGCCTTTAATTTATCTAGTTCGGCCCAGATTGCCTGCTTCGCCTGTTCTATGGTCACACCTTCAACCAGTTTACCTTCTACGATAAATAATCCGGGATCTAAACTACTTGAGATATATGCGTTAATATCACTAAATAATTTCTGCTCTTTGAGCAAGCTGTTGTATAGTCTAGAAGATTGACCTCTCGACATGATGTCAGACAATAAATCAAAAGCATAGTAATCGGGATCTAAACGACCAGGCATTTTAAATGCGATGTAAATTGCATTCAAAGGAACATTGGCTTTAACCGTTTCATATCTTTCTTCAGTTTGAGGCGCTTCCTGAATTAAATTACGCTCATATTTTTCGCCAGCAGGAATGGGTTCAAACCACTTTTCAGCAAGTTTTTTAACATCATCAGTTTTCACGTTTCCGCCAACTACCAGGATTGCATTTTGTGGTGTGTAATGCTTTTTAAAAAATGCTTTCACATCTTCCATAGTGGCATGCTCAATATGCGAAAGTTCTTTGCCAATAGTTGCCCAACGGTATGAATGCTTTTTGTAAGCTAAAGGACGCAATTTTAACCAAACATCGCCGTAAGGTTGGTTCAAATACCTTTGCTTAAATTCTTCACTTACTACATTACGCTGCGTTTCTAAACTTTTTTCAGAGAAAGCCAGGCTCAACATCCGGTCACTTTCTAACCAAAAAGCGGTTTCTATATTTTCGGCAGGTAATGTAATGTAATAATTAGTAATATCGTTGCTGGTAAAGGCATTGTTTTCTCCTCCTACCCTTTGTAATGGCTCATCGTAACTTGGAATATTGATAGAACCTCCAAACATTAAATGCTCAAATAAATGCGCAAAACCGGTTTTTTCTGGGTTTTCGTCACGAGCACCCACATCATATAAAATATTTAAAACTGCCATTGGCGTTGTTGGATCTTCGTGAACCAAAACCTTTAATCCATTGGCAAGCGTAAAACGATTAAAATCTACCATATAATTTTTTAGAACCGTAAAGATATACTTTTAGGGTAAAATGTTGGATGGAAAATGTAAGATGGAAGACACAAAAAAGATGGGATTGAAAATACTTTAATTTGATCGCCAATTGTTTGACTAAACACTGACGACTTTAGACTTTAGACTTAGGACTTTTAACTATCTTTGTGCTATGAATACAGCCGATTTACTACAGCGGGCACTACATTTTGATTTTTTGAGCCTTGAAGAAGGTGTGCATTTATACCACCATGCGGACACGGCATCATTGATGTTTGTAGCCAATGAGTTAAGAAAAATCCAGGTGCCGAGCGGTAAAGTAACATGGCAAATAGACCGCAATGTAAATACCACAAACGTTTGTATTGCAAACTGTAAATTCTGCAATTTCTTCCGCAGACCTGGTCACGATGAAAGTTACATTACGGATATTGAAACCTATAAAGTTAAGATTGAAGAAACCTTTCGTTTAGGCGGTGATCAATTGCTGTTGCAAGGTGGACACCATCCCGATTTAGGATTGGCTTTTTACGCCGATCTCTTTAAAAAACTAAAAGAATTATATCCTGATTTAAAACTTCACGCTTTAGGTCCGCCGGAAATTGCACACGTAGCAAAACTGGAAGGCATTTCGCACACTGAAGTTTTGCAGACCTTAAAAGATGCCGGCATGGATTCTCTTCCGGGAGCTGGAGCTGAAATATTGAACGACCGCGTTCGTCGTTTAATTTCTAAAGGAAAATGTGGCGGCCAAGAGTGGCTTGATGTAATGAGAGCTTGTCATCAATTGGATATTACTACTTCGGCGACCATGATGTTTGGTCACGTAGAAACCATTGAAGAGCGTTTTGAACACCTGGTTTGGATTCGCCAGGTACAGAGTGAAAAACCTGCTGACGCAAATGGCTTCCTGGCATTTATTCCATGGCCTTTTCAGGATGATGGAACATTATTGAAACGTTTACGCGGAATCAGTAACAATGTAACGGCTGATGAGTATATCCGAATGATTGCCTTGAGCAGAATCATGTTGCCAAACGTTAAAAATATTCAGGCAAGTTGGTTAACAGTTGGTAAAACAACCGCCCAGTTATGTTTACATGCAGGTGCTAATGATTTCGGATCAATTATGATTGAAGAAAATGTGGTTTCAGCAGCGGGTGCACCACACCGTTTCACGGCCAATGGTATTCAACAATCAATCAGGGCCGCCGGCTTTGAACCTCAATTGCGTGGTCAGAAATATAATTACAGAGATTTACCTGAACATTTAGAAGAACAGGTAATTACTTATTAATTAAAAATTATCCCTTTAAATTCATCCCGTTAATTAATTTATTTCCTTCGGGATATGATCTTTATTGGGCATGAAAAAATATGCAATAAGAATTTTAATTTGTACTGCGTTATGCGCATTCATCATATTTATGTGTTTTTGCTGGGGTTATAAAATACCTCAAAAAGATAAACATGAAGAGTGGCCGGAATATCCAAAACATTCCAACAAAGATTTAGTAATACAGTTAGACAAAAAGGAAATTTTTAATCTTACTACCATTCCTAAAAGTGATTTGCTGTTGATTTACTATAAAAATCCAGATTCAGCGAACAATACATATGGCGTAATAAGCAGAAAAGGCAAACTGGTTATCGATCTTGGTTCTTATACAACGATGTACATTGATGAACACCATAACCGTTTAATTGCAGAGAATTCTATCAGTCACGATTCATCGATATTTGCAGCTTATGATACGAAAACATTTAAACGCATCCCTACCCGATACAGGAATGTAAAAATAGATCAAAGCTTTGATACTTATTTAAAAACAGAGCGAAGGGTAAAAACGGATAGTAAGGGTGATAAACATACACAAATCGATTTAAAATCTGGTGAAGCCAAGGCCCTTTTTAAGGAAAAGTTTATAAAACTTGCAAATATTTTAAATGGACTTCATGAATTATATCCATTTGATGATGATCAACGAGATGGCTATAGAAATTCATCATACGTAAAAACAGATCGAAATGGGGTAATTTATAGGTTCGATTATTCTGATAAAGAAACTATTGAAATATTGTGTAAAAACTTTTTCAATGATGTGTTTAGGGATGATCAAAGTAAACCAACTAATGCCAATCATATATCCACCCCCGATAGTAGCATTATTGTTGCCAATACTTTCGATTCTGGTTTTGGTATTTTCACACGTGGAACTGCCGGAAGTGGAGGCGGAAATGGCCCACTTTTAGATCCAAAATTTGAGCAGACCTACCTCGATTATTACCAACTGAGATTACATCAACTAAAAACTTTCTTTAAGCAGGATAACAGAAAAGATCATACGGCAGTGTATAGTGTGGAACTTAATGAGCCTAAAAGTGACAATGATACATTGGTGTTTCTAACAGAAAGTCGACTTTATTACTTATATAAGGCGAATAAGAAAAAATAGTGAAGCATCTGCTAAGCCCTGTAGCCGATGATATTTTTATTTGCCTTGCACACTAAACCTGATTGGAATGGAAATCCTTTTTGCTGTTTCCTGAGCACCGCGAAGAACAGCCAAAAAGATTGCAATGTAAAGCAGGACTAACAAAAATTGAAACACAGTACCCTGATTTTCTAATCAAGTAAACACCTGAGCTTAAATCCTTAAATCCTGGTCAAAAATAAAGGGAAACAGAACCCGGTTCTGCCTCCCTACCTTAAACTAAACATTACCTAATCAATAATGTAAATTCTTTTTGGCTTATGTTAATTTCGAACCTGTTCTGATGAATAAGTTGGCAATTGTTTTCACTTCAGCGCCAGTTAAAAACTCATCAAATGATTCTGCTGCTGCTGCTCTGGTTACTGCAGTACCATTAATTCCAGTGATTTCGATGTTTGCCTGAATCGTATTGTTTTCACGAGCATAAACGGGATCTACCTGAGGAACACCAGTATCGTTTGATACACCGTTAGCACCTAAACCTACCCATGGTTTTAATGGAACATTTAAAAATGCTGCCGTCATCTGGCGTAAGTGAGAAGCATGACGAGCCTCAACTGAGTGAATTTGTAATGCAGTAGTTAATACTGGCATACCTTTTAATATTGGCGCCTGACCTTTGTAAGCTCTAACTCCTGTATCTTCGAATGCTGTAGCTACCTTTAAGAATGTTCCATAGTTAGTGAAAACATCTCCAAAAGTTCCACCTGCTGTAAAATCAAAGTTAGCCTCTGCTAATACAATTGGCGTACCACCAGCACCTGTAATTGCGCTTCTTAACAAGTTTACGTGAGCCAATTCATGTGCACGAATGGTAGTGATTGCTCCTGTTGCTGCCCCTGCTGGGATTAAGCCTGTACTTGACAATGCTCTGTTGTAAAAGTTGTATTCTAAATGCTCTAAAGCCAACGCGAAGTTTAATACTTCGGTAACATTTGCAGGATTTGACTGCCCGTAAGCTTTTTGGAACATAGAACCTAAAGCCAATGGTAAAGCTGCCAAAGAAATTTTCTTTCCAACGTTGAAGAAACTCTTCATTGCTGCTCTACGTGGATTTAATCTTTCATAGATCTCTCCATCAACTTTTTCAATTTCGTCTAATATATTTATGATATTCATGATTTCTGAGTTTAAGATTATAGGTTTACAACGTTAATTTTTGTTTTGATGAATGGGGCAGCCAATGGCAACACTTTATCTGGTGTTAAAGCACCATCTAATCCGTTTGCATCTACCGCACCAAATGCACTTAATGTACCTAAATCAGCAAATGTTCCGTTAGAAATCTGATCTCTAACATATGCCGCGTGACGTGCTTCAACAGAAACAATCTGACCAGCCAATACTAAATACGCTGTTTCTTTTAATCTTACACCTGCACCATTGTAAGCCGCAACACCTAAATCTTCGAATGTTTTTGCTGTAGCCAATACACTTGCACCGCTGGTAAAATCTACTGCAGAGAAGTTAACCTCTAGACTACCGATAGCAGCTGTACCCAACGCTTTTTTGAAAAATTCTCTGTGTGCAATTTCGTGGAATTGTACATCCTGAAAATAAGCTTTTTGTGCTGTAGTAAATCCTGATGGATTCGAGTTGGCAACCTGAATGTAAAATGCTGCCTCTAATTGCTCTAAAGCATAGGCATAATTCAATACACCGAAATCGTCTTTAAAATCAAGCGTAACGCCAGCCATTGGATCAGTGAAATTACGATCTTTTCTACAGCCTGCAGCTACCAAAGCTAAAGCGGCTGCACTTGCACCAGCATACTGAAGGAAGGATCTCCTGCCTACTGTGCTTTTTAATAAACTTTCCTCTTGAAGTTCAGTTTTTGTTTCTAGTTCATTGTTTTTCATAGTAACTATGTTTAGGGTTTTTGTATGCGATTTGATGATACATACGTGACAATTATGAACCCGGTTTTTTTGTTTTTACATTTTTTTTTATTAATCGATTTTGATACATTCACCAACCTGTAACTATGACTGTATTAAAAGCCATTATTGTTGATGATGAGGAGTTTGCAAGATCATCATTGTTTTTTCTGCTCCAACAGAATTGTCCGGAAGTAGAAATTACGGGCATCGCAAGATCTGTGGCCGAAGCGAAAGATATTTTGGCCCACCATGCCATCGATTTAATTTTCCTGGATATTGCGATGCCTGGAGGAAATGGCTTTGATTTAATACCTGATGCGCAGAAGCATAATGCCGCCGTAATTTTTACCACCGCTTATGATCAATATGCCCTCAAAGCAATCAAAGCAAATGCACTGGATTATTTATTAAAGCCGATAGATATCGATGAACTTAAAATTGCTGTAGAAAAGGTTTCGCAACACATCAGGCTTTTTAAAAATCAAAATGGAAATGATGAGCGAATCAGTAATCTGGCCTCCAACCTGGCATCAAAGTCAGAAATCAGAAAACTGACTTTACCCTACGGACAAGGTTTTAAAATGATTGATGTTGATGATATTATTTACATTGAGGCTGATAGTAATTATTCAATTGTTCATCTAAATAACCAGGAAAAAATAACAGTTTCGAAAGTTTTACGTGAGTTTGAAGAACTATTGCCTACAGAACAATTTGTTCGGGTACATAAATCGAACATCATCAATTTAAATCATTTGAAGGAATATAATTCTAAAAACGGTTTGCAGGTTTTTTTAAAGAATGGCGAAAGCATCAATATTTCCAGAAGAAGGGCAAGCGATTTCTTTGACAAAATAAAATCATTCACAAAAGCTGGCAGTGATCACTAATGCGATAAAACGATACGCCAAAGTAGCCTCTAGTGCTTCGCTCCTATTTCATAGGAAAAGCCTTTTCATTGCCTTTTTGTTTGCAATTGTTTTTTGTACCGATATACAGAGCGTTCAGGCGCAAATGACCTATTTGCCACATTACACCTCTAAAAATGGACTTGCCAGCAATAACTGTTACTTTATCCTTCAAGATCAAAAAGGTTTTATCTGGATAGCAACTGATAATGGAATCAGTCGTTTTGATGGCACAAATTTTCAGAATTTTACAATTGAAGATGGTTTGCCTGACACGCAAATTCTTCAAATGAAAGAAGATCAGTTTGGGCGCATTTGGTTTTTTGCTTTAAATGGCCAGCTGAGTTACTTGCAAGATGGGAAATTTTACAATCGTGATAATAGCGAGCTTCTGAAAAAACTTAGTTTTAATACTGTTATCGTTTCATTTTTGATGGACAAGCAAGGCAGAATCTGGCTGGGAACCAATTCTAATTTAATTGTTTGCTGGGATGGAAAAAGGATAAAAAAATATGTTTCGCCCAATCCGGAAGATAAATTTATCAATGCCTTCATCCACGAAGATGAACAGGGAAACATTTTCTCTTATAGTGATTTAAGTGTTCAGAAATTTAACGGGAAAACTTTTTCCATCATAAAATCTGATGTCCAACCGCTCTCTTACATGACCGCAACAAATACCGCTAATAAATCTTTATTGTATTTGGATAAAAGTGGATTGCAAGAATTAACAGGAGGAAAAATCAACAACATTATTCCTATTCCACAAAACCTGATTAAAAATATGTCGGGTTACTTTTACTATGATAACCTTGCGAAAGAGGTATGGATTGCCAATGCAAATGGCACTTTCGCCTTAGATAAAAATGGAAAAACCGTTCAGTATTTGCAGGACATTCCGGTTAATCAGGTGATAAAAGACAATAACCAGAACATGTGGTTTGCTACCAATACCGGAATTTACATGTTACCAAACATAAACAACCGGCTTTCCATTATCGATGCGGAATCGGGTTTGAGTAGTAATGTAATTAAAAGCATTACCAAAGATGGCAAAAACCGCTTGTGGCTGGGAACTGATGATGCAGTGATTGATGTATTAACCATTAACAATTACCAGGTAAATGAAATTGGTTTAGATGATTTCAAAAAATACAAAACCATCAAACAGATTAATTTCGATTCAAGAAATCAATCAATTTATTTCTCTTCAGATTATGGGATGGGCGTTTTTAAGAATATTTACAACAGCATTAACGAAGTAAATTATTTGAAAGAAACGAACAACTCTATGTTTGTGATAAAACACTTTAGCCTTGATGAAAAGAGCAACAGGTTGGCATTGGCGCTATCTTCTGGTGTTGTTTTTTTATCAGATCGGTTAAATACTTTAGAGTTTAACTCATTAAAATACAGGGAAAAGCAAGATTTTATTAAAGATCGCTCCTATCATGTTTTTTATGATCGAAACGGAACTCTATGGTTCTCCAACATCAATGGCTTGTCGCAGTTTGCAAACGGAAAACTGATTAAGCATTTTGAAAAACATCCTCTGCTCACCAAAAGAATTAATGATATTCAGCAACTGGCTGATGGAACATTAATCTTGGCGACGGATGGTTATGGCCTTTTGTTTTATAAAAATAATCAGATCGCGAAGCAAATTACGCAAAAAGATGGCTTAACAAATAACATCTGCACAAAAATATTTGTAAAGAATAATGAGATTTGGGTACTCACAAACAAAGGGGTTAACAAAATTGCCAATTACCCTGCAAAGCCAAGTGTTGCCAATTTTGATTATGGCAAAGATTTGCTTAGCGATGATATAAACAGCCTGTTTATTGACGATAGTACAGCCTATTTTGCCACAAACAAAGGCTTAATTCTATTTAAATACAACAACAAAAATATCAGTAGAAATTTGCCCAAGGTATATGTAACCTCCATTATTAAAGATAATGAACGGTTGCCGGTAAATCAGAAGAACTTCACTTTTGAAACCGGAAATAACACCATTTTATTCACCTTCAGTGCTGTAGATTTTACCACAAGCGACATTACCTATCGCTATCGTTTGAGTGAAAATTCTTCCTGGGTAGAAACCCGAACAAGGCGCCTCGATTTTTCTTCCCTGCAATCTGGCGATTATATTTTTGAAGTTTCTGCAAAAAGCCAGAACGGAAATTGGGGACCATCAGCAAAAATTGCTTTTTCTATTACCAAACACTTTTGGCAAAGCCTTTGGTTTTTATCTATTTTAATATTACTGGTGGCTTATATTTTTTATAAGGTTGCCGTTTACATCACCAGAAAGCAGAAAGACAAAGAGCAAGAACAGCTCTTGCTTAAAAATAAGGTTTTGATGTTGGAGCAGCAGGCTTTGCAAGCCATGATGAATCCACATTTCGTTTTCAATGTGATGAATTCGATCCAGCATTACATCAACACCCAAAATACGGCGTCAGCAAACCGAGTATTAACTGGCTTTGCCCGTCTAATCAGGAAGAACCTGGAGATTTGTACGAAAAGCTATATCACGCTTGAAGAAGAACTCGAATATTTAAATCTCTATCTCAAGTTGGAAAAAAATCGTTTTGGAGAAAAACTCAAATATGCTTTTACGGTAGATGAAGAAATAGACAAAGAAGAAACACTGATTCCGTCGATGTTATTGCAACCCTACGTTGAAAATGCAATATGGCATGGTATTATGCCAAAAGAAACGGGTGGTGAAATTCAAATTAACATCAAAATTAAGGATAACGATTATTTAAATATCGAAATTATTGATGATGGCATTGGCATTGATAACTCGTTAAAAAATAAAAGCGGAACGCATGTTAGTAAGGGAATGCAGCTTACCAGAGAAAGATTGAACCTGCTCGGCCAGATTGCAGCAAAACCTATACACCTCACCGTTAAACAAATGACTACCAATGGTACAATTGTATCAATAGCTATACCGTTAAAATAGCATTTTTACCGTTTACTCAATTATTAATACCACTCACTAAATAGAAGCAACTCAACATCCGCTTTAGCCTTAAACTTGTATTAGAAATAAACGATAGTGTTTATCAAAACGTTCTTATAGAATTGATATAGATATTTAATAACCTAACCTAAAACTATATCTTAATTCAGGTTTCATTTGTGTGTTGAAAGCGGTCTTGTTTTTTAAAAAGCGAGACCGCTTTTTTTATGTCCGAAAATTATATTTTTGTGTATGCCCAAATTTGATGTTACCAGACACGTGGAAGCCCTTATTTTCTCATCTGTTCAAAGTATAAGTGTCCAGGAAATCATATTGGCACTCAATGCTACTTCTGATCATGAATATCATGAAACGCATGTTTTCGCCAGCCTGGATTTAATCAAAGAAAAGTATAGTCACGATGATTTTGCTATTGAACTCGTGAATTTAAATAGTGGTTACCAGTTTTTAACCAAAAAAGAGTATCACGCCACAGTTAACCAACTCCAGTTACATCGATCGAAGAAAAAGTTAAGCCAGGCTGCAATGGAAACATTAGCTATTATCGCTTATCGCCAACCCATAACCAAGCTCGAAATTGAGCAAATAAGGGGTGTAAATTCTGATTACTCTGTACAGCGATTATTAGAAAAAGAACTAATTAGTATCGACGGAAAAGCAGAAACACCCGGGCGTCCCATATTATATAGCACCAGCAGTCTTTTTATGGATTATTTTGGTTTAAACCATTTAAATCAACTTCCACAGCTAAAAGATATCTCCAGAGAAGAGAATACGGTTGGAGAAAACGTTGAATAGTGCAAATTAATTTATTTGATTTCAGCTTGTTATTAAAAAAAGTTTTTTTGTATTTTTAAACTATAAAAGCAATTTTTATTTTTGTGTTATGAAAGCGCCAAAGAAACTCCCTACTAAGCCGACTACTAAGAAACAGGTAGACGAAGATGATGATCTTGAAGATGACGATATTCAAACTACGAAAAAGAAATCTCAAGATGAAGACGAAGATGATTTTGACATGCCATTAGATGATCTTGACAATTTCGACAACTTCGATGACGACGACGATGATTACTAATCATTAAAAAAACTATATATTTGAAGAAGCATCCCTCCGCTTGGTAGGATGCTTTTTAATTTTAAAATCTGCTCATGCAAGTTATACCAGTAAGCACTTCATCACTTAAAAAGGATTTCCTATCAGTTCCAAAAATTCTCTACAAAAACGACAAAAACTGGATCTGTCCGCTTGATAGTGAAGTAGAAAACGTTTTCAATCCTGAGAAGAACAATTTCTTTAATCACGGCAAGTGTACGCGATGGATTTTAAAAGATGATGCGGGGAATCTGATTGGTCGTGTTGCTGCCTTTATCAATGAGAAAAAGGCGTTTAATTATGAGCAGCCCACAGGCGGGATAGGTTTTTTCGAGTGTATTGATGATGAAAAAGCTGCATTTTTACTATTTGATACGGCAAAAAAATGGTTAACTGAAAATGGCATGAAAGCCATGGATGGACCAATAAATTTTGGTGAAAATGATTCCTTTTGGGGATTACTTGTAGAAGGCTTCACCCCTCCTTCTTTCGGGATGAATTATAATTTTCCTTATTACCAGAAATTTTTCGACGCATATGGTTTCGTAACCGAATATGAGCAATTAACTAACCACATCAATTTAACCATCCCATTTCCGGAGCGTTTTACCAAAATTGCCAACTGGGTTAGAAATAAACCAGGTTATACTTTCGAATATTTCAGTAAAGCCAACTCAGAAAAGTACATTAATGATTTAATGGAAATTTATAACGATGGCTGGCAGAATTTTGAAAATTTTGTTCCGATAAAAAAAGAAACTTTGCAAGAAAGTTTTAAAAGTATGGAACCTATTATGGATGAACACTTGATTCAGTTCGCTTACTTTAACGGAGAACCCGCTTCATTTGTGGTATTGATACCAGATGCGAACCAAATGATTAAAGGTTTTGATGGTAAACTTGGCTTAATCGAAAAATTGAGATTTGCTTATCGCCGTTGGGTTGGCGTAACCCGCATGAGGGCCATCGTAATGGGTACAAAACCTAAATTCCAAAAGCACGGCCTGGAATCAGTGTTATTTATCAGATTGGGAGAATATGTTTTACCTAAAAACCAATATAAAGAACTTGAATTGAGCTGGGTAGGTGACTTTAACGAGCAGATGCTTGCGATCCACAAAGCCACGGGGGCAACCTTTGGTAAAAAGCACTTAACGATGAGGAAGGTTTTTTAAATAAATAGTCGTCATTGCGAGGCACGAAGCAATCTTAATGCTGAGGGTTCAAGATTTTAGCTATTGTGTTAAGATTGCTTCGTACCTCGCAATGCCGAAAAGCTACATCCCCAATTTATCATAAAGCTCAATAACCTTCTTGCGAAGTTTATTGAGCTCTTCATCTTTTTCCAGAAGCTGTTGTTTTAGGCTTGATACATCCTCTGAAAATTCAGATCCAGCTGCGATTCCGGTAATTAATTCTGCCACTGAAATTTTAAACAATTTAGATATCTGAAGTAATCTGGAGATGTTTAAATCGGTTTGGCCTTTTTCTATTTTGCAAAATGCAGGAGTGGAAATTTCAAGAAGTTTTGCTACATCAGCCTGACTTAAGCCTGATGCTACTCTGCACTTCTTGATATGATCACCAATGCTTTTCATTAGTTCTTTAAAGACGCCGCTAACTCAGGCAAATCGAAACCTGCATAATTACCAGAGCTCATCATCAATAAGTTCGTATGCTGATAATTTAAACTCAGCAGGTATGCTTTAAGCTGTACGGCATCGTTAAAGAATTTCAATTTAGGGTTTGAGAATGCTTCCTGAACATCTTCTTCTGAAAAAGGTTTCATTCTTTTCTGCTCAAAGCTTTTTAAATCGATAAATACAATCGCATGATCAGCTTTATCCATTGCTCCGGCATATTCCTTTAAGAAATCTTTATTTAAACTGCTGAACGTATGTAATTCGATGCAGGCAACTAACTTCCGATCTGCAAATTGCGCTTTAACCGCATCAATTGTAGCCTTTAATTTTGATGGAGAGTGAGCAAAATCTTTATAAACATTGGTCGAATCATTTGCTGAAATTACTTCAAGACGTTTTGCTGCACCTGTAAACGATGCAATTGCAGTATCAAAATCTGCTGTACTAATATTTAATTGCTCGCAAACTAATTTTGCTGCATTTAGATTCATCAGATTATGATCGCCAAAGATCTTTAAAGCTGTTTTTTCAGGTAGCAAATAAGTAATTCCGTTCTCAATTTCATGTGCAGGAATTCCATAACCTATTTTGTTAATGTTTGCTTCAGAACGGGAAACTATTTCATTCAAGTCGGCATCTGCTTCGCAGTAAATCAAAGTTCCAGCTTCTTCAATGGTATCAATAAATTTCTCAAACTGCGAGGTATAATCTGCGTAGGTTGGAAAAACATTTATATGATCCCAGGCAATGCCGCTAATCACCGCTACATTTGCTTTGTAAAGATGAAATTTAGGTCTTCTATCAATTGGAGAAGAAAGATATTCATCTCCCTCAATGATCATTACCGGAGCGCCTTCTGTTACCTTAACCATCGTTTCGAAACCAGCGAGTTGGGCACCAACTAAATAATCAAAATCGCGATTATAATAGTTTAGCACATGTAAAATCATGCTTGTAATCGTTGTTTTACCATGACTACCACCAATTACTACTCTTAATTTGTTTTTACTTTGCTCGTAAATATATTCAGGATAAGAATAAATAGTAATGCCTAATTCTTGTGCTTTTAATAATTCAGGATTATCAATCCGGGCATGCATGCCTAAAATTACGGCATCAAGGTTACTGGAAATGCGATTTTCATCCCATCCCATTTCTGCCGGTAACAAACCATATTTATCTAAACGGGATTTAGCAGGTTCGAAAATCACGTCATCAGATCCTGTGATTTGATAATCTTTTTTATGTAAGGCAATGGCTAAATTGTGCATAGCACTTCCGCCAATCGCAATAAAATGTATGCGCATATTTATTTTTTGATGAAAGAACAAGGATCAAAGATTTTATGTACACTTTCATCATGATACGTTGTTCCTTAAGCTTTATTTCTTTATTTTTTCTCAAACTGAGCCGCGACCCAGTCGCCATTTTGCTTATGATCAAGGTATTTGATACCGTATTTAGCACACTCAGCAGTAATCATTCCTAAATCGGGATCGAGATAAAAACCACTAAAGAATATTTTACCTTCAGGCTTCAAAACTTCCGCATAGCGATGAATTTGATCCAGTAAAATGTTCCTGTTAATGTTTGCAAAAATGACATCATATTCTTCATTTGGAATCACTTCCTTACTGCCGCAAAGCGCTTTCAGATTAGTTACATTATTTAATGCAGCATTTTCTATGGTACTTTCATAACAAACATCATCGTAATCAATTGCAACCAGGCTTTCAGCACCTAATTTAGCAGCCAGAATAGCGAGGATTGCCGTTCCGCAGCCCATATCCAAAACCGCTTTGTCTTTTAAATCTGCAGCTAAAATATACTGGATCATCATAGTAGTAGTTTGGTGATGACCGGTGCCGAACGACATTTTCGGGTCGATTACAATTTCATAAGGGTAAGATGGTTGTGGCTCATGAAAGGTTGCCCTTACATAACAAACGTCATCAATAACCAACGGACTGAAGTTTTTCTCCCATTCGGCATTCCAGTTTTCATCTGCTACATCTTCTAAAAGATAATCGCATGCAAAATCATCAGCATACCGAAAAAGTAAACCTTTTAACTCTTGCTCAATGAAATTATCTTTGATAATGAACGCCGTGAAACCGTTTTCACTGTCTTCAAAAGTATCAAAACCTAAATCAGCAAGATCACTAATTAATAAATCTTGCTGAAAATCTTCGATATTTTCGAATGTAAATACTGCTTTTATATATTGCATTTAGCTATTTAAGGCTTTAATAATATCTGTAAAATCACGAGATTTTAATGATGCACCACCGATTAGGCCACCATCAATATCTTTTTGAGCAAATAAACTTGCTGCATTACCAGGATTACAGCTACCACCGTAAAGAATTGTAGTATCGTCAGCAATGTTGAAACCATAGCTTGCTTCAATTTCCGAACGGATAAATGCATGAATATCCTGAGCCTGCTCTGGAGAAGCTGTTAAACCTGTACCAATTGCCCAAACTGGTTCGTAAGCAATTACAATTTTCGAAAAGTCACTATCGCTTAAGCTGAAAACACCTTCAACCAACTGTTTTTTTAATACTTCGAAATAACTTCCATTTTCACGTTCATCCAGTGTTTCACCAATACAAAAAATTGGTGTTAAACCGTGTGTTAAAGCAACTTTTGTTTTTTCTGCTAACAAAGCATCGCTTTCTGCAAAATATTGTCTGCGCTCAGAGTGTCCTAAAATTACATACTCAGCACCTACGGATTTTATCATTTTAGCCGAGGTTTCACCAGTAAAAGCACCACTTTCTTTGTCGCTGATATTTTGAGCACCAATTTTAACATCGTTCCCACCTAATTTAGCTAAACTGTTTAAGTGAATAAACGGAGAACAAATGATAGCCAGTTGATTGCCTTTACGCTCATCTTTAACCATATTTACAATCTCACTGAATAACGAAACGCCTTCGTTATAATCTAAATTCATTTTCCAGTTTCCTGCTACGATTTGTTTTCTCATTGTATTTATTTTATTGGTTTGCTGATTTCTGAAGAAATCATAATTAAAATTAAAAGTTTCTGTGTGGAGCTGTTAATTCAAAAACTTTAGTTAAGATTTGTTTTTCGGTATCTTCTAAAAGTCTGTTTTTTCTTGCAAATACTTTTGCTGTTGTTTCGAACATTTTATTCAGTTTATAATGTTCAAAACCATCTGCACCACCCCAACTGAAATCTGGAATGTGATTTGGCGGTAAACCTCCGCCAAAAATATTGGCACTTACACCAACAATGCTTCCTGTATTAAACATGGTGTTGATACCAGATTTCGCATGATCAGCCATCACTAAACCACAAAACTGTAGGTTTGTGTTACGCATGGCTTTGTTTTCGTAATCGTAGAGCTTCACTTCGGCATAGTTGTTTTTTAAATTGGAGTTATTGGTATCTGCACCAATATTACACCACTCACCCAGTACCGAATTGCCTAAGTAGCCATCATGCCCTTTTGCAGAATTACCCCAAATTACAGAATTATTTATTTCGCCACCCGCACGGCTGTTAGGGCCAATGGTTGTACCTGAATAGATTTTTGCACCCATTTTGACAGATGAATTTTCACAGAGCGCAAAAGATCCACGTATTAAGCTTCCCTCCCAAATTTCGGCATTTTTACCTACATAGATTGGGCCATAGCCACTATTTAAAACGCTACATTCGGCTTTTGCACCTTCTTCAAAAAAGATATCATCGCCAAGCAACTGATTGGTGCTGCTTATCTTAGCTGAAATTCGCCCCTTGGTTAAAAGTTCAAAATCTTTCCTGATTTCGGCAGGATTATGTGTGAAAATATTTTCCGGATAAATGATTTTCAGAAAGTTCTGTTTATAATCGATTGGCCTGAGTTGTTGCTTAGCTTGTTCATATGTTAAACTTTCATTACATGCATAAGCAATTACATCACTGCCAGATGATAGAACTTCTCCTATTTGAAGTCCTGAAACAGCAGCCAGCAATTCATGATCAGGACATACGGCACCATTAATAAATAATTTTGCGTTTAATTTTGGAGCGTATTTTATCGAAAGATAATCTTGAGTGTTAAAACCGAAATCAGCATTTAAATATTTTGCCCATTTCTCTGCAATTGTTAAAATACCAATACGCAAATCAGCAACAGGCCTTGTAAACGTTAGCGGACGAAGAGACGCCCAGCAAGCATCATCAAATAGATTGATTGTCATAAGCAACAAAAATAAAAAAAGTCCCGATGCTTTTGGCAAAGGGACTTTAAAAAATGCTTTTTACAGCTAAAATTATTTCTTAGCGTAACGGTTTTTAAATTTATCGATACGTCCTGCAGTATCAACCAATTTCATTTTACCAGTATAGAAAGGGTGTGAAGTGTGAGAAATCTCTAATTTATAAAGAGGATACTCATTACCATCTTCCCATTTAATAGTTTCTTTAGTATCAACGCAAGATTTTGTTAAGAAAGCATATTCGTTAGACATATCTTTGAAAACAACTGGTCTGTAGCTTGATGGGTGCAAATCTTTTTTCATTTGAATATTATTTTAAGTTATTTGTGTGAAAGCATCAAGAACATTTTTGCAATTTGCTGGCAACAACGCTTATGACATTTTCTATTAGTCTTTTCTACCTCTATTTTAGAGGATGCAAATATCCTAATTTTATTTTTGATTTACAAGGGCGTGTTAAAATATTTTCTTTTGCTTTAATTTACTTAGTCAAATTTAGAAGGTTCGTTTTACCCAAATACCTAAAATACTTCTTTGTACCCACTGATAAGGTGAAATTCTGAACTGTATTTTATTAAAAATTGTTCTTAAATAACATGATTATTTCTAGAAACCGATTATCGTTTAATTTGATAAAAGACCAAAAGTAAAAAAAATTACTTGCTATATTTTTTCCAGGTTTCTATTTTAGCCATTTGTCGCTCCATGTAAGCGTCAGCAATTACTTCGGCTGAACTCCTGCCCTCGGCAGTTTCTAATAATTCTTTCAGTTTATATTGATCTACATCAGCTTTGTATAAAATTTGAATTAGTTTAGGGAAATCGTTATCGACCAAATAGGCAAACGCATCTATCATGGCTTCACGCAATTGATTGTCTGTGAGGTTTTCGTTGATATCGAAATCTTTGCTTATGATTTTAATAAGTGACACTGAAAGGTATTTTTAGATTATTATTGACCATTTAATTAGAGCTATGAAACACAAAGCTAAGTTAAATAAACCTGATAGAAACGAGCACGGAGTGTAACGAAGTAAAGTGGATAGCAGGACTGCAGAGGCAGTGAAAAGCTGAACCGGTCGTTTTCAACAAAAATTAAGGCAACAAAGTGATCGCCTATAACCATTTAATCTCCTGGCAAAGTTCTATTAATACGCCATGGGTGTTTTTTGGATGAACAAAACAAACCATTTTATTATCGGCTCCTTTTTTCGGCACTTCATTTAACAGCGTGAAACCATTGGCTTTGAGTCGTTCCATTTCTTCCAAAATATTATCTACAGCAAATGCAATGTGATGAATGCCTTCGCCTTTTTTTTCCAAAAACTTCGCTATTGTGCTATCTTCAGATGTAGCTTCTAACAATTCTATTTTATTTTCACCGGTTTTCAAAAATGCAGTACTTACCTGTTCTGACGCTACAATTTCTGTTTTGTAGCAGGAGGTATTTAGCAAAATTTCGTAAAGCGGAACAGACTTATTGAGGCTGTTTACGGCAATTCCAATATGTTCTATCTTGTTCATTGTTTTGAAAGGTTGGTTGAATGTAAAAATGCGTGTTTTCTCTATAACCTCATAGCTATTAATTATAATTGTTAGAAAACTTTTTTTGTATCTTTGTGATCATAATTAACAGAATAGAGATGAAACAGCCGATATATTTAGATAATAACGCAACAACACCTTTAGACCCTAGAGTGTTGGAAGCGATGCTACCTTACTTTACTGAGAAATTTGGAAATGCCGCAAGCCGTAATCACGCTTTTGGATGGGTGGCTGAAGAGGGAGTAGATTATGCTCGTGAGCAGGTAGCCAAATTAATCGGCTGTACTGAAAAAGAAGTAATTTTTACATCAGGCGCAACTGAGGCCGATAACCTGGCAATTAAAGGTGTGTTCGAAATGTATAAAGATAAAGGTAACCACATCATTACTGCGGTTACTGAACATAAAGCAGTTTTAGATACTTGTAAACACCTTGAAAAAAATGGTGCAAGAGTAACTTATTTGGGCGTTAAAGAAGATGGTTTAATTGACTTAGCTGAATTAGAAGCTGCAATGACTCCTGAAACGATTTTAGTGTCGATCATGTATGGCAACAACGAGATCGGTGTAATACAACCTGTAAAAGAAATTTCGGCGATTGCACACAAACATGGCGCTTTATTTATGACTGATGCAACGCAGGCAGTTGGTAAAATTCCGGTTGATGTAAATGCAGATGGAATTGACTTAATGGCTTTTTCAGCGCACAAAATGTATGGTCCGAAAGGCGTTGGTGCACTTTACGTTCGTAGAAAAAACCCAAGAGTTAAAGTAACTTCACAAATGGATGGCGGTGGCCATGAGCGTGGAATGCGTTCTGGTACATTAAACGTTCCTGGTATTGTTGGTTTAGGAAAAGCTTGCGAACTTTGCCGTTTAGAGATGGAAAGTGAAACTATCCGTTTATCAGCTTTGCGTGATAAGTTAGAGACCACTTTAAACAAAATGGAAGAAAGTTATGTTAATGGTAATACACAACACCGTTTACCACACGTAGCAAATATCTCTTTCAAATATGTTGAAGGAGAAGGTTTAATGATGGCAATGAGTGATTTAGCTGTATCTTCAGGTTCGGCTTGTACCTCGGCTTCGTTAGAACCATCATATGTTTTGAAAAGCTTAGGTTTATCTGATGATTTAGCACACTCTTCTATCCGTTACGGTTTAGGAAGATTTACTACTGAAGAAGAAATTGATCAGGCAATTGCGGTTACTCAAAAAGCAGTTAATCATTTAAGAGAACTTTCTCCACTTTGGGAAATGTTTAAAGAAGGAATTGACTTGAGTAAAATTGAGTGGGCAGAACACTAGTTTAAATTACGATTGTGGATTTAAGGGTTACGACTCTGACATCTGCAAGCAAATAAAAATATAAAATTTAATAATTTACGGTGAAGGGGCAATCTAAAATCGTAAATCTAAAATCTAAAATATCATGGCATATTCAGAAAAAGTAATTGACCATTACAATAACCCACGTAACGTAGGTACATTAAATAAAGACAGTAAATTTGTAGGCACCGGATTAGTTGGCGCACCTGAGTGTGGTGACGTAATGCGTTTACAAATTGAGGTTAGTGAAGATAATGTAATTACTGATGCTAAATTTAAAACATTTGGTTGTGGTTCGGCGATCGCTTCTTCTTCTTTAGCTACAGAATGGTTAAAAGGAAAAACAATTGATGAGGCTTTATCGATCGATAATATGGATATCGTTGAAGAATTGGCTTTACCTCCTGTAAAAATTCACTGCTCGGTGTTAGCAGAAGATGCAATTAAATCGGCCATTAACGATTATCGCGTTAAAAATGGTTTAGAAGCAATTGTATTAGAGAAATCGCATCACTAAACAGAATTTAGATTTTAGATTAACGAATTACGATTTGCTATTCGTTTAAATCTAAAATCGGAAATCTAAAATCGGAAATCAATATGATTACTATAACAGATAAAGCAAAAGAAAAAATCGTTCATTTAATGCAGGATTCAGAGATGGGTGCTGATTACTTCTTACGTGTTTCTGTAAAAGGCGGCGGTTGTTCTGGATTATCTTATAACTTAGATTTTGATAATGAGGAGCAAAAAGGTGATCAGTTTTTTGAAGATAGAGGAATCAGAATCGCATTGGATATGAAATCTTTCCTGTATTTGGCAGGAACTGAGTTGGATTTTACGGATGGATTAAATGGTAAAGGTTTTAACTTCATCAATCCAAACGCCAGTCGCAGTTGTGGTTGCGGTGAAAGTTTCTCCGTTTAAAAATTATTTTGTAAATATTTCAAAGACCCCGATTTCGGGGTCTTTTTTTTTTTGAGCTTTTTCCTTTTAGGAAAAATGCTGTTTTAGTAGCGTTAAATAATTTCTAAGTTTTGATATGAAAGTGACTATCAATTATCCAATACCTATGGTGGATAGTACATTTTTTAAATCAGCTAGCACACATCAATTTGCGTTTTTAAACCAAAAAGCATTATTATTGTTAATTATAACGAACACCAAATAAAAAGCAATGCCACTAATTAACGAATTTTCAACCGTCCCTACCCTGTTGAGAAATGTTGTAAAAAACATTCACAAGCCTGAAGAAACTTTTTTGATTCATAAACAAGGTTCAGAATGGGCAGAGATTTCATTTGAAGATACGCTAAAAAGAGCAGATGCTGTTTCGGCATTTTTTCTGGAAAAAGGAATAAAAAAAGGCGACCGGTTAGGTTTAATGATCGAAAATTCTCCCGAATATGTATATTATGATCAAGGCATTCAGCAAATTGGTGTTATTAATGTTTCCATATATCCCACTTTATCAGAGCAGGAAGTTGCTTATATTATTAATGATTCAGGTATAAAGGGAATTCTTGTTGGAAACAATTTTTTATACAGAAAGGTACTTAAAGTTGCATCAAGCTGTAAAGAACTGAAATATATCATCCCTGCTTTTAAAGATTTTGAAAAAGTAAATGTTCCTGCAGATTTAGATATTGAAATTATCGCCTTCGCTGACATATTAGCACTTAAGCATCAGGTTACTGCTGCTGAACGGGCGGAAATTGATCAATGCAGAAGCTTGGTTGAGCCAAACGATGTATCATCATTAATTTACACTTCTGGCACAACGGGTACGCCGAAGGGTGTAATGCTTACACACCGGAATTTTGTAAAAAATGTAGAAGTTTGTTTGCAACAAATTCCTGTAATAGATGAAACCGAAACTTTCTTATCATTCTTGCCTTTATCGCATGTATTTGAGCGTACCGCAACCTACCATGTTTGCTGTGCACAGGGCTGTAAAATAGCATTTGCGCAAAGTTTAGAACTATTGGCTAAGAATATGGGCGAAGTTCGTCCGACGGTGATGAGCTGCGTACCACGATTGTTAGAGCGTATCCACGATAAAGCCATAAAATCGGGAACTGCTGGTGGCGGAACTAAAGCCAAAATATTTACCTGGGCTTTAGAAACTGGAAATAAATATCGTATTGCAAAAGAAGCAGGTGAAAACCCAGGCTTAATTTTAGGGATAAAAAAAGCCGTTGCCGAAAAACTGGTGTTCAGCAAAATTAAAGAGAAAACCGGTGGCCGTTTAAAGTTTATGATTTCCGGCGGCGCAGCTTTGCCTAAAAACGTTGGTGAGTTTTTTGGCGACTTAGGCATTAAAATCCTTGAAGGCTTTGGTTTAACGGAAACCTCTCCGGTAATGTCGGTTACAGAATACCACAGGCAAGTTTACGGAACAGTTGGACGTGTTATCCCTGGAATCGAAGTTGGAATACAAGATGTTGAAAGCAAAGAAATCATTAATGTTCAAACACATGATACTTTTAATGAGGAATTTGAATGCGCTGAAGGTGAAGTGATTGTTCGCGGACATTGTGTAATGAAAGGTTATTTTAATAAACCTACTGAAACTGCTGAAGCCATTGACAAAGATATGTGGTTTCATACCGGAGATATTGGCCGCTTTTACAAAGGCAACCTCCAAATCACTGATCGTTTAAAAAACATGATCGTGAATGCCTACGGCAAAAATGTGTATCCAACACCAGTAGAAAATATTTACTTAAAAAGTCCGAAAATAGATCAACTATTTTTAATTGGCGATAAACGTGAATTTATCACTGCAATCATTATTCCCAACAGAGAAACATTGGAAGAGACTTTCAAACTCAAACCATCTTTTTTTGAAAATACAGACCCTTTTATCCGTGAGCAGGAAATTATCGATTGGATAGAACAAGACATCAAAAGAATTTCTAACGAACTGGCCAAGTTCGAGCGCATCAAAAACTTTAAAATTAAACGTAATCCATTCAGCATTGATGAAGGAGAAATCACGCCAACCATGAAAGTTAAGCGGAGAATCGTAGAAAAGAAGTATGCTGATGCGATTGACGAAATGTATGAAGAAGGTGTTGAGGCGGAATCTTAATGTCGTTCCTAATTATAATTAGAAAATATTTACATAAATCATTTCTTGTGCCTATCTTTTCTTCCTAGTATTTCCGTAATCAATCTGAAGATTTTTAAAGGCCTGAACTAAATGATCGTATTGCAACTCATCAGTTGATAAATATGGAATTTCAACACATTCTGTTAACATAAAAAACCAATCCTGACTTTTCTTTATTCTCCAGGAATAGCTATACTTAACAGATTTACTGGGAAAATTTAACCGAATTATACCCATCGGATTTGACCGAGTCTCTGAAACCTTTTCAAAAGATAAAATATCAGCAGGATTGAATTGATAGAGTACTCCACGGGTATCATTAGCATTATCTGATCCATAAAACCCTAATATAACGCGATCTTTCCGAGATACAAATCTTATATAATTAAATGGGGAGCGGTTTTCGATATTAGTAAACTTTATGTTCAAACCCTGATTAAGGATTGTATTGATATAAGAAGTTATTTCTTTCCGACTGCCAGATTGTGCGTAAATATTAAGCGATAGAATTGATAGGCATACGAGTATCAATTTAGATTTCATCTTCAATAATATAAATAAAACCGCTCAAAAGTTAAATTTTCTTTAAATTCTTTAAAATTTAGCTACCTTCCAACTGTCAGAATTAAGTCAAGTATAAAAGTTCGGCGATAGAGTAGCCTTCATAAACGGAGAAAGGCTGGGATTAAGCTTATGGTAATAATTAATAGTTTTGAAGAGTACAAATCATATTTGGACAAAGAAATTGGTGCCTCTCAATGGCATAAAATCAATCAGGAGCAAATAGACAAATTTGCAGAAGCCACATTAGACTTTCAATGGATTCATTGCGATCAGGAGAAAGCCAAATTTACTGGTCCTTTCGGATCGACCATAGCTCATGGTTATCTAACCTTATCGCTTATCCCCTATTTATGGAAACAAATTGCCGACATCCAAAATGTTAAGATGGAAGTAAATTATGGGATTGAGAAGTTTAAATTTAACAAACCGGTATTGGTAGATGATGAGGTTCAGTTACGGGCGAAATTAATTGCAATTTCTGATTTAAGAGGTATTACAAAAGTGGTGATTGAAGCCAATCTTGACATTAAAGGACAAACGAAAACTGCTTACACAGGGAATGTAGTTTTTCTTTATCACTTTAAATAAGCGGCTTTTAAAGTTTTACCTAAATGTCAAACATATTACTTAACCATATCCTCTTACTCGGCTAAAGAGTACAAAATACTATTATTAAACCTCTTGCAAAATTCTTACTTTTGCAAAAAATACCTGAAATGAGTATAGGATTATCAGAACAAGAAATATTACGACGTGAGTCGCTAAAACAATTACGCGAATTAGGCATTGAGCCTTATCCTGCAGAATCATATGAAGTAAATGTAAGTGCTGCAGATATTTTAGAAAACTACGAAAAGGATAAAACGGCTTATAAAACGGTAAGTTTAGCTGGTCGTATCATGGGTAGAAATATCATGGGCGCTGCGTCCTTTGCTGAAATCCAGGATTCTACTGCTCGTATTCAGGTTTATTTAAAAAGAGATGAGCTTTGTCCAGGCGACGACAAAACATTATATAATACCGTATTTAAAAAACTTTTAGATATTGGTGATTTCATCGGCATCAAAGGATATGTTTTTACAACCCAAACCGGTGAAATTTCTATTCACGTTACGGAATTTAAAGTTTTAGCGAAATCTCTTCGTCCGCTTCCAATTGTTAAACGCGATGATGAAGGAAATGTATATGATGGATTTACTAATCCGGAATTGCGTTACAGAATGCGTTATGTAGATTTAACGGTTAATCCAGATTACAAACAAATCTTCATCAAACGCAGTAAAGTAATTAACAGTATGCGTAATTACTTTGATAACCAGGGCTGGATGGAAGTTGAAACCCCTATCCTGCAACCTATTCACGGTGGTGCAGCCGCTCGTCCGTTTGCTACGCATCATAACACCCTAGATATGCCTCTTTATTTGCGTATAGCGAATGAATTGTATTTAAAAAGATTAATTGTTGCTGGTTTCGATGGTGTTTATGAATTCGGTAAAATGTTCCGTAATGAAGGAATGGACCGGACACATAATCCGGAATATACATCAATGGAGATTTATGTAGCCTATAAAGATTATATCTGGATGATGGCGATGGTGGAAGAATGTTTAGAAAAAGTAGCCATTGCAACCAACGGTTCTGCTGTAGTTAAGGTTGGAGAAAATGAAATTAATTTCGAAGGCCCGTACGAAAAATTAACCATGTATGGTTCAATTGAAAAATACACCGGAATTGATGTTTCAGCTATGACTGAAGAGGAATTGATTGAAACCTGCAAATCTTTAGGAATTGAAACCGACTCAACGATGGGTCGCGGTAAATTAGTAGATGAAATTTTCAGTGAAAAAGTTGAAGCGAATTTAATTCAGCCAACTTTCATTACAGATTATCCAATCGAAATGACACCATTGGCAAAAAAACACCGTTCATCAGAAGGTTTGGTAGAACGTTTTGAAATATTTGTAAATGGTAAAGAGATTGGTAACGCATATTCAGAACTGAACGATCCAATCGATCAAAAAGAGCGTTTTGAAGATCAGCTTAAATTAGCTGACCGTGGGGATGCAGAAGCTATGGCAATGGATGACGATTTCGTTCGTGCTTTAGAATATGGTATGCCTCCAACTTCAGGCCTGGGCTTTGGTATTGATAGAATTGTGATGCTAATGACTAACCAAAGCACCATTCAGGAAGTATTGTTCTTCCCGCAGATGCGCCCGGAAAAGAAGAAAATTGAATTAACAGCTGAAGAAACAGAATTATTTGGGTTGGTAACCGAAGGCGAACAATTACTCTTAACAGACGTAAAAGCAAAACTGACGGACTGGAGCAATAAAAAATGGGATACCACATTAAAAGCCCTAACAGGAAAGGGAATTTTGAAAGTGTCTAAAACAGATGATGGATTGTTCCTGTCGCATAAATAGATCGGTTAACAAAAACATAACATAAACTTAAAAGGCTTGCCAACAATTGTTTAGCAAGCCTTTTCTATATTTACGGTAATTGAAAATAAATACAATTACTTATGAATACTTCAAGTTTAGAAATTAACGAAAGAGAATACTGCATCAAATTAAGTAAAGATGCATTTGATTTAACCCTGGTTCGCCAATTGATAAAAAGAATCCAAGCCGAAGCGTTGTTCTTCTCCAGAGCGCAAGTTGAAGAAGATGATATCCTCAGCAAAAGATCTCAAAGAGAAGAACTGGAAGGTTACGACAGTTTGGAAGATAAGTAGGTTAAAAGTTACGAATGGATACTTTTAACCCTAAACTTTCACTTACTAATCAATATCTAACGTTCCCTCAACAGAATCGTCCATTGTTTTTCCGGTAATCACAGAAGCTGCCATTTTAAGGAAAGCTACTGCAGTACCATTTTTAGTATCCCAATAATAACCTTCGGATGGAATTACTTTAATCAGGGTAATGTTTGGATCTTCCTTGCCACCCTGAAACCAGGTTTTAATAAAAGGGCTCCACAATTCATCAATTTTAGCCTGATCTCTGCTGATTTCCGAAATGCCATAAATATTTACAAATCCAGAATGTGCACCCGCCTGGAAAAGTAAATGCGTAAATGGATCTGAAGAAATCTCATCATTTTTGTGACTATCTTTCATACTCATAAACCAAATATTACCTTCATCATCAACTTGTTGAATAGCCATAGGCCGAACGGATAACGGTACTCCCGTTTTAATATTAGTGCAAAAAAAACAACTTTCTGCTTTCCCTGCTAAATCACGCAGTTTTTCAATGGCGTCATTGCCACCTAAATCTTTAATATTGTCTTCTTCTTGAGTATTGTTAGTACTTCCTTCTTGTGATGTTGCCATAATGTAGATTTTTTTAAATACTACAAAAGCAAATCCATTTTGGTTTTAATATTTTGAAAAGCAGCCTGCTGCTCATCTAGAAGTCAGCCCTGCTATCACTATTATCTTTTTGTGTCCGTAACTTTAACAATTAATGTTATTGCAACAAAAAGTATAGCCGTTCTATCAGGTTTAAACATGTAAACCTGTGCTTATAAGGCAAAAGCCGATCAAAAATATTATGAATCATTTAAGAGCGATCTTTAAACTTCTTCTACAGAAAGTACTTTTTTAGCCAGCTTGCCAACAGTTAAGCCCTGAACAATGATAGAGAATACAACAACAAAATAAGTAATTCCAACCAGTAAAGGTTTGTATGGGCCTTCATCCATTGATAATACGAGTGCAATAGATACACCGCCACGTAAGCCTCCCCAAACCAGAACTTTTATAGTGCCGCTACTGAACTTATTTTTAAAAGGAATTAGCCTTACCGGAATATAAATCGACAGGAACCGGGAAAAAAGTACAATAAGAATGCAGCAGATTCCAATTAACCAGTAATCAGTAATGTTATGGATGATTAATAACTCAAAACCAATGAATAGAAATAGTATCGCATTTAAAATTTCATCAATCAATTCCCAGAATTTATTTAAGTAATCTTTAGTCACAGCCGACATTGCCGTACGTTTACCATAATTTCCAATCACTATCCCTGCCGCTACCATGGTTAGCGGACCAGAAATATGAATGGAATGAGCAATTAGATATCCACCCATTACCACCGATAAAGTAATCAGAACAGAAACTTTGTAATCATCAATTTTCCGCATGGCGTTTGAGGCACCTATACCTAAAAGTGTTCCTAACAAAAAGCCGCCAAGCGCTTCTTTAATGAGTAACCAGGAAATATTGGTAAAACTTAAGTCGATATCACTGCCTTGAGCCAGTTGAAGGATTACAGCGAAAATCACTACCGCTACACCATCATTAAACAGCGATTCGCCCGCAACCTTGGTTTCCAATGATTTTTTAACGTTAGCATCTTTTAAAACACCCATCACTGCAATAGGATCCGTTGGCGAAATTAACGCACCAAATAACAAAGCGTAGATAAAAGGTATTTGAAACCCAAACAACGGCGTGACGTAAAACAGCAAAGCACCAACCGCAAAAGTTGAAATCACCACACTTACAGTTGAGAATATAATTACTGGTGCCCTTTGTTCTCGCAAATCAACCAGGTTGATATGAATGGCACCCGCAAATAATAAAAAATTCAGCATAGCGCCCATTAACACTTCTGTAAAATCAACATCTTGAAGCAGCGTAGAAAAATGATCAAAAGTTTTAGGAAATAAACTGCCTGTAAATACCAAAACGATGGAGCTCAACATGGCAATAATCATGATTCCAATGGTAGAAGGAAGTTTTAAATATCGCAGGTTGAGGTAAGAAAAAAATGAAGCAAGTACGATGAGAACGGAGAATGAATAATATAATTCCATAAATATTTTAAAGGATCAGTAAATCCCCAAAATACCTAAAAATTTCGACTCGCCTAAATTAAATTTTAGATTATTACTTAATTAAGAAATACGCTTCATAAAAAAAGCCGGGATTTCCCGGCTTTCTGGTGTTTCTATTAATTTTATCTTACCTGTAACGAACTTGTTGTTGCTTGTCCATCATTCCCATCTGATCTTTCATTTGTTTGATTTGATCGGCAAGTAGTTTATTTTTATCTGCCTTTTTAGCTTCAGCAAGATACATAGTTGCTTCACGTTTGTTACGTTTTGCCATTGCAATACCTGCTAAACTTAATTTGGCAAGCGCAACATTATGTTCCATTTGCATCCCTAAGTTCAGTGCAGTTTTAAAATATTTTTCTGATTTTAAAGGTGCAGTTCTACTTTCTATTAAACCCACAAGTAAATTATAATAGCCATGCTGCACTTTAATTAACTGTTTCTCGTAATTTGTAATTCTATCTAAATAAGCTTTTGCTTTAGGCATGTTATCTTTTCTAAGAAACCATTGTGCTAAAAGCATATTCTCATTAAAGAAATAAGTAACCAACACAATTAACCCTAATAAGATGGCCACAATTCCCCAAGGCCAGAAACCGAAAACAAATAAAGCAACTGCGCCACCCAGTAAAGCAAACCCCGCGATTAATCTGATAATATTTGGCATAAAAATTTATTCTAATTATTTTTTTTGCAAATATCGTTTTTAAATGGCAGAAATTAGATTTTAAAATAATAATTTCAATAAAAATTTCACAGTTTAAACAATTCATCTAATTAATATGAAAATCCTCTTATCAATTACTTTAATCGCAATCGCCATGAATGTTTCTGCACAAGAAGTAAATAAAAAAATCCACGATCAGGCCAGAAATAAAGATGTTCTCATTAACGTTTGTACCAGAGAGGGCATTACTACTTTTCCGGAATTTAAGGAAATGTATGATCCACTTTATGCAGCTTACGTTCCTGATGCTGCAACAATGATCGAATTAAAAAAACTGGTCAAAAAAGAGAAAATTAAAATTGTATTCGGAACTTGGTGTGGCGATAGCAAAGTGAATGTTCCAAACTTTTTCAAAGTTTTAGATAACCTTCAGTTCAAGGAAAAGAATGTTGAAGTTATAGCAGTAGATGGCGCAAAAAAAGCGGAAAATGGTATTATTGATGGCTTAAACATTCAACGCGTACCCACATTTATTGTATATGATAAAAAAGGAAAGGAACTGGGCAGAATTGTGGAACATCCAAAAACAACGCTTGAGGGAGACCTGTTAGCCATTTACCAAAAGAAATCGTAAACATTTTTTTATGCTCATTAGTTAATAGCTAATACATAAACTAAATCCATAATACAATAAATTATGTCAGCTGCATTAGAACCAGGTTGGTTAGCCGTTTTAGAAGACGAATTCGAGAAAGATTATATGAAAAGCCTAAAGGCTTTTCTTCAGGAAGAGAAACAGAACGGCGCCACGGTTTACCCGAAAGGCGCTGATATTTTTAATGCACTAAATACTACACCTTTTAATCAGGTTAAAGTTGTAATTCTTGGTCAAGATCCATATCACGGTGCTGGTCAGGCACATGGCTTATCCTTTTCAGTTCAGCGTGGTGTAGCAGTACCTCCGTCTTTAAAGAACATTTATAAAGAATTGGAAACAGACATTGAAGGTTTTATAACGCCAAGCCATGGCCATCTAACATATTGGGCTGAACAAGGTGTGCTGCTTTTGAATGCTACATTAACTGTTCGTGCTTCAGAAGCAGCATCGCATCAAAACCGTGGGTGGGAGGTTTTCACCGATGAAATTATTAAAGCCCTATCTATCAAAAGGGAGCATCTGGTATTCTTGCTATGGGGAAAGTATGCACAACAAAAAGCGGCATTAATCGATCAGAAAAAGCATTATGTATTAACCGCGGCACACCCATCTCCATTCTCAGCATACAATGGTTTCTTTGGATCAAAACATTTCTCCAAAGCTAATCAGTTGTTGATCCAGAATAACCTTGCGCCTATCGACTGGAATTTGCCAGCTTAAGATGAAAGCTTATTTTATTAGCGGCTTAGGCGCTGACAAAAGGATATTTTCGAGATTGAAACTTGATCCTCAAATGGAAGTCATTAACATCGAATGGATCGCCCCTATCAAAAATGAATCGCTAAGCAATTACGCTAAAAGGTTGAGTTCTATAATTGATGTTTCGCATGATTTTATACTTGTAGGTGTTTCTTTCGGGGGAATGATTGCAGTGGAAATCTCTAAACTTTTAAAGCCTTGTTCTACCATTATCATATCTAGTACAATATACAGCCAGGATTTACCCTTGCTTTATCGCTTTGCTGGTAAACTTCAGTTAGTCAAATTAATTCCTTCCTGGTTGATCAAATCATCAAATTGGCTTACCCAAAATTTCTTTTTTGGAACAAAATCAGTTAGTGAAAAGCAATTACTCAGCAAAATTATAGCTGATACTGATTCTGGATTTTTAAAGTGGGCTATCATTAGTATTTTGAGCTGGAGAAATAGCGTTAGGCCAAATAATTTATACCACATTCATGGCACAAATGATAGAATTTTATACTCAAAATCAGCTAAGCCCGATTTCGTGATCGAAAATGGAACACATTTTATGGTTTATCAAAACCCGGGAGAAATTTCAGAAATTATCGACAATTTAGTTTTAGCAAAGACAAACGGATGAAACTAGTTGGTCGCACTAAAACTAGCGGTTAGCAAGCAGAATAGCCGCTTAGCAGTCATTTTTCCAAAGGCTTGCGGATTAATACTCTAAAGGCACAATAGGCTCTTTTTTCGTAGTCGACATAATCATCATCGTTTGAAAAGTTTTAACCACGGAAATTTTGCTTATTTTCTCCATAATTAAACGTTCGTATGATTTTATATCTTTCACATAAACTTTAAGCAAAAAATCTGCCTGACCAGTTACATGATGACATTCAGTAATCTCTTTAATCTGATTAACCTCATCTAAAAAGATTTGAATGGTATTGTTTTTATGAAAATCTAACTGAATTTGGATAAATGTTTTAATTCCTAATCCCAATTTTTCTTCATCTACCAGGGCATGGTAACTTTTAATGTAACCAGCCATCTCCAATTTACGAACGCGTTCTAATGTAGGCGCTGGCGACAAGCCGATTTCTTGTGATAAAAGCAAGTTGGTAATTCTACCATTCTCTTGTAAGATTCTTAAAATTTTAAAATCAATTTTATCTAATTCTGATGCCATATAAATTCAAAGGTATTGAGAACACAAACATAACCAAATTATATTTTATATTTTAACAAAATTTATCTAATATATTTTAAAGATTTTTTTTTAGATTTACCTAAAAATAAAATTAGATAAATATAAATGCAAAGTTTTACCGAAGAAAACTATCTTAAAATCATCTATCATTTGGCAGAAAGTTCAAACAACGTTCAAACTAACGCCATAGCGGAGCAAATGCAAACCAAACCCGCCTCGGTCACAGATATGATTAAAAAGCTTGCAGAAAAAGGCTATGTAGATTACGTAAAATATCAAGGCGTAACGCTGACCGAAAAAGGAAAAAATGCCGCTATAGATATTGTGCGTAAACACAGGCTTTGGGAAGTTTTTTTGGTAGATAAGCTCAACTTTAAATGGGATGAAGTTCATGATGTTGCGGAAGAATTGGAACACATTAAATCAGAAACATTAATTGAAAGATTAGACGAGTTTTTGGGCTTTCCTAAATCAGATCCCCACGGCGATCCGATACCGGATAAAAACGGGCGGTTTGCAAAAACGCATTTTACTAAACTAATTGATCTAAAAGTTGGCGACGGGGGAACGATAACCGGAGTAAGCCAACACAGTTCTGCTTTTCTAAAACTATTGGAAAAATTAGGTTTAACGCTTGGCAAACAAATTCAAGTAAATGATGTTACGGATTTCGATGGTTCAGTAGAAATTCTGGTAGCCGATAAACAGATTAATATTAGTAGAGAAGTTGCAAAGCACATTTTAATTAGCAGTAATGGCAAAAACTGAATCGTTAAGTGAAGTACACCAAAGTGTAAGTACAGATAAGCGAAAAGGCTGGAGAAGGATTTTGGCATTTATCGGACCGGCGTACTTAATTAGTGTTGGTTACATGGACCCGGGAAACTGGGCAACAGATTTAGCAGGTGGCAGTAAATTTGGTTATCAGTTGATTTGGGTGCTACTCATGTCAAATTTGATAGCGCTGTTACTACAATCACTTAGCGCCAGATTGGGAATTGTAAGAGGATTGGATTTAGCGCAGGCCTCTAAACACGCCTACCCACGTTGGGCAAACATCCCTCTTTTTGGCTTGGCGCAAACGGCAATCATCGCCTGCGATTTAGCCGAAATCATCGGTATGGCAATTGGTTTGCAATTGCTTTTCGGCCTTCCATTAATTTGGGGCATTTCAATCACCATTTTTGATACCATCTTGCTTCTTTTCCTGCTGAATAAAGGCATGAGAGCGATGGAAGGTTTTATCGTTTCGATGGTTTTCATCGTCGGATTATCCTTTCTTGTGGAAATGTTTATTGTTGAGCCTTCGCTAAAGGAGGTTGTTAAAGGTTTCGAACCTTCAGTATTGGGTGGCGATGCACTATATATTGCGATCGGAATTATTGGAGCGACAGTGATGCCTCATAACCTCTACCTGCATTCATCATTGGTGCAAACCAGAAAGATAGAGCGTACGAACAAGGGAATTAAAGAAGCTTTAAAATTTAACCTGATTGATACCACTGTTGCCTTAAATCTCGCCTTCTTTGTGAATGCTGCAATTTTGATTTTAGCTGCAGCAGCATTTTATAAAAATGGATTGCATGAAGTTGCAGAAATTCAGGATGCCCATAAATTACTTTCTAATATTTTCGGTGATGTTGCTCCTGCCCTGTTTGCTATCGCACTAATCGCTGCCGGACAAAGTTCTACCGTTACCGGTACCTTAGCAGGACAAATCATTATGGAAGGGCATATCAATTTAAGAATACAACCTTGGTTACGTAGATTAATTACCCGCCTATTGGCCATTATCCCTGCATTTTTCACCATCCTTCATTACGGCGATGACGCATTAGGGGGCTTGTTGGTGTTAAGTCAGGTGGTGTTAAGTTTGCAGTTGGGCTTCGCCGTGATTCCACTAATCCATTTCAATTCAGATAAAAAACTGATGAAAGACTTCGCCATTAAAACCTGGGTAAAGGTTTTGGCCTGGGCAAGTGCTTTCGCCATTGTTGCACTAAATGTTAAATTGGTGATTGAAGAGATAAGTGGCTGGGCAAAAGATGCCAATACCTGGTGGATTTACGTGTTTGTTTTTCCAGCGTTAATTTTTATTGTTTTCTTATTGCTGTATGTGTTTTTTCACCCGATGATTGAGAAAAAGAATCGTGAACGTCAAATGGTTCCACATGGAAATGCTTTGGATATTGGGAAAATTGAGAAGATCAGCTACTCGAAAATTGGTATCGCTGTTGATTTCTCTAAAAATGACCGAAATACTATTCGCCATGCTTTAATTCAAGGAGGAAAAGACGCACATTATTTTTTAATCCATGTGGTCGAAACTGCCGCCGCCCGTTATCACGGAAACGACGTAATGGATCATGAAACGCAGAGCGATCGCGAAAACCTGGAGAAATACAGAACAAATCTTGAAGACCTGGGCTATGATTCTACTGCTTTCATAGGCTTTGGAAGTACCGCAAAATCAATAGCAGAAATTAGTAACAAGAACAACATTGAACTGTTGGTAATGGGCGCTCACGGTCACAAAGGCCTAAAAGATTTGATTTTTGGTACAACAGTAGATTCTGTTAGGCACAAAGTAGATATACCGGTTTTAATTATTAGGTAATTATTTTTTTAAGGCTGGCATTAGCTTTTTAATTCCACCATCACCAGCGTTATAAACCAAAAGTTTTCCGGCAGGAGAATACAGGTACATCGCCGGATACATTTTCGGCAAAAACGAAGGAATAAAAAGCTGATTTTTATCTTGCAAAATCGTAACGTTAGGCTTAGTATTTAATCCTTTTGCATAAGTATTAAAAAATTGTGGAATGATATAAGCCTCATCCAGAGTGATCATATAAATATTTACATCCTTAAACTGGGCGTAGTTGGTATTCAGCAATTTAGTTTCTCGTTGACAATGCTCGCAAGTACAATCAAAAAGGATAAAAAGATTTTTTTTACCAGGAACCAAATTTTTATTAGAAAATGCTTTACCATCTAATTTGAAAAATGTGAACTGTGGCAATATCGTAGGTTGTTGAGCTTTTAACTGTAGGGAAACAAATAGCGATAACACTAAAATGAGGATTCTGAACTTCATATTTACTTTTAAAAAATCAAACTTAAATAATAATTTTCACCCAAGTGATAATTCATTTAGCTTTTACAAACAGATGAACTTTTTATTTGTTGACAATACCTGATGCCGAAATAAAGAAAAACAAAATTATAACATCAAATTTTAAGATATTTGCAGCCCGGCATTTTTGCTGAATTAGATCACGTAGATTTTATCTACCAATAACATACTTCAATTTTGAAAAACGATATCAATATAAAAAACAAGAGAGCATATTTTGATTACAATTTACTAGATAAATATGTAGCAGGAATTGCTCTTTTAGGAACAGAAATTAAAGCGATTAGACAGGGAAAGGCTAACCTGACAGATGCATTCTGCATGTTTATCGGGGGCATTTTATATGTAAGAAATCTTCATGTTTCTGAGTATAGCCACAGTTCGTTTTACCATCATGATATTAAAAGAGACCGGGCTTTGTTACTTCAAAAGAAAGAACTTAGAAAATTACGTTTAAAAGGTGAAGAGAAAGGCTACACCATTGTGCCATTAAGAATTTTCATTAATGAACGTGGATTTGCAAAAATGGAAATTGCCCTGGCTCAGGGTAAAAAAGAATTTGACAAACGGGATAGTATTAAAGATAGAGATACTAAACGCGAATTGGATCGGGCGATGAAAAGGTAGTTTAGTCTCCATTCTAAGATTTTAACTTTAGTTAAAACTGAAATTGCCAAGCACTACCAGGCCTGATCGCCAACCAGTGGCACAAACCTAAAGGTATCTAAAACTATTTTTTCGTAATCTGTTTCGCTAACGCGGATGACCGTTACCATTTTTTGCGTTTTTTCATCACCAACGGGAATAACCAGGATACCACCGATTTTTAACTGCTTGAGTAGAATCTCTGGAACCAGCGGCGCCCCTGCCGTTACGATAATTTTATCATAAGGTGCATGTTTAGCAATCCCCTTTGAACCATCACCGCAAAAAAATGTAGGTTTGTAACCCATGCCCGGAAGAACCTGAATGGTTCTGTTGTAAATGTTCTCTTGCCTTTCAATGGTAAAAACCTCCGCACCGAGTTCCATTAAAATACAAGTTTGGTATCCAGAGCCTGTTCCAATTTCCAGCACTTTATCGCCTTTTTTGATGTGCAATAACTCACTTTGATAAGCAACAGTATAAGGTTGAGAAATGGTTTGTCCATCTCCTATCGGGAAAGCTATATCTTTGTAAGCCTGATTCCAAAATGTTTCATCGAAAAAGAAATGACGCGGCACTTTGCCTATAGCTTCTAATACGCTCCTATCTTCAATTCCACGAGATTTCAGTAATTCAACTAACTTCTTTCTCGCACCACGCTCTCGGTAATTATCAACAAATTTATAGGCCATGAAGTCTCAAAATTAGCTTTTTTAAACATTGTTACAAGATAAAGAATTCAACATTAACCTAACTTGCAGTAAATCAAAACTAAAAGGTTAAGTTTAATATTGGCACAGAAAACATCAATGTGTGTATTACAGAATTAATTTTTACTTTTGAGATCAATTGCGATAGCGCTTTGCCAACATCATATATGAAAAAAATATTACTTATTGTTTTTATCACCTGTCTTTCGAATATAACTAATGCTCAAACCGGAGCTGATTATAACTATTCAGTTTCTTTAAGGAGTTTTAGTCTAATGCAATTACCAAAAGTGTTAAATCAAACAAATACCCAAGATTATACGAAAATGTATGGAAATGGTGGTATATTAAAATTTAATGACAATCAGATAAGCTATAGGATAAGTGGCAACTATTACAGAAGTACCGATTTTCAGTTTCAGAACACGTGTGAAACTTGTGAAATAGGGCGAGGAAAGATAACTGATTACTCTTTCAAAATTGGTTTCGAAAAAAACTTTAACTATTCACGAATCCAACCCTATTTTGCTTTTGATTTAGGGTATCGATCGAATCGATTTACCGGAACCCTTAGGCCGGCTGATCCTATTGTAGGCAATACAAATCAGTCAGCCGATGCTACGAAAAATGGGATGGTAATTACTCCTTCTTTAGGCTTTAAAATCAACATCATCCCAAATTTATCGATTTTTGCGGAGAGCAGTTTAGATTTTAATTACTCATATGAAAAACAAGACATCACACCTTCCAACCCGGCAAACAGAACCGTAAATACTTATACTAAATGGGAATTTTTATTAAATCCTGTTTCGGCTGGCATTCAGTTCAACTTCAACAGTAAAAATTAATACGGGTCTACATCAATCTGAGTAAAAACACCCTTAAATTCTTTGGTGGCATTAAACTGTGTAAGTGTTTCCCTCAAAGCATCTTTTACTTTTTGTATTGCAGTATGTTTATCTGCCTTTATAATAATCTGCTTGATGTAAAGGTTACGAACACGGCTAATCAGTGGCTGCTCTGGCCCTAAAACCCTTTTACCGAATTTAGCTTTTAAGATATTTGCCAGACTCAACGCAGCATGATCTAAGACGTGAGAATCCTTGTGCTTAATGTAAAGGAATATCATTCTTGAAAATGGCGGATACTGAAATTTTTCACGTTCAGCAATCTCATCATTATACATTCCTTCGTAATCATTATTTACAACTTGCTTAATGATTCGGTTATCTGCATCATAAGTTTGAATGCATACATTGCCCTGGTCTGCTCTTCTGCCAGCTCTTCCTGCCACCTGAGCCAGAAGCTGAAAACTGCGTTCGTAAGCTCTAAAATCAGGATAACCTAAAAGTGTATCAGCATTGATTACGCCTATTAAACTTAAATTATCAAAATCCAAACCTTTAGCCACCATTTGTGTGCCGATCAGAATATCGGTTTTTTTCTCCTGAAAATCAGTTAAAATTTGCTGCAAACCGTTTTTGGTGCGTGTGCTATCCATATCTAAACGGGCAATCGTAATATCCGGATAAAGCAACTTGAGTTCTTCTTCAATACGCTCGGTTCCGAAACCTTTTTGTTCGACATGTACTGAGCCACAGGCCGGACAAATAGTTACACTGCTCTGCTGATAGCCGCAGTAGTGGCAGTGCAATTTACCGCTACTTTTGTGGTAGGTTAAACTTACATCGCAATTGACGCATTTGGGCGTATAGCCGCAAGTGGCACAAATCAAAATAGTTGCATATCCTCTTCGGTTTTGAAAAAGGACAATTTGCTCCTTTTTAGAAAGCGCCAGATCGATGTCCTTAATCAATACACTGGAGAAATACGAAACCATGGTTTTCCTTTTTGTTTCTTCCGAAATACTCACCACTTGTTGGTTTGGCAGCTGCACTCCGCCAAAACGTTCTTTCATTTCAACCAAAGTGTATTTACCTTGCAAAGCATTGTAATAACTTTCCAGTGATGGTGTGGCGGAACCCAAAATCACCTTAGCCTGATGCAAGTGCGCTAGATAAATTGAAGCATCTCTTGCCTGATATCTTGGAGCCGGATCATATTGTTTGTAAGAAGGTTCATGTTCCTCATCTACCACAATCAGCTTCAAATGCTGAAAGGGAAGGAAAACTGCTGATCGTGCGCCAAGAACAACCTTGTAAGCGCCGGTTCTTACTTTATTCCAAATCTCAACCCTTTCGCTATTATTAAATTTAGAATGATAAACACCAATTGCGTTGCCAAAATAGCGTTTTATACGTTCTACAATTTGCGTTGTTAGCGCAATTTCTGGCAACAGGAATAAGACCTGGCCATCAGTATTTTGAATAACCTCTTCGATTAACTTAATGTAAACCTGCGTTTTTCCTGAAGCGGTAACGCCATGAAGCAGTACCACATCTTTCTCTTCAAATGCATTTTGAATTTTGACCAATGCCTCCTTTTGACCATCATTAAGTTGGAAATTTACATTAAAGGCTTCATCATGAGCTGCCAATCTGCTCACCGGTCGTTTCATCACTATAAAAACCTCTTTATCGGTAAGTGCTTTAAGTGCTGCAGGTCCGCAATTGCTTTCTTCTAAAAGTTGTTCTTTTGAAATAGGAAGATTTGATTTTTGTAGTTTAAGATAAGCAAGTAAAGCATCTAACTGTTTGGGTGCTCTCTCCAGAACAGAAAATAACTGTTTTAGATTTTCCTGATCCGTGTAAAAATCATTCAATAGAACGAACGACTTTAATAAGGGCTTGTATTTCTGTACAACTTCTTCTGCTACCAGAACAAGCTCTTTATCCAACAAATCGTTGATGATCGGGTAAACTGTTTTTTGTCCTAAAAGTTTTGAAACATCATTAACAGTAAGCCTCTCCTGCGTTTTTAATGCAGAAACAATTATTTCTTCTTTTTCTGTAAGGCCAATTTCGTCATTAAAATCATCGCGAAGAATGAGAATGGTTTCGCTTGCAAGTTTTAAACTGGCTGGTAAAGCGGCAGACATGACGTCGCCCTCATTGCACATGTAATAATTCTTCATCCATTCCCAAAACTTCAACTGAGTTGGGGTGACTACCGGTTCTGAGTCAATGATATCGATAATGTATTTCGCTTCGTATACTTCAGGTGGCTTGGTAGAAATTCCACTGATTAATGCAGTATAAATTTTATGTTTGCCAAACTGAACCACAACTCTTTTACCTATTGCAACCTGGTCATTCAAGTCGAAGGGTACCCGATAAGTATAATTTATCGCCAAAGATAAAGGCAAAATAACTTCTACAAAAAGTGTTTCTCTCTCTGCAAAAATATCATTTCCGAAACTATCCATTACTTATCTTTAAAAGCTGCAAAAAACAACATGATCCATCCCAATACGAACAATAACCCGCCGATTGGTGTTAATGGCCCAATTAAATTAATGAAATCTAGGTGTAAAATACTCCGGGTGGCCAGTAGGTATAAAGATCCTGAGAATAAAATTATTCCGAAGGTGAAACAGAAGTAAGCGATATTGATCAGCTTATTTCTATACCTGGCAAAAGTAGAAAGATATAAAAGAGCGAAAGTATGATAGAATTGATAATCAACTCCTTTTTGCCAAATTTCCATTGATGAGTTATCTATTAAAGCCTTTAAGCCATGTGCACCAAAAGCACCTAGTAAAACAGCCACTACACCAAAAAAAGAAGCAGTAAGTATAATTCGTTTATTCATATATTTTTGCTTGAAGCAATCGCTAAATTAATAAATTGGCATAGAACTTCGCTCTAATCAATGTAATAAATTAAATTTGTTGCACAGCAAATGAAAAAGATCATAATTTTAATAGTTGCCTTATTAGTCGGTATTGTTTTCATGACGTACCTATATTTTTCAAAATTAGGACAAGAAAATAATGCAAAAGATTTAGCGCTTCAGTCTGCTACCAATAATGCCTCATTGGTGGTATCTTTTCAAAATGACAAAAGTTTTTATGAGATTATAAAAGCTCAGAATCTTGTTCAGCAGGTGTTAGGGGAAGAAAAAACCAATTTTTTAACCGAATTAAAAACACTGATTATTGATGATAACGGATTGAACAGTTATATTAAAGATCAAAACATTTACATTAGCCTGCTTCCAGATTCGAACCAATCACTTAATTTTTTATTAACTGTACAAATTAAGCCTGAAGAAGATGTGAACAAGCTTAATACCCTCATCAAGTCGAAAAAATACATTTCATTAATTAAAGATGATTTATATCGAATTAACCTGAACGATACCATCTCGGCTTATGCGCAGATCAAGGATAGAGTAATTACATTTTCCACTTCATTAAAATTAATTAAGGATGCAGCTGTACGCCTGTCAGAAAATCCATTCACAGATTATATTAAAGAGCATAGTGGTGCGGCAAAAAGTGCCTTGGCACAGGTTTACCTTAATTTCAATCAGGCGCCTTTATTATTGAAGAATATCTTGTTAGGAAATTTAAACGGAAATATTGCATTCATCAATAAACAGAATGGTTTTGCTTCATTAAGTTACAATTTCAGTAAGGAACGAATTCTCTTTAACGGAAACACCACGCTAAAAAATGAAGATAGTTATCTGAAACTTTTTGAAACGAGTGCAGCCCAGGTTACCAATATTCAAAATATCTTACCAGATAATACGGCTAATTACACCATATATGCTTTTGAAGATTTTCCATCATGGTATAAAGATTTTATCCTCTTTCAAACGCAAATAAAAGACAGCGATCGAGCAAAATCAATTATTAATGATGTTAAAAATCAATACCGTACAGATCTAAATTCAATATTCCCGATTTATACTAAAAATCAGTTTGCAACATTTCAGTTAAGCACTACAGAAAAGTTAGCTACCATTCAACTTAGCAACGGAGAAAAAGTTAAGCAACTTTTGTTAGATGTTAGTACAGATTACAATGAGGATATTAAAATTTTTAAATCTTCCAATATCCTCTACAGTTATTATGGAGAGGCCTTTAAACATTTCAGCAGACCATATTATATCATCATTGATAACTACATGGTTGTGGCTAACAACGCCAGTACTTTACAATCCTTTTTAAATAGTTACAAAAATAACAAACTGCTTATTCAGAAAGCTGATTATCTTGATGCCATGAATCAAATTTCGTCGACATCTAATATTACATATTATATCAATCTGAAAAATTCGAGCGATATTTTACGAGATAATCTATCTTTAAAATATTACAAGCACCTTCGGGCAGATAGTGGCTTGAGAAGTTTTGATACGTTTTGTTATCAACTCGTTGCTGATCAAAACAAATTTATTACTAATGTACTGTTAAACAAATATGTACAAGCTTCAATACCAGATTCGCTAAGTATTCGTTAATAAGAAAATTGCCAGAAACCTAAATTATACATGAAGAAACTCTTACTTGCCTTAGTCATTATCGCCAGCTTCAAAAATGTAAATGCCCAGCAGTATGCGCTTTTTGGCACAAAAACCATGTTTGACGCTTTCGAAAATCCATCTCAAAAATCATTCACGCTGGATTCATCGAGAAAATTCTCTTCTAATTTTTTTCTCCCTTATTTTGGAACAAATGCTGCAAACAGAGGCAACTCATCTTATTCTGTCAGAAGAATTTCTCAGGCAGGAGTTTATGATACTGAATCCCTATCCATTGGTAACGGCGAGATCAATAATCTATATACCAACAGCAATATTTATGTAGCAACTTTTAGATTATTCAAATCGTACAAATATCAAAAAGAAATGGGTTTTGCCTGGCAAATCCGATCTGATGCGCACATCGATTACACAAATGAAACCCTTGCTATTTTCGATACCTTTACCCGCTTCCCTACAAATACCGATCTAAGGGATATATTTAACACAAAAGGCTATCAGCAAGCTTATCACCAATTTAGTTTTTCTTACCGGGAGAATTATAACAAAAGACTTGCCTTTGGTGCCAAGGCGAGTTTATTAAGTGGAATTGTATATACAGATTTAAATATCGCTCATTCAAATTTGTATATCAGTCCTGAAACAAATTCATTATTAATTGGAGTAGATGGAACCTATTCAAGCAACTTCTATGATTTAGATGAAGTTGATAAGAAAACATTTTTTCCTAACTTCAAAAACCCTGGTTTATCTCTTAGTTTTGGCACAAATTATACCAGCAAAAAAGGCTTGTTTTTAATGGCCAATGTTAAAGATCTTGGTTTCATCTGGTGGAGAAGCGGAACTCAACGCACAACCGTGAATACGCAAAAATTCATCGAAGACCTAAACGATAATCAATCAAACACCAATCAAGAGATTAAAGATATTTTTCTGCTCTCTCAGCAAAGCAAAAAGTTTTTGGCAGCTACAAACGCAAAGCTTGATGTTTATGTTTCCAAAACCTATGGTTTTTACAAACCCGGGCTCGTTGTATCTAAAAATCTGTTTTATAAAGGTGGAGATATTGCGTTTATAAATACTTTCAATTATAATAATCTTTCTGCAAGTGTTACACCGGTTTATAATCTAAACAATATCTTTATGGTTGGATTACAGGGCAAGTACCAAACACCTAATTTTGAACTTTTTGGTGGCACAGACAATTTATTTTCTACCGTAAACCAGGCAAGAGGAATCATCAATAGTACTGCAGATGTGGGTAAGGGTCCGAATGGTGCTTCGATTTACATGGGTATCGGAATTAAGTTCGGGAATGTGGTAAATCATCCTCAATTCAGCGATACTATGCCTGGCATTAATGATCAAAACGAAGGCAGCTTCTTTAAAAACTTGTTTTCAATTTTTAAAAGAAAATAATCAAACTTTCTTTTTAGGTTGTGTAACTACAAAATCTTTTAAATAAAAAGGCTCGAAATAAGCAATATCTTCAAAATCAGATCGTTGAAAAGCTTGATTTGCCAACAATGACATATATTTCGCTGAGTTAAAATTGGCTTCACTAAAACTTGCGTTAGATTGTTGCAAAGTTTCTACGCATTTTGCAGCGCCATCTCCTAAAAAGGTAATCTGATTAGTTGCCAGCAAATTAGCGAAACTTGTTTCATCAATAATTTTAGCAGAGGTAGGTTCTAAAGCATTCAATTCAGTATCAAAAACAGCGGTGTAAACCTCCATCCTTCTGGCATCAATCATTGGGCATATTAATCCTGAAAGTTGATTTTCGGCAATAAAGCCAGCTGCCATCATTTTTAAGGTTTCGATGGCAATTAAAGGTTTATCTAGGGCGTAACACAAACCCTTAGCGGTAGATACTCCAATTCTTAAACCGGTATACGAGCCAGGGCCTTTGCTTATGGCAATTGCATCTAAATCTTGATAGGTGAGTTTAGCGGCATGAATTACATCCTCAATAAAAAGTGTTAAGTTACTGGCGTGAAGATTTTGCCCAATTTCTTCTTTTACACAAATTGTTTTTCCATCAATTGATAATGCAACTGAACAAACCTGAGTAGCAGTTTCTATTTGAAGTATCGTAGCCATGCGGCAAAGATATTAAAAATTGTAAAATGGATTTAGGAGCTGAAAATCTTAATCAGAAATTAAAATCTATTACAAACTAAAGACGCTCTGAAGAAAGGCATAATGATAGGTCCACCAATCCAGCGAAGGAATTTATTAAGGTACCGGATCATGCCCATGCGCTCCCCAGGGATGACAACGACCAATACGTTTTAGCGCCATCCAGCCACCTTTAAATGGACCGTATTTGCGGATAGCTTCGATTCCGTATTGCGAACAGGTAGGGGTAAATCTGCAGTTTGCTCCCAACATGGGGGAAATGGCATATTGATAAACCTTGATCAAGCCTAAAAAAAACCAGGAAAAAATTTTATTGATCAGCTTCATTAGGAAGAACTAAAGTTTTAAAACGCTTGAATGTAGCTAATAACTTTTTTTCAATAAAAGTAAATTCATATTTTTCTTTTCCAACAAATTGTATTGAGAAAAGCAACAGGCCTTTATCTGTAGGTAACTGAGTATAGAAAGATTCTTTTTTGTTTAGACGATAGGCTTCGCGGATGCGACGTTTAAGCAGATTGCGGTCTACGGCTCGCTTATATCTCTTCTTCGGTACATTGATTACAACTTGTGCCTGAACACTTGAAGCTTCATCAACAAAAAGGTAAGAGATACGAAATGGGTATAATAAAAAAGAAGAACCGTTTTTAAATAGCAGATCTAAATATCTTCTGCTACATAACCGTTCTTCTTTTTTGAATGTATACATATATTTTTGATTGATAATTGCAGATTTTGATCTGCCCGTTCCGGTTGCCCGGAAAGCAATCAAAAATTATGCTTTATGCTTGCGTTCGTCAGAAACTGTTAATCTTTTTCTTCCTTTAGCACGACGTGATGCTAATACTCGTCTGCCGTTAGCTGTTGCCATTCTTTCGCGGAAGCCGTGTTTGTTTCTTCTCTTTCTTTGCGAAGGTTGGTATGTTCTTTTCATGACTGTATATTATCTTATTATAATTTCAAAATTAAGAGGTGCAAATATAAAGCGATTTCTCTACAAATGCAAGTCTGTTTAGTTTTTATTTTTATTTGAAAAACAAATGTAATAATTCTTTTTAAAATCGGTTTCTAATGGCCTCAAACTTATATTGAATTTTTATAAACCCAAAGCTGCCTTCAGTTTAACATAACCTGTTTTACTTACTGGCAACCAAATATCCGATTTAAGCAAAACTACGTAACTGTCTTTTTCTTTCAATTCTATTTTAGTTACCTGTGCCAGGTTGATGATGTATGACCGATGGATGCGAATGAACTGGCTGGAATCTAAAGTTTGTTCAAAGTATGCCATCGTTTTATTTTTGTAGAAGGCGCCATCAGCGGTACTTAATTTCACATAATCATCATCTGCTTCCAGGTAGTTGATATCTCCGGTAGGAATAATTTTAATTACACCGTCTTTTTTCACTACCACCCTATTATTTTGTGCCGGGCTTAGTGCAGCAGCATCTAACACCGCTTCGGTATTTTCGGTTTGATTCAATCTGGAAGGCAGCTTTTTGATGGCTGTATCAAAACGGCCTTTATCAATTGGTTTGAGCAAATAATCAACTGCATTAACTTCAAACGCTTTAATGGCATATTCATCAAAAGCCGTTGTAAAAATCACTGCAGGCTTATCTTCCACTAACTCGAGCATCTCAAAACCACTAATTTTTGGCATCTGAATATCTAAGAAAATTAAATCAGGCTTATGCAGGCTTATTGCTTTTAATCCTTCAAAGCCATCGCAACACTCTGCAACAATCTCAATTTCAGGATGATCGGTCAGATAATATTTAACAATATCTCTCGCTAAAGGTTCATCATCAATTAGTATCGTTCTGATCATCTGTTTGGGGAATTTTTAGGGTGGTAATATATAAATTATTTGCCTCAATTTCAGTTTGCAGCAAATGTGGATTTGCAAATAATAAATATAATCGACGTTTAATAGCACTTAAACCAAAACCCGTTCCACCGGCTGCTTTCATCTCTGGGTCAAACGGATTTTGAACGCGTAACTCTAAGATATTACGATCTACCGTTACATCAACTTTTATGGTAATTCCTGCAGATGTATTATATAAACCAAACTTTATGGCGTTTTCCACTATCGGTTGTAATAAGGTCCCGGGCAAAGATAAATTCAAAGTATCATCAGCAACGTTAACCTCAATATTTAATCGATGGCTAAACCTAACCTTTTCGATATCCAGATACAATTGGATGTATTCCATTTCTTCTTCAACAGAAACCCATAATTCATCATCACGTTTTAAAGTCCCCCTTAAAAAAGAAGCCAGCTTCGTAATCATCACCCCAGCTTCTTTTGGGTTTACCATAGTAAGCGCAAATACCGAATTTAAGCTATTAAACAAAAAATGAGGCTGAAGTTGATGCCTTAATTTGTTTAGCTCAGCCTCCTTCGCTAAGCTTTTAGCCGCCGAAAGCCGTTCATGGGTTTCAGACTGTTCTTCTAACCTGTACCATAAAATATTTGCTAGCGCACACCAGCCCAAACACATAAAAGAAATTAAGCCGCGAAATGCAAAGGAAAAATTGTAAAAATCTAAATATTCTTTAAAATCGGTAAATATGTAGAAAATGGCATATTTTGCTGCATAAATAATTACAAAGGTTAACGCCAGGGTAATAATCAATACATACAAAATCCGCTCGTTTTTGGGCTGATAATATCCCAACATATTGCTTATGGCAATGCAGGCCATCACCAACAGAAAATTACTCAAAAAGCTATCAGCTAAAGAGATTAACCACGAAAAGTTTACCACATAATGTAAACCCACACTACATAAAATGAACCACGCAATGGCAATAGCCAAAGAAGTTTTCTGTATTCGTGGTATGGAAAGCGGTCTAGTTGTCAAGAGAGATTTGATTAGTTAATGTTAGGATGAGTTAAGATGGCGAGTATTGCAGCCCGCCATATTTTTTAGTTTTGGTTAAAAACTTTTAATTTCGATGCCCCCAAATAGCACCGTACCATCTAAAATTAAAGTTTTTTGCATTTGATCTACTGGAAGCATATGTCCTCTCTTATCTTCAACACTTCCGAAGATTGCCGTTACGTTCGATTTTATAGCCCAGTTGGGAGGAACGATTAACTTAATACCTCCAAAAACAGCGGTTACATCAATTGAAACTGAATTATTGAAATCGGCTTGAGTCATAATGATATCCGCTCCTCCGAAAACAGTGGTAATATCTCCTCCTTTGAAATTTTTCGAGTAAACGGTTTGATTTGAACCGCCAAAAACTGCTGTTACATCAATAATGTCATTCGAATTCGAATTTTTATCAGCAGCTTTGAACTCGGCATTCTCACCTACTCCACCGCCAAATTCATTTTTGAGATTATCTTTAAACGACTTTTTATCCCGTGGCTTCAATATTAAAAATCCACCAATAATTACAAGACCAAATCCAAGCGCATATTTTGAGACATCAAAATCAAACCCCATGTCATCAACAGTTTGGTAAACACCAAACAGGATTAATATTAACCACCCAACTCCTTTAAAATTACGCCTTACACCAAGAAATACCCCCAATGCAATCAAAAACGTCCAAAAGCTAAATATCCAATGCGGAATATTTAAACCCATATTGTCCAGAAGAAAGGCTAAGCCTATTATTATAATTACTAAACCGCTCAGCACTCTTCCTGAACTTTTAATTGGTTTAGTTTCATTCATATTTTCCATGTGTTGAATTATTAATAATCAAATATATTTATTCATTGCATTTGTATATATACCGTTTATGATGAGCATCAGCGAAAAAGCGGTAAGCTGCATGATTTCATCGGTGAAATTATTTTCCTATTTTGAGGGCATGAAATATTTACTGCTTATTCTTTTCACAATAATTTCTATACCATCATTTTCTCAGGAAGCTGCTTTAAGCTATAAAGTTTACGACACTAAGAAACAAAAAGCTATAGCTATTGATGATATTATTAAAGACATGAAAAATAATGATGTATTATTTTTTGGAGAAGAACATAACGACTCAATAAGCCATATGTTAGAAGCCACCATCTTCAAAAAATTAAACGAGGCTTATCCTGGTAAAATTACGCTTAGTTTAGAAATGTTCCATACGGATATTCAACCTGTTGTTGATGAATATCTGGCAGGACTGATATCAGAAAAAAACTTCGTTAAGGAAGGAAGAGTGTGGTCTAACTATAAAGATTATCAGCCATTAATAGAATATGCAAAAGCAAATAAGCTGCCGGTAATAGCAGCAAATGCAGCTACACGCTACAGCAATGCCGTAACAAAAAGTGGACTGGATATTTTAAAAAGTTTTCCAAAGTCATCACTCGATATACTTCCACCAATACCGCTAGATACTGCCACTGGGCGATACCTGGAAAAGTTCACTGATTTATTAGGCGGACATAACATGGGCTCGATGAAAGTTTATCAAACACAAAATTTCTGGGATGCAACAATGGCATGGTCTATTGCTAAATCCTTTAAAACTACTAACAGCAGTAAGGTTTTGCATTTAAACGGCCGCTTTCACAGCGATGAAAAACTAGGCACTTTAGCGAAACTGCAGAAATACTCGCCAAAATTAAATATTTTAAATATTTCGTCTTTCAGTAGTGAAGATTTTGAAAGCCCGGATTGGGGGAAATATAAAAGTCTTGGTGATTATATTATTATCACAGATCCGAGTATCAAAAGAAGCTTTTAACTAAAAAGATCTGCCAAAATTTGGCAGATCTTTTATTATTTATGCTTTTGCTTTTAACAAATCTCTTATTTCTGTTAATAAAACTTCTTCTTTTGGTGGTGCTGGTGGTGCCACTACTGCCGCAGCTTCTTCTTTCTTTTTCATTTTATTGATCGCTTTTACCATCATAAAAACAACCAATGCCAACAATAAAAAGTTAATGGCTACTGTAATAAAGTTACCATACGCAAATATCGCAGCATCTGGAGCCGCTTTTTTTGCATCAGCCAGCGATGCGCCAGCAGGAATTGATTCAGCACCTTTACCCATTGCAAAATAAATACTGCTAAAATCTGGTTTACCAACCATCGCAGCTACTACCGGCATAATTAAATCTTCAATTACAGAAGTAACAATTTTACCGAAAGCGCCGCCTATAATAACCCCAACGGCTAAATCGAAGGCATTTCCCTTTATGGCGAATTCCTTAAATTCTTTTACAATACTCATAAATTTTTGTTTAGTTTATATAATTTGTAAAAGTAACAAACATTATACTCAATACAAATGTTTAGCAAACAATTTAAAACCGAAACATTCCAACTCATTTAGATCAATTCTAAAGAATATCTGAAATGATTTGTTTATTTTTGCTCCAATTCTTACTTTAAAATATGCTAAAGCAACATTTACAACAAAAATTACTTCAAAAGTTATCACCTCAACAAATTCAGTTTATAAAGTTGTTACAGGTGCCAACCGTTGCTTTAGATACCCGCGTAAAGGAAGAATTAGAGGATAATCCTGCTTTGGAAGATCCAAGTTTAATGACACAAGATGAACCTAAAAATGAATATGATGATCTAAATGACGGACCTGATGATTTCGATGGCCCATCTGAAGACAATAGCATGGATGAGTTTAATGTAGATGATTATCTACAAGACGACAATACCAATGATTACAGTACCAATTACAATAATGGTGATGATGATGAGGAGAAGAAAGAAACTCCTATCGCCATTGAAAGTACTTTTTTCGAAAGTCTTCAGGAACAATTAGACCTTATTCCGTTATCCGATCAGGATTTTATTGTTGGAAAACAAATTATTGGTAGCCTAGATGATGATGGTTATCTACGTCGCCCACTGGGTTCAATGATTGATGACCTGGCATTTTCTCAAAACGTAATGGTGGAGGAAGAAGATGTGCTTGAAATGCTGAGATTGATCCAAAGTTTTGATCCTCCCGGAATTGGTGCCCGCGACCTTAAAGAGTGCCTGTTAATTCAGTTGAAAAGGAAAGATCAGAGCAATCCAATCATTGTGAAAGCAATGAATGTTGTAGAAAACTACCTGGATGAATTTACCAGAAAACATTATGATAAACTTGAAAAAAGTTTAAATCTGGATAGCGAAGAGCTTAAAGAGGTTGTTAATGAAATTCTGCGTTTAAATCCAAAACCAGGCGATGCAAACCAGGTAACTACCAAGCAAATGCAAATCATACCTGATTTTCATATCAGTAATAATGATGGCGTTTTGATTTTAACTCTTAATTCGAAAAATGCTCCTGAACTAAAGGTTAGCCGTTCTTATCAGGAGATGTTTGAGCATTATGACAAAGCATCTTCCAAAGATAAAAAACTTAAAGAAGCCGTTCAGTTCGTAAAACAAAAACTCGACTCTGCTAAATGGTTTATTGATGCGATTAAGCAAAGGCAGCAAACCTTACTTAAAACTATGAATGCGATTATGCATTATCAGTACGAATATTTTTTAACTGCTGATGAACGTAAAATGCGTCCGATGATTTTAAAAGATATTGCTGATAAAATCGACATGGATATCTCCACAGTATCAAGGGTGGCAAATTCTAAGTATGTTCAAACGGAGTTTGGTACATTTTTATTGAAATCTTTTTTCTCTGAAGCTATTCAAACAGAAAATGGAGAAGAAGTATCAAACAAAGAGGTTAAGAAAATTTTGGAAGACTGCATTGGCAATGAGGATAAACGTAAGCCTTTAGCCGACGAAAAACTAACTGAAATTTTAAAGGAAAGAGGTTACAACATTGCCCGGAGAACAGTTGCAAAATACCGCGAGCAAATGAATATACCTGTAGCCAGACTAAGAAAAGAACTTTAATCAGTTCGTTAGATGAACATATTTAGTTGTTAGTTAATATCTAAACATGAAAAGTAATTAGCTTCTAAAAAATTTTACCACATTCTAATATATGACGGCACTTTGTAGATGTTGTTGAGCAGTAATCCTAAAACAATCTCGTGGCTTCCGTTACTTACCTGATTAAGATCTGAAGTGGTAAAATCATATGAGTAAGTAAGATTCACCATTTTTCCAATATTGAAGCCAGCCATTGCTGAAAACGAATCATCTTTGCGGTAACTTCCACCCAACCATATTTTATCTCTAAAAGCGAGTTTCATATTCAAATCAACGGAAACGGGGCTGGGTTGTACGTATTTAACCATCACCGATGGAATGGCAGCAATTTCTTCATCGAGGAAAAATTTGTAACCTGCCGTAGCGAAAAAATGAGGCACTGCCTTTCCAAGATTGTAAGAATCATCGCCAGAAAAACTGAGTTTTTGAGATAAAACCTGTTGCGCTGATACGCCTGCAAACATTCTCGCTCCGTATAACCAAAGTCCGATGCTTAAATCAGGCCGTAACTGACTCGTAATGGCCCTGTTTAATGATGGTTCGTTAGGATTTTCAAAAGTTAATGCATTAATATCTAAAGATATGCTTGATAAGCCTGCAGCTACACCCGCCGACAAGTTAAAACTATTACTTAACTGCAGATGATATGCGTAGGTCAGGTTTGCATCAAGTCTTTTTATGGGCCCTGTTTTATCCAAAACGGCAGTTACCCCCATTCCATGATGAGAAGGAGATGAACTATAATTTTGCGTATAGTTTCTATCCATCGGATTTCCTGTTTGCTCAGGGAAGGAAGTTAATGCATTACTCCACAATTGGTTGTTGCCCAATGCCCAGTGAGCCGAAACAAAAGAAGTTTGAGGAGCATCATTAATACCAGCCCATTGTTTTCTATATCCCGCTTTAAAATCTATGTAATTCTCAATACCAGAAAGTGCCGGGTTAAGTAAATATTGATTAAAAATGTATTGCGTGTACTGTGGCTTTTGTTGTGAAAAAGCCTTAACAGAAATTAGAATGGCTAATAGGGCGATATACTTTTTCAATTTTATCTAATTATAGTGAGCGGTCCTGTTACTGTTTTTCTTCCATTTCTCGGATTGATAATATAGTAATAAACCCCGACAGGAAGCTGTTCATTCTGAAAATTCCCATCAAAGGGAATTTTATATCCATTGCTAAAGAAAATTCTATTACCATTTCTGTTGAAAACCTCAACAGTTGCATTCGGGTACGTTTCCAGAAACTTAATATTCCAAACATCATTATAACCGTCGCCGTTTGGTGTAAAGCTGCTTGGCGGATTCACCGATTGCAACACTTTAACTGAAACATGCGTCACAGCCGTACATTGATCAGGATTTGTAGTAACGGTTAAAGTGTATTCCGTATCTTTCTCTGGCGAAGCGATTGGATTAAGAATTTTATTATCACTTAATCCGGTTGCGGGCAACCATTCGTAACTCAAACCCGTTCCTACTGCTTCTGCCGGAATTTGTATTTCTCCTCCTGCTAATATATAAATAATTGGGCCACCATCCACCACCGGAGATTTATTAACAAAAATAGATTTAGTTACCGATGCCGTACAACCATTGTTGGCATTAAATGTATAGGTAATATTATGCGAACCGACACCCGCAAGTTTTGGGTTAAAAGTTCCATCCGCCTGTAATCCTTTCCCATCACTTGAATATATACCACTGCCTGCAATGCCGTTAGTTACATGAAATTGATTGAATAATACATTCCCATCATTTTCACAAACTGGCAAAATTTCATCAACAGAAACTGACGGTGATGCGTTAAGGGTGAATTGCTTTACAACAAAATCCGAACACTGCCCTCCGGAATAAGCGACAACTTTAACCTGATAATCTTTGGTATCGGGCGATCCGAATGTTTCATAAGTTAAGTCAATCTGTTCAGGAATTGGATAAGTAAACGTTTCAAAATTTGATGGATCATTAACAATATCTTTATAAACTTCTATTTTAGTAATTTTTCCAAAATCTACAGTAGAGGTGTTTTTGATAGAAAAAATATTATTGCTGCAATAGTTATTGGTAGCTAAAGGCTCGAAATTAGCTCTGGGAACGGATCCGTTCACTGTAAACTTTTGCGTAATCGTAGTGATACAACCATTTTCATTGGTTATCGTTAGAGTAACATTATAATCGTCTGCTCTGGTGTAAGTATGGGTTCCATTTCTATCAGCCGATGAATTCTTTGCTAAATCCGTTCCAGTTAAATATTTATCGCCGAAATCCCAGGCATAGGTTAGCCCCGTAGTCGAACCATCTTCATTTACAGAAGTATTTGTAAATGTTGCTACCGCATCCCTCAAACAAATATCTGGCATATTAAAGCCAATTTTTGGTAGTTCAGTAACGGTAATATCCCACTTCTTTACCTCGCTAACACAATCTCTTGCAGAGGTAGTAATCAATGAGATCGTATATTTTCCTGTTGCAGTGTATTGATGTTTTGGATTTTGATCATTTACTATTGGCGAGCCATCTCCAAAATCCCACTTCCAGCTTTTTATAGAATTTACAGATATTAAATTACTCACTGAAGATAAATCCTGAACGATAAATTCAGTATTGGTACAGGTTTTTGCCGGTGCTTTAAAATCAGAAATGGGTAATGGATAAATCTCGATTTCCTTTTCCACAGGCTCAGAATAACAACCGGTACCCGATTTTACGGTTAGTAATACTTTATACTTACCTTCTTTCGCAAATACATGCTTAGGATTTTGATCAGTTGATGTACTTCCATCTTTAAAATCCCAAACCCAATTGGTAATAGAAAAATCTTTAGTTTTCGAATCGCTCTTATCAGTAAATTGAACTTCTGAATTTGCACAACTTGTTGAAGACGCTTCAAATTCAGTTACAGGAAGATCATAAATATTAAATACGTAATTTGTGGTGATATCACCCGAGGTACAATTTGTTGTATTTGCAGGAACGTGTGCCACCACTTCCAAATGATATTCACCAACCTGCGTATAGGTTTTATTTATGGGATACCTGTAAACATAAGTTGTTTGCCCGTTCGCAGTCTTTATTTCGGGAGTTAGGTTATTAATTGTTTCCGGAACACCCCCTTCTAATGTCCAGGTAATGTAGTCGGGTTGATAAGGCAAATTCACTTTAAAATCTACAGTTTGCCCAATACAACCATTAGGGCTTTCTTCATTTCTGGTTTCATCTACAACTGTTAAATAATTATTAGATGATAAATTCGTTCCAGCTGAATATGAATAAGATTCTGCATTGCCAAAACCATAAGCAATTGCATTAAATCCATCATCAGCAGTTAATGTCAGGCTTTCATCAGATACCGGTATCTGGGCAAAAGAATAAGCAGAATTGCCAATTAGTGTTGACCAATTTACACTTGGCACTACCCCGTTGATTTTAAATGAACTAAGTTTATTGCTCCTGATGATTACATTTATGTATCGTTCTGTGATTGATTCTAATGACGATGAAAATACCGTTACTGCCTTAATATTAAACTCAATTGGATTTAACATGACCATCTCTGGATCACCAATAATGGCTGTACCCGCAATCGAAGAACAATTTTGCGTAAGCGAATACTGTGCTACACTGATCAATTTATCAGCAGAAATAAAAGTTGACTGGGTTAAGGTTCTACTTTCAAAAAATTGCCCTTTATTTAAAGTAGTAGTAACACCATTCATAGAGAATGTTGTGTTATCTTCTTGCGCTAGAATCCTTAAGATATATCTTCTGTTTCTGAAAGGCACGATACCATAATTTCGTCCCCAACTTACTGTTGGGTATAGTTGCTGGTATAGTGGATCCTGTGAGCCAGTACATCCGCCAATCATAATTACCGATGCTCCGGAAAATGCTGCAAATCGTCTACATGAAGATTTTGTTTTATCCGTTTCTACAAACACACCCGTTAAATCTCTGTTACCAGCCATGTATTCGTAAACATCACCAGCTTTTGCCAGCGTAACAGGTAAAACATTGCCACTTTTTTCATGAATTAAAACGCTGGTATTATCTTCGACGGCGACAATGGCCAAATAATTTTTTCCCTCCGATGATTGTGAATAATTCATTGAGTAATAGGTTTGGCCTAAAGTTTCAAAAGGAAGAATTAATGATGCTGCTGATCTCGCCCGTCCCCAAATGTGGGCATAAGCAGAAACCTTGGGCATTCCATCTGTTACTTTTATATGAATTCCACGATTGGTTAAATTCGAATTTGATTCGTACTCATTAACATAAGCTGCAAGTCTTAAAACATTAAATTGTACAGCTTTATTAGCGGGGATAATTTTTGTTTCAGCATAGGTACCGCAACTCACTGTAACTTCAGAATTGTATTTGGAGGTTACAAACACAGCAATTTCAGCATTATTGTTTTGACTGGGTACATGCGTAGGAAAAACAGCCCAAAAATCAGTTCCTTCGTTGGAGACATTTTGGGCATAAGATCGCAAAGAAACCAATAAAAATATCAGTAAAGCTAATAATCCTGCTCGTTTCATCGATAATTAGCCTGTTAAGAGAAAAAGTTCATTTGGAAGTATTATAGATATGCAATATACTATTTCTCACATACAAGTAAAATATCTTTCAATTAATTAACATTTTTATATTTAAAAAACTTAAATTCATGTAATAATTTAGGCGGTTCGTGTAAAAAAATAAAAATTAATGAAGGCTAATAATTAAAATTGACAGCTCAATCCCGCAGAATCTACACGATAAAATCCTATTGTGTGGATAAATCCATCCCAACATTATTAATTGTTAACTTCTGTTTAAGATGGAAAAATTTGAAAATTTATATCAATGCCTGATTACAAGAATTTACCCTGCTCGTGTAAATGATGAGATTGAGATGGAATTTTTTAAGGAATTATTAAAAGCTCGTTTTCAGCTGGAAAATTCGAAAACCGAAGATGAATCGTTACTATTAAATTATAGAAATGCGTTTTTCTTTTTCAAAAAACATATTTGTGATGCAATAAAAGATGGCTTTAGATTAATAGAAAGTCAATTGGATGATTCTGAGCGAAATCAATTGGCGCATACAATTACAAGGCTAAATGGCCAATTGTATGATATTGTTGATTTGGAAAGGATTTTATCATACACCAATCTGATCTTTTCATCGCATGACCTGGTATTTTTTCCAAATAACACAACACCTGAAGAGATTAGTGAAATCGTCTAAATGATATATATTCACCCGTTAGCGTCGTCTGACTGATTTCCACTACCGAGTTTTTCGGAAAACTCTTTGGCATTTTCATCAGCAACCGGATCATTATGATCTTCAGGCTCAAGGTTTTCATCCAGTCGGTCATTCCAGTTATTTATTCCCTGTGCGGAATTTTCCTGGTTTTTCTTATCAAATTCTGATTTATTGGGATCGTTTGCTGGATTGGCCATTTTAAAATATTTTATAACAAAACAACGTTACATCCCAGAAAGTTTTATTCGATAAATTATTTTACTGGTTCATCTTTAGCATCCTTAAACTCTTTTACACTTCTACCGATACCCCGCATAAGTTCAGGCAGCTTTTTACCGCCAAATATTAACAAAACCACCACTCCAATTAAAATAATTTCAACAGCCGACATATCTTTTTTATCTACAATATACGATAAAATGATTAACAATGTTTGCGGTTGATTTGTGAATTTTAAACCAGAAGCGCTTTTAAGGTTCTCGATTTTATTTTTGGTACCGCACCATAGCGAATAAATTCGGCTAAACCACGCAATTGCTTAATAGATTTTATTGCTTCATAACCCTCAAAAGTGGTTCTGATTTTATTGAGCAAAAGCGTATCAGTTTTAAACATATCACTCTCTTTTAATAGTCCTTTTTTCAAGAAACTTCTAATTAGTTCTGCCATTTTACCGTTGGCATATAGATGAAGTGGAAGTTTAAAAACTTCATTATTTAACTTTTCGAAAACCTCATTAATCCACTTCACCTGGTCATCTTTAGTAACGGCAATTTTTCCATCACTTAATACAACAGCACTCAAAAATTCACGAGCGCTTTGTCTGGATATGATCCCCCCATGAACCGCATCACGCAGGGTGTAATCTAAACGGTCAGCACACAATAGTGGTAAAGGTTGTTCCAAAATATCGAACGTTCCATAAAGGATTTGGTTCACATTGTAACCGTATTTCAATAACACATCAGGAATTTCTGAACGATAAATTACTTCAGCAAAAACTTTTTCATGATAATCTTCATCAACATGATCGAAAACATAATCACCAACGTGTGAAAATGCAGTATGAGAAACATCATGCAATAAACCGGCAATTTGTTCCAGTTCTGATCCTCCCATCTTCTTAATTAGCATGGTAACTCCAATCGTATGTTCTAAACGCGAATGACAAATATCTGGATTAACCAAGAAGATAGCGCCACTCTGATGGATGCCTGATAAGCGCTTAACCGCATCGGTTTCCAAAAGCTCGGCGAATATTTGCGGGAATTCCAATTTGCCATATAAAAAATCGCTTAGCTCAATCATATCTATTGTAGTTTATTAAATATCACAACGCAATTATACTAATATTTTTAGTTTAAATTTGATAAAAAGTTTCCACACGATACTTTTAAAAACTAAATTAATTAGTTAAAAAACTAACTTTCAATTATTTTGAAAGCTATTATTACAATTTTGTGATTAACAAATCAAAGCCGTTATAAAACAAGCAAATGATTAAAACGTTATTATTGTAAAAACCAGTGATTATGGCAACGGCCCAGCAAATCAGAACAGCTTATATAGATTATGTTTTAAGCAACAACGAAAAACCAAAATCGGTTTACAGTTTTGCAAAAAAACTTAAAATTACTGAAGCTGATTTTTATCAGTTTTATTCTTCTTTCGAAAGTATTGAAAAAACGATTTGGTTCGAATTAACTTTCGAAACAATTAGCAAAATCAAAGAACAAGAAGTTTGGCTGCAATATACCTCCAGAGAGAAAATGCTTTCTTTTTTTTATAGTTATCTCGAAAATTTAAAAAATGATCGCAGTTTCGTTATTTACAGCCTAAAAAATTATCAGGGAAAAGTTGCTATACCGAGCATTTGGACAGGCGTAAAACCTATTTTCGAAAATTTTGCTCAGGAAGTTATTGATGAGGGTTTAGATACCGGTGAATTGGCTGAACGTAAATTTCTAACTAAACGTTATAAAAACGCACTTTGGGTACAGTTTGCTTTTATCGTAAATTTCTGGATTAATGATGACAGTGATGGTTTTGAGAAGAGTGATGAGGCAATTGAAAAAGGGATTAATGTAACATTTGATCTTTTCCAGCATTCGCCAATTGATAACCTGATCGATTACGGTAAATTTTTATCGCGAAATGGAAAATTTAAAGAAAAGATGGGATTTTAAAGTTGATGAAGGCACAAGAAAGTATTCCAACCACAAAGGTAGAGCGATCAGCAAAATTTGTTAAAACGGGTTTCCAAATCGGTGGTAACTATATTAAGCATTATTCTAAAAAGCTGTTTAATCCTGATATGGATCGGGAGCAGCTTAATGAAGATAATGCTACAGATATTTATAAATCATTAAGTGAGCTAAAAGGAAGTGCCTTAAAGATTGCGCAGATGTTAAGCATGGATAAAAACATCATGCCAAAATCTTATGTAGATAAGTTTACCCAGTCGCAATATAATGCACCTCCCCTTTCCGGACCTTTAATTGTAAAAACGTTTACCAAAAACTTTGGTAAAACCCCAGAACAAATTTTCGATACTTTTAATCTTAAATCGAGCAATGCGGCGTCAATTGGTCAGGTTCACCAGGCTACATTAAATGGCAAAAAATTAGCTGTCAAAATCCAGTATCCGGGTGTTGGCGATAGTATTTCATCAGATTTAAAATTGGTGAAGCCTTTTGCTTTTAGATTATTGGGCATGTCTGAACGAGAACTCAACATCTATATCAAAGAAGTTGAAGAACGTTTATTAGAAGAAACTGATTACGAATTGGAAGTAAGAAGATCCATTCAATTTTCAGAAGACTGCCAGAATCTTGATCATGTTGTATTTCCAAAGTATTACCCGGAATTGTCAGGAAAACGGATCATCACGATGGACTGGCTTGATGGGTTGCATTTAAAAGAGTTCTTAAAAACTAACCCATCTCAGGAGTTAAGAAATAAAATTGGTCAGGCACTTTGGGATTTTTACAATTTCCAGCAGCATGAATTACGGGCCGTACATGCCGATCCACATCCTGGAAACTTTATGATTACCCCAAATGAAGATTTAGGTGTAATTGATTTTGGTTGCATCAAAGAAATGCCCAATGATTTTTACTATCCTTTCTTCTCGTTAATATCAACTGATGTGATTAACGATAAGGCTAAAACTATTGATGCTTTTAGAAAACTCGATATGATACACGCTGAGGACACCGAAGAGCAGGTAGAATTTTACTATAAATCTTATCGGGAGATGATTAGTCTTTTTGCAAAACCATATATTAACAAGATTTTTGATTTTAGCAAACCAGAATTTTTTGATCAATTATATGCCTACGGTGAAAAGATTTCAAAGATGCCTGAATTTAAACAGGCACGTGGCGTAAAACATTTTATATATGTAAACCGTACAAATTTTGGTTTGTATCAAATTTTACATGAATTAAATGCTACTGTAAATACCGATACCTATGAACCTACGCTAAACAGGTAGCTAAGCATTTTTCTTTACTACCTCTACCATATGATCGATGTCGAATGGTTTTTCTATATAGTCGTCGGCTTTACATTCTTTGGCAGTTTCAGGCAAATCTTTAGATGTTGAAGTTAATACGGCGCCAACGTTTTCTGTTTCGGGATCAGATTTTAATTCTTTAATCACTTCCGAACCTTTCTTTTTTCCTTTGATGTGATCATCTACAATGACTACGTCCGGTTCAATCTTCTCAATTTTTTCAATAGGTTCAGTTGTTAAAGACGCTGTTACGTCAAAACCCTCCTCCTCCAATACTTGATCCATAATCTCTAGGATATCCTTATTATCCTGAACAAGTACAACCTTTTTCTTCATAAACTAAATAGGAATATATTTATAAATATAAGGAAAAAGAATAATCGAATACTTATTTATATTTTTTTTTACCCGGTCTTATCAGAAAATATTTTTTTGTCTTGAATATATGCCAGTTCGTCGAGAATTAACAATGCCTTGTATAATATCGACAAAAGGGCTGCAACGTTTTTCAACTGGTTGCGTCTTATCTACAAACAACGATAAATAAACATAAACAATTCAATAACAATTAATTAACATTTAATTTTTAATCAAAAATATTATGAAAACCTCAATCAAAACCCTAATCACATCTTCATTCGCAGCTATCATTTTATCAAGCGCTTTAGGTTCAACTGGCGCAGTTGCTACTGAAATTCCAACTGTAAAAGTTTCAAAAACCAGCAATTTCCATCGAGTTTCAGTAAAAGGTAATGTTGAAGTAACCATCATTCAAAGAGCAACAACCGGCGTTGTTTACGCTGAAGATAATACCGGAACCGCAAAAATCATGCAGGATGGAGATGTTTTGAGAATAACATCATTAGATAAAGGATTAACGAAAGTATTGGTTTACGTAAATGATATTTTCAGAATTGAAGCTTCAGAGAATGCTATTGTTAAAACTCAAGGCAAATTAACAACACAATATCTTCAAATCTTTTTAAAAGGAAATGCGCATGCAGAAATTAATACAAGTACCGAAGGCTTATACACGGTAATTAACGATAATGCAGACCTTAAACTAAGCGGATCAACTGATAACCACACCCTTGTGATGGGCAAAACACAGAAGCTAACCATAGATAAATTTGCAGCGCTAAGAACAAGCATCAGTTCGGTAGAAACAATAGCAGTAGAAAAAGAAATTGCTTCAATAAAATAATTTCGCAACACTCTAATCATAAAAAAGGCTTTCTGATTTGATCAGAAAGCCCTTTTTTTATTAAACCTAATTTTGAAGCATTTTAGCAATCTCTTTTTCGATTGATTTCAACTCAGTAGGCTTTAGTTTCTTTGTCGTATCTTTCTTGGCATCCAAATACTTAACACCTACCCGCAGCGCTTTTAATCCTGATACACCTTGCAATTCATCAAGGTCAAGCTGCTCTAAATCATCATTCAAATAGCCCTGAACTTGCATGTATTTAATATATTCCATGTATTCTTTCGCTTCATCCGGGTTAAAATAAACCATAGAAATTTTATGCGGCTGAGTTAAACGTTCAGTTGTTCCTTTAATTAATACTTTATCAATACGTTTTTTCACCACTTCATATCGAATATTGTAAGCACCCTCCACGTCGAAACGGCGCTCGTCATTTCTAAAGCTGATATCAATCGCATTTGAGTGGATAAATATCAACTGCGTCGTTTCCAATTTACGAGGCATTTCACCAATTAAACTTTTCGATAAACGAGCGATTTCAACCATTGATGTAAGTTGCCACAAGCGGATATTTTTCAGATACAATAAGTCGAATGGTTTTTCTGGCGCTATTTCCTGTCCGATATAAATATCGTATTCCACTCCATCGGTTCTAAATTTTGCAAAATAACAAGGATAAGATGCTTGTAAATTCGCCTGAGATTTTTCAAGATATTGACTAACCTCGGTGTTGATCAGTTGCATTGATATTTCTAACTGCCTGCGATTGGCGTATGCAGCACCAGTGGCTGGAACAACTACCTCAAAGTATTGATCAACGATTTCTGCAGTTTCAGGATGGTTTCCCTTTATAATTGATAAAAATGGATACACCTCGAGCTCTAAAAATTCTCTTAACTGATTTTCTTCATTCGACGATGCAAAACTTCCAATCTGTTTAATCCAATCTTTACAATTGAACAAAAGTTTATCAATCAAATCCAGCTTCACCGTTTTTTTCATCGCCTTCAATGCATCAATCAGATGATTTAAAAGTACATTCAAATCATCCTTTAAAGCGATATTACGTTCTGTAGTCGAATTACGGATATCAACAGCGCCAAATAGCGGATACATGTGTTTAAAAGTAACCGTTTCAATTTCTTTCACTTTGCTATTGCTATTCTGGCTTTGAAGAAAATGCCATACGGCTTCGTTAAATTTCCACTGAACCGAAGGTTGCAAAGCCGTAAATTTATCCATCAGCACTTCATCCATTTTTGCATCAAATTCTTCAATACTGTATTGAAAAAGCTGTCCAATCAATGGCATCGCCGGACGTAATCTGGAAAGCAACTTGTCATCAACCTGGACTTCGTGGTTTGAATAAACTTCTAAAACCCCTGCCAATTGATTATTATAATAAACCGGCAATACGGAATATGAGCAAACACCAGCTTCTTTTAAAACCCTTAAAAACGGATCCTTCGTAATCTGATCATCATTGATGGCGCTCACAAAAATCGCCTTTGGATTTTCCTTGTATTTATCAACCAAAGAATAAAACACTTCCTCTTCAAGGTTTGCAGCCTTTGCCGAATTAATCAGCATACTTTGCGAAAATTCCTTGTTATCGAAAACCAATTTATTATTAACGGTTAAAAAAGGCATCAAACCAAACTCTAAACCACCATCACCACTTAAACTTTTTAACGCCTGGATGACGTGGGTATATGCCTCAGTTTGATAATTATGATTCACTAAAGCATCACGAATTCCATCAATAGAATGCTGTAATGTGACATCAGTGATGGAAATGATGCTAAAACCATCAAATTTAAAATCTTTTAGGGGCAGATTATCCAGTAAGTATTCTAACTCCTTATCTTCCTGAAAATATTGAGCTAATGCTTCGAAGTTTAATTCGGGAAGTTTCCCTTTATGTTTAATATCAACAAATTTAGTATCTGTTTGAATATTATAATATTGGGTAAGTTTAGTTTCTTCGTTTACATGTGCATAAATAATTTCATTTTTAAGCACATAAGTAAAGTTATAAAATCTGTTTAAAATAATATTATATATGAACTTCAGCTGCTTTTTCTCTACCGGCTCGCTGTCTTTATTTACTTTATTTTTAGGATCGTGATCTTTAAAAAACTTGTAAAACGCATTTGTACTAAAGAAAATCTGATCAGGAATTGGAGTACTTAGCGCCCAAAACAAATCATCTTCATCGCCCATTAACGGCGTTAAAATGGTAAAAATTAATTCTAATGTATCTTTGTATTTCGATAATTCTTCAGCATCGATGCTATTTAAAAGCACCTCATCTTTTTCTATCTTCTCAAGTAAAAACCTGTAAAATTCTGATTTAACCGATTTTTCTGTTTTAAGCCTATCTTTTAAATACTCCACAAGGGGGCGAAAAGATAATGCAGATTCTACCTGGCAACCTATACATTCATTTTTATGAATTTTTATTACGTTGGTATTCATGGTATAAGTTTATCTATAGTGTAAATTTTATAGTGATCGATTAATTATTAAACGCTTCGCAAAGATACGCACTCCATGAAGCAACAACGGTCTGCATAACGTAATACTTGGATCAAACATCTATATTGATGTTACACAAATTTAGTACCTAAAATTTAGAGAGAAGTAAGGATACCAGCCCTCTGATGAATGCCCCATCACAAATCGAACAACTGTAAGTGATGCCGGAGCGAAATAAACCCCTCCACCTACACCGTGATGCCATGTTTGCGATGCTTCATTTCTTTTCCAAACTCTTCCTACATCCCAGAAACCTGTCAGGCCAATTTGTCCTGGCAAAACATAACTTACTAAATCACCGAGTTTTGCTCTTAACTCTAAATTATTATAGAAAATGTGTTCGCCGGCAAACCTAAACTGACGGTAACCTTGGAGATTTCCCTGCCCACCTAAATACAGAGCCTGGTAAAATGCCGGTTGTCCAACGGTTACACCACCGCCAAAGCGATCGGCTAAAATGAACTTCTTCCTGCCATCAAGATTTTTATAAAGCGAAATGCTGGCTGTAAACTGCCCAATTGAATTGGAATATTTATTTACGCCTTTATAACCCAACAATTTAAAATCTACAAAACTGCCTAACGTTGGTAATAAGTCATTATCACGGGTATTATTGGTAAAGTTAACAATTGCCCCCGCAAACATTTTTTCGTTTCTAACTGTCAGACTGTCAGAAGAATGAAGTGCTCCAGGGTTTAAGATAAATCGTCCATCATTATCTTCCCTGTTAAATTTATAATACTGATAAGATGGTCCGACTGAAAAAGTAGATTTCGGCCTGCGCCACCTAATGGCCGCATCTACCTGATAGAGGTTAAAACGAGCCCGATAGTAACGAATATCATCGCCATGCTCATCAAAATGTGTATCATTTCCTAAACCGAAAAAGTTTTGCGTGTTATTGGGCGCATAAGCATTTCCGTTTACCACGATATCTCCTTTGCCCACCGCTTTTAACCACTCGCCTTTATAATTAAATCTGAAAGCTTTTGTAGAGAAAGAGTGTAAAAAAGAAACCGTTTGGGAATTGCCCCAAGGTTGTTTTCTAAAGCCAGGATTAGTCTGTTTGTAAATCAAGCCTAATAAAATTCCATCATCGCGATTGTAGCCTGCATTCAGGTTATACGAACGTCTGCGATACATATCCTTTGGGATATAACTGAAATTGGAGGTATCATTGGATATAATTTTACCTATTTTATTCTGATCCTCACCCTGGTAAGTTGCCTTATTGGTTCTTCCGTACAGTTTAACAGTTCCGTTACTGTTTGCAAAATCGTAATACTTATCGCCTTTACCGCCGATAATCCTGATCTTGATATTGGAATTTTTATTATCTAAAAGCAAGCTATCGTTACCGTTGTGCATGTAAATTCGAAGTTCTCTGGTCACTTTTGGATCGAATTTCCGGTCAAATAATTCTTCTTTAATATTTCCCTCTTTGGATATTTTATTGATTTTTACCCTTAAACCATTATTATCGGTATCTGAAATTTTGATTAACTCATGTTTGTTGGTCAATTCAATATCTACAATGCGGTTGAAGAAATGATAGTAATCATTCATCATTTTTGGCATATTGGCAATTCGTTCCCGGAGCGTTGCTAGAAATACATCGTGATGTAGCGAATAACTTGGTTCAGGAAGTGCTTTTAATGCTTTTTCAAAAACTTCATCGTTATACTTGGCACAAAAATCTTTGATAATTTTATCAAACTCTTCTTCATCGATATTGGCAGTCCAACGGCTGCTAATCTCTCTGCCCTCCCATAAAAACCAGTTAATGTTCTGGATCGGGCGCTCATAACCTTGCATCATTGGCAGCAAAGAAGATGATTGCGTGAAACGTTGTATTTTACCATCGCCCATGTAAAAAACCTGATCTCGATCTCTGGGAACCGGCGTGTATTTTGAGCCATCTTCTGTTTTGGTTTCTTTCCAACGCCATTGGTCTTCATGTCGATCCCAATCGCCCAGCAAAACATCCAGCGCCCTGGCCCGCACCCAAGCCGGACCATCTAACTTATTGTCGTTATCATCAGTTAGTTTCTTATCCATTTTAGGTGAACTATCTGATTCGCCAACCGGCTCACGTTCTTCAAACAAGCACAAAGTATTGGCGAAAGCCGATTCAAATTCTCCTAAACCATCATCAGGTGAAACCCAGCCAATGATCGGATTAGAATGTGGGATATTGGCCGCTTTTGCCAGTTCTGGCACAACCAGAGCCGAGAAAGGATGTTGCGCCGACATGTTATCTTTAATAATATCTTTGGCAAAAGTGTTGCGCAATCCTTCCGGTAATAAAACCTCAGGAAACTTTTCTACACTTCTTAATACGTACTCTTTCCCGTTTTTATCTTCCAGGCGTAATGAGCGTGACTGGTTTCCGCCTCCACGTTGGGTAGCTTTTAAACCGCCCATCATTTTTGAAACCCTTAATACCGGAACCTTGGTTCGCTCTGCGTATTCTTTACGGTAATTTTCACCGAAAACATATCGATGAAAGCGACCAACGCTATCATATTCTGGTTTAATTTTAACGAAAATACTATCAGCTGTAATGGGTTTATCGCGGTTTCTTACTTTTGTTGGCAATAGTTCAAATTTCTTGGTATAGCTATAAACTTTTTTTACGCTTGTATCTGAATAGACGTAATATTCATAACGCATATCATTGTTCATTAGCTGATCAGCAACTACATAACCCTGCTGCATTTCATGAAATAACGAGGTTTTACCTTGCTTATTCGGTGAAACCTTCGAGCCTGATCCGCTTACAATTTGAAGCTGTTTCCCTTTAATTAATTGCAAACCATGCTCATGACCAGCAACATAAGTAACATTCGGATAATCGCCAAAAACACCGTTTACCGACCTGATCATACCCTTATAAGCAGGATGATTTAAATCTTCAGGACTTAGTAAAGTAGATCTTAAAAACGGGTAAACCGAGCCTAGAACAGGCATCGGGATATAAAGATTTTTATTCAGGGAAGTTAATGGAAAAAGGTGGTTGCGCAAATTAAAATAACCACCATGCGGTCCGTAACTTTGAAACGGATGGTGCGAAGCCAGCAAAATCACCTTGTCTTTATTTTGCTCCAGCAGTTGTTCCATCCTAACTAAAACCTCGTCTTTTGTTCTGCATTCGCATTCGCCGGCCGGGTTGGATTTATTGTACGGGAACAACCACCATTCACTATCGTAAGCAATAATGGTTAATTTATCCGTTAATTTAATCGCCACAGGATCCGGACAACCATTGTCAGGAATTAATTTCAATAGCGGATCGCCCTGAGCCTTCAAAAAATCATCCTGTGCCTTAATTTTAGCCAAACCCTTCGGACCAGACTTATCCCAATCATGATTACCTGGGATGAAATAAACTGGTGCGCCAGCTTTACGCATGGGCTCAAACTGCGAACGAAGAATTTTCTTGGTTTCTTCTTCTTCAAGACTGCCAGGCAAACCCATTCCTGTTGGGTAAATGTTATCTCCAAGATAAATTACAGTTGTTTTTTTGGGGATGATCTGTTTGGCCGCATTCTTTAAATCCTGCATTTGCGCCGGATTCATCTCCCCTGCATCACCAAATAGAATGACACGATATTTGACATCGCTTTGCGCAAAAGTGATAAAATGAGTTAAAAATAAAATTGCTAAAAGGGTAAATCTTTTAATCATAGCCTGGCGTTTGTATAAAGATAGATAATTTTCGGCTGACTACTTTTTAACCTTAAACATTAAGATGTTTCCTGCGGCTAAGGTGCCACCCTCGTTAGAAATGTAAAGATTATTATCACGATCAAAAGCAATTCCTTCAGGTTGATTGAATGCGCCTCCTTTTAGCGGATAAGTGCCTTTAATTTTAAAATCAGCATCGGTAACCACTAACAATTTATTCATAGAAGATAGCACGTACCACTCGCCTGTCGACGGATTTTTAGCCAAAGCTGATGGACGAAATTTCATTTTTGACTCGCCCGCCAAATCAGCAATTTCCTTATATGATAAAGCAAAGGTTCCACGCGGAGTAAATTTACCTCCATCGAATTTAAAGGCAAATATTTCCGTTTCATCTTTTTTTCCTTTTTTCACCTCTTTTGTTAACACATAAACCATCCCTGCTTTTTCATCAGCGGCCAAACCCTCATATTCGGCTTTCGGAACCAAATCTTTCGTTTTAACCACATTCGCTACTTCAGGTTTGTTAATTTCCGAAATTGGAAATGTATGCAGTTCTCCATTGCTCTTCAATACAATAATCTGATCGTTGATGATCGCTAAATCTTCATAATCGCCCTTACCACCGAATTTGGTAAATTTAGATTCTTTATCCTCTAAACCTAAATAGAATAAGTCACCATCTTCATCCTGAATGGCGAATACTCTACTCGGATCGCCTTTATGAAAAACAATGCCTGAAATTTCGAACAGGTTTTGTGGCATATTATATTTTACCGGATTAGATAAATCGTATGGTAAATCAGATTTTGGCGTACTCGTTTTTGCTGTTTCTTCAGTGGAAGCTGCTTTATCATCATGTTTTTCATTAAAACATGAAACCCCTGCAAAAGCTAAAGTCATTAATGCAGCAACTGCGGTTATTTTTGTTTTATTCTTATTCATTTTTGGAAATTTAATTCTTGTCCTTTAAATATTGATAGATGGCATACTGCGAGGCAACAGGAATCTTTCCAGCGTTAACCGGCACATTATTCATCAAGTCATCAATAATAACAGCTTGTGTATTATCCTGTTTTTGGATATCGATGATAGCTAAAATTTCTTGTTTTATTTTTTGATCGTGGATGGGAAAGCAAACCTCAATCCGGCGGTAAATATTTCGGTTCATCCAATCTGCAGAACCCAAATAAACATCCTCCTCACCCAGGTTGTTGAAAACAAAAATCCTACCATGTTCTAAATAGCGGTCTACAATTCTAATGATTTTGATGTTTTCGCTCATTCCGCTTACGCCGGGAATTAAGCGGCAAATTCCGCGAACAATCAATTCGATTTTTACGCCAGCCTGCGATGCTTCGTATAATTTGTTCATTAGTACCTTCTCTTCGAGATTGTTCATTTTGATGGTAATTGCTGCTGCTTTTCCATGTTTGGCAAATTCAATTTCCCGATCGATTAATGAAAGAAACCTTTGTTGCAAATTAAATTGTGCCACCAATAACTCATTAAACTTTATTAAATTTTCTGCGGTAGGCTTAACACGTTTAGCCAGGAATATAAAAAGCAATTCCACCTCACGAAGCATCTCCTTATTGGCTGTCATTAAAATATGATCGGTGTAAAAGCCCGCTGTAGTCTCATTAAAATTACCGGTGGCAAATAAACCTACGTAACGCATTCTACCGTCCACTTTTCGTTTCACCAAAGCAACCTTCGCATGTACTTTCAGTGCCGTAACGCTATAAATAATATCTACTCCTACAGCTTTCATTTTTTTTGCCCACTTGATGTTGTTGGCTTCATCGAAACGAGCCTTTAACTCCACCAAAACCCTGACTTTTTTACCGTTTTTAGCTGCGCTGATTAAAGCATTAACAATTTTTGAATCGCTTGCGACACGATAAAGTGTAATATAGATTTCTTTTACGGTTTCATCAATTGCAGCCTCATTAAAAAAACGCAAAACACTATCGTAACTCTGATAAGGTGTATGCACAATGATATCGTTCTTTTCGATTGACGCCGTTAATGTCCCGTCAATAAAGTCAGTATTACATATCTTAGGCCATGAGTCGTTTGAGAGTTTATCCGACTTTACCGGAAAGGCCATTAAATCTTTCAGGTTATGATATTGACCACCTTCAATATTATTGGCTTTTTTGAGGTTAAATATTTTCTTTACCAGTGTTAAAACCTCGGCTGGGATTCCGGGCTGATGTAGAAAACGTGTCGCCAGACCCAAATCCCGTTTCTGTAATTGTTTTTCCAACTGTTCAGACAGACTACCGGAATATTCATCTTTCAAATCAATCTCAGCATCGCGTGTAATTTTAAAACTAAAACAACCGGAAACTTCATCATCTGGAAAAATACGATCCAAATGGAAACGAATAATATCATCTAGAAAGACAACAAAAGTTTCATTCTGGGTTTCAACTTTATAAAAACGCGGTAACTCATTCGACGGAATATTAAGAACCACTGCTTTTGTTTCCGAGTTGCGTTTAAGCGTAATCAGAAAATAAAGTTCATTGTTAGCAGGAAAGAAATTGGTATTTCCATCAATAAAAACAGGTTGTAAAAATGCCAGCACCTGACTCAAAAAGTATTGAGTAACAGGCTTTTCAATCTCGTTAGGATAAGCGTGGCCATAAACCAAAGTAATGTGATTTTCTTTCAGCGCAGGAATAATGCTCAACTTTAAAGCTTTACCGAAACGCTGCTGCTGATCGGAAATAAATTGATTAGCAGTTTTTAAAAGATCCTCCTCGATGTGAATATCATTATCTTCCCGGCTGCTCAGTTTCTCTAAAGCCAAGAGCACAGGCATACGCACACGATAAAATTCATCAAGATTTGAAGAAAATATCGAGAGGAACTTAATTCTTTCGAGCAATGGAACCGTATCGCGTTCGGCCTCCATGATAATACGCTCGTTGAATTTCAGCCAGCTTAAATCTCTGTTAAAAAAAGATGTTTCAATCATTTTATGCCTTTAAAGTTTACCGTAAGCTGCATATGCAATTACAAAGGCAAATACCGCAGCAATTAAACCCCACATAAATATGTTGTAAGCCAAGCGGATCAATTTATATTTTCTTCCTAAAACCACACCTTGTGAATACACATCGGTAATTAAAGTTCCATAGAGAAAATCTTTATCGTTCATCACCTTGATCATCCCATCGGTATAACTCGGCAAACTCATTTTATAAAAGTTGCCAAAAAACAAAAGGTTTACTTTTTTATTATCCATATCTTCCTGGGTAAACTCTCCCTTTGGTATTGATGGACGTGTTGACAATATCGAAACCACCACACAGGTTAAACTCACGATAAGAAGGATAAATGTTGGAATAATCAGATTTCCATGATCTTCCAGCCGGCGTAAAAGCAAACTCACAATCAGGGAGAGCATGATTGAGTTCACGGTGATTAAAATATGTGCTTTGTTATCTGCCATATCACTTAATCGCTGGTTATTTGCCGATGTAATGCGAAACATGGTTTCAATACCTTTATCCGGTCGATCATCTTTATCCTTCTTTTTGCTTTTTCCAAGATCTATGGTTGGCGCAAAATTACGTGGCTCAGCAAGTTCGGTACTAATTTCCTGTTGCGCCGTTAGCTTGCTTTTTAGTTTAGCAATGTTTGCCTGTTTCTGATCATTTAGCAAAAGAATAGCGTAATCAGTATGGTAGCGATGAGATTCCATGAACTGAATATCTCTTTTGCGCCAATCTAATTTGCTAATTTCTTTTTTATGGATTAGCTCAGCTTCTTTATGCATGAGCTTTCCTTTTTTCCGAAAATCGGTTAATCCTAAATGAAAAAGATCGGCATCACAGATAATTTTATCGATTTGACTTTTAGGCGTTTGCGGAATTTTTGTAGCCAGAATTGCACTTTTAACCTGTTGACGAACTTCATCATTCACCTTGTGAGTGAGCAGGAACTGATCGGCCAATTCTGCACCTTTGACCTCGTGATTAAATGCATCTTCAAAATAACCTGTATCATGAAAGTATGCTGCAACCGTTACGGTAAAATAGTCTTGTTCGTTTAATTGATAGTGATTTGCAATTTGCTGGGCTGCACTCACAACCTCCTTGGTATGTTCCAAATTATGATAAACCAATCGCGGATCGTTGTGGGTATGGAAGTAATCGCTGACGTGCTTTTCTACATCTTCCTGCAATTGTTTGTAATTCATGAATGTGTTTCTTGTTGATATAAATTATTTGTTTGGAAGAAATGCATTTTCTTTAAATACTTTTTAGCCAAAATTGTTTGGTTACAGATTATAAAATTACGCTAAATTTTATAAAAAGAGGTTAACCCAATTACAACGAACTATTCTCTGCATCAAACTTATTATTTGCATATCATCACAAATAATCATTGTGATTTATAAATAAAATTTAATTAGCTTCCTGTCATTACATAAAGAATTAAATTACAACTAGTTAATTTAAAATGAGATTTGGCGTTTTGAAATTAATGAGGTTATTACAATTCGAATGATCAGGAGATTGATTTTGAGGCTTTCAAAATCTGAACTCGTTAGCAAACTATTTCATCGTTCAAAATATATTTCCATAAACAAATAGATTGCTGGTCAGAATATTCGTTTAAATTTAGAATATGCATATACAGCTTATCGGTTTGGAAAAGTTTCAATGATCGATTTAGCTTGATAACTGACATTTGATTTTAATTTACTCAAAATGAGCCTATATTTAACTTTTAGCTAAAAACATTTTCCAAAATTGAATTCAAATTTGTAACATTGCACTCGCAAAAAAACAATGTTTTTTTCAGGGCCTATAGCTCAGTTGGTTAGAGTAGAAGACTCATAATCTTTTGGTCGCTGGTTCGAGCCCAGCTGGGCCCACAAACCCTTCAGTAAAACTGGAGGGTTTTTTTTTGGCTTTAAAATCCATTTTACCCACCTTCTATACTAATTATACCTAATTTCAGCATATCTTTTTCTTTTTAACTTAGTACAGAAAGTTTAAGAATTTGCCCAAAACTTAAGGGTGACTTTAGATATACTTAAGGAAACTTGTGTGAAAAATTGGTATTAACGACCAAAAGATTTGGAATCTTCCAGTCGTTACACTAAACTCTCAAATTCTTTTTGAGGAGATGGCTGATCCAGTAATTGTCACCAATTTTCTTTATCGTAACAACGGCTTCAATTTTGAATTCACAATCAGAGTACTCGATGCTGGTAGAGGCATCTACACGTTTCGTTGATTATGTTTAGTGAGAACTGGAAAACGGAAAGATGCTCATTATTAAAAATGGAAATACTAATAATAATTTAACTCATCAACTTAAGAAGTCTGTTCATGTATAAGACGACTACAAACCTGTTTATTCTGTGCAACCTCCCATTTCCTGCTTCAAGAAACTTTCAAGAATGTTGTTACCAAATTCATCGACCTGTAAACTCCTCTTATATATAGTACCAGAGTAGGTCAATTTTGTTCCTTACACATATAATGGCATACTAATGTCAAAACTAAAAACGCATGCTCAGTATTCATCAGTTTATATTTAGGTTATCTCTTAAAGTGGATCGGTATTCTTTACCCTAATAAACCCTAAGTTATAGAAGAGAAAATAGCACTATATGCTAAATGTAACCAAAAGGAATCCTTATTATGGATAGTTTAATTGCTTAGTAATCGAATCTTCAATCAATTTTAGTTTTTCATAGACAAAGAGATAGTAACTAATTATTCAGCATGTTATGTCTGCGCAGGTTTAAGAAAAAAGTCAATAGATTCTAAATCATCGTCTTCATTGAAAAGAGTTATTCTAGGGTTAGGAAATTTACCTGTACTATTTAACTTAGGTTTATTTAAATATATTTGTTACTTGTATGAAAACTAAGGTTGAAGATATTGTTGATAGCTGCAAGATCCGTTTTGATCGCGGAGATCCTGCAACATGGAAACATAGCGACTTTACAGCACTGAGTCGTGAAATCTTCAGAAACACTAAAGTTTCCATCAGTACGAACACCCTTAAGCGGATTTTTGGGAAAATATCGGTATATGAACATTACATTCCCCAACAGGCTACTTTGCAAGCGCTTGAAAAATATGGACAACCAGGTGTTTTTGATCATTCAACTCGCGAAATTCCTGAGCTAACAGCGCCTGAAGTTGCAAGACAACCTCGTCTCAGTATAGTCAATAAACTCTTACTTTCAGTCGTAGCAATTGCTATCATCGGAGTGGTAATTCTGAATTTGCATCGCTTTAATACGGACGATGGTCTGAAAGCTGAACTTAACTTTGTTGATATGGAAGGTCTTTTGCCCGCAACCGCATTTTTTGAATATCAAGCACCCAAGAGTAAGGACAGTATTTTTCTTAATTTTGGAGATAAAACAGAATGGGTACATATCGAAGTTGGTAAATCGCACATCTCGCATGCCTATCTGTATCCTGGAGTATTTACAGCAACACTTCAACGCCGAAAAGATACACTCAAAACAACGAATGTTTATGTTCGCTCGGATAAATGGATTGGTCTGGGATTTAGGCAAGGTGGTGAATTACCAAAACACTACTACGAATTCTTAGCTACCAAAACTGGCAAAGACAGTCTTTTTCATATTTCGAACGTGCAATTACAAGCGAAAGGTATCGATACTTCTGGACTTGTTTATACCAGGCTATGTAATTTTACGCCGGTAGATTACAAGGGTGAAAATTTCATTTTTGAGGCAACATTTAAAAATATCGTAGATAAAAAGGGCATCTACTGTAGAAGTACACAATTTCAGGTCTCTGGAATGAAAAACCGAATTCGGTTTAGATTAGCTACCCCCGGTTGCAGTAACAGGATAACCAATATGATCAGTGAACAGACATATGTTGGAACCAAGGTTAATCTTTCAAAATTTACTTTTGACCTTAGCGACTGGACAAACGTAAAGATGATTAACAAGAACAAAAAGGTGACACTTTATGTGAACGAAAAAATGATCTATTCTCAATCATACAAGGAAGCTATAGGGGAAATAAAAGGCCTATTTTTGGAATTTGAGGGAACTGCCTATGTCAAATCCTGTCAACTGCGAGCTGACAATGGAAAAATACTTTATCTCTTTTAGATCTGCAGGTAAAAAAAGTTGAAATTGAATATCGCAACCACCTGTAAATTAAACCGCTAACCTGTCCATTTTATGGATATACTTTGGTTAGGTTATAATTTGCCTTCATCACATTTCTTATAGTAATTTTCAAAAATGTTATCGCGTATAATGCGGTCACCCAGCGTATAAATGAATTATTGCTTACTATTCATTGTAGTCAACTGAAAATTAAATATGATGATGAATTCGATAAAAAGTGGAGAAGGCAATCACATTTATAGTGAAATTTATTGGTACAGAAGCATGATTTTCAAAAAAAAATCTATCACCAAAACTAATTTGTAAATGAATAGACAGCTAACCACGTTTATGATTTCTTGCATCACGGCTTTTTATACTACAGTCGTTTTCGCACAAGATAAAAAACCATCAATGCAGCAAATCCGAAGCGAATTTTCACAGCCTTCAGCTATTGCGAGAACAAAGCTTTGGTGGTTTCATGGAGAAACTGAAACTACTAAAGAAGGCATCACTGCCGATTTGGAAGCTTTTAAACGAGAAGGCGTTGGTGGTGTAGTTTATTATGATCAACAACACGGAAAAGGCGAAAATGCCTTTGCCGCTTTTACACCAATTTGGTGGGACATGTTTAGATTTGCAGCAAAAGAATCAAAACGACTTGGGTTAACATTTGAAACCCATCTCTCTAATGGCTATGTTTCTGGCGGACCATGGATCACCGAAGAGCTTAGTATGCAACGTCTTGAAGCAACAGACACTTTGGTTAATGGAGGGCAACATTTCAATAGCAAACTTCCTGCCCCATTAAGAAAAGGCAAATCAGGTAACATATTGGACGTAGCCGTAATGGCCTTCCCGGTACCAGATGGAAACTGGGAAACCAGCGTTAATCTCCTTCCAAAAGTATCCAGTAATATTTCAGGACTGAATGCAAAAGCGATTATTTTCCCTACAGATAATAAGCTTGTGAGTATCCCTGCTCAAAACTCAGGTGCTTCAGTGTACATCGTTTTACAATTTAATACATCTATTGTTGTGCGGAGCATCACCTACCGTGTTCGGGCTAAAGGTAAATCAGCTACAGGGGCAATGAATATTCCTGGTCCTCCTTCCGATACTTTTTTTGGTGCAGGTTACGTAAAACAGCCAGACCTTGGCCAATTAGAATGTTCTGAAGATGGCATCAACTACACCAAAGTTTGCGATTTAAAGCCTATTTACGAATCTCCATCTTGGAATCAAAAAACCATTTCCTTCCCAGCAGTAAAAGGAAAATATTTCAGAATAAATCTTCACGATTGGACATTGGCGAAAGATTCGGGCCAGGATCTACCTTTTGGAAATGTGGTGATTTCTTCACAAGCCAAAATAGATCAATGGGAAGAAAAAGCAGCACTCAATTCAGAATACATCGAAAAAGATGGTACGCCCGATTACGCTAGATCTGCATCCATTGACCCGAAAAAGATTATAAATTTAACTTCGAAGCGAGATAAAAACGGTCAATTGGATTGGGATGTACCAATTGGAAAGTGGGTAATAATGCGTTTTTTTCGCGTATCTATTGGCGTTAACACGAAACATGGTCGCCCAAATTTGATAGGTTTAGAGAGTGATAAATTGTCAGCAACAGCCACCAAAGTTCAGTTTAACAACTATTTCAAGGTGATGTTTGACTCCTTGAAAAAAGTTGGAATTCCGCTGAAAGGTCTTCATATGGACAGCCATGAGGCGGGCTCTCAAAACTGGACATACGGATTTGAAAAAAAATTCAAACAACGTCGCGGTTACGATATACACCCCTATTTGCCAGCTCTAATGGGCTACATAGTTGGATCAAAAGAAGAAACCAGCGGGTTTTTGTTCGACATGCGATTAACACTCTCCGATCTAGTTTCCGACGAATACTTTGGCACATTAGATAGCTTGTGCCGTGCATCGGGTGTAACTTTCACCGCACAGGCAGTTGGTAACGGCCTTACCATTGTGGCAGACAACTTTAAAGCAAAGGGTAAAGTAGAAAAGCCACAAGGTGAATTTTGGGCCTATCAAACCAATGGAAGTTATGATGTGAAAGAAACTTCTTCGGCAGCACATATTTATGGAAAACCAATTGCATCCGCAGAAGCTTTCACAGATTTGAAATTTAGCCAATCATTAGCAGAAGCGAAAAATGTTGCTGATTATGCCTATGCTTTCGGTGCGCAAGAATTTGTAGTTTGTGCTTCGGCATACCAGCCTTGGTTAGATAAAATTCCAGGAAGCACGGGTGGTGGCCGACAATATGTGCTAAACAGAAATAATACCTTCTGGAATTATAGTAGACCATTTTGGGATTATCAAGCTAGGTGCGCTGCATTAATGCGAAACGGAAAGTCAGTTGCAGACATATGCATTTACCTTGGAGAAAACGCACCGGTGAAACTATTAGCCTATCGCCTTCCGGTAATTCCTGAAGGATATGATTTTGACGTGTGCACGCAAGATGCATTGATCAACCGTTTATCTGCTAAAAATGGACAAATTGTTCTTCCCGACGGAGTGTGCTACAAAATTTTGGTACTGGAACCTAAGGGAGATCTGTCCTTGATTGCATTGAGAAAGATTGTTAAGATGGTAAGAGAGGGAGTTACGGTGTATGGAACACGCCCAATCGGTTCAGGCTCATTAAAGGATGCTGCTTCCAGACGAGAATATGAAAAACTAGTTAACCAATTGTGGGACAATGCTTCAATTGGGACAAAGATAGTTGGTAAAGGAAAAGTTTATTGGGGAATGACTCTCACTCAAGCATTAACAGTGAATGGCATTAAACCTGATGCTGGATTTACAAGCGGAAATACAATTACCAATAAGGTTTATTTCTCGCATCGCAAGTTTGGAGAGCATGATATCTACTTTTTTAATAATCATAGCAAAAACATTTTTAGAGATTCGGTCCGCCTTCGTACAAATGCTACCAAAGCTGAATATTGGGATCCAACAAGTGGTAAACAATTTAGTCTACCCATTTCGGCAGCAGGTAAAGATGGACTTTTAATGAATATAGTCTTACAGCCCGATGAATCTGGATTTATTGTAACTAGTAAAGAAATGGATTTATCCCTCCCGCAAAAAATGAGCGGTATTAGAGAAAAATCGACATCGATAGACGGAAATTGGAAGGTATTTTTCGATCCGAAATGGGGCGGGCCTGGCGAAGTGACATTCAATAAATTAACAGATTGGACGCAACACCCTGATCAACGGATCAAATTCTATTCCGGAACAGCAGTTTATCGTAAAACGATTCACTTTAATCAACCATCTTCTGGAGAACAGGTCTTGCTTCGCTTCCCTCAATTAGGCTCCATAGCTCGAGTAGTGATTAATGGGGAAGAAGTTTCTACCGTGTGGTGCAGTCCGTGGGAAGCTGATTTAACAGCACACATCAAAAAAGGCGAAAACACATTGGAGATTTACGTAGCTAACTGTTTAACGAACAGAATGATTGGTGACGCATTACTGCCCCAGGAGGAACGTTTCACGTACGCCTATCCTGAAATAGCATCACCGAAAGACCGTTTAGTTGCTTCAGGCATTATCGACAAAGTACTATTGGTAAAACGATCCAACTAATTATCCGAATCTCAACATGCAAACTAGATCAAAATTATAATGAAGAACACTAGAATAGCGGCAATTACTTTTATTGCAGTTTTTTACACCACTATCCTTTTTGCCCAACGTACCACTGAAAACATTAGAGTAAGTCAACTTTTTAATTTTGGCTGGAAATTTAAAGCGGGTGATGTTGCCAATGCCGAGCAGAAGATCTTCAACGATGGTAATTGGCGTAAACTGGATTTACCACATGATTTTCAAATAGAACAACCTTGGGACAAAAATGCCAATAAAGGCCGTGGATTTAAAGCACTGGGAGCAGCTTGGTACAGGAAAACATTCAAGGCAGACCCTATATGGAAGGGAAAGCAAATATTACTTGATTTTGAGGGCATTATGCTGTCAGGAGAAGTTTGGGTAAACGGGAAGAAAATCGGTGGAACCCCTTATGGGTATCTGGGATTTGAAGCAGATATTGCAGATATAATTCATTACGATGCCGATAATGTGGTTGCTGTTCGTTCTACTACAGAAGGTGGATCGCGTTGGTATACCGGAGGCGGGCTTTTCCGCGATGTGTATTTGGTTGTGAAAGATAAAATCTCCATCGCCCGTCATGGAATTTTTATTACCACACCAAAAATTTCTGCTCAGGCGGCAGAATTAAGTGTACAAGTGGAAGTTGCAGGGATTAAAGGCAAAGAATATGATTTGGAAATCAACACTAAGCTTTTTTCTCCCGAAGGCAAACAAGTTGCCGAAACCAAAACAGTAGCTCCTAAAAGGTCAAATTTGGTTGAAGTAGAAGTTCCATTACCTAAGGTGAACATCACTAATCCACAACTTTGGTCGTGTGAAACGCCAAATCTTTATTCTGCTGAAGTGACGTTAGTGTTAAATGGAAAAATAATTGATAAACTGACTAAAAAATTCGGGATCCGTACAATAGAATTCTCCAAAGAATTTGGATTAAAATTAAACGGTAAAAAGGTCTTCCTAAAAGGAATGGCCAACCATGATGATCTTGGCGCAGTGGGCGTAGCAGCTTATAAGACCTCGATATCCAGGATGATGGACCAACTAAAGGCTTTTGGTTTTAATCACATCAGAACCTCGCACAATCCCTACTCAGAGTCGTTTTTCGACCTTGCCGATGAAAAAGGAATTTTAGTAGTAGATGAGTTGTACGACAAGTGGGGAAGCACAGTTGCCTGGGCGGGAAGTGCCCCATGGAATGATATTTGGTACAGTAACATTAAAGAATGGATCAAAAGAGATAGGAATCACCCCTCTGTTGTGATGTGGAGTTTTGGAAATGAACTACAGTTTCAGGAAGAAAGATGGAATTTTCCAACGAGCGATTGGGGTGTAACCACCTATCGCCTAATGGATGTAGTTGCCAAACGCTATGATCCAACCCGAAAAACGACTGTGGCTATGTACCCTGCAAGGGCAGGTGGAATCATCAGGGCGAATCCCGATTTCCGTATCAAAGAAAACATTGTTCCACCAGAATTATCAACAGTAACCGAAGTGGCGAGCTTCAACTATACGTGGGAAGATTATCAAGAATACTTAAAACATGCACCCAATATGATTATATACCAGAGCGAGGCAGTAACCAATGAGTTGGCAGCTCCGTACTTTGGAATGGATAGAGATAAAATGGTCGGTCTGGCCTATTGGGGAGGAATAGAATATTGGGGAGAGTCTCAGGGATGGCCAAGAAAAGGTTGGAACTATTCTTTCTTCAATCATGCGATGGAACCTTTTCCGCAAGCTTGGTTAACCAAAAGTATTTTTACAGACGAACCTCTAGTTCATATCGGCGTGATAGATAGTGAAGGTGAATCGAAGATGTGGAACGATCAGATTGTTGGACAAAAGGTTATTTCTTCTCACTGGAACCGTAAAGAGGGTGAGAAATACAATTTATACACCTATACCAACGCTGATGAAGTAGAGCTTTTAGTCAATGGAAAATCTATAGGAGTACAACAGAACAGCATAGATGTTAGAAAACGCAATACCATTTATTGGAAAGACGTTCCCTATACTCCTGGTAAAATTACAGCGATCGCTCGAAAAAATGGCCAGGAAGTAGCGCATCACGAACTCCAAACTACAGGAAAAGCTGTTGCTTTAGCAATCGAGAGCGAGAATTTGAGTTGGAAAGCTGACCAGATGGACCTCCAATATGTTAAAGTGTATGCGATAGATGACAAAGGGCGTAAAGTGCCAACGGCAACGGGAGAAGTAACTTTTGATGTAAGCGGGGAAGCCAATGTAATTGCAGTTGATAATGGTGATCATTTAAGTGATGACCTATTCACTGGCAACAAAAAATCATTATTTAAGGGCTTTGCAATGGCAATCTTACGTTCGACACAAAATTCTGGAACGGTAAAATTGAAAGTTACTGCACCAGGATTGAAAGGAATTGAGAAGTCCTTCACCGTTAAATAATCTGCAAATGAAAATCCCATATATTTTATGCGTTAATTAAACATGAATTTTTTACACACATGAATATAAAACAACATGCTTTTCTGGCTGTGAAAATAGCTCTGCTTTCTATTGCACTCCTAAGCCAAATACAAGCTTTTGTACAAAAAATAGAAAACAAAATACTGAGTGAGGATCAATCCCTTGTAGATTCAGTGACCAATTCACTCTCCATTGCTAACGCGAATGCAGTTTATGGAAACCTAACACCACCAAAAACAATTAATGGGACAATAGTTACTTGGAGCTCTAGCAATAAAAAAATTATAACAGCAACAGGAGAAGTTAAGCGACCTAAAGGCCGAAACGCAGTTGTTTTATTACAAGCCACTGTAACAAAGGGTTCGGCCATAGCTTCAAAAAACATCAATATCAACGTTATAAAAGCGTTTAAAAAGCCGGTAGATGAGGCTTACCTTTTTGTCCACTTTACGTTCTCAGAAGAAAAGATTCATTTTAGCAGCTCTAAAGGAAACTCGGCATTAGATTGGAAAGAGCTCAACAACGGAAAACCTATATTTACTTCAACCATCGGTACAACAGGTTTGCGTGATCCGTATATTGTGCGTTCGCCTGATGGCGATACTTTTTATCTTATGGCGACCGACCTCAAATGGTTTGCCGGAGAAAAAGGTCTAGATCGCAAACGTTATATCCAGATTTGGGAATCGCATGATCTAGTGAATTGGTCGACCCAGCGGGATGTGATGATATCACCACCAAATGTTCAGAACACCTATGCTCCGGAAGCGGTTTGGGACAATGCTATCGGTGCCTATGTAGTATTTTGGACTTCAAAACTTGGGACAAATAGTTATTATACACCCATGTACGCAACAACAAGAGATTTTGTGACATTTACCGAGGCTCAGGTTTGGCAACCTAACGAATGGCGTATTGATTCTACCGTAAAAAAGATGGGCGAATGGTATTACAGGTTTACAAAATCGATAGATAAGGCGCATAACAACTGCCACGATATTATTATGGAAAGATCAAAAAATCTACGTGCTACTAGAGAGCAGTGGGAAACAGTCGACTATTGCATTGGCGCAAAGGCTGGGTTACCAGAAACTGAGGCACCGCTAACTTTCAAATCAAATAAGGGCGACAAAAACGGCAATTATTACTATCTGTGGGCTGAAAAATGGATACCTAATAAAACTTATGTTGCCATGCGCACAAAAAATTACGAAAATCCGAAATGGGAAGTCGTTCCGGTAAATTTCCCAAATCCACTTCCTAAACATGGAACAATATTACCTATAACTGCTTCGGAAGCAAAAGCACTGGCCAAGAGTTTTCCTTCGGTTGAATAATACATTTGCTAGTTTCATAATCCTTCAAAGGAATTCAAGTATTCTTTGTTTTGAAAGCCGTAAGAAAATTTTAACACTTTTTACAGGATGGAACAGGATGGAATAATTATTTAAATCCGCTAATCTCGTATAAAATTTAACCAAATATATAAACGGGATCAATGACTAACTTCCTGCTTATCGTAAGCAATACGCTTTTTTAATTACGAAAGCACTTAGCTCAAACGCTATGTATGGAATAGATATGCCATTCATTGATTCCAACCACTAACCGAATATTAATTAAAATCATAACCATGTATTTGAATTTCCAATCAAAATCAAATCATCGGCTAAATGCTTCGAGCAGAAAAAAGTTTCTCATTTTGGGTGCCTCTGCTTTGTCATTTATGCTCATGAGTAAAACCGTTTTTGCGGCAACAGGCGCTGAAAATGTAAACGTTTTTTTCACGAAGAATAGCAAAAAGCTTGATGTTAATGTAAAAGGAAAAATAACTGACGACAAAGGTGAAACACTTGTAGGTGTAATCATCAAAGTAAAAGGAACATCATTAGTAACCACTACTGATGCGAATGGTGCTTTTTCAATAAACATTCCTTCAACAGTTACCGATCCCGTACTAGTAGTAACTTATGTTGGTTACGTTACGCAAGAGGTTCCGGTTGCTGGAAAAACAACTATAGCTGTTCAATTAAAAAGTTCTATTAATGATCTTGATGAAGTTGTAATCGTGGGGTACAATACCGTTAAGAAAAGCGATTTAACTGGAGCGGTAGTAAGTGTGGGTGCTGAAGAAATCAGATCGAGACCGGTTACCAACGCATTACAAGCCATTCAGGGTAAAGCAGCAGGTGTTGATATTACTTCAAATGAGCGCCCTGGCCAGTTGGGCAGTATATTGATTCGTGGGGTGAGATCATTAACAGCCAGTAACTCACCTTTATATGTGGTTGATGGAATCCCTCTTCAGGCCGGTGGAATAGAAGCCATTAACCCAAATGATATTGAAACAATTGATATCCTAAAAGATGCTTCTGCAACTGCAATATATGGTTCAAGAGGTGCGAACGGTGTAGTTTTAGTTACCACTAAAAAAGGTAAAGCCGGAAGACTGACATTAGATTACGTGGGTACAGCAACGATCGAAAAACTTAATGACAGGGCTGAGATGATGAACTCCGGACAATATATTGAGTTTCGCCGTGATGCGTATCGGAGAACAGCTTACTTAAATTCTGTAAATGGTACAAACACTACTCCTATTTATAATTACCCGGTCGTAGCAACACAAGCAGCAGATAGAGAAATTTTCAAACAAGATCCTAATATGCTTGCCAACTTAGATAAAGGTTGGGTGAATGGCGTTTTTGATGGAAGCTTGGTTCCTACTACCGACTGGGGAGATTTGGTAACCAGAACCGGCGTAACTCAAGACCATGTGTTAAGCGTGAGCGGCGGTACCGATAAAATTAAGGCCTATGGTTCATTTGGTTATTTAAACCAGGAAGGAACTCAGTTGGGTCAGGATTTCGAGCGTTACAGTGGGAAGGTAAGTATAGAAATTAATCCAGTTAAATGGTTTAAAATGGGTGCCAACCTTACTGCAACATACGGATTGCAGAATTATGGTTTCCAGGCAGCAAGTGCTTCTGGTGCCAGCAGTATTTATTTTGCAGCCAGAGGTATGCTTCCTTTAGCTATTCCTTTTGATGCAAATGGAAATAGAATCAACTTGCCTGGTGGCGATATTAATATTCAAAACCCAGTTCTAGAAGCCGATTATAACATTAACTTACGTAAAACGCTAAGAACATTAGGATCTGTTTTTGCGGAAGTTAACATTTTAAAAGATTTGAAATACCGTGTTAATTTCGGTCCGGATTTTTCAAATTATTATAATGGAAGGTATCAGGATGCTAAATCAGTAAATCGTGATGCGGGTATTCCAGGATCAATTAACAATTATGCACAATTAAACCAAAGTAGCAGATTTGCCTATACATTAGATCATTTACTTTATTACGATAAAACCATTAACAAGCATAATTTCGGCGTAACCTTATTGCAGAGTTCATCTTCATTCAGAGAAGAATCATCATCATTAACGGGTAGTAAAATTTCATTGCCAAATTCACTTTGGTATGGTTTAAATACCGCAAATATTACAGGGTTAGATGGTTTTAATACTGATTTAAGGAAATCAACACTGGTATCTTATATGGCGAGAGCCAACTACAGCTGGAACAGCAAATATTTATTAACGGCTTCTGCCCGTTGGGATGGTGCATCACAGCTTGCCGCTGGTAATAAATGGGATTTCTTCCCTTCTGCAGCACTGGCCTGGAGATTAGAGCAAGAAAATTTCATGAAAGATATTAAATGGGTTAACCAATTAAAATTAAGAGTTGGTGTAGGTAGTACAGGTAACTCATCAGTAGATATTGGTAGCACACTTGGTTTACTGCAACCATTAACTTACACTTTTGGCAGCTCAGCTCAAACGGGTTATGTATCATCTGATGCCTCGCTAGCTTCTCCTATTCCACTTCCAAACAAATTGTTAAGCTGGGAAAAAACATTACAATATAACTTAGGTCTTGATTTTGATTTAATCAAAGGCAGAATCAGCGGATCATTAGACCTTTACAAATCGAAAACAACTGATTTAATTTTATTGAAAAAAATTGCTTCAGTTAATGGATATACAACCTCTTTTGATAATGTGGGTTCAACCAAAAACAAAGGACTTGATTTAACCATTAACAGTGTAAACGTTAAAGCAAATGATTTTAGCTGGGAATCTACACTAAACTTCTCAATGAGTAAGGATGAGATTGTAAAACTAGACAATGGCGATATGGTTAACGACCGTTTCTTCATCGGACAAAGAAATGGCGTTGCTTATGATTTTGTTAAAGAAGGAATTTGGCAAAACACTCCTGAAGATTTGGCTGAAATGGCTAAATTCAACGCAAACATTGCAGCTCGTACCAGTTGGTTTGCACCAGGCAGCGTGAAAGTAAGAGATTTAAATGGTGATTATAGAATTGATGCCAACAACGACCGTCAGGTTTTAGGACATTATAATCCAAGCTGGACCGGTGGTTTAACCAATACCTTTGGTTACAAAGGATTTGATTTATCTATCTTTATGGTAGCACGTTATAATTTCTTAATTCAAACTGGTGCTGAAGCATTGCAAGGGCGTTTTGCGCAACGCGTGGTTGATTATTGGACACCAACAAATCCAACTAATTCGTATCCTGCGCCAAACTATGCAAGTGCCAGTGGCGATCAATACATTAGCGCTTTAAACTATCAGGATGCTTCTTTTATTAAAATTAGGAATATTTCATTAGGTTATAATTTTGCTGCAAACGTTGCTAAAAAATTAACTTTATCTCGATTGAGAGTTTACGCTCAGGTAATTAATCCAGGTTTAATTTATTCTAATGTAAGCTGGATTGACCCAGATTTAGGTGGTTCTACATTTAACAGAGGTTTTGTATTTGGAATTAACGCTAGCTTCTAATAAAGAAAAATAATTATGAAAAAGTTTATAAATATAATATCAGGATTGGCATTGTTAAGTGGATTAATGATCCTTCCAACTTCCTGTAAAAAAAGCTTTCTGGATGAGGAAGTAATCAATTCACACAATACATCCGATTTTCAAACTGCATTGGGTCTTGATGGATTGGTAATCGGGATGTACCAGAGTTTAAAATTTCACTTCAATTACACTTGGGCTTATACTACAACCAATTATGGTGTTGATGAGTTTACAGTTGGTGGAGATCGTACCGAACAAATGTTCAACTCTTATGATGGAAACTTCAATTCCCTATCAGGAGATATTGCTTCTGTTTGGGATAATATGTACGGAAACATTAACTCCGCTAACATTGTGATTAAAAATGTTCCGATATATTACGATGGTGCCAATAAAAACATTCGCTTAGGAGAAGGTTATTTTATGCGTGCTTTCGATTATTTTAAACTGGTAAAACAGTTTGGAGGTGTTCCTTTAAAACTTGAACCATCTGAAACCATCCAGGAGGAATTTACCAGAAGTTCTGCAAAAGATATTTATGCACAGGTTATTCAAGATTTTACTCAGGCTTATGACTTACTTCCAGCAACAGCAGCTGAAACTGGTAGAATTACCAAAGGAGCTGCAGCGCACTTTTTAGCAAAAGCTTATTTGTTCCGAGCCAGCGAAATTAATAACGACTGGAATGGAGAAACCAAAACTGCCGATTTACAAAACGCAATAAAATATGCTGATTTAGTGATCAACAGTGGTGCATACACACTGGCTACAAATTTCAGTGATCTTTGGAATTTTACCGCTGTTGATGGTTCAAATGAATCGAACAAAGAAGTAATTCTAGCAGCTCAGTTTTCGAACAATACAACAACTCAGGGTCGTTATGGCAATCAAATTCATCTTTACTATCCTTCAGTTTACCAAACGCTTCCGGGTATGTTGCGTGATCTTGCAGGCGGGCGTGAATTCCAACGTTTACGATCTACTGATTATGCTTTAGATGTATTTGATCGCGTAAATGATTCAAGATTTTGGAAAAGTTTTAAAACCAGATACGTTTGTAACAACCCTGCAAGTGCAACCAAATGGACGGCAGCAACTGCTCCTACTCCAGCGCAAGTTGGTCAGGCAAAATTTGTAGGTGGTGAAGAAGCCGTTTTATATATTGTAAATAATGCAGGCGATACCCGTTACACCCCTTTGGATGCTAACGCAGCAAATCCACTTCCTACAGATATCGGCCGTCGCAAACCGAGCATGTACGTGAGGTATTTTTCTGGTCAGGCGCAAAGTTATTTAAGTGCTCATGGAAACTATGGAGTGAGTCAATTTGTAGCTCTATCTAAGTTCATGGACGGATCGAGAAACCTGGTTGCTTCACAATTTGGTCAAAGAGATGGTATTTTGGCTCGTTTAGCGGAAACCTATTTAATCGCAGCTGAAGCTTATGGAAGATTAGGTCAGTATGCTCAGGCACTTCCTTATTTGAACAGGGTGAGAGATCGTGCTGCCTACAAAGATGGTGAAAACAGAGAAAGTTATGTCGACGGAGGGATTTCATATAAAACCAATCCTGCTACTAACGCTACCGCCTTATCTTCTTATTCAGATAAAAACACTTACTTCGAATCGAACAACATTGCAGTAACTACTGCAAATACATTAACTGCTATGCACTTAAATGGCGATGCTGATATCTTTAATTCTAATAAGGAATTCTATGATCGAATCGGAGCAGCATCTCAGGCTGATAAATTCACCGCTTTCATTTTAAATGAGCGCTCAAGAGAGTTGATGGGTGAATTGCAAAGATGGGAAGATTTGGCCCGTACTAAAACACTTGTTGCTCGTACCGCAGCGTTTAACGCCGAAGCCAAGCCTATTGATGGTAAACATTATTTAAGACCAGTTCCACAATCGTTTTTAGATGTGGTAAAAAGTAATGGAAGTGCTTTAAGTCCGGCACAAAAACAAGCATTGCAAAATCCTGGTTGGTAAGCAAAAAGAATTATTTATATTTTAAGGAGCAATTAACTTTCGTTAATTGCTCCTTTTTTTTCACTACATTTTTTAAACTGAAGAGTTAATATTTTTTTCAAACGATTGAAATGAAATTCAATACTTTTTTAAACCACTTAATCGCATGTTTAACAGGATAGAACAGGATGGTTTACTAGTCAAAAAACCGTAGAATCGTATAAGCATTTAACCAAATATATCTCAGTTTTAAGATCAGTTTTTCGCCGTTTGCAATGGCATCAAACAACTTAATCGTGTACTAGCCAACTATCGATGAAACGAATTATTCTTGCCTGTTTACTTTTTATATCATTATTCAGTTTTGCTCAACAAAAAAACAAATTGCTAATTGAAAAGCCACTTTTCAGAGATCCGGTTTATGATGGTGCGGCTGATCCGGTGGTAATATGGAACAAAGGCGAGAAAAAATGGTTCATGTTTTACACCAACAGAAGGGCCAATGAAAAAAATTTAGATGGCGTAAGCTGGGTTCACGGCACCAGAATTGGAATTGCAGAATCAAAAGATGGTGTAAAATGGAAATACCGCGATACCTGCGATATCCAATACCGCTTAACAGATTATACCCATTGGGCTCCAGAGGTTATGGAAAACAAGGGCGTCTATCATATGTACCTCACTTACGTACCCGGCGTGTTCAAAGATTGGCGGCACCCAAGATACATCGTACACTTAACCAGCAAAAACCTCATTAACTGGAAATTCGAATCTAAACTGACATTAGCTTCTGATCGATGTATTGACGCCTGCGTATTTAAACTTCCTAACAACGAAGGATGGAGAATGTATTACAACAATGAAATGGCTGGAAAATCTATTTTTTATGCTGATAGTAAAGATTTATATCATTGGAAAGATAGCGGAAAGCGCATTGTCGGCGACAGAGGTTGCGAAGGTCCAAAGGTTTTTTACTGGAAAAATACCTACTGGATGATTGTGGATAATTGGAAAGGGCTTGGCGTTTACTCTTCTACAGATTTAGTGAACTGGAAACGACAGGAGAAAAACATTCTGCAGGAACCTGGCAAAGGTACCGACGATGGTGTAATGGGAGGACATTGCGACGTACTGGTAAACAATGGAAAGGCCTATGTTTATTATTTTACCCATCCTGGAAAACACCTGAAAACAAAGGCATTGATAATTATACAACCAGAAGAAGTTCTATCCAAATGGCTGAACTAAAATACAATAACGGCGAAATCTCATGCGACAGAGATGAGCCGCTTTATGTAAAACTGACTCACTAACCAAATCTAATGAAATATTTCTACCTTATTGTTTTTTGCAGCGTGATCGCGGCAAACCTACAGGCACAGAACACCCGTAAAACATATAATTTTAATCCCGGTTGGAAACTTTTTGTTGGTGATGATGAAAATGCCGCTGCTACCGATTTCGATGATCAAACCTGGAAAGCCGTTACCCTTCCTCATGCCTGGAATGAAGACGAGGCTTTTAAAAAATCCATTGAACAGTTATCTACAGGAATAGCCTGGTACCGGAAACATTTTAAAGTTGCTGATGCAAGAGATCAAAAAGTATTTCTCGAATTTGAAGGCATCAGGCAAGCTGGAGAATTTTATCTGAATGGAAAATTTATTGGCCGTCATGAAAACGGAGTTACCGCGTTTGGTTTTGACATCAGCGATTTAATTGACCCGGAAAAAGACAATGTATTGGCCGTAAGAATAGATAATGCCTGGAATTATAAAGAAAAAGCCACTAACTCGGGCTACCAATGGAGTGATAAGAATTTTAATGCCAATTACGGCGGCATCTCAAAAAATGTTCGTTTACATGTAACAGGCAAACTCTATCAAACATTACCCTTAAACGCCTTATTAAAAACTACCGGAAATTATATCTACGCTAAAGATTTCAATATCACCGGTAAAAGCGCCGTTGTTGTTTCTGAATCGGAAGTTAAAAATGAAACAGGTGAAATTAAGAAGGTTCAATATGAAGTAGAGATAATTGATGCTGATGGCAAAAGCATTAAAACGTATAGTTCATCTATTCAGGATATTGCACCTGGTAACATCGTAACCTTAAAAGCAGAATCATTAGTGAATGGTTTAAATTTCTGGAGCTGGGGTTACGGATATCTATACACGGTAATTTCTCGTTTAAAATTAGGCGGCATGACTGTGGATGAGTTAAAAACGAAAACTGGTTTCAGAAAAGGAGAATTTAAAAACGGGATGGTTTATTTGAATGATCGCGTCTTGATGATGAAGGGTTATGCACAACGCACCAGTAATGAATGGCCGGCAATTGGTTTATCTGTACCGGCGTGGCTAAGCGATTACAGCAACGGCCTAATGGTGGAAAGCAATGCAAATTTGGTTCGCTGGATGCATATTTCGCCTTGGAAACAAGACGTCGAATCTTGCGATCGTGTGGGTTTAATTCAGGCGATGCCAGCGGGTGATGCGGAAAAAGATGTTACGGGAACCCGTTGGGATCAGCGCAAATCGGTAATGACAGATGCCATTATCTACAACAGAAATAACCCAAGTATTCTATTTTACGAATGCGGAAACGAATCTATCAGCGCTGCACACATGGACGAAATGAAAGCCATTCGCGATCAATATGATCCTAACGGAGGAAGAGCAATCGGATCGAGGGAAATGTTGGATATTCCGGCCGCAGAATATGGTGGCGAAATGCTCTACATTAATAAAAGTGCATCAAAACCTTTATGGTCGATGGAATACTCTAGAGATGAAGGATTGCGAAAATATTGGGATGAGTTCTCTCCTCCTTTTCATAAAGACGGTGCCGGACCATTATACAAAGGTGCTGATGCAAGTACCTACAACAGAAACCAGGATACGCATGCTATAGAAAATGTGTTAAGGTGGAACGAATATTATAAAGAACGACCAGGAACTGGCACCAGAGTTAGTTCCGGCGGTGTAAACATTATTTTTTCTGATTCTAATACGCATTACCGAGGCGAAGAAAATTATCGCCGTAGCGGAGAAGTTGATCCAATGAGGATTCCAAAAGATGGCTTTTTTGCACACAAAGTAATGTGGGATGGCTGGGTTGATGCCAAAAAAACTGGAATCCATATCGTTGGTCATTGGAATTACAAAATCGGAACGAAGAAAAACGTTTATGTTATTGCTTCAGGCGATAAAGCCCAGTTGTACCTTAATGGAAAGTCGCTTGGTTTTGGAACTAAAAGTGATGGATTTTTGTTCACTTTCAAAGATGTGAATTTTCAAGCAGGTGTTTTAAAAGCTGTTTCTTATGACACTAAAGGCCTTAAGGTAGCAGAAACACAACTAAAAACTGCTGGAAAACCGGCGGCCATAAAATTAACGAAAATGCAACATCCAACAGGATTTAAGGCTGATGGTGCTGATTTGGCTTTAGTGCAAGTTGAAGTTGTAGATGCTACTGGAAATCGTTGTACAATTGCTTTAAACATGATTGATTTCGAAATCACGGGTCCTGTTGAATGGCGTGGTGGTTTGGCACAAGGCCCAGACAACTACATACTGTCAAAACAATTACCTGTAGAAGGTGGTGTCAATCGTATTTTGATCAGGTCAAAAACAGTAGCGGGTAAAATTAATATTACAGCAAAATCGCCTGGGTTAAAATCGGGTATAATTGAGTTGACAACACTTGCTGTAACCGTTCAAAATGGTTTATCCTCCCAGTTTCCTGCAGATGGTTTGAAGCCAAGCTTAAAGAGAGGTGCAACACCTTCAGCGCAAACCTATCAAACCCGCAGAAAGGCAGTAAAAATAATTGCGGCTACTGCCGGCGCCAACGCCGATAAAGCCAATTTAAGTTATGATGATAATGAACTGAGCGATTGGGTTAACGATGGAAACTTAAATACTGCCTGGATTAAATATAATTTGGAAAAAGAAACCCTTGTAACACAAGTAGAACTCAAAGTAAACGGTTTCAGAACAAAAGCTTATCCGATCAGAATTTTGGTTGATGACAAAGAAGTTTTCAAAGGAAATACGATCCCTAGCCTGGGCTATTTCACGGCCATTTGCAAGCCAGCCAAAGGAAAAACAGTCACCATCCAATTATTAGGCTCAGGAAAAGAAACTGTTGAAAGTGGTAAGATTGGGGTGGAAGTAAATGGTAAAAAATTAGATGATGGAGTCGAGCGGGCAGAAACTAAATCAAAAGGTGGTTTAAGCATCATTGAAACTGAAATTTATGAGGCTAAATAATAATTAAAACACAAATAAAGCTTTCTACCATGAGTGTTAGGTTCAAACTAAGTTTCATTTTCCTGTGCTTTTGCTTTTTTCATCTTCATGGAAACGCACAAAACAAGGCTGATATCACTGTAAATTTCGATAAAAAGATTTCAGAAATGAAACCTATTTGGGCATGGTTTGGCTATGATGAACCAAACTACACTTATATGAAGGATGGCCAGAAGCTACTGACTGACATTTCGAAACTGAGCCCTGTTCCTGTTTACGTAAGGGCACACAACCTACTCACTTCTGGCGATGGAACTCCGGCTTTGAAATGGGGATCAACCAATGTTTACAATGAAGATAAAAAAGGAAACCCTGTTTACAACTGGACCATTGTTGACCGCATATTCGATACCTACATCAAACGAGGAATGAAACCTTTGGCTCAAATTGGTTTTATGCCAGAAGCATTATCTACCAAGCCCCAACCCTACCAACACAAATGGAAACCTGGAACTCGCTACGAAGAAATTTTAACCGGATGGGCTTATCCGCCAAAAGACTATAAAAAATGGGGAAACCTGGCGTATGAATGGGTAAAACATTGCGTGGAACGATATGGAAAAAAGGAAGTGGAAAGCTGGTATTGGGAAGTTTGGAATGAAGCCGATGGCGCCTATTGGAAAGGTACCCAAGCAGAATTTTTCAAGCTATACGACTATGCAGCAGACGGCGTAAAAAGGGCGTTGCCCACGGCCAAAATTGGTGGCGCAAATGTAACGGGTGGTGGAAGCAAGTATTTGGACGCATTTATAAAACACTGTTTAGTTGATACAAATTATGCAACAGGCAAAACGGGTTCGCCGCTTGATGCTGTGTTATTTCACGCCAAAGGGTCGCCAAAAGTAGTTAATGGATCGGTAGTGATGAATCTGCGTACCCAGCTTCGCAACGTAGAAGCCAACTACAAAGTGATCAATAAATATCCTCAAATAAAAAACATTCCGGTAATCATTGGAGAGTTCGACCCCGAAGGTTGTGCTGCTTGCGGAATGGCGACCAATCCGGAAAATGCTTATCGTAATGGCACCATGTACTCAAGCTACACTGCGGCATCTTTTGCCAGACTTTATCAATTGACAGATCAATACAACATCAATTTACTTGGCGCAGTAAGCTGGTCTTTTGAATTTGAAAATCAGCCCTGGTTTGCAGGATTTAGAGATTTGGCAACAAATAGCGTTAATAAACCTGTTTTAAACGTATTTAAAATGTTAGGTATGATGAGTGGCAATCGCGTTGAAACCACTAGCAATCAAATGTATCCTTTGCAAACCGTTTTAGATTCCAGCATTAGAAAACCACCATCTGACATTGGTGTGCTGGCAGCAAAATCACAAAATACGGCTACTGTGATGATTTGGAATTATCATGATGAAGACAAGAAAGGAAATATCGACAAGGTAAGCATCTCATTGAAAGGTTTAGATAGAAAATCCGTTACCGTTACGCGATATTTAATTGATGATAAAAACAGCAATTCGTATGAGGCCTGGAAAAAAATGGGTTCGCCACAATCGCCAACATCATCGCAAATCTTTGAGTTGAAAAAATCCAGTGAATTGAAATCTGTTGGAAACCCCATCAAATTTAATCCAGATCAGGGTCCATTTCAATTCGAATTAAGCAGGCAGGGTGTTACATTATTAAGTATAAAATGAAGGAAAAAATCAAGTCAATCACCAGAGTTTTATTAATTGTCATTTTTTGTCAGAATATGAATCAGGCAAAGGCGCAGACAAATAATATTAAAAACGATTCGTTCTGGAAAACAAAAAACGGTGAGCCAATCTACAGCCAGGGAGGTGGTATTTTTCAGTTCATCGATTCCAAATCTGGCACAAAAAAATATTTTTGGTATGGTGTAAAATATGCAGAGGCTGAGCTTTATCGTAATGATCCTTCCATAACTTATCCAAATGCAACATTTGAATCGGTAACATGTTACAGTTCTACTGATTTAACAAACTGGACTAGCGAAGGTGATGTTTTAACCAAAAATGAAATCAGCAGAGTACCCAAAACCTGGGTTGGTCGTTTAGGCGTTGCGTATATTAAAGAACTTAAAAAGTATGCGATGTTCGTTCAGCATGGCAATCAGGTATTAATTACTACTGCCGATACTCCTGTTGGACCATTTACTTGGCACCAGAGAATTAACATGGAGCCTATGATTGGGACTTCCAATACAGGTGACCAAACTATTTTTACAGACGAAGACACCGGTAAATCTTATCTGGTTTATTCATATGGCAGAGGGCGTAACAAAATTTATGTGTCTGAAATTGGGGTTAAAGACGGTAAAGTAAACCTTCTGGATTGTACGGAAATTTTTAAGGGCGAAAGTCGCGAGGGGAATTGTATGTTTAAATATAAGAGCAAATATTACATGTACGCCTCTAACATATATGGATGGGATGGCTCATTGGCTTATTATTTAGTTGCAGATGATATTAGGGGTCCGTATTTACCTACGAATAAAATGCTCGTAACGGATGGAAGTGAAAATGATTATGCGCATATTTCACAGACAGGTTTTTTTATAAATGTTAAGGGGGCGGAAACAGAAACTGTTATTTTTTGTGGCGATCGCTGGTCTGATTTTGCTGGCAATGGTTTAGGCTACAACCAGTGGTGCCCCATGTCGTTTAATGGAGGTACGCCCTATTTCAATTCCCTTCATTCATGGGATTTGGATGCGACAACAGGCAAATGGAACGTTGCATCAGACAATGATTATGTTAAAAACGGAAGTTTTGAAGCAGACAGGAGAAGAATTCCTAGTGAGGTAAAACCCTTACAATTGGTACTTACCGGCTGGAATACTCAAATTATAGCAGGCAATAAGGTAAGTTTAGATAGTTTAACTTCGCCCAACCTGAACCATTTCAACACCGCCGCTGAGCGAAAAATTGTTATCGGCGAAAAGAGTCTAAACATCAGTGATAAAATAAATTTCAAGCGAAAAGTTTCACAATTGATTGCCTCATCGGGAGAAGTAAAATTAAACGACGGACTTTATACCTTGACCGCAAAAGTGAAAAACAGCGGTGGTTTCACTAACCTGGAGATTTATGCGCTCAGCAACAATAAAAAGGTTAGTCATCATTTTGAAAAGGAAAATAAAAATTGGATAAACGTTGTGCTAAAGAATATTAAAGTATCAAATGGAAAACTAGAAATTGGGTTTATAGCGGATGGAAACGCAAATGCATTCTGTTTAGCTGATGATGTTTCATTGGTAAAATCAAATAACTAATGAAAGAGCACAGATTGACCATTGTTATTTTTACTTTCCTGTTGTTGCAATCCGCAAACGTTTTTGCGCAACAAGTCGGAAAAACAGATGCCATTTATTCGGGATTGCCATGGTATGATCAAAGTGGAAAAGTAGTAAGCGCCCATGGAGCCAATATCGTTCAGGAAAATGGTAAATTTTATTTATTTGGAGAGGCACATAGCGATACCAGCAATGCATTTGCGGGCTTCAATTGTTATTCATCGAAGGATCTGTACAACTGGAAATTCGAAAGCATTGCGCTTCCTGTTCAAAAGAGTGGAAAGCTAGGGCCTAATCGCATTGGGGAAAGGGTAAAAGTAATGAAAAACCCGTTTTCTGGTGAGTTTGTGATGTTCATGCATGTGGATACCCTGGGCTACAAAGATCAGTTTGTAGGTTACGCTACAGCTAAAAATATTGCCGGACCCTATCAGTTTAAAGGCCCGTTACTTTTTAAGGGGAAGCAGATTAAAAAATGGGATATGGGCACTTTTCAGGATGATGATGGAACGGGATATTTACTCACTCATGGTGGGATGATTCACCAGTTGAGCAAAGATTACAAATCTATTATTGCAGAAATCAACCCCGCAATAACCACAGGCTTTGAGTCTCCTACCCTTTTCCGTAAAGCCAACACCTATTATTTCATTGGTTCGCACCTTACTTCCTGGGAGAAAAACGACAATTATTATTACACTGCAAAGGCGCTTTCTGGCCCATGGACTGCCGGGGGATTACTGGCACCAAAAGATAAACTAACCTGGAATTCACAAGCTACATTTGTATTGAAAATTAGAGGAACGAAAGATACTACGTTTATATTTATGGGCGATAGATGGTCATTCCCGAAACAACTATCTTCGGCTACGTATGTTTGGCAACCCATCAAATTTAAGGGCGATTCTATCTTCATTCCTCAATATCTAAACGCCTGGACCGTAGACTTAAATACTGGCACAGCAAATCCAAAATCAATAATTCATAAAACATTTTTACCTGGTGATCAGAAAATAATTCTAATTGGAAACTGGAAAAATTCAACAATCGATTCTATTCCAATCACCAGATCTGACGAAACGAAAGCATCGCTATCTTTTGATTTCAATGGAAAACAAATTGGATTGTATGTCGCTCTTCTACCGGATAATGGTTATGCTAAAGTTGAAATACGCGATAAAAAAGGAAATATCATCATTAATAACATCATCGATCTCTACTCAAAATCTCCAATGCTTCAACTGGCGTTCTTAAGTCCAATGCTTCCGAAATCGGATTATAAGTTAACCGTATCGGTTGTCGGCGAAAGGCCAAACTGGTCTGACAAGCGCAAATCATTATATGGAAGTACAGGCAATAACATTACGATCGCTAAATTAATTATTCAAGAATAGACATAAATGAATTTAAAGAAAACCATCATCATAATCTTATTTGCTTTCATCACACCTTATCAGGTTTTTGCCGATTTTATTTTTCGCAAAGGAGAAAATATAAATGTGTTTGTATCAAAAGATGAAGCACAAGTTGTACATACTGCTCTTGATATTTTTGGCAGGGATTATCATGCGGTATTCGGTGGCAAGTTATCCAAAGGGATGAAATCCCGTATTTTTATAGGAACTTTTGGAAATGAAAGTGTTGCGGAAAAAGAGATTGATCAAAAATCGCTTGATGATTTAAAATCTCATCCAGAGGGGTATCTGATATTGGTTAAAAACAACAAAATATATGTTGTTGGTAGCGATAAAAGAGGTACCGCTTATGGCATTCTCGAATTATCCCGTCGTATAGGTGTCTCGCCATGGGAATGGTGGGCAGATTCATCAATCACTAAACAAAATTCAATATCGCTTAAAAATGGCTTCCGCTTATTCGAATATCCTTCGGTAGCACACAGAGGAATTTTTATTAATGATGAAGATTGGGGACTAACGCCATGGAGTTATAAAACACATGAACCGTCAAAAATTAAAGGACAAATCGGGCCGAAGACCCATGCCCGCATTTTCGAATTACTCTTGCGTTTAAGGGCGAACGCTTTCTGGCCGGCCATGCATGATGTTTCAGTTGCTTTTTTTCAAACTCAAGGAAACAAAGAAATAGCTGATAAATACGGGATTATTGTCGGGGCATCGCATTGCGAACCCATGATGCGCAGTGCCAATACGGAATGGAAAATTGATGGCAAAGGGAATTACGATTATGTACACAATAGTGAAAATGTGCTCAATTTCTGGGAAAGCCGGGTAAAAGCACTTAAGAATTCAGATAACATTTACACGCTTGGTATTCGTGGTGTGCATGACGGCAAAATGCAGGGCGCAAATACACTTCAGGAACAATTTAATGCGATTACATCACTTTTTAAAGATCAACGGGAATTGATCAGAAAAAACCTGAACGCTGATGTGACAAAGGTTCCGCAGGTTTTTATTCCCTATAAAGAAGTATTGGAAGTTTATGATATGGGATTGAAAGTTCCTGAGGATGTTACTTTGATGTGGACGGATGATAACTATGGCTATATCCGCCACTTCCCTACTGAAACTGAGCGAAACCGCAAAGGAGGAAACGGAATTTATTACCACATTTCTTATTGGGGCCGTCCGCATGATTACCTGTGGCTATCAACCAATCATCCAGCTCAAATTTATACCCAAATGAAGCTGGCTTATGATAAAGGCGCTAGAGACATGTGGATTTTAAATGTGGGCGATATTAAGCCCGGAGAATATTTAACGGAACTTTTTTTGGATATGGCATGGAACATCAATGCTATCGTAGATAATAAAGCAGGCCTGGATCAACATTTGCAAACCTGGCTGGCAAGGGAATTCGGAGCTCAAAAATCAGCCGGTTTGACAGCTATCATGAATGAATACTATCGCCTGGCTTACATCCGCAAACCCGAATTTATGGGCAATAGCCGAACCGAAGAAAAAGATCCGAAATTTAAAGAGGTATCAGACTTGCCGTGGAGTGAACAGGAAATCAAAAAGCGGATTGCTGAATACGATAAAATTGCAGAAAAAGTAATCCAACTTTCAAAATCTATTCCAGTTGAGAAGCAAAATGCCTGGTTTGAACTAGTTGAATATCCGGTGCGTGGTGCCGCAGAACTGAACAAGAAAATTTTGTATGGGCAACTGGCCAAACACGGCCTTGCAAAATGGTCTGACAGTGATGCTGCATTCGAAACCATTGGAAAACTCACAGCAAAATATAATGCATTGGCCAACGGAAAATGGAAAAACATGATGGACGACAAGCCGAGAAATCTTGCGGTTTTTCAAAAATTACCACAAGTAAAATCGCTCACCCCATTAATTCAATTTAAGGCTCCGTTTGCAAAAATTAATGGAAACCAGTTTACAAAATTTGAAGGTGATAAGCCGGTTGCACATGGTTTAGGTTATGAAAGTGCGGCTGTTACCATTAAAAAAGGAAACCATGCAATTTATGAATTTAAGAATCCTCAGGTAGATTCAGTAAAGATTGAAGTTTCGCTTACGCCCAATCACCCGGTTGAAGGAAAATTAATTCGTTATGAAATTGCAGTCGACGAACAAACTCCACAGCAAGTAGATTATCATACTTATGATCGTAGTGAAGAGTGGAAAAACAATGTACTTACTAACCAGGCAAAACGAACTGTTAAAATTAAGTTGAATCCTTACATTCAATCACATCAAATAAAAATAAAGGCGGTAGATGAAGGTGTTGTTGTTGATCAGATCAAGATATGGGAATAATTGACTATTTGCTAGACAAATATTTACTGAGGAAATTAAGCATAGCTGCATCCATTTTCGGTGTTTCTATATCGCCGAAATTACCATGTTTACCGCCTTTTACAACATAAAATTGTGTTGGTGAACCTTTGCTTTTCAACAATTGATAAAGTGTTTCTGATTGTTGTATCGGCACCGTTTGATCTTGATCGCCATGAATAAATAATACCGGAATTCTATTTTTGGAAACATAATTCACCGGCGATAATGATTTTACAAAAGCAGTATCATTCTTTCTGTTTGCCAGCCAGGCCGAGGAAGCACTGCCTGGCGCTATAGCAGGTTTCCAGGTCAACAAATCTGTCGGACCATATTTACTGATGATGGCAGCTACCTTGAACCTCTGTTTATTGAATATTTTATACTGCGCTTGTAAACCTGCAAGCAAAGCCAGGTGTGCACCAGCAGAGCCACCTACTAGAATAATCCGATCTGCATCAAAGTTTAATATTTTGACATTTTTGAGGAGGTAGTTAATCGCCTCATTTACATCTTCAATTGCAGCCGGAGCAGGTGATTGGTTGGCCAGCCTGTATTCTACGTTGGCCACAGAATAGCCATTTTCGATAAATACCTTAATTTTATCGTATTCTGCATCCTTATTACCATGAACCCAGCCACCGCCATGAATATATATCACCAAAGGTGCTTTCCTCTTCGTAGTTTGCTGGTAGTAATCCAGCTTACCTTCCCACCCGTTATCTATCGTATAAACGATGTTTAGCTTTTGCAAAACACCTGCAGGCACCTGCGCAAAAACTGTGTTAAACCACAGGAATAAGACAACAACGAAAGCATTTGTTTTCATAAGGAAAATCATTTTTTTACCACCAGCGGTTCTCCGTTTACCACAACGTTATCAAATTTAACGTCGTCATATTTGTTTTTGAGTACCGGATTTTTGGTTGTAACCTCAAGGTTCTTGAAAGTGAAATCCGTAAGTTTATCCGAAGGATTTCCATTCATCTCACCAAATTTATTGGCTTCGACTTTAATGTTAGTCATTTTGATATTCCTGATGATACCAAATGGTTTTTCTGTACTTCCAGCTAAATCAAAAAATTGTTTCCAGGGGTTTAAACTGATCACCGATCCACATTTACCCTTAACGTTATCAATAGTGATGTTTTCATAAAGCTGAAAGGTATCGCCTCTCATTTTAAGGTTTAAAATTGGGCAGTTGTTATCTACCACGCAGTTACGCAGCGTTATATTATTGGCATGTACGCATTCGCTGCCTAAAGTTAATACGGCATGGGCCACTCCAAAAGTGCAATTTTCAATTAAAACGTCTTCTACAACACCATTCTCCGGCAATTGATGAGCCGTTGGTCCTTTCCCTCCTTTAATGGCAATCGCGTCATCATTAACAGAAATATAACAATTTCTGATGACCACCTTTTTACAAACATCAAGATCTATACCATCTGTACTTGGTGCCGGAATGGGCAAATATGGCGAACGAATATCGGTGTTTTCGACTAAAATGTTGTTGCACTGGTAAAAATGTGTGGTCCAGAAACCAGCATTGCGCAATTGTACATTTTGGATTTTTACGTTATCGCTACCCCAGATAAAAATCAATCTTGGTCGGCTTACTTCCAGATTGGTACTTTCTTTACCTATTTTCCGCAAAGAATCTCGATGTGACCAGAAGGTTTTCCAAAATTTAGATCCATTGCCGTTAATGGTTCCTGGCCCTTCAATACTGAAATCGTTTACCTGATAAGCGTTAATGAGTGCCGCAAAATATTTCAAACTTCTGCCTTCCATCCTCGATGCGATAAAAGGATAGTTTTTGATATCATCAGATCCTTTTAACACCGCTCCTGCTCTTAAAACGAGTTTGGTTTTTTTCTTAAAAAATAAAGCGCCGCTTAAAAAAGTGCCTTTCGGGATTACAATTGCGCCACCACCTTTCGCTGCTGCACGATCAATTACCTTTTGTATCGCCTGAGTTTGAATGATGTTACTATCAGCCTTTACGCCGAATTTGGCAATATCGTATTCCTGAGCATTAAGCTCTGAAAATAGCAGTAGAGAAAAAATTAAAATAAATAAGTATTTCATATCTGGTTAGGTAGCAGGCTAGTGATCGCCTGTATCAAATATCCACAATACCGTAGCGAAATGCATCCTGTAGCATCCTGTTGCTTTGCAAAGCTTTTCGAAATTAAACGTTTAAATTAATGCTTTTCATCGAATATATATATTTTAAAAAGCCCTAAAAATAAGAAAGGACAATCCATCCGGAATTGTCCTTTTTTCTAACCAAATATATACCTGTTATGAGCCAGATAATTTTTTTAATGATCAGCCTATGCTGAACAATGAATTTCTTTATGTAATGATATATTGCTTTAAGGCAAATGACCAGCAACTTATTAAGGTGTTTGAATAATTATAGATTGAACTCATCAATGAACAGTTTATATTTTGATTTACCTTTTACGGCAATCAAAAAATAAAACCGACGACTAAATAACTTGATATGCGTTATTACTACTCTAATATCTGGTTAAAAAGCCTTTGATGAACCGGATGCTATACGCTAAATCATCTTAACTTCAATGCTTAAACAAATTTAAATCATACAACGAGCTATACCGTTATGCACTGTCTTGTATTTACTAATAAAAACGATATTTATATAAAAATAATTTACCAGCTCCCTTTTTAGTTTAAATAAACAATCATGAAAAAGGCTTATACTCTTAAGGAGTAAAAGCCTTTCCAATTTTATTATTTCCATTCAAACGGTAAATACCAATTTGCAGGGTTTAAAAGTTTTGCTCTGGCTGCACTTGCTGTGGGATCACCATCCTTTAACAGTTTTTGATAAACCCGATCAGCCAAAAACGCCGGGTTATTCTGCCGACGAGCAATGCGAACCAAATCTGGCCAGCGGTTACCTTCAAAAGCCAGTTCTAAAGCACCTTCATCAATCAACTTTCCTTCTAATCCAAGCATATCATTTTGCAGGCTAATATCTAATGCTGTTATACCCGCACGATTTCGAATACCAGTATTGCGGTACCATGGACTTTTGTAATCGGCGTTGTTTCTTGCATCTAGGTAATAAGGTGCAGGGTAAGGTGTTTGCATTGTGTTAATCTCATCAAACGAAGCGGGTGTTGGTGAACCTGCTGATGAACGTGTACCGGTATAAAACGTATTTGCAACACCTATATTCAATAAAGCCCAACCTAATTTGGTTTTACCATCGCGGTTAGCTGCTTCCGAATAGCGTAAGTGTAATAAGGCCGCACGATAAATTCCCCATTTTCCACCCTTATTTAAGTTGCTTACCGGAATTACATTATCTGTTAATTTCGTGATAGCGGGGCCTGAAGCGGTTGTTTCATACGATAATTTCCCTCTGGCATCATAAGGAATACCGCTGTTTTGTCTTTGCGCATTCCAATTATCTATTGCAGCCTGAGATGGTTTAATTAAATATTTACCGTACAAAGGAGAGCAAAATTCGATCATTGGGTTGCCTGGTTTAAAGCTTGAACTATAAGGGATACCCCAGAAGAATTCAGAGTTCCATACGTTATTGGTATTTTGAGCGCTAAACATGGTTTTCCAACCCTGATCATATAATAAGCTGTTTTCATCCTGATATCTGGCATAACGTACAGCCTGATCATTATACGCAGAGCCTCCTGAATAAACTACTTTGTAAGCATCAAAAGCAATGTTGATATTGGTATTGTTATTTTCAACATTTAAGATCTTGCTGTAATTTTCAGCTGCTTTAAGATAGTTGTTGTTCCACAAATACAAATCGCCCAATACAAAAGGTTTACAAATAAAGATTTTTTGCGTATTGTTCCCATCAATAGTGATCACCAATGGATTTCCTGTAGGATAAGCATAAACTTCCTTGTAAGGTAATTTTTCAGTAAAATCAATAAGCCTGGTTAAAAGCTCTTCAAATGAAATGCGGGGGTAAGCAGATAAATTTTTAATGTCATCCACATTTTCAACCGGATCTGTAATGTAAGGAATGCTACCGTATTGAATACCCAGCTGCAAATAAATCCAGCTTCGTAATGCGCCGATATCCGAATAATGCTTATTGTAATCATCTACACTCATACGGAAATCATCACGCATTAGCTGAAAGTTCTTCAAAGCATCATTACAATTTAATATCACTTTGTAATACGGTCTCGGATCGATATATGGATTATCTTTTGTGATGCTGTGATTAGCCAGCTGCTTCAAATAAGGATCGGCATTTGCCGTTACATTCACTAAATCGGCCCTCAATTCATTTTGAAGAATATATGTTTTTTGTAAGCCTAGAAATTGCCCATAAATCCCAATAACAGCAGCATCAGCATCTGTTGAGTTTCGGTAGGCGTTTGATATATCCAGTGTTGACTCAGGAGCTTCATCAATTATTTTTTTGCAAGACCATGAACCTGTTGCAAGCAGGGCTACTGCTAAAAGGGCAATAACTTTTTTATTAAAATCCATCTTCATCTTTTTATCAATTATCAATTATAAACCAATTCTAACGCCCAATTGAACCGATCTGAACTGTGGCTCTAAAGTCGTATCTACACCTTGCGTAAAAATACTGCTGGTTGCACTAAACTCCGGATCATACCCCAAATACTTCGTTAAGGTGAGCAAATTATTGCCTGTAGCATATATTCTAGCATATTTGATGGCCTTGATTTTCAAAGGCACATTATAGGTTAAATTAACAGAGCGTAAACGTAAGTAAGAACCATCTTCAATCCAACGATCAGAAAACTGTGCATTCCCCATTGGATCGCCAAAACTTGCTTTTGGAACATTGGTTACCTGTCCCTCGCCCCTCCAACGGTTTCTCATAATTTCCGACTGATTATAATAAGCGTTTCCAGATTCCAATACTGCACGGGTATAATTGTAAATATCATTTCCTAAAACAAAGGAAACCAGAACATCCAACGTCCAGTTTTTATAGCCAAAAGTGTTGTTGAAACTTCCAAAAAGATCTGGATTTGGGTTACCGATTACTACTCGATCTGCACCGTTTATAATTTTATCTCCGTTGGTATCGATAAAGCGCATATCACCACCTTTAAACGGCACTGTAACACCAGCACTGTTCACTATTGTCAAACCAGCAGCAGCAGCTTCCGCATCAGTAGCATAAACGCCGTTTGTGCGTTGCCCGTAAAATAAATTGGCAGCCTGCCCAACTCTGGTTAAATAAGTACCATTAGCATAACTGGTAACAATGTCATTTCCACCGGCCAAACTTTGAATCTTATTTCGGTATAAGCCAAGATTGATTCCCAAATCCCACTTAAATTTTTTATTTAACACACGGGCGTTCAAGCCAAAATCAAAACCATTGGTTTGCATGCCGCCCTCGTTATCAATGTAAGAATCAATACCGCCAATAGATGTAACCGGAATATAGTTCAGCATTTTGGTAGTGGTATGCACATAATAATCCAAACTCATGCTTAAGCGCTCATTAAAAAACGAAGCATCTACACCGGCATTGAATTTGGCAACACGTTCCCATTGAATATTTGGGTTTGCCAAATTACCACGAACCAAACCTTGTAAACCCAGTAAATTTTGAGAAACGTAATACTGCCTGTTGTTATAATTACCGATGTCATCATTTCCTACAATACCATAGCTGGCTCTTAGTTTTAATAAATCTACTTCTTTAGAATCTTGCATAAAATCCTCTGAAGAAACAATCCATGCGCCGCTAAGTGCCGGAAGCAATGCAGTTTTTCCGCCAAAAAGGTTCAATCCATATCCCTCTGTACTTACCGAAGAAGAGCCGCTTTTTCTACCAAAACGCGATGAGGCATCTGCAGCTACAACAAGACTTAGAAAATATTTGTCTTTGAAGCTATAATCGGTTGTAAAATATGTATTTAACGAGTTCCATTTACCAATATCTCCGCCAAAAAACCTTAATGCTGCGTTACTATTATTAATGCTGATTAATACATCTGTTGCCGAATTATAACCAATGGCAAAATCCTGCTCACTTGAATTTTGCGAATATCTGGTACCTAAACTCAAATTAAGATTGTGATCTTTAGCAAATGTTTTGTTGAATGCAAAGCGTAAATCGTTAAAAACGTTCGAATAACGAATCACCTGTGAGCCCAATTTGCTATCGCCAACGGTATTTTCTAATACTTCATTGGTTACACCTTTTCGTGGAATAAATAAAGTTTCCTGAGTTTTATCGTAAGCAAGGCCTGTTAAATTCGATACTTTAAAGTTTTTATTAAATTCATAAACAAAATTGATATTTCCGAAGAAGCGATAGGCTTTCTTTTGGTTCAAACCTTTTTCGATGAGTGCACGGGGATTACTTACGCCCAACGTATCTGATTCTGCAAGATTGGGTGATACCGCACCTGTTGAGCTAATCTCGTTTTTTGCCAGAAATGGTGCTTTAACCAACGATAGAAAAATTGGATTTGTGCGTGGCGCAATTCCCTGATCTTTTAAACTTTGCTCCGTATAACTGAAAGATAAATTTGTATTAGCCTGCAGTTTTTTGGTTAAATTCAGGTCACTATTGAAACGCATGTGGTAATTCGTATTATTTGTAGAATCAATTACACTCTTGCTTTTCGAATAGCCTGCTGAAAGCGCATATTTCGCGATGTTATCTCCTCCGCTAACTTTCAAGAAATAATTTTGATTAAAACTGCGTTTGAAAACCTCCTTTTGCCAATCGGTATTTTGATGATACATGGCGTAAGTTGGGTTTGTGGTTTGATTGGGATCATCATTCATGTAAGGCAACGCTGCTATTGCGCTGCTACTTAAACCCTGACTCTGTAATACATCGGAAAGGTAGGTTCTGAAATCACCACTATTCATTACCGAGAGCTGGCGGGGAACAAAGTTTGCACTGCTGTAAGCTGCAAAATCAATTTGTGTGGCTAAATCTTTAGCATGGTTGGTGGTGATAATCATTACACCATTTGCTGCCCTTGTGCCATAAACCGCAGCGGCTGCAGCATCTTTAATTAAACTAATGCTTTCAATATCGTGAACATCAATAAATTGTAAAGGATTATTGCGATGCCCCGTTGTGAGCGATGTTCCGTATGAATTGGCATCGTAAATCATCCCATCAACCACATATAAGGGTTGATTGGTAGCATACAGTGAGGAAAATCCCCGTACAAAAAGATCTGCACCAATACCTGGCGTTCCTGATCTTCTGATGGAGTTTACACCTGCCATTCTGCCTTGCAGGTAGCTATCCGGCGTTTCAGCATTGGTTGTCCATCCACCCAGAGGACTGGCAAAATCGATAGCGGATAATGTTCTCGCAAAGTTTTTTGTGCCTGAAGGCAAAACGATTTCGGTAAACACCGAGGCATAGCTGTTCGGATAAATTTTAATAGTTGCCAATTTCCCTTTATGCACGGCCAACAATTTGGTATGGTAGCCCGTGTTGCTAATAATCACAGTAGAATTATAATCAGGTACGATAATAGAAAACCGCCCTTTATCATCTGTTAATGCCCCAGAGAAATCAGTAACAGTTAACTTAACACCGTTTACTGGTTTATTTGTAAAGCCATCTACCACAACACCCGTAATTTTCTGCCCGACAAGTTTTTTCTGTTTAACTTTAACAGTGGTGGTATCTGTGCTATACTTGCTGGTATCTGTAGTAATGGTATCTGTTTGCTGTGCAAAACCCGCAACGGTAAACAATAGCACAAACAGCGCCAGCGATATTCCTTTTTTTATGATGGTAAAATTATACATAGTCAATTTTTAATTCAGAAATATTTGATTAAGGAAGGATAGGTTCAAATCTCAAATAATCCAATATGAGTGTACTAACGCCTTTTGTAGTGCTTGCTGCACTGGTTAATCTTAGATCGAGTAAACCAAATTGTTTTGGAGTATATTCTCCCATGTAAACCTCATCATAATTTAAGAGCGTAACATTATGGGTAGCGAAGAGATCATAAACCGGTGCTGTTGGTGTTGACGTTAAGGTATTATAGATAAAGTAACGTTGTGTAAATGCCGAAACCTGGGCATCGCCCGCTGCACCAGCTACGGCTCTGGCATAAACCTTATATTTAACCGTAGGAACATTGCTCTTCACATATCTAATATAATATTCAGATATGCTGTGGTCATACACTTCGATATCTTTATACAGGATGCCTTTATTGTCTAATTTTGTTCTGTAAAAAGTATTACCGGTTCTGTCTGTCCTGAAGCTGAACGGCAACTCGCCTTCAATTTTAAACGTTGGCACCTTATCCTTAATTCTAAATGGCAGTGCACTTACAACGTGAACAATTCCATTGCTGGCACGGTAGGATTTCACAACCGCTGCTTTGGTGAGTGGAATTTTAACGCCACGTGTAGATAGTAATGTATCAGGCAATTTATCAACCGGATAAAGACCTTTTACCGTAAAATCACTTACCAATCCTAACTTATCGTTAGCAGCATAGTAGGGTGTAAGTTTGGCGGTTTCGCGGCTGAAAGCTGCATCTTGCAACATGAAGAAGGTATACTGTTGATTTTCTGTTCGAAGATCAGCAACGCTTGTCCAGTATAAGTTTCTGGAAACCATTGGCGGGTTTGGTGCATAAATCGGAGTACCGGAGTTATTGTATCCAATGATGGTTGCATTGGCACTATCAATAACCATTGTAGAAATATTGCTGATGTAATTGCTTTGTAATGGTGCATCAGTACTGCTTAACATAAACTCCCATACATTTAGCTTCGTTGGCACCGGCTTATCAATGGTGTAAATTGCACCATTTTTAACAAATTGCCCGTTACCAGTAACCCCTGCTTCTTCGAATGTTTTACCAATTAAGGTTGCAATTTTTTTGTTTAAAAGTTGAACCCGTAAGGTATCAGAAGACGACTTAGGAGCAGCAATTGTAGTTAAAGCAATATGGTTTGCTACAAAATCTTTAAGTTTTGCAGGATCAGCGGAGATGGATGCATCCAAAGTTGCCAGCGCATCATTTGTAGGTGCCCAAACCGTATAGTTTTGCGAAGATACCAGCAGTTTATCATAGCCTGTGCTTCTGATGTAATCGCTGAACTTACTTAAATTAGGCTGGGTAGCTAACTTTTGGAACACATCAATCGTGTTATCAGCATTTATAATTTCGGTATGTTCATCCAACACATCTTTGCAGGCACTTAGCCAAAACATGGCGATTAGCAGCAGTAAAGTGTAGTGTATATTTTTTTTCATTGGGGTATTCTTTTTGGTTAGAATGATGTGCCGAAGTTTTAATGCTCCGGCTTTTATATTTTTTATGGGCGATTAAACACGGTTCCGAAGGTTGAGAAACGAGGGTAGTTTTGATCTGCGTCTACAGGAATGAAATGTATCATATCCAGGTAGGTTGCGTTGCTGCTACCCGCATTACTCACTACGGTTAGCCTCACCCAATGTCTGTCTGTTGTTTGAATGTCAGCTGTACCCGCCAAACGCCCAACAAGCTGATCCCATCCAGATCCATTTACCGAAACTTCTCCCCTGGCTGTTCCCTGATAATCAGCTGTAGTCGCCATATAACGTTTATAACCATTGGTTAGCATTAGCGCATCTGCAGATGGTAAGGTAGCCGTAGTTGACGTAATACCTGATGAGCCCAAATATTGTCTGAAATCGACCAGGTTTGGCAAGATTTGTTCTCCTGGGCGACCAACATCAACCCCAACCTGGAACAAGTTAGAACTTCCATTTTGTGCATAACAAATCCAGATTTTATATTTTCCTTTTACCAGCATTGGCGTTCTGATATCGATGTATTGGATCCTTGCTGTACTTGCGCCCATCGATAAGTTAAAGAAATCGTTGTAGGCATATTTCCTTGTCGCATTGGGTACAATAACACGCTCATAATTATTTGCTTGCGTTACCTTCGAAAGATCATTTCCAAATACTAGCCCGTTTACCGTACTTAATCCATTTGCGTTCAGTGGTATCGTACCTGCTGCGGCGCCTCTCCATTTTGGGTTTATTCTCAAATCAGCATGATCGGAAACATCAAAATATACAGCTGTTTGAACACGTACTTTAATGGCGAAAGGTTTTTTCACCTCATGCGCTACACCGTTTGAAGCCGTAACGTCACTGTAAGTCCTATTAATTTCTACACCTGGCTCTACTACGCCATTAAATTCATCTTCATTGAGCAAAATTTTCTGACCGGCGAATTTGGTGGTGATGATTTCTTTTGGGGCCAAAGTATAAATTGCAGGTGAGGTAATGATATCCGGCGTGTAAGAAGGTCCGGTAGAAATGTGATAGGCCATGTATAACCATAAACTATCAGCGTGATTTTTTGGATTACCTGTTTTTGAATATCTATTTTTAAAGCTCGCATAATTCGAGTAGCCTGCAGCTTTTAGTGCGGAGTCAGATTCTAAGATGAGTGTTTGAAATCTTCTTGTGGTATCCTTTGCAGCAGCACCATCGATATTTAGCGAATCATAAAAACCGGTTTCTTTTAACGCTTGGGTAAAATAGCTGTAACGAGAATTCGCTTCGATGCTTTTAGCCAGTGTTAAGGTAGCAGGAGTTAATACATGATCCAATACGTGAATGATACCATTACCTACCCTGATATTTGATTTTATTACTTTCGCTAATTTATTCACCACATAGCTGCTTACGCCACCTTGATTTACCGCACCTGTTTGAAGGTACTGACCATACAAAGTGATCTGCGGCAATTTTCCATCTGTAAATCTGTTTGTAGCTACGGTATCAGGAAGCAGGTGAAATTTAATCATATCCCTTGCTTCATCAACTGTCAAATCTGCTACGGCAGACTTTCCTTTAGCCTTTAGCCAAGCAGTTATCGCGGTATTATCTGGAGTAAATAAGGTGTATTTTCCATAAGCTCCTAAAAAGCCCGTGGTTGCCGAACGATCCATAATTTGTTTCATCATCGAAAACTGTTCAGGATAGCGGTCAAGATAACCGGTGATGTTTACGTCATCAGTAGTAGTTAATGTTAAAGATTCTCTTTTACAAGCATTTATAAATACAAATGTAAAAACGACAACAACCATGGTTAGGATTGTATTGCGGACATTTAAGTTATTTTTCATCATGCTATTATTTAGTATAAAATGGATTTTGAACAAGTTGGGGATCAGCAAAAAGTTCTGCCTCATGAATGGGTAAATAGTGGCTATCGACATCTCTAAATTTGGTAATCGCAGATTGCTGCACAGCCGGATTTACCGTTTGCGCCACTACGTTTAACAGAATATCCAACCTGCGGTAATTTTCACGTTTCGCAATGCGAAGAAGATCAAACCAACGTTTCCCCTCAAAAGCAAACTCACGGGAACGTTCAGCCAGAATATAGTCACAAATCGCATCTTTATCGCCTTGATCTGGTGTTTGGGCGGTAGCAGCTACTGCGCCTCTTTTTAGTCTGATTTCTTCAATTAAAGCAATCGCATCTGCGCCCTTTTCTGTCATAGCCAAAGCTTCAGCTTTCATTAGCATGAGATCAGAAATTCTATAAACCTGCCAGTTAATGTACGATACAGCATCATTACCCCATTTGATAATGGCTAAATCAGAACCACGATAAAATGCTTCTTCCCTGATATCAAATAACCGGGTCGGGTCAACATCATCCGGGATAAATACATCACTTGCAAGATATGAAGAAGCTAAAAACCTTTTTGGCGAGCGTATTAACGATAGATATAGCGGCGCATTTGCGGATGATGTATTATTGAACTCAAAAACTGTTTCAGTAGAACTTCCGTTAAAGAATACATTGAAATACCAGGATGAAGAGGCATTTTGAAGCGCAAATCTTTGGGAGTTAATCACCTTGTTACATTCGGTGATACAGCCCTGGTAATTATCCATCCATAAGTAAACATCAGCCAAAAGGGAGTTTACTGTATATTTTGTCACTCGCCCTTTATCCATTATAGTTGTGCCGTAAGTAGTTACTGCTCCACTCTCTGCTCGTTTCAAATCATTCACAATTTGATTAAGTATAACGCTTCCTGAAGTTTTAGGCAGATCCTGCAAATCAGTATCTTTGGTAGTTGCAGTAAGTTTCAGAGGCACATCTCTATAACTTTTCACCAGATAGAAATACATCATACTGCGTAGGGTTAATACCTCGCTTAAATAAGCATTCAGCTGCGCCTCAGTTAAAGTTGGGTCTAGTTCCCGAACTGCAGGTGCATTATCAAGCACCGTATTGCAAAAATTAATGGTGCGGTAAAAGGCAGACCAACGACTAAGTGCATTACTCTGCGTAATATTTACATTAAAAATATCAGTTTCATCATTAACCGCACCAGGCCCTGGATCAATCATATCTGCTCTGATTTCACCGAATACAAAAATATATTCTATTAACGATCGCTCATTGATACCTGGAGGCGAAGCCAGTAAAGAGGCATAGCAACCAGAGACCGCAGCCTGAATATCTTCTTTTGTTTTCCAGAAGCTTTGTTTGGTAATGCCATCGCGTGGTTGTGTATCCAACCATTTTTTACAAGAGCTAGTCATGATCAGCACCATGATTACAGCTATACTATTTATAATTTTTTTCATTTTATTGCTGATTAAAAGTTTGCTGTTAAACCTAGTGTGATCGTTTTAATTGGTGGAGTGGTCGAGTTATCAATTACCGTAGAAAAAGTTGACAGCTTTACCGGAACCTCAGGATCCTGTCCGGTATATCGGGTAAAGGTTAATATATTTTCCATCATGATATTTGCACTTAAACCTTTGAGACCAAAGCGTTTTAACAGGTTTCTGTTGAAATCGTATTTTAGGGTAATACTTCTTAAGCGCAAATAAGAACCATCTTCTACATAACGGTCAGAACCTAGGAAGTTAAAACCTGTTGCATAGGTAGCACGTGGCATATCTGTGACATCGCCTTCTGCTCTCCACCTGCGTAAAACTGCTGTACTCTGGTTATTAAAACCGTACATACTGGTGGTATTAATTTTTGTTCCGTTAATAATCTGGTAACCGGTTCTGTATGTGAAGTTGGCGCCGAAGCGAAGATTACCATTGAAAGTAATTGCGGTACCAAATCCGCCTGTTAAGTTCGGATTACCGTTACCCAAATACACAATATCCTTATAATCAATGTTTCCATCATGGTTGATATCTTCATACATGGCATCACCAGGTTGAAAAACGTAATCAATAGATGGGTAGGCGAAGCGCATGAAGATTTGCTGACCGTTCGGGCCTACAATTTGATTGCCGTTTTCATCTAATGCAATCGTGGCATTTTTATCAGCGTATACACCTTTAAATTTAAATCCGTAGAATGAACCAAATGGGTTATTTTCTTGCAGGTAAACCTTAAATGCATTATTCGTTGTAATTCTGGCATTATTTTCCCTCGGCACTAATGGAGATATTTCACGAATCATGTTTTCATTATGTGAGATATTGAAATTCACATCCACACGGAATTTTTTCGATTTTACTGGTGTGTAAAAAAAGCTGAATTCCCAACCCTGGTTATCCATGGTACCAACATTCATATCTACTCCAGAATAGCCGTTGTAAGTAGGGATGGCGAGCCCGTTGTAAAACAAATCGGTAGTACGTTTACGGTACACGTCAATATCCATATTCAGTGAGTTTTTCAATAAAACCACTGTTAAACCTACGTTAGACTGGGTAACTTTCTCCCATCTCAAATCTGATAGTTCAATATTTGAAGGATACACACCTGATGAGCCTAAATAACTGAAACCATAATTCTGGTAAGTGTTGAAGTAAGAATAATCGTTACGAGGAGCATTACCAACCACACCATAACTTGCCCTTAAGGCTAAATTATCAATGTATTTCGTGGTATTTTTCATAAAGGGCTCTCCAGAAATTCTCCAAAGTACCGATGCTGAAGGGAACAATCCGTAACGGTTGTTAGGTCCAAACTTCGAATTTCCATCTCCCCTAACCCCACCATTTACGATATAGCGATCTAAAAACTTATACTGTGCATTCAATAATAAACCTACTGAACGGCTTTGTGAAAATGAAGAATAAGCCGAACCAGATTGGTTTGTTCTACCATCGATAGACGGATCGGCTAAATAAGAAGAAGCAGTGTTGGTGGCAAACATGCCCTGCCCGGTCCTTCTGCTATCATTACTATCAAATCTGGCGAAAGCAATCAAATCGTGTTTTTCGCCCAGCTTAGGGGTATAGGCTAAAGTTATGTTGGTGGCCATTGTAAATGAATCACCATCAGAATCACCGGCATAATTTACAACTGGCTCAGAAAACGGCCTACCTGTAGCAATTTGAGGCAAAAAGGTCTTCACTTTTGTGTTATTTATATCGGCCTGAAAATTTGCATTTAATCTTAACCGATCAGGAACAATCTGATATTGCAAGCTGAATTTTGGTATCACCCGCTCACCTAATTGCTGATTGCTGGCAGCCATAGCCATTGCTAAGGGGTTGTAGGTTCCTGTAATTCGCGAATTTGTGAAATTATAAGCAAAACCACCCTGTGCAGTGTTTGCAGGACTAAAATAGTTAGAGGTGAGGTTACCATATTCATCATATTCATATACCGCCTGGTTTGGCATTTTAGTGTAGGCAACATCTCTAACTCCGTTTGTATATAAGTTTTGATTGTCGATATGCGTATAGGCGATATCGGCACTGAAGCGAATTTTGGTTGAGACGGTATAATCTAAATTTACCCTTGCACTCAAACGTCCAAGGCTTGTTCCAACTGTAGTTCCGTTTTGGTTAAAATAATTTACGGATGCACGATATTTGGCTTTTTCACCACCTCCTGATATCGAAAGGTTATGATCTTGTAAATAACCAATTCTTGTAATGCTTTCTAACCAGTTGGTATTGTTGCTATAGTTATAGTAGTTGTATGGATCATTCCGATCGTACTGAAACTGTTTGGCAAAATCGGAAGTAGCGAACTGTCTGCCGGCATTGTAAAACTCTTCCGAAATCAATGATGAATATTGATTACCTGTTAACATCGGAATCGCACTCGGCTGTTTAGAATAAGAGCCTTTAAAATTATATGAAATATTTGGTGGCCCCATTACCCCTCTTTTCGTATTGATTACCAAGACACCGTTTGCCGCTCTCGAACCCCAAATTGCTGTAGCAGCAGCATCTTTCAATACGCTGATATCTTTAATGTCAGATGGCGCAATGTTTAATAACTGACCATAGTTATTTTCATCAGACGTGGCAAAGTTAAAATCAGAAGGAATGGTAATGTCATATGGCATACCATCTACCACGATCAATGGGTCTACAGCTCCGTTGATGGAAGATGTACCACGGATCCGGATCTGCATCGGCGCACCAGGATCACCACTACTTGCTGCAATATCCAAACCAGCTAACCTCCCCTGTAAAGCCTGATCAATTGAAGCAGCCTGCATGTCTTCCAGCTCTTTCGCATTGATGGTTCCAACAGCTGACGTTTGATCCCGTTTATCAATACTCATTCCGCTGCCATTATCTGTTTTGGCTCGCGATACAATCTGGACCTCATCCATTTGGTTATCGGCAGATTCTAACTGGAAATTGATCACTGGTTTATCAATAGCCAGTGGCGCAGTAGATTTATAACCAATGTAAGAAACCATAATCCTGTAAGTTCTATCGTTAACAGGAAGTGAATAGTTACCATCAATATCAGTAGAAACCCCTTTCATTACCCGTCGATCTTTATCAACAATAGTAACCGAAGCACCAATAATCGGCTGCCTGTCCTTCTTATCGATTACTTTTCCTTTCACATAATTAATCTGCTGTGCTTGTGTAACAGAAGACAATAGCAAACAGCATAGTAGAATGAAAATACTATAAGTATATTTTTTAGTCATGTTGGTTAGAATTGATATTTTAGATAAGAATTGATCTGATGGATAACGGTTCTGTTTGATAGTACGTTACTCCTATCGTTAGTACCTAACAACACATTTACGGTTGCGCCCGTTACGTCACGAAGCGAAAGTGTAGTTGTGGTATTTGTTATCACATTGATTTTTGATGCATCACCAGAATCACTTTTGAGAAGCGTTTCAAACTCGCCAACTTTTTGTCCATCACTCACCACAGTACTTTTGTTGATGATATGGTATTGAATAAATTTATTAATTAAAGTTACCGAAGCACCATCTGTAGTTGTAAAATTTGGAACACCTGTGGTTATATTTCCTGGCAACAAACCGGCTTTTACTGCGTTTACAATTGCTGCATTTGTTGGAATAAAAACCGTATAACTTACACCATCTATTAGCCCTGATATAGCGCCTGTACTTCTGTTATAAAGCGTCGTATTATTTGCTAAAAACTGAAAGAAATTATAATACGGATCAGATGGAAGGGTTCCATATTTTTCGATGTGTTTACCCACATTTAATGCGGTGTAGGTTAATGCTTCTTTTCCATAAACTGCTGCGCCGTTTACTGGTGTTGTGCTGATCGAATCAACAGGAATGGTTTGTTTAGCAACCACTAAACTATCCTGAGTGCCTGCAGAAAGCAATGTTCCCCTATTGTATTTAATATATTCTCCGTTTGAAGTTTCTAAAATTCCTGCTCCACCTCTAAAATCCGGAATGGCCCTGTTTCCCAATGGGATGATGTGGGTTTGCAAAATCCGCCTTAATGCCTGTAAATCACCACGAATAGGCTGACTAACGAAAAATGGCTCGTAAGAAAAACCCATCTTTTTTAAGGTAACATCAGGAATAGGAATAATGACATAACGGATGGATTGTGTTTTAAGCGGAATGGTTAAGTTGAAATACAACAAAGCCTGTTTCATGATGATATAATCAGGATCGAGATTTACGTTGCCGTAAATAGTAGAAAACACACTTGCATCCTGACTTTTATTAGAACCATAAAAGAAACCATTGCTTAATACCTGCTTATCAGTTATATCAGCGGTAGTCTGTTTAGTCACATCACCCAATACATTTTGAGTAATCGAAAATTTGCTTGGCCAAACAGTGGTATTATAAAGATGGGAGTTGATATAATCTCTAATTAAATCAGGCGCAACAACATAAAGTTCATCTAAAGTTCTAACGCCCTTTTTTCTCCAATATTTAAGCAATACAGCTTTTGCATAAGCATCAACAGCGGCATTTGAAGGCGCAATAATGCTATATGAGCCTTGTTGTGCATCGTTAGCATCTACCTTTAAAAAGTTCTCATTATTAGGCGAGAAACCCAATAATGAGCTATAACTCTTAACATACACGTTAGCCGCTTTGCCGGTTAATATCTCGTAACGATGCGAGATATCGGTGTTTAAGCCATAAGTTACAAACTTATCTAGCAAGCTTTTGAATGTACTATATTCTGGTTTCGAAGTAAGGTATTGATCAATACTTAATGGAGGTGTTAAAACCCTGTCGATCACATGAATAATTCCATTTTCTGCAATAATATTTTGCTGATTTGGAAGGATGTGAGCGGAACCAATATTGGCTCCATTGTAAGCGATGTTTGGATAAAAGAAATTATAATCAGCTGCAGTTAAGCCAGAAAAAGCCATAAAAGGCGCTAAAAAGTATGTTACACTTTTATTGTTAAAATCGCCGGCAAAATAAATCCCGTTACGATTTGTTGCAATTGCTTTAATGGGATTGCCGTTATTATCTTTTTCATCGTATACGAAGTCGTAATAAACTGATCTTCTTCTAAAAGCTGTATTTTTTATAAATCCTTTTATGGAGAAAAAATCGCTGAGCTTCTCTGTTTTTTCACCATCATAGATCATTGAATAACGTACGATTTTCGAGGCCAGATCTGCGCTAATTTCAGTAAGTGAATTTTCCTGCAAATAGGTTTTGAAAGCATCATCGGTAGGTGCAAAAACCGTCCATGAACCAGCGGTACTTAGGGTTTCTTTGTAACCTGCCTTATCAATACATTCCAGAAACCTGCTGAAATTACCTTTTGCCTGGAGTTGTTGATAAATTGGGTCACCTAAATTTTCTGGACGACCATAAAATTCATCAAATTCCTTTTTCCTGCAACTGCTCAGGAAAACAATAACTGTCAAAATGACGATTAAAAATTTTGGTAAAATTTTACTCATAGTAATTTTATTGGATGCGAACGGCCATAAAACTAAAATGCAAAAATTGACTACGAAGGGATCGGGGAAATTATTTGAAAGCGGCTAAAAAAACGTGTAGATTTTATTGCATTAATTCGGTTAACGAACGTTGTTTAAAAATATTTGGTTAAAGATTATTTGGTTAGTAAACTTTACTAAAGATATATACCGTACGTATTTTTCCCATCCTGTACCATCCTGTCATTATTATAAAATATTATCATAAAAAATGACGACAAGCCTGACTGTAGATATAAATCGATTTACCTTGTGTCGGGAAATTTAAAAACAGGTATTAATTCGTTAAAATTTCTTAAAATAAAACTGAAATTATTACAGATAAGGCGTTATGGTTACCGAACCAATTAGCCCAGATGGCATAACAGACCAATTAGCGGCGTCAAAATCTCTGTAATTAATATTTACGAAATTGATTTCATGATATTTTCTCCACTCAATTTTTTTAATGTCCATATCGCGGATTCGGTTGGCCATCAAATTTACTACTTCGATTTTTATGGTATTATGACCTTGCTTTAGGTATTTACCGATACGAGCTTGAAATGGAATACTCCATAAAATACCTACCTCCTGGCCATTGATCCAGACACGGGCACTTTCATCTACCTGCTGTAGATTCAGAACATATTCTTTAAAAGTTTTTGCCTTTAGATTAAATTGAGAAGTATACACACCAGTACCCGAAAAAGCAACGGCTTTTGGATCTTTTAATGCTGTCCAGGAAACCAGCTGATTTAATTTCTGATCTGCCGGAAGTTCTGGCCCACCAGCAGTAAAATGTAACAGCCATGGTTCGGTAATGGCAATGGGTTGACCAATTTTATCTAAATACTGCCAGGCAATATTGTGTGTTTGATTTTTCGAAATATTTAAAAACAGTGCCTCTCCGGATTTGATCTGAACACGAACATTTTTACCCTGCATTGTTGCTGAACCAATCAATCCACTTTGTGGATCCAGAATAACTGCTTTTCCATCGGCATTGACAGGAATTTGTGTGTCGATATTTTTTGAGCTATGGTTTACTAAATAATAATAGGTATCGTTGTTTATTTTTCTTCTGATGAATTGCAAACCCAAATCTGTTAAAGCCTCTCTTTTAATGGAATTTTGGGCAAGTGCGGCTTGTATATCAGCAGCGATAATGACTTTCCCCTTCCCTACTTCATTAATGCTTATTCCATTTGGGGAATTGATATTCTTTAAAATGGACAAACTACTTTTGAGGTTATATCTTCTGGCCTCCAGATTATTCAATCCTGGGACATCGTCAGGTAAGCTTTGGAAAATAACTGTTGAACCATTGTTGGCTAATTGTAGGATATTATCCAAAGTTTCGGGATTCATCAAATTGCATGAGGGCACCACTAATACTTTGTATGGAGATGCACTGGCTGCGGTAAGGATCGCTCCGTTCTGAGATTTGGTTTTAGCTAATAATCGGTCAGAAGCAAAATCAAATGAGTAACCGGATTTTGCCAGATCTTTTGACAATTTGTAAAAAGCAGTTGGATGCAACCAATCATCAACGTCATGCACTTTCAAAGCCATATCCAATCCTTTCGCTTTGTTCCAGACATCATAAACCGGCCAATAAATCAGCAATTCATTATCCGCGGTTCCTGATTGTAAAATGGATTGACAACGAGTGATATAATTATTTAGCCCCTGTGCATGTGGCCATAAGCTATTGTTTGGATTCATCTCAACTGAAGCGTAAAATAACCAACCTGGCCAAGGGACATTTTCAGGAGAATTTGTTGTACCGTGATAAAAAATGTGGTTCACACCCGAGAGAAACAATTGTTCTGCCTCAGGTTTGCACTGCGAGTAGGAAGTTTTAAAATGTTCAGTAAGCCAGGTAAAGGTTTCTGATGACACGAGTTTTTTTCCACCGGTATGTGCTGCAGAAGAGGCAAATTTACTCATCATCGGATCAGGATCTACATTTCTGATATCGGCAGGATCTCTTCTTATACCACGAATATCAAAAGCACTGGAACCAAAAGTTTCTGTTTCCGGAATATCGACAGCGCCATAAAGATCAAGCAAGTTCCCAGGGGAACCATGCGATTGATTTTTGGTTAACGATTTCAACCCATGTGCCCAGTTTGTCCAGTTTTTTGTGAAATTATCTAGCAATAATTCGTCCATCGTTTCGCGATAATCAGATTTCAAACGGGCAATATTCTCATTTGTTGAATCTTTACTGACCAAATCATTTAAATGCTTTGATAAATCATATCCCCTGTGTTTTTTAAATTCAGCAAAAAATGTTGGTGTCCAGGTGGCGCCATAAACTTCATAGCTATCGTTAAAAAATGATCTCACTCCTTGTGGCTTGTTTCGAAAGGAGTCTGTAAATCTTTTCAGGTAAACATCCACCGAAGGTTTATCCAAATGATCAAGTGTAAAGCCTTCGCCACCTGGGGCAGCACGTTTCACCATTTGGCGGGTTTTACCTGCAAATGCTGCATAAATCTGCCAAATCCCCGATTTTGGCGACCAGCTTAAACTTCCATCCTGTTTTACAGATGCCGTTAAATCTTCTGTTTCGCCATTTGGTCCGTAAGCAGTAATTGCCTGAAGTTTGGCAAAATCTTGTTTAGCTTCTTTAACTTTTATTGGTTCGGCAAGTTTTTCACCAGCATTTAATTTGTAATCCTGGACAATTAATTTTGTTGCTGCATTTTCTGTCTTAATCTGTGGTCCGCCAAAAGGCCAGCCTGTGCCAGTATTCATATCAACACCCATACCAAGCGCATTCGCCCGCTTCACTGTAAAACTTAACGCATCAATCCATTGAGGCGAAAGAAATGGAAGGTATTGTTTTTCGTAACCGACAGCACCGTAAATGGGAGTAATCTCCACTCCACCTAATCCGGCAGCAGCATATTTTTGCAAAACGATATTCAGGTTTTTTTCATCAACCGCATTTCCCATCCACCACCATCTGGTCCATGGTTTCATCTGGCTTTCTAGCTTTGGCCATGTTACAGTCTTTTTTGCCTGAACTTGCGCATTAGAAATGTGGTAAAGTGAAATGGCAATAAAAAGCAGCGAGAAGAATCGTTTTGTATACATATTTGTTTAATCTAAATGAAATACCTTTTCTAGAGGAATGGAGATGGGGGAATGGTCAGTATTCGTTTCCATAATATCAGCCATGTAAGCCCACCATTTTTGAACAATGTCAGTGCTGCCCAGATCCTGCGAAGAACTTCCATTTTGCTGTTGAACAGCAAACAACGTATCGGTTTCTTCATCTAAAAAAATAGAATAATCACTGATACCATTTTCTTTAAGCAATGCAGCTAATTCTGGCCAAATTGCATCATGACGAGTTTTATATTCAGCCTTAAAGCCAGGTTTGATTTTCATTTTAAATGCAATTTTCATTTCTATTTTGTTATGTTTTAGAATTACAACAATCCCTCGCTGTCATGCTGGGGCTTAGTTCATTTCTTAAAATCGATATAAGCGACGTTTTAGGGTGGTCGTCATTGCGAGTGAGTATTTCATGACTGCAGCAATCTTCTTTTTCACGAATGAGATTGCTTCGCTCCATGAAGAATCGATTTCACAAAGACGAAAATAAAAACGTCAATATTAAAAACGAAAGCATCCCTCACCTACTTGTTCCCCACATTAATTCACCTTCAAACTAACATCACTACCATTATCACCAACAGATTTTATCCAGATGATATGACTTTCCTCCTCATAAAACCAGCCTGGTTTTTGATTCAATTGCTCCAATCCATTTAACAAATTAACCTTATTGCCATTCTCCACAATTGATTTTGGTGCGGCCTTACCATTCCAGTGAATTTTAGCTACATAACGATGTTTACTGGTTTTAAACGAACCTACAGGTTTTGAAATATTTAACTGTAATGCATTATCTTTTAGTGAAGAAGTAATTTTCGTCATCGCAAACTTTCCTGTTTTGTAATCTGAACTCAGATTATCATCTTCATAAAGATCATACTTAGAATCACCTAATGGAAATACATCCAAAGTAATTACATCAACAGGTTTTTCACCAGCATAAGTCATCTCAGGTTGCATCGGGATGATACTTCCAGCTTTAACAAAAAGCGGAATAGTTTCTAACGGAGCTACGACATGATGATAACTTTTACCATCAAACTTCTCTCCCGTATAATAATTGAACCAAGTTCCTTCCGGCAGATAAATGGAGCGGGTAATAGCCCCTTTAATGGTCACCGGAGCAACCATAAAGTTATCGCCAAACATATATTGATCTCCAATTTCGTAGACATTTTCATCATCCTGATAATTTAAAACCAAAGCCCGCATCATGGGTATACCAGTTTCGTACTGCTGATGCATGCTGCTATAGAGGTAAGGGAATAAACGGTAACGTAATAAATCGTATTTTTTGAAATTCTGCAAGGCCTCATTACCATAATTCCAGGGTTCTTTATAACCTGGATGATCCATTCCAAAAACAAGCGCAATGGGGCTGAACATGCCGAACTGTACCCAGCGGATGTATAATTCCGGATCTGCCTGATGTTCGAAACCACCCATGCAATGTGCCCATGAACCTACACCGGAAAGGCCAACATTCAAACCTGCCTTAATTACAGGGGCAAAATATTGCCACTCACTCGGCCAGTCGCCTGCAAAAATATAAGGATAACGTTGAATCCCTGAAAAACCTTCGCGGGTTTGGTTTAAACCCCTAAAACCATTAAACTTTTCAAACTCAAGGAAAGGGGCTTTTGCATAAGCTACCGGGAATAGGTTATGTAAACGTTCTGCTTCCTTTCCGGTTGGGCCAACTTTTTCACTTTCATTGGCTAAAGCGCCAAAAGCACTTCCTTCATCTGTTTTAAGAAATTTTGCGCCCAGTTTGGCTACCCGCATCACACCGTTTTCCCACCACCATTGTGTAGCCTTTTCATCAAAAAAGTTCACAAATTCTCCTGGTTTACCGTTTTCTGGATAAGTAAATCCTTTCTGTTGTGCCTGATCCAATAAATTTAATTTCTTTGCGTTATCAAATCTGGGTCTGAGATGTAAACCCACCATTTTATAATTCATGGCGTAGATGCTATCAAACATGCCTTTCGGGTTTTTGAAGGTCTCCCTCCATTCAAAGGAAGTGGCACCTTTGCCTCCTTTTTCGCCAAATAGTCTCCAGGTAGAATCAAGCCAAAGTAAATCTATCGGAATACCAAGTGCTCTATATTTTTTGGCCAATTCAACTACATATTGATCTGATGTTTTCTCCTCATATCCCCAGGTTCCGCCACTGTAAGTACCGGCATGTAAACCCAGCGCAAACTGAGGCAACATCGGCGATTTGCCTGTGATAGAAGTATAGGAATTTAAGATTGCAGGAAAGGTTGGCCCATAAATAAAGTAATAATCTAATTCACCATCAGCCGCTTTAAAACTATACTGGTCTTTATTCGATGAGCCCATATCCCACTCGGTAGCAAAAGAATTATGGAAGAAAATGCCATAACCTTTTGTGCTCATAAAAAAAGGAACCGGACAGTAATTGGCTTCTAATATATTGTAAGCGCCGATAGCATGTGGCAAGCCCTTTCCACGACCAACATTTAAAGTCACTTTTTTAAACCGGCGATCCATAAAATCCATCCGTTCGCCAAAACCAAAGAAATGTTCATCGTCCTGAAGCTTTTTAGTTACGCCAACTTTAGTTCCCGATTTGCTAATGGCACCATTATTTTCAGCACTTAAAAGCTTTCCTTGCAAATCAAATACATCGATTTTGAAAGGTGTTTTATAAATTTTGATTAAGATTTTTGCGGTGCTGATGATAAACTGATCTTTTTTTTCCTCCACTTTTGCTGCAACATTTGGCCAGTTGTATTTAATCACCATCAAATTTTCATTGGCTTCAAACTTTCCGCTCCAGCTCGATCTGATCCGAAAAATTTCAGAAGTACAAAAATCTAGCTTTACCTCGCCTCGAGCGGTTGAAAATGATAAAGCATTTCCGTCTCGTTTAAAACCATTTTTATAGTCTCCAATGGTTTGCGAGGAAGCTGAAAACGTTGCCAGAAAAAAGGCAAAAGCCAGATATTTTTTAAACATATTCTTTGTAATAGTTGCGGCTATTTTTTCAATTTGTATACCTCAGTGCCAGCTAATAAAAAGCAACCTAAGCCATAATCTTCAAAATCGGGCTTACTGGTGTACGTCACAGGCTGTCCATCTTTTGGCTCTTTACCCGTTCCTTGCGTAAAACCTAAAAAGCCATTTTTCTGAACAGATTCTTTTGCCATCCCGTTCCAGGCTTTTATAATGATGGGCAAATAGGTCTTTTTATCTAATATACCCTGATTTACACCCCAAGCCATTCCATAAACAAACAATGCGGTTCCCGATGTTTCTTTTCCACCAAAATGATTTGGATCATGCAAACTCACATTCCAAAAACCGTCAGTACGCTGCAAAGGAACCAAAGCCTTAATCATTTCATGGTAGGTTTTTAAATATTCATCATAACCCGCAGCATTTTTGGGCATGGTTTCTAACACACGTACAAAAGCCGCCACTACCCATCCATTTCCTCTTGACCAATAACAATCTTCGCCGTTAGGCTCTTTATATGGTGGAACAAAATCTTTATCTCTCCACCAAAGTCCATCTTTAGCATTGTACAAACCGCCACCCTGAACATTTTTGCTATGCAAATACATTTTATACATGTAATCGTAGTAGCTATTATCAGCATACAATTTACCTAATTTGGCAAAAACCGGCATAGCCATCTGTAAGGCATCAATCCATGTCCAATCATCAACTTTACCCGATTTCACCATTGCATCCATTGAAGCTTTGATATCTCTGATCCGCTCTGGTTTTTTGTCGATATTGTACAAATCAATATAGGTTTGTCCGCAAGCCTGATTGTCCGCATCACGGGTTTTTACGCCATCTCTCAAGCCCCATTTGTGTTTCTCTCCCCACTGAACGGCATAATCATAATATTCCTTTTCCGGATTAATTTGGTGTAAAGCCATTAATCCTTCATAATAAACAGCTCTGGTCCAAAGGTTACTTGGCCTTTCTTTGTTGGTGATGATCGATTTTCCGGCGTCGGGCCACTTATTCATAAAATAAGTATTCGTTAGTTTCAAAGCTTTCAAAACCTCCTTTTTATTTGGAAGTTTTTGAGCAAAAAGCAATTGACTTGATAAGCCAATCAATAAGGCCGAACTGTATATAAATTTCTTCATTGCAATGAATGGTTTGGTTCTGTGCTGATATTTCTTGGGTGACTAATTCGTTTTTGGTTTCGGTTTTAATTCATCAGGACTATCCTTCGTAAAAGTATCGAACTGGATTTTAGATGGGCTTTCAAAAATATCTTTAACGGTGTTGTATGCTACTTCATATTTTGGATTGAACTGATCAGATATCATATAATTTTGCAGACTAAAATAAAGCTGTTGTGCCGCCGGCGAATCTTTCAAATCAGGGCTTAAATTAGCACTCGATACGATTAATTTTCCTTTACCCACTTTTGCTTCTAAAACCAAAGCCAGTTTACGATTTAAAAACCAGGTATCAATAGGTTGAATTATGGGTTTAAAGCCTTCCGGAAAATCCTCTAGATTCATCGCCTGAGCTTTATTTACAATTTCCCACCATTGCAGATCGCTGTGATTTTCGGTAGGAAAATTAGCCAATGCGGGATTTCTGGAATCGCAAAGAATGCCAAGGGTATGCGGTGGGCGCATTTTAAACCATGAGGTATTCCAGAAAACCGGCAAAAATGTTTGTACTACCTCTTTTCCCTTAATCACTTTCCCGGCAGCATTTAAAAATACATTTCCCCCTTCGTCCAATATTTTTTTAGCCTTTTCATCGAGTTGATCGGTATAATAGAAACTGCTGTTAACTTTTGGAAGTTTGGCAGGATAAACCCAGAAATTCCAGTCGTTAGCAAACTCAGTTCCTTCGATTGTTACTTCAACATTTAATTTGGCTGCTTTTTGAATGGCATTTAGATTGAAACTGATAGCTCCGATATTGATTCCATTTGCAACAGGCACACTTTTTTGAATGAAATTTCCATTCGCTAAAACCGCTCCTGATTCATCTTTTATCGCCCACAAAAACTTGGCATTGGTTAAAGGTGCTTTACCAAAGTGAGCCACTTCGATGTTAGCCGCAAATGTTTCATTATTGGTGTAAATAAATTTAGGAACTTTAAGCAAAGGGACTGTACTATTTGAAAAGCGTTTAAATTCTTTTGCCGTAATGTAACCTTTTTCATCCCAAAAAGCATCTAAAACTCCAACTAAAGCGGTTCCTTGCCCGGGATAGTCATTCAAAGAAAGTAACTGGTAACCATTATAATTTGGCGTTCGTAAAGCTTTTTCTATTTCATTTTTATAACAAAGCGCCTGAAGTTTTCCTGAAGCCATTAAAAAATCTTTGGCCTGGTCTGCCATGTCATGGTCGGACAAATCCTCCTGAAACATTTCAAAGTTCTTTGCTTTGTAAACGCCAGTGTACTTTTTCATTTCCTCGAAATTTGGAAACGCACAATATTGTCCCATTTCATGCGCTACGAAAGGAACGGTAAACTGCTCGATTTGCTTGGCGTAAGTTGAAATGCTTTCTGGCTTTTTACCCCAGTCTAAACCCCTTGCACCTGCACGCACCATAAACTCATTATTTGGAATAACGGGCCAGCTTCCACCAACAGATGCACCGGTATACAGTCTCCGCGAATCTTTCGCTTTCCAATAATTATTGAATTTGGTTAAATATTCTACTTGCCTGCCACGCGGCTCGTTACCGTAAGCCATCATGCAGAATGATGCGTAATTGCCGTAATTTTTAGTCATGCGATTGGTTTCATCGTAAATAAACTGGTCAATGGGTTTTCCATCGCCAATGGATGAACCGTGGTTGGCCCAGCTTGGTCCTTCTGGCTGTAAATAAAAACCGGTTAAATCTGCCGCGATAAATGCTGCTTCTGGTGGGCACCAGGAATGAAAACGCATGTGATTTAAACCGTGTGCCTTAGAAATTTTGAATATTCGTTCCCATGCCAGAACATCCATTGAAGGATAACCCGTTAACGGAAACTCACAGTTATTCACCGTTCCGCGTAAAAAAACCGGTCGACCATTAATTTCAAAACTTCTTCCTACTGCTTTAAATTCACGCATCCCAAACTGAACTTGTTTGCTATCTTTTTTACCATCTCTAGCCACCAGAGAAGCGGTTAGGCGGTATAAGGCAGGATCGAATTCATCCCAGGTTACTATTTTTCCGCCCATCGGCAAATTGATTTCCAGTGTACCTTTACCATTTTTAATTTGATAAGGCACCGTTATTGGATTTACATTAACAATATCTTTCGTATTAAAAGTTTTAGCTGATAAAGTAATTTTCCCACTGGAAGAAATACCTGTTCCTGCATTCAGTTCAATTTTTACAATTGCTGATTTTTTCTTCAAATCAGGATAAACCTGGATATCTTCAAAATATACCGGTGAGCCGGCCTTTAAAAACATTTTACCGACTACGCCGTTCCAGTTTCCCTGGGTATGATCCGTTAAACTATGCGAATCTTGCCCAACGTTGACGGCTTTAATTCTGTTATCAATTAGTAAAGTAATGGTATGTTTTCCAGGTTTTAAGTTTGCCGGTAGTTCAAAATTCTGCGCTACAACGAATGTGAATTGTGTACCAATTTCTACATCATCAATCCAAACCCGGGTTTCAGAATGCGGGTATTCTAAAGATAAAACGACACGTTTACCCTTCCATTTTGCTGGAATTTCTACATCTTTTTGGTACAAGGCGGCACCCGTATAATGTTTTGCAGGCGTTAACCAAAAAGGGATTTTTAAATTTCCGGGTTTACGGAATTTCTCCAATCGGGGATGATAGAAATAGGAACTATCGTAAATGCTTCCAGTCCATTTTGTTTTCAGTGTGATATCATCACCTTTTAAATTTTCCGCCATCGAGCCGGGCAGATTAATGGTTTCGGGCAATGAAGTTGCATACCATTTGCCTTTAACACCTTCATCTGCAGCATCTATTTTAAATCTCCATTTTCCTTTCAAAGAGATGCTTTGCCCTACCGCATTGGTTGAAAATATGGCAATGAAACAAATAGCTGTGGCTATCCATTTGGTAAACAATAATACCTTTATCTGCATAATTTTATTCGAATTGAATGCCAAAGCATTCTGTATATCTGGTTAAAGGCACTATAATAGGGTTAAAAATGGTTTTGGGCAACCTGTAGTGTCCTGCAAAAATGCTATTTCATTTTAAGGAAAGAACTTATAAACCGCCGCTGGAAGACAAATCTCTATTTCAGGTATGCTTTTAGCTTGTTTTTTTTCAATGCTTTTAAGCCATCAATAACCAAAGTTGCGTTTAGTTTTGCACCTGCCTCGTTGGTATGCGTATGGTCTTTTTCGGTAAAATAGCTTTTAACTTCATCGGCGGTTGATGCTGCGTATTTATCTTTAATTAACTGATTCAATGGAATAAAATCTACCTTTTCTGACTTGGCAACTTCTTGTGCCCAGCCGGCGTAGCTGTCGTTAACCAAAACTACTTTACCATCCTTAACAGGATTTCTTGGAATGGAAGAACAAACAATTGCGGTTGCACCTTTTGCTTTAATATCATTGATGAACTTACGCATGTACCAACCGTAAGTATAAACTACTTCCTGTTTCTTTTTGATGGGATTGTAAGTATCCTTGTTTTCCATTCCAATACCTTTAATGGTTCCACGGGCACGGGCAGTATCATCCAGCGGACTACTATCGTTATGTCCAAACTGCATCATCACGAAATCGCCCTTTTTAACTTTTGCTAAAACCGCATCCCATAAACCATTCGTTTGAAAAGTTCTGCTGCTTGTTCCGCCTAAGGCATCATTTTCCACATTAATTTTATCTGTATTAAAAAAGTTTTCAATGAAGCTTCCCCAGCCCCATAATGAACCATCTCCTTTGCCTTTTCCGTTTTTCACGGTAGAATCGCCGATTAAAAATAGTGTTGGTTTTTCCTTTTGTTTCAAAATAACAAAGGATGAAAAGATGGTAAAGGCACCTAATAAGGTCAGGCTTAAATATTTTGTAGTTGATTTCATGAATTTATTCTTTTGGGCTAGATGATGGTATAGATTATTAAACTGGTTTATCGGCTCAATAAGTTTTTCAAGGTTATGATGTTGAGCTTGAAGAAAAACTTAGGTCCTTCGACAAGCTCAGGATGACAACGTCTAAATCACACAGCCAGTTAAACTTTATAATAGATATTTTTTCAGTTTACAGTTTTTCAACTTTTTAATACCTTCTACTACTGATTGGGCATTTAGTTTCGCTCCTTCCAAATTGGTATGTGTATGGTCGCCTGGGAAAAATGCTTTTACTTTTTCCGGACCCATGGCATCGTATTTATCTCCGGTAATTTTATTTAAATCGACAAAAAAAGCCTGTTCCTGCTGCGCCACTTCAGCAGCCCATTTCCCAAAACTTTGATCAGCACGAAGCACTTTACCATCTTTAAACTGATTTCTGGGAATCATAGATACCACAATTGGTGTTGCTCCTTTTGCCTTGGTATCGCGAACGAACTTGCGAATATACCAGCCATAAGTATGTACGGTTTCCACTTTTCCATCAGGCCAGGTTAGTACTTTTGTTTCTTCGCCGATTCCCTTCAACACACCACGTCTGCCTGCTTTTGTCGTATCGGGCTCACTGCCATCGTTATGACCAAACTGCATGGTTACAAAATCGCCCGGCCTTAATGTTTCTACAACTTTATCCCATCTTCCCTCTGAAAGAAATGTTCTAGTACTTCTTCCGGCCATGGCATTATTTTCTACATGAATTTTGGTGGTATCAAAAAGTGCCGCGATGGGTGTGCCCCAGCCCCAGGTTTCTTTGTTTGAATTGCGCACTGTAGAATCGCCGATGGTATGAAGTGCCGGTTTTTCGGGTGTAATAAAGGCTGAACCGATAATAAGAATCGCCGCAGCTGCCCATAGTTTTATTGATGTTGATTTCATTTTTATACTTAACTCAGATTTTATTTGTTGATCACTTCCAGTTTTATTGCTCCACCTTCTAATCCTTCTGCTGATGCTTTTACTTCAATATTTCCAGCCGCATTACCTTTAATGTTCGCCATCACCACACCATGATAGGCATGTCTTTGTTGTGCTTTATACATTTCATGGCTCGCAATATTTCCATTATCAACTGCATCAATCGCACCTGTACCTGAAATGGTGAACTTAATTAGGTAATCGGAATTAGGGCAAAGATTTCCTTTCTCATCATAAATTTTTGCCGTTACAAAAGCCACATCATCCCAAGTATTTTTGATTTTAATTTTATCAGTTGTCAGCACAATTTTAGCAGGTGGCCCTGCAGTTTTTAATTCTTCTGAAGCGACTTCTTTACCCTTATTTCTGCCTACCGCTTTTATCGATCCCTTTTCAAAAGTAACATCAAATAAACGTGGCGAATCATCAGCAGGTTTAGGTTTGCTGCCGAGTGATTTGCCATTCAAGAACAATTCAACCTCATCGCAATTGCTGTAGATGGCAACTTTTGCATCATCATAGGTATCAAAATCAGTTGGTGTCCAGTTGCCGATCCAATCGCCGGCTCCTGCATTATCTTCTTTCCTTACAATGTGCACTGTTGGTTTTTCCGACCACCAGCTTTGACGTTGCAAACTTTGCTGTTTCCAGTTCCCAATGCGATCAAACAATCCCTGTCCATTGGTAATTTGTGGCCAATCAGCTTCGCCCAGATAATCAAAGCCTGTCCATAAAAACTGGCCCGCCATGAAAGGATTGTCTCGAAGGGCTAAATATTGCTGAATAACATGCGTATTCTCCGTCCCGATTACCTTTAAATTAGGTTTCTGATGATGAAGGGCGACCAACTCATTTTCACGGTAATTCTGACCAACAACATCCATTGTTTCGGCAAAGCCATTGGTATAAACTTTTGAATTTGCAGGTCGGAAAAGTGCCATGGTAACCGGCCTGCTCGGATCTAGTTGATGCACCAAATCCTGCTGATCCTTATATTTTTTAAATCCTTCGGGATTATCCAAATTATCGTGAATTTCGTTACCCACGCTGTAAATTACGATGGAAGGATGATTGCGGTCCCTCAACACCATATCTTTGGTATCCCGTTCCCACCATTCTTTCCAAAAGCGGTTGTAACCTTTTTCGCCATTGTTTTTAGCCGATGTCCAGGTATCGAAAGTTTCATCCATCACCAAAAAACCCATTTGATCGCATAAATCCAGAAATTCTGGAGCCACTGGATTGTGAGCCGTACGAATGGCGTTTACTCCAGCTTCCTGCAATTTTTTCAAACGAAATTCCCAAATACTTAACGGAACCGCAGCACCAACTGCGCCACCATCGTGATGCAAACAAGCGCCTTTCAATTTGAAATTTCTGCCATTCAGCCAAAAGCCGGTAGCCGCGTCAAATTTAAAAGTCCGGATTCCGAATGAGTTAAGCTGATCATCAATAACCTTTCCTCCCATAATCACTTTTGTAAGTGTTTGATACAGGTTTGGTGTTTCCACATTCCAAAGTTTCGGATTACTTAGCGCAATAGACTGGTCGAGTTTGATGGATTGATTTGCCGCGATTGATTGTTTAGATTGAACCGTTTTAACCACTTTTCCAGCGCCATCCAACACAGAAGTTTCTAATGTAATTTGCGCAGCCTTGGCAGACTCATTTGAAACTGCGGTTTGCACTTTTAATGTAGCTTTCTGAGCAGAAGCTTCTGGCGTGGTAATAAAAACGCCCCACTTATCAATATGGATTGGATCGGTAGCAACCAATCGCACATGCCTGTAAATCCCAGCACCTGTATAATAACGCGATGAAGGCTGAACCGTATTATCAGCCTTTACGGCAATGATGTTGGTTTTGCCTTTTCCGAAATTGAGGTGCTTGCTCAAGTCGTAATTGAAGCTGATGTATCCATATGGGCGTTTCCCTAAATGGAAACCATTAATCCAAACCTCACTGTTTGCCATTACACCATCAAACTCGATGCTGATTTTCTTACTTGACAAATTTTCATCGAGACTAAAGCTTTTGCGGTACCAACCTATGCCGGAAGGAAGGTATCCGCCGCCACGGGCAGCGAGATTCGCTTTATCGTAAGCGCCCTCAATACTCCAATCATGTGGCAAATTAAGCATTCTCCATTTAGAAGCATCATAATCCGTTTTTTCTGCACCATTAGCATCTTCCTGAATAAATGCCCAATCCTGATCAAAATTATTAATGATCCTTACTTGCTTATCTGTTTGGGCAAACACAGCATATTGCAGGAGTAATATCGCTACAGAAAAGTTTATTTTTAGTGATTTAATCATCAGGTATAATTATTTACGAGGTTCTACAAATGTTATATTTGGTTTTGGTGCTTTCTTCATTCCATGGCCAAAATAAAAGCCAGTGTGAGGTGGCTGATTGTATCCTACATTTTGCCAGGCAATACTTAAACGATATTGCGGATCATGCATTAAGGTGTAATTTCGGTGTTCTGTTGGAATAGTCGTGGTATAAATCCTTAAACTTTGATTGTCATAAGAACGAAGCATCAGTTCTTCACGCCAATCTCCGAAGATATCGGCACTTAAGGCCGGGGTAGATTTTGTCCAGTTATTAGCGATCGCCCCATTGGCTGTTAAAAGCCTTCCACCATTGTACTTATCGATATGATTTCCATCCAAAAGTTCGCGTGAGAGATCGCCATCCCAATAAATCAAAAAGTTGGTAGAGCGGGGTTGCTCTCCAATTCTGTTGCCTTTTATATCAAACAAACCATTTGACCCCGACCACCACATTTGCGCACCAACACGGGTATTGTCGATGTTATCTGCTACGCCCCTGCCTACATCCTCATCATCTGATCCATGCCAAAGTATTTCGCCGGTTTTGGCATCGTAAACCGCAGCACCCGGCCCTTTAGTTCCTTCTTCTATTTCATGAACGCCAAATACTTCCAGCCCTGGCCTTTCCGGATCAAGATCTGAAACGTGTAAAGCATCACCATGCCTCAAACCTGTAGTGTACAAACCTTTGCCATTATCGTCCACACACATTGAACCAAATATGATTTCATCCTTTCCATCGCCATCCACATCAGCTACGCTTAAGTTGTGGTTGCCCATTCCTGAAAAGGGATTTTTCGCATCTTTCGAATCAAAAACCCAACGGGAAGTCAGTTTCCCATTGTGCCAGTCCCATGCGGCTAGAACGGTCCGCCCATAATAACCACGAGCCATGACCACACTCGGATGAATGCCGTCCAGGTATGCTATGCAAGCCGTAAAACGATCTACCCTGTTGCCAGAATTGTCGTTTTTACCGTTTCCACCTCGTCCGCCCCAGGCGCCGATATCTCCACGTTCAGGAAGGTAATTTGTAGTCGCTAAAGCTTCTCCGGTTTTTCCGCTAAAAACAGTGAAAAACTCAGGTCCTTCCAGTATCCTTCCATTTTTATTTCGGTAGTCTTTTGTCGGATCGCCAATTACTTTTCCTTTACCATCAATCGTTCCATCAGCCGTTTTACAGGCAAACTCAGCAACTCCATCCCCATCCAGATCATACACCATAAACTGCGTATAATGCGCACCTTCCCGAATATTTTTACCTAAATTAATTTCCCATAAAAAGGTTCCGTCAATTTTATAAGCCTGAAAAATGGGTGGATCGGTGATGCCATTTGATGAATTATCCCGGCTTCGCCCCGTTTGATGCAAAACAATGTCGTATTCTCCATCTCCATCAAGGTCGCCAACAGAAGCATCATTCGGCGTGTAGCCAGTTGGCGTTTTTAGTGGGATATTAAGATATTGCTGAACTGGAGTTTTAGCTTTAAGAACAAATGGCTTGCTCGCTTCCTCCTCCATATTATGTTTGACCACCTTTACGAAATAACTGTTATCCACTTCCGGATTGATGCCTACATCCTGAAAGTTCGTTCCCTTTGTTATTGGATTTTTATTGAGTTTTAACGCGGCTGTGTTACCAGCTTTGCGATAAAGATTAAAGGCAATATCATCGGGTTCTGTTCCTAAAATTCGCCAGATGATAAAAACAGAATCAGCACCCTGCCGAACGGCAACTACCCCTCTTCCCAACTTTTCCATGTGGCGCTGGGCAGAAGCAGGCAATGATGAAATGATCATCAGAAGCAGGAAGCTGAAGTTGAAAACAGCAGGTTTATAACTCATCAATTGTAGGTTTATTTGTGTTTAAATTTTATTGAACCACATAAGTGCTTTTGGCTGAAACTGCCGTTCCTTTTTCGCTAATGCCATCGGTTTTAATTAGAAAAGTACCCTTGTTATCGCCGTTATAAAATACAACGTTTGTTTCCCCTTTGGTATTTGTTTCTAATTGAGGCGCCCAAAAAATGGTGGTTCTCAAATCTTTGTTCTTGGTTGCCGGGTTGCTGTAATTTGGAGAATAAAAATCTCTTGCGGTATAGTAACCGGTTAAGTTTAGGTTTAGGAGATGAAGATTTGTTGCCCCAAGTGCATCGTTTTTCAGATTTAAGCTAACCAGGAACATATCTTTATTTTCATTGTCAATTAAATGCTGAATCCTCACCTGGGTAATTTTATCCATCATTAAGCTATAGTAATCTAACCTATCATTAACCAATTCTTCTCTATTGTTAATCCTGATCCTTGGCCGGATTTTTTTACCATTCGAAATAAAAGCAATCCCTTCAGAACTTGCAGAGTCTGCATCATCTAAAGGATAAGCCCCTTGTGCTTTAGTGAGTAAAAAGTGTTCTAACCCATTAAATGAATAATCGGCAGCCGTGATATCGAAAACCTGCTCGGGATAACCAAAAGTCATCACCGTTTGATCAAAAAGCACCACCTTTTTAGCTTCCTGCTGAAGTTTGATATTGACATCATTCAGTGAAATGGAATCACCGAATTTATAACTGCGATTATAATCTACCCGTTTACTGATTTCAGCATCGATGTTTTTGGCTAAACTCTGTAAGCCGTTTTTGAAATTGATCGATAATGGTTTCGCTATTGAATCAACCTGAAGCCAGCCACCCTTTTTTCCTCTCTCATCCTGTGAAGAAATTTTTATTGACTGATTGCCATACCATTTCAAACCATCAACACTGAAAGTTCCATTCTGGTCTGTTTTAGTGGTGAAGAGTTTATTGCCAGTAAAGCCAGAACCAAACAATGTAATGTTCATATTTGGAAGGGGGTTGCTGCCAACTTTTTCCCTTACAAAACCTTTTATGCTTAAGCCTGGTTCAGGCAAATATTTTACATTAATTGTGGTATCAGCCAATCTACGCCATAAATAATTTCTCCAACCCTGCGTTAACAAAAGCAAATCCAGTTGTTTTAATCGTGATGGGTTTTTAACATCAAAGTATTGGTCTGGATTTTTGATTTCCCCTTTAATTTCAGATTGCAGTAAGAGATAGGAAAGAATATTATTTCCATCGTCAGGCATCAAAGCATCAACAGCTGCTAAAGAAAAACTCGTTTTTACAGGCAAACCAAATATATCTGTTGCTTTTACATTCAGGATCACTTTTTCACGGGCTTTATATACAGCTTTATTAGGCTTGATACTATAATTGATCTTCCTTTCTCCTTCAATAAAGGCCAAACGTTCACAATGCGGTTTCCCTGAATCATCCACCAGTGTAATGACCGCTATACCTGAACTAAATCCTTTTTTAGGGATGGAAACAGCAATGGTTGGCTTAATTAAATTTGCCTTTCCTGAATAAATAGTTTCTCCTGCCTGTTTGATGATTACGGATAAAGATTTGCCGTTCATCTCTTTGAACATTGGATCGTTGGCACTTATAGCAGCTTTTATGTTCAGTGAATCGCTGGTAATATGGAGGGCGAAACCTCTTTTTAAGATTTGCGGTAACGCTGCAGAAAACTTTTCCTTCCCATAAAAACCAGCTACTTTATAAGTTTCGTTTGCTTTAGGTATAAAGGTAAAAAGTCCTAAACCCGCCTCAGTACTCTGGAAACTGGTTACTGTATCGCCCCTGCTGGAAATAACAGAGCCCGATGCTTTTAATCCGTTGCCCAAATCGTCATTTGTTTTGAAAGCAACCAAGCAGTTTATGCCTTCTACCAGTGCGCCACCTTCCGGGAAAAAAGCAATTGTTTTTTGCTGCTTGCTTTCGGCAATACCTGCTGCTTTTTTATCTGCATTCCTTGTAGCGTAGGTGGCATTTTCTTTCAAATTATTGGTGATGTAAATGCTTTTTTGAAACACAAAGTCATTCGCAAAATTTCTCATCCAATTGGTGTAGGCACGAATATTATACCACCCTGTAGGGATAGAATCCATCAATTTAAAATCTCCGTGACCTAAACCTTTGGTTAGTAAAATAGTTTTTTTATCCAGAACCTTTGAATCTGCAGAAATTAATTCTACATATAAATTTGCACTGCTCGAAGTTAGGCTTGTACTTTTTCCGTTTACCAGATAGGCGCTAAACCAAACATCTTCACCAGCGCTGTAATAGCTCCTGTCTGTTTGCAGATAAACTTTTTCAAAAAAAAGCTTTATTGTTTTAGCATCGTCTGCAGTACTTAATGACTTTTGTTGCGCATAACTAAATAGCGAACAAATGCTAATTGTGATGAAAAAAAATGGGCTTTTAATATTCATTTGAGGTTAATTAGATTCAACAGCAATTTCATATACCTTCCCGGCCACTGTTTCGATTGTAGTTTTGTAGTACTGGCCAAGCCTAGCTGTTTCAGCAGTTTTAGCTTTGAGCCTAACCCGGGTTAAGAGGTTTAATCGTCCCCCGTTCCTTGATAAAATCGAAGTTTTTGTAAGCTTACCCTCTTTCCAATACAAATCTACCTCGAAGCCACCACGGGCAACCAATCCTTTAATATAACCTTGTCTCCATGCCGCTGGTAGCGCAGGCAATAGCTGTACATTATCTAAATGACTTTGCAATAACATCTCAGCAACACCAGCAGTTGCACCAAAATTGCCATCAATTTGGAATGGTGGGTGTGTATCAAAAAGATTGTTTAGTGTGGAGTTTTTAAGCAATTCCTGGTACATTTTATAAGCATGATTTCCATCAAGCAGTCTTGCCCAAAAATTAATTTTCCAGGCTTTACTCCAGCCTGTGCCTTCATCTCCGCGAACTGTTAATGTTTTAATGGCCGCGTTCGAAAACACGGTATCCATCAAAGGAGATATTTCTCTTCCAGGATGCAGGCCAAACAAATGCGAAACATGGCGATGCTGAGGCTCTACATCTTCGAAATCACCGTACCATTCTTGTAGATTGCCTTTTTTCCCAATTTGGAGGGGGCGAAGCTGATCGCGTTTGGTTTTCAGAAGATCTGCAAATTCCTGATCAATACCCAGTACTCTAGCGGCGTCAATCATATTGTTAAACAAATCACGTATGATAGATAAATCCATTGTTGAACCAATAGTTACAACTTCTTTACTTCCATCAGGCAATAAATAGCTATTCTCTGGTGAGGTTGATGGTGCAGTAACCAAATAACCATCTTTCTCCACCAGCCAATCCAGACTAAAAAGGGCAGCACCTTTCATTAACGGATAAGCTGTTTCCTTTAAATATTTTTGATCACCTGTAAAAAGATAATGTTCGTATAAATGCTGAGAAAGCCATGGACTGCCCAAAGACCAGTTCGCCCATTTGGGATCGCCGGTACCCTCTCCCACGGGATTGGTTTGCGCCCAGATATCTGAATTATGATGCAGCGCCCAGCCTTTGGCGCCGTAATAATTTTTGGCCGTTTTTTCGCCATTGATTGCCATGTGTTTGATCTGCGTAATCAAAGGCTCCGTCAATTCAGATAAATTAGTGACTTCTGCCGGCCAATAATTCATCTGTAAATTAATATTGGTGGTATAATTGCTGCGCCATGATGGCCGGATAGACGCATTCCAGATTCCTTGTAAATTAGCGGCAATACCACCCGGACGTGAGCAGGAAATCAGCAGGTATCTTCCAAACTGAAAATACAATTCTTCTAAACCGAAATCAGAATTTCCTTTTTTGTAATTGCTTAAACGTTCATCTGTGGGAATGTTTACCAATGAATCACCCGCATCATTAATAGAAATTGCCAAACGGTTAAAATACTTTCGGTAATCGCTAATATGGGCTTTTTTTAGTACTTCGAAACTTTTATTTTCCGCATTTTTAAGGAAAGCTACTGCCCTGGCATTTTCATCTACACCATCTTTGTCTGGGTAATGATCAAAACCATTGTAACTGGTTGCAGCTGAAACCATCAACACAATTTCCGAAGCGCCATTAACATTCAACAAGCTATCGGTACTTAATTTGCCATCAGTTTTAATGATTTTAAGTCTGGTTTGATAGCGCATCCCATTATGATGAAGGCTATCTGCATAAATTAATGGTTTCTGATTTCTTCGTTCATCTGATGTAATACGAGCTTTTCCTTTTAATACAATTTGATTATTTCCATCCGTTTTAACCGAATGTTCTAATTCATGATTGAAACCGAAACTTACATTAAGGGCTGTCTTTTTACTGGAAGTTAAACGAATGATAATGACCTGATCAGGAAATGAGGCGAAAATTTCCCTTTTAAAATGAACGCCATCTGCATCAAATGATGTAGTAGCAATGGCAGTAGAAATATCTAAAGTTCTACTATAATCGCTGAACGTTCCAACAATTTTTTGTTTAATAAGAAGATTTGCCAGTGGCTGGTACATATTGGTATTTGGCCCCTGCATTTTTTTCATCAGTTTTACAGCCTCACCATTTTGCCCGGCAAAAAGTAATTTTCTTACTTGTGGTAAATATTTAACGGCTTCAGGATTTGGGTTTGGATCAGCTGGTCCACCTGTCCAAAGGGTTTCTTCATTAAGCTGAATGAGTTCTGATTCAACTCTTCCAAATATCATGGCGCCTAATCTTCCATTGCCAATTGGCAAAGCTTCATCCCAATTTTTTGCTGGATTTTTATACCACAATGTTTTGCTTAATGCTGGTTTTTGCGCATAGGAATTCACACAATAACAGATCATCATTACAAAAAAATTGAAATAACGGAGCCTCATAAAATGATATTGGTTAGTGACTATGACCGCCTAATAATGGATTGAGATGATCATCGATTCGACAATTTAGAGACTAAATCACGAACCAGCATCCTGTAGTATCCTGCAATTTGATGTTAATATGCTATAGTAATGATTTGAGCGCATTCGAGCTGAAGGAAAACAGCTCTTCCACATAAATGTTACGGAATACGAATCATTCAGCCGAATGATAAATGATTGATAAATCATATTGATGATAATATTCTAGTATGCGATCGATAAAAAAAAATAATCGTACAAATAACGTTTATCTCCTTAAAAATTTTACTTTTACAAATAGTACCGACCAAATATTATCACGATGAGATTCCATGCCCCTATAAAAAGTGTGTTATTCACATGTTTTACAGCATTTTTTGCTATTACTTCTGATGCACAAACAAAGGTCATTAAAGTTAAAGTGGATCAATCCATTGCAAAAGTTCAACCTAACATGTGGGGCGTATTTTTTGAAGACATTAATTTCGGAGCTGATGGCGGAATCTACGCCGAGTTAATTAAAAACAGATCATTTGAATTTGCAAAACCCCTTATGGGCTGGTCGGTTTCGAGAAAAAGGCCACAGGAAGGAGAAGTTTTAGTCGTCAATCGAAATGAAGCCAACGCCGCAAATCCGAGATATCTTCAAATTAAAAAATTAACTGACGATTTCGAACTGATTAATGAGGGTTTCAAAGGAATTGGCGTTAAGAAAGGGATGCGTTACGATTTCTCGGTGATGTATCGCCAGTTGCAACCGGGCGTAAAGATGGTTTTGCTTTTGAAAGATGCTGATAAAAAAATAATCGGACAGGGTACTTTCACACCAGAAGGAACCGGCAGCGACTGGAAAAAACAATCTGTTAGTTTTGTAGCTACTGAAACCCATCCAAAAGCAAAATTTTCTATTTTATTTCAAGGGAAGGGAAATATTGACTTAGATATGATTTCCCTATTTCCCGGCGATACCTGGAAGAACAGAAAACAGGGTTTAAGAGCAGATATGGTTCAGCTTTTAGCCGATATGAAGCCGGGTTTTATTCGTTTTCCTGGTGGATGTATTGTGGAAGGAACAGACCTCGCCAATCGTTACCAATGGAAAAATACTATAGGTCCTATTGAAGAACGAAAACTGCTCATCAACAGATGGAATACAGAATTTGCCCATCGCCCTGCGCCAGATTATTACCAAACTTTCGGACTCGGATTTTTTGAATATTTTCAATTGGCTGAAGATATTGGATCAGATGCTTTACCCATTCTAAACTGTGGAATGGCTTGTCAGTTTAACACAGGCGAAGTGGCTTCGCTGGATGAACTTGATCCTTATGTACAGGATGCACTTGATTTGATTGAATTTGCAAACGGCGATAGCTCCACAACGTGGGGTAAAAAAAGAGCTGAACTTGGTCACCCAAAACCATTTAATTTAAAAATGATGGGCATTGGCAACGAGAACTGGGGCCCTCAATATCTGGAGCGCTTAGCCATTTTCACTAAAGCCATTAAGGCAAAATATCCTGATTTTAAATTGATCAATAGTTCAGGAACAGATCCGGAAGGCGAACGTTTTAATTTACTCAACACATCACTACGTGAGAATAAAGCCGATTTTATTGATGAACATTATTACCGCCCTGCCGACTGGTTTTTAAAAAATGCTGGTCGATATGACAACTATCTCAGAAACGAAACCAAGGTTTTTGTTGGTGAGTATGCTGTTCATGCCGACAAAAATGTAATTGGAATTAACCGAAACAACTGGCAGAGCGCACTGGCTTCAGCATCATTGATGACGGGTTTGGAACGCAATGCAGATGTAGTTCAAATGGCATCTTACGCACCGCTTTTTGCCCACATTGATGGTTGGCAATGGGCGCCGGATATGATTTGGGTAGATAATCTGCAGTCTTACGGAACGCCTGATTATTATGTACAGAAATTATTTTCTACCAATAAAGGAACTGATGTGATTTCCATCACGCTAGATGAAAAAAATATTATTGGCCAGGATGGACTTTTTGCCTCTTCCGTACTTGATCAGGGCAAGAAAGAACTGATTATTAAAATTGCCAACAATTCCGGCCAAAGCCATAATGTAGCTTTCGATCTTGATGGAAAAACACGACTAAAAAGCAAAGGCACCATTGATGAGTTGCTTAGCGCTAATCTTAACCAATTAAACTCCTTCGAAAATCCTTGCGCCGTTAGTCCGAAAATATCCGCAATTAGCTTGAAAGGCAAAAAATTAAATACCACCTTAAAACCATATTCGTTCAACGTTATCAAAATCCCATTTAATTAATCACGCCAAACATGAAGAAATTAATCCTTTCTGCGGCCATACTTTGTAGCGCCATCTTCACAAATGCGCAAACTGAAACGCTACTCAGCATTAAACCGGCGAGCGACCAGGTAGTCAGCAAACACATTTATGGGCATTTTTCAGAACATTTGGGACGCTGTATTTATGATGGATTTTGGGTTGATGAAAATTCAACCATCCCGAATAAGGGCAGAATCCGTTTGGATATCGTAGATGCTTTGAAAAAAATTAATGTACCCAATTTGCGTTGGCCTGGAGGTTGCTTTGCTGATGAATATCACTGGAGAGATGGCATTGGGCCAAGAAATGAGCGGCCTAAAATGGTGAATACTAATTGGGGCGGCGTAACCGAAGACAACAGCTTCGGCACCCATGAGTTTCTGGAACTTTGCAAAATGTTGAATTGCGAACCTTACATTGCAGGAAATGTGGGCAGCGGAACGGTGGAGGAAATGGCGAAATGGGTGGAGTATTTAAATTTTGATGGTGTGAGTCCGATGACAGCAATACGAAAACAAAATGGCATGGATAAACCCTGGAAAGTTGCCTTTTGGGGTGTTGGAAATGAAAGTTGGGGTTGTGGTGGCAACATGACTGCTGCCTATTACAGTGATTTATACAGACGATATGCTACCTATGCCCGTGATTATCCTGGCGCACCTTTAAAAAGAATTGCCAGTGGTGCCAATGCAGAAGATTACAATTGGACAGAAACCTGCATGAAGAATATTGGTTCTGGCAGAATGTGGGGTTTAACCTTACATTATTATACCATTCCGACCGGAAAATGGAACGCCAAAGGTTCTGCGACCAAATTTGATGAAGAACAATATTTCAACACGATGAAAAATTGTATCCGGATGGACGAAATTGTAACCAAACATTCAGCTATTATGGATAAATACGACCCTAAAAAGAAGGTAGCATTAATCGTAGATGAATGGGGAATCTGGACAGATGTTGAGCCAGGCACAAATCCGGGATTTCTCTATCAACAAAATAGTTTACGCGATGCTTTAATTGCCGGAACTACATTAAATATCTTTAACAATCACTCTGATAGGGTTCGGATGGCTAACCTGGCACAAACGGTTAATGTGTTGCAAGCCTTAATTTTAACAGAGAAAGATAAAATGATCCTCACCCCTACTTATCACATTTTTGATTTATTTAAAGTGCACATGGATGCAAAGTATTTGCCTATCAATTTCACCAGTCCTGATTACGTTTATGGTGATAAAAAAATTGCTGCCTTAAATGTTTCGGCTTCACAGGATTCAACCGGTGCCGTTCATATTTCACTGGTTAATCTCGATCCGAAAAATAAAATATCACTCAATACTGATTTGGGCGAATTAAAATGGAAAACCGTAACCGGCCAGATTTTAACTTCTGGAAAATTAACTGATATAAATACTTTTACGGATGGCAATAGAATACACAATGCAAAATTTACGGGTGCCAAAAAAGCAGGTAGTGCATTAAAAGTGCAGATTCCGCCCGAATCTGTTGTCGTATTAGAATTGAAATAAGCTTATCATCAAACCAATGAAAAAAATATTATTCCTTTTAACGGCCTTGTTTTTCAGCTTTACTGCTTCAATTGCACAGTCAAAAAAAGACGTTTATCTTTTTGCCTACTTTAAAAACAACGGGCAAGATGGTTTGCATTTGGCTTACAGCAAAGATGCTTATCAGTGGGTGGCACTCAAAGATGATTCATCGTTTTTAAAACCAAGCGTAAGTAGAGATAAACTGATGAGAGATCCATGTATCATTCGTGGCGCTGATGGCTTATTTCACATGGTTTGGACCGTGAGCTGGAAAGATAAAGGTATTGGATATGCCAGCTCTAAAGATTTAATTCACTGGAGTGAACAGCAGTTTTTGCCGGTGATGGCGAAGGAAGAAGGGACAAGAAATACCTGGGCACCTGAAATTACATACGATAATGATACCCAAACCTATATGATTTACTGGGCAAGTACCATCACTGGAAAATTTCCAGAAACGGCATCAACGCTGGAAGATGGTTATAATCACAGGATTTACTACGTGACCACTAAAGATTTCAAAACCTATTCAGATACAAAGTTACTCTACGAACCAGGATTTAATGTAATTGATGCATCAATTGTGAAAGATAACGGAAAATTCATCATGTTTTTGAAAGATGAAACCCGTGAACCAGCACAAAAGAATGTTAAAATAGCTTATGCTGATCATTTAATTGGCCCCTATTCAAAAGCAAGTGAACCAATAACCGGAAAATATTGGGCAGAAGGACCAACAGCCGTTAAAGTAGGCAACAACTGGCTGGTTTACTTCGACAAATATCGCGATCATAAATATGGCGCCATCCAGTCTCCCGATTTAAAAAACTGGATTGATGTTTCTGATAAAATTTCTCTCCCAAAAGGTTTGAGACATGGAACCATCCTCACCATTAAAACAAAAGAACTCAAAAAATTATTAGCACAATAGATGATGTTGAAGAAAATTAGGTTATGCGTTTTAATGCTTTCAGCGATGCATTTCGCTAGCAAGGCTCAGGAAAAAATCATTATCTCTAAAGGCAATCCTATTATTACCGATAAGTATACTGCCGACCCCGCAGCTTATGTTTATGGTGATTCGGTGTATTTGTATACTGGTCATGATGTAGCACCTAAAGGCAAAGAACGTTATGAAATGCATGACTGGTTGCTCTATTCATCTGCTGATATGGTCAATTGGAAAGAATACAAATCGCCATTGAATGTGAAAGACTTTGCCTGGGCAAAAGATGATGCGTGGGCGTCTCAGGTAATTGAACGCGATGGTAAATTTTACTGGTTCGTAGCCATTTCTCATGGTACTATTCATGGCAAATCAATTGGTGTAGCGGTGGCAGATAATCCACGTGGTCCATTTAAAGATGCGATTGGCAAAGCATTAATAACAAACGATATGACCACGGATGTAAAAATAAGTTGGGATGATATCGATCCAACTGTTATCATTGATGATGATGGCCAGGCTTATTTATTTTGGGGGAATCAAAAATGTTATTACGCCAAACTCAAAAGAAACATGATTGAATTGGATGGCCCGATCCAGCGTGTTGATATTCCAAATTTTACTGAGGCGCCCTGGATTCATAAACGTAAAAACTGGTATTACCTGTCCTATGCATCTGGCTTTCCTGAAAAAATTGTTTACGCCATGAGTAAAACCATAACCGGGCCATGGGAATACAAAGGCATTTTAAACGAAGTTGCCGGAAATTCAAATACGAACCATCAGGCAATTATCGATTTTAAAGGAAAATCATATTTTATTTACCACAATGGCGCCATTAATGAAGATGGGGGAAGTTTCCGAAGATCCGTATGTATTGATTATTTAAATTATAACAGCGATGGCACAATGAAAAGGGTTGTGATGACCAGTGAAGGTGTGAAAAAGATAAAGTAAATCATATAGTTCACTATTCTTCTGGCTTCCATTCCAACACTTTAACTGCGGTAGGCTCAGATTTCGACCTTCCTTCACCATCTACCTGAATAACCTTTTGTAGAAATAGATTCAGTATTCCTTTATTTTTCCAAAGTTCTGTATCATAGCTTGGCTCCCAATCGCCCAAAGATTCATTGGTTAAATCCTTTATAGCCCATTTCCCGCCATAAATGTTTTCGTTTATAGCTATGGAAACTTTACTCCCCCTTTCCTCATCTCTAAAGATAATACCAGCAGCATAATGCTTAGCTTTTTTCCAAGTGATAATTTGAGGTCTAGATATAGGGATCTTTTTTGTTCCGCTACCACTTAAACTGAATGTAGTCTTTCTGAAATCCAGATTATTAACAGCCCAACCTTTGCCATCATTAAAAATTAGATGATATTGAGGAATAGTATCTTTAGTATTACACCAATAACTGGCAATAAAAACCCGCCCACCAACGTCAGCGAACATTGATGTCTGGTTGATCAACTCACTTTCTTGAGGGATTTTAACGGCATATTCTGCATTAGTGGCTGTAATTGGAAGGGAGTATTTTTCGCTTGTTGATTTTTCCCAAGTAACACCTCCATCTTTTGATCTGGCATAACAAAGATCGTGATTGCTTGCCACATCAGGGCTTTCTCGCCACACCCAAGACAGGTGTATAGTTCCTAATTGATCAATAGCAACCTGCCAATAAGCATTTCTCATACCTTCACCATTAATCATTCCATCCTGAACACGTTTCCATAATTTATCCTTTACACTGTAACGGTTTATCATCAAATTTCCATTTCCTGAACCGCCGTCCCTGTAAAAGAAAAGTAAATCGCCGTTGCTAAGTTTGTAAAACTCGGGATAACTAACGCGATTTTCCTTTTTCGCAACCATATCTTGCTTCTCACCAAGCTTTAACGAACCAGAAAATACCCCTTTAGCGTAGTTTAACTGATTGTTATGCTGCCCCCAAGCCACATGGATAAAGCCAGCACCATCAACCATAATACTTATCGATTTATGAGCGTCGTTAGCATCACCCTTATATGATGTTTTTTCTATAATCCAATTTTCACCTCCAGAATTTCTTTTTGCTAAAGTTAAAAACTGTTCATGATCATAATAAGCAGCGTATTGCTTACCCCTAAAGGTTACCAGCGAATTCTTTCTGAAAATAACAGCGTTTATAGAGTTATTCGCCCAGCCATTTGATGTTATAGTGCTCAAACTGTTTTGCTGGGCAATTGCATAAGCTGAATCGATTAAAAGCAACCCCAATAAAATGTAGCTCAATCGCTTTCTTATCTTCAGAATTTTCAAAGTAGTTATTTTAAGTAAAATACAAATTAGTTAAACAGGTTATTAACGATCTTAATTTATTTTAAATCGGCGCTGTGGTCATTTTGAAAATCTTCTCCACTCCAAATTTTTTGCGAAGACCATTTTTCAGCAGGGCTAGCCCAAAAAGGATCGCTTTCTGGCAACCCAAGGGGAAGAAAAATATTTGACGCAAGGTAAGGACTGCCCTGGTTATTATAAAAATCGCCAAGTGATGGCTGCTCTCCGTAAAGGCCAATAGTCAACCATCCATTCTTATAAGTGCCTGGGCTCTCCATTGTTTTTCTGATTACAGCTGTTAATGCTCCCCTTACCTGTGCCGGACTAAGCTGCTTTGGTAAAGTCTTTCTCAAAGCCATATCGGCAAGATGGTGAAAGGCTGCTCCACGGTAAATAATTGATCGGCCTGTAGCCGCATAGGTTCCATCAGTATTGATCAAACGTTCCTGGATAATGGCATATCGTTCATTACGTTTACGGATTTTATCAAACATCACATTGTATGAAGTGGTTTTTTTACCAATGATATCTGCAATCCCAGCTAGGTAGGGATGAATAACATAGCTGTTATAATAGTCAAAAGCAAATGTAGTTCCGTCGCTGTACATGCCATCACCTATGTACCATTGCTCCATTTGTTGCAAGGCATAATCAACTCGCATGGGATCCCAATCATACCCAAATTTCGCCATGAAAGCCTCATTCATTGCAGAAAACAAAAGCCAATTGGAAAATACCGGTTTAAATTTTCTAGTGGCGGCGATCGATTTGACTAATAAAGACTGGTTTTTTTTGTCTAAATTTTCCCATAGCCACGGTGCACGGATAAAAGCAATAGCCAAATATGAGGCATCAACCAATTGCTGCCCAGCGATATCAAAGTGCATAAAATCCTTTGCATTCGAATCCAAAGCATTTTTTAGCCCTTGCAATGCCAACTGACGATATTGCTTTCTTAATACCAACTCTTCCTTATTACCACCTTCTAATTGTAGCCAAGGTGCAATACCACTAAGCACTCGACCCAAAACTTCTACATACTGCACTTTAATCCGTTGTGCTTTGTTATCAACATGTATAGACGTTACCTGTGGCATTACGATTCGTAAACTGTCTTTCGCGAGACTGTGAAGAACAGGCTTCACCATTTTGTCCATCTGCCCTAACCAATACTGGCGATCATCAAATATTGATTTCTGTTCTGTTTTCGCTTTCTTTTGTGCAAAGGCGAAAGTACTGGTTATGAACAACATTAGCAGGATAGTGCATGTATTTCTTGTGCTCATTTGGGGATTTATTTTTGTTTGGTTAGGAAACGATAATATTCACAGCCAGCCAGTAGAAATGCGCCGACACCAAAATTGGCCGTTGAGTTTGCATCTACAATTTGTCCGGGGATAGCTTTTTCTCCAATGGGTTGTACAAAGCCAACCCTCCCGTCATTTTGCAAAGCAATCTGAGATAAATAATTCCAACCCGATTTAGCCGCTGGAAAAAATTTCTTTTCCTTCAAAATACCGTTATTAATGCCCCATAATAAACCGTAAGTAAAAAATGCAGTTCCACTAGTTTCAGGACCAGGCGCATGTTGTGGGTCGAGCATACTTCTGGTCCAATAGCCTTCTTTCTGCTGTGAATGTATGATGGCCGAGGCCATATCCATATAAATCTTAACATATTTCTTCCTAAACGGATCGTTTTTAGGGAGATCTTGCAGCACTTTTGCCAGCCCGGCGAAAACCCAGCCATCTCCCCTTGCCCAAAAATCTTTACCATTATTGCTCGATTTATGTTTTGGATAAACATATTTTGCATCGCGGTAATAGAGTTTTGCTTCACGATCATACATGATGCTATTAGAATATGAAAAGTACTCATGAAGTTTTTCCAGGTATTTTTTATTTCCGGTTAACTTGTAAAGTTTTGTCATTACAGGCATTACCATGTAAAGCCCATCAGCCCACCACCAATAGTCATTTTTATCAGTACTCATTTGATAGTTGATCACCTCTTTCGCCCGAGCAATCTTGTATTCCTCGGGCTGAATGTTGTATAAGTCTATGTAAGTTTGGAAACAGATCTGCCAATCGCCAAACAATACATAATCATCATTCTCACCATATTTATATTTCCATTGAGATTTATCATTTGATTTAGCGCCCATCCATTGGTTGTAACTTGCCCAATCTTCAGCGTATTTTCTGTATTGCTCATTCTTGGTTATCTTATATGTTTCCATATTGCCAGTCTGGTAAGCAGCATTATCCCAAAAGGCTCTGACTTGGGGTGTGTTATTGGTTTGCCAATAATGGTTAGCCAGATTTATCTTCGCCAACACGGTTGCACTTTCCTGCGCATTGGTAAAGGAAGATGTAAAAATCAGTAATGAAATAAGTAGGCTAAATCTTCTATTTCTTTCCATAGTTTATATTTTATTCTGCTGCTTGTAGAAATACATTTCAGTTATTGGTTGAACTTAAGTTTAAGCGGTTAAGAAAAAAATTGCCCAATATATTGTAATAAATAATGTATAGCGCTCGTATTATAGTGCGATGAAACAGAATTTTGTACAAGCGACATATTAAATAAAAAAGACGTGTAAGCATAGTAATAAAAATGAATTTAGCACACTTATAAGCTATTTTACCGCATAAGTCTTATTTCGTAAATATTGGCAATTCTGGCACCTTTGTTTGCTTCGAATTTAACCGTAATTTCCTTGTTCGATAGAGCGCTTGGAATCAAGATTTCTTTAAAGAAAAAAACATTACCATTATTCCCGTCCATTATAATTTGCTCGGCAAGTTCGTTATTGATGAGCACATTAAAACTTTGATTTTTTTCTGAACCATACAACAATAGCCTCACTTTTTGAGCCTGTAAATCTGTATTTCTTAGAACATAACTGAACCAGCCAGATCCATTTCTAAAATGCTGTTCCCTAAAAATTCCACTATCTGTCTTTTCACCCTTAAAATCATGATCTAATTCTGGTTGCTGTTCACCAGTATTTACCATATCAATTGTTGCTCGCTCCAATACTTGTTTTTCCTTTTCAGCAAGTTGAATAGCTTTTAAACGTTCTGGCAAATTTTCTGTTGTAGCGTAAGGAAAATAGATGATATATCGTTTTTCCTCCAAATTGTAAAACGGAACGAGCTTTAGTTTTTTATATTTTTCCTGGTAAATCAATGGCGTAGCATTGAAAGACATTGTTGTGTTTGCTAAAGGTTTCACCTGAGCAGCGAACGAAGTTTTGCTTCCAGTTATCAATGGAGCCTCGTTCATCCCCAAAAGGGCTCCAGAGGCAATATGTCCCATTCTGCTTCCATCGGCAGCAATATTTGTTTGGTTCAGTGTATCCAATGCTGCTGCCAATACTATTGGTCCATGTACAAAAGCAACCCAATCAGATCCATCAGGCATAAACTCTGCATTGGTATGCATTGGTAAAATCACTTTTACCTCGTCGCCTGTTGACCATACTCTGCTAACCTTTACATACCCATTTCCCAAATCATTCACTTCAATATGCTTTCCATTAACAAAAACCTGCATTTTGCCTTTTTCAACCCAAGCTGGATAGCGTAAGTTCAAATCAAATCTTTGTTTCTTTTTCAGTGAGATTTCTAGCAATGTAAAATCTGTGCTTGGAAAAGATGTTTTTTGAATGAGCTGTATTCCACGCTGCTTCCAGCTCATTTTTGATGCAATAAACAGGTTCACATATAAGTTAATTTCATCGTGTGCGTAGATCATTTCACCGTATTTAGCATGATTCTCCAATCCAGATCCTACACAACACCAAAAACTCTCTTGTGGGCTTGAATAAGTTCGGTAATGCCCAGGACGCATTGGCGTAAAATAAACGAAGCCGCCCTTGCTACGTTGCGACGTTAGAATATGATTGTAAAGTGTACGTTCGTAATAATCCAAATACGTATTTGATGGATTGGCAAGGAAGAGCTGTTTAGTTAACTTTAGCATGTTATACGAATTGCAAGTTTCCGGACCTTCCCTTGACTCGAGCATCGAAGAAAAATCATTTGAAGGATGAAAATGCTCGCGAACACTATTACCACCAATAACCACTGTGCGATTGTTTACCACTGTTTTCCAAAAGAAATCCGCAGCTTTAGCCAAAACTGTATCACCATCTACCAACGCGATTTGTTCAAAACCAATTACCTTGGGGATTTGAGTGTTTGCATGTAAACCATTTAAGGCATCTTTATCTTTTTCAAGTGGCTTCAAAATAGACTGGTCTGAAAATTGTCTGGCCAGCTTGAGGTATTTATTATCTTTAGTAATCGAATATACATTCGCAAAAACCTCGTTTAAGCCTCCATGTTCACTCTTCAATAGGGTCTGAATTTGTTGATCTGTTAAACCTGATACCAAATCAATGCACCAATCGGTAAGCTGAATAAGCATTTTTTTTGCCTTGATATTTCCAGCAATAGCATAAGCATCATACAATCCTGCATATATCTTATGCATATTATACAAGGGAACCCACTTACTGTTGAGTGAGAAACTTGATGATCTAATATTTCCTGCTTTAATCTCCCCCCAAATTTTCTTTCCTCCAGGAACACCTGATAGGTAACCATTGCCATTTTCTTTCTGGCATTTCTCCAGCCCATCAATCATGTAATCAAGACGCTGCTTTACTGTTAAATCACCAGTTGAGGCATACATCAGCGAGAGCGCTGAAACATAATGTCCACCTATATGGCCATCCAGGCCGGTATTTTCCCAATTACCATAGGCAGTTGATTTTGGTGTTAAACCAGCCTCAATCTGATAAGGGGCTAAAAGTTTATCAGCATCAAGTGATAGCATGTAAGCTTTATCAGTTTGCTGAGCAGCCAAGAAAGGGCTTTCCGCTATACGAATATCAGTTAAATTAAATGCTTTCAACTTCTGCTGTGCCCAACAGCTTAAGGTAAAAAACGAAAAACAAATAAGGGAAAGAATGGCTTTCATTATTTTGTGCTAATTACCATCAGGTTTGATTAGGCTGCTGTTTGGACTTTCAGGCCATTTCCAACTCATTGGATCATCAGGTTTTGATGGATCGAAATTCGGAAAATCACTTATAATGTATTTGGCAATACCTAGTCTGCTTGTTTTAATTCCTAAAATCACACATTTCGCAATTTCAAAAGCACCATAAGGATTGAAGTGCGTATTATCTGCCAATGGCTTATCTTGACCAGGATAGCTGTTCGCCGCATAATGAACTAATGCTTTTTTAGATTGCTCCTCACCTAATGCATCGTACAATTTAGCTGTCATCACATTGAGATCAATTAAAGCAACATTTTCCGCAGCAGCAACTTTCCTTGCTGCATCAGGAAAATCTCCGAGGGTATTTTGTGTTTTCCCATCTGTTCCAAAAGATCGTCTGCTTGTTGAGGTCACAATTACAGGAATTCCACCGATTTTCCTAAATTCAGAAACAAAATTTTTCAGCCGTTCTGTATAAGATTTGTACGCACCATCATTTTCGCCTTTTTCTTTTTGATCGTTATGGCCAAATTCTATGAAAAGGTAATCGCCTGGTTTTGCAATATTCAAAATTTTGCCCAATCTTTTACTTCCTTGAAATGAGCCAAGAGTAAGCCCAGATTCTGCATGATTCGCAATGGCAATACCTGGTTTAAAAAATCGCGTAATCATTTGTCCCCAAGATGCCCAAGGTTCATTCTCCTGGTTTACCACGGTAGAATTTCCAGCTAAGAAAACAGTTATTTGATCCTCAACCTTTGTAATTTCAAGTCCTGCCAGCGCTGTCTGGTGGTCAAATTCCAATGTTAATTTATCATCCCAATCCAGTTTTGTTAATTCCCGGGGTTTTAAACCAACAACTTTTCCATCACTGATATTTCTATTTTTAATATTAACGATAAATGTTTTGGTAACAAATTCGCCTGCTTTAGTTTTGATGTCTTCCAACATTAAACGGCGGGATTCTGCTTTTACAGTTGTTACCGCAGCTGCTTTAGAATCGCCAAGGGTTACGGTGATTTTGTAATTCCCCTCAGGTACCGCAGCCGAAAAATAAAAAGGCTGATTGCTTCTCACCAAATCGGCCGTTAGCAAATTTTTCCCACCTCGATTAATGCCTTCCACTTTGGTATCGAAATCGAAACCATATTTCATATTTTTCGAAAAAGTGGTTTCCGGTAAAATCTGGATGTAATTCTTTGCTAATCTTCCTGGTCCGAAGTCGAATTTATAATCAACTTTTTGTTGGGCACTTACATTAAATAACAGGTTTGAAAGTGCAGTAATTAAAAGTATTGGTTTAAAGTTCATTTGGTTAGTGTGTTATGAGAGTGACATTTTACGTAGAGATAAATTCAAATTATTTTTGGCTTGAAAATCCTGTTACATTTTCGTGAATACTTTCAGATTCGGTGATACTGGTTGCAGCAACCTTTTTTAACGAAATATTCTTGACAGGCAGTTTCTTTTCTCCTAAAATCCTGGAAATGAATTTCACTTCTCTTGCCGTTACCTGATCTAAAAACACATTTTCGATTGGTGTAAGTCTTACTTCAACGGTTGGCACCAGATTTTTCCATTGATAGAGCACATTTGTTTCAATTCCAAGGATACCCAGATCAATTTTGCCTGCCTTAATGTTTTTAGCGTAAATATTCTTCACAAAACCGCCCATGCGTTCATTGGTTTTGATAAAAATTAAATGGTTAAGTTTAGCGCCATCTTTCACCTCACAGTTTTCTATGAGTACATTTTCAATACCTCCAGATAATTCGCTACCAATGGCCACCAGTTGATGACCGTTTTTAACCAAACAGTTTCTGATCACAATATTTTTAGATGGTGTTTTAAGCCTCCATCCTTCCGGGTTTCGCCCTGATTTAATTGCAATGGCATCATCCCCTTGATCAAAAACACAATCTTCTATCAATACGTTCTGACTCATTTCAGGGTCTACCCCATCATTATTATGTCCATGTGCATAAACCTTCAATTTTCTGATGACAACATTTTTTGATAAATAAGGATGTATGGTCCAAAATGGACTGTTCGTGATGGTTACTCCTTCTAACAATACATTTTCACAACGGTTAAACTGTATAAATTGTGGACGAAGATGTGCCGTATCATTTACCATTTGCCTTTCTTTCACCGGACTGTAAGCTGATGCAAGATTGTATAGTCGTTTGATGCTTTCCATGTGCGCCTTTGGTCTGGAGAACCAGGTTTTCCAAAGATCCATTTTGGCTTTTAATTCGCCTTCGCCGGTTATGGCAACGTTTTTACATTGATAAGCGTAGATGAGTGGCGAGTAATTATAACATTCCATGCCTTCCCAACTGCTGTGCACTGCAGGAAGATAATCATCTGGATCATCAGAAAATAAAAGTACTGCACCTTTATTTAAATGAAGATTTACGTTACTTTTTAAATGAATTTTACCAGTTAACCATTCTCCCTCCGGGATAATAACAATTCCTCCGTTTGCCTTATTGGCTTGATTGATTGCGGCTGCAATTGCCTTTGAAATTTTTAATTTATCTCCTTTAACTGCACCAAAATCAATTATAGAAAATTTTTTACTGTCTCCGAAATCTGGAAATTTAACTGCCGGCATCATAAATGGGGTCACCACTTTGATTTCATTAATTTTAACAGGATCTATTTTGCTACTAAACGAAAGTGCGACTACAGCTATTAAAATCAGGAAAAAAAATCGTTTTCTCATAAATAGAACCGGTTGTACGCATTTGCGTAAAAGGAAAATTATATTTGGTTAATCACTGAAAAATCAGCTTATCAAATATGCATAAACAATTTTAATCAGCCATCCTGTAGCCACCCGCCTGGCCATGCGATAATGCGAATAATTTATTTTAGCGCAGCGATCTCTACCACACCGCTTTTTAACGATTTCCCCTCTACTTTTAACTGAATTTTACCTGCTGACTTACCAGATTCGACCAATACTACCAGTTTTCCACTAAATAATTTCATCGTTGGTTTTTCAAACGATTCGAGAGAAGTTGCATCGCCATTGCAAACCGCTTTAAATTTTCCGGCACCTTTTACTTCAAAATTTAAGGATTGATTTGCATTGGGGCAGGGATGACCATCTTTATCAACCACAGATACCGTTACATAAGAGAGATCTTTGCCATCTGCACTGATTGTCTTACGGTCTGGTGTGAGTATAATTCGATCTGGCCGACCAGCAGTAACCAGCGTTTCTTCGGCAATAGGTTTTCCTTGTGCATCTAAAGCAACTACCTTTAAGGTGCCCGGTTCATACTTAACATCCATCCACATCAATCTGTATCGGTTTTGGGGAGTGGTTTTATCTTTCTTTCTAATGCCCAAACTTTTTCCATTCAAAAAAAGTTCCGCCTGATCATAGCTGGTATAAGCGAATACAGGTGTTGTTTCTCCTTCTCTACCTGCCCAATTCCAATGGGGTAGCAAATGTAAAGTTGGTTTTGTTGTATTCCACCGGCTTCTATATAAATAATAACGGTCTTTTGGAAGTCCCGCTAAATCAGAAATCCCAAAATAAGAACTCCTCGATGGCCAACTATTATCATATGGTGTGGGTTCGCCCAGGTAGTCGAAACCGGTCCATACAAATTCGCCGATTACCCAGGGTTTGTCATCCTGCATCACAAAATCATCATCTGGAAGATTAGACCAGCTGCAATATTCCATATCGTACGAGGAAGACTGGAAATCATCATATTGTTTATCTTTTGCTTTCACTACAGGGAATTTATAAACTCCTCTCGAGCTTACAGTTGAAGCCGTTTCAGAACCTAAAATGAAGCCCTGTGGAAATGCCTTGTTAGCATCTTCATAAAGATGCACCCGGTAATTTAAGCCGGGAATATCAAGCAAAGCACCAAAACCAGATTGCATGGTGGCTTTAACCTGGTCCATACCTACTGTTACAGGCCTGGTTGGATCTTCGCGGTGAAAAATTTCCTGTAACCACTTTGCCCGTTTAACACCTTCGGCTCCAAACTGATCAGGTACTTCATTTCCCGAGCTCCACATTACAATACTGGGATGATTTTTATTTGCTTTTACCAGATTAACAATATCCTTCTCCGCATCGGTGTTGAAATATAAATGATAACCGTTCTCTACTTTGGCTTTTGCCCATTCATCAAAACTTTCTGCCAAAAACATAAATCCCATTTCATCACATAATTCCAGCTGCTCAGGCGATGGCATATTGTGCGAACTTCTGATGGCATCGCAACCCATATCTTTTAAAATGGTTAACTGCCTGCGTAAAGCGGCAACGTTAATTGCCGCACCCAGCGGACCTAAATCATGATGCAAACAAACGCCTTTAAACTTTCTAACCCGACCATTAAGGCTAAAACCTTTATTTGCCTGAAAGCTGATGGTTCTGATTCCAAAACGTGTTTTTACTTCGTCTTTAAGTTGATTGCCGTCATACACTTTAGAAATCAGCGTATATAAATATGGATTTTCAGGACTCCACAATTTCGGCTGAACAATCTGAATATTTTGATCGGCTTCGTTGCCGAAAAATGACTTTGAAGTATCCTCAGCTATCACTTTACCCAGGCTGTCAACCACTTGACTAACCAGTTGTAAATTTGAACCTGTTAATTTGGTTTTCACGTTAACCTTTGCAAATCCATTTTCTACAACAGGTGTGGTAACGGTTATACCCCATTGCTCAATACTTTTTTCATCTTTAATGATCAGGTGAACATTGCGATATAAACCGGCACCGGGATACCAACGCGATGACTTTGGCATATTTTTAAGATGAATAGCCAGGAAATCATCTTTTGATTTTAGGTCATTTGTGATATCGATATAGAAATAATTGTAACCATAATTCCACCCACCAACAAGTTTTCCATTTAAATAAACTCTTGGTTCACTCATGGCGCCATCAATTTGAAGCAATACTCTTTGATTGGATTTCAGGGCGGGTAAATCGAGTTTTCTTCTATACCAACCTTCGCCAATATAAGGTAAGGCGCCAGTCCTGCCTGTTTTTTCGGTAGGTTTTGTTTCTCCGTTTTGAGTAATTGCGGTAACTTGTTTGTCAATTTCCTTATCAAAAGGACCTGAAATAGCCCAATCATGCGGAACACGTACACTTTGCCATTTACTATCATCAAAACCTGGTGCAGCAGCGTCGGTAAAATGACCTTTAGAAAACTTCCATCCATCATTAAGGGTAATTTGATTTCTTTGGGCTAGGCTTTGAAAATGCATTGAAGTAATAAGCAATGCAATTAAGAATATTTTATGTCTGAACATTTATTTGTTGCCGTTTATTGGTGTGGCCATCATTAGGAATGATCTTTTATTGATTGGCCAAGAAACGAAACATTTAACAGAAAGTCAATTAAAATCAATTAATAATAGGTAAGACGTTTAAAATTGATTACTTATTGATTATTACAGCATTTGACTTGCGGGCTTGATGTTAAAAAAACATATTCCATGTCTTTGCTGTAAAACCGAAAATTAAATTCTCTTAAGGTTCGAGCCCAGCTGGGCCCACAAACCCTTCAGTAAAACTGGAGGGTTTTTTTATGTTCGATTTTCTGCGGCTAGAGCTTAATTTTCATTTTTTCAGCTAGTGATTTTCTTGAATCTCTCAACTTCCCATCAACCCAAACGCATATTTTACTTTGATTTCCAGGCTTATCAGGATCCCAATCTTTTTTCCAAACAATATCAATATCATGGTTATGGTATCTAATATTCCCCAGATGGAAAAAGCTCCAAAGATCATCATAAAGCAGCGGTTCGATAGCAAACTCATCTGCGTGTGAAGCCTTGAAGCCAAGAAGATCTTCAATAATGATGTCTGGAAAACTAGAATGAAAATAATCCTTTTCTCCACCAAAAGATTCTCCATTGCTGGGAATGTACCATTCACCGATATTTTTTTCTTTCGAGCCATGCATTCTTGCAAGCTTCATTACATAATCTATCAGCAATTGTTTCTCACCTAATGAAGCATTCTTTTTGTAGTCACGGAGATAATTTGCATAACCTTTATAAACCACTGAATTTTCATATGGCCAGCCCCTGCCATTCCACGCATAGGCCTGTTCGTTGTAAAACGGATGTTGACGTTCTGCAGTAGTCATTCCTTTGGTATGATAAAAACCTTTTGCGGAAGAAAACATATTCCATGATTCGCCAAACTTCCGGTAATGTTTTAACGGAATCAGTTTAAAATACCATGGCGAATAACCAACAGACTCACGAACATTTGACTGGAAATCTTTTACACCGAATTCGTTATCTCCGGCAGTTAGCGAATTAAAAAATTTATCATCATCGTTCCATAACACGGTTAATAACTTTTCTTGAAGGTTCGTAGCATTTTTCTGATATAGTGCTGCTTTTGTTGCCGAATGTTCGTCTTTAAAGTTAAAAGCGTCCTGCCGATAGAGATCAGCTAACGATTTCAGATTGCCATAAACATAACTGTTTACCGATGGCCTGACCATATAAAAATCAGGATAGCCGCTGCGAAACGCTTTAGGATATTGCTTTGCCTGTAATGATTGAGCGGCTCTACCAGTAGTTTCCCAACCTAAATAATAGTTCCGCCATGACTCATTTGTGTAAATACTGTATGGACCTTCACTTTTAATCAATCCCATTACTGCAGAAAGACTAAATTCCATTCCATTATACAAATCAAGAATTTTATACATTCCAGAAGTGGGTGAGTTTTTATTTTTCACCGTGAATAAACTATCCCAAACCTGTTGATGACGTTCTAAATCAGGTAGCTTCTCTCTAAGCCATGTTTTATCAGGATGAATTTTTAGGAAAGCATCAACGCCGTTAATCATCCAACTCGAAAAGTTGTGACTCTCCGGCCTGCTCAAATAAGTTAAAAAATTTGCATTTTCCCGCTGATTTAATTTAGAAGCCGAACCACTGATAAAATAGTCGGTATAGGATTTCAAATACTGATTATCCCTTAGCCAGCGCACATCGTAAAACTGGTGCCCTGCCGGACAAGTGATCGCTCCGCTCCTCGATGCCCAGGGCTTTACGCCAAAAAACTCCGTTACCACCCAATACTTTTTATGATCATAAGGATCATTATATTCTTTTAGATGTTTGCTGATCATCCACCAGCGATAGTTATAAACTTCTGATAGAAGCGTATCGTCGCAATCAAAAAACGGAACATTGTTAAGTAGAAAATCTTTATTATTTTCTTTACGATATGGGCCGTCGGATTCCGGGCGATCCCTGTATGCATTAAATAGATCAACCTGCCGGGATAATTTCTCCTTAGCTTCAGATTTCAATCTAATTAATTCCTGATCATAAACAGAAGTGTGTTGCGCAAAAACTTGGAGATTGGAAATAATTAAAGATGTCGTGATCACTAGCAACATGAAATTTCGCATATCTACAAGAAGGTTTTATTACTTGAAAATCTAATATTGAAAATTAAAGATCCGAGTTTGTGCGCCATCAACCTAATTTTTTCTTGATAAAATGTAGTCGAATCACTTGTACCGAAATAATATCCCACAATCGCTATAATTTATCTTAAATTTTATCAAATAGGTAAAAACCACTTCTGGGAATATTACGTAAATCAACAAATAAAATTAAAAACCTAATCGAAGATATAAGCCGTTTCTAATTAATATGCTAAGTTCCGAACCAAATTCATTTATCGAACCACTTTTTAATTATTTTAAAAGTTTAAGTCCTATTTCAGAAGAATTAATGATCGATTATCGAACCCATTGCTGCCCAATAACAGTAAAAAAAAATAAATTCATTGTTTCCCCATTGGATCACAATGCATATCTTTTTTTTATCACCAGTGGATTGGTTCGAGGTTTCGTTCGAAATAATAATAAAGAAATTACCACACGTTTTAGTTTTGAGAATGAAATTATTGGCGCAATCAGACATCCCGATGGACTAGAAAGTTATTCTACAGAGTATTTACAGGCATTAGAAGACTGTCATTTAATACGAATTCCCTATGCCTTAATTGAAACCGTGTATGCCAAATTCCCTGAGGCGCATATTATAGGGCGAAAACTTTTCGCTATTCAGTATTATGCTGCATCTCAAAGTGCTATCCTTGCAAGAATACCAAATGCTGCAGATCGATATAGCATGTTTGTATCGAAAGGCATCAACTATATCGATCGCCTGCCGGTAAAATTCCAGGCAAGTTATCTTGGGATGAGGGTTGAGACACTTAGCCGAATTAGGTCTAAAATAGAATTGCCTTTAATAAGTAATGATAAGTTTTAATGAAGTTCGACCTTTTTCTAATTTCGTTTTAATAATAATATAATATTTAGGTTAATCTTTGCTAAATCTGCCAGAAAGTGACTTTAAAATGAGTAAAGTGAGTTCACCGTATCGAATGCCATTATATCTTTGCAACTCGATGATTAGGTTATTAGGAAAAAATTCTTTGAAGAGCATATTTGGCTGCTTGCTATTGGGCATATTTATGCTTAAATTCTTCACCTTTTCCATTTCCTCCTTTTCATCATCTTCTACCTATTCTATCGAAAAAAGTGCGGAGGAAAACAAGGATAAGGAAGAAGAATCCTTCGATACCGCGAAAAAGAAGTTGCTCCTATACGAATCATCGATTATGGATCATGAGCATCCACTTTGGACAAACCATTTGCCTGTTAGGGTTAGTGCCTATAGGGATCGGATCGGAAATTTCCCTCCAAAAAATGTGCCCACACCGCCTCCGGACGGATCAGCTTTGACATAAATTAAGTCTTAATTATATTTTTTGACTAATTTTGTGAGCTAAAGATTTCATCCCAGGAAATTTCATCCCAAACTTTTTAAAAATTATCATACACAAATGAAAAATCATCATATTGTCGGCGCTCCAACGCCCTGGCAAAGATTGGTGCGTATGCTTCACCTGGAGCGTAAAACCATCAATTACATTTATATATATGCCCTATTAATTGGATTAATCGGCCTATCATTACCATTAGGAACCAGTGCCGTATTTAATTTGCTATCTAACGGTGCGGTGTATAGCTCTACTTATATCTTAATCGCCGTGATATTGGTGGGTATTGTTGTAGGCGGTATTTTACTAATTGGCCAGTTAACTCTGGTTGAGTTTTTAGAGCAAAAGATTTTTACAAAGGCAGCACTGGAATTCGCATTTCGCTTGCCACGTATTAAAAAGAAGGCTCTGGAAGGCGAAAATCCCTCAGAGCTGATCAATAGGTTTTTCGATATCCTAACCATACAAAAGGGCTTAACCAAATTATTGGTTGATATTATTGCCGCTGGAGTGCAAATCTTTTTCAGCGTAATTTTGCTCTCATTCTATCACCCTGTTTTTATGGCTTTTGGAACATTCGTATTGCTGGTGATTATCCTGGTGTTAGTTTTATACTATCGCCGTGGGGTACAAACGAGCATGGAAGAATCGAGTTATAAGTATGAAGTGGTGGCCTATCTGGAAGAAATTGCCGGAGATTTAGATACTTATCGCGAAAGCAAAGTTAAAAGAAAAGAAATCATAGACCGTACCGATGAGATTACGGCGAATTATATTCAGGCCCGTAATGACCATTTTACGGTATTGAGAAATTTTTTCATGAGCGCTGTAGCCTTACGTACCATTTTAATGGGAGCGCTTTTGTTAATGGGATCATATTTTGTAGTAGAGCGCCAAATGACTTTTGGCCAGTTCGTTGCCGCAGAAGTAATTATTGTACAAATTAGTTATGCCATTGAAAAACTGATGACAAACTTAAATACGGTATTTGATATGGTTACGGGAAGTGAGAAATTAGCTGTCGTAACCGATTTAGAGTTAGAGGAAGGAGACCTGACTAATGGGTAAAATTAGCAACAATCTGGCTCAAATTAAAGCTTGGGAAGAGCTTTCTACACATGCCAACAGCAGGATTATTGATGCTAAAGGCTCAAAGCGATTAGGTAAAGTAGCGCTGTTTGTGTTAGTTTTCTTTATCATTTTACTGTTTCTTCCTTACAGGCAAACTATACCCGGACGTGGCACTGTTACAGCATTGCGTCCTGAAGATCGGCCACAAACTGTTCAAAATCAAATTGGCGGCAGAATAGAACATTGGGCAGTAAGAGAAGGACAAGAAGTAAAAAAAGGTGATACCATCCTGGTAATTTCAGAAACCAGCCAATCTTATTTCGATCCGGAATTACCCACCCGACTTAATGAACAGTTGGATGCTAAACGAGGTAGTGAAACCGCAGCCGTACAAAAAATGGATGCCACTAGATCTCAGATTGATGCTTTGGGTAATGGTTTGAATTTCCAGATAAAAGCTGCAGAAAACAAGGTTCGCCAGGCCAGGAATTATTTAAGCATAGATAGTGCGGAACTTTTGGCGGTACAAAAATTCTATGAAACAGCAAAAGTTCGTTTGGAGCGATATGAAGCTGGTTATAAAAACGGGTTATTTTCATTAACAGATATTGAGACTAGAAGATTAAAACTACAGGAGGATAATGCCAAAGTAATCAGTCAGCAAAATAAGTTAGGCAATTCGAGACAAAATTTATTGAACTCAATTATCGAACTGGATAACATCAGGGCAAAATACCAGGAATCATTGGCGAAAGCACAGTCAGATATGAGTTCGGCAATTTCCAGCCGGGCCAGTGCACAGGGGGAAATTGCTAAGCTGAGGAATGATATTTCAAATATCAATGTGAGAAGAAGTTTATACGTTGTTCGTGCGCCGCAAAGCGGATTTGTAGTAAAAACACTAAAAGCGGGTATTGGCGAAAACATAAAAGAAGGAGAATCAGTAGCCACCTTACAGCCAAAATCACCAATGGTGGCGGCAGAGTTATATGTGAGTGCCATGGATGTTCCATTGATTTTAGATACAAGCAATGTTCGTTTACAATTCGAAGGCTGGCCATCGGTACAGTTTTCTGGATGGCCATCAGTAGCAGTAGGTACTTTTGCCGGAAAAATATTTTCTATTGATAAAGTGAGTAGTTCTGACGGAAAATATCGTGTACTGATTAGTCAAACCAACCCGGTACCGGTGAACGATGAACCATGGCCGCCTCAGCTACGTCAAGGATCGGGGGTTTTTGGCCGCATCATTCTTAGATCAGTTCCGCTATGGTATGAAATCTGGCGACAACTAAATGGTTTTCCTCCAAGTTTAGAGAAAGAACCCTCTAAAAGTTTGACAGATGCAAAATAAAGATGATTTTAACATGAATATAAAATTAAAAAGCTTTGCTATTTGCTTTATATGGATGATGTTAATAAGCCAGTTTAGCACTGCTCAGCTAAAACCGAATGCAGTAATCAAAAAAAAATACGATACGGCCAGAGTTTTTTCGCTTGAAGATTTGCAGATGCTTGTTTTTAGATATCATCCGATTATAAAACAGGCGGCACTTTTAAGTGAGGCGGCACGGGCAAATGTATTGCAATCGCTGGGTTATTTCGACCCAACTTTAAAAGCCGGTTTTGCCAGAAAGTTATTTGGAAACACAGAATATTACAATAAGTGGGATAGCGAACTTAAAATCCCACTTTGGCTTGCTGGTGCTGATTTAAAGGTTGGCTATGACCGCAATGTTGGAACATACGTAAACCCTGAAAGCCGAACAAATAACCAAGGCTTATCTGCAGTAGGAATAAGTATTCCATTAGGCCAAGGATTAATCATCGATGCCCGAAGAAATACTTTAAGGCAATCAAAAATTATGGTTGAATACGCTGAAGCAGATCAGTTAAAGCAAATTAACAGTGTTTGGTACGGCGTAGCCAAAGATTATTGGAACTGGTATTATGCTTACAAGCAGTTTGAGCTGATTGAAGAAGGTCTTGAGTTGGCTGAGCGGCGCTTTAAAGCGCTGAGCACACAAACGGTATTAGGGGATAAACCCGGGATAGATTCAGTTGAGGCTTATATTACCGTTCAGGAAAGGATGATCCAAAAAGAAAAAACGGCTATTGAATTACAGAATGCCCATTTGGTATTATCAAATCACCTTTGGAACGAAGATGGAAACCCGCTTGAACTTCCGGCAGACGCGTTGCCACAAAACATCATAGCAATACCAAATCGCTTAAATCCATTGGTATTAGATACTTTGTTAGGTCAATCAGCTAACCAGCACCCGGATCTGGTAAAGTTAAGAACCAAGGGAGCGCAACTGGCAATTGAAAGAAGTTACCGGCAAGAGTTACTCAAACCAAAGCTAAATGTGATCGGCAATTTGATATCCAGCCGCACAAATTTTAATAGTAATATCCCGGGTTATTATGATTTTAATTGGAGTAACTATAAACTGGGTTTAGAATTTGCGTTTCCACTTTTTTTAAGATCTGAAAGAGGAAAACTTAGAGAAGTGAAAATTAAGCAGCAGGAACTGAGCTACGAGATCCAGCAATCAGGAAGAGAAATCCGGAATAACATTTTAGCTTCGTACAACGATCTTTCAGCTTACACTGCACAGTTGGCAGTACAACAGAAGAGTATCGAAAATCAGCAGATCTTGGTAACCGGTGAAAACCAAAAATTTGCATTGGGTGAAAGTACACTGTTTTTGATTAACAGCCGTGAAACGAAGTTAATCGATATGAAAATAAAGCAGGAAAGTATGATTTCAAGTTATCAGAAAACGATAGCAGAATTGTATTATAAAGCAGGAACCAGACAAATAGATAATAGCCTCTAAAGAAAATTTAGGCGTTTCTACAAGCTATACACTACAAATCGAAAATCTAATGATTTGTTTTAAGGGAGGATATTCCAGTAAATTAATCTACTGGAATATCTTTTTTATACTTTTCGGCAAATTCTGTTGGCGTTAACTCAAATTGGGTAAAAAAGCATTTGCTAAAATAGGAGTGTGAATTAAACCCCACCATATAGCCAATTTCAGCTATTGTGTACTCCTGCTCTACCAATAATTTAGCAGCTGTTTTTAATCTAATTAATCGCACAAATTCATTGGGTACATGGCCGGTTTTAGCTTTGATTTTTTTGTATAAACTCGATCGGCTTAAACCAACTTCCCTCCCTAAATCTTCCACAGAAAGTTGCGGATCTGAAATTCTTGCTTCGATAATCTGGGTAATTTTCTCCAGGAATTTCTTATCCCGGTTACCACTGATTAAAATTTCAGTTCCTTCTAACGGACTTTGCGCAAATCGTTGTTTCAAATTCGCTTGCCGTTCCAGCAGGTTTTTAATTACTAAAGAAAGCTGTTTCCATTTAAAAGGTTTTGAGATATAAGCATCTGCCCCACTTTCTAAACCTTGTATTTCTGCATCGGTATTCGTTTTGGCAGTCAATAAAACCACCGGTAAATGGCTATAATCAATATCATTTTTGATGATTTTGCATAGATCGATGCCATCCATTACCGGCATCATCACATCAGAAATTACCAGATCAACATGGTGATGATCCAGCTGTTTAAGTGCTTCTTTTCCGTTTTTCGATCTGATGGTATGATAGCCCTCAGCAATGAAACTTTTAGATAAAAATTCCAGCAAAGATGGATCATCTTCTACCACTAATACAGTTAGTTTACCTTCAGGATCTTCATTCACCTCCTCAAAATCGTTGCCCATTGCAATTTCATTTTGCGTAAATGGAATCAAAACGGTGAATGTTGTTCTCACCCCTTCCTCACTCCTCACTTCAAGCTTACCTCCGTGTTTTTCACTCAAAGATTTGGCAAGTGCTAATCCAATACCCGTACCACCGAGATTGGTATAATGATGTTCTTCCGTAGAAACCTTAAAAAACTTTTTAAAAATCGAATCCAATTGCGCTTTTGGAATACCTATTCCGTCATCTTCTACACTAATGGAAACCATCTGTTGCCCATCTATGGAAGTATACAAATCATTTACCTTGATTTCCAGTTTATTGCGGGCGAACTTAAATGCGTTGATTAATAAATTACTCAGAATCTTCATCAAAGCTTCCGGATCGGCGTTAATGTCAAGTTTTTGAAAAACACTTACAATCGAAAATTCTAATCCTCTTTTTGTTGCAATTGGCGAGAAACGATCGCGAATACTATTGATCAGATAGATGAGTTCAATTGGCTCTGGATGGATTTCGAAAATATCACTTTCAATGCGTCTAAAATCAAGTAACTGGTTCACTAATGTAAGCAGGCGATCAGAGTTTTCTTCCATTACCTGTAGCTGATCCATCGCTTCCCTATCTTTTTCCTTTTTTGATAGAAGTCGCTCTAACGGAGCAATAATCAATGAAAGCGGTGTTCTGATTTCATGTGCCATTGCTGTAAAAAACTCTATTTTTTGTTTATAGAAGTCTTGCTCATTTTTGTTTTTTAGCCTTTCCAGTTTAATTTCGTTGCGTTTTCGTTCCTTTTCATACACATACCGGCGTAGCCAGAATGCACCAGCTACAAAAACCAAAAAGTAGAAGATATAGGCCGGAATCGTTTTATAAAACGGTGGTAATATTTTTATTTTAATGGTAGATACCGCTCCAATATCTGCCCCTAAATCATCAATTACCTTTACCTGAAAACTGTAATTGCCGGCAGGTAAATTGGTATAGGTTGCTTTTCTCTGGCTACCAACATTGTTCCATCCCTTATCAAATCCTTCCATTTTGAAAGCATACTGTAGCTTATTGGGAGCGATAAAACTCAGTGATGCATATTCGATACTTAATACAGATTGGTTGTAATCCAATATCACTTCATCAGTATAATTTATGGAACTTTTCAGCGGACTTTTGTCATCGTTTAAGTCTAAATCTTTATTGAATAACTGAAAATTGGTGAATGAAACCTTTGGTGTTGAAGTGCTATTTTGAACCTGATCTGGATAGAAAGCGTTAAATCCGTTTATCCCTCCAAAATAAAGCTTGCCGGTTGAATCTTTATAAAATGCCTTATAATTGTATTGCTGGCTTTGCAAATTATCCCATTTTCCAAAGCTCCTTTTCACCTTCGTTTTGGGGTCAAATTCAAAAACGCCATTATTAGTAGAAAACCACATTTTGCCGGTATTATCCTTTACAATGCCATATACAACGGCACTTTTAATCCAGTTTTCATCTTCTGCAGATTTAAATTTACCCGATTTTTTATTGAAAACATTTAAGCCGCTTCCATCAGTTCCTAGCCATAAATTACCTTCGCCATCATCCAGCATACAAATAATTTTGTTAGAACTGATGGAGCCAGGTTTACTGGAATAAGCATATTGTGTAAGGTGGTTATTAGGATCCATCCTAATTAATCCGTTATCGTATGTAGCAATCCAGACGACGTTATCTTTATCCTGGTAAACCTGATAAATACAACTCTTATCCAGATTTTTTCCTTTGATGCGAATGAACCGGTCATTTTGCTGATCATAAAGATTTAAGCCAGAGATAGTTGAAACCCAAATTCTACCTTGCCGGTCTTCTTCAATTGAGTAAACACTATTATCGCTAAGTGTGGCTGGATTTCCGGGATCACTTTTATACCGCTTAATTTTCCCCGTTGCTGGATTAAGAATATTTAAACCGCCGGTGTACATGCCAACCCAGATATTGCCAGATTTATCTTTATAAAGTGCATGAATATTGTGATACGAAAGACTGTCTTGCCCGGCTGAAAATGGAAATTTTTTAAAGGTTTTATCAATTGAATTAAAATAGTTTAAACCACCATCTTCCGTACCAATCCACATTTGCCCCGGTTTGGTTTCCAGGAAAGCACTTACCGCATTTCCTGATAATGAATTTTTAACACCCGATGGATAATAAAACTCGAATCCTGAGCTTCCTTCATGGTAATAATTCAATCCACCAAAATAAGTCCCTACCCAAATGCCACCTTCCTTATCTTTAAAAACATTGTAAACTGCATCATCATTGATACTGAAAGGATCATTATTTTTATTTTGATAAACCGTAAATCGATTATTTTTGCGATCAAATATGTTTAAACCTTTTTCAGTACCGAGACAGATATAGCCAGGCTTCGGCTCATAAATAGTTCTGACAATATTATCGCTAATGGAATTTCCTGATGATTTTTGATAAATGGTAAAGCTGTCTGTCTTCTTATTCCAAAGATTTAAACCACCTGCCATGGTTCCAATCCAGATATCGCCATTACTGTCTTTATACAAGTCAAGAATTACATTACTCGAAAGCTTCGAGGCAGAGGATGTATTATAGTGTCGGATTTGATTTGTTTTTGGATTTAACACATCAATTCCTTTACCATAAGTACCCAACCATATATCTCCGGCATCATCCTGCAGTATTTTAGGTACCTCATTTGATGAAATTTTTACTGCGGAGGAAGTCGAAAAGTTTTTTAACTTTTGAGTTGGTGTAGAGAAACAGTAAACGCCTCTTTCTTTGGTTGCAATCCAGATGTTACCATCTTTAGATCGGATGATATCGTTGATAAAAGAGTTTTGAAGTGGTTTAAAAAGTGTAAACTTTTCTGTTTCAAGGTTGAAAATGTAAATACCTTCATCGGTGCCGATCCAGAAAGTTTTGGCATCATACTTAAATATTTTGCGAATAAAGTTATTTCCAATGCTACCTGGAACACCCTTTTGGTATTGAAAGGATTTAAAATCGTAGCCATCAAATCTGCTCAAGCCATACTTGGTGCCAAACCACATATAACCTTGATTATCTTGTTCGATATCCCAGATGGTGTTAGCACACAGACCATCAGAAACAGTATAATGCCTGAAAAATATTTTTTGAGCTTGAGCTATTGGTGTAAAAAAAACACCCCAAAAAAGTAGCAGGGCTATCGCCCTGCTTAATTTTTTAATTATCATAAATAAATGGCTAGATAGGCTACACAATATAGCGATCTTTATTGTGTAGGCGCACTATTTTATATCATTTAGTTTTTTAATCAAGTCTACTTCCTCTTTTTTGTAAGGTGTTCCATCTTTTCTAAAAACTTCATGAAACCATTCTTTAGGTTCCTCTCCATTTGGCAATGGAGTATCCCAGGCATATTTAGTATTTGATTTTCCATCAACCAAACCCCAGTTAATGGCTCCAATATTCTCCTTTTTCAATATTGGCATTACGTTTTCGAAGCGGCTGCCTCTGGTACGGGCCATATATTCGGTACAAATCATCGGCCTGCCATGAGATCTTAACATATCAATTACCCTTTGATGCCACTGTGGCTCCTCGTAATCGTGGTAAGTAATCACATCAGAATTTAAAGCCTGAAATGCATTTAACTGTTTATAATCCCATGCCCAAAGGCCGGCACTAATCGGTTGCTCAGGATTTACAGCCCTTGCCCAGGTAAATACAGCTTTAAGCAATGGATATGAACTTGTTAACTTTCCAGAATTACCTGGCTCGTTGTATAAATCCCATAGCAAAATGCGCTTATCTGATTTAAAACGAGTCATTACATCTTTTACATATTTTTCTAAAGCAGGAAAATTTGCTTCCTGTTTTGAATCAGGATCTCCAGGATCTTGTACCCAGCCAGAGTTATGAATACCTGGTTTTGGAGCTGGCTGCTTTCCAGGCGTTGCTTGTTTATTCCAGCAATCATCAAAAAACACAAAAACCGTTTTAATTTTATGTTTATCAGCGATGGATAAATATTGATCCATTCTCTTCTTAAATCCTTCTTTATCCTGTTTCCAGGCTAAACTATGCAAGTAAACCCTCATGGTATTAAAGCCAATACTTTCTGCCCATCCTAATTCTTTATCAATTGTGGCAGCATCAAAGGTATCTGCCTGCCACATTTCCAACTGGTTGATGGCCGTGCTCGGCAAAAAATCTGCACCGTTAATCCATTTGTATTGTTTGTACCAGGCATTAGCCTTCTTTATTGACCAAACTTTGCCTACAACAGGTGTTGCTTCCTGAGCGTTTGCAACTGTGGCAATGGTACATAGTGCGAGTAATAAATATTTGAAGTATCTGTTCATATGATATAAAATTTAGTTGATGCCCCTGCATCAACATCAGCATTATTTTTTTTGTGATGGAATTTTAAGTTGCTGATCAGTTTTAACGGGAATGCCAAAATTTGGAGATCCATCAGCGTTCCAGGTAAATTTTTGTGCCCTTGGCGAGCGCTTTCCGCCGCAACCCTGACCCGGACCAGAGTTTGCATGATACAAAATCCAATCTTCTTTTCCATCCGGAGATTTAAAAAAGGAATTATGACCTGGTGCATAGACGCCATTTTCTGGCGATTGCTTGAAAACAGGCTGGGTGCTTTTTACCCATGAATTTACATCCAAAATATCATTCCCTTTCAACGTTAACATGCCAAGCGCATAAAAATCCGTCCAGCAACCGCTTGCAGAATAAATTAGAAAAACTTTTCCTTTATTTATGAGAATTTGAGGACCTTCATTTACATCAACATGTGGTGGATTTCCGGGATCATTTAAATCACCATGTTTTTCCCATTCAAATTGTGGTGAAGATATTTTATGTCTTTCTCCATCAATTGTCCATGGGTTTTTCATTTTTGCAATGTAAATTTCTTGCTTCTGATTGATGTCGCCTTCCCAGCCAGCCCAAATCATATAGAGCTGTTTTTGATAAGTGAAGACTGATCCATCAATTGCCCATTTATTTGTGGCATCACCCACTTTGCCTTTGAAAACCCAGTTCCCTTTTAACGGATCTTTTGATGAATTTTCAAGCACATACATTCTGTGGTTGTTGTTATTTCCGTCATCCGCAGCAAAATAAACATACCATTTTCCTGAAATAAAATGGATTTCAGGTGCCCAAAGCTCTTTTGAGTAAGCTGTATTGGGCGGTGGTACAAAAATGGTTTTCTTCTCTGCGGTTTTCAAATCAGCCAGATTTTTCGTTTTCCAAATGACCAGTTTGTTTTGCATAGAATGGGTATAATAGTAATAGCCATCTTTGTAAATGCTCCACGGATCGGCTCCAGAGGGAAGCAGTGGATTAGTAAATGTTTGCGCAATGCTTACCTGTGCAACAAAAAGAAACAGGAAGGCAAGCGAAATTCTTATTTTTTTAATGTGTTTATTCATATTACTTTTCTCCAGAAGGTCTGCTAATCTGTAATCCAGTGGCTACTGGCACGCCAAAATCAGGACTGCCATCTGCCTTAAATGTAAACTTCTGCATCCTCACATTTCTTTGATCAGCACAACCTTGGTTCGTTGCAGAATTTGCGTGGTAAATGATCCAATTTTCCTTCCCATCCGGAGATTTAAAAAAGGAATTATGACCGGGGCCAAAAGCATTGCTTTGCGGCTGTTTCGTAAATATCGGCTGAGTAGATTTTGTCCAATCTGCTTTTACCAATGGGTTTCCCCCGACTTTTAACGCTAGCTGCCCCAAAGCATAATCATCTGTACCACAATAACTCGCCGAATAAATAATAAAAGTTTTATTATCTGGAGATGTTAAGGCTTGTGGACCTTCATTTACGCCAAATCCATTTTTCTCCCAGCCAAATTCAGGCTCAGTTAATCTTGTCGCTGTACCCTCTAAGGTATAAGGATTTGTCATTTTAGCGATGTAAATATTTTGTGTCAAATTCACATTCGTTACATCCGGTCTTCCACACCAAAGAAAATATCTGCTTCCATTTACTTCAAGTACAGAACCATCTATAGCCCAAAAATCAGCGCTTGGACTAAATATTTTTCCTTTATCAACCCACGTTCCGGTTGTTGGATCAGGACTGCTATTTTCTAAAACCCATGTTCTTTGGTTAATGTCTGCCCCGTTACCTGCGGTGTAGTAGATATACCATTTACCATCAAAAAAGTATAATTCTGGCGCCCAAACATTTCTGGAGTTTGCTGCACCAGCAACCGGAGTGAAAACGGTTTTTGGTACTGCAGTACTCAACTTAGACATAGCCGTAGTGCTCCATAAATTAATAGAACTTCCATTGGTTTGAAGGTAATAATAAACACCATCTTTTTGAAAAACGGAAGGGTCTGCCCCATTCATCAGCGGGTTGGAAAAGGTACTTACCGTGGTAGGTGGTACCGGATCAACTGGTGTTGGATTACTCGACTTGCCACAAGAAAGACTCACAGAAACCAATAGTGCGAGCCAAAGCATGTGAAGTTTTAATCCTTTTGATGTGAATTTGTTCATAATAGGAAATGTTTAAAAGGTTAGCAGCAAGCCACTAACCTTTTTAATTAATATTTAGGATTTTGCGTTAAATTCGAGTTTAAATCAATATCACTTTGTGGAATTGGATAAACTTCGTGTTTGCCAACAATGAAGCCTGTAAAATCTGCATCTCTGGTTGCTAATGCAGGACTTAAATCGCCCCAACGTTGTAAATCTGCCCAGCGCCATCCTTCTCCGGACAATTCTGTTAAACGTTCGTGTTTTAGTTGTGTTAAAAATTGTGCCTGGTTTAAGCCTGGTTTTGCAGCTGTCAAAGTAGCTAAACCAGCTCTTTGTCTCACTCTATCAACCAATGGATAAGCCTCAGCAGTTCTGTTTAAACCATTTAAACATTCCGCATACATCAATAAAACATCAGCATAACGAATTAAGCGATAGTTATTTGGAGAACGGAATCCTTCCTGATTTTTCCAGTGATCATTTAACAACTTACGGAACCATACACCATTTGCATCAGGACCAGTTCCATATCTGCTTTGGAAAGTTTGGCCATAAACAATAGTTGCAGCTGGGCCAGCAGGGTTGGCATTATTAAAAATGAATGATGCAGCTAAACGCGGATCCTGAGCATTTGCAACTGTTCTTTCCTGTAAAAACTCGTCAATTACCCATCTGCGGGCAGCACCATCAGAGAAACCAACACCCGGAGGCGCAAAGAACTGAGAAATAGAGGTACCTGTGTTATTTATTCTTGATTCATCCACATCATCATCAGTACTTTCTGATTGGTTTTCACTGAATTGAATTTCGAATATAGATTCGCTGTTATTCTCCTTGGTGATTATAAAGTTGTCAAGATAATCGGCAGTTAAAGCATATGTTGAACTTCCGGCACCCGTTACCAGGTAAGCAAAAGCATCTGCGGCTTGCTGATACATTCTTTGTTGCAGGTAAGTTTTACCTAACAAGGCGTATGCTGCACCTTTGGTTGCCCTACCTAAATCTGCAGCAGGATAACTTACTGGCAAATCAGCTATAGCTTCAGTTAAATCTTTGGCAACTTGTGCGTAGGCCTGGGCAGTTGTTGCATTAGCCGGAACATCTTTTGGTTGTGATGGTGTTAACATTAAGGGTGGTCTTCCATAATAAAGTGTTAAATTAAAATAGAATAGCGCTCTTAAAAATTTAGCCTCTGCAATAATTCTCTTTTTGGTGGTTTCATCCATCGCGATGTTAGGTACATTAGCAATCACCTGGTTTGCTCTAAAAACGCCAACATAAAGTGTTTGCCAGGTTTGCGCTGTTAAACCATCATTATAATTGGTTTGATTAAAACGCATTAAGTTGTTTAATCCGCCATCGCCGCCAGATCCGAAACCTTCATCAGATTTCAAAATTCCGTGGTAAAACATCCAGCGAGAATATAAACTGGCTGTACGGTAGAATGTACTGTAAACTGCATTGATCCCTTTTGTGGCGTCTGCCCCGGTTTTCCAAAAACTTGCTATAGTTGGTGCATTCGGGTTCACCGCATCAAAATCTCTTTTACAACCTGCCAGGGCAGTAATTGCTACGGTTAGTATGAATATGTATTTTTTCATGATTTGTTATATTTAATTAGAAACCTACGCTTAAACCAAATGAAATTATTCTTGATGAAGGATAATTTCCATTATCCACTCCTGGTTCAAGATTTGGATTTGCACCCACAACATCAGGATCAAGACCACTGTATTTGGTAATTGTAAATAAGTTTTGTCCGCTTACGTATAATCTTGCACTGCTAATGTTAGCTTTTGAGATTAATTTTTGTGGGAAACTGTAACCTAATTCCACGTTACGTAATCTTAAAAATGAACCATCTTCAATCCAGCGATCAGTGTTACCTCTTGCATTTTCGTTGATTCCTCTGTCATTTGCAGCAAACTGATATCCTAATCTTGGGAAGGTGGTGTCGGTATTACCAGGTGTCCATGGATTGATTGCTCTTCTATAATTTGAGTTACCGTAGCTATCTAAATCTCTAAGTACATCATTATACAATTTTTGTCCAAAAGCACCATACAACTGGATTGTCAAACTAAAATCTTTGTATCTCGAATTAAATTGTAAACCAGATGTGAATTTTGGAAAAGCTGAACCTGCAAAAACACGATCTTTATCATTGATATCATCGTTCGTGCCACCATCAATTGTGTTCACATAACGGATATCACCTGGTTTGGCGTAAGCGCTTTGTGCTTTATGCGCATTAATTTCTGCCTGATTCTGGAAAATTCCATCAGTTTTTAATACATAGTATTCACCAATCGATCTGCCAACTTGTGTTCTGGTATTGCCCGATTGAATGTAGTCTTTTGGCTGACCTGTTTCCGTATCGATACCTAAATTACCTAAAGACAACACCTTGTTTCTGACAATACTGATGTTTCCTGCGATATCCCATTTAAATTCGCCATCTAATTTCGGGCGATAACCTAAATTTAATTCTAAACCTTTATTCTGAATAGAACCAATGTTAACGATTGGATCTCCCTGTAAATTACCAAGATATCCTGGCAGAGGTTGGCTTAATAATACATCTTCTGAAACGGAACGAAATGCATCAAAATTAATGGTGAACTGATCTTTAAAAAGCGATGCATCAAAACCTAAGTTGGTGGTTTTTTTCTTTTCCCATCTCAAATCGCCAGAAGCAAGTTTAGCCTGAATTGCCCCAGGATTGGTTACCTGCCCGCTACCTAAAACCACATCTGGTGCCTGGTTAAGGAAACCAATGAATTGATACGCACCTAAAGTATTCACACCCAGCACACCATAAGAAGCTCTTAGTTTCAAATCTGAAACCCAATCCACCTTAAAGAAATCCTCTTTAGAAATTCTCCAGCCTAAAGCGCCTGAAGGGAAATAACCTGTTCTAAATTGAGGAGAGAATCGAGAATCTTTATCAGCACGGAAAGTTGCGGTTAATAAATATTTATCATCATAAGTGTAATTTAAACGACCTAAGTAAGAATCTAACAGGTTTTTATATCTGGTTCCTGAAGATGTACGACCTTCACCAGCAGTTGAAGTTAAAGTATCAAAATATTCACCTCCAAACTGAGCCAGTTTAATTCCACTACCAAAAGTATTATCAGTTTGTGTAGTCTGCTGCGTATAACCTACTACCCCATTAATGCTATGTTTACCAATAACATAGTTATAGTTCAAAGTATGCTCTAAAAGATAACTTAAAAACTGATTGCGATTGTCGCTTAGCTGACTAAAATCAGGCGATTGATTTTGGTACCATGAACCATCTTTTCTGATCGATTTACTTTTATCAAAACTGGTTTCAATACCTGCATTAAATTTATAGTTTAAACCTTCGATGATCTTAAAATCAACATAGGCATTACCAATTAACTTAGCGAAGTTTGATTTTACTGAAGTAATATTGGCAATAGCCACCTGGTTACGCGAAAAAGTATTGATGTTACCATTTGAACCGTAACCCCAGCCGCCAGGATTGTTAGTACTGATTAAAGCATTATCCTGAACCGGAATTAGTGGTACACTTGAAAACATATCATACCAAGGGTTTCCGGCGAAGGCACCACCCTGAAAAGGTGCTTTTGATGTAGATGATGAGAAAGCCAGGTTTTCTCCAAATTTGAATCTGCCTTTGGTAGTTTCTGTATTTACCCTAAATGATGCACGCTCAAATTCTCTGGCAATCAGTACACCTTTATCTTTAAAATAACCACCAGAAATTAAGTATTTCGAGCCATTACCGCCACCAGAAATACTGGCATTGTAATCCTGAACTGAACCTGTTCTTAAAGTTTCATCAACCCAATCCGTATTGATACGACCATTATAATTGGCTACACCAGGCTGGATCGCCATGCCTGATGCCTGATAAGCACGTGTATTGGTTGCAGCATATTCCGCAGCATCCATCATATCGTAAGTTTTAGGCACTTGCGAAATGCTGTATCTGCTCGTGATATTAATTTTCGCTGGTCCTTCTTTACCTTTTTTGGTTGTAATTAAAATTACACCATTACCCGCTCTTGAACCATAAATTGCCGCGGCAGATGCATCTTTCAAAATCTGAATGTCTTCTACATCATTAGGACTAACGGTAGTATTTGGATCGGCAATCATTCCATCAATCACATAAAGTGGACTTGCATTTCCAAAGGTTGCCAAACCACGAATATTCACAACTGCTTCCTGGCCGGGAGCCCCCCCGTTTCTTACAGCAACACCTGGCGTTTGCCCCTGAAGTGCTTCCGGGAGAGAACGAGATACTAACTTTTCTGTGTTTCCGGTGCTAACAGAACCGGTTGCACCAGTTAGATCTTTTCTTCTGATGGTTTGATAACCAATTACCACCACGTCATCCAGTGCCGTATCAGATGATTCCAATGTGACATTGATTACAGGGTTAGAACCGACAACAACTTCTTTAGCGGTAAAACCAATATAGTTAAAAACTAAAGTTGCTCCTTCCGGAACAGAAATACTGTATTTACCCGCAGCATCGGTTACAACGGCTCTTCCGCCACCTTTAACACTTACAGAAACCCCTGGAAGTGTTTCTCCGGAGGCAGCTTTTACAGTTCCAGTAATCTGGATGTCGAATTTATTTGCTTTGACCTCAAAGCCTTCGTTTTTTGTTAGGGAAGCGTAACTTGGATAAGCCATTGCAGCCACAACGAATGGCAGCGCAAGCATTCTTTTTAAGTTACCAACCTGATAAACATGAAATAGATTAAGTAAATTTCCTTTTTTCATAATATTTACATTTGGTTTTGGTTAGTTGAGTGTAGAGCGAACCGGCCATTAAAAAGGTAGTTCAGAACAGATCTTCGGCTTTTCTTCATAATTTAGAAATAAGTTTATAATTGGTTAGTCATGCTAAATCTATTTGAGATTTAACAAGAGCAATGTTAGGACTTTGAGCTGGAAACAGGTATAAAATTTGTTTCTAAATCTATAACAAATGTGGATTTGACATTTATAAATAGCTTCTATAGCCCAAAAACAAGGTTTTTGAAAAATCGATTTTTAAGATCAGTAGCAAAAAAATAATTTTGGTGAAATGTGTTTTGCTGTGCATAAATCTTAAATGTCGAAAACTATATTTAGAATTATGGCATTATATAAATACCGCTCATCAATTAATTTTATAATTTTACAACCTAATATTTCAATACTTGATGCCAATTCTTTCTCTTTCGTCAAAAGATCTTCAGACTTACCAAAAGCGACTTACACAGTTGGCCCACACCGAAGATAGTTTTGCAGTTATTAAAGAATTGCATGAACGTTTAACCGTTAACGAAGCGGAGTTAAAAAAACTTGAATTCGCGGTTAACCTTTTGCAAATTCAGGGAAATCACGACTTGCAAAAAGATGCGGTTAAAAAAGAACACCTAAAACTTAAAGATATTCGCCAAACCATTGATGACAGGATTCTGATTGTTGAGCAAAAGTTATATTTAGGCATTCCTGATGATCTGGATGAAATGGAACAACTCATAGCTGAACAGGAAGCCATCGTGGCCGATCAGGAAAAACTGAATGAAGATGAACTATCTTTGCTGGAGAAAATGAGTCAGATTGATGTTGCCTTTGGGAAACAACTGGCAGAAATCGATCAATCAAGATCAAATCGGGAAGTTCCGCTAAACGCGAAATTGGAAAGTGCGTTACAGCAGGTTGAAGCCGCTCAAAAACAAACTGAATTGCGCTCAAAGATGCTATCGTTTGTACCAATTTTACTTGTTCCCATTATCCTGGATTGTATAGCTTATAAAATCGGTATTAACGGCTCAAATCCTTTAATTTTTTCACACTATATCTTTTTGATTTCTCTAATAGTCATTCAAATATTTTTTGCAGATCAAATTCGGATTAAAATCTTCTCCTTTTTAGCGGTGAAACAATGTGATTTATTTTTTAAGCAAATTTCCGATAGTTTAAGTGAACTCGAAAAAACTAAAAGGCAAATTGAAACTAAACACAGCATTAAGGCTGAGGATATTCTTAGCATAGATATGAGTTGATTACTTTATCATTCCCCTTTTAATCGCCATTAAGTTGGTTTTCCCTATTACTTTCTAATCCAAAATACTGTAAACTCATAAATTACTGAGTCTTCGGTATGTTAAATAAAAGCTTAATTTTAAATTAAAAAAAAGCTAAATATTTACTTATAAGATTATTTGTAAAAATGATAGTAAAAAAAACCATTACGCTGAAAGGCATTTTTGAATTTGCTGGTCATCACATTTATTGGCTTACAGCATACATGTTTATCATTTCTGTATTGTACAAAGTAGTTGGTTGGCAATGGATTTCCATTCCATGGCTTCCCGTATCGTTAATTGGTACAGCAGTAGCATTTTACCTTGGCTTCAAAAATAACCAATCTTACGATAGGGTTTGGGAAGCCCGGAAAATATGGGGTGGCATTGTAAATAGTAGCCGAAGCTGGGGGATGATGGTGAATTCTTTCATCTTAAATAGCCAGCTTACCGATGAGGAAGTCAGAAAAATAAAAACCAGATTAACTTACCGACACATTGCCTGGCTATACATTTTAAGAGAACAATTGTTGGTTTCCACCCAGTGGGAACACGTAAACTTAAAGCATCTATTCGGAAAAATTGCAGTTCAACGGCGGGAGCGTTTCGGTATAGGGCAGTTTAAAAATTACTTAAACGAAAAGCAAAAGGCAAATTATTATGTCGATGCAGCTGAATGGGACAACGCAGCCAATAAAGCCACACAAATCATTAATTTGCAGTCGCAGGATTTAGCGCAGCTTCATGAGGAAGAAACTTTACACATGCGTAGGCAAATAGAATTACAAAAAATCCTATCAGATTTTTACGACCATCAGGGTAAAGCAGAGCGGATTAAAAAATTTCCTATTCCCCGCCAATACGCCAACATGAGTTTTATATTCACTTGTATTTTTATCTTCCTTTTGCCCCTTGGAATTGTGGCAGAATTTGCAAAATTAGAAGAAGCTGGAGTTTGGTTAATGATTCCTTTTGGCACCATTGTGGGCTGGATTTATGTTGTAATGGAGTTAATTGGAGATTATTCTGAAAACCCTTTTGAAGGTCTGGGAACAGATATTCCGATGCTATCGATTTGTCGCACCATCGAAATCGACCTGTTGCAGATGCTGGGTGAAACAGAGCTGCCACAACCCATACAACCTGTTAACGACATTTTGATGTAATAAAGTCTTTTCATCAGAAAAATTTAAACAAACATAGTTAATGCATACACTTTTACCCTTTTTACTGGCAATGATAGCTGCCATCGTTTTATTAAACATGTGGGCTACCAAATTAAAAATTGCTTATCCTATTTTATTGGTTATCGCAGGATTGGCCATCAGTTTTATTCCGGGTTTACCAACGGTTAAGATTGATCCAGACCTGATCTTTTTTATATTCCTGCCTCCCTTACTTTTCGAAGCTTCCTGGTCAATCTCTTTTAAGGAAATGAAAAAATGGTGGCGTATTATCGGCAGTTTCGCTTTTCTGGTTGTATTTTTCACAGCGCTATCAGTTGCCCTGGTTACCAACTATTTAATTCCAGGATTTACCATTGCCATAGGTTTTTTACTGGGTGGTATCGTTTCGCCCCCAGATGCGGTAAGCACCGGAGCCATCATGAAATTTGTTAAAATTCCTCGTTCTACATCCGCCATTTTAGAGGGAGAAAGTTTACTAAATGACGCCTCATCTTTGATTATTTTTCGGTTTGCTTTGGTAGCCGTTGGTACCGGGCAATTTGTATGGCATGAAGCTGCAGGAAGCTTTATATGGATGGTACTTGGTGGTGCTGCAATAGGCTTGTTGCTGGCTTGGATTTTCGTTCAGGCACATAAACGTTTACCAACTGATGCACCCTCTGATATCGCCTTGACACTCATTGAGCCTTACTTTATGTATTGGGTAGCGGAGCAGGTACATAGTTCTGGCGTAATGGCGGTAGTATGTGGTGGTCTATACATGTCTGCAAAACGACTCGTCTTTTTAAACAGCGCCAGTAGGATAAAGGGATACAGTGTTTGGGAAAGTTTTGTGTTTATTTTAAACGGTGTAGTTTTCATGATTATAGGCTTAGAACTGCCAGAAATTGTTGGCGGGATAAGATCTGAAGGAATTTCATTAGGTACGGCTATTAATTATGGACTATTGGTAACAGCTGTGCTTATTGGTGCCCGGATGATTAGCTCTTATGCGGCTTTGGTAGCTACTACCATCTTCCGGCCAAGTGTCCGACCGCATGCCTCATCGCGAGTAAGGCGCTGGATGATGCCACTTTTATTGGGATGGACCGGTATGCGAGGCGTGGTATCACTCGCCGCAGCATTAGCTATCCCTGTTACGCTAAATGGAGCAGCCTTTCCGCATAGAAATCTTATCCTCTTTATCACTTTTGTGGTTATATTATTAACCTTATTAATCCAAGGATTAACCCTGCCCTATTTCATTAAACGCACCCATTTTTTTGATGGTGTATTTAGCCTTGAAAATGAAGAAGCAACCAGGCTGAAAATGAAGCAAGGCCTAAAACAACATGTTTATCAAGAGCTTAAAAATAAATATGAAAATGGTTTACAGGGCAATGAGAAGATCGCAAAAATACTTAAACAGTGGGAAGAACGGGCCAAGGCTGCTGACGATAGCTGGATGAATGACGACACCAAAACCATTTTCGTTGAACTTTTGGATAGCCAACGCGAATATTTGGTTGAATTGAATAAAGACCCAAAAATTGATGAGGAAATTATCCGCCAGCAATTATATCAAATCGATTTGGAAGAAGAAAGATTAAAAATTATTTAGTCCTTTGAGTACAGATTTATTTAAATAGCATAAGCTACAATGCAGCTTTAGCACCTATCAGGGATCAACTGAAATACTATCTGTTCTACAGTTGATCCCAAAGAATACGAGATTTGTTACTTAAAATCGGGCACTTCGAAAATGTATCCTCCGAATAAAATGTAGGCCCATAATAACGTCCAAAATATGTTGAACAATTGTGCCACACCAAATACCACAGCGGGCTTTCCTTCTTGCAATTTAATTAGCGATGAAAGCTTGGCTTCCATACCGATGGATACAAATGCCATAGCAAACCAAACTGTTCGTAAACCGCTTAGTGTGGGTACAACCGCTTTAGAGGTTTCAGCAGACAACAGAAATGAAAATATAAGCGAGGCTGCAATAAAACCAATTACAAATTTTGGAAATCGTTCCCAAACAATTCCAATACCGTTACCTTTTTGAATAGCAATTTCTCCATTTGATTTTTTAGGTTTTTTATAAGCCCACCATATAGCGATAAGAAAAGCGGCGACACCGATAAAAACGTTTTGAGAAAATTTAGCAATTACGCCGGCTTTAACTGCGATTGGTCCAATCAAATCTCCCGCAGCGGTTACAGTTGCTGTGGTATCAAGGGTTCCACCTAGCCAGGCACCGCCAACAACTTCGGGAATATTAAAAAATTTAACTGCCCAGGGTTGTAAAACCATCATTGGAATGGCCATAATTAAAACTAATGTTGTTACGTAAGATAATTTTCGCTTATCTCCGTTAATTGCTCCGGCCGCTACAATAGCTGCCGAAACGCCGCAAATGGAAACAGCAGAAGCCAAAATCACACCGAACTCATCATCTACCTTTAATTTTCGGCTTAACCACATCGAAAAAAACCAAACTGCACTCACCACCACAATAGCCTGTAAGATACCGGGCAATCCAGCTTTTACTAAATCAGCTGAAAGTATGGTCGTCCCTAAAATAACCAGGCCAGTTTTAATATAAAATTCTGACCGAACGGCTTCTTTTAACCACTGCGGAAGTTGGACCAAATTGCCCAGTAAAATTCCAATCAGCAAGGCGAAGACTACATATTCCAAACCGTAATAAGAAACGTTTTTATTTCCTCCGATCAGGAATGAGAAGATTGAAACAACATAAATAAAAGTGAAACCAAGTATGAATCGCTTAACCTTTCCTCCTGATAACGCAATAGCGATAGTTGTTAATGAGAGGAACACTACCCAAACGCCAAATATTTTAAAGATGTTATCTGCTGAAAATATTTTTTCTGAAAGATCATCTAATGTAGCCCATTTATAAACCGGCAGATCAATTGTGTAACCTAGCCCGTAGAAATATACAACGAACGAAATCAAAAATCCACCTAAAATCACAGCCCACCAATCTTCAGTGAGGTAGCTTAGAAAAGGCTTCTTTTCGGTATGATAATTATCTTGAATAGGCTGTTCATCTAAAGAAATAGACATGAGGAGGGGTATTAGAGATTTATTGCTTGATGATTTTGTTTAACTACTGCGGCGGTAACCATCAACTGACCCAGATGGCGCATGGTGTGTTCTGCTCCATGAAAAAGTAATCCTAAAACAGTAGAAGGTAACCCGGCACGACCAATGCCCCTGAATTGTGTAAGTGTTTGCACATCAGTTTCATGAAGTTGTTGCATCGCTTTAAGAACCTGTTGATCAAAACGATGAATGAGGTGCTGCACTGAATAGCCAGCAAAACTATCTTTCCCCTCTTCTTCTAATTGTTCAAATTGAAAAGGTGTTAAAGCCTCTGCCCTGGCATAAGTGAAAACGCGGTCTAAAACTCCGGATAAGTGCTGTAAATGAAACCCTACTGAAGCCATTCCGGCTGGTTTAGTCCACAGCAGTTCAGCCGGAAAATCAACTAAATAATCATGCAACTCTTCCTGCGCTTGTAAAATTGCATGCCCAACCGGTTGCAATAAAGGTTCAAGATCAGGTAAAGGTCCTCTCTGCCAGACTTCTAATTTCGCCATAATGGTTTTTTCTACTGGCTAATCTATGAAATTGAGTGCGAGCCTTAAGCATATCAAGCGTTAATTTTACAGACATGATCTAATTTTAATCAAGTCTCCATTTCTGCAAACCCTGTTGTACGCCTGGAATTTTTTCCTCCAGCTCTGTTTGAAGATCTTTAGAAATATTTAAAAATTCAAATGCTTTTTTGCCGTTAGAAAGTTTAAGTTCACCCCCAGCCAGTTCAATCCGCTGAATGAGATCCTTCCCTAGTTCATGTTCGATAAGGTATTTTTTCGCCCTATTCTTTAAGTTGTCTTGAAATTGTCCAATTGTAGCCATATCGTCTTTTTAAATAGTGAATTGATGCAGCAAATGTATTAAAAAAATAAAAAGACTACAAAATCTATAGACATTATATTTTTTATTATATCTTTGCTTCATCATTTGATAGAAGCCTGGCAGTTTGCATACATGCTTTAACTTTTGATTGTATAGTCATGTGGCCGAGTGGTTGAGGTACAGGTCTGCAAAACCTTTTACGGCGGTTCGAATCCGCCCATGACGTCTACTAGAAATAAAATATGACTACATTGCAAGGAACATTTGCCTTGGTTACCGGAGCAAGCAAAGGATTGGGCAAAGCAATTGCAACTGAACTGGCTAAAAAAGGTTACCATCTTTTACTGGTTGCTCGCTCGGAAAACGAATTGGCTAAACTGAGCGAGGAATTACAAACCGGTTATGGTATAAAAGCACTTTATTTTCCAATTGATCTTTCACAACGAAGTTCTGCAAAAACCGTAAACGAATGGGTGGAAAAAAATGACTTTCAGGTTTCGATACTGATCAATAACGCCGGGTATGGTTTATGGGGAAGATTTGATGAGCTACCGCTCGAAGATCAATTTAACATGTGCCACTTAAATATCGATGTTGTAGTAGAACTTTCCTATCTGTTAATTCCCCGCCTATCCCGATCTGATAAGGCTTATATTTTAAATGTATCGAGCACTGCTGCATACCAGGCTGTTCCAACACTGGCAGTTTATGCTGCCACAAAATCATTTGTGCTGTCATTTAGCAGAGCAATAAGATTTGAACTAAAAAACACAACGATAGCAGTAAGCTGTTTAAGCCCCGGACCAATTGATACAGGATTTGCGCACAGGGCCGGGCTTGATGCCTTTAGCAAGATGGCTGAGAAGTTTAATATGCAGTCTGAAGAAGTTGCAAAAATTGCGCTGAAAGGTTTATTTGCTCATCAGCCGGAAATTGTTCCGGGTTTTACAAACTGGATAAGCGTTTTCGCAAACCGGATTTTGCCAAAAGCATTCATCGAAAAAATGGCAGCAGGAATTTATAAAACTTAAAGATTTTTTAAAAAAAGTTATACCTGATATTCTTTGGAATATTAAAAAAATGTTAAGTTTGTAATAAATACTACTAAATCTATAGATTATGTATAATAAAACAATCTTGTTTTATTTCACTTCAGCACAGAACCACTCGCGAATGCGAATGTGCTGTTGTTGCGCATAATTCTTCTTCCAACCAATTTATTTTTCTTTACCTAAACTTTTGAACCATGGCTTCATCTTATCCAACCTTTACCCTATCTGATCAATTAACCAGCGAACAAATTGATTTCTTCAATGCTCACGGCTTTATCCATTTTAAGAATTTTATAACAAAATCTACCGTTTCCTCTATTATACATGCTTCAAAAGAAGTGGAGCGAAACTGGGTTGAAAATGATATCAAAAAAGTAAATGGTGTGCCAATTAAATACGGAAAAGATTTAAACGGAGAAAAGATTGTACAAAGGTTTGCATTTATCAATCAACACCATATGACATTAGCAGGCTTACTCCTAGATCCCCGTATTACCGCTTTACTGCCACTCGCAGGAGAAGGTTCCCGTTTAGGTACCGAAGAAAAAGATGGGATGGTTTTCAATCATTACATCAACGGGCCTGAAAGTACTTTTACTAAAATGGGCTGGCATACGGATGGATTAAGAGATATTTTTTATGGAGGCAAACTTAATCCGATGCTTAATGTAGGCATCCATTTAAGCACACAAAAAGAATCAAACGGTGGATTAAAGATTATTCCCGGCACCCATAAACAAAGTGTTTATCAAATGCTTTTTCGTAAAAAATACTTTTTAGATAATAAAGCAGATAAGGATGAGGTTTCGATTTTACCCGAAGCGGGTGATTTGACTATCCATGATGGAAGGTTGTGGCATCGTGTTGCACAATCATCCATACGTGGAGAGGAAAGTCGTAGGCGAGTAATCTACATCCCTATTATTGCGGGTAAATATGCGCCAAAAAATGAGAATAGTCCAACCGTTTTTTATCAGCGTTTCGCTGGAATTGTGAAGTAATAACATGGTATTTATATTGATATTCAGCTATCTGGCTAAAACTGGAAAACTACAAAAACAGGTTTCTGGCTTCAAAGCTTTCAAAAGAAGAATTGGTTCAAAAATCTTTCGTCCTGAAGCCGCAGTTATATTAGGATGCAGCATTTTAATTTATTAAAATTTAATGAGCGACACACATTCACAACGAGAAAAGATTTTTGCCGATCGGAAGAGAACCAACATCCTGAGAAATGGTGAGCAGCGTTTCATTCATTATTTATTAAAACAGATGCCGGAATTTGTATCGCCAAACATATTAACGGGCATTGGATTACTGGGTTCAATAACTGTTTCCGTATCATTTATATTGGCCATAACCAGTGATAAGTATTTTTTGCTGCTAGGAATTTTAGGTCTTTTTATTAACTGGTTTGGTGATTCGCTTGATGGAAGGCTGGCCTATTACCGGCAAATTCCGCGAAAATGGTACGGTTTTGCGCTTGACATCATCATGGATTGGGCAAGTATTGTTCTAATCGGATTAGGTTACTATTATTATGCGGAAGCCCCAGCAAAAGTTTTAGCTTTCTTTTTCGTGGTGTTTTATGGCTGGTCGATGATTATTTCTTTGCTACGTTATAAAATTACTGATGTTTACCGCATCGATTCCGGTATATTCGGCCCTACTGAACTTCGAATCATCATCGCTTTTATTCTTTTGCTTGAACTTTTATTGCCCGGATCTCTTCTGTATTCTGCGATTTTAATTACGATTACCTTGCTTGTGGTTAACATTCTGGATACCATGGAATTACTGCGTTTTGGAAATGAACGTGATAGGAAGGATAAAACGAATGATTAAAAAAAAATCTGTTGAAGTTTTTCTCAAAGCACAACTTTCAGCCTTTTCAGGCGGTGTTACAGATTATGGAATGATGATCTTGCTCACCGAGAAGCTGGGTATTCATTTTACGGTATCAATTCTCATATCTGGTTCTTTAGGAGGAATGGTTAATTTCTGCATCAACCGCTATTGGGCTTTTAAGGATCAATCGGCTTATGCTACATCTGCAACCATGCAATTCTTCCGGTTTTTCAGCGTAGTACTTGGAAGCATTACATTAAAATCAACAGGAACCTATTTGCTACACCGGGCTTTCAATCTGGATTACCGTATTGGCAGATTAATCATTGATAGTATAGTTTCTTACGGATTTAATTATCCGATGATGAAGTTTTGGGTATTTAAAACCAAAAAGAAAAAACACCAGCAAAATTTTGATACTAATATTAATGTCCATGCAGCTCAATAGGACTTATTTGCGTTCAGCCACGCTTGCGCTGCTATTGCTTTTATTAGCTGGCCAGTTAACAGCGCAAATATCAGACCCCTCTCCTATCAATTTTCCTATCCCAAAAAATATAGAAAATATGCTGTTTTATTTACAGCGAGATCCAAATACCAACACACTTATTTATGCTTTAAACTTACAGGAAAATGGAAGCATTAACCGCTCACAACCTGTTTCAATTTATTGGCTTCGTTACGGCGAACATGGAGAGAAAAAAGAATTGGGATATATCCAGAAGAAATTTGCCTACGGCTTAGTGACTAAGGAAATTGCAAAAGATAAATTCGAACTAAGATTTGTTTCACATAAAACCTTGCCGCTTTATTTAAGTAAGGTAGGTGAAAAATATACTGTTACGGTGGCCGTTAATGGAAAAACAATTAAGATCAACCTTTTTTTATTCGGATAGTTGGTGGCTCGTTTTGGCTACCTAATGTGAGGTACGCTTTAATTGAAGGAATTGATTTGGTTACAGGCAAATCGCTAGCAGAAAAAATCACCATTAAATAGCATTAAACAGCTGGACTACCCATTTTTTTGAGCATCCGGTAATGAGAAGCCAAAGCCGATGAGAAAGTTGCGTTTTCATGATAAGGAATGCCATATTCTAAAGCTGTTTTCTTTACAATAACTGATATCCATCCATAATGAATATGACATACTTTTGGGAATAGATGGTGTTCAATCTGTCTGTTTAAGCCGCCAAGGAAAAATGCAGCAAGCGGGCTATCCGCAGCAAAATTTGCCGTAGTATGCATTTGATGTTCAGCCCAGGCTTCCTCCATGTTTCCTGATTGATTAGGCACCGGAAAAGCTGTACCTTCTACAACATGAGCAAGCTGAAAAACCAAGCCCATCGTGATCCCCTGAGCGATATGAAGCAAAACAAAGCCAGTCAAAACCTGCCACCAGGCTAAATCGGTAACTAAAATTGGAAGAACGATGAAGAGAAAATAATAGAGAAACTTATAAAAGAAAAGATTAAAATACTCAATTTTGGGATGAATATTTTCTCTGGCACCTATATTTTTCTGAAAGAATTTCTTGTAATCCTTGCGTAGCACCCACGAGATTGAAGCTAAACCATATAATGGAAATGCGTACCATTGCTGAAAACGCTGATGTGACTTCAATTCATCTTCATTACAGATGCGGATTAATCCAGGTGCAATTTCGATATCTTCATCATGTCCTGGTATATTGGTGTAGGTGTGATGAACTACATTGTGGGTAATATTCCATACATAAGGACTAGCGCCGAGCAGATGAAAAATCATTCCAAGCAACTTATTAACTTTTTTATTAGCCGAGAAAGCACCATGAATGGCATCGTGGCACACATTAAAACCAATAAATGCACAGGTTACTCCCAAGGCTAAAGTAAGTGGAGCGAGATATATCCAGTTTAACCCAGAAAGTAGAATGCTGAGATATAATATGATAAATAGGCTTAAAAAAATGGAAGTCTTCATCCACATCAAACTGTTGGCATTAATTCCCAATCCACGATTGTGAAACTGTTCATTTACCTTTTGTCTGACTTCTGAATAAAAATTTACTTTTCCTGATGCAGGGAATTTTGTGATGATCTTCATATTTCTCGTTTACCGTACCCGCTGCACAGGGGCGATACTCCGAGTTCATCAAGATGCGCATCTTAAATTAGATGACGTGTAAATATATGAACGTAAACTGAGATTGTTTAGTTTTTAAATAAAGTAATAAGTGTACATAAAATTACAGCCCCTAACCGGGTAACAATTCGTTTCTACTTTTTACCAAATCAGAAACATCAGTAGCAATAATCATGATCGAATTCGTTGTACCCCGATCATTTTTCAATGGTTCATATATAAAATTGAAATAACAATCTACTTTCTGGCCATCTTTCTCTAAAATAGCTTTCGCTTCCTTGCCAATATATCTCTCACCGGTGGTATAAACACGATCGAGTATTTCAAGATAAGGTTGATCTTGCAGTTCGGGTAAACCTGCCGCTAAAGGTTTTCCCAGAACGGTTTTATCTTTACCCCAAAGCTCAAGAATTAAATTATTTGCCATTTCGATCTTAAGTTGGCGATGACGCAAAACACCAAAGGCAATAGGTGCCTTTTCTAAAAAGCCACTTATTTTGGTTTTAGACTTCGATAAGCTTTTTCCTAATTGAAATGTAGCCGTAAAAGCCTGACTGAGTTCTTCATGAGCCAAATTCAAATCTTCATACAATGTATCAAGCTCATTTCGGTGACTTGCTATTTCTTTAGCAGAAATATCAACCTGTTGTATCAGCGCAGCATATTCTTCCAGAAATTGAAATTGTTTAACAATGTTGGCCGCAATAATTTCCAATATCTCTTTTCCATGTGCTTCTAAGCCGTCTGCTCTGATATCTTTTATTATTATCTCTCCTATCAACTGGTTAGAAGCATTAATTAGAGGCTTCAGGAGATGACTTTCCGCTGTCAGACTTGGAGCTTGTAGCGCCTTTTTATGGATATTGATTTCCACTAGATCTGAGTTAAATACGGTTTTTAAAAGCCTGATATGTTGTTCCAGTAAATCATCCTTTTCAAATTTTAAAAATTTACGCCCTTGTTTACTGTCCATTTGCTGCTTTTATGATAAATCGTTTTAATTAACGACTAAATATCTTTCTTGTTAAGGTAAACAATATTCATACCCCAAACACGAATACTAAAATATAAATCTTGATTATGATGTTAATACGACTTTAAAAGAAAATAACTCTTTTTAGGAATGCTTTTGATTGTAACTATTAGCCTTTGGCAGATGTTAATCTTAAAAATCAAATACTCATGTATCCAAATCACGAACTTTCGGTTTTGAGAAGACGTTTACTTGAAAAAATTGGTTCTACAACTTTAGGCCCGGGCGATTGTTCTGAAATATCAGTCCAAATATTCGTAAAAACTGGTTATTACGTAAGCAGGTCTACTATTAAACGCATTTTCAGCACCGCACCGAACTTATCAGATTCTTCACCTTTTGTTAAGAACGCCATTGGCAGTTTTTTGGGTTTCGACCATTGGGAAGCTTTGAAACAAGCTATTGATAGAGAAAAGTAAATGTTGCGGATTTAATTTTAGATTTAACGAATGGAAAAAATTGGATTTGGGGGAAGCTGCCACTGGTGTACTGAAGCAATATTTTTATCAATTAGAGGTGTGGTGAAGGTTGAACAAGGTTGGATTTCGTCAACAGGCAATGATCATGAATTATCTGAAGCGGTTATTGTGCACTACGCAGAAAAAATAATTGAGTTAAAATCATTAATCGAAATACATCTCCATACGCACAGTTGTACCGCACAACACTCCATGCGTGTGAAATATCGCTCGGCCATTTATGTATTTAATGATTTGCAGCAACAACTTGCGAATGATGCCATTGTAACACTACAGTCTGATTTTGCACATCCCATTATTACAAAAGTTATCCCCTATAGGCAATTTAAGCACAATCAAAATAAATACCTAAATTACTATTATGGTAATAGGGAAAAGCCCTTCTGCAGAAATATTGTAAGTCCGAAACTTAAAGCACTTATCGATTCGTTTCCTCATTTGGTAAATAAAGATAAAATGAATTTATATTAAATTTGCAGAGGACGATCCCCTCGAAATTCAGGCGCTTAATGCCATAATATTAAATCGAATTATTGTATTAGAATAATTTTTACAACCTTTGCTCCTTGCAAGGCAATTTGTTTCTGCAAACATACAAGCCTGTTTACTTCGGCTTAAATATTGTTCAGCCTTACTGAACTAAATCCTGCTTAAAATAAGGATCACCAAACATTAAAATATTTCGTTTACCATGAGCAAGTTTTTGTACGGCATTGATTTTGGCACAACCAATTCGGCGCTATCTATTTACGATGAAGAAAAAAAGGAAATTATAGATACAATTTCCATTCCCTCTTTGATCTATTTTACCGAGACAAAAAGTTTTGTTGATGGCGAAAGTCATATTGTTGGAGAAAAAGCAATTGAAAGTTATTTAAATGACGGGATGAAAGGGCGTTTCATTAAATCAATCAAACAAATCCTATCTCGAACCACCTTTACAGAGACCAGAATTCATAATAAGCGATACACAGCTGCCGATTTAGTGACACTAATCCTCAAAGATCTGAAATCGAAGGCAGATAAAATTATAAATGGAAACTGTAGCAAAGCCATCATTGGGAGACCTGTGTTTTTTGATGATGATAATTCGCAAAGAGATACTTTGGCGCAAACGAGATTAAAGAAAGCCGCTGAAAACGCTGGCTTTACTGATGTGCGCTTTCAGTTTGAACCGATTGGCGCTGCCTTTGCTTATGAGAAAACAATTAATAAAAAAGAACGGGTATTAGTAGCTGATTTAGGTGGTGGAACAACCGACTTTACTTATCTTATCCTCGATCCGGCAAAGGTTGGTAGTAAAGACCGAAAAAATGATATGATCGCATCAGGGGGTATTTATATTGGTGGCGACAGTTTAGATTCTGCTTTTATGTGGGATAAAGGAACGCCTTATTTTGGAAAAAACACAACTTACGAAGCCACACCCGGCAAGGTTTTAAACGTTCCGAAATCGCTTTTCGCAAATATTTGCACCTGGGATAAGATGAACTTTTTTAATGGACTTAAAATCCAAAAAGAAATAGAAGAGTACTACTATTATTCTGGAAATGATCCAAAATTTAAAAACCTAATTACCCTGGTTGAAAATAATTTGGGCTATTCTTTATTCAGAGCGATAGAAAAAACGAAAATCGAGCTTTCTGATTTACCCGTTTCCAATTTTGAGTATTCCAGATTGGGAATAGATATTGATGAGCAAATCAAATTAGATCAGTATAATGCCATTATTGAAAAAGACGTTTTAAAGATCGAAGCTTATCTTAACCAGTTTATGAATATTTATCACATCAACCCTGAAGAAATTGATTGCCTGTTTTTAACAGGAGGAACATCAATGGTTTCAGCCATACAACAACTATTTAGACGCCGGTTTCCACATATCCCTTTAAATTCAGGCGATAATTTTAAAAGTGTGGCGAAAGGCCTCGCCTACAGTGGTTATTTGTTTGAAGATTAATGATTGGCTTACCGCAAAGGCAGTCTCGGTGTTTCGACGGAAACCTAAGCATCTGTCCCCTGGCATTTCCCCTAACTTAATTTAATAGTTTCTGAGGAAATTATTACAGATGACTGGTACTACTACTCATATTTAGTAGATTTTGGAATATTATTTCCAATTTGTGTTAGTTTTTTTAATTTAGCACTAAATTAATGCGACTGATAAAAGCATGAAGCAGTTAGCAATATTTTACGCGTGTGGCGCTTAGGCAAAATATGTTGTGAGGTACGGAAAACCTGGATTCTTGGAAGAAATTTATCCTTATGATTAACATTTCTTTGACGGTCGCATTAATTTTATCCTAAATGGCTAAATTGATTTACCGTTACTCCTTTGTATCTTCTAAAGGTAGAGTGAAAGTTTGAAGTTTGTTCAAAGCCTAAAATCTTCGCAATCTCATCAACGCTATAATCTGAATGAAGCAACAACATTTCGGCCTCTCTCATGATCCGATCTTTGATCAGGCTGGATAAACTTTTGCCTAAAACTTTACTTAAAAACAAGTTAAGCTTTCTGCTACTGATCCCCATTCCCTGGGCATAAAACTCAATGGACCGATCTGTTTTGTAAAACTGTTCTAATATCGCTCTGAAACGAAGTACCTGCTGTAACTCATCCAATGAAAGTGCAGCTAAATAACCATCCAAATCTGAAGTATACCCTAAAAATAGCGATAGATATTGAGATAGGTAAGCTACATCTCTCCTTGCATCTACTTCTTTACGCAGCTGCTCAATGAGGCTAGTTGTTTTTTTAAACTCATTCCCATCCAGGTCTCGGTAAGAAAGTTTTAAAAAAAGATTTTTGGCGAGGGGATCTAAGTGCTGCAATAAAAACTCAGCGTATAATATGCTGCTAAACGTTAGCCAATAAGCAAATTGTATTTCGCCGTCTAATCTTACCAGTCCCTCTTCAGGAATAAAAAATATTCGTCCGGCAATCAATTTATGATCACCAGAATTCATGTGCAGGTATCCTTCCGCTTCTTTAATTACTAAAATACGGATCGGAAAAGCTGCTGGCAAAGCTTTTTCCCTTTTATAAAATCCTTTAATCACCTCAAGTTGTATCATATCAACTTAGATTTTAAAGTGGTTAGTGAGAGATCGTTTATCATTATAAATTAGTGTGGTTTCTAAGACTACCAACGCACATTAAAAGTTACATTAATAAATTGTTAATCTAAACCAAATTTCCTGTTGCTGTAACGAAATCAATGGTTCAATAAATTCTTGCGCAAACATAAATAATATTATAGTGTTGATTGGCTTGTAGCTAAAATTCTAAGCTATCGACAATAAATTCCAAGGCAAAAAAAAAGCAAACTAATAATTAAGTTTGCTCATTTTGTTTAATGTGATGAATCTTTCAGGATTTTAATACTGTAACCTTTACTACTTCAACATTGTTGGCAGCGAAGTTGAGATCGAAAAGTACAATATTTTGCGTTTGAATTTTATCAATTAATCCTTTAGCCGAAACGATTAAATCCTTTCCTCCATTAGAAGGTGTAATTAATCCTAGTCCTTTTTCATCATCATAATATTTTACAGTTCCGAGTCTCATAGTATATTACACTAGTTTAACATTAACTGCATTTAAACCTTTTTTGCCCTGAGTTACTTCGAACTCTACCTGGTCATCTTGATTAATTTTATCAACTAATCCTGTAATGTGTACGAAGATCTCTTCTCCGTTTTCTGACTTAATGAATCCAAAACCTTTTGACTCATTATAAAATTTTACTGTTCCTTGCATTTAATTTAGAAAGTTTAGATTTCTAAACATAGCAAAATGAAAAAAGTTTAAAAAATGTAATAGATTTTTACTGCGTTTTAATAGATGAAGGATAGTACCTGGCGGTTTAACCTAAAATATTCTTTTAATTGTTTGATATACTGCATTACAATTCATTTAAAAAAGAAATTATACAAACTTAAGAAGTGAGTATTGCCAGATTATTCTGCTATATCTTCTTACTTGCAAAGATTATCCAAAAAACTGTAATACCACTAAGTATAAAAATAATCCCTAATATTAAATTCATTCTGTCATCCATCTTTGTAAGCTACAAAAATTATGATGACATTCAGATGATTTACGTTAAATACAACCTGAGGGGTTAAAGTAATCTATAGATTGTATTTAAAAAAAATAAATCATTGCTTTGTGTATGAACAGGTGATAGTGATCGAACAGGTGAGAATTGCATCGGTTTTGAAGAGAATCCTCATCAAACACCAACAAAGATTTGATTAAACGACCTTCAACTTAGACCTTTTTTTGGCCATGCCGACAATATTTTTAGCGACTTTTCCTCTTTTTGTAATGGCAAGTTCAAATTCTACTGAGCTACCTATATAAAGACCCTTTGCTTTACAATCTGATATATCGAAATAAATACTTTGAACTACTAATTCCTGTGAGATTAATCCGAAACCTCTTTGCTTATTGTAAGCTGTAATGACACCATTCATCATGTTTAGTTTTGAGCGTTTATTGATATAAACATAGTTGATTGTGTATAAAAAAAATAATGCAGTAGATATTCTATCACAATAAATAGATATGATTTGTACCTAAGTTGATTATCGTAAAATATCGGGTCGGTATGACTATAAAATCAGATCGCTAATTATGATAATTAAAACTTAAAAATATTTTAAATGTTTAATTATTAGTTTAAAACCATCGCTATGAAAAATGTAAATAAAAAAAGTTCTACTAAAGAACTTAATGAAGTTAAAGAAGGCGATATCATAAAGGATGATACCGGGAAAAAGGGTGAAGTTGCAGACATAGAAATTTTGAATAGAAAGAAGGAAACGCAATACTATTACAAGATCAAAAATGATGGAACAATTCTCGTAATTAAATAATAGGTTCAGTTGGATTTATTTATTGGCGATTAGAAATATTTAAGGATATTTGCGCAAAAGTATTGATCCATGCAAAATATTAAAAACATCATTTTTGATTACGGAAACGTAATTTTCGATATCGATTTTAGAATTGCGCAGGCTTCGTTTAAAAAACTTGGCATAACAGATATAGAAAATTTCTTTGCACATAAAGGCCATAATCAAATATTTGATGATTTTGAAACCGGCGCAATCTCTCCGACAGAGTTTCGCGAGGGTATCAGAAAAGCTGCTGAGAAACCTGATTTAACTGATGCGCAGATTGATGAAGCATGGAATAGCTTATTAATTGGAACCCATCAACAAAATCATAATTTGTTATTGGCGGTAAAAGAGAAATACCGTACTTTCCTATTAAGTAACAACAATGAAATCCACTACGAATGGATTATCAATTACCTGAAAACAACTTTCGAACTGAACAATTACGATGACTATTTTGAGAAAGCTTACTTTTCTCAGCAAATGAAATTGCGTAAACCTAATACTAATATTTTTGAGCAAGTATTAAAGGAAAACAACTTAAATCCTGCCGAAACTTTATTTATAGATGATAGTCCACAGCATATTGAAGGGGCAAAAAAAGTGGGGTTAAATACGTTATTGATGACTGAAAAACCAGCTCAACTGGAATCGTTTTTGAAAGCCAACGGCGTTTTGTAAATTAAGGTTATGGCGGAAAAGAAATATAAATCTCTTAAAGAGTTTTATCCCTATTATCTAAGTGAGCATACCAATACAACTTCCAGAGTACTTCACTTTATTGGAACAGGGTTAGTTGTACTCGCCTTTTTTACAGGCTTTCTTTTTCATGAGTGGCGTTTTTTCTTGGCAATGCCGATTTTAGGATATGGTTTTGCATGGGTGGGTCATTTCTTTTTTGAGAAAAATAAACCCGCAACTTTTGAATATCCGGGTTATAGTTTAGCAAGCGATTTTATCCTTTTTTACGATTTGCTTACTGGAAAACAAGGGTTTGTAGTGAAGAAAGATTAGCAAATATTTAAACCGTTGGTTAAAACCAATGGCACTGAATTATAAACATAGTCTTTTATCCGCTATTTATTGCAGGCTGCTTGAGCTGCCTGGTTGGTATTAAAGATTAGCGGTGTTAGCAAAACCTTTGTTCTTAAACCCGATTGGAGCGAAAATACTTTTTGCAGCAGGTCTTCGACGAGTTCGAACTAACAATATCAAAAAGATTGAAGCAGAAAGCGGGACTACTAAATCCGAAGAACCACCACACTTTCCTTTCCAAATAAAAAATGGAATCATCCTTTCGGTAATTCCATTTCTCATTTAAGCAAGTGCCTTATAATTTCCGTCTTTTCAATTCCCTTTCAATTAAACCCAGTTCCCTACCTGTTTGCCCTGCAACCGAAGTATTTTCCTGTGCTCTTCTAAAAAGATATGGCATTACCGCTTTAATAGGTCCGTAAGGAACATATTTAGCAACATTATAGTTGGCGTCGGCAAGGTTGAAACTTAAATTATCGCTCATACCTAACAATTGAGCGAAATATACATGCGGGTGATTATGTGCCACTTTTTTCTCATCCAAAAGGTAAGTTAATAAACGGCTGCTATCTTCATTGTGCGTACCACAAACAATGGCAATTTCTTCGATATGGTCTACGCAATATCTTAGTGATTCATTATAATCTCTATCTGATGACTCTTTATCAGGTTGAATTGGCGATGGATAACCCATTTCGGCGGCACGTTTACGCTCCTTTTCCATATAAGCACCACGAACCATTTTTACACCCAAAATAAATCCAGCAGCTTTAGCAATTAAATGGTCGGCTTTCATGTCGGCCAGCTTATCATGGCGGTACATTTGATAAGTATTGTAAACAATAATGCGTTCTTGGTTAAATTTACGCATCATATCTAAAGCCAACTCATCAATCGTATCCTGAATCCAGGTTTCCTCAGCATCAATCATTATCGGAACACCTTTATCAAAAGCGGTGCGACAAATCATTTCACAACGCAATTTTACTTTCTCAAATTCTGACTGTTCATCGGCAGTTAAAGTTTTCTTTGCATCTAACTTCTCCAGCAAAGCAAACCGACCGATGCCGGTAATTTTGAAAACCGTAATTGGAATGTTTTTATCGCCTTCGGCACGAAGAATGGTGCGAACAATTTCCTGACAAGTTTCATCGAAAACGATTTCTTCCTCCTCACCCTCCACCGAATAATCTAAAATGGTACCAACACCGCCTTTAGCCAGCTGAGTAATTGCTTTATCGCATTCAGCAATGGTTTCGCCACCACAAAACTGCTGGAAAATAGTTGCTTTAATTGCACCTTGAATAGGCAAACCGATATTTAAAAAGAAATTTGTTATCGGCGGACCAACCTTGGTTAAAAAGTTGCTGCCAATCATTTTAAAAAGCCAAAAAGCTTTTTTCAGTTCTGCATTACTTTTTTGGCGGAAAGCTACTTCCGTATTATCAAAATTCGGTTGTTTATTAGGAGATGAATCAATCATTTGTTATGTAATAAGTCAGATGGATGCAAAATTATAAAAAGCATCCATTCTACGAACGTAAAACCTCGAAATAATCGTATTTTTGCAGCAAAATGATACAATTCAAATTAGAGGGCGAGTTTATTCCGCTTATCCAACTATTAAAAGCAACCGGATTAGTTGGCACAGGTGGCGATGCTCAGGCTGCCGTAATGGATGGCTTAGTTAAGTGTAATGGTGAAGTTGAGTTTCGCAAACGCTATAAAGTTAGGGTTGGCGATATCATCACTTTTGAACAAGATAAAATCGAAATAATTTAATGGAAACTTTAACGAGCGCAGGCCATTCGCTTTATTTCGAAAGCAACTTAGATGCCTTAAAAACTCTTTTAGAAAGCAATAAATACAGCAAGGTTTTTATTCTTGCTGATGAACATACCAGCGAAATCTGTTTGCCGGTTTTTCAATCGATGATGGATGATTTTGCTGATTTTGATTTAATTGAGACTTCAGCCGGCGAAGAAAATAAAAATATTGATTTCTGTATCGGTATTTGGAAAACCCTTTTGGATTTTGAGGCCGACCGCAAAAGTTTGATGATAAACTTAGGTGGTGGTGTAATTACTGATATGGGTGGTTTTATTGCTTCGACCTATAAACGCGGTATCGATTTTGTTAATGTTCCTACTACCCTATTGTCGCAGGTTGATGCCTCGGTTGGCGGCAAAACAGGTATTGATATTGACAACGTCAAAAACATGGTGGGTACTTTTACACTCCCACAAATGGTTTTTATCGAAACAGAATTTTTGAAAACTTTACCACAGCGTGAGCTTTTATCGGGCTTCGCCGAAATGATTAAACATGGTTTAATTTACGATAAAACTTATTACGAAAAACTAAAAACTACCGATTATCTTACACCATCGGCAGAAGATATTTACCGGTCTGTTGAAATAAAAAACGAAGTCGTAACCATCGACCCGCATGAAAAAAATCTACGTAAGATTTTGAACTTTGGCCATACCATTGGCCATGCGGTAGAAAGTTATTCGTTAGCAAATGATGAAAACCCACTTACTCATGGCGAAGCAATTGCTATTGGATTTGTTTGTGAAGCGGCTTTATCCATCAAAAACAGTGGATTAACAAAAGAAGAGTTGAAAGATATCAGCGATTATATTCTATCGTTATATCCTAAATATCATATCAAAAAAGAGAGTTTCGAAACGCTTTTAGAATTAATGCAAAGCGATAAAAAGAACGAGGATGGAAATATTTCATTCTCTCTTTTAGAAACTACAGGCAAATGCACGTATAACTGCCGTGTAAGCACAGCTGATATTTTGAGCAGTTTAGATTATTATAATAGTTTATAAAATGAAGTACACCGGAAGTGATATTTCTGTAGGCGCATTATTTGGCTTCGTAATCGTTTTAACCTTGGTTGAAATGTATTTCAGCTATGCCCACGACAGGAAATTATATACGAAAAGAGATACCTGGACCAATATATATTTGATGGTTTCGGCAATTGTAATTAACCTCGGCATGAAAACTGCAACATTCTTTCTGTTAGAATATTGCTATCAATTCAGGTTGTTTCAAATCTCAAATATCTGGATTTATTGGACGGTTCTAATCCTTGCACAGGATTTTTTGTATTGGTTTTTACATACCGTTGGGCATTACGTTCGCTTTTTCTGGGCGATGCATGTTACCCACCATTCATCAGAACATTTCAATTTAACCACAGGTTTCCGCTCGACTGTTTTTGAACCACTGTATCGCGTATTCTTTTATTTGCCTCTGGCATTTATGGGTTTCACGGCAATGGATATACTTTTTGCGTACCTCGTAACGCAGATTTACGGCAATTTGGTTCATACGCAATACAAAATCAATTTCCCAAAATGGTACGAATATGTTTTTGTTACGCCATCGCATCATCGCGTTCATCATGCTAGCAATGTGCGTTATTTAGACAAAAATATGGGTATGGTTTTAATCCTTTGGGATAGAATGTTTGGCACATTTCAGGCAGAATTACCTGAAGATGAAATTAAATACGGCTTAACCACACAACCGAAAGATACAGGTCCGGTAAACATTATTTTCCATGAATTTATTGCACTAACAGCCGATGTTAAAAAAGCACCAACATTTATGGATAAGGTGAAATATCTTTTTAACCCACCTGGATGGAGCCACGATGGAAGTACAAAAATTGCCAAAATCATGCAACAGGAATTGCATGAAGCTGAGGAACAAGCAAAGAAAAACAACATCAAAGATTTTAACAAAACACAACGAACATTAAGTTCAACAGGATAACATAGGCGGTCTGTATTTTACAGGCCGTTTTTGTTTAATAGGATTTTGTAAATTATTGGCTTGGTGCTTTTGGCTTATTCAGCCCTGCTATCCATTACAATCTTTTAAAAAACTTCTGTCATGCTGAAAAACGAAGACCCTGTTTCATCGGTTGCGGATGCTTCGTTCCTCAGCATAACAGAAAATTTAGGGCTGCTACAATTTTAAAAGTATTTTCATTCCTATCAGGTTTAGGAATTGAAGAAAACTGTTTCTTCGGAAAAAACTTATCAGCGCTACAATTCAATAATTTAATTCGTATTTTTGATTAAAGTCGATTTTATTATGACAACATTAACCATACAAGTAAAAGATAACGATACTCAATTTCTTTTAGAGGTATTAAAAAGAATTGATGCAAAAGTCATACAAAGCTCTAAAAAGGAAGAATTGTTAAATGGAATTAAACAAGGCATAAAAGAAGCGAAAGAAATTAAAAGCGGAAAAATTGCTCCTTTATCTTTAAGCGATATATGACAAAGGGAATCAAAATTACTTATTCCCCTATTTTCATAAAAAAAGCAAAACAACTCAAAAAGAAACACCTATCATTAGTTAGCGATTTAACCCAATTAGAGTCGATACTTATAGCGAACCCGAAAACAGGCACCAACTTAGGTAATGGCATTTTTAAAATTAGGCCTGCTGTTAAAAGTAAGGCGAAAGGAAAAAGTGGCGGTTATAGAGTTATCACATATTTACAAACTGAAGATGAAATCACGATGATTTATATTTATGATAAATCAGAAGAAGCAACAGTTTCCAAAAAAGATATTCAGAAGATTATTGATAGTTTAAATTAGCTCCTAAAAAATTTTATATGTAATAAAGTTTGACTTAAAATTTTAAAACTGAATAGACGAGTAAGCAAACTTCACAGAATCCAAATGAATATTTTCTTTCGACTAGTTATCGACCTCCTTAATAACTCCATTTAGCCATTTCATACCCATCTCCAAAATAGCCTAAATCAAACAAAATTAAATTTTATTAAAAATATTTTCATTTTCCTATTGACAAATTAAATTTTGTTATTACATTTGGCTCATTCAAAAACGAAAATGAAATTATTCAACACATATTACTTTGGTTACTTTTACTTTTTTAGTAAGAGCCGGGGCTAATATGCAAAAAGATATATAAAATATTAAATGTATAAAAAGTCCCGGCAAATAGCCGGGACTTTTTTGTTTTACGCAAAAATGGAAACGACAAAACGAGTAGCAATTCAAGGTATTAAAGCATCTTTTCACGAAGAAGCGGCCTACAAATTCTTTGGTAAAAACATCGAAACGGTAGAATGCAATTCGTTTAAAGAAACTTGCGATAAATTGGAAAAAAACGAGGCAGATTTCGTGGTGATGGCCATTGAAAACTCTATCGCTGGTAGCTTGCTGCCAAACTATACTTTAATCCGCGATTATGGTTTCTCGGTAGTTGGTGAGGTTTATTTACCTATTCAATTGCACTTAATGGCTTTGCCAGGTGTAAAATTCGAAGATATTAAAATTGTCACTTCCCACCCTATTGCTATCCGTCAGTGTATTGATTTCTTTTACGATTATCCACACATAAAAATCGTTGAGAGCAATGATACTGCTGCCTGTGCAAAACGTATTCAGGAAGAAAAACTGACAGACACCATGGCCATTGCAAATAGTTTAGCTGCAGAACTTTACGGCCTAAACATTTTAGAACGTCGTGTTGAATCCAACAAAAAAAACTATACCCGTTTCCTTATCCTTAAAAAGGATAAAACAGATGAGGGAAAGAAAATCAACAAGGCATCAATTTGTTTTCAGGTTGGCCATAAAGCTGGCTCATTGGCAACGGTGTTAAACATTTTCGCCGAACAAGAGGTAAGCTTAACAAAAATACAATCTATGCCAGTGTTGGGTAAACGAAACGAATACTATTTTTATGTCGATTTAGAGTGGCCAAGCACTGAGAAGTATGATAAAGCCGTTAGAAAAGCATTAAAATATACTTCAAACTTTAATATCCTGGGAGAATATCAAAAGAACGATAAAGTATAAATAAGTCGGAAGTCCTAAATCAGGTGTCCGAAAACAAATAGTGAACTATAAATAATAAAATCAAAATATAACTCCGGACATGCGACTGCGGATTTCGGACTAAAAACAAGCCATAAAACATGAAACTTAATTTAAACATCCAACCTTTAAACACTTGGTTAAACGTTAACAACGAACCATTAATCATCTCTGGACCATGTAGTGCAGAAACTGAAGAGCAATTATTAACTACAGCACATTTATTAGCTGCAACTGGTAAAGTATCGGTTTTAAGAGCTGGTATCTGGAAACCACGTACCCGTCCGGGAGAATTTGAAGGTATCGGAAGCATTGGTTTAGAATGGTTAAAACGTGCCAAAGCGGAAACTGGTTTACCAACAGCTGTTGAGGTTGCGAACGCAAAACATGTTGAAGAAGCATTAGCTGCAGGTGTTGATATCCTTTGGATTGGTGCACGTTCTACCGTAAACCCTTTCACTGTTCAGGAAATTGCTGATGCTTTAAGAGGTCATGATGTTCCCGTATTAATTAAAAACCCGGTAAACCCTGATTTACAATTGTGGATTGGTGCAATTGAGCGCATTAACGGCGCTGGTATTACTAAAATTGGTGCAATCCACCGTGGTTTCTCATCATTTGAAAAAAGTTCATTCCGTAACGAACCAATGTGGGAAATGGCTATTCAATTGAAAACTTTATGTCCAGAATTGCCAATCATCAACGACCCAAGTCATATCTGTGGTAACCGTGAGTTAATTCCATACATCTCTCAAAAAGCTTTAGATTTAGATATGCAAGGCTTAATGATTGAATCTCATGTTGACCCATCGGTTGCTTGGACGGATGCAAAACAACAAGTTACTCCTGCTGCTTTAGCTGAATTAGTGGAGCGTTTGACTGTTCGTGAACCAGAAGCACCAAACGAAGCTTTTGCTGATAAATTAGCGGATTTACGTAAGAACATCGATAAAATTGATGATATCCTATTGCAAAAATTAGCGGAGCGTATGGCTATCGTGGAGAAAATCGGAGAGTTTAAACGTGATAACCAAGTAACCATTTTACAGGTTAACCGTTGGGATTCGATTATCAAAAAAGGTCACGCTTTTGCAAAAGCTTTAAAACTAGATTTAAACTTTACTGAGAAATTCTTAGAATTGGTACACGGAGAATCTATTCGTAAACAAACTGAAATTATGAATGCTGGTAAAGCCGAAAAAGGAATTGCTGCTGAACAACATACTGAAGTTAAAGCATAAAGAATAAAGCTGAAAGACTAAAGCGAAAAGCTAGGTCTAGGCATCGCGTCATTGCGAGGCACGAAGCAATCTTAATGCGATAAGTATTAGCATTATTCAATCTTCGTAGTGACGATTTTATAAATATGATGGTTTGTATATAATCATGTCTTTCTGAGTCTGTCGAAGATTTTTTATAGCTTTTCGACAGGCTCAGGCTGACAATTGAATAATAGCAATCCATTAAGAATAAAACCAGAATAAAATGTCAAAAAACGCCTTAGTTTCTTTTAAAGGAACCAAGAATATTCATACGGAAATCCAGTTAACAGGTTCGAAAAGCGAGTGCAACCGGGCATTAATTATCAGTGCGCTCAGCAAAAAATTAGTTAAGGTAGAAAACCTATCGAACGCTGCCGATACAGTAACATTAAATGGCATTCTTAATATTTTAGAGGAAGAATTAGAGGTAGAGATTCAGGAATCGAAAACCGTTGATGTTGGTCCTGCAGGGACGGCTATGCGTTTTCTTTCGGCATATCTTTCTGCTAAAAACGGAAACTTTTTGCTCACCGGAACGGAGCGGATGAAACAACGCCCGATTGGAATTTTAGCTGAAGCCTTAAAAACATTGGGAGCGGATATTTCGTACGCAGAATCTGAAGGCTTTCCTCCATTAAACATTATTGGCCCCTTAAATCAAAAAACTGCTGAAGTTAAAATTAAAGGCGATGTGAGCAGTCAGTACATTTCAGCATTGCTGATGATAGCTCCTATCCTGCCTCAAGGTTTAACCTTAGAAATTGAGGGCGAGCTAACGTCAAAGCCTTATGTAGATATGACTTTGGAAATGTTGGCAGGAGTAGGTATCGAACACAATTGGAATGGAAATGCAATTTCAATTAAACCGCAAGCTTTTAAACCGGGAACTTTGGTGGTAGAGCCTGATTGGAGTGCAGCATCTTATTGGTATAGCATTGCAGCGTTAGCTGACGAAGCAGAAATCAGTTTACCGGCATTAAAAGACAAAAGTTTGCAGGGAGATAGCCAAATCCAAAAAATCATGAAGATTTTCGGCATCGCAACGGATAAAACTGAAAAGGGAATTTTAATCAGCAACCTAGGTTTGTCTTTAGAAACCAATCAGGTTTTAGACTTAAAAACTTGTCCTGATTTAGCGCAAACCATTATTGTTATCGCAGCAGCATTAGGTAAAAACATGTCATTTACTGGTTTAGAAACTTTAAAGATTAAAGAAACTGACCGTATTGCCGCTTTACAAAATGAGCTGGCAAAAATTGGCGTCACCTTAACGGAAGATAATCTGATTTACACGCTAAATACAGATGAACTTCATTTTCCTGAAAAAATTACTATTGCCACTTACGAAGACCACCGTATGGCAATGGCCTTTGCACCGCTAGCATTATTAATCAACGAAGTGGAGATTGAAGAAATGCAGGTTGTAGAAAAATCTTATCCTTATTTTTGGGAAGATTTGAAAAAGGCGGGATTTTCAGTAGAAGAATAAGGATAGTAGAGCAAAGATTAAAGACTAAGAAACATATAACTTATAACCTAAAACTTTTAACCTAAAATGGCAGGCAACTCATTTGGACAATTATTTCGCATCACCACCTTTGGCGAATCTCATGGTGTAGCCATTGGGGTAATTATTGATGGCTGTCCGGCGCAATTGGATATCGACATGGATTTTATTCAATCAGAGTTGGATAAACGCAAACCAGGTCAATCAAAAATTACTACACAAAGAAAAGAAAGCGACACCGTTCAAATTTTATCAGGCGTTTTTGAGGGAAAAAGTACCGGAACACCAATTGCATTATTGATTCCGAATGAAGACCAGCGTTCAAAAGATTACGGCCACAATGTTGATGTTTACCGCCCGAGCCATGCCGATTATGTTTACGATGCAAAATATGGCATCCGCGACCATCGTGGTGGCGGACGTTCATCAGCTCGTGAAACTGCCGCTCGTGTAGCAGCAGGCGCCATCGCCAAGTTATTTTTAAAGCAACAAGGCATTGAAATTTTCGCTCATGTAACCTCAGTTGGAACCATTGAAGCACCTAATTTGGAAAGCAACGATTTATCAGCTTTGCTGGATATAAGAGAAGAAAATATTGTTCGCTGCGCCGACCCTGCAACTGCACATGAAATGATTGAGTTTATCGACTCAGTAAGAAAAGATGGTGATACCGTGGGCGGGAAAATCGGATGTGTAATAAAAGGTTGTCCCGCTGGATTGGGTGAGCCGGTTTTCGATAAATTACATGCTGATTTAGGAAAAGCAATGCTAAGTATTAACGCGGTTCATGGTTTTGAATATGGTTCTGGTTTTGCCGGAAGCGAATTACGAGGCTCTCAGCATAACGACATTCCTCAGCCAAAAGCTGCTGATTCAAAAATTTTCAAAACCACCACAAATTTTGCAGGCGGTATTCTGGGTGGTATTTCAAACGGTATGGATATTACTTTTAAAGTAGCTTTTAAACCCGTTGCAACCATCATGCATAACCAACAGACCATCAATGCAGCAGGCGAAGCCTCTGAAATTAAAGGCAAAGGCCGCCACGACCCATGTGTGGTTCCAAGAGCGGTAGTTATTGTCGAAGCAATGGCAGCTTTAGTCTTAGCAGACCAATTTTTAAGGAATAAAGCAAGTATTGTTTAACGCACCTGTCATCCTGAGCTTGTTGAAGAACTTTACTATTGGTCTTTGACAAACTCAGACTGATCATTACTGAGGAAACGAATCATGAAACTTCTCCCTGTCCTATTTCTATTAATCAGTATAAATAGTTTTGCCCAATCTTATAATGAACAATTAGCTAAACATCGCGATAGCTACAAACAAGATTTTGTTAAGGAGGCTAATTCTCCACTCAAAGAAGCTGATTTAAAAAACCTTCATTTTTATGATGCTGACAGCACATATAAAGTTGTCGCTGATGTTGAAATTCTAAAAAATGAAAAGATTTTTAAAATGCCCACTTATGATGGTACAAGTAAGGAATTTTTCCGCTTTGCTAAAATAAAATTCATTTTAAATAGCAAGGAAACTGTAATGACTTTGTACAAAAATGTTGCTTTGGCTGGCAATCCTGCATTTAAAAATTTATTGTTTTTACCATTTACAGATGAAACCAATAACAAAGAAACTTATGGTGGCGGCAGATACATTGATTTGAGTTCGATTGATATCCTAAACAATAAGGTAGAAATTGATTTTAATAAAGCCTACAACCCATATTGCGCCTATAGTGATGGCTATCGCTGTCCTGTTCCCCCGGAAGAAAATGATTTACAGTTAGAAATCAAAGCCGGCGAGAAATTGTATACAGGAGAAAAAAAACACCGAAAATGACATAACTCATTGATATCAATATAATTAACAATAATTTATTTTTATCGGCATAATTTTAGAGTATATTTAAAACAATACAATTTAAAAACCTGTATATAATAAATTAATAATCTATCCTAATGTTGTATAAGTGTATAATTGTCGATGACAATGAAATTGAAAGAGATGCATTAGAAATGCATTTGAAAAAAATTTCATCATTACAAATCATTAAGGTATGTACAAGTGGTGTAGAAGCTGCTGAGGTGCTATCTAATACCGAAATCGATATTGTTTTTTCCGATATAGATATGCCCGAACTATCTGGCATGGCATTATTGAAGATTACCAAAAACAAACCATTATTCATTTTTATTACATCTCATAGCGAGTATGCGGTTGAAAGCTATGACTTAGACGCCATAGACTTTATTGTGAAACCTGCAACCTTTGAGCGGATTTTAAAGGCAGCTAACAAAGCAATTGAGTATCTGGAGCTTAAAAAACAGATAAGTGTTGAGGGAAATGAGCAAGCCGAGATTAGAAAAGAAAATGAAGATTTTTTCTATTTCAGAGAAACCAAAGGAATAACAAAATTGAAATACAGCGATGTGATTTACATTGAGAGTATGGGGGATTTTTCAAAACTGTTTACCAGCAATGACAAACATGTTATACTGGTGAGTTTAAAAAACCTCGAAAAACAATTACCTGAAGATATTTTTACCCGCGTACACAAACAGTACATTATTAATATCAACCACATTGCAACACTAACAAACCATGAGGTTCATTTGGACTTTAATTTTATTGTTCCAATAAGTGCTTCTAACAGGCAAGAATTGATGGAAAAGTCTATCGAAAAGAAAATCCTATCAAGATTTATTAAATAGTTATTATTTAATCTTGCGCTGTAATTTATTGTTATTGATTCCTTGATCTAAAAGATAAATCATAAAACTGTAAATCAATTTACCGAAAGAAACCATTTTTTTGAATTGTGGCATAGAATTTTTGCGTGAGAGATGACTGATTACGTAATGTTACGGTGCTAAAATTATCAACTATATATTAAAATTTATTGCAAAAGTTGATTGTACCATGCCAATTAGTAGATTTTTAACACTCTAAAGTAGAGATAGCAAATTTACCAGGGCAAAATAATTGTAAATATCGTTCCGCCAGCTGGATTTGGCTGTACCTGAATTTCTCCCTCCATTAATCCAATAAAAGTTCGGCAAAGCATTAAACCTAAGCCAGTACCTTTCTCGTTATTTGTACCTAAACTACTTACTCCTGCCCCCAAATAGCCGGGCTTGTTGAAGTGGTTAATCTGAGCAGTCTTTAATCCAATTCCGGTATCGATAATTTTAATCTCCAGATTTTCAGCAACAATAATAGCATCGATAGTTATTTTCCCACCTTTATCCGTAAACTTAATCGCGTTACTAAGAAGGTTTCGAATAACGAGGGAAAGCATGTTGTGATCTGCCTTGCAAGTCACGAATTTTTCGATATCGTTATTCAAAGAAATACCTTTCTGGTTGGCTAAGTCCTGCATAGAGCGGGTCACTTCTGCTATCACTTTCTCGATATCGAGCGATTCTAAATGTGGGTTAAATCCCTGCATTTGGCTGGCTGCCCAATTCAGCAAATTTTCCATCATTGTAGATGTGTAACTAAGATTATTTCTTAACGATGATGCATATTTAGTCAATTTTTCCTGTTCAATGGTTCCTCCTTCAAGTAGCTGGATAAAAGAAATTATGGAATTTACAGGGGTTCTTAAATCATGACTTACTACACTAAATATTCTATCTTTTACACGGCCTAACTGCTCAAGTTCTCTTTTTTGAGAGCTGATGATTTTATTCAAGCGTGTTGTTTTTCGTTGATTTAAAAAGATAATCAATGCCGTTAACAGAACAAGTGTAATGGCTACTGTTAGGAAAATTTTTACACGCCAATCGAACTTTATTTGCTCGTCTTGCTTAATAATTTGTCGATCTCTTAGTGAGGTTTCATATTTAGATTGAAGCTTTGCTCTTTCAAATTTATTTTTCTGCACTTCACGATCTATCTCCAGATCAACTTGTTTTTTTAAAAAAGTAAGTCGCTGCAACGTTTTTTCTTTATCGCTTAACGCTAGTTCCTGTTGTTTTAAAAAAAGCTCCTGTTGCTGCTGCTTTGCCAACAACACCTGCTTTTGAAGTTCAACATCAGTTATCTTTTGTTTAAATTGATAATCTTTTTCCTTAAATCCGAAATCAATCTGCATTTGTCTTCGGGTAATTTCTCTCTCTTTGTCTTTATTAAAGATTTGATCTTTTACAATGATATATTCTTTGTAAAATGCCAGTGATTCATCATAACGGTCTAAATTCTCATAAATCTCACTTAATCCAAATGCTGCCTGTTTCTTAATTTCAAGCAGATTATTCTGCTTGGCAATTTCATAACTATTAGAATACAGAACCAGCGCATTTTCATAATCTTTTCGCTTGAGGTAAAAACTTCCCAATGCATAAAGGCAATCGGCATACAAATTTTTATCATCGCCAACCTTGCTAATCTGAATTGCCTTTTGATAAGATTTAAGTGCTAAATCATCATTTCCCAATTCATTATAAACGTTTCCAATCTGTTGTTTATTAGATGCGATTAAACCATTTTCGCCGAGCGACTCTGAAATTGTTAAAGATTTTTCGAAATTACTTAGCGCAATTTGTAAACGATCTTTAACTGTTGTACCCATTTTTAGCAATTCATCTTTTGGGGCATCTAAGTAGGCAGCGCCTATTAAGTTTTGAACAACAGCAACTCCTCTACCATTAGGCTCATCTTTTGCAAATACTTTGAGCGCCATTTGGAGATAAACTAACGATTGGCTTGCTTTACCTAAATCCTGATAGATACTGGAGATATTTGTGTAGCAACTCGCCATATCCAGGTCGTTACCCAGTTTATCATAAATGGCGATGGCTTTTTGATTAACCTCTAAAGATTTAGCATAATCGGGTATGTTAGCATACATTGCACCCATATTTAAGTAGGTGCCTGCAATCATATCCAAATTTTTAACCAGGTCGAATTCACTGATGGCGTGTTCATAATTTGCTTCTGCTTTTATGTAATCGCTTCTGCCATGATAGAACAGGCCTCTTCGATAATATGCCATGGCCGAAAAGGTATTAAGCTTCAATTGCTGAGCAAGCTGGATCGTACGGTTTACATAATCTTCCATACGATCTGCATCCTTAATCCTCATGTATTGACGGTAAACGTCTGTTAAGATTTTAACTTTAGTTGAATCAATACGGTTATAACTTTGATTTCGAACCAATAAACTATCTAAATGCCGCTGTTGTTCGGCGGTCTGGGCAAAACCAACTATTGGTCCTAAAAGAAAGGACAAAAATAATGACAGATATGACCAATGCTTAAAAGCAAATTCTTTGCGTGAAAAACTTTCGTAATAATATGTTAGTCCTCTACTCAACATCTATATTAAGAAAGATTATTACGAAACAAACTTAATATACAGGTAAGGTATGTACAACAGAAGAAAGGCATAAATAGGTTGATAGACGTTAACTTGATGTAATATATTGTTTTATTACAAAAATAACTAATAATCAACTTTTTTTTTGCCAATAATTAAAACACAGCGAGAATATTCATGGTTAAATTACCCTTATTCAAAAATTGATGGGTATTTAGCTGGATTGGCATCGTGCATCATGGCATAAACTGTTTCGATGATATCATCAACCGATGGCTTGCTAAAGTAATCTCCATCTGAACCAAATGGTGGACGGTGTGCTTTTGCCGATAAAGTTTTGGGTTGTCCATCTAAACTGAAGTACCCTCTCTGTTCTTCAAGGATCTTTTGTAAGATATATGCGGATGCCCCACCCGGAACATCTTCGTCCACAACTAGTAACTTATTCGTTTTTGCTAAAGATGCAGCACAAACCTGAGTGGTATCAAATGGCAACAGGGTTTGAGGATCAATAATTTCAACTGAAATTCCCATGCTTGCCAATTCTTCTGCAGCCTCCTGAACCAATCTTAATGATGAACCATAAGATACTACCGTAATGTCACTTCCCTGTTCTAATACCTCTGCTTTGCCGAGTGGCACGGTAAAAGTTCCAACATTCTTCGGAAGCTTTTCTTTCAAACGGTAACCATTTAAACATTCAATCACTACGGCAGGCTCATCTGCCCTAAAAAGTGTATTGTACATCCCTGCCGCCTGAGTCATATTTCTTGGCACACATAAATGCATACCTCTCAGGGAGCCCAATAACATGCTTATCGGCGATCCGGAATGCCAGATTCCTTCTAAACGATGTCCTCTGGTTCGCACAATTACCGGTGCTTTCTGAATGCCTTTTGTCCGGTAGGATAAAGACGCAAGATCATCGCTGAGCACATTCAGCGCAAATATTAAATAGTCTAAATATTGAATCTCCGCAATGGGCTTTAAACCCCTCATGGCCAAGCCAATGCCTTGCCCCATGATAGTCATTTCGCGGATGCCGGTATCTGTTATTCTTAGTTCACCAAACTTCGCCTGTAAACCGGCGAAACCCTGATTAACATCGCCTATATTACCCAAATCTTCTCCGAAAGCAACAAGCCTTTGATCTCTTTCAAAATTTTCGTCGAAACAGGCGTTTAGAACCTCTCTACCGTCAACCATTTTCGAAAGATCGTCATAAACTGCGTCAATCACTTCGATCTTATCAGGGCTTTCGTTACCTTCAGTATGTAATTTAGAATTATATCGATCTTCGTTTAAAGTTTCCTGATCCTGATACCATTTCAACATTTCATCTCTTTCCGGAGAACTGTTTTTTGCGGAAAGACGAATCGCCTTACGGGCAGCTGAAAAAACTTCTCTTCTTTGCGCATCGGCCGTTGAGGCAAGCTGAGCTGAAATTTTGGCTAGCTCTGGTTGATGTTTAGCCATGCCACTAATCAAATCCACTACCTGCTTTTGCTCTGGTTTAATACTATCTAAAAACTCATTCCAGGCTTCCTTTTGTGCATTCCGAACAAATATTTTTGCGTCTTTTTCAACCTCTGAAATCTCTTCCTCTGTCGCAACGGCTGAATCTAACATCCATTCTCTCATCTTGAGAATGCAATCGTGCTCATTTTCCCAGCTTAAACGATCTTTAGATTTATACCGCTCATGAGATCCGGAAGTTGAATGTCCCTGAGGTTGAGTTAATTCAGTAACATGAATGAGCACAGGTACATGTTCAGTTCTGCAAACCGCTATTGCTTTTTCATAAACTTCGCATAAAGCGGGGTAATCCCATCCTTTTACTTTATAAATTTCGTATCCAGGCTGCTCGCTATCTCTTTGAAAACCCTTTAAAACTTCTGAAATATCTTCTTTTGTAGTCTGATATTTGGCTGGTACTGAGATACCGTAAGCATCATCCCAAATAGAAATAGCCATTGGAATTTGCAATACGCCTGCAGCATTTATGGCTTCAAAAAATACACCTTCCGAAGTGGATGCATTGCCAATGGTACCGAATGCTACTTCATTTCCATCTACTGAAAAATTCTTCAGATATTCCAATTCTTTGTTGTTTCTGAATAGCTTAGATGCATAAGCCAAACCTACCAGTCGGGCCATTTGACCACCTGTAGGAGAAATATCAGAAGAACAGTTTTTAATTTGTGTTAAGTCATTCCAGCTGCCATCCTGGTTAACCGATTTTGTCGCAAAATGGCAATTCATTTGCCTGCCGCCAGAAAAAGGGTCGGCGCCATCTGTTGGATTTGCATACAACTGGGCAAAAAATTCTTTTATGGTTGAAATTCCTGTTGCGAAGGCAAAAGTTTGATCACGATAATAGCCAGAACGCCAGTCGCCGTTTTTGAACGCCTTGGCCATAGCCACCTGAGGAACCTCTTTACCATCGCCAAAAATGCCAAATTTAGCCTTCCCTGTTAACACTTCCCTACGCCCTAAAATGCTTGCTTGTCTGCTTTCAAAGGCGATTTTATAGTCGTTGATAACGATGCTTTTAAAATCGTTAAAACTTAATTCGGAACGGTCAATAGAGTTGGTTATAAATTTTTCATTCTGCGCCATAATCAAATATTGGTTGCGGCAAATATATACAAAATAAAAAGTTTGCCTTTATCTTGAATTGTAAAATTATATATGGATGAGCAAAATATAAGTGGAATAGTTTTTGTTTTAAACTGAAAACATTAAATTTGTTTAAGTAAAATTTAAAAAAATAATTTCAAACATAACATGAAAAAGATCTTAGTATTATTCGCTTTTGTATTAGGTTTCGGCGTTGCAGCAAATGCACAGGCTAAACCTGCGGAATTTAAATTTGAATCGGAAACTCACGATTTCGGTAAAATCACATTAAACAAACCGGTTACGTTTGATTTTAAGTATGTTAACGTAGGCGAAGAGCCTTTAATTATTACAAAAGCTGAAGCTAGTTGCGGATGTACAGTTCCAAAATATACCACTACACCGATTAAAAAAGGTGAAGGCGGTGTGATTTCAGTTACTTTCAATGCTGCTGCTGGTCCATCTCCATTTTCTAAAGCTGTAACAATTACTTCGAATGCTAAAACCCCAATTAAGGTTCTTTACATTAAAGGTGAAACTGTTGCTGCGAGCTCAGCAAGTTCTAAATAATATTTTTAATAATAGTATTTAAAGTCCCGATTTTCATCGGGACTTTTTTATTTTTGCACCATGCCAAAAATTTCACAAAAAGGTTTGCAGATGCCTGCATCACCAATCAGAAAATTAACCCCATTTGCTGATCAAGCAAAACAAGATGGTAAAAAAGTTTTCCACCTTAATATAGGTCAGCCAGATATTGAAACACCAGAAGGAATGTTAAATGCAATTAAAAACATTGATTTCAATGTTTGGGCATATACACCATCTGAAGGGACTTTAGCCTACCGCTTAAAATTAACCGAATATTACAATAAACTTGGGTATAATATTACGCCAGAAAACATACTGGTAACTGTTGGTGGCTCTGAAGCCATAACTATAGCCATGCAGACCTGCGTAAATGAAGGCGACGAAATTATTATTCCAGAACCATTTTATGCCAATTACAATGGCTTTGCGTGTATGAGTAATGTAGTTGTTAAACCAATTTTATCGTACATAGAAAATGGTTTCGCACTGCCACCAATTGCTGAATTTGAAAAGTTAATCACCGATAAAACGAAAGCAATTATAATTTGCAACCCGAACAATCCGACTGGGTACTTATATTCAAAAGAAGAGCTGGAAGCTTTGAAAACACTTTGTGTAAAGTACGATTTGTTTTTGTTTTCAGATGAAGCATACCGCGAATTTTGTTATGATGGGCGTGAGTTTATCTCTCCAATGCATTTGGATGGATTGGATGAGCATGTGGTAATTATGGATACCGTTTCTAAGCGTTATAGTGCTTGCGGTGCACGCCTAGGCTGCCTAATTACTAAAAACAAAGAGGTAATCGCTTCAGGTTTAAAATTTGCACAGGCGAGGTTAAGCCCGGGAATGGTTGAACAAATCGCCGGGGCAGCCGCTGTTGATACACCAGATAGCTACTTCGAAAAAGTAAATACAGAGTATACCTTACGCAGAGATACGCTAGTGAGCAGATTAAATAATATTGAAGGTGTGTTTTGCCCTAACCCTGGTGGCGCCTTTTATGTAGTGGCAAAATTCCCTATTGACGATGCTGACAAATTCTGCCAATGGATTTTAGAAGATTTTAGCCATGAAAACCAAACGGTGATGATGGCGCCTGCAACCGGATTTTATTCAACTAAAGGATCAGGAAAAAATGAGGTAAGAATGGCTTATGTATTGAATACGGAAGAATTAAATAAGGCTATGGATTGTTTGGAAATTGCTCTTCAACAATATCCCGGAAGAACGATTTAATCCAATAAGAAAAACTGGAAAAGCTCACAACGTAATTGTTGCGAGCTTTTTTTTGACCATACAGTACCAAGATGGATTCCGAGATGTAATTATTTAATGACTCCAATACCATCAAATTTAGTCAGTCTTGTATGATGTACAGCTACATTTTTATTGATAATAAAGATTGCATAGTTATCAGTTACAATACAGAATTATGATGACAAATATCAAAATAATGATGATTTGTAGCTGTAGGCAGTCATGATCTAGCTAATAGTGATACTAAAAATTTAGCTTTACTGTATGAATAAAGAAAGACCGATTTCAGGATATATTATGGGGATGGATGAGTATGAAATCAAAATGATAAAACTGATTGCAGATGGGTTTACTCATATTGAAATTGGTGAAAAACTTAATTTGAAAACAAGTAAAGTTCTAAACCTAAGAAAAAACCTGATTAGCAAAACGCGAACAAAAAATATAGCTTCACTAATATCATTTGCATACAAATATGGAATACTGAAAGTATAAAAATTCGTTCCTTAACCCATAGGCATCTATAAAGACCTAAATGCGAAAGATGATCAAATAGATCATTCTACAGATCAAAAAACAAGTAGGAAAAACAGTGCTAATCAGTTTCTTTTACAATTGTCGATCACTTAATTCTCTAAAAAAACACCATTCCTCAATCTGCCAAATTTGATAACAATAGTATTCTAATTGATCCCGAGACCTGGCAGACCTTATAGTCCAAAAAGGCCATTTTTTGTAAAGCCGGATATTACAACCTTTAGGAGTTTTTAAAACTCTAACTAGATGTACGCTCTTACAATCAAATTATTTATTACGCTGATGATTTTTTCCGCGTTTGCTTTTGGCCAGCAAGTTTATCAATCAGGCAAATATCCCCGTCAATCAATCAGACCTCACACTGAAGTGATCAAAGGTACATTGATCGATAAGTTTACAAGTAATGGTTATTTCTGGTACAGCGTGGTAGATCATGATAAGATTTACAAAATTAGTGTGATGAAATCGGTATTCGACAGCGCCAATATTCAAAGCAAAGTTGTGCTTGCTAACTGCTTTAAATTATCAAGTAGAAAATGGAAATGCGAGCCAGCAAAAAAGAAATCTACATTCATGCAACGAAATGTTTTTTATGCTGATGCTCAGGAAAAAAAGTAGAAACCATAGCGTTGCTATATCCTTTTGATGTGTGCCGTAATTGATCCTATGCGTGTGGAAGATTAATTAAAGTACCTGATGTAGAATATTTGAATGATTGTAAATAAAAAAGACCCACATAACTTAATATGTGAGTCTTTTTTCAGTGGAGCCGAAGGGAGTCGAACCCTTGTCCAGTTGTGAGATAACCTATACCTTCTACATGCTTATTTTTCAATTAATTTTCGGGAAATAAACGGGCTGAAAACCGACCTTATTTAATTCCTTAGATGCTTGATCTCACTTCAAATCGCATCACTTTGAAGCCAGCTTTGTTGTTTCGATGCCCCGGATTCTAACCCAACAATGCAGCAGTTAGAGGGACAAAAGCTATGCTAGTTCTAAACTAGGCAGCTAAGGCGTAAGTATTTTCGCCAACTAAAATGTGAACGTTCACTTTAAGTGCTCTCCGTACAACGCACTGCATGCTAACATAACCTTCGCCACCCTGTCAAATCCAAGAACGGCCCCAGTTTCTATTTTATGAATTACATCTAATAGAACAACAAAGATACAAAAAACAAGCCAAAGCAAATTAAATTATCCCAGATTTAGCGATTAAATGGCTTAAACGAAAAAAGCCATCCTAATGAATGGCTTTCAAAAAAATATATCTCAAAAAAAATAATCTGATTAATCACCTGTTATTTAGCCAATTGCACCAATGATTGAAGTGTTTGTTTCTCTATAGCTTTATCAATATTTGGCTGGCGCATTTTCGAAATATTTGTTTCAACCGAAAATGATGGATTTTCCGTTTTTGCTAAAGCAGCAATGTCTTTTACTGTTGTATTGAAAATTTTTAATGAAGAAATGAATTGCTTGTCTAAAAATTTTACTTCCTGAACATCAGCATTTGGATTTAAATAGGTCAGATTCGATTTTTGAGCGTAATAAAATTGAACCCGATCAAGGAAAACCAATTTTTCAGTGATTTGTGTAAGCACCTCTTTTGACAGATTCAGTCCTTTGATTGCCAATACCTCATTATCTCTGATGACAAAATCAAGGCCATTAAAGGTGATGGTCGTTTGTTGATCTCTGTCAAATATGTATTGTGCCTGTGGAAGTGCTACAACTTCATTAGATTTATTTAGACTTTTGGTAAAAGCATCTCTTTGAGTGAGTAGATTCTCAATAAGACTATTGCCGTTAATCTTTGTTGTTACCTCAGCTGATGATGTATGATTTACATTACGAAACTGCTGACCAAAGGTATTAAGTGAAACGGATAGAATTGAGATGGCAACTGATAAAGAGAGAGCTAGTGATGGGACGATTTTCATTCATTTTAAATTTCGACAAAGATAAGAATACAAAGATTGATTATAAATATTTTGTATGTTTAATATTACATATTTGATACCAAAATGAAATATTTGTGTTGACAATAATCAAACTCATTGTCTTATCACAAATACAGTATCTAATAATTTGCAATAAATGTTGACTTATAGTTTGTCGACAGACATTACCGGAATCATAACCTCTCCATCAAAACCTGAAAACATTATAAATTTGAATTGCTAAATAAGAGCAAGCTTTCACAAGATGTTGAAAACATCATTAAATAAGTTCTTATTCTTGTATTACTTTTGCCAGCAATGTCGTCTAACTATAAAATACGCTATCTTTTCGAAAATGCTGATACCTTGATTATGGAAATTCAGCGGCTAGATCTTCGTGATGATGCTGATATTTCACAAATTTATCATTGGTTATATTTTGATAGGCTTACCTCTTCCATGGTTAAACTTTGGTTTCGGTCAATGGATTCATCAGCAGAAATAGAGGAAAGATATTTTGAGCAAGGCTACCTGAAATTTAGCGATACTGAAGCAACCTTTATTGAGAAGTACAATTCTTCGCAACACCGTTTAATTAATCATAGTAAACAAGAATGTAGCGAGGAAACACGTGAACTGATATCTGAATATCTTAAACAACCGAATTAAATTAAAAAAGCCCTTCAATCCTGACAGGGCTTTTTTAGTTGTCTATCCCTATATATTAGGAACACAAATTTATGTATTGGCTTTAACATTTCTGTCGCTTGAATAAACTGAACAGAATATAAATAATACCTGACTAAATGAATAATAGAGAACAATATAGAATATCTTATTTCTGAGCACGATGATAAGCTAATTGCATTAGTTCCAATGCTCTTTTAACATCGGTGTACGCTTTAATCTGAAAACTTACCCATCCGGATTTATTAAAGACATGATGTTCAGAGACCTTGCCATCAGCCATTAGTTCTGCCTTGATTTTTTTACTAAACAAAATATCTAACACGCCGTTACTATGCAGATGTCCCAATTCCCTGTTCTGAAAATTAAATTGTGTTCCTCCAAATTTATGTAATTGGATAGTCGTCCCCTCCCATTTTAGTATTTCTTCTTCTAATTCATCGAACCAGTCCAGCTTTTCAGGCTTAAAAACAATTAGTTGAAGCTTTAATAAACTGTCGTAAATCAAAGCAATCAAAGGAACCGATTTTAAAAAACCGAAGTATTTAACTACAAACCGAAATATCACTTTTCGCTTAAAACTTTAATATGATCCATCACCCGCAAGTGCACATTTCTCGTAACGCTTTCAGCCCAGAGATCATAATACCAAACCGGAAAAACGTGAAGTTTGTACCAGCTATTACCAATAAGTGTTGTGGTACCATTTCCATTATCTTTCAAAATAAATTGTCCTCTGTCGATGTCAATATGCCCCATAATTTCAGGATCTTGAGGCTGGTTAACAATATCGAATGTTAAGTTTTTATTCACATCGAACACTACAATTTTTTCATCAAAAGTGTAACCGTTGCTAAATATACATTTTCTGCCTGCGCCAATCTCATTCGCGGTAACGGTGGTTTGCATTGGGCTTGGCATCCCGACTTTAAATAACCAATACTGATCCGGAGATTTAATTTTCTCGAAAGCAACAACGTTTTTCCATATTTTATCTGGCGTTGCATTGATAATCAATTCATCAGATACCATATTCTCATAATGATGTTCAGAGATTGAATCGACAATAAATATTGCCAGCAACAAAGTAACAAAGCTTACATTTAAAGTTTTATGATTTCTATTGAACATGGCTCTGCCTAAGAGAGCACCTGTAATTACAAAAGCGAAAATGAGCGGCGATACAATAATAAGGCAAATGCTCCCTTCTCCTAAAAAAATGAAGCTCAATAAAATTGCAATCACACCATTTAGAATGGAATAACCTACTAAACTACCACTTTTTAGCTTCAGCGCCTTCCAAAACCAAGAACTCATTATCCCCATCAAGATGGGCAAAATCACAAATTCTGAAAAAACGAGCACTCCCCCGCTCAAAGGGTTAATCATTTTATTAATTCCAATTATAGTAATTATAATGAAATTTGGAATGATGAAACCTAATAGCCGTTTGTTTAAAAATGTTTTCATATTGCATTAATTTATAAACAAACATAATTACAATATTTTAAACTTTCAAAATTTACTGAAAATAAAATATATTATATACGAGTGACCACTTAATTACAAAATTTTAAATTTCAGCTACTCTACCCCTTTTGCAGAAGTTTTGATTTTGTAAATAGATTTAGATGCAGCAATAAAAAGAACATCCTTATTTTTACCACCGAAGCAAACATTCCCACACCAATCTTCCGGAACATCAATGTGCCCAATTTTTTCACCAGTTGGCTTATAGATGGTTACTCCTTTGCCCGTAAGATAAATATTTCCGTTGCTGTCTAATGTCATTCCATCAGAGTGTTGAAGACAAATAGTTTGCCTATCAATTAAACTGGCATCGGCATTGATCTGGTAACGATAGGTTTTGTTAGCATCCATATCTGCAACGTATAGAAATTTTCCATCTGGTGTACCTACAATCCCATTTGGTTTGCTTAAATCATCGGCAACAATGATGGCAGTTTTTTTCCCTTTGGAAGATAATAAACGCGTTGTTTTTCGATTTCGGGCTTCTGTCTGGTCCAGTAGTCGCGTTGGTAATAAGGGTCGGTAAAGTAAATGCCACCTTTTGCATCCAGCCAAAGATCATTTGGCCCATTAACTTTTTTGCCTTCAAAATCAGAGAATAAAACACTTACCATTTTGTGTTTATCAATAGACCAGATCTGATTATTTTCATCGGCGCAAACAATAAGATTACCTTTTTTATCAATGAAAGTTCCGTTTGCTCGACCCGATTGTGCCATATACAAACTCAATTTTCCATCTGCGTCATACTTCCAAATCTGATCGTTTGGCTGATCGGTAAAAAAGATATTGCCATGTTGATCTACAGAAACACCTTCAGTAAACTTAAACTGTGAAGAAATGAGTTTTAAACTATCCTGCACAAAAATTGGATTCTGTGCATCACAAAGCGAACACAGTAAACTTAAAATAGAAAGCAAAAGACACTTTTTCATAATTTGATATTTGGCTTGAGATGAGGATTAAACTTTTGGATTGAAAATGAATGTCGCTTAAAATTTACTACTTGCATAAAATATTCGTCGTTCTAAAATTATGCTAAAAATAGATCTCGTTTTAAAATGGCATGTAGCGACTTCTCGGTCAGCATCTCCATAATGAGAGCTTGAAAACAGTTCAGGATAATGTTTTGATTACTAGATCGATTAACTTACCCGCTTTCCTTTTAACAACATATCTAATGCTTCATCCAGCGTACCTGCTTTTTGCACTTCACCCTCATTCACAAAGTAAATTTCATCGGCATTTTCAATGGTATTTAGCCGATGTGCAATAATAACCAACGTTGTCTCTTTCGATAATTTATTTAATATACTGGTTAACAATTGCTCCGTGATGGTATCAATGTTGGCAGTAGCTTCATCCAAAATCAACAATTCAGGATTACGAAGTACAGCTCGCATAAAGGCAATTAACTGCTTTTGCCCTAAACTGATACTATCAGATGCTGAAGTGATCGGCGTATTCAATCCTTCATCAAAAATCGCTAATAATGCATCTAGATGCGCATCGTTTATTATTTTAGTTAATTCTTCATCGGTTACATTTTTGTACTGGCTGTTTCCATACAGAATATTATCTTTTACTGTTCCAGAAAAAAGAAATGGCTCTTGCAAAATAAAGCCGATTTTTTGTGTTCGCTCTTCGGCACTAAAAGATCGAATATCTTTTCCATTTAAAAAAACAGTGCCTTTAGTCGCGTCATATAAGCGAGAAATTAATGAGGCAGTAGTTGTTTTGCCGCCACCAGTGGGACCGATTAAAGCATAAGTTTTCCCTTTTTCGAATTTTAAATTGATGTTGTGCAAAATCTCCTTCGAATCATCATAGGAAAAATGAACGTTTCGAAATTCTAATAAAGCATTAGATTTGATCGACTCATGACCATCAAGCTGAGCGAGATCACTTTGTAGTAAGAGGATTTGGGAAATTCTGTCCCAGCTTGCCATAGCCACCTGAAAACTTGTCCATAATGCCGCCAACTGCCTTAATGGATTATAAAAATTGGTAGAATAGGAAATGTAACTCACCAATAAACCCAAAGAAAATTGATTGATGGAGATCAGATAAATCCCGAAAAGCAAAACAATTAACTGAGCGGCACTTGAAAGCAAGCCATAAACGGGAACGAAAATATTATTAGCCAAACCAGCGCCTATTGCTGTTTTGTAGTTTTCTCTGTTGGCTTCATCGAAACGTTTTCTAAAGTAGTCGCGGCGGTTAAAGGCAATAATAACTTTAAAGTTGTTTAAACTTTCCTGAATTTCGGCACTCATGCCGCCTACGCTTTTAAGGTTTTTAGCATTTTTTCCCTTAACCCAGGGTGATAATGCCATGGTAAAAATTACAATAACCACAGCCGGTGATAATGCAGCAGCCCCCAGTTCAAAATTGATCGTTAACAGAAAAAATCCGGCCCCAATCATGGTTACAATACTGCCAATGAATTGCATAAGCGACTGTGAAAAAAACTGGTTCAGCTTATCGGTATCGTTATTTACCCGCGAAATTAAATCTCCCGCCTTATTCTGATTAAAAAAGGAAACAGGCAGTTCTTGTAGCTTATTAAAAATAGCATTTCGTAAAGTGTAAAGCATCCTTTGCCCAATACCGCCCATCATTTTGGTTTGGATATAGCCCGTAACCATGGCAATGATATACATGACGAGGATAATTCCGGCAAACATGAGCACGCCATTAAATTGTTTGGTACGAATGTAGGCATCTATGGTATGGCCAATTAAAAGTGGCCCGAGCAAAAGCAGGCCGGAGTTTAATAAAATGGCAATAAGTGCTAACCAGAGGTTTCTTCGCTCTGCAGAAATGAGTTGTAGCAATCTTTTAAGCGCCTGATAGGTGGATTGCTTTTCCTCCTTTTGAGTAAGCTGATTAAGATTGTAGTTCATAATTGCTGGTGCTCTGTTGTGAATTGTAAATTTGAACATATTCAGGACTACTTTTTAGCAATTCCTGATGGCTGCCCGAAGCAATAATTTCTCCCTGCATCAGCAAGATAACCTTATCGTAATTTTCAACAGAAGCTATTTTTTGAGTGACTGATAATAATGTGAGATCTGGATAGTTCTTTTGGATATTCTCCAGAATTCTTTTCTCGGTATTGGTATCTACACGGGCTGTAAAATCATCCAGTAATAAGATTTTTGGATCAACAGCCAAAGCTCGGGCCAACATGATGCGTTGTTTTTGTCCACCAGAAAGGCTGTTTCCACGTTCCGAAACGATGGTATTTAATTTTTCAGGAAGTTGATCAACAAAGTCTTTTAATTCTGCTGTTTGAATTGCTTTTGCCAGAGATTCGTCGGTAACGGTATCGCTAAACGCAATATTTTCGCGGATACTCATGTTAAACATAATGCTATCCTGAAAAACAAAACCCACCTGCCGGTGAAAATCTTCTTGCTGATATTGATTGATTTCTTTTTCATCAAACAGAATTGCACCACTATCTGGCGGAATTAATCCTGTTAAGATGTAAAGTAGCTGTGTTTTGCCGGCTGCTGTAGGGCCAATGATGGCAGTTTTAGAACCCGCTTTGGCAGTAAATGAAATATCTTTTAGTATTGGTTTTTGTCCAATGGTTAATGAGATTTGTTTAGCTTCAACATTCCCCGATAGTTCATCTTTTAAAGTTCCGGGGTGTTTAATTTCTGGTGCGTTTAAAACAGTTTCAATTCTTTGATAGGATGCCGTTGCCTGTGCAATTACATTACTCATAAAGCCGATAACCAAAATTGGGAAAATAATCAGTGATAAATAACTGCTGAAGGCGGTAAATTCTCCCAAAGTCATGCTATCAGTAATCACGAAATGACCTCCTAGTACCAGGATAGACAATCCGGCCAGGTTAGCGACGAAAACAATTATTGGAATTAAACCTGCAAACAAACGAAGAATAGACAATCCTAAATCTCTGGCCTTTGCATTTGCATCTAAAAATTTATGGTATTCAAGCTGTTGCGAATTAATTACCCGAATAATTGCTGAGCCTAAAATGCTTTCGCTGATTACCTTGTTCAACCAGTCGATAACTTCACGGCTTTTGATAAACAATACCCTTACTTTTTTCAACACGAAGAAAAATGCCCCTCCAATAATCGGAACGATCGCGATAATGCAAAGAGCAAGTTTCCAGTTAATCATGAGTAGCAAAATGCTGGCGCCAACAATTAGAAATATCGATGATGCCAGAGAAACAATCGCCTGCGAAACAAAAAGTTTAATAGAATCAGCATCGGAAGTAAGGTTAGTAAGTAGTTTTGATGGGTTGGCCTGAATGATGTAGGCGTGGCTCTGACGCGAAATCTGGTCTGATAATTTGGTTCTTAGATCCCTAGCTACACGCTCCGATGCGTAGGTTTGCACAATGCTTTGCAAATAAGTAAAAATAAAAACCAGGACAATTGCTAAAGCAAACTGAACTAAGATTGAATTTAAATCAAACGTTTTGTTGGTATATGAATCAATTCCGTGGGCAATGATTTTGGGTAATAACAGATTTATGCCATTACTTAATAGAGCGAACAAAATCAACAAAAAAATTAAGCCTTTATAAGATGCAAGCAAGCTAAAAACACTTGGTTTTTTAGCTTCTTTGGGTTTTGCCATGTGATGATACGAGCTTTGTAAACATCAAATTTAACCCAATTATCTGATAGATCGGAGGTTTATTTTCATTTATTAACCATAAATGGAAAAGATGACGCAGATTGAAAACACCCTAACAACCTTGATAACAATTAACATCTTTTCATTATCAGGAAACCAGAAAAAGCATTGCCTCAATTTGCACAAGCCTTTGTTAATAAAAGGGATGGCAGCGATATCCTTTTTATTGGATTTTTAAAAGTTATTACTTCTATAAAGACAAAGCCTTCTGAAATGAGAAACTTTTCCAATAAAAGATTTAGCGAACAGCCCGAATGAACCAAACGATGTAATGATGCAGCATCTTTCCAAATAATTTAAAAATAGATTACGGGCAAACATTGCTACCTTTGTACCATAACCATTGAAGAAAATGGTTCCCATAAGATGATTGAAATAGGAAAATACAACGAATTAAGGGTTTTAAGCAAAACTGAGTCTGGTTTAAATCTAACTGATGGCGATAAATTAGTCATTTTACCATACCAATATGTACCGAAAGGCCTGGAGATTGGCGATAACGTAAATGTTTTTGTCTACATCCAGAAAGATGGCAGGCTAACCGGAACAACGCAAAAAGCGTATGCCGAAATTGGAGATTTTGCGTTTTTAAAAGTAGTTTCAGATGGAGACGATGGCGTTTTCATGGATTTAGGTATTGATAAAGATGTTTATGTACCTGCTAAAGAGCAAAAAAGACCTATGCAAAAAGGCTACAAATATGTAGTGTATTTGTATCTGGATGAAAATAACGACCGCTTGCTGGCTTCATCTAAATTATACGATTTTGTTGAAGAGGAAGATTTTGATTTTGAGGAAGGTGACGAGGTGAGTTTGTTGATTACAGAAGAAACTGATTTAGGTTTTAATGCGATTATTAACAATACTTATATTGGCCTGCTTTACCACAATGAGGTTTTTGATAACATTCAAATTGGTGATCAACGTAAAGGATGGATTAAAAAAATCCGCGTAGAAGGCAAAATTGATCTGACTTTACAACCCAGCGGTTATGGCCACATTTTAGATTCTAAAGAAATGATTATGGCAGAGCTAAAAAAAAGTGGTGGTGTGATTGAATTAGGCGACAAAAGCTCCCCTGAGGAAATTTATCATCGTTTTCAGATTAGCAAAAGTGCATTTAAGAAAACCATTGGCTCATTATACAAAGAGCGCTTAATTGTGCTTTCTGATGATTCGATCCGGTTGTTGACGGATGATGACGCTGAATAAAAGTCTATAATTTCTGAAACCATGTAAGACATTTGAGCTCAGATGTCTTATATGGCGAGCTAACTCCTTAAAGCCTAGTTTAAGTTAAATTTATCGTTTTTAATTTTTACCATATTGGATGCTGAAATGATTGATACAATCATGATTCCGATCATTACAGCTAAAATGCCTTGGAGGGTAGAATAAATTTTAGTTCCTGAAACAAGGATTTTTGAATCTTTAATCAGCTCATCTCCTACTTCTGATTGGATTTTAATTAGGGCAGAAAGTTTTGCCAGGGTTTGCGTGGCTGTACTTCGCCCAATGGAATCGTAAATTTGCTTTCTTTCATTGCCATTCAACCCAAGCATTTTGTTTTCCAATTGCTGCTGAACAAGCAAAGCAGTTTTCAAATCATCAAGGAAAGTTTTTTCCTGTTTTACCAGAAATGTTAATTCATATTTATTGATTACCGAATCGATAATCCTATTGTGCCTGTTAATTTTAAATACACTTCCAAATGAATGAGTTTCAACATCAGTCAGGGCATCCTGTAAAATCGCATTTTTGTGGTAAAGGTTTTCGGCGATGAAATATAAATCAGTTGCTGGAATCAACCTGTCCTTATGCATAGAGATAAATGATTCATTAATTTTCGATACACTTTTATCTTCCAAAAAACGGATAAGCAAAGTGCAACACATAATACAGAAAAGAAAGAATGCTACTTTAAGCTTATTTTTTAAACTAAATGCGAATTTCATAGGGTTTTCATTTTATTAAAAATAATCTGCCTGAGCCGTTTTGGCAAAGAGCTGTGGTGCAAAGTTCACCAGGTAAAGTTCCTTTTTGGCTCGTGTAACAGCGGTATATAACCAGCGAAGAAAGTCCAGATCAATCATCTCTTCGGTTAAATAGCCCTGGTCTGCAAAAACAGCATCCCATTGACCGCCCTGAGCTTTATGGCAGGTAACCGCGTAAGCAAATTTGATTTGCAAAGCGTTATAAAACGGATCGGCTTTAATGGCCAGCATTCGTTCCCGCTTGTTAGCAATGTGCTCATAATCCTCATTCAAACCATCGAAAAGTTTTTTATTTTGCTCGTAAGGCAGGTTTGCCGATTCCAGATTCAAAGTATCCATCATTACTTTGCAGCTGATTTGTCCCGCAGCCGGAAAATCTAAAAACTCCAGCGTTGCATCGGCAAAGCGGAAACCGTAACGCTCCTCTTCACCACGAACGCGAATAACTTTGGCCATATCGCCGTTGGCAATAAAGGCAGTTTCCTCATTTTCGGGCAACCAAAAATAATTGTTTCGAACCACCATAATTTGGTCGCCACCCGTTAGTTCTTCTTCGCGATATAGTAATCTTGCCCTGATTTGTTGGTTATAAATATTGGCCGATTTGTTAGAGCGGCAAACTACCAAAGTATTCTCTATACCAAATTTTCGGTAGGCATATTCCAGCCCTTCAACCAGCCGGGCCCCAGCCATATTGTAGATATCCTGGTAATTTTTAGTTACAAATTTAGGTAACGGATTTTCAGGATTTTTAGCAATCTGATTCCTCAACATGGTAGCGTTAGCTAAAATCCCTGATTTCTTTTCCTGCCTCACCACTTCTTTTAATTCTACAGAAGTTATTGTTAGGGCAAATTTATCTTTCAAATATTGTTCGTTCAGTGCCGGGCTATCTAGGCTCCCAACTGGTGGCAATTGTGCTGTATCGCCCACAAAAAGCAGGAAACAATTTTTAGTGTTGTATACAAATTCCAGCAAATCTCTCAAAATAGAAGAGCCTGTTTCGTTAAATTCATCTGCAATCATTGAGGCCTCATCAATAATGAAAAGCGTATTTTCTGATAAATTTGGCGCAATTTGAAATTGCATTTCCGGCGATGCAGCCGACCGTTTCCGGTAAATTCTTTTGTGGATGGTTAAGGCCTTCCGCTGTGCGTACTGACTCATCACTTTGGCCGCCCGCCCCGTCGGCGCTAATAGTTCGCTTCTTAAACCAAATTTACCCAATACTTTTACCAACGCGGCTACCGACGTTGTTTTACCTGTACCTGCGTATCCTTTTAAAACAAAACACCTGTATTCATCATCGTTCTGCAAAAACCTCGACATCCGCTCGCAAAAAAGCAGTTGCTCTTTAGTAGGCAGGTGTTCATAGGCTTGGGCAATAACTTGACTTTTATCGATGTACATGGATTGTTGAATTATTCAATTGTTAAATGGCGCTATAGTTAAATTGTTTTTAAAACCCACAATTTTAGTTTTTGGAAAGCAATTGCAATGCTAATTGGTTGCGATAATCCGTCTTTCCGCTATATCCCTGATATAAAATCGGGGGATGCCGCTGCAATACGGTTTAGATGGCAAAGATAAAAGCTCTTTTGAAAGCAACTTCCTGCAAAATGCCTAAGCACTAAATCATCCACCCAGCTAAGCCTTACCACCCTATCTCCCTTTTATTAAATCCGGCCTAACAAATTTTTGGGCATGCAAAACACAAGCCTTACTACTAACTTAATTACAAAAATTTTCAGCCGGCAATTTTTGTTTCTTTTTGTTGTCAAAAAGAAAAAAGCCCGTCCGGCCAGGACAAAACGAAAAAGTGAAGAGATTGCTACCTACCTTGCAATTACGATTTCCTATTACAATAACAATGTTTCAATGCGATGCGCCATCACCATTTTCTGCTGTTTACTCCAACTAAAAATGGTAAAATGTCCATCCTGCGATGCAACCAAACCAATCGCCTGTGGCTGGTCGTTAACAAATTGTGCTACAGAAAAATGCCTTGTTCCACCCAGTTGCCCGGGGTACAAAATTTTATCCTCGCCACCAACAATTGGTTCCGAAAACGCGATCTGCTCTACAGTCGGCTTACCTTTCGCACGTCCAATCTTGGCACCAAAAGCTATCAAATCAAATTCTTCGTTGATAATGGTCGCACCATCAACAGCAGTTAAGCCTGCAAGATGCTCCACTTCTCTACGTAAAGCACCTTGAGAAAAAATTTCACTCTGGTTACCACTTTGTTTTGCCAGGTTTGATAATCCACAGAACGGAGGTTCTACCAGGTACTGTATGGGGTGAATAATCGACTCTTCCCACTTCGTATCATTTTTCGGCACAATCAATAATGCACCACCTCGCCCATGGCTACGCATAGAAACAGAAAATTGGATTAAAATATTAATCGGGTCGTTCCAGCTTGCAAGCACCGTCAAATCAAGCAAAGCTTTTAAAATCGGCGGACAATCGCGGTTCCCGCATGAAGTATCGTCTACAATTCTAATCTGCTCTCCTTTTAGTACAGCCACATTGGTATATTTTCCGATGCCGTAAATACGGCGGTGTTTAATCACAATAAGCCCAGGTTCGGAAACATCTACAACAAAGCAAAAGTTGGGAATATTTAAGGTAGTACCCCAAATATATAGTTCGCCGTCTTCTTCCCAAACCCCCAGGTGAATTCCTGAACGCTCAATACCGGGTGCAATTTTAGTGAGCGTATTCGCATTTAGCGGCAGAGGCTTGGCAAATTTTAACGGTTTCGAAGTTTGCGAAGGCGGTAAAAAAGCAATAGAAATGCGAGGTGAATGCCCCTCCTCTTTCCGCAAGCTACTCCAGAAAGCAACATCAATTAGCGCCTCTATGGTTTTCTTATCAGGCTGGGTAGCCAAATCCAACTCTCCTTGCGCCTTTGCATTTGCATGTAGTTTAACAAAATGTTGCTCAATTTTACCTGCAACCGTGTTTGCTGCTTTATAAGTAGGCTTGTAACTCATGTGTCGAATTTAAGCTGAATATTTCAAATTTCAGATAAAGGAAAGGTATGATTTTGGTAAAAAGATTGCGTTTGATTTGACCTTAATAAAAGCCAGAGTCGATCATCACGAAAAGGCAAAAAACAAAATTTGAATTTCAGATTTTTGCTGTTTAAACCATTTAATAGTTGATGCGTTAGTTTGACCTCTTTGCTAAAAAACTTTGTAGCCTTTGCAGTTAATATTTAAAAAACTCTATTTTTGTTTTAATGAGTAACAACAGTCTTTTATTGGTCGATCCGAATTTTAAAGCTGATGCATCAGTAAATTGCCATTTATTGTTAAAAATAACGAATGACAGTTTTTCTTATGCAGTAATAAATAAGGAGTTGGATGAGATTAATGTAATTTTCGATAAGCAGAGATGTGAGGATGTTGAGCAGGATTTGAAGTTTGCTTTCGAAACTGATGCTCACTTAGCTCAATCGTATGGTGCTATCAAAGCTGCAATTCATACCTCAAACTTCATTTTTATTCCTGATGAATGGTTTGATCAAGAAAACCTTTCCGTTTATACTAAATTCATGGATTCTGAGCGTAAGATCTACACCAAACATCATGATGAACTAGGCTTTAACACCCTATTTTCTCTGGATGAAAAGGTTGAAGAAAAACTTCCTGAAAACACGGTTGTTTATCCCCAGTCTTCGCCCTTGCTAGCTTTATCAGGCCATTTATCTGGCGATGCATTGCTGGTAGATTTTACGGCTACTTCATTTAATGTGCTCTTTATAAAGGATAAAAAAATCACTTTTCAAAACCATTATGAGGCAGAAAATGCTGAGGAATTTAATTACTTCTTATTGTTAATTATTGAGCAATTAGGATTAACAGAATCTGTCCCGGTGTACCTGCAGGGCATTATTAATGAAGACGATGAGTATTACAGTACGCTTCTAAAATACTTCAATAATCTATATTTCTTTTTTCCCGCAGGAAAACAAAACAGTGAGTTATTGGCTGATATGCCTAAACACTATTTTAGCGGATTGCTTGCTTTGGATTTATGCGAATAATTGGAGGCAGATTAAAAGGAATTCGTTTACAGCCGCCAGCGAATTTACCTGTACGCCCAACTACTGATATGGCAAAAGAGGCGCTTTTCAATATTTTAAACAATAGGTTTGATTTTGAAACCTGTACTGTTCTGGATTTATTTTGTGGTACAGGAAACCTGACTTTTGAGTTTGCATCCCGTGATGCTGAAAAGATTTTGGCCGTAGACATGGATTATGGCTGTGTAAACTGGGTTAAAACAACTGCCAGCAAATATGAATTTAAGCAGGTGGAAGTGCGTAAGGGTGATGTTTTTAAACTGCTAAAACAAATGATCGGTGCCTACGATTTAATTTTCGCCGATCCACCTTATAATATGCCTAACATTCCGCAAATTCCGGTGATGGTTGCCTCACAGCAATTGCTTAAACCAGGTGGTTTACTGGTTGTGGAACACCAAAGCAATATGAAACTGAATAGCCAGCCGGGATATACCGAAACCCGTAAATATGGTAATTCGTCATTCAGTTTTTTTGAGTTTAGTTAACCGCAAAGAATAAAAAGTATTTCGCAAAGAAGAAAAGCTAAAATCCTTAACTATTAAAGTTGTTATTTCGAGCGAAGCCTGGAAATCTTTCTAACCAGCAAACGCACCTAAATTTCTCTCCAAAAAGTTTAGGCCTTTCCGACTTTCTGAAATACAGCCATTTTAGCATAAGCTGTTTTAATCTTTCTCTTTTACACTTAAAAATCTATATTTGAATGATGAAGATAGCGCTATTTCCAGGTTCATTCGATCCAATCACCATTGCACACGTTAACATCTTGCAACGTGCCACTCCTCTCTTTGACAAGATTGTAATCGGAATTGGTTTAAATAGCGCCAAGCAAAACTTTCTAAGCGCCGATCAACGTCTACATATTTTAGAAAAAGTTTTCCAGGGTTATCAAAATATCGAAATCCAGACTTACGAAGGTTTAACTGTCGATTTTTGCCGTAAAATTAATGCCACTTATATGGTTCGTGGCATTCGTTCAGCATCCGATTTTGAATACGAAAGAGCCATCGCTCAAATCAACCAAACCATGATGCCTGAAGTAGAAACCATTCTGCTATTAAGCAAACCTGAATATTCTGCCATCAGCTCAACCATCGTTCGCGACATCTTAAGAAATCATGGAGATGTAAGTCCATTTGTGCCTAAAGAGGCCTTGGATTTTTTATATAAACCTTGAGTTTAGGAATATTTTTAATAGCTGGTGTAACGTTTTCCAAAACAGGTTACTTATTGGGTAAAAATACTAAAGTATGAAAACTCAATTAGCAATTCTTGATGCTGTGGCAACAGTCGTGTTTCCTGATGCTCTTTACTTCGCTCATCCAAAAGCCTAAAATGAAAGAAACTGAAAACATATTTCTTTCTCTCATCAATCAGCATAAAGCGATTATACATAAAGTTTCAAAAATGTATATGAACGATGCTGAACAACAGCGGGATTTGTTTCAGGAAATTGTGATGCAGCTTTGGAAAGCTTATCCAACTTTTAAGGGCAACAGCAAGTTTTCTACGTGGATGTACCGTGTAGCGCTAAATACGGCATTAGTTTATTTCAAAAAAGATCATCGAAAAGTGGATAAAACACCACTTAATGAGAATATCGATGTAGTTGATGCCGACGATAGCGAAGCGAAGGAGGAAAGGTTAGCTTATCTCTACAAAGCTGTTCAGGAATTAAATGCAGTCGAAAAAGCATTAATCTTTCTTTTCCTGGAAAATCAATCACACCGGGAAATTGCCCTAAACCTAGGAATTAGTGAAGTAAACGCCAGGGTAAAACTTAACAGAACAAAAGAAAAATTACAATTCATTATAAAGAAAAATGGTTATGAATTTTGACGATTTAAAAAACGATTGGCAGGCTGATCAATCATCCGAACCAAACATCTCAAAAGATTTACTTGAAATAAAGCAAGCCAAAACACCTATTGATATCCTTCGCAAAAAGATGAAACATGAGTTTAATTACCAGATTGTTGCATTAATTTTAATGGCCGCATTTCCTTACTTATTTGGTTTTTCGCCTCAGATGAAATTAATATTTCTGGCTTTTTATGCGATAACATATGGTTTTACAGCTCATTATTTTTTCAAATTCTACCGGTTTTATAAGAATTCATACGATATGACCATGGATAGCAGAAAAAGTATTCTTTGGTTTTTCTACGAAATGAAACTAAATATAGAGCTCTACAAAGCACTCACATATATCATTGCTTTTATATGGATGAGTTTTATAACGGTTTATTTACTTATTGAAAAAACTGGTGCGATAAATAGGGTGTTCGCAAAACTTTCGCCAACCTACATACTATTAAACTGTTTTATCACCATCGTGATTATTGGCGTGATTACCGAACTCTGGGCCTGGTATTATTATGGAAAGTATTTAGCCAGGGTTAAAAAAGTGGTTGATGAATTGGATGATGAATAAACGTTTTGAACAAATCCTAAAGCTATATATAATCTTGTTTGCGCTCGTTTGAAACGAGCGCATAATAGCGTTTCGATTTAATCGCATAAAAAAAGCTTGTATATTTCAGTGATACAATTGAAAGATCGGTTTTGGGATTACAAAATCCCACCTGCCCTTAACACATCCATAATCGATGGGAAAGTGTTTTTTACCACTGGTCCGATATGATTTTTATCTAACCAAACCGCCTCATCAATGCCTTCTTCTTTTTGAGGGATCAGTTTCGGTTCTCCTTTCACTTTCATTTTATACCAATTGGTTTTTTTAATCACCATCTTCGAACCCATGGGATAAACATGATAAGTTTTGCAGAGTTTCTCTTCTCTTTTAGCAACCTTTATCCCACACTCTTCTTCTACTTCTCTAACGGCAGTTTCTTTCATGTTTTCGCCATCTTCAAGCTTTCCCTTTGGCAAATCCCATTTCTTATTTCTAAAAATAAACAAGTAATTGCCATTCACACTCTCCACCAGGCCACCAGCAGCTTTGATAATCTCACAGTTCTTTTTTAGCTTCCTAAATGTTTCCTGAGGGTTTTTTGTTAAAAAGATATAGCTTTTTTTCGACCCGTTTTTTAATTTTTTGTAAAATGTCTGCAAATCAAAATCCTGAAATTCAAGCTGTTGAATTTTTTCTTTTTGTTCAGGCAAAACATCTGATATGAAGAGGGTGTTATCGTTAATATAAATTCTGTATTTTTGGGCCATGTATAATAAAAGTGATATTGAATTAAAGGTAGCGGAATTTTTATTACAAATAAAGGCAATTAAATTACAACCTAATAATCCTTTTACTTGGGCCTCGGGTTGGAAGTCGCCAATTTATTGCGATAACAGAATCACCCTTTCACATCCTCAGGTTAGAACTTACATCCGTCAGAAGTTAGCACAAGCGATTCAGGAAGAATTTGGGTCAGTTGACGTTATTGCTGGAGTAGCCACTGCCGGCATTCCACAAGGCGTTTTAGTGGCGCAGGAATTAGGCTTACCTTTTATTTATGTTAGAGCTAAAGCTAAAGAACACGGAACAGGAAGCTTAATTGAAGGCGAAGTTGTTGAAGGACAACGTGTTGTAGTAATTGAAGATTTAATATCTACAGGTAAAAGCAGCTTGCAAGCCGTTGAAGCACTAAGAGCTGCTGGCTTATCAGTAGCTGGTTTAGCTGCAATTTTTACTTACGGATTTGAAAAAGCTGATGAGAATTTCGCTGCTGCAAAATGCCGTTACTTAACTTTATCAAACTATGCCGCTTTAATTGATTATGCTGCCGAGCACAGTATTATTGCCAAAAGCGATATGGAATTATTAAGCAAATGGCGCTTAAATCCATCAGAATGGGGACAAGCAGTAAGTCCTAAATCATAAATACCTGAAAAACTAACCGATAAAATATATAATGACGATTATTGAAAACGCTGTAGAGGTAAATAAACCCGTTTCAGAGGTTTACACTTTTCTTTCTGACATGAACAATCATCAGCAATTGATGCCGGAAAATATTTACAACTGGGAGTCTACAGAAGATGAAGCACGTTTTACCATTCAAAATATGGCTAAACTGGCAATCAAAATCTCTAATCGTGTAGAAAACCAGGAATTAACAGCTATCCCAATCGAAAAAGCGCCTTTTGAGGTGGAGCTAAAATGGACAGTAGCAGATAATGGAAACGGTACTACCACAGCAAAACACATCATCTCAGCAGATTTAAATATGATGATGAAAATGCTGGCTTCAGGTCCATTACAAAAACTGGTTGATCATCAAACTGAAAAATTAAAAGAAATTTTAGGGTAGTCAAAAAGTACGACGGGCTGTTTCTGGCTCTTTATTTCGAAATATATAGCGAAGATTCCTCTTCGCTTTTTTTATGCGTAAAAATTCCGTTGATATTTATTTAGGAGCCTTTTATTTTGATACCTTAGTTTTTAATAACCAAAAACTATGAAATTTCATTTCCCTCAAATTTTAACGTTATTTCTTGCACCGTTCATTTACTCAAACGCAAGTTCGCAATCTCTAACTGCGCTTAAGACAGAGTATTTGGAAAACCCCATTGGCCTAGACAATGCCAAGCCGCGTTTTACCTGGCAAATGAACGATGCGAGCCTCGGCGCCAAACAAACAGCTTATCGTATTTTGGTGGATGTTGATTCAGCTGCCCTGATGCAAGAAAAAGCTAGCTGCTGGAATTCAGGCTGGAATAAATCTGATATCAACCTGGTTATTTTTTCTGGGAAACCACTAAAACCTTTTACCAAGTATTTCTGGAGGATTGATGTTACAAATGGTCGCAAAAAAACCTTCAGCAAAATTGCAAGTTTTGAAATGGGAATGATGAATATGGTCAACTGGCAAGGTGCTTGGATATCGGACAATGAAAACATCAAACTTAAACCTGCACCCTATTTTAGGTATACCTTTAACGCGGCAAAAAAAATAAAATCGGCACGAGCTTATATCGCCGCCGGCGGTTTATACGAACTATCTATTAATGGTAAGAAAATTGGCAATCATCGAATGGATCCGATGTATACACGTTTCGACAGACGAACGCTGTACGTAACCTACGACGTTACCACCGCCATACAGCAGGGAAAAAATGGTATTGGCGTACTGCTTGGCAATGGTTGGTATAATCATCAATCAACAGCAGTATGGTATTTTGATCGTGCACCATGGCGTAACCGCCCTACTTTTTGTTTAGATGTGCGAATCACCTATGAAGATGGAACCACAGAAACTATTAAATCAGGCAAAGATTGGAAAACAGCTTTAAGCCCCATCGTTTTTAATAGCATTTATACGGCCGAACATTATGATGCACGCATGGAAAAGCCGGGCTGGAACACTGCAAGCTTTGATGATAAAGACTGGAAGGCCGTAATGTATCGCTCTGCGCCATCAAGAAATATTGTTGCACAAGCCTTACACCCTATTCGGAATGTTGAGGAGATTGCGACAAAATCCCTCAAAAAAATTAATGATACCACCTACCTGTTTGATTTAGGAAGGAATATTTCTGGCGTAAGCAAAATTACTTTAAATGGCCCCGCAGGAACAATTATTCGCCTTAAACATGGTGAAAGATTGTATCCTAATGGTCGATTAGATATTTCAAACATTGATGCACATTATCGCCCTACAGATAATACAGATCCATTTCAGACTGATATTTTAATCTTAAATGGCAAAGGCAAGCAAAGTTTTATGCCGCATTTCAATTATAAAGGTTTTCAATATGTGGAAGTGACGACTTCCGTTCCGCTTGAGTTGAAAAAAGAAAGCTTATTGGGCTATTTTATGCATAGCGATATTCCACAATCTGGAAATATCAAGGCTTCAGAACCCATCATTAACAAAATATATTATGCCACCAATAATTCCTACTTATCAAATCTTTTTGGCTATCCTACTGATTGCCCGCAACGAGAAAAAAATGGATGGACGGGTGATGCCCAGATTGCAATAGAAACCGGACTATATGGTTTTGATGGGATTACCATTTATGAAAAATGGTTAGCCGATCATCGTGATGAGCAACAGCCGAATGGCGTGCTCCCTTCTATTATCCCCACGGATGGCTGGGGTTACGAATGGGGAAACGGACCAGACTGGACGAGTACAATCGCAATTATACCTTGGAACATATATTTGTTTTATGGTGATAAAAAACTGCTTTCCGATTGTTACGAAAACATCCGTAAATATGTAAACCATATTGATGAAACTTACCCAACAGGTCTAACAAGCTGGGGGCTGGGCGATTGGATTCCGGTAAAATCAAAATCTCCTGTAGAACTTACTTCAACTTGTTATTATTATGCTGACGTGGTGATTTTGGCCAAAGCAGCTAAAATACTAGGGAAAACTGCAGATAGTGAAAGATATACCAAGCTGGCCAATAAAATTAAGCTAGCCTTCAATGCCAGATATCTTGATAAAACAAAAGGCATTTATGGTTCAGGGATACAAACAGATATGAGTGTGCCACTTTATTGGAAAATTGTTCCTGAAGAATCTGTACAGCTGGTAGCAGAGAATTTAGCTAAACGTGTAGAGGCAGACGGTTATCACCTGGATGTGGGATTGCTTGGCACTAAGGCAATATTGAATGCCTTAAGCGAAAATGGCTATAGCAATTCAGCTTACAAAGTGGCTGCGCAAAAAACCTATCCTAGCTGGGGGTGGTGGATGGAAAATGGCGCCACAACTTTATATGAAAACTGGCCAATAGATGCGAAATCCGATATCTCTATGAACCACATTATGTTTGGGGAGATTGGTGCATGGTTGTACAAATCTCCCGGCGGTATTAAGCCTGATGAAAATCAACCTGGATTTAAACATGTCATCCTAGATCCACACATTGTAGAGGGCTTAAATTCTTTTGAAGCCAGTCACATTGGTCCATACGGTAAAATTACGAGTGCCTGGCAGCGTACCAGCAAAGGCATTCAATATGATATCACTATTCCTCCAAACTCAACTGGTACAATTAACCTGGGTATGGTAAGTCAAATGGATATATTTGTGAACGGAAAACTTACCCAGTCCGGAAAAATTAATTTGGCAGCCGGTAAATATCTTATTGAACATAAAGTAAAGTAGTCATATAAATTACCAATCATCTTTCTCCCTACGTAAAGAATCATAAATTTGTTTTTCCGTGGGGATAAAAAGGATTGAAGCTGAATAATCAAACAAATGCGCCAATTTTTCAGCACAATATACTAATAATCAGCAATTTAGACATGAATCCCAAATATTAACCGACAAAATTTCCGATTGGAGAATCAAAATAGCTGTGGCATTTGTTTTGACTAAAACGGTTATATGAACTTCAACAATTTTACAATAAAAGCCCAGGAAGCAATTCAACAGGCTTCTGAAATAGCCCAGGGCAATCAGCAGCAGGCTATTGAAACGGCACACCTCCTTAAAGGTTTGCTTACTGTTGATGAAAACGTAGTTTCTTATGTATTAAAGAAACTCAACGTAAACCTGAATACTTTAAACCAAAATTTAGACGCAGAAATTGCCAGGTTTCCGAAAGTAAGCGGAAGCAATGTCTATCTGTCATCAAATACCAATAGCGTTTTGCAGAAAGCGCAAACATTTTTGAAAGAATTTAAGGATGAATTTGTTTCTGTAGAGCATTTATTATTAGGAATTCTGGCAGTTAACGATAATACATCCAAATTATTAAAAGAACAGGGTGTTGGCGAAAAAGACCTTAAAAAAGCCATTACAGCATTACGTGGCGATAATCGTGTAACAGATCAAAACGCAGAAGCCACTTACCAGGCACTAAATAAATATGCCCGAAACTTAAATGAATATGCCGAAAGCGGAAAGCTCGATCCGGTTATCGGTAGAGATGAAGAAATTCGTCGGGTTATTCAGATTTTATCTCGTAGAACTAAAAACAATCCGATTTTAATTGGCGAGCCTGGCGTAGGTAAAACTGCCATAGCTGAAGGAATTGCGTTCAGGATTATTAAGGGTGACGTGCCTGAAAACCTAAAAAGCAAAACTGTTTACTCATTAGATATGGGTGCCTTAATTGCAGGTGCGAAATATAAAGGCGAGTTTGAAGAACGCTTAAAAGCGGTGGTAAAAGAGGTGACGCAAAGCGATGGAGATATCATTTTATTTATTGATGAAATCCATACTTTAGTGGGTGCAGGTGGTGGCGAAGGTGCTATGGATGCCGCAAATATTTTAAAGCCAGCTTTGGCCCGTGGCGAATTGAGAGCAATTGGTGCTACTACTTTAGATGAATATCAAAAATATCTGGAGAAAGACAAAGCTCTGGAGCGTCGTTTTCAAAAAGTAATGGTGGAAGAACCAGATACTCAGGATGCCATTTCTATCTTAAGGGGTTTAAAAGAACGTTATGAAACTCACCACAAAGTGAGGATTAAAGATGAAGCTATTATTGCAGCGGTAGAAATGAGTCAGCGATATATTTCTGATCGCTTTCTACCAGATAAAGCCATTGATTTAATGGATGAGGCTGCATCAAAACTACGTATGGAAATGGATAGCGTTCCTGAAAATGTTGATGCCCTTGACCGTGAAATTATGCGTTTGGAAATTGAACGTGAAGCCATTAAACGCGAAAAAGACGATCGCAAGGTTCAGGAGTTATCTGGAGAAATTGCCAATTTATCCGCAGAGCGTGATGAATTTAAAGCCAAATGGCAGGGCGAAAAAGACCTGGTTGATGCGGTTAATAATCAATTGGAACAAATTGAGCATTTTAAATTAGAGGCTGAACAAGCTGAACGTGCCGGAGATTATGGCAAGGTTGCCGAAATCCGTTACGGTAAAATTAAAGAAGCACAAGACCAGGTAGAGCAGTTAAAGGCTGATCTGGAAAATCAGCAAACAGATAGCAGAATGCTAAAGGAAGAGGTAACTGCTGACGATATCGCCGGTGTGGTTGGCCGTTGGACAGGTATTCCGGTGGCGAAATTAATTGCCAGCGAGCGTGAAAAATTATTAAACCTTGAACAGGAACTGCATCAACGTGTAGCCGGACAAGACGAGGCCATTGAAGCCATTTCTGATGCCATTCGCCGCTCTCGTGCAGGTTTACAAGATAAGCGTAAACCGATTGGTTCGTTCATATTTTTAGGTACCACCGGAGTTGGTAAAACCGAACTGGCTAAGGCACTGGCAGAGTTTTTATTTAATGATGAGAATGCTTTAACGCGTATTGATATGAGTGAATATCAGGAGCGTCATGCCGTTTCACGTTTGATTGGAGCGCCTCCGGGATACGTAGGTTACGATGAAGGTGGACAGTTAACCGAAGCCGTTCGACGTAAACCATATTCAGTTGTTTTGCTTGATGAAATTGAGAAAGCACACCCGGATGTATTTAATATTCTGTTACAAGTGTTAGATGATGGGCGCTTAACAGATAACAAAGGCAGAACGGTTAACTTCAAAAATACGATCATCATCATGACATCGAACATCGGTGCCCACTTAATTCAGGATAACTTCAAAAATTTAAGTGATGAAAACCGTGACGAGGTAATTGCAAAAACAAAAAATGAGTTGTTTGAGGTGTTAAAACAAACCATTCGTCCGGAGTTTTTAAACCGAATCGACGAGCTGATTATGTTCACGCCATTAAACCGCAGTGAAATTAGAGATATTGTTGCCTTGCAGTTTAAGCATGTTCAACAAACGCTTGCAGAAATGGGCATTGAAATGGAAGCGAGCGATGAAGCTTTAGATTGGCTGGCACAACTTGGTTACGATCCGCAATTTGGTGCACGGCCATTGAAAAGGGTGATCCAGAAAAGAATCTTAAATGAGTTGTCAAAAGAGATACTGGCGGGTAAGATAGATAAAGACAGCAAAATTAAGTTAGATATGTTCGATCATAATTTTGTGTTCCTGAACCAAAAAGAGGATTAAGCAAATTCAATAAAAAATCCTTCAGATTAGTTCTGAGGGATTTTTTTATGCAATTTATTTTTGCTGGGTGCAGGTGGGAATGACGAAGAAGCTATTAAAATGGTTGTGTTCATCATTCTTATGCTTTAAAATCCCCAGTACTTGTACCAAATTCATTTCGGGAAGCTGCGGATGACAACCGTTCATAATTGAAGTTCATTTATGATGTTCATATATTATGCCTAAACGTAATATTTTCGCCCATCCCCTAGCCAGTTCGTCATTGCGAGGGAGTATTTCACGACCGCGGCAATCTTCTCTTTAAGGATGAGATTGCTTCTCCCGATGAAGAATCGGTATCGCAATGACGGAATATAAACGTCAGTGCTGGCATGAACAATATTCCCCTCTTGTTTTTTATTTCGATAATGATTATTATTGATTACACACAAAAACACAAACAATGAAACCTAAATTAATCATCATGGCGCTGCTGTGCGCCGTCAGTTGGCGTAGCTATGCGCAAACTGAAAAAGGCAGTGGCTTTGCCGGCATCAGCTTAAGCTTTGGCACTTCAAAGCAAAATAATTCTACCGCTGCAATTAACACTTTTACAGCAACACCCAGAGGCGGTTATTTTTTGAAGGATAATCTCGCCATCGGGCTGGAAATCCCTTTAAACCTTTCCAAACTTCGTGGGGAGAGTTACATTTCCTGGGATGAAGAAGATGGCAGATATGAAGACCGCTATGGCCCGAAAGAATTTAGTTTTGGCCTTTCTCCTTTCATCAGAAAATATGTAGATGTAAAGAAACGCTTCAAGTTTTTTGCACAAGCTAACTTACTCCTGCAAATCAATACCTTTAATAGAATAGATGATGAAGGCTATTTAATCAGAACAGATGCCAGAGCAAAAGGATTGGGCGCAAGCTTAACTCCGGGCTTTACTTACCTCCTGTCTGATGACTCCAGCCTCGAATTTTCTTTCCCGATAGTTACATTTTTTCATCAGAACTATTACGCTGAAGAATCTTTGTACAACTTCGATAAGAAGAATAATTTAAGGTTAGCGTTGGACAACTTCACTCCTACTTTCACCATTAATTTCCATTTCTAAACATCATCTCATGAAAAATGTATTAATTAAAATTGCAAGATATAGCAGCTTTGTGATCATGCTCATATTTATATCTTCACTACAGGTTCACGCACAACGTTTCCGTGGTAACATTGAATATTACAGCAGTGTTTTCCCATCAGAAGATGGAAAAATTAAATCAATTAACGGAACTCCAATTACCTACTATAATTCCGTTTTTAAATCAGAAGACGGCAAAGTGAAATCTATTGGCGACAAGCGTATTGAGTATTATAACAGCGTTTTTCCTTCAGAAGATGGAAAAATTAAATCCATTGGAGATGTACGGGTAGCATATTACAATTCAGTATTTCCTGATGAAGATGGCAAGCTCAAAACGATTGGCAACATCCGGTTTGAGTATTTCAATGCAACGGCATCTAAAAGTAAAGGTAAAATAAAATCAATTCAAAATGAGGGCGACGATCCTGCTTCGGACGATGCATTAAACACCTATTACTTTATCGAAAAACTCAATCGGCAATAAAGATACCTTCGTGAAAATTAAAGGAGCTGCCTCGTCAACCACAACCAAGTCTGAAGGATTGTGTTAATGAGGCAGTTTCTTTTTTTACAGTGATCAACACCATTTAAACTACATGGCTGCAAATTTTATCGTAATAATTCCCTTTCGCCATCTTTTCTTATATATTTGCAGCGCCAAATCGGCTTGCTAAACATCCTTATAGCAACTTACATCCTGTAATATCAGCTGTTTTAATAGCTGCATAAAATTTAAATTTCTTTCGAACTGTTATTTCTATGAAGTAATGAAATCAGGCATCGATGTGTGGTGTTTTCTGTATTTCATCAGTTTTAAAGATTGAAAAAGAATTTATTAATTACCCATAAAATCAATTATTTAAAAATGAAAAGAATTATTACGAGCTTATTTTTACTGGTTATCGTTTACTCGCAGGCAAATGCACAAATCGATGCATATAAAGGAAAAGAAGATTTGAGATTCCAGATCGGAGCCAATCTGCAAAAATGGGGCACCGGAATTGTTACCTCGCTTGATTATGGCCTGGGGCAAAGCTTCTCCATTGGTGCACAAGCTGGTTATTTGTTAGGCGTAAAATCCTTTGCAGGAATTGATAAGCCAGGTTTTGGCGACCGCTTTGATCTTAAAGCAAGATTTAATGCCAACCTGGGTAACGTGATCGGCTTACCATCAAACGTAGATTTATACCCAGGTTTAAACCTTGGTTTGAAAAACTTTGGTGGCCATGTTGGCGGAAGAGTTTTCTTTGATAAAGGATTCGGATTATTTACAGAAGCACAATTCCCGATTGCAAAATACAATTCGGATGCCGTTGGTTACGAGCGTTTGAATAATCAGTTCTCATTTAATATCGGCGTATCGTTCGATTTGGGAAAATAGTGAACGATAAGCTTTTCAGCTAAAATTCGTCCTTTTAAAAGCATCAACCAAATAGTTGATGCTTTTTTTTTTATAAAGCCGAATCTTTACTTAAGCCACCAAACAAACTAGTTGTTATAATTTTTTTGTGTTATAATTGCGCCAACAAATAAACACACACATAATGAAAAAACAACTATTATTATTAGCAGTATTATGCACTGCTGCATTTACTTCAATTGCTCAGACAGAAAAGGGAAACACTATAATTGGTGGATCGATTGGGTATGGTAAAGATGAGTTAAGGCCTGTTAATACAATGAATTATGGCGCTAGCGAATCAACATTTTTCAATGTAATGCCAAGGGTTGGCCACTTCTTTAGCAAAAATCTTGCAATTGGCTTAAGCATTGGTTATGATGAAAGAAAAAACGTAGTAGAGCAATTTTTCACCGTTGGAAACAGTCCTCTAATATCTACTTCAATTCAAAGAGACAAGTCATTTAATGTGGGTCCATTTGTAAGATATTATGTAGATATCACAGATAAATTCAAATTTTTTGGTCAGGCTAATTTCGACGTCGCATTTGGAAAAACTAATCAATCACTAAGTGGAACCGGAAGCTTCAATTATCAAAGTGTAGAATCTAAATCAACAACTTACAATGCATCAATTAACCCTGGCCTTGCTTTTTTTCCGGCAAAGAAATGGGCGATTGAGTTCTCTTTCCCATTACTTGCTTACAGCAAAAGAAATGATAAGTCTGATGAAAACAACCAAAATGCGATTGCTTTCGACAGCAATAGCTTCACTTTTGGCTTAAACACATTTGTACCTAGCTTAGGTTTCAATTTTCATTTTTAAAATTTATCCCGCCTGGAAAAAGGCGGGATTTTTTATTTCTTTTTTGTTTCAATATTTGGTAAGAATCCTGTTAACAATCCAATTAATGGCAAAAAAGCACAAATATTGAAAACATATTCAATACTGGTCGAATCGGCAACTTTTCCCAGCAAAGCAGATCCTATCCCACCCATTCCAAACGCAAAGCCAAAAAACAATCCCGCCACTAAACCTACTTTACCAGGTATCAGCTCTTGTGCATAAACTAAAATGGCCGAAAATGCAGATGCCAAAATCATCCCGATAGGAACAATTAAAACGCCAACCCAAAACAAATTAGCATGTGGCAATAACAGTGCGAATGGTGCTGTGCCTAATATCGATGCCCAAATCACATATTTTCTTCCGATTTTATCGCCAATAGGTCCACCCAATAACGTTCCTGCTGCAACGGAAAAAAGGAACACAAACAAATAAATTTGTGAGGTTTGAACTGAAACATTGAATTTCTGGATTAAATAGAAGGTGAAGTAGTTGGTTAAGCTGGCCATGTAGAAGTATTTCGAGAAAATAAGCAGCAAAAGGATGACCACTGAAAAAATGACCTTGTTTTTCGAAAACTGATTCACTGTGGTGGCAATAGCTGCTTTTTTACTTCGGGCAAGCACAAAACCTTTATACCAGTTGCCAACATAGCTCAAAATGATAATGGCTAAAAGTGCAATGATGGAAAACCAAATTACGCTGAACTGTCCGTAAGGAACAATAATCCAGGCGGCTAGTAAAGGACCTAATGAACTGCCTGCATTTCCGCCCAGCTGAAATACAGATTGTGCCAAACCTCTTTTGCCGCCTGATGCCGCATGCGCCATTCTTGAAGCTTCCGGATGAAATATGGATGAACCTACGCCTATCAAGGCTACGGAAACCAGCATGGTATAAAAATGAGTCGATTGAGATAGCGTTATCAGTCCAATTAAGGTGAAACCCATCCCAACAGCCAGTGAATAAGGTTGTGGCTTTTTATCAGTATATAACCCTACAAAAGGTTGAAGCAGTGAAGCTGCCAGTTGAAACGTGAGCGTAATTAATCCAATTTGTGAGAAGCTTAAGTGGTAATCGGTTTTAATAATAGGATAAATTGCAGGAATTAACGATTGAATGGTATCATTTAACAAATGGGAAAAACTTAGCGCAAATAAGATCGGGAATACTGTTTTTTCGATAATTGCTTTGGAAGGATTTTGATCAGTCATAAGGGAATTGATAATACACAAAAATAGCGATTATATTTTTTTATCCTGAACGACAGGTCCTTGCTGCTATCAAACATTTTTATTATGCGGGGGTTTTATCTGTATGGAAAAGAACAGAAAAATTGTTGGATTGTGCGGAAGCCTGAGAAAAGGCTCGTACAATGCAATGTTACTTAAGTTTGCTGGCACATTAGTACCAGAAGGAATAGAATTTGAAATTATTCCTTTTGATGATATTCCGGTTTACAATGCAGATGACGATACACCAGAGGTAGCAGAACGGCCTGAAAGCGTGGTTAAGTTCAGAGCGGCATTGGCTCAGGCAGATGCTTTCATCATTGCCTCTCCTGAGTATAACTATTCCATTCCGGGTGGATTGAAAAATGCTATTGATTGGGCAAGCCGTGGAAAAGATGCTCCACTGATGCACAAACCGGTAGCCATGCTTGGTGCTACACAGGGCATGTGGGGAACGGTAAGAATGCAAACGGCCTTCCTTCCTGTTTTTACTTTCCTGAATATGAATCCTGTGTTACAGCCTGAAGTACTGATTGCACAGGCACAAACGAAATTTGATGAAGCAGGAAATTTAACGGATGAAAAAACCATAAGTTTAATCAAAAGGAAAATTGAAAATCTGATCGTTGCATCCAAAGTATAACGGATAGTATAGTTGACCTACATCAGCTAAATGTGTTGAAAAAAATTCTCGCACATTTGCTCCATTCAACCAAAACGTACAAACAAAATCATATTTGCTGAATAAACAAAGGCTGCTTAACTTAAGCGGCTTTTTCCATTTTTGATATTCTCAAAAGGTGTCAAACCTTCCGGTTAAAAGCTGACATTTATACAAAAAAAGTCAGTTTGTCAATCTGACAGCCTATCGAAATTAATCAGTCGATTACCTTTTAGTCACACAAAAATAATATTGATTTAACACCAAATTCATATCTAACTAAAAGTTAAGGAGTTGAATAAAAACTGATTTTTTAATGGTACTGACAGTGTTTTTTGGCACCGGTATTGACTTTTAGTCAAATATAGTCAGACATTAAAAAGGTAAAAACTGGCTATTTTTTTACAAACAAATAAATAATAAAAAAGATGAAAAAACTATTATTATCAGTAGTAGCAGTTGCAGGTTTAGTGTATGGAGCAAATGCACAAACAGAAAAAGGTAAAGTAATTTTAGGTGGTAATGTGGGCTTCAATTCTACAAAAGTAGAAACTGCAGCAAAATCTGATGTAAGCTTTAGCGTAGTTCCAAGTGTAGGTTATTTTGTAAGCGATAACTTCGCAATTGGAACAGGTGTAGGTTATGACTATGACAAACAAGTTAGTTCAAATATCTTAAACCAGGCATTGGTGGTGGCACCATTCGGTCGTTACTATGTGGGTTTATCAGACCAATTCAAATTCTTCGGACAATTATCAGTTCCAATGGCTTTTGGAAACAATAAAGTGGTAAACAACAATGGAGATACCGGCGCAAAAGTAGCTACCACTACAAGCATTGGTGTAAATATCGCACCAGGTTTTGCCTTTTTCCCAACCAAAAGAATCGGTATCGAGGTTTCAGTTAATGGTTTAGGCTACACCAATCTTAATGTTAAAAACGAACTTACAGGTGCTGAAGTTTCTGCAAACTCATTCGGTTTAGAAGCGAACACTTTCGCTCCTAAATTAGGTGTGCAGTTCCACTTTTAATCAGAACGTTTTACAAGCTAAAAGCCTCAGATTTGCAGATTAAACATCTGCAAGTCTGAGGCTTTTTAATTTTACAGCCTTAATCGACTGAAAAAATATTTGGAACTTATCAACAGGTTTCTGAAGTAAGTTCAACAGACGTTGAGCCTTATTTCTTTTCCCTGATGGCTTTAAATTCCGAGCCATCTTTCCATTTCGGGTAAAGCTCTTCGTTGCTTAAACGATAGCCCATATCAAAAACCAATCTTACATCTTCCACTATGCCAGATAAATCCCAGGTATTGGCATCGAAGTTATCCTGTGGTGAATGATACCTGAATTTGGTAAAGTCAGCCACTTGTTTCAAACCCCATTCTCTGCCATTTTTAACATTGTCGACACCCGAACCGGTAAACAAAGAAGGCACACCTACTTTAGCCAGGTTAAAATGATCAGAACGGTAATATAAACCCGAAGATGGAACCGGATCCGGAACCACTACCCTTCCCTGCTTTTTTGCCGAAGCCGCAGCATAATCCTCTAACTCCGACTGACCAAAACCATACACCACAATATCTTTGGTTTTACCCGCAATACCCATCATATCCATATTAATGTTGGCCACGGTTTTATCCAGCGGAAAAGAGGGATGTTTGGCATAATATTCCGATCCCAGTAAGCCTTGCTCCTCGGCGGTGTAAGAAATAAACAGAATGGTACGCTGCTGCTTTTTAGGCAACTTTTTAAACGCCGAAGCCAGCTCAAATAACGAAGCCACACCGGTAGCGTTATCTACCGCACCATTGTAAATCGAATCGCCCTGAATCTTTTCGCCCACACCTAAATGATCCCAGTGTGCCGAGTAAATAATGGCTTCATCTTTCTTTTTATCGCCCGGTATTTTAGCTAAAACATTATAAGTAACTGATTTTTTGACATTATTTTTCACCACAAGTGATGTGCTCGCATTCAAATCCACAGCTTTAAAATCTTTCCTTCTGGCAGCTTCAAATAGGGCTTCACTTTGTCCGGCCATTTTAAAAAGTTCCTTCGCTTTTTCCAATGAAATCCAGCCCTCAACTACCGTTCGGTTCATGCCATTATCTGCCGACTGCAAGGTTAGCTTCGATTTCGACCAGCCACTTCTCACCACACTCCATGGATAAGCAGCAGGCTCTGTATCATGAATAATCAACACACCAGCCGCACCCTGCCGCGAAGCTTCTTCGAATTTATATGTCCAGCGGCCATAATAAGTCATGTTTTTGCCTTTAAACAAAGTTGAATCCGCAAAACCCGGGTCGTTGATCATCACCACCACTGTTTTGCCTTTTACATCCAGGTTTTTATAGTCGTTCCAGCCATATTCTGGCGCCACAATACCGTAGCCGGCAAAAACCAAAGGCGAATTGGCAATACTCACTTCATTCTGTACCCTACGAGATCCGGCAACGAAATCAGTCAGGTAATTCAGGTTTAAACTACCCGTTTTCCCTTTGATCACCATTTTACTTTCGGGTATCGATTTAATTTCAACCATAGGCACTTCCTGGAAAAAGCTATCGCCGTTTCCTGGTTCTAAACCGAGTTGTTCAAACTCACGTTTCAGGTAGTTAATGGTTTTGGTTTCGCCATTGGTAAAAGGTTTTCTCCCTTCCAGGCTGTCGGCAGCAATGGCCGATAAATATTTGGTCAAGCTCGAATCGTTAATTGCTTTAATGGCCAAAGAATCTGGCCCGCTTGTTTCACTTTCTGATGCTTGCTGGCAAGAACTGGCAAACATGGCAATCGCCGCTCCGTAAAATAAGATTTTCTTCATTTAGGAAATTTTAGGATGGTAATTTAATAAATTTTGAGGATTTACAGTTTTTTAGGATTTGAAGCGCAAGGCCAGCAGCAATTTTTAAGGCTTACTCCCGCTATTCGTTTCAAGTCCGCTCCCGAAAATCGGGATTGCGGGCTTTCCACTCCTATCGGGGCTAAGTGGCAAAATCAGTTAAAATATGAATGTTTAAAATGCAAATCGCTATATGGTTTTTCGTAATGTGCAAGTGAAATTATTTTCTATTTTAGTGGGAATAAAGGAAGCGATTGCGCATTTGGTTCAAAATTGTACTGCAGAATTTGAATTAAACATTCGTAAAACCAGAAATATTTTATGGATTTACGCAATTGATATAACTTAGATTTACGCAATGCGTAAATTTAGATGTTGGCAGTAATTTTAGAAACAACCCGAAATGAAGGTAACCAGACAAAATTTAATAGAACTTTGCGACAATTTTTTAGACGATAAAATTGACAAAACCGTGATTCAAAATTTTGCTTGGACGGCAATTAGCGATGATGATTTCGAATGGGACGAAGACGAAATTATTTCAGACACAATTTTTGAGTGGGATAACGAGGAAATTAATTTTGAAATTAACAAAACAAATGTATCACTGTGGAAAAAACGTTTATTGACTGAAAAAGACGATTTGCTAATTCATAATAATTGGAATGTACACATTGACACACAAAAAGAAATTTGCGAAAAAAGTAACTCAACTTGGAAACCAATCATCAAGAAATTAAATATCGGCGTTTCCACAAACCTTGAAAAAGACCCAATTAATGGACTAAGACATCCAGCAGAAAAAGGAACAACGGGTTGGTTTATATGGACGGGTGAATATTCAGAAGCAGACGACTTTTTCAAACCAATTTGTGCTGAACATTTGCTACAACAAAGACCAGAAATAATTAAATATTTAGGACTTGACATTGGTTTCAGATTTTTAATTGACAGTAAAGGTTATGAAGACATTTGGTTTGACGAAAAACTTAAAAACATATAGAAACGAATAAAAAAACTACTGCCAACAAGGGTTTTGCAATAGTGGGGCGAAACTGCAAGGTTCAACGGCAGTTCTTCGATTGAGCTTTTGTGCAAAATTGAAGATTTGTGCTTCGATTGCCCCACCATCGCAAAGCCCCGAAACGTTAGGCGATATTTTATGACAACAACGTGGAATCAAGAGGAAATCAATGAATATCAAAATATTTTTGATTTAACAAATAGCTTTATTGGAAAACAAATTAATCAACTAATTTTCTTTTTAGATGATGAAGATATTGATTACAATGAACAGGAAAATATTTACGGTAAAAGCTTACTAAATGGCGTTGAAATAATATTAAATAACGAAAAATATTACTTAGGAAATTACTTTTTTGCAAAACATTATAATGGCTTAAATTTAAAAAAAGGAAATATTACTGAATTTGAATTTATTGAAAATAAAAACCAAAAAAATTATCCTTCAAAGTTTCTAAATGATACAATAATTGATGCAAAAATTTATTGGCATAAAGCATTTTTAGGTAAATATTTTGTTCCAATTGAAATAGCTTTTGAAACGGATAAGCATTTTATACAATTTTCAGCTATTGAAGTAAATTTCGGAGAAGTAAATACTGAATTAACAGACGAAATACTAGTTATTGAAGACAAATTAATTGCAAAAAAATTAAGCTTAGGCGAATTTGGAATTGAAAATAATGGACGATTTTTTTTTAGAAATATTAAGGAAATAAAAGAAGCCGAAAAAAACATCGCCTAACAAGGGTTTTGCAATAGTGGGGCGAAACTGCAAAGTTCAATCCCGTACGTACGGGATTCTTCGGTTCAACTTTTGTGCAAAATTGAAGATTTGTGCTTCGATTGCCCCACCATCGCAAAGCCCCGAAACGTTGTGTGCAATTTTACAGAGCCACTAACCAAAGACACAAACAAAGAAAAAAATGGGAATATTCGACAAACTATTTGGAAGTAAAATAGAAAACCAAAAACCTATCGAAATTGACTTTACTAAAAACGGAATTGTTTTAAACGGACGAAATAACCAATTGCCAGTAAAAATTTCAATTTTAAACAAAATTTTTGGAGAACCAGAAGAGGTTAAAACCGAAACCAATTTTCTGTATATTTGGCAGGACAAGGGAATAAGAGGATTTTCAAAAGACAAAGAAAATATTTTCGAAGTAGATATTCAAATTATACAACTTGGTCAAAACCAATTTTTTCCACGACAACCCTTTTTAGGCAGTTTAAAAATTGAAGGAACCGATTACAAGAACTTCGTAAAAGTATCGCAAAATGATTATCTTTTTAAAGAGTATAAAATTGGAAATTCAGAAATTGAAGTCAGATTGACTAAAGAAGAACCAAAATTAATTCGCTCAATTTCAATTGACATACAAGAAGAGGAAGAAGAATTAACTCAAAAAAAGGATTATAAACTCAAAAAAATATCTGGAGAAAAAATCGAATTTAAGGATTTCAATTTCAAACTTGCGATTATCGAAGAGCTGATGTATAATAAAGAGCTTTTAAAACCAAAATTCGATGTTTATGAATTTGCAGAAATAACAAAAATTAAAGGATTTAGCGCTACAGAAGGTGGATACGAGCCAATCCCCGAAGTTGTCGAATACTTCAAAGCATTAGAAATTGACAAAAAACTTGCTGAACAAGTAACTGAAATTTACCAAGATGGTGGAAATGAAATTTATGTGAATGTTACACCACAATGGGACGGAGAAGATGATGTATTCAATATTCAATCCTTTGACGACATTAAACACTTTCCTAATTTAAAGAAAATGACTTTATTTGAAACCGACAGTAAAGTTATCGAAGAACTTAAATCAAAAGGAATTGAGATAAAACCATTATAAAAAAACTGCACACAACAAGGGTTTTGCAATAGTGGGGCGAAACTGCAAAGTTCAACGGTATTTCTTCGATTGAACTTTTATGCAAAATTGAAGTTTTGTGCTTTGATTGCCCCACCATCGCAAAGCCCCGAAACGTTATATGCAAGCCTAAAACAACAGATTATGAAAAGAACTCTCCTTATAATTTTTATGTTTTTCAATTCTATTGCGTTTTCACAAACCCAAAAGAAAAATGAAAATTCAATAGACAAAGTTGAAGCAAAATGTCTGGATAAAAATGATATTTCTAATGCAGAAATGTGTAACTGCACAATAAAAGCTAGAGAATCTTGGGATAAAGAGTTAAATAAATATTATGGGCTTTTAAAAACCAAACTTCCGAAAGAAGCGTTTGAAGTTTTGAAGGAGTCACAAAAGCAATGGCTGAGTTATCGTGACAAAGAATTTTTGTTTATTTCTAAGTTTTATTATGAAGTGAAAGAAGGAACAATGTGGTATGCAGTAGCAGAAAATAAGAAAAAGGAAATTGTAAAATCAAGAGCAATTGAATTGGAAGAATATTACAGAATGTTAGATTTCTAAAAGGCCTGCATATAACATCGGCTTGGCAATATGGCGGCTGAAGTGCTTCTATGAAACATTTGTGCAAGGTTCAACAGCAGTAATTCTATTGAACTTTTGTGCTTCGAAACCCGCCCGAACGCCAAGCCCCGAAACGTTATGGGCAAACCGTCACCACTCACTGAAAGGTTTTAGTCAACTTCGTTCTCAATATTTGCTATACAAACTGCGATCTGCTTTTTGACAGCCTTCAATTCCTTCATTTTCTCTTCTATTTGTACCAACTTTTTGTTCAGCACTTCAATTTTCGCCACTTTACTAATCTGTTTTTTATACCAGGCATCTACAACCTCTTTTATTTCTGATAAGGTAAAACCTACAGCTTTGGCCATTTGTATAAACCTAAGTTTCTCGACAGTTTCATCATCATAATATACATAATTGTTGGTAGTAACTTCTTTCTTAGTTTGACCTTTCACCAGCCCGCTTTTTTCGTAAAAACGAATGGTTCCAATCGGTATGCCTGTTTCTTTGGAAAGTTGATTTATCAATTTCATAATGTAGGTATCTAAAATAAATATTAACTATACAGTATACTTCATACTTGTTGGTTACAAAACTAGTATTTATTATTGCAATGTAAAACAGAGAACTCAATAACAAATAAAAAAGCAGGATGAAATACACAAACGAAGCACTTATTAAATCGCTACCAAATTTTGCAAATAACTATGCAGAGGTGAATGGGACGAAATTACATTATGTTGAAGGTGGTAAAGGGGAGCCATTAATTTTAATTCCTGGTTATCCCGAAACCTGGTGGGCTTACCATAAGGTGATGCCTATTCTTGCCGAAAAATATTTTGTTATCGTTGTTGAAATGAGAGGAATGGGCAGTTCTGACAAACCAGTCGAGGGTTACGAGAAAAAGAATATGGCGAAAGACATATTTGAGCTTGTAAAGCAATTGGGATATGAAAAAGTGCACATTGGCGGACACGACATAGGCGCTCACGTTGCTTTTAGTTTTGCAGCAAATTTTCCACAATCGACTTCTAAATTAATAATGTTGGACACCCCGCATCCGGACGCCGGAATGTACCAATTACCCATGTTGCCTATGTTAGGAGCAACTTACCTTTATCCCTGGTGGTTAGCATTTAATCAAGTAAAAGAACTCCCTGAACAGCTGCTTGAAGGACGAATAGATATGGTAATTGAATGGCTATTTAAAAACTTACTTGTTGACCAGAACAGCCTTAGTGATTTTGATAAAGAAGTGTATGAATTTGCCTATAACAGCAAAGACGCAATTCGATCGTCAAATGCCTGGTATCAAGCCTTTCCACAAGACATTGAAGATAGTAAAACCTACAAAAAATTAGATATCCCCGTGCTTGGAATTGGTGGTAGCGGATACAGTATGTTAGAAATGTCATTATCAAACGCGACAACTGACTTACAACTAAAAAAAGTTGAAGATTGTGGTCATTTTATTCTTGCTGAAAAGCCAAATGAGACCGCAAAATTTATCATTGATTTTCTAGGGTGAGAAACCAGAATCAACACAGGCAAGATACCGGACAACCATCCGGACGGCATTGCCGTGACGACTTACAAACATGACCTCAATTTTGCGGTACTATTTAGCTTTTGTACTATATTCGGCAGACGGAATGCTATTGCTGTCACAAGGTTAGTGCGTTAGTAGCAATTAGCCAAATCAAAACGAACGCGTAAACATCATCATAGAACAAAAAGAATGGACGAAATTAAACGTGAATGGACCAGAAGAAGATTTTTGGTAACAATGTCAGCAGCAAGTGCTGCACTTATTGCTAATCCTTTTTCATCTTGGGCTTGGTTGAGCGATAACGAAAAAAAAGTGGCTAAAATTGTTGCTAAAACTTTTGGAATAGATACGCATAATCATATCGATGTTCCATTGCTCTCCTCAGAATTACCGGGACCAGAAATTGATCTAATCGGGCAAATGGAAAATTCCGGCTTATCCGCCATTGTGATGACATTTGCCGTAGATTATCAGAAATTAACGGAACAAGGACAAGCTTATGACCGATTTTTAAATGGACTTACAGCGATGGACTCGGCTCTTGAGCACAATAAAATGAAACGTTCTCTTAATTTATCAGATTTAAAAAGTGCACACCAAAAGAAAACACCAACTGTAATTCAATCGGTGGAAGGTGCACACTTTTTAGAAGGAAAAATTGATAGACTTAAAGTTGCTTATGACCGAGGATTAAGACATTTAACATTACTACACGACAATGACGCGTCTGTTCCTTTGGGAGACATTTTTACCAATTCACCTAAATGGGGCGGACTGACTACATTCGGAGCAGAAGTGATTAAAGAATGTGAACGACTTGGAATTTTGGTTGACCTTTCACACTGCGACAATAATACGATTAACGGTGCTTTAAAAGTTATGACAAAGCCGTTCATCATCTCTCATACAGGCTTAAATACGCGTTTGGGCGATAAGGAGTTTATGGCAAAAATGATGAAACCGAGATTAATCAGTAAAGACCAAGCCAAGATAGTTGCAGATGCAGGCGGCGTAATCGGTATTTGGACTCATCTTGCAGATACACCAACTGCTTTTGCAGATAACATAAAAGCGATGGTGGATATTGTGGGAATTGACCATGTTGCTATTGGAACAGATACCAAAATGACACCCGCTTATCGTTCACCAAACGATAAATGGGAACAACCTAAAGAAAGACCAGGGCAGAACAAGAATGACAATAATTTCAACAGTGAGGATAAACCAAAAGGCAATGAGAATAAAAAACAAGGTGGCGATACAACCAATAACGTTTGGGGAGGAGAAAAACAAGGTTTTTATTTCACAGTTGTAGAAGCCTTGTTGAAAGCAGGCTACACTGAAAAAGAAATTGGAAAAATTGGTGGTGGAAACTATTTGCGAATTTTTGACGAGGTAACAAAAGGATATTGAGAAAACCAGTACCACTGCAATAGCGGGCGGAAAGTCTAAAATTAACGCTTTATACTTCGATTAATCTGCAACTTTATAAATAGCAAGCTAATAATGAAACTATCAACCAAAGCTGAAAAATATTCGCCCAAATTAGTGGGATGAATACCAAACTTGGGGATTTGCGAACCATTGCAAAAGACATTAAACAAGATCATGGGCTAGCAATGGAATTTTGGGCAACAGGCGTTTTCTTTGCCAGACAATTGGCAATCCTCATCATGGACAAAAGACAACTTTCGGAGCAGGCGATTGACGATTTAATTAATGACATCAATCAACACGAAAACAATGAAAAACTGCAACTTATAGATTGGCTAATGGCAAACCAATTGATGAAAGACAAAAGAACGATTGCTTTTTTAACAAGTTGGGAAAATGATCCTTCTTCACTAAAAAGAAGGATTTACTGGTATTATCAGGCTCGTTTGCGTTGGATGGGAAAAATACAACCAGATAGTGAACAATTGCTTTTTAAAATTGAAAAGAAAATTGAGAACGAAGAACCAGAAGTGCAATGGGCAATGAATTTCACAGCAGGTTGGATTGGCGTTTATGAAAAAAAATATCAAGATCGTTGTGTTGCACTGGGAGAAAAAACAGGACTTTACAAAGAACAAATGGTTTCAAAAGGTTGTACACCGGATTATCTACCCGAATTCATTGCCATAGAGCGCAAAAAAAGAAAATTGTAAAGTTGAGCAGAAAACCTACAATTAAAATGGCAACTGCTAATGAGGGTTTTGAAAGATGTCGGGTTTAGTGCCAAATTCATAAACAGTTTTTCAATTCAACTTTCAACGACATCAACATTTATACTTGAATTAAAATTTGTATTTTAGTTAAAGTTTCGTTGTCACTCCCCTCTTTGTCAAGCAGTTTCCGACCAGCACAAACCTTACAATACGTTTAATCAAAACTCGAAAGCTATGAAATCCAAGATCATCATCGTGTTATTTTTGGTATTGACTAATTTAACTTTTGCCCAAACCTATGATGGCCTTCAAAAGCTGGGCAACATTAGCCAAAATGTTTACTTTAGCGAGAACGCAAAAGAAAGGGCTGTAAAAATATCAACTCACGTAGCTAAAGCTGAAACTTACTTTCAAAAACAATTCAATGTAAAACCCAGCTATACCCTATTGGTTTTATCTCCTACTGATTGGAAAAAACATGCCCATCCACAAGCTATTTATGGCATTCCACACTATTTACCAGATGGAAGATTGGTGGTCGCATCAGAAAATAATGATTTTTGGAAACGAAATGCAGCTCCTGTCGACAAATTATCTCAAGAACTTGCCGAGAAAATGAAAGCAACTTATACCGACAAGAATGGTGAAATAAATTTAACCAATGCCTTCGATTTATTAGCGATACACGAATTGGGACATGCATTTCAGAGTGCAGCCAAAATGCTTGGTCAGCGAAATTGGCTAAACGAATTGTTGTGCAACATATTATTACACACTTATCTGGCTGATAACGACCCTAAACAACTGCCCTACATCACTGTGTTTACCAAAACGGCAGTTTCTTCCTTCCCTACTCAACGATTAAAATTTACAAAACTGGAAGATTTTGAAGCCAATTATAATGAAATAGCTAAAAATTTTCCCGATAATTATGGCTGGTATCAATGTCGTTTCCATGTTATGGCAGGCGATATCTACGATGCAGGCGGAGCATCTTCAATGAAAAAAATATGGAGCATGCTGTTATCGCAAAAACAAAAACTAAATGATGAAGAGCTGTTAAAACTATTGAATACCGATGCTGCTTTACAAAAAGCAATTGCGAACTGGAATCAGTAGTTTGATGTATGCCTAACCCTAAAATAAAATATTAAACAATGGCTTCCGACCAAAGTTTTGTAGATTTTGTTGTAGAACAAATCCAGAATGTGGGAAAAATAACCGCTAAGAAAATGTTTGGCGAGTATGGAATTTATGCTGACGAAATATTGTTCGCCTTGGTGTGCGAAAACAAGTTATTTGTTAAACCAACTATTTCCGGCAGAGCATTTATTGGGGAAGTTGTTGAAGCATCACCCTACGAAGGTGCAAAGCCAAACTTCTTGATTGAAGAAAAAATAGAAGACAGTGATTGGTTGAGTGAGTTAATTAAAATTTCCCTTACAGAATTGCCACCAACAAAGGCCAGGAAGAAAAAATAGACCAATTTCCCATTCTAACCTGTATACAAAAAAACACTATTAAAACGCAATGATAGCCACTAAAACAGTAGGCAGTCCGTTTTAACCAGGTTACAGGCTACAACCCCAATCTTTCCTCCAAGGTAATTGCGAATAACAATCAAAATCCGACGAATTATTAGCAAAGCCCGGCGAATTGTAATCAGAGATTTTATTCGTAATTCTTATCCTATTTTTATGATGATGTTTAGTTGGTGAAAAGTTCAATCCTAATCAAAAACTTTACTAATAATCATTTTAAAAAAGATATGAAAACGAAAAATATCATCCCTATTATACTGGTTTTTGTTTGCCTGCAAAGTTGTGGGCAAAACAGGGTCGAGAAAATTGATCTACAGCCAAAAAATATTTACCATGTTACTAAAGAGGACATTAATGAAACCATAAAAAAATATGGTTTAAAAGGGAAACTAAAATCGGTATCGCAAAAAACCGTTTATCTACCAAAAGATGCTGTTATTGATATTAGTAAATATGAAGCGTTTGATAGATATAATTGTAGATTCAAAGGAAGGCACAATGGTTAAGTCGATGACGTTTACATATTATTAATTTTTTAGATTGTTAACGATATGAAATTAGGGTATAGACTTCTCATTTTAGTGATTATGCTCACTTCACTTGGCTGTAACAATGCCACCGAGGAAAAGAAAAAAGAACTAGAACTAAAAGAAAAAACATTAGCGTTGAAAGAAAAGGATCTTGAATTAAGAACAGCTGAATCGAACCAGAAAAAAATTCCGCTAAAAGATGCCGTAAAACTTGCAGAAGCAAAATTTGCGAAGTATTTACCAACTATGCTAAATGCGCACAATGCCTATTTGGATAGCCAGGACACCTTTACTGGAGATGGCTTGGAGGATATCGCCATTTATTTTTCTCTTGCGCCAAACGAAGGTGGAAATACCATCGTTGCCCAAGGTTTAACACTTTACAAAAATACCGGATCAGCCGTTAACGTAATTGCCGGATATGAACCCGACTATATGTTTAGCTTCCTTAAAATAAATAAAGGCAAAATCTACGTCGAAAAACTAGCCTATGCAGAAACTGATGGCAGATGTTGCCCATCTATAAAAACTACACATGCACTTACCATTGCCGGAAGCAAGGTTTATTAAAACTTCATAAAATCCAAAAATTAAACCTCCACCTCATAAAATGAAAAAAATGTATCTCTTCATATTTATTCTTATCATCATCATTTTAGTGATAGATAGGTGCACGGCAATAAATCTATCCCCTAAATTGCTCTTTACTAACTACAAAAAGTTTCCTGAATTAAACGATGGGTTAAAATCAGACAAATATGCAATGTACAGAGCTACAGAAACAGCCAATGTTAACATTCGCTACTTTCCGCAAAACAATTTCTTTCTCTTAAGCAACTTCCAAACCAATGGATACTTTCATATCATCAAAATAGATAGCAATGGAGAAAACGTATTTGAACTTAAATTTGAGGGAAAAGATGCCTTTAAATTTGTAGAATCAATTAATTGTTTCGTTATCGGCGCTGATGGTATTTATGATTTTTCTGCTGTTAAGCCGCTTGCCCTACCTTTTAGCGAAGTGCTTAATCGCGATAAAAACCTAGCGCCAAAAGAGTGGGAACAAATATTCGGACAGAAGTATTCAACTGCCGAAATTGTGCTTTATGGTTGGCATACCGATTTGGAAAACGCACAGTGCGTGTACTTCCGCAACGATGGTAAATGGACAAAACTTTATACTTTTTTAAACGCTGGCCCTATGTATGTTTATGCAGAAGGTTCGAAAATAGAGTGTAAAATAGAAGGCAGAAAAATTCCTCATAAATGGCACGAAGAGCATTTTCTTAAAGACCCAGCAAAAGCAACTTATTCTAATGAACTTCGTCATACCGACGATTACATTACGCTGTACAATTCAGACTTTTCTTTTTTTCCAGACCAAGCACTAAAATATGAAGCTTTTGGGGCATTAAAAACCCTGGCTTTTTCTAAGGAAACCTATACTACCGAAGGATATTATAATCCCGGTATTCCTAATACCTTTTACGGCACGGCTTATTACGAATTAAATGTACACAATGAAGTATTAAATTTTAAAACCGTTGCGTACAAACAAAATGGCATAGGCGCAATTACGCAAAGCGATATTTACCTTTTTGGTTTGCCTTTAAATTTTGCCGATAAAAGTGATGTTGGTTTTCTAGCCTACGATTATAGCACCAATTTTCATGAAAATGGTAAAAAGGGTATTTATGTGATCAGGAAAAAATAGCGCTTATGATGCAACGATTGCCCAGGCAGCAATTTATTTCCTAAAACCTAAGCATCCGCCAGATTTTAGATAAGTTCGAAGATGTTTAGAAAGTTATTTTAACGCGGCGGATTTGGTTTTTATAGATTTGCCGATAGAACACTTTATCATATACTACTTGAATCTTGATCGAGTATCTGGGAAGTTTATTCAAGTAATTAATCAGACAATCTGCTCAACTTCGCTTAAAACATAACCTTATCTCCCGATAACCTCGTCTTCTAAACCATCGGTTACCGATTGTGCATTTAAAATTAGCTTTCTCAATCGCTCTTCGTTTTCGTTGCCCCAATTCCCCAATACAGCGATTACAGGAATCACCGTTTGTCCGAACGCTGTTAAGCTGTACTCTACTTTTGGAGGTACAACAGGGTAAATCTTCTTGGCAACCAAATCGTGCTCCTCCAATTCTTTAAGTTGAATATTTAAAACCCTGCGGGAAGCATCTGGAATTTTCCGTTGCAGTTCACTAGGTCTTTGATGGCCTTGACTTATAAACCATAACAAACGAATTTTCCATTTGCCGTAAAGCACCTCTCCTATCAAATCGAGTCCACAATTTAAGTTCAATGGAATTTTTCTATCCTTCATAATCAAAAGTACACCTATGTTCTAAATTGTACAATAGGGGAAAAATTTATCCCTATGCAATTCGGTTTTCCGTACTTGCGCAAACCCGTTATATGCTTCAATTTTGTACTAAACAACGATAGATATGGAACAGCAATTTAATTTTAATAATGAGTTATCTGGAAAAATAGCTTTAATAACCGGTGGCACTAAAGGTGCTGGAAAAGCCATTGCCGAACGACTTCAGAAAGCACGAGCAACGGTGATCACCACTGCCAGAAATGCGCCTGAGGTAGCAATTGCCGGCCAACACTTTGCCATTGCAGATTTAAGCAAGGCAGAAGATGCACAAAAATTGGTTAGAGAGGTACTTTCGACATATGGAAGGCTGGATATTTTAATAAATAATCTTGGTTCTTCAGTAACTCCAGCTGGTGGCTTTGCCGCATTAACGGATGAAGACTGGGTATCAACCCTACAGGCAAATTTGCTTGCTCCTGTAAGATTGGACAGAGGATTTTTACCGCAAATGATTGAACGAAAAAGTGGAGTGATCATCCACATTGCCTCTATTCAAGGTAAATTACCACTATACGACTCTACATTGCCTTATGCAGCTTCAAAAGCAGCATTGATAAATTATAGTAAAAGCCTATCAAATGAAGTAACGCCAAAAGGAGTTCGCGTACTCACTGTTTCGCCAGGATGGATCAATACGACAGCATCAAAAGCATGGCTGGGTGAGCTTGCAAGAAACGCAAACAGTAGCGTAGAAGAAGCTCAACAAGGTGTAATGGATGCCTTGGGCGGAATACCTTTTGGCAGACCGGCAGAACCGGAAGAAGTAGCGGAATTAGTTGGCTTTTTGGTTTCGCCCAGGGCAAATTATTTAACAGGAACAAATTTTGTAATCGACGGTGGTACAGTGCCAACAATTTAATCAAACTAAAAATGAACTTACCAAAAGTAATCGCAGACTTAACACAAGCGCAAAACAATTTCGACAGCCATGCATACGCCAATTGTTTTGCAGAAACAGCCGTAGTTTTTGATGAAGGAAAAACACATCAAGGAAAAACAGCAATTGAACAATGGATTAAAAAAGCTAACGAGGAATATCAGACGGTAATGGAACCAATTGAATATTTACCGGCAGAAGAAACTTTGAAAGCGAAAGTTTCAGGGAATTTTCCTGGAAGCCCGATTGTTTTAGCTTATCATCTCATAATAAAAGAGGATTTGATACAATCTTTAAAAATTACCGGATAATTAAAACTGATGGCGCAAGTCAAACTGAATAATTTAGAAAGGCATTGATTTATTGAGAATTGAGAATGCTAAAATTCAGGAAGTTTGGCTATTCTCTGAAAAAATAGAGTAGGAAGACCAATTTGGGGTGAGGCTTCAAAATAGGAAACAGCTTAGCGCAGAAAAAACAGGATTGAAAAATTCAATCCTGTTTTTTTATTACATTTTTTTAATTTAGAGAAGTCAGGATGATATTTTAACTAATGTTTATTACCATACAACAATGAAAACGGTAGCGCAAAAAATGGGAATAAAGGAAAATGCGAAAACGTTTTTTATGAATGCGCCTAAAGAAGCAATAGAATCAATTGTTCTTCCTGATATAATATTGACCAAAACCTTAACCGGCGAGTTTGATTATATTCATTTATTTGTAACGCAAAGCGATGAACAGCTAGCTGTTTTCCCAAAGTTAAAAGCGCACCTGAAACTAGATGGTATGCTGTGGGTTTCGTGGCCCAAGGGCGGACAACTCAATACCGATTTATCCTTACCGAAAGTAATTAAAAATGGTTACGAGTTTGGATTGGTAGAAAGCACTTGTTTAAGTGTAAACAGTACCTGGTCTGCCATTAAATTCACTCATCCAAAAAAAGGTAAAATTTATAATAACAGTCATGCCGAACTAAAATCGCGGACTACAAATCGATAATTTTAAAAAACAAAAAAACAAGTGATGTTATGGCCAAACAAATTTTCATCAATTTAGCAGTTAAGGATGTTCAAAAATCAATGGATTTTTACTCCGCATTGGGCTTTGCAAACAATCCTCAATTTTCAGATGATGCCGGAAAATGCATGGTTTGGAGCGAAAATATCTTCGTGATGTTGCTTTCTCACGAAAAATTTTCATCTTTTGCAACCAAACCCATTGCCGATACCCAATCAGCCGTAGCCGGACTTTTTTCACTATCTGTAGACAGTGTAGATGAGGTAAACAAGATTGTGGAGAATGGGCTTAAGGCCGGCGGAACCGAACCAAATGAAATCAGGGATTACGGTTTTATGCAACAACGAACTTTAGAAGATTTTGACGGGCATACCTGGGAAATTTTCTTTATGGATATGTCCAAATTTCCAACAGATCAACCCGCAGGATAATATTCGACTGGTTAACCAATAATTTTCTTACGGTGCGCAATCCCCCATTCTGTTAGGTTATTGATAATGGTTTTCAACGTTAAACCGTGCTCCGTTAGTTCATACTGAACCGAGATAGGCTGCGTGTCTAGAACGGTTCGGTTAATCAGTTTATTGATTTCCAGTTCTTTCAACTCTTTACTTAACATTCTGTTGGAAATTCCTTCTACATCCTTAAGAATATCTGAAAATCGCCTTTTGTTATAATAACATATTGAGGAAATAATGGCAATTTTCCACTTGCCGCTCAATATATCCATTGAATCCTGAACGGCTCTCATTTCTTTTTTGTGCCCGATTAAGCAGGCTTCTGGTATACTCATGAAGTTACTTGGTTACTCTTATGTTACTGTTACTTTTCGTTACAAAGTTACGAAAACGAACTTAACTGTTCTACATTTGTACCATCAAAAACGTTTAAATAATTTAAAATGAATTTCAAAAATAAGAATGTAGTGATCACCGGTGGAAGCACAGGAATTGGTTTCGCAACAGCTAAAGCTTTTATTGAAAAAGAAGCCAATGTAACTATCACAAGCAGAAACGCTGAAAACCTGCAACAAGCAGCGGCTAAACTTAACAGTTCGAACTTGCAAACGGTCGTTTCAGACACTTCCAATATACCTGGGATTGATGTGCTGGAAAAAGCAGTTGCTGCAAGCGGAAAGAAAATAGATGTACTTTTCTTAAACGCAGGAATAGCAGTATTTGCTTCTATCGCAGAAGCAACTGAAGCAGATTTCGATGCACAGTTTAATACCAATGTAAAAGGCTTCTTCTTCACCCTACAAAAATTGATGCCTCATTTGGCTGATGGTGCAACAGTATTGTTTACCTCATCAACAGTGGCCACCGCTTCGAATTTAGGCACCAGTATTTATTCAGCAACCAAAGGAGCCGTAAATAAAATTGCTCAAATTGCAGCAAATGAACTTGCTGAAAGAAAAATCCGGGTGAATATTATTAGCCCTGGTCCTATTAAAACAGAAGGATTTGATAAGGTGGTTACTACAGATGATGCGCAAAATTATATGGCATCAGCTACAGCTTTGCAGAGATTAGGTGATCCAAGTGAAATTGCAAAAACAGTTTTATTTTTAGCTTCTGATGAAGCAAGTTTTATTACCGGAACAGAATTGCTGGCTGATGGAGGCTATACTAATTATGCAAGAAGATAAATCGCTATTAAAAATTGTTAACAACAAAATCATAGCTTTTTATATTGTGGCTGGGCATCCGCAGAAATGAATATTAACTTCTTAGTTAATTATTAGATCTTTTAAGGTTTCTTTGATACATCTCTCCGGCACAAAACCATTAATGAAAGTCATATATAATAAAAAAACCACAGCCATTGAAAGATCCAATGGCTGTGGTTATGGCTAATTAATCGGCAACTTCTTTAATAAATTTGCCATCAGCACCGTACCAAACGTTTACATCCGGAGTACCTTCAATATCTACCTTGTAGCTAATTTTGCCTCCGGTATTAATCCAGTCTACATCATCTATCCTACCCTTTGGATATTTAGCTTTAATACTTTTCGCTATCGCAGTGGGTAACTGTGCGTTTGGAATATCTTTCTCAAATGAAACGACCTTGCCATTACCCATGTAGGTGGTTTTGTGATCGATTTTACCTAAATCAAAATCAGCTTCATAATTTCCACCTTTCATCTCCCAATCCACATCGGTTGCTTTTGGATAGGCTTTTGCGAAAGCGGCTTTTACCGCAGCAGGAACTTTACTTTGATCTATATCCTGAGCATTGCTACTGGCAATTCCCCCAACTAGAAGAAATGCTGCCATAATTGTGCTTTTATAATTCATATTAAAATAACATTAGAGAAAACCAAATGTTTGATATTAGAAACTCACACTTTCTTCCAGCTTTAAAAGGATGCAAAGGAATAAGGATAGTATTCAGCTTATAAACCTTTCAAATATTCCAAATATAGCGGAACACTTTTTTCAATGTATGCTGGCGTGGATTGATATTCTATTCCATAGTAGGCGAAGAACGGTCGGTAATCTGCTTTCACGTATTCTAAGCTGAGCTCAAACGGGCGGGTAAGTTCTTTTAAATGATATTTATAGATTCCCGAAGGACGAAGTTCATCTTCACCAACACCCAGTGAAATTGCCAGCGCAATTTTTTTTCCGGATAGTGGATAGCCGCTTTTACTTCCGTAGGCCCAGCCATGCGTTAAAACTTCATCAAACCATTTCTTTAATAACCACGGACTGTTAAACCAATAATAAGGAAACTGAAACACGATTTTATCATATTTTTCCATCAGCTTTTGTTCTGCCTTAACATCTATTTTTCCATCAGGATAGGTCTGGTGAAGCTGGTGCACCACATATTGATCAGGAAACTTTCGCAGTGCTTCAATCCATCTTTTGTTTACCAAAGAGCTATCAATATCTGGATGAGTAACAATAATTAATGTTTGCATTTTATCAAAATTTTAAATTATTTGAAACAAAAGTAGTGCCCCTGCAGTAGCTTTGGTATACCAACAGCCTATTGTAATGTACTATATAAAATGTAAGTATGACTGAGATTAAGGAAACATCGACCAATTTCGCTAACAAGCAAGCACTGGCAGATGAATGCCCTGAAGCTTATACATCTAATATCATCGGCGGCCAGTGGACATTGGTAATTTGCTCCTGGCTACTGGAGGGGAAATTAAGGTTTAGTGAATTAAAAAAGAATTTGCCCAATATTACCGAACGAATGTTAACGCTTCAGCTGCGTAAATTGGAAGAAAATAAAATTATTTCCAGAACGGTTTATGCAGAAGTTCCGCCACGGGTAGAATATGAACTTACAGCCATAGGTTATGAATTAAAACCAATTATTAAAGCCTTAGAAAACTGGGGAGAAAAACATAAGGCTTTGCTTGAGGAAACTTAAATTTACCCTGAAGGATTTTGTCTTAACCCTTTTCGCAAGAACATTTTTTTTCTTGGATTTATCACCATTTTCTTCTAGCCTGGAAAAAAAATATCCAACTATTGAGGCCAAAAATAAAAAACAAGAAAAACAATCATATTGTTGTCGTGATTACTATATTTGCGACAACAAAATAATTTATCATGAGAAGATTAGAATTTGCATCGCTTCAGGTTAGAGATTTAGCGATATCGAAAGTATTTTATACAGAGAAACTAGGGTTTGAAGTTTCTGAAATGAGTAATCCTTATGCCTGTGTTTTCACTTATAATAAAGGTGAAGCCAGTTTCGCAATAAGGACACCTATCGGAGATATCGAAGGAAAAGAATTAGGTATTGGTACGTCGCTTTGGTTTGCAATTGATGGGAACATTGAGGATTTACAAAACCAACTGATCGCTAAAGAAGTAACATTGATTGGGAATATTAATAATACGCCTTTTGGCAGGACGATAATGGTAAAAGATCCAGACGGCTATGTGATTACTTTTCTGGAAACCATTTAAACGCTCGTGATGGCTGATCGTATAGTAAAAAATTGGATCATTGTGGCTTCCAAAGATCATGTAAAAGTAGGTGTAGCACAAGGGATTGCTCAGGCATGCCACGGAAAGTCTTCACCTTTACAGCGAATGAAAAAAGGAGATTTCGTAATCTATTATTCTGGAAAGCAAACGACGGGAAAACCAGACAAATGTCAGGAATTTACAGCCATCGGAACAGTAAGAACTGAAGAAACTTATACAGTAAAAGTGTCAGCAGACTTTTATCCATCCAGACGGGAAATTGAGTTTTTTGAATGTAAGAATGTTTCAATTCTTCCGCTGATAGATGATTTAGATTTTATCCTTAATAAAAAAAAGTTGGGGTTATCCATTTCGATTTGGTTTCTTTGAAATCAATCAAAAAGATTTTGAGTTAATTTCATCAAAAATGCTTCACCATCAAAATGGCTAAAGAAATAGAATTTCAGTTTAAAACGCCGAATGATAGTCCGGGTTATTTGCTCGGACAGCTTACCATGCTTTGGCAACGTAAATTAAAGAAAGTGTTAGATCCATTGGATTTGACACAAACACAATTTGTATTGCTTGCTGCGTTGGGCTGGCTTTCAAAAACAAATAAGGAAGTTACACAAATTGACATCGCAAACCAGAGTAATACCGATAGAATGATGGTTTCAAAGGTTCTACGAACATTACAGGAGAAAGGTTTTGTAACGCGACAAGAACACGAAACTGACACCAGAGCAAAAACAATTCGCCTTACTCCTGATGGTGAAAATGTGCTGCAGAAAGGGCTTGTTGAGGTAGAAAATGCGGATAAAGTTTTTTTTGCTTCTTTAGACACCAGCCTATCTTTGTTTAACAAAAGTATGGTGCAACTTATTGATCAAAATAAAAGCATATAACTACCAATCAGCTTATCTCTTTCAGATTTTAAACTCGAACAGTTTTTAAAAAACAGCGAAGGCTTGCATTTTAACGCAAGCCTTCGCTGTAATCATTATTAAAATTTAAAAAGAATTTACTTCCCAGTCTTTTCGATATCCCGATCCATTTCCAACAAATCGACATCTTCCGGACTTGAGAAATCTCCTATTAAATATTTGTTGAAGTGATCAGCCAATTTCCAAAAAGCATATTCTGTCATATCGCCAAAACCATGTCTTTGCCCTGGAATAATCAAAAAATCAAAACGTTTTCCGGCTTTCATTAAGGCATTCGCCACACGAATCGAATTTGCCGGGTGCACATTGTTATCTACATCGCCATGCATTAATAGCAAGTGCCCTTTCAGGTTTTTGGCCAAATCAGGATTTTTATCGATGCTGTATTTAAATGATGTATCGCCTTTTAATGAAATAACTTCTTTCACGCCATGATGTTTTTCACTCCACCAACGGTTATAGATACTATTATCATGATTTCCGGCATTAGAAACTGCAGCTTTAAAAAAGTTCGGGTAAACCAACATCGCCGCGGTAGACATGAAACCACCACCTGAGTGACCAGTAATACCCACTTTAGTATCATCAATGTAACTGTATTTTGAGGCCAATTGCTCAATTGCAGTTTTCTTATCGGCCAATCCGTAATCACGCAGGTTTCCGTAACCGTAAGTATGGTACCATTTAGATCGTGATGGATTTCCACCACGGTTACCTACGGTGATTACAATATAGCCAAACTGTGCTAAGCGTTCTGTACGGTCCATGCCCTTACTAAAAGCTTTGTTTACAGCTTCCGTTTGTGGGCCAGGATAAACGTACTCAATAATAGGATATTTCTTGTTTGGGTCGAAATCAAAAGGTTTATACATTACGCCATACAAATCAGTTACGCCATCATCAGCCTTCACAGTAAAAGGCTCCGGAAATTTATAACCTGCAGCGGTTAGTAAGGAAAGATCAGTAGCTTCCAATTCCATTACTTTATGACCATTTTTATCATACAAAGTAGATTTTGGCGCCGTATTTACCCTTGAATAATTATCTACAAAAAAGCTGTTATTATCATTCATACTCACTGCATGATCGAAATTGCCAGCGTTTAACAGCTTCATATTCGAGCCATCAAAATTGATGCTATACAGATGTAAATAATAAGGATCTTCTTTGCCTTCCCTACCATTTGCGGTGAAATAAAGCACCCGGTTTTTCTCATCGATATTTACAATACTTTCGCAATGAAAAGAACCTTTGGTTATTTGGTTTTTAAGCTTTCCGTTCCCATCAAAAAGATAGAAATGGGCCCAGCCATCACGCTCGCTCCAATGAATTAATTCTTTTCCATTATTGATCAATCCAGGGCGATTCACCTCTACGTAAGTATTGAAGCGCTCATCAATGAGTGGCGTCACTTTGCTTGTAGCAATGTCAATTGTACCAATATCAATGCGTTTTAAATCGCGGCTGGTACGCGAAAAATAAAATCTGCTATCATCGCCCAACCAAATCGAAGGACGAAATTCATTATCACGATCTTTAGCTAATGAAGGTTTACCCCAGACGCCAATGCTTTGATCTTTAAATGCAGATATATTTAATTTTTTGTAAGACTTTGCCGGAAAATCAAAAAGCAAAATTTCGTCTTGTGGTGCTTCAGCCTCACCTGGCATTTGATATTTGTACGTTTCTAAAGTTGGTCGGCCAGCAGTAACACTATTAATTACCCATAAATCTTTAACCTTACGGGAGTCAGTACGATCTAATACGAAGTATCTGGAGTTTGGTGACCAAAGTACATAGGCACCGCGGCGCTTCTTATTATTTTTTTCATTCTCAACATTATTCTCGCCATCACCATCACTTCCGTAAGAATAAAATTTTATGCCATCTTTGGTGAGTTGATGTTCCACAATGGTGCTGTCTTCTTCATTTTTAACCGCTTTCTTGTAGTTTTCTTTATCCATCCAATACAAATTATAATTGCGTGAAAAGATAATGGCAGATGAATCAGGAGCCACTGAACCCCAGCTTGGTTTTGGTTTAGGCTTACTGAAATTTGGCACTTCAGTTAACTTTGCTGTGGCCAGGTCATATTTGAAAGAAAAAATCTTTTTCTGTAGTGAATCGGCAGCTTTTTTATCCTTGCGGTCAGGCTTTACTTCATCAATTGTGCTTTTCACTTCAAAGGAAATACTCTTTTCATCAGCAGCAAACTTTAAGTTTTCTAAAGGCAAATGTTCTGCATCAAAAGGATCGCGAACTGCTAAGGTGATACCAGCAGCGATTTTCGCGTTATCGAACATCAACTTTTTTGTTTTTGCATTCGGATCTACCAGGTACCAAAATTTCCCTTTCGGACTTTCAAAAGTGTACCAAAAACGATTACTCAATTTCAGCCAATGTGGATCAACCGAGGTGGAATAAACCATTTTCTTTAATTTATTTGGAGAAAATCGCGAAGCAAGTTGATAATTTGCCTTTGGTTGCGCCTGAATATTTTCAGTTAGCGTAAAGGTTTTATTTTGTGCCGCCACAGTTAGGGATAGAAACGGCGCACAAAGAAAAAGTTTGTAAAGTTTGTTCATCAAAATTGGTTTGAGGCGCTAAATTATTTAATAAAAGCTGATTATGATAGGTGGAGATTGTAATAAAACAGTTAGCTTATCAAATTTTTAAGGGTTGAATTATTTATCAACACCAGTTTATTGGGTGTTTAATAAATTGCCAGAATTTATAGTTTTGTAGCAATTAAAATACTATGAAATACAAATTACTTACTATTATAGCTGCTGGCATTATTTTATTCACCAGCTGTCAATCCAAATCTCAAACCGGAAATACCGATGGAACCGATTCAACCGGACAGGTAACTAAAACAGCAGAGAACACCTCAGCGCCTGTAGATATTTCGAAAATAAAAGTGGCTGATGCCAAGACCATTCTGGCCAGAAAGCAGGTACCTATTTTATGCTACCACCAGGTAAGGAACTGGAAACCCACAGATGGCAAGGTGGGTAAGGATTATATTGTAGAGATCCAAAACTTCAAAGACCAAATGAAAATGTTGGCTGACAGCGGCTATCATACCATTTTGCCTGATCAGCTGTATGCCTATTTGAATACCGGAGCAGCACTACCAAGCAAACCAATTATGCTTACTTTCGATGATACCGACCTGGACCAGTTCACTATCGTAAACCCAACATTAAAAAAACTGGGTTATAAAGCAGTGTATTTTATCATGACTGTATCTATTGGTAAAAAAGGAAAATTTGTAGATTATATGAGCAGCGATCAGATTAAACAACTTTCTGATGAAGGCAATGTAATCGGATCACATACCTATGACCACAAAAACTTTAAAAAATACGCCGGCAAGGATTGGGAAGAACAATTAGATAAACCAACGAAAAGACTGGAAGAAATAACCGGCAAAAAAATGACTGAATTTGCTTATCCATTCGGTTTATGGAATGCAGAAGGAATTCCTGAATTGAAAAAACGTGGTTTCAGAATGGCTTATCAACTATCTACTAAACGCGACGAAAAAGACCCATTATTCACCATCCGCAGAATTATTGCCAGCGGTTACTGGAGTCCTAAGACTTTAAGCAACAGCATTAAAAACAGCTTTTAAGTACTCAAAACCCCGGCATTGTCTGGGGTTTTCCTTTTTTAAACGAAAAACGACATGAGAAAAATTGCCTTCTTCATCCTTTCATTGATTTCAGGAATAGCATCTGCTCAAATACCGCATCTTAACGGCAAGGTTGATATTGATATGAAAACCGGTCAGATTACCTGTGATTTTACATTAAGCAAAATCCCAAATCTGGGTAAAGATTATCAGATTGTTTTGAATAAAGGATTCAATATTAAAGCGATTAAAGATGCTGACAACAATACCTTAAAATATTCTGGTTTTTACAGCGGGGCAATGCGTGGCGAAGGTTTAACCTATGCACCACTATTTAAAGATAGTACGATGGTGAATCCGAAGCGGCTCCATATTTTGTATACCGGCGCCTTCCCCATTTATACTGACACGTTAAACTTTATAGATTTTAAAGGTTTGATCGCTTTCAATGGTAAAACCATGCGAGCTGCTGATCAATCGAAATGGTATCCAATTATTTACGATGTTAAAAACGATCGGCTGATTGAGCAGGTTACCTTTAATATTCAGGTTAGTGCTAAGGGTGCCAAAACCATTTTTGTAAATGGCGATTTACCTCAGTCTGGACCAACTGCAAGGTTTAAATCGGATATTGCCATTGCCCCTATGTTATTTGTTGGCGATTATGGTGTACAGAAAACGGATGGTGCCTTATTTTTAAACACCAATATGAATCAAAGACAGCTATCTGTTTTTGAACAGAATATTGGTGAAATGAAAGCTTATTTCTCTAAAAATCTCAAAATCCCTTACAATACTAAAAACGTTTTTATAGAACATGAACCAGTAGAAAAATTTAACAAAGGCCGCAGCTGGGGCTTCGTTGCTTTTCCTACAATTGCTTTTGCAGGTATTAAGCTTGGTGACATGATTGATAATCAAAAACCTCAACTCAAAGATTCTACAGATTATCCATTTATTGCCCATGAAATCGGCCATTATTACTTTGGAAATGTGTTGCAACCCAATTCAACATTATTTTGGTTTTTTCTGGAATCTACCGCAGAGTATTTATCAGTAAAAGCCAGCGAAGAAAAATTCGGGAAAATATTTGCTACGAAATATTTTCAGGATAGAGGCAAACAGCTTAAAAACTTCAAGGCAAAACCTTTAAACACAATCACAGATATAAACGATATCTCTGGCACTTATCGCTACAGCTATGGCCCGTTTTTACTGAGGGGCCTGGAGCAAATCATCGGAGAAAAGCAAATGTTTAAATTTTTAAATACCTGCTTAATGGCCAAAGCAGAAGCGACAGATTATAGCTTTTTTAAACGGAATGCACTAAAATCAGGGATATCACCAAAACAATGGGACACCTTTGAAAAAGACTTTATTTTATCTGAAAACGCAGTATCTTTGGTGAAATAATTGATAACAAATTGAAAAAAAATTTAAAAGCAGCGCCCCACCCCCTCACGTTTATCTTATTTTTAGGCTTATTGATTTCTGCTTGTGGCCATCAAACAGCGACAGAAAAAAACACTGAAGATACAACGACCACTACCATAAAAACAGATACATCACAAAGAAAACCAGCTGATGCCAAAACCATTCTGGCACGCAAAGAAGTTCCTGTTTTATGCTACCACCAAATTAGAAATGCTTTGGCTAATGACAGTAAGCGAGCAGGTGATGACATCATTTCGCCAGACAAATTCAGAGATCATATTAAGATGCTGGCTGATAGCGGTTACCATACCATCTTACCCGATCAGCTTTATGATTACCTGGTTTATGGCGCTAAACTACCTGAGAAACCGATTATGATTACATTTGATGATACCGATATGGATCAGTTTACAGTAGGCAATACCACTTTAAAAAAGTATGGCTTTAAAGGGGTCTATTTTATCATGACGGTTTCTATTGGCAGAAAAGGGAGGATCAATTACATGACCAAAGAAAACATCAAACAGCTGGCTGATGAAGGCAATACAATTGCAAGTCATACTTATGATCATAAAAATTTTGCTCAGTTTAAAGATGAAGACTGGAAAACCCAGATAGATGAACCCACAAAAAAATTAGAAGAAATCACTGGAAAAAAAGTTGAGTATTTTGCCTATCCCTATGGTGTTTTCAAGGCTGCGAATTTGCATAAGTTAAAAGAACATGGCTTTAAAGCAGCATTTATCTTATCTACCGCCCGTGATGAAAACTATCCGCTGTACACCATTCGTAGAATTATTGATCCGGGAAGGTACTCTGCCAAAAACCTTTATTACAGTATTAACAAGAGCTTTAATAAAACAAAATCATAGTTTCATCTGTAAAATAAGGGAATATCTTTGCAAATGATCATGAGAAAATATATCCACCTTACACTTTTTAGTCTTTTAATTCTCGCTTCATGTACCAATTCAAAAAATAACCAAAGTACTGAAGAAACTTCGGATAGCACTTCCGCTACCTTAACAGAATTGCCAGCAAATTTTTATAAAAGGTTGGAAGGTACCATTGCCGGAAAGGCAGTAGTAATGAATATGCAAAAACTAGAAGGTGAATACGATGGCAATTATCACTACGATGGCCCATGGTTAAATTTATCGACTGATACTTTGGTGGGCAAAGACAGCCTCGTTTTATTTGAAAATAGCTTTTACGATTATTACTTTGACCAGGACGCCAAGCAAAATCACTTAGCGCTGAAATGGACAGGAAATGGCTTCAAAGGAACATGGTCTGATGGTAAGGGGACAAAGAATTTTCCAATCCAGTTAACGGAGAAATATCCTGAAGGAAGTTACCAATTTACCACAGGTGTTTATACCGACTCTGTAAAAGCATTTGCTGAACGGGAAAAATCGCCACAGGCAACCATTAGTTTTGAGTACTTACAGGCCAAATCAACTGATGATGCTGGAAATTGGCTAAATGGTCAGCTTAAGAGTATTTCTGGAATAAAATCTGGTAGTGTAAATCGTGAAGCTGGTTTTAAAAAAATGGCCTCAGCATATTTCGCCGATTACAAACAACAAATCTCCAAGCAACAAAAAGATGGGCCTGACCGTGGTTTTGAAGCCTGGATGAATTATACAGATGATAGTCAGCAGAGCATTGTTTACAATGAAAATGGATTTGTTGTGGTAGACTATCTTACGGATGCATACACTGGTGGTGCTCACGGAAATTATGCCAGCACCATGTTCTGCCTCGATGTAAAAAACAAAAAACAGATGGTATTGAATGATGTGGTTAAAATTGATTCCAATTCCCTGCAAAAATTGTTGGAGCAGAACTTAAGAAAGCAATACAATATTAAGCCGCAAGATCAATTAAATAAAGTATTGTTTGATAACTTTCTGAAACCTAATAACAACTTTTATTTCAATAGAAATGGACTGGCATTTATGTATAATCCTTATGAGGTAGCAAGTTATGCACAGGGGCAGATTGTGGTTTTTATTCCTTTCTCAGAACTGAAAGCTTATTTAATTCCTGCCTTTGCTGAAAGACTTGGTATAAAATAGAATGCCGTTGTGTTATTTAACTATGTAATCCACATTGTTAAAAAATAAAAGTTTAAAGGTGAGTCTATAAAATTTCCTTTACCAGATATTTGTTGCCATTAAAACTTAATTCATCTCCAACCTTTGCATTGAGAAAGGCTCGCCCTATCGGTGCAGCTTGCGATACTGCGATAAACTTTTCTCCATCTACATTTAGCTCACCTGCACTAATACTGATATAGAAATTTCCATTTGATGTTAAAATCAAACTGCCATTTTTAGCCTCTTTGGCAGCATCCACGTTTTCTATTTGTTGCAAAGCGATTTTCTGTTGCCCGGCCTCATAAAGTAATTTGCTATTCCTATCCATTTCCTGCTGCATCATTTCACGGGTGGTTTCATACTTATCACCAGCACTGCTTTTGGTATCATCGTTAGAAGCTTGCCTGGCTTGCAACATAGAATATTCAATATTTTCTATCCTATTTTGAATAAAATTAAAGCAAAGCTGAAATAACTGATTTTTTAAAGTAGACATGGTTATTAAGAAAAAATTTAGCTGATGTTGAAAATAAAATGGTCTTTGCGAAAGTCGTCATTTCGAGCGAAGTCGGGAAATCTTTTGAAATAGGTTGTGTAATTACAAAGATTTCGCCACTTCGCTGCGGTAAAAATGAATGATGATTATTTCCGAACGATGATGGGTGCCTGAGCTACTCCTCAATCCAATTTACCTTTTCTTCAATTGAGGTTCGGTTGGGTGTCCAGGGTTTTTCGTTATGGTAGCCCATGTAAAAGAGGCCAATACATTTTTCATTTTCCGCCAGGCCTAAAAATCCGCATAAATCGTGAATTAGTGGTGGCGAACTCCAATAAGCTCCAACTTTTAAACTCTCGGCAGTAAGTGCCATATTTTATACCGCACAAGAAACAGCGGCCAATTCCTCCCATTCCGGAATTTTACCACTTACGGCCATATTGATAGCAATAATGCAATCTGCCTGCTCCGTTTTCTCAGCGAAGCTATCATATTTTTTCTGAAGGAAATTTTGTGGCGATACGAGATTTTTATATAATCTTCCAAGTTCTTCACCAAGTTTTGTCAGGCCGGCTTTCCTGATGACGGTAAACCGCCAAGGCTGTGTTAGCTTATGCGTGGGTGCGTAATTCGCAGTTTCTAAAATTTGATTAATTACCTCAACAGGAATTTCTTTTTTAATATAACTGGCAGGAAAAATACTGCGTCGTTCTTTTATAACCTGAGATACGATTTCATAATTGCTCATTTTGTAAAAATAGTCAAAAGCAAAAAGATTAAAGTTGAAAGCACTTGATAAAATATCTTAAACAAAAAGATTTGACGTTTTAATGTCTTGTCAGCAGAAAAAAGCAAAAGCAGACACTTACGCGGAAAACCGAATTTAGACTTCGAAACATTTCCTCCACTCCTGGCACTTTTTCACTTTAAACTCTTAGCTTTTCAGCTTAAGCTGTTTCCTGATCTGTTTAACCTTCGCAAAAAAAGCGATACTTTCTTTATCTACCAGAAACTCCATTGTATCAATTAATTCTTCTTTAATCCAGCTATGTTTAGGTATGAGATTGGCTAAAATGTTTAAGCAGTGAGATTTTACCGCAACAGGAATATGCTCATCAATTAACCAAGCGAAAACAACTTCTACAATCGTGTCAGTTTCAAAATCTGTTATGATGACTTTAATTTCAGGTGATGTTTTTTTGTTGGTGATAAAAGCCAGAATTTTAACGTAATGGCGTAACGCAGAAAGATTTTGTTGCAACGGAAGTTTTTGGAGGAAATAGGTGGCATGCGGCAAAAACCGCTCTTGATGATTGGAATAAACACGTTCTAAAATCCACGCTGCCCGGAAACCAATTTGTTCATTAGGATGAAAACTTAAATCGATTAAATCTTTGGCAGAAAAAGTTTGCGCCGAAGTTTTTGCGGCAAACTGCTCCACTTCTATTTTGCCAACTGGTTTTTCTAGGAGATCTGTTAACATTTGCATGAATGATAAAATTAAAAAAAATTCCGTCAGCTGAAGCAGATGGCAATGAAAGGGTTAAATGTACAGGCAATGGCTTATCATTGCCATTGGTTTTAAATCATTAAACCTAACGCGGTTCATTACCGTTGGTTTCAACCAACGGATAAAAACATTTGCCAAATCGGCTTTAGCCAAAATAGTACTTTGGGTTTTCTTTCTAGCCAAAAGCACAAACTATTGTTAAATAAACCCGATTGAATGAAAATACTTTTTGTTGCAGTCTTCAACAAACTCAGACTGACGACAACAAAAAGATTGAAGTGAAAGCGGGACTGCAGTTGCTAAAAGATACTGAACGAACATTTTCAAATTATTAATCCCACACCTTTTGCCTTCTACCTTTTTACCCTCAACCTTTTTGCCTATCTTTGCGGCTTATTTCTATTTAATATGATTTCAGTTTCTAATTTATCTTTACGATACGGCAAACGCACATTATTTGAAGATGTTAACTTAAAATTTACCCAGGGCAACTGCTACGGTGTAATTGGGGCTAATGGCGCAGGTAAATCTACTTTCCTTAAAATTTTATCGGGAGAAGTAAGCCAAACTTCAGGTAGCGTAGCCTTTACTCCAGGAGAAAGAATGGCGGTTTTAAAACAAAATCACTACGAATTCGATGAGTTTTCGGTATTGGAAACTGTTATGATTGGCCATAAAGAACTTTATGCCATTATGAAAGAGAAAGATGCCATTTACATGAAAGAAGATTTTACCGAAAAAGATGGTGAACGTGCCGGAGAGTTGGAAAATCTTTTTGCTGAAATGGATGGCTGGAACATGGAAAGCAACGCGGCAACCATGTTAAGCAACTTAGGTATTACTGAAGATAACCACTATAAATTATTGAAGGAACTGGATAATACACAAAAAGTACGTGTGTTATTGGCTCAAGCTCTATTTGGCAATCCAGATATTTTATTGCTAGATGAGCCTACCAACGATTTGGATATTGAAACTATTGCATGGTTAGAGAATTTCCTGGCTGATTACCAGAACATTGTATTGGTGGTTTCTCACGACAGGCACTTTTTAGATGCAGTTTGTACGCACATTGTGGATATCGATTTCGCGAAAATGAGCATCTACACTGGTAACTATACGTTCTGGTACGAATCAAGTCAGCTGGCGCTAAAACAACGTAGCGACCAGAACAAAAAGATGGAAGATAAAGTGAAAGAGTTGCAGGAATTTATCCGCAGGTTTAGTGCAAATGCATCAAAATCAAAGCAGGCAACTTCACGTAAAAAAGCTTTAGATAAAATCGATATTACTGAAATTAAAGCATCGAGCCGAAAATACCCGGCGATTATTTTTAACAATACAGGTCGTGAGGCGGGCGATCAGATTTTACAGGTTGATGCATTAGGAAAATCGGTAAACGATGGCACTTTATTCGACAAAGTTACTTTTATGGTAAACAAGGGCGATAAAATTGCAATTTTATCTCAGAATAGTTTGGCAACCGCAGCATTTTACGATGTGTTAACAGGTAGAGTGCCTGCCGATAAAGGTGAATTTAAATGGGGCGTTACCATTAGCACAGCTGATATTCCTAATGATAACTCTGAATATTTCGCTGGCAAGGATGAAAACCTGGTAGATTGGTTACGTGAATATTCTGGAACGGATGCCGATGAGCAATTTGTGCGTAGCTTTTTAGGCCGTATGTTATTCTCGGGCGAAGAAGTTCTGAAAAACGTAAAAGTGCTTTCAGGTGGTGAGAAAATGCGTTGTATGTTTTCGAGAATGATGTTGCAGCAAGCAAACCTTTTAATGTTTGATGAACCAACCAACCACCTGGATTTGGAATCTATTGAAGCATTGAACAATGGTATGAAAGATTTTAAAGGTGCCATTTTATTTACCTCACGAGATCATCAGTTAACTGAAACCGTCGCCAACAGAATTATTGAAATTACGCCGAAAGGCACTATTGATAAATTAATGACTTACGATGAGTACATCAATAGTCCTGATGTGGCAAAACTTCGCGAAGAAATGTACGCCTAAGGCATTGATTAAATATATTTTGAAAAGGGTTTTGATTTTACATCAAAACCCTTTTTCTTTATAGCCTGATCAAATATGATGAAAACGCTCTCTACACTCCTCTTATTTTTTATTGGTTTCTTGGCGGTCGCTCAGGAAAGCGACTCGACAAAAGTACGCTCGAAAAGGAATGCCTTTGGTTTTAAGGAAAATTTTACTGAATTAATTTCCAAACCCGGCATTAGAAATGGGTTAACTCAAATATTTGAAGACCAAGTAATATTAGCTTATGGTTTGTATAAAAATGATAAGCGGGTTGGCCGGTGGCGTTTCTTTAAACAGAAGGATAGTGTAGAACAAATTTTTAACTATGATTTAAAAAGAGCAGATTACAACCAGCCAATAAATTCAATATCTTATGTGATAGATAGCTTGAAAGAAGGCGATCGTGTGATAAAACCTGTGAAAATTGGCGGCTTTAGAATGGCATTTAAGGCGATATTTCAGGAATCACATCATTATGGAATACCATACAATTCAGCAGGTTACGATCAGTTTTACATTTTCACGATTAATGAACGAGGCGATCTTGAAAAAGTTGAGGAAAAGCTTTCATCAAAAAGTTATAGTACCAATTTAACCGAACTCAATATCAAAAGATTCCTAAATGATGAATTCAGATTTATACCAGCCTATGTAAATGGCAAACCTGTTAAAAGTAAAATAGTTATCAAAGCTAAACTAACTGTTAGTTAAGGCAAATCATAGACTTAGTTAATTGAAATAATCAAAATCACCCTATAAAAATTAGTTAAATTATATGAAAACGTGCTGTACTTTTCTGCTACTGTTTATTGGTTTTACTGCATTCGCTCAAAAGAGTGATTCGACACATATGCATTACAGATTTATTAGAGGTGGCTTCATTGAGCATTCTACAACTCTAAAAACAAATAAACAAATTAAAAATGGAGTGGCGAAGGTAATGAAAGGACATAAGGTGGTTGCAACTGGAATGTATGAAAACAATAATCGTGTTGGTAGGTGGAATTTTTATCGCAATAAAGATTCATTAGATCAAATTTATAATTACACCACAAAAAAAGTTGAATATAATGCGCCTGATTCACTTATATTTTTTGAAATCGATTCTTTGAAAGCTGGCGACAAGGTTGTTCCACCCATGAAAATTGGAGGTAATTATTATGGCTTATTCTTTTTAATTCAAAATTTTAAAATTCCGAAGGAATCTAATGCCTATCCCGGCATTCACAAAGTTTATTTAATATTTCACTTAGACGTTAACGGAAAGTTAGTGAAATATGACACAGAAATTCTTCTACCTGTTTTAAAAAAAACAACAACAATGGATTTGAGTAAACTTAAAGAAGAAGATTTTGATTTCTCCCCTGCCTATCTGAACGGTAAGTCAGTAGCCAGCAGATATGTTTATGAATCTACATTGACCGTTAATTAAAAAATTTTAATTCATTGTAGCGTTTTCACCACGTTAATCGTTTTAGAAGAAAAAGTGTTAATGGCCATTAACCAATTTTGATTCTAAAATTGATTTAAAACATGAAAACTCATTTGAAAAACTTTAGCTTAACAACAAAAATTGCACTCTCTCTTCTCGCTATAACAACGATATTTTCTGCCTGTAAAAAAGACTGGAATAATGATCCTATCGAAGCTGCAGGCATTGGCTTCGTTCACGCTTCGCCGGGCACCGCTGCGCTTGATTTTGTGTTGGATAATCAAAAAATCGGCAGTTTTACGTACACCAACGATCGCGGCTACTATGCAGCATACCCAGGAAATAGAGTGATCGGCGTTGCCAAAAAAGATTCGCTAAGATACTTAACCAGCGGCACCGGAACTTTGAAACAAGGTGTTTTTTACTCGGCTTTTGTAGTGGATACACTTAAATCAACTAAAATTTTATTGGTTGAAGATGATTTGAAAGCACCAGATGCAGATAAAGCTAAAGTACGTTTCATTAACTTAAGTCCGGGTTCTACCGCCTTAGATTTAGCTGTTGAAGGAAACGCCACTGCTCTATTTACCGCAAAAGCGTTTAAAGAATTTACCCCATTTGCGTCCATCAATCCATCAGAAAGTTATACTTTCCAGGTTAAAGAAGCGGGATCAGCAACCGTTAAAGCAACTTTACCGGCAATAAAAATTGAAAAGGGAAAAATTTATACCATTTGGGCCAAAGGATTGAGCAGCAAAACAGATAGTACAAAATTTGGATTAGCTGTGATGACAAACAAATAAGATCTACCCATGCATTTATAACACCATTCTAAAGCGGGAATGGTGTTATTTCATTAATTTCGCATAAGGGTTAAAATATCAGATAAAAACTAATCAAACTTTAAATAGTCCTTTACAGGAGTGATAAAAAAAATACTCAGTTTTGAGGAAATTTTAAAAGGCTGTGTAAAAAACGACAGTAGCTGTAAAGAAATGATGTATAAATCATTTTATGGCTATTTAATGGGCATTATTTTGAGGTACACCAGAAATGCTTCAGATAGTGAGGAGCTTGTAAATGATAGCTTCCTAAAAATATTTAAACACGTGGGCACCTTCAAATCGCCTAAAAACCCAGAAGAGTTACAGCGATCATTTAAAGGTTGGATTGCGCAAATTGCATCGCGTACTGCGATTGATAAAATCAGAACCGCAAAAGCGCAGTATTATGTTGATGACCTTGGCGAAGATGAGCACCCTGTTACCGAAGTATCGATCGCATCTGAATTGCATGTAAACGATATTTTGAACTTACTTAATCATTTGCCAGATACGCAAAGACTGGTATTTAACTTATATGAAATTGAAGGTTTCGCCCATGAGGAAATCTCAAAAATGTTGAATATCCCCGAAAGCTCAAGCCGCGTATATTTAACACGCTCTAAAAATAAATTACGTACACTTTACCTGAATACAATGGTTGGTTCCTATAAAAAAAATGGATAAAGAATTAATAGACCATATTGCCGCACAGCTTCAACACCACGAGGAATCTTACTCGCCGGGTGCATGGGAGCGTTTTTCTGAAAAGGAGAACAAACCAAAAGGTTTCATTTTTTGGCCTTTATGGGTAGCTGCTGCGTTGATTTTAATTTTTGGTGGCACATTTTTGATATTAAATAATCAAAATCGTAAACAGGATTTGGTCATCACAAATAAAAAAACGACTAAAGAAAAACCAGTAGGACAAGAGAAAAAACCGGTGGTTAAGAATGATCAGGTTGAAATAGTTGGACCATTGAATACGCCCTTTACTAAAGATAGCCAGGTTCAAGGTGCATCGGTAAGCCCAGATAGCCAGAAGATAGATCAGGCGATTACCGTACTTGCTAATACAAATGATCCGGTTGTTGCAATTGAAAACTACAACGTATTAGATAATGCTTTAACTAAAATACCACTTGCTTCTTATGGCGATAGAAAATTTGAAATTAAAGCCGAACCTAAAAAAGAAAAACCTCTTAAAAAGCCAACTTTTGAAGATTTGCTGGCGCAAGACAGCAAAATAAATGAATTGAAAAATACTGGTAAAACCCAGGCAAATGCCAAATGGGAACCGGGAATTTATGTTGCACCTGCGATGGGAAATGACAACAAAGTGAATATGAATTATGGTTTTTCGCTTTCCTACAAATTGGCTGAAAAACTTTCCATCAGTTCAGGTATTGCCTATTCATCGTTGAGTTCAACGAGCAATCCATCGACACAAAATGCAAAAAGTAATGATGCAATGGCGAGTGCTGTACCTAGTTCGGCCGCACTGGCAACCTATTCAGCGACTAATGCCAGAAGCCTTGAATCAGTTAATGCCAGTGTTCGCGGAATAAACATCCCATTGGAATTAAAATACAATATTAGCAAAAAGGTTTATACAGGCGTTGGGGTGTCGGCACTGGCCATTCTAAACAACAGGCAAGACAATAATTACCTGGTGAGTAGTGGAAAAAATGTTACCGTGGCCAACACATCCGGCGTAGCTGAACAGCGGATGCTTATCGTTACCGAACGGGTTTCTGAACCTCAGGCCCAGTCTTCAAGTGTAACTGATAAATATATTGGCTTCTATAATTTTTCACTAGGATACAAGCAAAAAATATCGAAGAAAACCGATTTTGCTATTGAACCATTTTTGCGACTGCCGATGAGGACTTTTTCTAATGACAATCTTAATCTTACCAATGGTGGTTTGAGGCTGAAAATTGATTTTTAAAAGTTAATAGCGATTAAGGATAAAGTTTTTTAATTGATCCGCTAAGTCCTTTCATTGGATGGCCAGAAAGATGTTGATGCCGAAATTAGGGAAACATCATAGATAACCTAATTCATACCGTATTACACTCGCAATATTTATTGGTTTTGTTATAAATGAATTACACTTGCCCATTTACATCTTTCTTATATTTGTGCTGACATGAGAAAAGGAATAATGAAAGCACTGGCATTTATATTTTTAATTTTTATTGGCCTCAACGCACAGGCACAGCATGATCCCAGCGATCAAATGGATTCTCCAAACTGGGATGTAATTGGCGGTATCACTTTTAAAACTGTAAAGCCGACAGAAAAATATGCTGTTTACTCACCGGGCATTAAAAAATTCGAGAACAAACCTTTTGAGCTTTCAGGATATATTGTTCCGATTAAAGATGGCATGAAGCAAACGAAGTTTATGCTTTCTACCTTACCCATTAATCAATGTTTCTATTGCGGTAAAAATGGGATCCCGATTATGGTTTTAGTGGAAATGGCCGAACCCATTAAATTTACTTATCAGCCCATTACAGTGAAAGGTGTGTTAAAACTGAGCACCACCAACACCATGGATAACCCTCCAGTGCTCTTATCTACATCAAAATTATTATAAAACCAAAAATCCCGATGAATCGGGATTTTTGGTTTTGACAATTCAAGAATTTCAGATTTTGATGATCACTAAAGTTGTTACCTGGTTCTAACTACACGTCGAGGTGGCTTTAGCAATTCATTAAACTGCGCTTTCGGAATTTTCTTTAATTCAGGAATATCCCTTATTAGTGCTTTTAAGCTGTAAGATATTTTGTATTGTAAAGCAGCCAAACGATCGCCACCTTTCACTCCTGCTTTTCTGTAGAAATCTTTAAATTCCTGCAGGGTCTGCAATTTACCAACCTTACTTTTATCAACCTTAGCGCCAACTTCGTTTAACGAAAACTCCTTATTCAAAGAAGCCTTTACCGTTTCATCTATAGTATTGGTATAAACAATATAATTTTTATTGTGCCGAACTTTTTCCCTAAGGGCAGCCATATCAACCGACTGGCAATATCCAAGTTTAACAAATAACAAAAATACAAGCGGTGCAAACAATAACTTTTTCATACTGAATCAAATTAATATTTAAAACTAGTGAGATCAAAAGCTTAATAGGGATGCAAGCCACTCTTTATGTTTAATCTTAGTGACCTGAGTGGCCATCAGCGCCGTGAGCATGGCCATGAGCCAACTCATCTTGCGTAGCTTCGCGAACGTTTAAAATTTTTCCCGCGAACAATAAATTTTTACCTGCCATAGGGTGGTTTAAATCAACTGCAACTGTTTCATCATGAACAGCAGTTACACCAGCTCTGAATTGGTTTCCATTATTATCTTGTAAAGGAATTACATCACCAACAGATGGAACTTCACCGCCAGCTTCTGTAAACATCGATTTTGGAAGATCAGCGAAAGCGCCTGGATCAATTTCTCCATAACCATCAGCAGCAGATAATTCAAAGCTGTAATCAGCGCCAGTTGTTAAACCTGCTAAATGCTCTTCAAATTTAGGCAACATCATGCCAACGCCATATAAAAATACTAAAGGATTTTGCTCATCAGCTTTCTCAACAAAAACTTGTTGTCCTTCTTCGTTCGTAGTGTGCAATTCATAAGTTACTGCGACTACTGAGTTTGGTGAAATATTCATTTAATCTTTTTTAATGTAAATATGCTAATGCTTCCTCAACAGTGTTAACCGGTAACTGGCATACTTTATTTCGGCAAATATAAACTTTTGTTTCATTGCTTTGCTTACCTTTTAACAGCGGCAGGTTACTTTTTGTTCCACCTAATGTAATTTTGTTAGGAATATAATAGTTACTTAACTCAAGCTTAATGGCATCTGTTTCCACGCCAGTAAGTGCAATTTCGTTTATACCATAAACTTCATTCAGCAGTTGTATTGCCCAATTTGAATAGGCTGATCCGTAGGTTTTAATTTTCGGCTGCACTGCAGCAAGCATTTCTGCGGCTTTATTGTTGTAACCTTCCAAATCGAATAGCAAACCTAATTTCTTTAAATTTTGTGCCATTGTCGAATTTGAAGCTGGAATCACATTATCCATGACTTCATGTTTACGGGCAATCAGGCTTTCGCCGGTTGCTGAAGTATAAAAAAACATCGGTGACTCAGAATCGCTAAAGTTTTCAAGCACATAATCGGTAAAAGATTTTGCCTCATTCAACCAGTTTTCATCAAAGTCATATTCGTAAAGTGCAATCAAAGCCTCTATTAAAAAAGCATAATCGTCCAAAAAAGCTGTGATAGAAGCTTTTCCATTTTTATAATTTCTATACAAGCCGCCACTTGCTGTTTTTAAATTGACTAAGATAAACCGGGCTGCCGCCGCTGCTTTTTGATAATATAAATCATGGCTTAAAACGGTTGCCGCATCTGCAAGTGCTTTAATCATCATCCCATTCCATGCGGTTAAGCACTTATCATCTAAACCAGGTCTGATCCGTTGGTTTCTGATATCTAGTAATTTTGCCTTTGCCGATTCAACTTTTGTGTAAAGCGTTTCAGCATCAATGTTATGTTTTGATAAAATATCATCATCGCTCAGTATTTTTCTCAAAATATTGGTCTGTTCTTCTTCCCAATTACCTTCTTCGGTAATGTTGAAATATTCTCCTAATAATTGCGCATCATCACCTAGCAGATCATAAAATTCTGTTTTATCCCACACATAAAATTTACCTTCAATGCCTTCACTATCTGCATCTAATCCCGAATAAAATAAACCCTCGGGAGATGTCATTTCGTTAAAAACCCAATTTATACTTTCAACCGCGGTTTGTTTAAAGGAGTTAAATTTTGTGCATTGATAAGCCTCAGCATATAAACTGATCAGTTGAGCATTATCATAAAGCATCTTTTCAAAATGCGGCACATGCCATTTATCATCAACGGAATAACGGGCAAAACCGCCGCCAATCTGATCGTAAATTCCACCTCTACTCATCTCCTCTAATGTGTGGCAAACCGCTGTAAAAATCGATTCATCATCTTTTAAGTAGCCATAACGCAACAGGAAAACCCAGTTGTTTGGTAGTGGGAATTTTGGGGCACGATTGTATCCTCCGAATGATATATCGAAATGCCTTTTCCATGGTTCAATAATTTCAGTTAAATGTTCATCAGTGTAATCTTCTTTTGTAACCGATGGAATTATTTTTTCGCTATCGCGGATGCCTGAAGTTAATCGCTCTGCATACTGAATGGCTTTTTCGGGTTCATTTGACCATAGCGCAGCCACATTTTCCAGGATATTAACCCAGTCATTTTTTCTGAAATAAGTTCCACCATAAATTGGGCGTTGGTCTGGTAAGCATATGCAATTTAAAGGCCAGCCGCCACTACCTGTCATTAATTGAATGGCGTACATGTAAATTTGGTCAATATCCGGGCGCTCCTCCCGATCTACCTTAATGCAAACAAAATGTTTGTTCATCACTTCGGCCACCTCAAAATTTTCAAAACTTTCGCGTTCCATAACATGACACCAATGGCATGCCGAATAACCAATGCTCACTAAAATCAGCTTGTTTTCAGCTTTTGCTTTTTCCAAAGCTTCAACGCCCCACTCATACCATTGAACAGGGTTATAAGCATGTTGCAGTAAATATGGTGATGAAGCGTTGATTAAACTATTAGGCTCAGAATGTACGTTCGACATGGTAATTAAGGTATAAAAATGAATTGGTAAAGCTATCAATTATCTACAAAGCTGTTTTGTTTTAGTTTTTGTTTTTATACTTTAGTTGAAAATCTATTTTTAAAAAAGCGATACCTAGTATTTACTTTAAACTTCCTACCAACCAATAATAAACATGAAAATTACACACACCGAAATATATCGTTTCAGCATCCCGATGGAGCCATTTGTAATTGCAACCGGAACCATGCACTTTGCGCAAAATGTTTTGATTAGAATTTACACGGATGGTGGAATTCATGGTATTGGAGAATGCTCTGCTTTCCCCATGATTGTTGGCGAAACACAAGAAACCTGTATTGCAATGGCTAAGGATTTTGCCGCCATATTAAAAGGTAAAAATCCATTGGAAATACCTGAACGAATGAACGATTTGTTAGGTTATGCCGACCACAACAGCACCATCAAAAGTGCATTTGATATGGCATTATTCGATATTGCGGCCAAAAATGCAGATTTACCTTTGTATCAGTTTTTAGGTGGAACCAAACGTACAATCGAAACGGACATGACGATTGGCATAGATACACCCGAGGGTATGGCAAAAACTGCCGTTCAATACAAGGAAAAAGGCTGCACCATTTTAAAAATTAAACTTGGCAAAAAAGTTAATGATGACATAGAAAGGGTTAAAAAAATTCGGGAAGCTGTTGGCGATGAAATTACCATTCGCCTGGATGCCAATCAGGGCTGGACTTTTGATGAAGCTTTATTTGCCTTAGGTGAGCTTGAACAATATAATATCGAATTTTGTGAACAACCCATGAGAACCTGGTATGATGACAAACTACCGGAACTCAACATAAACTCTCCTGTAAAGTTGATGGCCGATGAAAGTTGCTACAACTATCACGATGCAAGAAAACTTATAAACAGCCAATCCACCACCTATTTAAACATTAAGTTTTCAAAATCCGGAGGTATTCTTGGTGCGCAGAAAATCCACGAAGAAGCTTTGCAAACGGGAGTAAAATGTATGATTGGTAGTATGTTGGAAAGTCGCATTGCCTTAAGCGCAAATCTTCACTTTGCTTTGGCGAGTCCGAATGTTGTATTTTTTGATTTAGATACCGCTTTGCTCGGACACTTGGTTGACCCCGCTGTTGGTGGCTTAACCTACAATGGGTACTTTTTAGATGTTCCGGAAACACCTGGAATTGGCGCAGAAGCCGATGAGTTTTTCTTAGAGAAGTGTGAAAGCTGGGTGGTATAACCCCCTAGCCCCCTAAATGGGGAATTACGTTTAAGCGCCTTCGGCAACGGCGAACCGAGAAAAAAAGGTTGGCGTAAGGCAAAACTAATGCTAATCAGCTTAAAAAAAGATTGCTTCATACCTCGCAATGACGGACTAAGAATTAATTAACTCACCTAACCAACATCTCCGATAACGCTGTACTATCTCCGCTAAAAGCATTAAAATCAACCACATGGCCAATACCATTTATTTTAGCCTTATCAGAATGTTGCCAGAATTTCCACCGACTGTTATCTAATCTAAGCTTGGGCTGATAATAGTGTGCCACCCATAGCGGATATTCATCAAATTTTTCAATCAAATAATCTTCGTAAAACTTCAACCCAGTGTAAATAATCGGCCTGACTTTCGTTTTCATTTCCACGTAGTTAAGAAAATCAGAAAGTTCTGCCCGCATTTTCAATGGAGAAACGCCATCTAAAGTTTCAATATCCACAACCGGGGGCAAATCTCCTTTTTCAATTTTCACAACTTGTAGAAAAAATTTAGCCTGTGTTTTACCGTCACGCTTCGGGCGGAAAAAATGATACGCACCGCAAACAATACCCACTTTTGGCGCTTCACGCCAGTTTCTTTGAAAATATGGGTCGACTAATAGAACACCTTCTGTAGCTTTTATGAAAGCAAAACTTACCTTCACTTCATCCTCTTCCATCGCCTTTACTTTTGCCCAATCAATTTTCCCCTGATAATAAGAAACATCTATCCCATGAATAGAATATTTTTTAGGTATTTTAATATCAAAACTTTTATAAGTTCTGTAACTCGGGTCCTCGCCTATATCGGTTATCCAACGCCAGGTTGAAACAAAGGCACTAACCACATAACCGTAGTAAAAAGGAGATAATAATATCAAAAGCAAACCCGCTATAGCCACTTTCCACTGTGTTGGAAATGACTTGGATTTCTTTTTTCGATTGACGGATTTTCGGTTTGAAGGTTTTCTTGTAGTGGTTATTCTTTTCTCTGGAGGCATATGGCTGCTGCAAAGTTGAGAAAAAATGCGATGAAATGAAAAAGTAGTAATCTAGTTTTCCTCAATGTTTATTAAAGTTGAATTGAAAGTTAACTCAGGCCATATTTGTCTATCAGCCCCTGTTGTTTCTCAGGATAATAGGTTAAGCCAAATTTCTTGTCGAGTTCAGCCATGCGTTTAGCTATTATTGGATCTTCGAATGATAATTTATTTTGAATAACCTCTGGAATGATTTTGAAGTAAACTTCTTCGAGATAATCTTCAAAATTCTGATTAAAATACATATCAATAAGACGTAGATTTTCGCTTCCCGAGTTCCAAACCACATGAACTATACCTCTTGATCTTAAATGCCAACATCCTGCTTTAACTTCTACCACTTCATCGCCCATTAAGATAGATGCTGTTCCTTCCAAAACATACATTAGTTCATCAAGCTTATCGTGTTTGTGGGGACTTCCTGCAATTTTTTTTTGGCGCTAAAACAGCTTCTACACAAGAGAATTGGTTATTCGTTTGAGTATTCCTTATCAATGTTCTCATATTATTTCCCATTGGTCCCGTTTCCAAAGGTTTTTGAGCAGGAATTAGAAATGGCAAAGGTGCTTTAGTTTCTTTCAGATTATCATTTGCTATTTTATCATCAGTACAAGAGTTTAAAGAAAGCATAAACATTCCTGCTGAAAGTAAACCTAATTGCTGAATGGCATCACGCCTGGAGTTGGAGTTGTTTTTCATGAGGTTTCAATTTAGTTAGAATGAAATTAACTCATTAATTACATTACAGCAAATTTTGAGAAATGAGTAAAGGAATTTCCCGTAATATTAATCTCTCGCTCATCACTTATCACAACCCATTTTACTACTTTTGCACACGAAATTCACTATGTTCAAGCTCATTTTAAATACATACAAATCATCCTTTAGTGGCCTAAGTAAAGAAACCTGGCTGCTAAGCATTGTGATGATGTTTAACAGATGTGGCAGTATGGCCGTTCCGTTTATGGGTTTGTATGTTACACAGAGTTTGCATCGTAGTGAAATTGACGCAGGCTTAATCATTACTTTGTTTGGCGTTGGCTCCATTTTGGGTTCGGCTACCGGCGGAAAGCTTACTGACATTATTGGTTTCAGGCCCGTTCAAATACTTTCTTCAATTATTGGTGGTTTACTATTCATATTATTTTCTACCATAGCGCATTTTTCCACACTCTGTGTTTTGGCAGTTGTGATCAGCTTTTTCTCCGAAGCATTTCGCCCGGCCAATTTTACAGCAGTGGCACATTATGCCAAGGAAGGCACGATAACGCGATCATATTCGTTGAACCGACTTGCCGTGAACATTGGTTGGTCTGCCGGAATAAGCATGGCAGGAATAATTGCTTCGATAAATTACAAGCTCTTATTTATTGTAGAAGGCGGCGTAAGTATTTTAGTAGGCGTAGCCATTTTATTTTTACTCCCTCAGGTTAAAGATTTTATAAAGAAAGCAAAAGAAAACCGCAGCAACATGGTTATTTTGAAACCCTGGCAAGATGCTTTTTATGTTCGCTTTATATTGTTAACCACACTTTTTATAACTTGTGCTTTCCTGATGTTTAGGGTTGTTCCAGTATTTTTTAAGGAGCAATGGCATATAGATGAGTTCGCGATCGGAATCATCATTGGTATTAATGGAGCAATAATTGCCCTGTTCGAAATGATTATGATCAATAAAATTGAAAAGAAAAGGTCACCAATGTTTTTTATTATTATTGGTTCCGTTTTCTTTGCAGTTTCTTACTTGTTGCTTAGTGCACCGATTACTTTTCACGTTTTCACGGCGATACTTACCATCGTCACTTTTACCATTGGAGAAATGTTCGTGCTTCCCTTTATCAATACAGTAGTGATTAGCAGAAGTAACGAGCATAACAGAGGTTTATATGCTGCAGGATATACGCTAAGCTGGAGTTGCGCCCAGGTGGTTGGTCCAATGGCAGGATTTTTTGTCGCAAAGCACTTAGGTTACAACTGGCTTTGGTTCGGATTGGCCTGCATCCTTTTAATTTGTGCTTACGGCTTTAGTTTGTTAGATAGAAATCTTGAGGGTAAGGTAGCAGAAGGTAAATAAAGTCAGTTTTTAAACAGGCTAAAAACTGACTTTAGAAAATTTATTTAACCTTTTGAGCTTTAACGCCTTCATTTGTAATTTTCACCGGAAGGATTTTTCCATCAGCATCAAATTTCATTTCATCAATGCAGGTAACACGATGATTTCCATCCGTTTCGGTTAAAGGACGGCGGTGATAAACAATGTGGTAAGTACCTTTTTTCTCATTGATTAATAGAGAATGATGCCCTGCTCCTCTCGCTACTTCAGGATCTTGCTTTAGAATTTTATCAACTCTTTTAAACGGTCCGAAAGGCGAATCGGCAATGGCATAAGCTACAGAATAATCCGGACCAGTCCAGCCGCCTTCGCTCCACATAAAGTAGTATTTACCATCTTTAATAAACATGTAAGGTCCTTCTACATAATTTTCTGGTGTAATTTCTTTAAATGTAGTTCCATCTTCAAAAGGCACAAAACCAGTAAAATCTGCATTTAATTTCGCAATATTACAGTGTTTCCAGCCCCCGTAAATCAAATAATACTGTCCGTCTTTATCTTTAAATACAAACTGATCAATGGGTTGTGCACCATTGTGAAATTTATCTACCAATGGTTTTCCCAGATGATCTTTGTAAGGTCCTTCAGGTTTATCGGCCACAGCTACACCAATTCCACCAACCTCATTATCACTTTGAATATCGTTTGCACCAAAAAACAGATAGTACTTTTTATCCTTCTGTACAATTGCTGGTGCCCACATCGCTTTATTAGCCCACTTTACTGCAGCTGTATCCAAAACACGAGGGTGTTTTTTCCATTTCACCAAATCATCAGATGAAAAAGCATCAAGGAAAACCTGTTCCCTATATTTCGCTGAGTAGGTTGGATAAACCCAATACTTATTGTTAAAAATAGCAGCTTCAGGGTCTGCATACCAACCTTGAAATATTGGATTTCCAGATTGCTTAATCGATTTAGTACTTTGAGCAAAAGAAATAGATCCTGCCAGAAGTAAAAGAGATGAGAATAGGTATTTCATGTGCACAATTTAAAAAAAAATAGCCAAAAACGATTTTTCTTTTTTAGAAAAGCATTGCTGTGCTCATGGCTCTATTCAGTCCCGCCCCCATTTCAAATCTTTACCGATTAAAATCAGTAAAGGATTTTCCATTCAGGTCGGTTTAGGTGGCAAGGGTTGTAAAGCTTGGGAATGGTTTTGCAGAACACCCAATATTTAAACGTTGATAACCACCCATTGCCCCTCTAAATTAGGAGGGAAATAGAATGTGCTTTCAGCAACTCTTGAGCAAACATTTATTGCCTGCAAACATTAAATAAGCGGAGAATTAAATTAATGCGTAGCACAACTCCCTTCCTTATTTTCAAGGAGGGTTGGGGGTGGCTCATTATCTTCTGATTTGAAAAACCATCCCTAAATCATAAACCCGACAGCAGCGAAAATACTTTTTGTTATCCTGACAAAATAGATTGCCATGTCGTTCCTTTTCGCAATGACGGTATTAATGGCAGTAAAGGATTCAAAAAGATTGCAGCGAATGGCGGGACCGTAGATGCTATAAAAAACTGAACGTTGGTTTTCAAAAAAGAATAATTCTATCAAACTTCCGAAGTTATCCATGCACTAGCTCCATTAAACTTTGGAGGTTTAATGCAAAAAAAATCCCTGTTTGGATGAACCTAACAGGGATTAAATATAATTGAAGTTATTTTATTTGCTTAATTCAGCGAAATATTTATGAAACAAAGGCAAAGTTTCTATCCCTTTGTAATAATTGTAAATATCATATTTCTCATTTGGCGAATGCAATGCATCACTATCTAAACCGAAACCAAAAAGAACAGATTTAATACCCAAAACATCTTCAAATAAAGCAACAATTGGAATACTGCCGCCACCACGTGTTGGAATGGCTTTTTTGCCGAAACTATCTTCGATGGCTTTTTCAGCAGCCTGGTAAGCAATGCTATCAGTAGGTGTAACTACCGGCTCTCCACCATGGTGTGGCGTTACTTTAACCTTTACATTTTTAGGTGCAATGCTTTCAAAATGTTTGGCGAAAATTTCTGAGATCTCTTCTGAACTCTGATTTGGAACCAGACGCATTGAAATTTTCGCATTGGCCTTGCTCGGCAGTACGGTTTTTGCACCCTCGCCAATATAGCCACTCCAAATTCCGTTTACTTCTAAAGTTGGACGGGTTCCTGTACGTTCTAATGTAGAATACCCTTTTTCACCCCACACTTCATCAATAGCTAAATCCTGCTTGTATTCGGCTTCATCATAAGGCGCAGCGTTTAGAGCTTTCTTTTCCTCATCGCTGAGTTCGACAACTTTATCGTAAAACGCAGGGATGGTGATGTGATTATTTTCATCATGTAAAGAAGCGATCATTTTGCAAAGAATAGTTGCCGGATTGGCTACCGCTCCGCCGTATACACCTGAGTGTAAATCGCGGTTTGGACCAACAACTTCAACTTCCATGTAAGCCAAACCACGTAAGCCGGTTTCGATAGATGGATGCTCCATGCTAATCATAGATGTATCTGAAATCAACACCACATCGGCTTTTAAACGCTCAGCATTTTCTTTCACAAAAATACCCAGGTTTGCAGAGCCTACCTCCTCTTCACCTTCAATCATAAACTTCACATTGCAAGCCAAAGTGTTGGTTTGCATCATCAATTCAAATGCTTTAACATGCATGTAAAACTGACCTTTATCATCGCAGGCACCACGGGCATAAATCTTACCATCACGAACAGTTGGTTCGAATGGTGGGGTGTGCCAGAGTTCTAATGGATCTGCTGGTTGCACATCATAATGGCCATAAATTAAAACGGTAGGCAAAGCGCTATCTATAATTTTCTCTCCGTAAACAATAGGATATCCTGCTGTAGGGCAAATCTCTACCTGGTCTGCTCCGGCATCTTTCAGTTTTTGTGCAACATAATCTGCAGTTTTCAAAACATCGCCTTTATATTTTGGATCAGCACTCACTGAAGGAAAACGCAATAATTCAAACAACTCTGCTAAAAAGCGTTCTTTGTGCGTTTCTACATAATTTTTAATCTCTTGCATAACAAAATGAATTTGGGCAAATATATGATTTTAGCACAAAAGGCATGAGGGAATAAATCAATTGAAAATAATTTTCAGTTGTATATCTTATCATTTTATTATGATAAAAGCTTACGAATTTTACGCAAACCACATTTGTTAAATAATTGTTGTTTTTAAATAAAATTCAACTTAATGAAATATAATTTAAACCATTTTTTGTTAAATTGCACCATTCAAGAAATATCCTTAACTAACATCCGAATGAATCAATTGTAATGAAAATCAACACGCGACTTTATATCCTTTTGGTGTTGCTTTTTTCTGTTGGTATTTCTGCTTTTTCTCAAACCACTACTCCACCCAGAGTAAGTTGCCCGGAAGCTGCCCAATTTTACGCTAAAGACAGTATAAATATTGTCACCTTTGGTGCCAGTACTGTAGAGGGCGTAGGCGGTGTCGGTTTCCAAACCATGCTTAAAAATAATTTCTCAAATTGTTATGTAAATAAGGTTGTAGATATCACCAACCATGGAATTGGCGGGCAAACTACCTTTCAGGGTTTGCTTAGAATTGATAATGCCATTAAAGACAGAACTGGCTTTATTGTCATATCAATGGGGATTAATGACGCACTGGCAATTGCAAATAACCGGGGCAGCATTGCCGAAACGGAAGCCAATATGCGCTCACTGATTTCTACCAGCTTAAAGCAAAACCTGGTTCCGATTGTTTGTACGCTTCAAAATGTTGATGACCGCAGCAATCCGCCATTAGTTGCGGTAAATAATGTAATCAGATCATTAAACGTCATCTACCGCAGGTTAGTAACAGAATATAAAATTTACCTCGCGGATGTTAACGCAGCCATGAGGAGGGATTTTAGTTTATACCAGGATGCATTTCACCCGAATGCCAGAGGATACCGATTGATTAGTTATGTAATCTTCGACTCCATTAACAAGGCTATTTTTGATAGATTCCTGATGTTTGTGGTGTCGCAAAATTACCCAAATCCTGCCGGAACCCAAACCTATTTGGATATTGTATTGCCGCAAACCGATAAGCTAACCATACAGGTTTACGATATGATGGGAAGGCTGGTTAAAACGGTGCTCAATGAATACCTGAATGTTGGCAAACATACTTTAGAGATCAATACCTCAACCTTTGTTCCTGGAATATACTTTTTAAAACTAACGTCTGATTCAGGCCAATATAATGCGGCGAAAAAGTTTATTGTAGCGAGGTAACAAAAGGCATACGCATCCGTCTGAATAAGAATTTATCAGTTTTAATATTAGAGCCATGCTTACCGAAAACTTTACCAATGATGCAATTGACATTGATTCACTTCCGAAGTATCAGGAAATCGCGTTAAAAAAACCTCACGTCAGTTACTGGAAAGTCATTTGCATTAATCTGATCATTTGTTTCTTACTCCTTGGAATTATTGCCGGCCTTTTGTTAGTTTTTAATGATGAGATTAAGCCCTATCTTATCGCAGTTGTTTCGGCTTATATCATGCTGCTGATTTGTTTCTTCGTGGTTTTTTGGGCGAGTTTCAGCAAAAGAGGCTACGCAATCAGAACCCAGGATGTAATTTATAAAGATGGGATTATTGCCGAATCGACGACCATTGTACCACTAAAAAGGATTCAGCATATTGAGTTAAATGAAGGTATTTTATCCCGTATGTTTAAATTAGGCTCACTACAAATATTTACTGCAGGTGGAGTGAGCGGCCATTTGCGGATTGGTGGAATACCGATTGATGAGGCGAAAAGCATCAGAGACTTTATTCTTAATAAACTTGATTCAACTGAATCTGTGGAAACTGAAACAAATGCCAGTGAATAACGATTTTAGTAAACCACAGCGTCAATCTGCTACGGGCATTATCGTAATTGTGGCACATGGGTCATTCCGGATAATTAAGGCGCTTATCATCCCCATCATCATTGCTTTTTTCAGAACGACAGAAAACAAACACTACCTTTTTCTAGGTCTTTTAGCCCTGTTAATAATCGCTGTGATCATCTCCTACTTATGGTATCGTAACTTTACTTTTTTTCTTAACAAGCAAAAGCAGGAGTTTGTGGTGAATAAAGGTATTCTAAATCGTGATCAGGTAATTATACATCTTGAAAAGATACAGCAGGTTAACATCAACCAAAATGTTTTGCAAAAAATTTTCGGTGTTTATGGTTTAAAGATCGATACCGCTGGCGCCAGTGGAGAAGAAGTAGTTATTTATGCAATAGATGAAGCCTCAGCATATAACCTAAAAGAACATCTGTTAGATAGAAAAACAAATACGGTAATTGAAACCTCTGAACCTGTTCATAAGCCTGAAACGGCAACACCTGTTTTAAAAATTAGTGCACTTACCCTATTAAAAGTTGGCCTAACATCTAACTACGGGCAAAGCTTAACATTGATGTTTCTGTTTTTCATATACCTTATTCAGGAGGCAAGGCATATTATGGATCTTTTAGAAGTTGACGATGGGTATGTAGAAAGTACTGTGATGGGCTTAGCTACGTTGTTTTCTGTGGCCATTATAGTTGTAGTGCTTCTGGTAGCCTTGCTGATTATCAACCTGGTGAGAACTTTTTATAAATATTTCGATCTTGAAATCGGGCAACACAAACATTCTCTAATCCTGTCATCAGGTTTAATTGCAAAAAAAAATACGATGATCAGTCCGGATAAGGTACAGATTACCAAACACAGCCAGAATTATTTTCAAAAGAAATTGAATATGCTTAACATCAGTTTAAAGCAGGCTAATTTCGGGATGAGTAAAAACGGAAAGGAAATGCAGGGAAACACCCTTGAAATTGTTGGCTGCAATAAAATAGAGCGTGATGAATTGCTGCATATGATATTAGGCCAGGTTCCGGTTAAAGGCAAAACCTTTATCCCAGACTGGCGCTTCCTGAACCTGCCAATCTTTTTTAAACTGATCTTACCCCTGGCAATATTTTCAGTGTTAGCATTTAATATACCTGAAATAAAACCCTTTATTGGATTTGGAATCGCCTATCTTATTATAGGAGCATGCATGATTTACGTGAGTTACCGCAGGCATCGAATTGCTGTAAACCAGGAATTCATCATTAAAACAAGTGGCATTTGGGATATTTCCAATGAAATTATAATGCCTCATAAAATACAGGCCATTACGGCTTCGCAGTATCCATGGCACAAGGATGTAGATGTTGGCCATTTATGTTTGCACACTGCAGCAGGTAAAATTCGTTTTAAATATGGAAATTACACCGAAATCAAATGTCTTGTAAATTATTGGCTTTATCAGGTAGAGAGTGGTAATGAAAATTGGATGTAGCTGACCTTTATTTTGTTTCCCGCAGACCTCGAAAAGGTTCTGTAACAATCTGCGAGATCTGCGGAAAAAACTTAGAGTGTCATAATGCCTTTGATATTTGCCGTTTGTTTGTAAATGGCAATTACCTCGTCAGCATTCTGCATTTGCTTTTTAACTGTAATAGAAACATACTTGCCGGTTTTAGAAGGCTGCTCTATAAATTCATCATCAGGCAAAACTTTGCGCAATTCTTCAATCTTATCTAGGCCGCCTGTTATTATGAACTTAAAGTTGTAAATACCAGGAAACTTTTCTACGCTTTCTAATTTCTCTTTCAGATTAGCATAAATATCAGTACTTGATCCTTCTGGGATATCAGTAAACTCTATATTATTGTTAATATTATTATCATCCATAGCAGCGGTATATCAAAATCCATTCCTAAAAAAGCAATATGTAATTTTGGCATAACGATAAGTTTTGTTCACCAAAAATGTTTAAATGGCCGTCACTCTAGATTTATATTGGGTTAATAGCATTATTGTTTTATATGAAAGTTGCGATCCTGAATTTCAGGACAGCTTGACGACATTTACAGCAGACGACCAGGCACACTAAGTTATTTTAAATAGGATCGCAATCCGTATTAAAGTAATTACTAACACTTTTCGCAAAAGACTTGAGAATTGTTATTTTTGAACCTCAAAAAAACAGGAACCGATTTGGATTATTTAGAAGGATTAAACCCACAACAGAGAGCAGCAGTAGAGAATACAAAAGGACCGGTAATGATTGTTGCGGGTGCTGGTTCGGGCAAAACACGTGTAATTACTTTTCGAGTAGCACATCTGATCCAAACCGGAACCGACCCTTTTAACATCCTGGTGTTGACCTTTACAAATAAGGCCAGTAAAGATATGCGGGAGCGTATTTCGAAGGTTGTTGGTGCTGAGGCTAAAAATATCTGGATGGGTACTTTCCACTCTGTTTTTGCGAAAATTTTGCGTGTTGAAGCCGAAAAAATCGGTTATCCGAATAACTTTACCATATACGATACCGATGATAGTAAAAGTGTAATTCGTGCTATTTTGAAAGAAATGCAGCTTGATGATAAATTGTACGCACCAAATTTTGTTTACGGCCGTATTTCTTCTGCAAAAAATAACCTGATATCGTGGGGCGAATATCAATCGAACGACCAGATACAGGCTGAAGATATTCAAAATAAACGTCCGTTAATGGGACAGATATACGAGCAATATGCTAAACGCTGTTTTAGGGCTGGTGCCATGGATTTTGATGATTTACTTTTCAAAACCAACATTCTGCTTAAAGAACATCCGGATGTTTTAAATAAATACCAGCAAAAATTCAGGTATTTAATGGTGGATGAGTACCAGGATACCAACTTTTCGCAGTACACCATTGTGAAAAAACTAGCTGCAGCTTACCAAAATATTTGCGTAGTGGGTGATGATGCACAGAGTATTTATGCTTTCCGTGGCGCAAACATTCAAAACATCCTGAATTTTGAACGCGACTATCCTGATTTAAAAGTATATAAGCTGGAGCAAAATTACCGTTCTACCCAAAATATTGTTGATGCCGCCAGCAGCATTATTGCCAATAATAAAAACCAACTGGAGAAAAATGTTTTTTCAGAAAATGTGGAAGGCGATCGGATTAAGGTTTCCCGGGCGTTTACGGATAACGAAGAAGGTAAATTAGTTGCCGAATCAATTATCCAGGAACGGGGTTTAAAGGGTTACCAATACCATGATTTTGCGATTTTATATCGCACCAATGCCCAAAGCAGGGCCATGGAGGAAGGTTTGCGCAAATTAAATGTTCCTTACAAGATTTATGGTGGCACCTCTTTTTATCAGCGTAAAGAGATTAAAGATTTAATTGCTTATTTCCGTTTAACTTTTAACCCGAAGGATGAAGAAGCTATTAAAAGGGTAATCAACTATCCAAAACGTGGAATTGGAGATACATCAATTGACAAAATTATTGTAGCCGCTGATCAGCATAACATCACCATGTGGGATGTGATTTCGAATGCACACCAATATGTAGATGGCCGTTTGGCCAACCAGCTCAACGATTTCTCAATGATGGTTCAGAGCTTTCAGGCGGAAGCGAAAAAGCTTGATGCCTATGATTCTGCTTTGTTTATTGCTCAGCATGCTGGTATTTTAAAAGAATTGTATACCGATGATAGCGTTGAAGGACGAGCGAGATATGAAAATATACAGGAGTTATTAAATGGTATTAAGGAGTTTGCCGAGCGTGAGGATATTGAAGAAAAAGGACTGGATATTTTTATGCAGGATGTGGCACTCTTAACCAATGATGATAAAGATGGTGATAAAAACAAGGATACCGTTTCTTTAATGACAATTCACTCCGCGAAGGGATTGGAGTTTAAGAATGTTTTTATTGTGGGTTTGGAAGAGAACCTTTTCCCCTCTCAAATGTCGGTTAATTCACGATCTGATTTAGAAGAGGAACGTCGTCTATTTTATGTTGCGATTACCCGGGCTGAAATAAAATTAACGATCACTTACGCTACTTCCCGCTATCGCTGGGGAACACTTACCAACTGCGAACCAAGCCGTTTCATTAATGAAATTAATCCAAGGTTTTTAGAGTTGGATGTTAAGCCTGCAAAGAGCAATGTTTTTGAAGGTAGTTTTGATGATGAACGTAAAACGTGGACTTCGCAGCCTCGTGATTTCTTTAGCAAACCAAAACCAGCAAGTACAACTTCTGCCCCACCACCTCGCCCGAAAACGACTTCGTTATTGGCAAAAGCCCATGTGCCAACGCCTGGTTTTGCGCCATCACAACCACACGAGTTTCAGGGCGGAATGGAAGTAGAGCATGAAAAATTCGGTTTCGGGAAGATTATTAGCCTCGAAGGTAATTTACCTGATGTTAAGGCAACCGTATTTTTTCAGGGCTTGGGCAACAAGCAATTGTTATTAAAGTTTGCCAAGCTGATGATTGTAAAGTAAGCTCAATAGCAAATAAGTCATAATTTTCAGCACAAAGAATTGAGCACAAAGAAATTTGTGCTTTTTTTATTTTAAAAATCCCGAAATAAATTCAGGTGATCACCACCACCATCAATTTTCAAAATTTAAATCTAATCTGGTAAGTTCTTCTTATCTAAAAGAGTTTCCGTGTATTTCGTGCTTCCGTGGCAATTCTTATTAAATTTACCAGGACACTCCATCCCAAATCGCTTTTAAAGCCGTGTTAAATTAAGTCCCCATAACGGTTAAATTCGGCATATCGCCTTGAAAAAAAGCAAATTTATACCTATTATTGAGCTCGGTTCGCCCTATCACAAACCATGCAACTCACTAAGTTAGAAATTAAAGGATTTAAAAGCTTTGGCGACAAAGTGACCATCAATTTTAATGAAGGAGTTACGGCTATTGTGGGGCCTAATGGTTGCGGTAAATCGAATGTTATTGATGCCATGCGCTGGGTTTTGGGCGAGCAAAGCACCAAAGCACTACGTTCTGAAAAGATGGAAAACATCATTTTCAATGGCACAAAAAACCGCAAACAGGCTCAACTTGCCGAGGTTTCCTTAAGTTTTGATAACACGAAGAATATTCTTCCAACGGCCTATTCTCAGGTTACAGTAACCCGAAAGCTGTACCGGAATGGCGATAGCGAATATCGTTTGAATGATGTGCAGTGTCGCTTAAAGGATATAACAGATCTATTTCTTGATACTGGAATTGGCTCTGATAGTTATTCCATCATTGAGCTGAAAATGGTTGATGAAATTATAACAAACAAGGAACACAGCCGCCGTTCGTTGTTTGAAGAAGCCTCCGGAATTTCGAAATATAAGTTGCGTAAAAAGCAAACGTTCAACAAATTAAAAGATACAGAAACCGATTTAGATCGTGTAGAAGACTTACTTTTCGAGATTGAAAAAAACTTAAAAACACTTGAAAATCAAGCTCGAAAAGCAGAGCGATACTACAAACTGAAAGAGCAATACCGGGAACTGAGTGTTCAATTGGCCACGCATCGTATTGCCTTTTTTCGCACCGATTTAAATGCACTTGAATCTCAAGAGCAAAATCAGCAGGTTTTGAGGACTGAATTAAGCACTCAAATTGATAGCAAGGAGGCGGAATTACAAAAGTTTAAACTGGAAAGCATAAACCAGGAAAAAAACCTTTCTGTTCAGCAAAAGGCAACTAATGAATTGGTTTCAAAAATTCGTGCTTATGAGAGTGAGAAAAAGGTAAAGAATGAGCAGATGCGTTTTTTACAAGAAAAGGAAACCCGTTTATCGGGCGAATTGGAGAAGGATAAAAACCAGCTTAACCACATTAAGTATAACATTAAGCGTTTAAACGAAGAGATTTTAACTGAAACAGAAGTTTTTAATAAAGTAGAATCCGATTTAAAACTGTTAAAGTCTTCGCTTGATACGCTTCGGGAGCAACAGCAGACGGAGAAAAATCGAATTGATAACCTCGTAAAGTCAGTTAACGAATTGCAAAATCAGGTTTATCAATCACAAAAGGAAATTGATATTTTAAACATTCAAAAAGATGCATTGGTGCAGGAAACCAGCAGAAATGTTGGTGATACGGAAACCAAAACATCAGAATTGAAGGCTTTTGATCATGCCTTGGCAGAACTTGATATCCAGGTTTCGGAAAAGCAAACGAACATTAAACAACTTAAGGAAGCCGAAGAATCTTTAATAGAAAACCTCGCTAAATCGGAAACTAACCTCGCTGCAAATAAGGAAAAGCTTACGGCGGAGAACCGTAAAAAGGATGCTAAACAAAACGAATACAACCTTACAAAATCACTTGTAGATAGCTTGGAAGGCTTTCCTGAATCTATACGTTTCCTTAAAAAGAATAATGCATTCTCAAAAAGCGCCTTACTCCTATCGGATATATTGTTTTGTGATGAGGATTACCGAATCGCCATCGAAAATTATCTCGAACCGGTAATGAATCACTACTTGGTGGATCGTTATGCTGATGCCGTTCAGGCGATTAACCTGCTAACGGATTCCAGTCGCGGACGGGCGAACTTCTTCATTTTGGAGAACATCCCTGAGAAAAATGCAACTCTGGCAACTTACGAAGGCCTAATTTCTGCATTATCGGTTATTGAAGTAGATAAAAAGTATCAGCAACTTTGTAACCTGTTATTGCAAAATGTTTATATCGCCGTTGCTGAGCAGGAAAATATCTTCAAAGAAACGCCGACAGAAAGCATAACTATTTTGGCAAAAAACGGAAAATATGCACAGACAAAATTCACGCTGGCGGGCGGTTCTGTTGGATTATTCGAAGGAAAAAGAATTGGTCGGGCTAAAAATTTAGAGAATTTAGCGAAAGAAATCAAAATGTCCGAATCATTGATTAATCAATATAATCAGCAGATTACAGCTGAAACGGATCAAATTTTTAATTTAAAAGAAGCGTCAAAAGTAAGCCAGATCAATACGCTACAGCAGGAGCTGAACCGTCTGATCAATGAACAAATTTCAGTTCAAACACGTCGCGATCAATACCAGGAATTTATTATAACGAGCGAAAATCGTAAAACAGATATTGCACAGAAAATCGTTTCGATAGAACAATCTTTGGCAGAAAAGCTACCGGCTTTAGTTGAATTGCAGAGAAAGCAACAGCAGGAACATGTTGACTTGCAGGAACAGCAATTGCTTTATCAGGATCTTGCTGATCAGGTAAACGAATCTGCAGGAAAATATAATCAGGATAATATTCGCCTTCATCAGCAGCAAAACAAATTATCTGGTTTGGAAAAGGACCTTGATTATCGGTTTGTACAAGAGGAAGCGCTGACTAAGCGGGTTGCCCAGAATGACAAGGAACTGCAGGAAACACTAACGCAAATTACGGATACCTTGCAACACACTGATTTGAGTGATGATACGCTTTTGGAAATGTACCAGCAACGTGAAGATATGGAAAAAGGCCTTGCTGAAGTAGAAAAAGAGTACTTTGAGCAAAAGGGAACTATCAATGAGCTGGAAAATAGTCTCACATACATCCGCAAAAACCGGGAGGAAACAGATTTCCTTCTGACCGAAATCAAGGATAAAAAGAATACGCTGAAAATAGATTTGAACTCATTGAAAGAGCGGCTGGCTGTTGAATTCAATATTGATATTAACGATCTTTTGGAAACAGAAACGGAAGTTGAGGCACTGGAAAGCGAGTTTGAAATCCGTCAGAAGGTAGAAAAAATGAAACGCCAACTTGATGAATTTGGAGCGATCAATTCTATGGCGATGGAAGCTTTTAAAGAAATGGAAGAGCGTTACATATTCATCCAAAACCAGAAAAAAGACCTGAATGCCGCCAAAACCGATCTTTTACAAACCATAAAAGAGATTGATGATACTGCAAAAGATAAATTTATGCAGGCCTTCACACAAGCACGTGAACATTTTATCATTGTTTTCCGTTCGCTTTTCAATGAGGAAGATAGCTGCGATTTAATTCTTTCTGATGTTAATAACCCTTTAGAAGCTGATATCGATATTGTTGCCCGTCCGAAAGGCAAGAGGCCATTATCTATCAATCAGTTATCCGGAGGTGAAAAAACTTTAACCGCCACCGCACTCCTATTTTCGCTTTATTTACTAAAACCTGCACCATTCTGTATTTTTGATGAGGTTGATGCACCGTTAGACGATACTAACATCGATAAATTCAATAACATTATCCGGAAATTCTCCGATCAATCTCAATTTATCATCGTTTCCCACAACAAACGCACCATCGCCAGTACTGATATCATCTATGGTGTGACTATGGTAGAACAAGGCGTTTCAAGAGTTGTAGCCGTAGATTTAAGGGAAGTGGCGGCTTAAGAAGAGAAGCGAAAGAACAAAACTCAAAGACTAAGCTAAAAGCGATTGTATTCTAATCTCGTCTTTGCGAGGAGGCTCTTTCAGCCGGCGAAGCAATCTCGTTCGAACTATTATTTTGGCAAAAGAGATTGCTTCGTAACTCACAATGACTTAGCTCCCGATGCTTCAGCTACGCAATATCGCAAAACAAGCAACGTTCTCCTTCCAATATCCCAATAATTAATATCTTTAAACAAATTTAAATATATCTTAAATGAGAGGCACGAAGCAATCTTATTCAAGCTTACCTTAAGATTGCTTCGTGCCTCGCAATGACGAAAAGAAAATATGAAAATCCTATATATTATCCCCTTAGCCATGATGCTAAGCTGCTGTTCTTCAGTTAAAAACCAATCTCCAACCGGATCTGGCAAACTTGATAATCAACTTTTGAAAGATGTTGAAGTCTTATCGTCTGATGCCTATGAAGGCAGAAAAACCGGAACAAAAGGTGCTGAAATGGCGAGAGCCTATATTATTAATCGTTTCCAGAAACTTGGTTTAAAATCTTACCCACAATACGTAAATTACGCACAGGAGTTTACTTTTAATTCAAGAGGCGGAGCAAAAGTTAACGGAACAAATGTAATTGGATATATTCCTGGCAAAAGCACAAACGTTATCGTGGTTTCAGCGCACTACGACCATTTGGGCGTGGTAAAAGAACAGGTGTTTAATGGTGCTGATGATAATGCATCGGGCACAGCAGGATTGCTGAAAATCGCAGCTTACTTTGCAAAAAACAAACCTAATAACACCATCATTTTTGCTTCCTTTGATGCTGAAGAAATGGGTTTACAAGGTGCAAAAGCTTTTGTGGCTAATCCGCCAGTTAACATCAACACCATTGCTGTTAACCTGAACATGGATATGATTAGCCATAGTGATAAAGGAGAACTTTATGTGGCTGGTACCTTTAAATATCCAGAGTTAAAAAAATATGTTGATACTAACAGGAAAGACATCAAAGTAATTTTAGGTCATGATGATCCTAAACTGGGCCACGATGACTGGACTAATCAAAGTGATCAGGGTGCATTTAATACCAAAAATATTCCTTTTTTATATTTTGGCGTGGAAGATCATAAAGATTACCACAAGGCAACAGATGAATATTCTACCATTACCAAGCAATTTTTCAGCGATGCCGCAAAAACCGTTTTGGATGTGGTGATCAGCATTGATAAACAGACAGGTTTACAGCAAACATTAAAAGATAAAATGCTGATGCGGGATAATCCTCAGAAAATGAATAAATTTTAAAGTTTATTGTGGCACATAGACCACATACTTCGTATCAAAAAATTCTTCCTCAAAAAATTCTGAAAGCGGATATAATTCTGCTTTCAGTTTTGATTCATTAATCTCCTCAGCTAAATCGCCACCTTTCAAGTATAGAATTCCATTCGGAATGGCATTTATTGATTCTTTTTTGAACTTGCCTTGTATCCAGGGATAAAACTCCCCAAGACGGGTTACTGCCCTGGAAACTACAAAATTGAATTTTTCTTTGATTTGTTCGGCTCTTAAATGGTCAGCTTTTAAGTTTTCAAGTCCGAGCGCAGAAGCCACCTCTTTAACAACTTTGATTTTTTTGCCAATGGAATCAACTAAATAAAATTGTGTTTCAGGAAATAAAATGGCCAACGGAATGCCCGGAAAGCCACCACCAGTGCCTACATCTAAAACGGATTCTCCTGCTTTAAAGGTGCAAATTTTGGCTATACCTAATGAGTGTAAAACATGACGTTCATATAATTCTTCAATATCTTTTCTAGAAATTACATTAATTTGCGCATTCCAAAAAACATATAAATCAAATAGTTGCGAAAACTGATCGATTTGTTTTTCAGTTAAATCAGGAAAATATTTTAAAATGATATCTGGTTTTACGTCTGCCATATTTGTAAATTAAAAGTAGAAGGTTGAAAGTTTAAAGTGCAATCCTCCAAATTGCATCGTGTTACTATGATTCTAATTCTAGGTAGTCTTCAATTGTAAATCTTAATTCCTTATTTCCAGCTTACCTTTTTCTTGCCAAACATGGCCAGGAATCCGTTCAGGCTTAGAAATAAAAACAAAAGTATATCTAATATCGGGAACCACCAACGCAAATCGCTATAGTTTAACCGTTTCAGTAATTTCGGATATACAAAACACCTGATCATGATGCTAAGTAAAAGGATTCCCCCTGCAGCATATTGCGCTTCTCTGCTCAGAAATATGCATCCTACAAAAAATCCGTAAAATAAAAACTGAAATATGATTTGAAGACTTAGAATAAATTTATGTTTTGATTTATACAATTTTCCAGCTCCGAAATGACGCTTTTTCTGCTTTAAATAACCACCCCAGGTACGATTGGGTTCGCTCCATACATGACTATCTTGGTTTAACCTGATTTCGGTATTGTATTTATTCGCATGTGCATTTACGAATAAATCATCATCACCTGATGGAATATGCATGTGCGCAGCAAAGCCTTTATTCTTAAAAAAAAGCGATTTTTTATAAGCCATGTTTCTACCCACACCCATATATGGCATGCCTTTCAGTGCAAAACCGAGATAGTTTACCGCTGTGAAAAAAGTTTCAAAACGGATCAAAGCATTCAATAAACCTCTACGCTTCAAATATGGAGAGTAGCCCAATACAATATCGGTATTTTCATCTTCTGGTTGCTGCATATCCATTAACCAGTTTGTTGAAGCAGGCATACAATCAGCATCTGTAAAAACTAACCAATCATGTTTAGCAGCTTTAATTCCCATGGTAACTGCAAATTTTTTGCCTGCGATAAACTTCTCATTGTCTAAAATTTTAACAACTTTAAGGTTATTATGTTCTTTCTCCCAGGCTTCCAAAAACTCTTCCGTCCCATCCCAGGAACGATCGTTTACTACCACAACTTCAAATTCAGGATATTGCTGATCCAATACCAAAGGTAAATATTGCTGTAAGTTTTTAATTTCGTTTCTGGCACAGATAATTATACTAATAGGCTTTCTGGCAGATAAGGGAACTTCTTCGATTGTAGCATTTGCTAATTTCAGGTGAACGAAAAGAACGAAGTATAACTGAATGATTAAGCAAAAAGCTAAAGCAGAAAGCAATATAATTTCAAGTAGGGTTAATATCACGATGGTAAAATAAATAGACGCAAATTTCTCATTTAAAATCTGCAATACACCCTATGTTGAAAAAAACATCCTAATATTACTATAAAGAAACAGTTGCAATATCCGGCACACCAGCATTTTTCGCCATTTCTGCCAATTGCCGTTTTTGCGTAGCAGAAAGTTTGCCCGATTGTTTTATGGTTTGAGCCAACATGCTATGATTATACATAAAACCTAGTATCCACTCACGTCGCTGATCTTCCGATAATTTAGCAATCTGACTTTTTACAATACTTTTTGCCATGTTACTTTTTATGGTGTTACGAAGATTGACTACCTTTTTATTGTCAGCCTTAGTTTGATGATACATTTCCCAGTTCCATGCAATACCCGTAGCCAGCAGATCAGATAAGTAAGTGTCTTTTAAGCCATAGGCTCTACTTTTCGTATTGAAATGAAACATTGTTCTGGTGCTGGAAAGAAAACTTCTTATTTTATTTTTATCGTTTTTTGGATTACTTTCCATTAAACTTTTCGTAATTTTCTCTTCGAACCTGCTGTAATTATTTGCACCTAAATAAATATAATCTGCATTATTTGATTTGCTAACCGCGTTATTACCATTATTTTTAAAAGCATTGCTCATTACACTCTGATTTAAAGCATTATAGCCATGCCCCATTCCTAAGCTTAAAGTTGCTCCGGCATCATATTGTGCAATCGCCGGTAAACCAATTATAACTCCAGAAAATAAAAGCAACAAATGATGAAAAAATGATCTCATAATAAAGGGGTTTGTTAAATAAACGCCGGGTTTATTTTATTGTTTGCTTTGCGCCATTAAACGAGTGAACAGTATATATAGGTGTTTTAAATTTGTTACTTTTGCATCCTATATGAAATTTACTTTACAGGCTAACGACCCTTTATCAAAAGCCAGGGCTGGAACAGTAACCACCGCTCACGGCGAAATACAAACACCTATTTTTATGCCTGTTGGCACCGCCGGAACGGTGAAAGCTGTTCATCAACGGGAGTTAAAAGAAGACATCGAAGCGCAAATTATTCTTGGAAATACCTATCATCTTTATTTGAGACCGGGTTTAGATATATTGGAATCAGCAGGTGGCTTACATAAATTTATTGGTTGGGATCGCCCGATTTTAACAGATAGCGGAGGTTACCAGGTTTATTCATTGAGTAAAGTTCGAAAAATTAAAGAAGAAGGCGTTACTTTTCATTCTCATATCGATGGCTCCAAACACCTGTTTACGCCAGAATATGCCATGGATATTCAGCGAACAATTGGAGCCGATATCATCATGGCTTTTGATGAGTGTACGCCTTACCCATGTGATTATACTTATGCGGCGGAATCGATCAAAATGACGCATCGCTGGTTAAAACGTTGCTGCACTCATTTTGATAATACGGAATCAAAATATGGTTTTGATCAAACACTTTTCCCTATTGTTCAAGGCTCCGTATATAAAGATTTAAGGGTAAAATCTGCAGAATTTATTGCCAGTATGAATCGTGAAGGCAATGCCATTGGAGGTTTGTCGGTTGGTGAACCTGCCGAAGAAATGTACGCCATGACTGAAATTGTTTGCGACATATTACCTTACGAAAAACCGCGTTATTTAATGGGTGTTGGAACACCAATTAATATATTAGAAAATATTGCATTAGGCGTTGATATGTTTGACTGCGTAATGCCAACACGGAATGCCCGTAATGGAATGTTATTCACCCGAAACGGCATTATTAACATTAGAAATAAAAAGTGGGAAAATGATTTCTCTCCATTAGATGCTGAAAGTGATTTACATGCAGATCAAGTGACTAGTAAAGCTTATTTAAGGCATCTGGTTCACAGTAAAGAAATGCTTGGCGCACAGATTGCTACATTACATAACCTGCACTTTTATTTGTGGCTGGTAAAACAAGCTCGTGAGAAAATCATCTCCGGAGAATTCTATGAATGGAAGAATAAAATGGTAAAAGTTTTAGGTCAAAAACTGTAAAATGAGTTTCTTAAAGGGAAAAGTCAAAATCATCGATCAATATATTATTGGTAAATACCTGGGCACCTTTGTGTACACCCTGGCGATTTTCGTAATCATCATTGTGGTATTTGATCTGTCAGAAAAGATGGATGATTTTATGAAAAGTGGACTTAGTTTCTGGGGCGTTTTAACCAAATATTACGCCGGCTCCATTCCCTTTTATGTGAATATGCTTTCGCCTTTAATCAACTTTATTGCGGTAATTTTCTTTACCGCAAAAATGGCCGATCAAACTGAAATCGTACCAATATTAAGTGGCGGCATTAGTTTTAACCGCTTTCTCTTCCCATATTTTGTTTCAGCAACGGTAATTTTTTCTGCCAATTTAGTTTCTAACCTCTATATCCTACCATACACCAATACGCTTAAAAACAGCTTTGAAAACACATACGTGAAGCGTAATGACCCATCAACGAAGTCAAATATCCACATGAAACTGGATAACAAAACTTACATCTACATCGAAAGTTTTGATAACAAAACCAATTACGGTTACCGTTTTACATTGGATAATTTTAATGGCGATGTAATGGTAAAAAAGATTGTTGCAGACAACATTAAATGGGATTCGTTGAAGCGCAAATGGCAGCTAAGCAACTACTCCATCAGAAAAATTGACGGACTAAAAGAATCTATGATTTATGGAAGCGGTAAGGTTAAAGATACCATTTTAGACATGCGTCCGGATGATTTTTCAGCTTACGATAATGTGGTACAAAACCTTTCTACAAAAGAACTTTCAGAGAAAATTCAGAAAGAAAAGATACGTGGAACTGGGATAATGAACGATCTGGAGTTTGAAAAATTTAAGCGTTATTTACATCCGCTTTCTGCGTACATCTTAACACTTATCGGTGTGGCACTATCATCTAGAAAGGTTCGTGGTGGTGTAGGCGTATCATTAGGTATTGGAATCTTTATCAGCTTTGCTTATATCGTATTTAATCAGTTTACACAGATGTTCTCTACGAAAGGTGGATTCCCACCATTTATTGCAGTACTTCTACCAACAATTGTATTTGGTACTTTGGGCATTTACCTGTTGAGAAAAGCGCCAAAGTAATAATGGATATCAATAAAAAAAATCTCCTTATCCTTCATTTAACCGTGCTCATCTGGGGCTTTACAGGAGTACTTGGAAAGGTGATTACAATCGATGCTGTACCTTTAGTTTGGTATCGGGTTTTAATTGCCACATCAACACTTTTTCTTTGGTTTTTAGTTACAAAAAAGAATATTAAAGTAACCAAAAAGCAATTCTTTCAGTTCTTTTTAACAGGCGGAATTGTAGCCATTCACTGGATATTTTTCTTCCATGCCATCAAAGTTTCTACCGTTTCGGTGACGCTGGTTTGCTTGTCTTCTTTCACATTATTTACAGCAATTTTAGAACCGTTAATTAAAAAGCAGCCCATTCAAATGGGTGATATTTTAATAGGATTATTAATTATTTTGGGGATTTACATGATCTTCAAATTCGAAGGTCAGTATACATTGGGAATAATTTTCGGTCTACTGGCCGCCGTAGCATCCAGTCTTTTTTCTACCATAAACTCAACACTGGTTCAAAAAAGCGAACCATCAATTATCGGATTTTACGAATTAATTGGCGGACTATTCTGGATTACATTGTACCGATTTTACGATGGGTCGCTAATCAATTTGCCGTTTAATCTGGATCTGAAAAACTGGTTCTATATAGGTATTTTAGGGACACTTTGCACTTCTGTAGCCTACGTTGCTGGAGTATCTGTAATGCGAACTTTATCAGCTTTTCGCGTTGCTTTAGTCACCAATCTTGAACCCGTTTACGGCATCATATTAGCCTTCTTTTTCTTTAAAGATAGAGAGCAAATGACAGGGGGATTTTACATTGGTGCGCTCATCATTTTAGGTTCTATTTTTCTGTATCCGATCTATAAAAAAAGAAAGAATAAGCAGTAACGCTGCAGGGCACTTTAGGCAAAAAGCAGACCTAACAACACAACTAAAAAGAGGTGAATATCATGCCTATCATCTTGCCTTACACCTGACCTAATTTGACTTCTTTTTCCCATTAGTTTCATAGGATATTGAGCCATTTCAATACTTAATAATATACTGCAAAAAACAGATAAAATAGCTATAGATATTCGAATGATTACCATGAAATAACCACTCAAAAACTTATTGAAACTTCACACAAATCAGGGAAAAATTGAGCAGACTTAAAAGCTCAAATCTTAATTTTTCAGCACCTGCATCTGCATATTTTTTTTCACAAATTTCTCTACGAGATGCATTAATATCTATTCAAAACTTACAATTTCTAAGCTTAATTAAAGCTTAAAGCTTGATTAATACAAATACGATAAAATCCATGAATACCTTAAGTATCATACTGACCATAAAGCAGTTAAGAAAATATAAATATTTTTAACGTAAAAATTAGAAATCTGCCTTTCATGGTCGAATATGCGAAGGAAATGCCATTATGAGTAGCGAATTCAAATGAATTTGGGCATAAAAACGATACAAAAACGTACGTTTAAGATTTATTTACTCGCCTAAATGCGAAGAATTTTTGGTGATTTTGGTGATCTCGAACGTAGATTGTTACGGCAAAACTCAGCTAATTGCTAACAGAAATTTCTGTCTCTAACACTACAAAACGTTGTGACAAATAGCAATGATCCAGTAGAACGCATTCATTCTGACTCCGAAACTAAGCCGTAAAAAACCTGCCATTAAGTCACCATTAATCATTTTTAAACTGATATCCGAAATAATTTATCCACTCAAATTTGATGACTTTCGGCAATTATCATAAGTCTTAAACACCGGGAATGAGCAGCGAATTAAATGAAAAAACCATCAAAATCTGATGCTAAATCCGCAAGCTACTGAAGACGAAATTTCCATAAAAAACAGAATATTAGTTCAAAAAATTTCGCGTAAATAACGATCAAAATTCCGAAAAACGTCAACCTCATATGAGCGATTGAGTATACAAAAACGCAAATATGCTCTAAAAAATTTCAAGGGAAATCGATTATTAAGTGTAAATTAAGCGCATAAAATAAGATAAAAAAAAATCACCTTATCTATCAATTTATTGAGTAAAATAAGTGATAAAATCCATATTAAAATTTAAATAATATCGATTTATATAAATTTCACATTTTAATAAATATCAGTACTTTATGGATTTTACATAAATTAAAAAACAACTTATAAACTAGATAAAAAATTTAATAAAACTAAATATTTTAGCATTCAATATAGATGAATTCAGAAAAATCAAATAAATTATTAATTATCAAATACTTATGCTTAATAACATTAAGTTTTATTTCACTATCGGTTTTTGGTCAGATTTTCAGCAGCGCACAGAACCCACTTAGTGTAAAATGGGACTATATTCACTCAGGCGGCTTCAAAATCATTTACCCTCAGGAATTGGAAAAAGAGGCACAACGCATGGCCAATACTTTACCATTTATCTATCCAAAAATCGGACTAGGTTTAAGACAACAAAACACCTCTATTCCTCTCCTACTTCAGAACCGCGGAACCATTGCAAATGGTTTCGTTCAGCTTGGTCCGAGGAAGTCGGAATTCTATACTACACCACCCCAATATTTTGATAGCCAAGACTGGTTAAATAACCTTGCTGTTCATGAACTTCGACACATCGCACAGTTTGACAAATTGACAGGAGGAAGAAAACATCCATTTCCCGAGTTGGTTTACTTCGCATATTTTGGTGCAGGTTTACCAACCTGGTTTTTCGAGGGAGATGCAGTCGTGAATGAAACCGCTTTAACCGAGTCAGGTCGTGGCCGCCAGCCAAACTGGGTCATGCCTTTTCGAGCGTCTCTTTTGGAAGAGAAAAAATTCTCATACAGCAAGGCTTATTTCGGTTCAAATAAAGACGTCACCCCAGGCTACTATCAAACCGGATATTTAATGGTTGCCGACATGAAAGAAAAATATGGGCAGTTCATTTCCGACAGTTTGCTTGGCGACATCAGAAGAAGACCTCTGAGGCTTTATCCATTCTCACAAAGCCTGAAAAAAATCACCGGAAAAAACACGAAAAAATATTTCCTTTCTACGCAAGAAAAACTAGCACAAAAGTGGAAAGATCAAAGTGAAAAAATCCAGGTAGAAAACTATGAACGTTTGAATCAAAAAACATCATTAGCAACCAATTATTTTCTTCCTGTTCGTTTAAACAAAAATCAAATTTTAGCACTCAAAGAAAGTAAGCAGAACGCTCGATTTTTCACCATCATCAATGAAGACAAAACGGAGCAAAAATTATTTGGAATTGGCTATCAGGAAAACCCTTGGTTTAGTTATAAAAATGGCACCATTGTTTGGGATGAAATCCGCTATGACCCAAGATACAAACAGCAAAGTTATAGTGTGATTTGTTCTTATAATTTGAAGACCAGAAAATTTAAAAAATTAAGTAGCCGAAGCCGGCTCTTCTCTCCTACCCTTTCAGAAGATGGCAAAAAAATTATTGCAGTAAAAATTGAACTTAGCAACCAATTTAATTTGGTAGAGATCGACGCTTCATCGGGCAAAATCTTAAAAATCTATCCTAACCCTGAGAATGAGATTTTGCAGACACCAGGCTTTGATAGAAGTGGAAATAAGATTGCATACATCAGCGTTAGCGAAAAAGGAAAAAGTTTATGGTTAATAAACGGTGAGAGAAAAACCCTGCTTATTTCAAACAGCAGGCAACAGCTCAGCCGACCAGTTTTCATCCAGGATAAAATTGTTTTCAATGCACACTTTAACGGCATTGATAATATCTACAGCATTGACACCCTTTCCAAAAAAATCAGTGCATTAACTGATTCGAAATATGGCGCCTTCAATCCAACAGAAACTGAAGATGACAAAATCATTTTCAACGATTATAAAATCAACGGTTATGAAATTACTGAGAAAACATTTACCGAAAAACCGGTAGGTGAAAATACTTTCGTTGATTTTTCTTCAGCAGCAGAAAAGCAAGAGAATGTAGGCAATGTATTTGAAAATATTCCTGATAGCACCTACCAATCAAAACGCTTTCGCCAAGGCTTAAATTTGTTCAGTTTTCACAGCATCATTCCAGTGATCGATAACGAATATGTTTTTGGATTGGAGCTACAGTCTAACAATTTACTAAATACCATGGATTTTTATACCGGTACGAAATATCACCGGGATTTAAAGCGTTTTGAATATACAGCAGATGTGAGTTATAAAGCACTTTATCCTATATTTAGTGTGCTGTATCGCAACCGACCGAAACGAACGTTCTACCAAGCTAAAAACGCGATTCAGCAGGGCGATTGGAGAGAGAATTATTTCAAGCTCAATGCGTCGGTTCCCTTGTCGTTTAATGCCAGGAATCAAAATTATTCTTTTACACTTAATGCCGCTACCAGTTTTACCCAAAGGTACATGCCCGAGAATATGCCTACCAATTTTATCCGCGAGCTGAAATTCCCATTAGAATATAATTTTACTTTTAATCATAGTGTAAGGACAACCGAAAGAGACATTGCGCCAAAATGGGCTCAGGTTTTTAGAGCAACTTACAACCATCAACCTTTCGATAAAAACCTGGGCGGCGAAATTATGGCTCTGGAAAGTTTCTTTTATTTTCCAGGCTTTGCGAAAAACCATTCCTTTTTGGCAAGTTTCAATTATCAGAAAGCAAGTGGCGTAAATCAATATGCTACAGAAATTGCGACGGTTTATGGTTACAATAATATCCTAGCGAAAAGCAAACTTCAAAACAGCATGCTATTTAACTATCGTTTCCCTTTTGCCTTTCCAGATTGGGAATTGAGTTCATTGGCTTATGTGCGTAATTTCAGGGCGGGCTTATTTTGCCACTATGAAAACATTGGCGTAGGTACCAATTTTGGCGAACCTAAAACTTATGGCGTAGAATTAAATAGTAGTTTAAACATTTTGAGGTATCAGCCTGTTGTTGATGTAGGAGCGAGATTGGTTTTTGTTAATAAGATTTACAATCAAAATCCGATATTAGAGTTTTCATTTAATTATAGCTTTTAACCCATGAGCGGAAAAACCATCTTCATCATCATCCTAACTGCATTGTTAACCATTTTTTTGATGGTGAACACCGAGCCTGTCGATTTCGATTTCCTCGTATCAACCGTAGCGGTATCTAAACTTCTGGTTATTGGAATCTGCATTATCATTGGTTTTGTTATCGGTTTCATTGTTGGCCGACCAAGAAAAACAGTAACTAGCTACGATGCTGAAATTGAAAGAAACCAGCCGGTTTCGACAAAAAAGGAACTGAGTGATGAGGATAGGGATTATATCAGCTAAAATTTATTGCTGTTTTTGGAAAGCGAAACCACGGCTTCGATGATTGTCAGTCGGGCTTTCCGCTAAATCTTTTTTTGTGATTGTTACACTGAGCCTGTCGAAGTGCAACAAAAAAAGGATATCGCTGCAATCCCGTTTAGGAGGCTATGACGTTGCTACTATTAAAAGCATGAATAGCATTTAGCTTAATGCAGTCATAATCTCCCCATAAAGCAGACCACTTCCACCACCGTAGTGCTGAATAATTTTAATTCCAGGTTTTAGCGCATTTATATTCGATCTGAGCGCTTTTTCGCATTCTACATCAATACCGTTACCCAAAAGCACTAAATCAACGTCCTTCGCTTCTAAAATTGATATGGCTTCTTCATCGGTACACACGCAAATACCCTTCCATTCCGGGCGGGCATTCAATAAGCGGTTCATTACAATCGTGATTTCAGTATCTCTGCCAATGTAAAGTATGGTGGTTTGCATATTTTTTGGGTTAAATATTAAAAGTTGCGAGCTTAAGCTGTGTGACTTATAACCCGCAACCTTTTAAGTGTAACTAATTTAAAATTCCATTGGAACATCCATCAATAACACTTCTGCGTTTGCAGAATTTGCCTTAAAGCTGATGCTATCGGTATCCCAAATACCTAAACCATCTCTTTTGCTTAAAGTTTGTCCGTTTATGGTAACTTCTCCGCTGATGACGAAAGCGTAAACACCGTTTCCTTCTTTTTTAATTTTGTATTCTGTTTCAAAACCTTCATCAAATTTACCAAGTGAAAACCATGCATCCTGATGAATCCATACGCCAGCATCATCCTGGTTTGGCGATAAAATTTGCTGGAAATTATTACGACGAGATTCAACATCTAGAGTTAGCTGGTCGTAACGTGGCGTAACATTTTTCTTGTTTGGAAATAACCAAATTTGCAATAAACTTAATTTTTCATCAGGCAAGGCATTAAACTCACTATGGCTAACGCCTGTTCCTGCGCTCATCACCTGAATTTCTCCACTTTTAATTACAGCCGAATTACCCATGCTATCTTTGTGTGCAATGGCTCCAGCCAATGGAATCGTAATGATTTCCATATTATCGTGTGGGTGAGTTCCAAAACCCATTCCACCATCAATCAAGTCATCATTTAAAACCCGCAAAACTCCAAAGTGCATTCTTTCAGGATTGTAATAATTAGCAAAGCTGAAGGAGTGGTGAGCATTTAACCATCCATGATTTGCATGGCCCCTGGTGTTTTCTTTGTGCAAAATAAACTGTGACATAAATTTCCTTTCTTGTTTATGATACAAATTTACTTCAGGTTTTAAACCTGTGCATTGATGTAGGGTAAGAAAGTTTTCAGTCTGAAGCAAAAAGCGAAGTACTTAACGACTGAGCTTCGATAAAACTGCATTCCCGTTGAGTTCTCTTAATGCATCTAAGGCCACCCAATTTGCTTTTTTGTTCTGCTGAGCCAGAATATTTTCTGCAGTTTTGACTGCATATGGATGAAGTATAGCATTTCTTTTCCCAATTTGCCTTAAGGCCCAGTTAATTGCTTTTTTAACAAAATTTCTATGATCATAAGCTTCCCGCTCAATGATTGGTAAAAATTGGTGGAAGGTTTCATCAGGCTCTTTTTTAAGATGGACTGCGGAGCAAGCCATCAGTACAAAAGCGGTTCTTTTTACAAACTCTTCTTCAGCGTTTGCAAACTCTAAAACTTTCGATTTAAAATAAGGCGTTTTAACAAAAAGATTAGCACAAGCCTGGTCACAGATATCCCACGAGTTAAAATCTTTTGTCCACGAATCTATTTGCGACTCGGTGACAAGTTTATAATCGCCTATGAAGCATGCTAAAAGTCGGGCTTCATGGAAACCAGTTTCCCAAAGTTGCATGGATAAGTTTTGATTCTTGCCGATAGTTTTAGCCAGTTTTCGAATATTTGGCACCCGAATGCCGAAAGCTTTTGTAATATCAATCCCGAAATGCGCCATCTTCTCCAAATATTCAGGTTCGCTAATGGCTCTTAGTTCGGAAAGGATGAAGTCGATGTCGTTCATGTTCGAATGTAAGTTTTCAGCAGCAAAATAAGTTAAATAAACCCGATTGTAGTGTAAAGCTTTTTATTAATGACTTAAAATATGCTGTCATATTGAGGAAAGAATTATCTATCACTGAGGAAACAGATGCTTTGTTTTTCCGCATGACAGAAATTAATAAAAAGCTTGAAACAAAAAGCGGGGCTATCGTAACCGACGCCCCGCTGAAATTGATTTTCTAAAAATTGTAATTCGTAAAGTTAAAAACTTAATTACGAAAGCGCCTGGTCGATATCAGCTAAAATATCGTTAATATGCTCTAAACCGATAGACAAACGAATAGAACCCTGCTCAATGCCAACGATATTGCGTTCGGCTTCGGTTAATTTGCTGTGCGTACTTGTTGCCGGATGTGTGGCTATTGAACGTGTATCGGCCAGGTTTGCCGAGATAGAGAACATTTTTAGCCCATCCATAAACTTGCGGGCACCCTCAACGCCACCTTCAATAACGATGGTAACAATGCCGCCACCTTGTTTCATTTGCTTTTTGGCAATTTCATATTGTGGGTGAGATGGCAAGAATGGATATTTTACAAGTTTAATTTTTGGGTGTTTTTCTAAATATTCGGCAACCTTTAAAGCATTTTCGCAATGGCGGTCCATGCGAACGGCTAAAGTTTCCAAACTTTTAGATAAAATCCAGGCGTTAAACGGTGATAAAGATGGTCCGCTGTGGCGGGCAAAATTCATGACTTCCGTAATCAAATCTTTTGAACCCAAAATTACCCCACCCAAAACACGACCTTGCCCATCGATGTATTTTGTTGCAGAGTGAATGGAAATATGAGCACCTAAGGCAAGTGGTTGCTGTAGATATGGTGTAGCGAAACAGTTATCGACTACCAAAAGCTGATGATGTTTTTTGGCTAAATCACCCAGAAATGCAAGGTCAATAATGTCAATACCAGGATTTGACGGCGTCTCCACAAAAATCATTTTGGTGTTTGGCTTAATCAAACCTTCCCAATCTTCAGGTTTATCCAAATCAGCATAATCGAAAGTTACGCCCCATTTAGAAAAAACATTTGTTAATAATTGGTGTGTAGAACCAAAAACCGAACGACTTGAAATAATATGGTCGCCGTTTTTTAAAAATGCACCAAAAGTTGTGAAAATAGCAGCCATTCCAGTCGCAGTAGCAAAACCATCTTCTGCACCTTCCAGTAAACACATTTTTTCAATAAACTCAGAGGTGTTTGGATTTGCGTATCGGCTGTATACATTTCCTTCTTTTTCGTTGGCAAAAAGCGCCCGCATCTCTTCCGCATCATCAAATTTGTAGCTTGATGTTAAATAAATAGGTGCTGAGTGTTCTTTATGCAGACTACGTTCTACCTGGGTGCGTATCGCGATGGTTTCAAAATTTTCGGATTTCATTTTTTAGTATCAAGATTTTAGTATGAAATATCAAGATTTGGTGCTGAGTGCCAAGAACTAGTCTTGCTACTCGATACTTGCTACTTACTACTATTTATTTTATATGTAAAGTTAATTTTTGCTGAGCGGCCTAAAATATTCGATACCGAGCAGTATTTATCAAAGGTCATGGCTAAAGCACGTTCTACTTTTGATGGATTCAAATCGCCAGATAAATCAAAGTGAATATCAATTACGTCGAAAATTGGAGGCATTTCTTCGTCTTTTCTGGTCGCATTAATCGAAATTTTAATATCGTCAAGCGGTTCCTTTTGTTTCGTTAACACGTTTACCATATCAATTCCACTGCAACCACCAAGACCAACCAAAAGCATTTCCATGGGTCTGAAACCCTTACCCTCGCCACCAATAGCAGCTTTTGCATCTAACTCAACCGTAAAACCGCTCTCGTTTTCTGCCTCGAAATTAAATTTTCCGCTTTTGCGGATGAGATTTATATTCATGTTGTTAGTATCGAGTATTTAGTATCAAGCATCAAGACATATTTACGTTAGTCTTTCAGCTTTAACCTTTCAGCTCTTTTTAAATATTATAATAAACTAAATTGTCTTTTTCCAGTTCGGGCAGTTTAACAGGTTCGTTAAAAATTGCAAAAACCGATGAACCGCTACCACTCATTAAAGCGAATGTTGCGCCTGCATCGTATAAACTGGTTTTTATTTGATGAATTTGGGGATATTTTGCGAATACCGATGGCTCGAAATCGTTGATAACCTTATTTTTCCATGTTGTTGGCGACAAATGTATGATTTCTTTTAAGGATTGCAAAGGCTTTTGAGGTTTTACCAATGCGTAAGCATCAGCTGTGCTCACATGTACGGGCGGTTTTACCAAAACTTTAAACCAGCCTGACAAATCAACCTCACATTTTTCGAATTCATCGCCTTTATTAAAAGCATAAACAGGTTTGTTTTCAATGAAGAAAGCACAGTCTGCCCCAAGCTTACGGGCATAATTTTCCATTTGTGTGATTGATAAACCTAAATTGAATTTATCGTTCAGAAGTTTAATCAGAAAAGAGCAATCTGCCGAGCCTCCACCTAAACCTGCCCCTACCGGAATATTTTTTAACAAATTAATTTGTTGTGCCGGGATATCGTAATCTTGTTTTACTAGTTTGTAAGCTTTTATACATAAATTATCGTTTGCATCTCCCGGAATATCAATACCGTGGATTTTGCAGGATGTTTCATCAGTATCAATAATTTCAACCGAATCCTTAATATTAATTGGATAGAAAACAGTTTCAAGGTTATGATACCCATCGCTGCGTTTCTCTGTAATATTTAAGCCCAGGTTTATTTTTGCGTTTGGAAAGGATAACATGCTGATACGATTTTTGATTTACGATTTACGATTTCCGTCAAAGCTAAAATCGATACGCACACAAACATACAAAAGTGTTTTAAGTGTTTGATGTTTCTGCATCATTTCTCAACCCAAATTTGAAGCGCAAAACCTTCAAACTTATTTAAGTTTCATCCTGTGTTTCGCTTTTACGCTTCGCTTCGTCATTCTTCCTCGCTGCAGGGTAATCGCTGCACCCAGGGCTATGATGCAAATTGGTACAACTATTTAGGTTTCAAAAAACCGTTAAGCCTAAAATCATTTCAATGTTAGTAAATGGCAAGTGTGCATAAAAAGCCGCATCAACAAATCATAAATTTTAGATATTTGTATTTAATTATTTACTTAGGTTTTGGAAGTTACGATTAATCGGGATTAGGGACATATGAAACAATATTTAGATTTAATGCAACATGTGCTGGATAACGGCGCTCAAAAACACGACCGTACAGGAACCGGAACCATTAGCGTTTTCGGCTATCAAATGCGCTTTAATTTGCAAGAGGGCTTTCCAATGGTTACCACTAAAAAACTGCATTTAAAATCTATCATACATGAATTAATCTGGTTTCTAACTGGCGACACTAATATTAAATATTTAAAAGATAATGGTGTAAGGATTTGGGATGAGTGGGCAGATGAGGATGGAAACCTTGGACCAGTTTATGGCTCACAGTGGAGAAGCTGGCCTACACCAGATGGTCAACATATCGACCAGATTACCAATATTATCAATACCATTAAAAACAATCCAGATTCGCGTAGAATAATCGTTTCTGCCTGGAATGTTGCTCAAATAGAAAATATGGCTTTACCGCCATGCCATGCGTTCTTTCAGTTTTACGTTGCTGATGGGAAATTGAGCTGCCAATTATACCAGCGCAGTGCCGATATTTTCTTAGGTGTGCCGTTTAACATTGCATCTTATGCGTTATTAACGATGATGGTTGCACAGGTTTGTGGTTTAGAAGCTGGTGATTTCGTTCATACATTAGGCGATGCCCATTTATATAACAATCATATTGAGCAAGCCCACTTACAATTAAGCCGCGAGCCAAAACCACTGCCAACTATGAAAATCAATCCGGAAGTAAAAAGCATTTTTGATTTTAAATTTGAAGATTTCACTCTGGGTAATTACGAAGCCCATCCACATATTAAAGGAGTGGTGGCGGTTTAACCCCCCAACTCCCTAAAGGGGGGAGCTAAAAGCAAAATGGAAATTACGGGGTTAGAAATCAAATTGCCTTACTCCCAATCGCGTGCCACCCCGCTTCAGTTCGCAATGACGCCCCTATTGTCGTCATTGCGAGGAGGAACGACGACGCAATTTCATTCCGCTAGTATATTTGCAATCTAAAGAAAGCTCTATCCCTACTTATACTAATGAAACAATGACTAATAAACCCAAAACCCCTTCGCTATCTATAGCCGTAGCCGTTGGCGAAAACTTTGCCATTGGCAAAAACAATCAACTTTTATGGCACATGCCTGCTGATTTAAAGTTTTTTAAACAAACTACTTCAGGTCATACCATTATTATGGGTCGAAAAACATTTGATTCTGTTGGCAGACCTTTGCCAAACCGCAGAAACATTGTGATTACCAGAAATTCATCTTTAAAAATTGATGGTGTTGAGGTAGTAAATAGCTTGGATGAGGCTTTAGAAATTACCAAGACTGAAGAAAAACCAGTTTTCATCGTGGGTGGAGCGGAGATTTATCGCCGGGCTTTACCAAAAACAGAAACACTTTATTTAACTACCATTCATCAAACTTTCGATGCGGATACTTTCTTCCCTGAGATTGATCGCAGCGAATGGGAGGTTGTGAGTGCTGAACCTCACAAAGCGGATGAAAAGAATAAGTACGATTACACTTTTGAGGTGTTAAAAAGAAAGTAATCAGAAAAGGCAGTCATTTCGAGGCACGAAGTAATGACGAGCGCATTGGGCTAGTAGCCAAAATTTTAATTCTATAGCTGCCACCTAAACCCGATAAAGTGGAAATACTTTTTTGTTAAGTTATTTGACAGGCTCGTACTGACAATGACAAAAAAGATTGGAACGATAGCGGGACCGAACCAAAGCCAAAAGCTTCTGCAATTGCCTTCCAAATAAATCGACGCATAATTTATCTGTAAAACATGTTCAATGTAACGAATCTGTAGTGATAATTCTCTGCCGAAAATTAATCTTAATAAATTATCAATTAAGGGGTTCTATAATTTAAAAATTTAATTAGATTTGCCGACTTGTTAAAAAACAGCGAAAGACAAATTATTTTAAACAAACAATGCAAGGAAAAGGTTTTATTAAGTTTATAGCGATAGTATTGGCTATCGTTTGTGCGTATGCACTTTCTTTTACTTTGGTAGCATCCAAGGTGGAAAAAGACGCAAAAAACTATGCGAAAGGTGATGCAGCCAAAGAAAAGGCTTATTTAGATTCGATGAGTACCGAAAAAGTATATCCAATTGTTGGATTTACTTATGGTGAGGTTAAATCGAAAGAGATCAATTTAGGTTTAGACTTAAAAGGCGGTATGAACGTAACGATGGAGATATCGTTAGCTGAATTGGTTAAATCATTAGCGGGCAACCCAACTGATGCAAACTTTAACAAAGCAGTTCAAAATGCACAAATCCAGTTAAACGCTGGTGGTAAAGATTACATCAAAATTTTTGTTGATGAATTTGAAAAATTAAGTCCAGGTGTAAAACTTGCTGATTATTTTTCAAATCAAGATAATGCATCGCAATTAAAACCGAGCGCAAGCAATGGCGAAGTTGAATCTTTCTTAGAGAAAGAAGCGACAAGCGCTATCGATCGTTCATTTACTGTTTTACGTTCTCGTATCGATGGTTTCGGCGTTGTGAGTCCGAACATGCAAAAGCAAGAAGGCAGTAACCGCATCTTAATCGAGATGCCGGGTGTTCAAGATAAAGAGCGTATTGCGAAACTGTTACAAGGTTCTGCCGAATTACAATTCTGGCAAGTTTACCAGGTTCAGGAAGTTGCACCTCTGTTAGAAAACATCAATAAAACTTTAGCATCAACCTTAAAAACTGAGGCACCTGCTACAACTACTGATACTGCTGCGAAGGCTGGAAGTAAATTAGCTGGCTTAGAAAACGCTGCTAAAGATTCTACTGATAAAGGCAAACTTGCTGGCTTAGCTAAAAAAGATTCTACAGCGGTAAGAGCTGAATTGGCAAAATCTAATCCATTATATGCGGTTTTAAGTCTTCCAATCTACCAGGGAGAAAATGGACAACAACAATTAATGCCAGGTGCAGTTGTTGGTATGTCGTTACAAAAAGATACTGCCAAAGTTAATTCATACTTAAAACTTCCTGAAGTTGCGGCTGCGATTCCATCTACGATGAAATTTATGTGGAGCGTTAAACCTAGAGAAGGTTCTAAAGTTTTCGAATTGTATGCAATTAAAGTAACAAGCGCTGATGGCAAACCAGATTTAGGTGGTGATGCAATTAGCGATTCACGTGCTGATTTCGATCAAAAAGGCAAACCAGAAGTAACCATGTACATGACCAGCGAAGGTGCTGCGAAATGGAAAAAAATTACTGCTGAAGCTGCTGCTGATCCAAACAATAAAAAATCTATTGCGATTGTGTTAGATAACATGGTTTATTCTGCTCCTACGGTTCAGAATGAAATTGGTGGTGGTGTTTCATCAATCACTGGTAACTTTACACAAGCGGATACTAAAGATTTATCAAACATTTTAAAAGCGGGTAAATTGCCTGCTCCAGCTCGTATTGCTGGTAGCTACGTAGTTGGACCAACTTTAGGTGCAAAAGCTATTCACGATGGTTTAATTTCATTTGTGATTGCATTTATCGTGATCTTAATCTTCATGGCGTTATATTATCACCGTGCAGGTTGGGTGGCTAACTTCGCATTGTTGGTTAACTTATTCTTCATCATTGGTATTTTGGTATCATTAGGTGCGGTTTTAACTTTACCTGGTATTGCTGGTATCGTACTAACCATTGGTTTATCAGTTGATGCGAACATCCTTATTTTTGAACGTGTGCGTGAGGAACTTGCTTTAGGTAAAAACATTCCTACTGCAATTAAAGAAGGTTTCAAACATGCAATGCCATCTATTTTGGATGCTAACATTACAGTATTCATTTTAGGTGCTATCCTTTATGCTTTCGGTAGCGGACCAGTTCAAGGTTTCGCCACTACTTTGTGTATTGGTATCCTTTCTTCATTATTTGCAGCTGTATTAATTTCGAGAGTGGTTTTCGAAGCGATGTTAGATCGTAAAATGGAAATCAGTTTCGATAACAACTTTACACGTAACGCCTTCAAAAATTTAGCGTTTAACTTTGTTGGTCGTCGTAAAATTTATTACATCATTTCTACTGTGATTATCCTTGCAGGTATTGGAATGTACTTTAAAAATGGCGGTTTAAACCTTGGTGTTGACTTTAAAGGAGGTAGAACTTACCTGGTTCATTTCGATAAAGCGGTTAACACTGAAGATGTAAAAACAAAATTAACTCCGGTTTTTGGCGGTGAAACACCTGAGGTTAAAACTGCAGGAGAAGCAAGCAATGTTAAAATCACTACAACTTTCCATATCGAAGATCAGGACATCAAAACAGATAAACTTGTAGAAGATGCTTTGAAAAAAGGTCTAACTGGTGATAACTATAAAATTGAGAGCTCGCAAAAAGTAACCCCAATTATTGCCAGCGATATTGTTAATGGTGCATTCTACGCAGTATTGATTTCATGTATATTCATGTTTATCTACATCGTTGTACGATTTAAAAAATGGCAATATGGTTTAGGTGCTGTATTGGCACTTGCGCATGACGTTTTAATGGTATTATCATTCTATACTATTTTAGATGGTCTTATGCCATTCTCATTAGAAATTGGTCAGGATTTCATCGCAGCGATTTTAACGGTAATGGGTTACACCATGACAGAAACTGTTGTTGTATTCGACCGTATCCGTGAGCGTTTGAAAGAAGCTGGTAAAGAAGATTTACATGGCGAAGAGCGCAACCAATTAATCAACTTCGCATTAAACAGTACGTTAAGTCGTACCATTTTAACTTCATTAACAGTATTCTTCGTGTTATTGGTAATCTTCATCTTCGGTGGAGACAGTATCCGCGGATTTATCTTCGCACTATTGATTGGTCGTATTATTGGTACATACTCATCATTATGCATCTCTACTCCTATCGTAATCGATTTGGGTAGTTCAGAAGAAAAGAAAAAGTAAGCGTCAAAGTCTTAATATATGGAACGCCCCGATTTATCGGGGCGTTTTTTGTTTAAATAAAAGGGTTAACTTATATTTCATTTTTTTTGAAAATCAGTTTCGGTATTTCATAGGAGACAACAGCCCTGCTGTACACTTTATTCAGCTACGCTTCATGCTCGTTTCCATCAGGTTTATCTCACTCAATGTATTGCTCAAACCGAAGAAAACCTTCCGCGTCATGCTAAAGTTATCTTATTTTCAATAATCATTGAAAATTGGATTCTTAAACCTTTTGGCTATCTTTTTGTTACGTTTGCAAACAAAAAAGCAGATAAAATGGATTTACAACTTCCAAAAAGTGAATACCCAAGAGTAGTAATTGTTGGTGGTGGATTTGGTGGAATTGAGTTAGCAAAAAGATTAAAGAACAAACCCTTTCAGGTAGTGATGTTGGATAAACATAATTACCACACTTTTCAACCATTACTTTATCAGGTAGCCACTGGAGGTTTGGAAGCAGAATCAATAGCTTTTCCGCTTCGAAAAATATTCAAAGGACAAAAAAACTTCATTTTTAGGGTTACGAAGGTTACAGGGATAAATGCCGCTGAAAACTGCTTACAAACCGATATCGGAAACGTTAAATATGATTACTTGGTTATGGCCACAGGTTCTACGAGCAACTTTTTCGGGAACAAAGAAATCGAGGATAATTCGATGCCAATGAAATCAATTCCGGAGGCTCTAGATTTAAGAAGTTTGATATTGCAGAATTTCGAAAAATCGCTGATTGAGGTTAACCCTGAAAGAAAGAGTGCGTTATTAAATTTTGTTGTAGTTGGTGGTGGTCCTACTGGTGTAGAAACTGCAGGAGCAATTTCAGAATTGAAAAAACATGTTATTCCAAATGACTATCCAGAGATGGATTTAAGTAAGGTAAATATCTATTTGGTAGAAAACTCTCCGGAACTTTTAGGACAAATGTCGCAGCAGGCACAGGAAAAGGCAAAAGAATTTTTGCTTAAAATGGGTGTGAAAGTAATGAACGAAACCCGCGTATTAGGTTACGATGGGCACACATTAACACTTCAAGATAAGCCTCCTATTTTAAGCTCAACGGTAATCTGGAGCGCCGGTGTAAAAGGTCAGGTGATTCCAGGTTTAGACAAAGCAGAGGTTGTTAGAGGAGGAAGATTAAAAACGGACACCCAGAATTTGATAGTGGGTTACCAAAACATTTATGCCATTGGCGATGTTGCGGCCATTATTGATGAAGAAACGCCAAATGGCCATCCCGGGGTAGCTCCAGCGGCAATTCAACAGGGACATCACCTGGCAAAAAACTTAGTAAATATTGTAGAAAGTAAGCCGCTTGAAAAATTCAAATATTTCGATAAAGGCTCGATGGCTACAGTAGGTAGAAACAAGGCCGTTGTAGATCTCGGCAAAATCCGCTTCCAGGGAGTTTTTGCCTGGTTTACCTGGATGTTTGTGCATTTAATGACCTTAGTAGGCTTCAGAAATAAAATCATTGTGTTCGTGAACTGGTTATGGAGTTATTTTAGTTACGATAGAGGAACAAGATTAATTATCAGAACCTTTGCCAAAGATAGAAGTGTTGATTACAGGGAGGAAGTAAAAGAACTTCATTAGCCTATAAACGATGGACAATCGACTACAGACTAAATTGCAATACTACATTAATGTTGCTTCTAACTTCTTTTCTTTGCAAAAAACATTGCGCAATTTGCGGTTAAACCAGATCATATGAGCCGAGATAAATTCAAATTAGTAGAGTGCCCTCGCGATGCCATGCAGGGGTTACATGATTTTGTCCCTACCGAACTTAAATCAGAATATTTGAATTTATTGCTTCAGGTTGGTTTCGATACGCTGGATTTCGGGAGTTTTGTATCCCCGAAAGCCATTCCACAAATGGCAGATACTGAAAAAGTTTTGGCCAGTTTAGATCTAAGCAAGACTTCAACAAAGTTACTGGCTATTGTAGCCAATTTAAGAGGTGTAGAACAAGCTGTTTACCATAAACAGATTAATTACCTGGGATTTCCTTTTTCGATCTCAGAAACGTTTCAACAGCGAAATACCAATTCAAGTATTGAGCAATCACTTATTACTGTCGAAAAAATGCTCGACCTTTGTGCCAAAAATAACAAAAAGGCTGTAGTGTATTTATCAATGGGTTTTGGTAACCCGTACGGAGATGAATGGAATTATGAAATTGTAGAAAAATGGGCAGCTATATTGGTAAGCAAAGGCGTTGAGATTCTTTCTTTGGCAGATACTGTTGGCATATCTACGCCAGCGAAAATAAAAGCAATTTTGCCTCCATTGATATCAAAATTTAATCACACGGAAATTGGCGTTCATTTACACTCTACTCCTACCGAAAGATTTGAAAAAATTGAAGCCGCATACGATTCTGGTGTAAAGCGAATAGATTCAGCTTTGAAAGGATTTGGGGGTTGCCCAATGGCTGCTGATGATTTAACAGGAAACATCGCAACAGAAGATGTCATCAGTTATTTAAATTCAAAAGGTGAAGAACTGAATCTTAATATTGATAAGTGGAATGAGGCGATGCGTTTATCAGGAAAGATTTTTGGGTAAACTATAATTTTTTACTTAAGTCGTCATTGCGAGGCACGAAGCAATCCTACTACTCTGGGTGCGAAGGTTTACTTAACTATTTACATTAAATGTCTTAATTTATTGCGAAAGCATTAAGATTGCTTCGTACCTCGCAATGACGACAGTATTAACTAAACCTTTTTCACCATTTTAAAATGTTGGATTCCGGCTTCTTCGAATTGATCTCCTTCTGAAACAAAACCAAACTTAGCATATAAACTCACTGCATCAAGCTGAGAATTCAGGTAAATATAATGTGCATCTTCAGGTAAGTCAGAAAGTGCTTCGGCAATTAATGCTCTGCCAACACCCTGCCCTCTAAAGTCTTTCAATACCGCGAAACGTTCCAGCTTGTAACCTTTATCCGTTTTACGCCAGCGGCAAGCACCACAAGGTTGTCCGTTTTGAGTAGCCAGGAAATGAGTGGAAACATCTTCGTTTTCCCACTCCAGTTCAGGTGGGCAGTTCTGCTCATCTACAAATACAATTTTACGTATAGCAAATACTTTGTCTAAATCTTCGGGATGGATAACTTTTTGAACCTGTAAACTCATTACTTTTACTTTTTAAAATGTTTATTCGTTTTTAATTTTGATTCGTTTAATTCTTTCGCCACGTCTATGGAGTGTGAGCAATGAATATCGGCCTCTTTTTTGGCAAGTGTAGCAATCGTAACATAAAATTTATGCAATTGATCCAATTCACTTTCGCTCAGATCCTCTATGTCAACCATTCGATTACTCGCTCCTTGTTGAGCCGCTATAAGTTCATTTAATTTTAACTGAATTGCCTTTCCGTCTTTATTTTGTGCTTTCTGGATTAAAAACACCATCAAAAAGGTAATAATTGTTGTACCTGTATTAATGACCAGTTGCCAGGTTTCTGAATAATGAAAAACCGGACCCGTTACCGCCCAGATCACTACAATAGCTGTAGCCGCAATAAACGCAACTGAACTGCCTGTAAACTTTGTTGCAGCATTGGCGAATTTCTCAAAAAAATTATTTTTCTTGATATGGTTTTTCGATTTTGTCATCACAATATTTGATTAAATATAATGATAAACAAACAAAAGCGCCATCGGTTTTTTACCAATGGCGCTTTCGTTCTGAGATGGAATGTTAAAAAAATTGTAACGTTGTAAAGTTAGCTTGTTCCAACGTTATAACACTTTAACATTCAAATATTAAAGTTTATCGTTTGCGTTGATGCAGTTTAAATCTTCAAATGCAAGTGTTAAACGCTTAACAAATGCTTCTTCAGCTTTACGCAACCAAACACGTGGATCATAATATTTTTTATTCGGTTTATCATCACCATCAGGGTTACCAATTTGACCTTGAAGATAAGCCTCATTCTTTTTATAATATTCTAAAATTCCTTCCCAAAATGCCCACTGCATATCGGTATCGATGTTCATTTTGATCGCACCATAAGAAATTGCTTCTCTGATTTCTTCCTGAGAAGAACCTGAACCACCGTGGAAAACAAAATTAATAGGCTTCTCGGCAGTTAAGCTGAATTTTTCTTTGATAAAGTCCTGAGAATTTTTCAAAATAACAGGCTGTAATTTCACATTACCTGGTTTGTATACACCGTGTACATTACCAAATGCCGCAGCAACTGTAAAACGTGGAGAAACTTTGCTCAATTCTTCGTAAGCATAAGCAACTTCACTTGGTTGCGTATATAATTTTGAACTGTCTACATCGCTGTTGTCAACACCATCTTCCTCACCACCCGTAACACCAAGTTCAATTTCGATAGTCATGTTCATCTTCGCCATGCGCTCGAAATACTTTGCAGAAATTTCCATGTTTTCTTCGATCGGCTCTTCCGATAAATCAAGCATGTGTGAAGAAAATAACGGTTTTCCTGTTTCAGCGAAGAATTTTTCACCATGATCTAAAAGGCCATCAATCCAAGGCAACAATTTTTTAGCGGCGTGGTCAGTATGTAAAACCACGGCAACACCATAATGTTCTGCCAATAAATGTACATGTTTAGCTGCCGATACAGCACCTAAAATACATGCCTGTAATTTCTCATTATCTAAAGATTTACCTGCGTAAAATTGCGCACCACCATTTGATAATTGAATCATAACAGGCGAATTTACTGCCTTAGCAGTTTCCAATACCGCGTTAACCGTATTTGTACCGGTTACGTTTACTGCTGGTAAAGCAAACTGATGTTTTTTAGCCTGCTCAAACAATTCTTGAACGGCATCTCCGTAAATTACGCCTTTGTAGCCTTTTAAACTCATCTCTTGTTAATTTTATTAAGTCCGAAGTTAAAAAAAAAATTAACATTACAAGCTTTTGTAACAACAGAATTATTTGCCTTACAACCAAATAAGGGCTGTTTAGTGTAAATAGCACATTATCCTTAGTGTAAAAAACACACACTTCTGGAAATAAACAAATCTCAACAATCAATTTCAAACCGTACAAAGCACCACGTCCATCTGCTATCTGAAATTTGATTATTACTTATAATAGTTTGATCATTGAGATTCGATAACTGGTCATTCTTTGTATTTGATCATTGGTAATTCTTTATCTTAATTATATTTTTCGTTTCTTTGCAATCCAATTCTTTAAAAAATTATATGGCTTGGTTTAAGAGAGAAAATAAAGGTATCATTACCACCACTGAAGAGAAGAAAGAAGCACCCGATGGTGTGTGGAATAAGTGTCCAAATTGTAAAAAACCGCTTCATCAGGCAGAACTTCAGGAGAACAAATACGTTTGCCATTACTGCAACTATCACCTGAGAGTAGGTTCTAAAGAATATTTTGAAGTTTTATTTGACAACAACGACTTTAAGGAACTTTTCGCTAACCTTACGTCAGGCGATCCGTTAAATTTCAACGATAATAAACCTTACACTGATAGAATTATTGAAAGCCAGGCCAAAACTGGCTTAAAGGATGCAATCAGATCGGGTGTAGGTAAAATTGAGGGGCAGGATATTGTAATCGCCTGTATGGATTTTGCATTTATCGGGGGCTCAATGGGTTCGGTAGTAGGAGAAAAAATTGCCCGCTCAATCGATTACAGTATTAAACATAAAATTCCATTCCTGATGATTTCAAAATCAGGTGGTGCCCGAATGATGGAAGCTGCATTCTCATTAATGCAAATGGCTAAAACATCGGCAAAACTTGCATTATTGAGTCAGGCTAAAATTCCTTATATCTCTTTATTAACAGATCCTACAACTGGTGGTGTTACTGCTTCTTATGCTATGCTTGGAGATATCAACATTGCAGAACCAGGCGCATTAATTGGTTTTGCAGGACCAAGGGTTATTAAAGAAACCATTAAAAAAGATTTACCGAAAGGTTTCCAAACTTCTGAATTCGTATTGGAACACGGCTTCCTTGATTTTATCGTAGATAGAAGAGCCATGAAAGCTAAATTAGGCGCTTTTATTAAAATGATGAATAATTAAGCTTCTCCTTTAGTTCATTAGTCACGTTCATTTGAACAGATAGGCTAATTGCCATTTGAAGTATAATATAAAAAGCTGGGCTTGAATAATTTTGGTTATTTTAAGTCCAGCTTTTTTTGTTTAGAGATTATGAAGTAAACTTCATTTCAATAGGAAAGCCACTCCCATTCACTAATAGATTGGAACTTTAAGTTACATTTTACTTACTTTTGCGCTCGAATATGAGTCTGAAAAAGAAATTTGCCAAAGAGAGTTTTACTATTATGAATGAATTGGTATTGCCTAACGATACCAATACGCTGAATAATCTGATGGGTGGCCGGTTACTCCACTGGATGGATATCGCCGCAGCCATTTCAGCTCAAAAACATTGTAACCGCATTGTAGTTACCGCTTCAGTAGATAATGTTTCTTTTAAACATCCCATAAAACTTGGCGATGTCATTACCATTGAGGCTAAAGTAACCAGGGCTTTCAATACATCAGTAGAAGTTCGTTTAGATGTTTGGGCTGAAAATATTCCGAGTGGTGCCCGCCAGAAAAGTAACGAGGCTTACTACACTTTTGTTGCATTTGATCAAAGTGCCAGAACGATACCTGTTCCTGAATTAATACCTGAAACACCTGAAGAAATCGATCTGTTTGACGGTGCTTTAAGACGCAGGCAACTGCGACTGGTTTTGGGCGGCAAAATGCACCCGGATGATGCCAGTGAATTGAAAGCACTCTTCTTTAAAGCATAATTATTACAAAAAACTTCTTGGTGCTTAAAAGGTTTATTTTATTTTAGCAATTCATCATTCGCTCGAAATTATGACTACATACACCATTCTAATTATTTTAAGCGGATTAGTAATTTTCTCTTATCTGTTTGATTTAGTGGCGAGTAAAACTAAAATACCATCTGTTTTACTATTGCTATTGCTGGGTATTGGCCTTAGGTTTTTGGTAGAATACCTGAATATCCACACCTTCAATTTTCTCTCTATTTTACCTACACTTGGCACCGTAGGATTGATTCTGATTGTATTTGAAGGATCGCTGGAACTAAAATATGACCAGAATAAAAATAAAATTATTAAGAGTGCATTTTTCTCAGCACTTACGATTCTGTTGGGCACAGCAACATTAATAACGGTTATTATCTACCAGATTTCTCACAAAGATTTATATACATGCATTGCCAATGCGATCCCTTTTAGCGTAATTAGTTCGGCCATTGCTATTCCGTCTGCAGCGGCATTGAGTGGAAAAGACAAGGAGTTTGTCGTTTATGAATCCTCCTTTTCCGACATCCTGGGGATCATTATTTTTAACTTTGCCATAACCAATCATTCCATTACAACCTCGGCCTTTATTGGTCTTGGATTAAGCACCTTCTTAATTATTTTATTGTCAGCAATAGCCTGTGTAGTGTTACTCTATATTATGGGTAGATTGGTGCATCATATTAAATTCTTCCTGATCATTTCTATCTTAATATTAGTTTACGCAATCGGACAATCCTATCACTTATCGTCGCTTGTTTTAATATTGAGCACAGGTTTGTTTTTAAATAATGCTGATGCCATACAGAATGTATGGTTTAGAAGTATATTTTTATACAAAAATTTATCTGCTGATTTATCTCAACTCTACCAGTTATCTGCCGAGAGTGCGTTTATTTTACGCACATTTTTCTTTGTTATTTTCGGTTTTACCATGAATGTTCAGGAGTTAAATGATCTACCTATCATAGGAAATGGTTTATTTATTTTAGCTTCAATTTATGTGATCAGAATATTTTTTCTCAAAATTTTTAAGAAAGATTCAATTGCGCCCATCCTGTATATTGCTCCGAGGGGATTGATTAGCATACTGTTGTACTTTAACTTGCCAGCTTCCTTAAAAATACCTCAGGTAGGCACCTCTTTTTTGTTTCTGGTAGTACTGGGATCAAGCCTGGTAATGACCTTAGGCATTGCCTTTAGTAAGCGGAAAGTGGAAGAAACTACGTTGTAAAAACAACAAGCAATTTCACACTTATGAAATTGCTTGTGGTTTGCATTTTGTTATGAAATTTAAAGGAACTAGCTTCCCATTTCGAGTATTTTATCAAATTCTGTCGCTTTTAACGGCATTACCGATAAACGCCCCTGACGTATGAGCGAAATGTCGGCCAAGCTAGGTTCCGCTTTAATCTGCTCTAAAGTCACAGGCTTTTTTAAAGTTTCAACAGGGGATAAATCAACCACAACCCAGTTTTGATCATCGGTTGTCGGATCCTGATAAAATTCCTTTACCACCTTCGCAATTCCTACTACGTTTTTGCCTTCATTACTATGATAAAAAAGCACTAAATCGCCCTCTTTCATCTCTTTCAGATTGTTTCGAGCCTGATAGTTGCGAACGCCATCCCAAAATGTACGTCCATCTTCATTAAATTTTTCCCAACTGTATTTAAAAGGCTCTGACTTTACTAACCAATGATTCATTTGCTTTATTAATTTAAGTCTCAAATTTACAATTTCCGCGATAAATTAATATTTTAATCACCAACTTATCACAGCGAAAAGAGGTTTTTTTTATATAAAACATTTTACATAAAAAATGAGTTTAACTACATGCAATTAGTACTTATACTACAAATTTTTTTTTTAGATTTGATACAGTAATCCCTTTCCATGAAAATAAAATATACGCTTCTAATACTCTTGCTTTCTATTATCGGAAGCCATGTTTTTGCACAATCTCATAGAAAACTTTTGCGACAAGAAGAAGTTGCCCGGAAGGACGCTAAAAATTTTAAATTAAGTAAATCGGACCTAAAAATATATAGAAAAGGAACCAGTGGCAGAACCTCTGATTATTTCAAGCCGAGAGTTGAAAACGTTTCAGATACTTCTTTATTAAAAGATTCTACCTACGTTAAAACGTTTCGCAACTTTGCTTATAGTAAAACCTCACACAGAAAAGGTGCGGGCGAATACGTGATCATTGCAGGAGCTATTGTTGTACTGGCAGGAATTTCTGCACTAATTACACTTTAGCTTCAGGTTATGGATCATTTTTAATGAAATATTTAAAGCATCAATGTACAATTTTAAATACCAACTCCTTCAGCAGTTCGCCGTCGGCTACATTTCCTGAGCTATCCAACCCTTTGCTTTTCAAATCGTACTCTCTTAATAAACTCACTACCTGAAAAACTTTTCCTGTATTGTAGTTTCTTGCTGCCACTTCGTAATCTTTAATAAAAAATGGTGGTACGCCAAGTGCAGAGGCAGCATCTGCTTTATTGGGAATATAATGGTATTTTAAAAGTTTGGTAAAATAGCCACCCAAATTGGCCAATACCATCACCGTTGGATTAGCTTTTGGATTACTCGAAAAATAATTGATGATTTTATTGCATTTTAAAACATCGCGAATGGCTAAGGCCTTTTGCAGCTCAAAAACATTATACTCCTTACTAATTCCAATATTTTTTTGAACCAGATCTGCGTTAATCGTCACATCTTTTGGCACATTTAACATCAGCTTTTCAATTTCATTGGCGATTTTAGAAAGATCCGTTCCCAGATATTCTGCCATCAAAGCTGATGCCTGCTGATCGATTTTATAACCTTTTTCCTTGATAAATTCTTCTATCCAGGGCACCAGCTTATAATCACGTACCGGGTCTGACTGAAAAATTAAACCGCTTTTGCTAATGGCCTTATATATCTTTTTACGTTTATCGAAGTTGGCATACTTGAAAGCCAATACCAGAATGGTACTTGGCAAAGGCTTTTCGAAATAGCTCAATACAAATTCGGCCTCCTTACTCCCGCCGTCATCTTTTCCCCATTTTAAATCCTGCGCTTCTTTCACAATAACCACCTGATAGTCTGACATCATTGGATAACGCTTTGCAGCCCCCAAAACGGTTGCCATGTCGGTATCTTTCCCATACAGAACGGTCTGATTGAAACCCTTTTCTGCATCATTTAACAATTTATCTTCAATGAAATCGGTTACCTGATCGATATAATAGGATTCTTCGCCATGCAACAAGTACACCGGTTTAAATTTCCGGGCTTTGATGTCTTTGATAATTTCGGAAGCTGTCATTGCTGTAAAATTACAATTTAGCTTTTATGAATGGAGTAAATGTTTATAAACAATATTAACTTTGGCGCTTGTTTCTTAATTGTTCAATCGATTAATTGTTGAATTGTTTGATTGGTAATTGCTTATTACAACCAAAGATGTTTAATCCTACCCCACTTAACCTTCCACCCTATCCATTTAAAATCAGCCGGAAAGATGACGTGGTTTTCATTTTTGATGAGTTAAGAAAAAAACACCTTGTACTTACCCCCGAAGAATGGGTTCGTCAGCATTTTATACAGGATTTAGTAACCAATAAAAAATTTCCCAAAACTTTAATTCAAATCGAAGGTGGACTTGTTTTAAATCAGTTACAGAAGCGCAGCGATATCCTGGTTTACAACACTGCGGGAGAAAAACTGATGTTGATTGAATGTAAGGCACCAAAAGTTAAAATCACTCCATCGGTTTTTGAACAGGCATCGAGATATAATTCCATTCATCAGGCAAAATGGATCGTTTTAACCAATGGTTTACAACATGTGTACGCCAAAATGGATTTCGATAAGGGAAGTTTTGTTTTTACGCCTGACATGCCTGATTATCTAAATTTGTAGTTAGGTTCCGGCCCACCTTGAAGCCTATACTTTCATCCTGAGGTGGAAAAGATCTTGCCTCCGATGAAAAAGATCGCTGGTGCCTGAGTATGATCATAAATTAAATATCATACTCTTTTTTCCAAAGCTTCTTATTTCCTGTATAAATAGCTTCATTACACATGGCCACACAAATAGAAGCCTGGGTACCGGTGTTGATATTCGAAGCAGGCAGAATCTGATTCATTATCGATTTATAAAATTCATCTAGTGCATAAGTTGTTCCATCCTGCGTTGCCTTATCCAAAATCGGAATTCCACCATCCTGATTGACAACGATTTTAGTAGCGCCGGTTACTCCATCTACAATACCTAATTCTTTCCTTGTACTTTCTTCAGGATAAAATAAGCCAGTACTGGTTAGCAAGGATACCGAACCTTTGGTACCTTTTATTTTGAAAAGATAGCCGTCGCGGGCATTGCCACAGGTTGCCCCAAAGTTTCCGATCATGCCCTTTTCATGATAACGCAAAGTAGCCTGGATATTATCATAGGTTTCTCTACCATCTTTAAAAACATCGATCCCTCCTGTCCCCGTAATCTCATCGGGTTGGGTTTCAAAAGCCCAGTTGATAAAATCAATCTGGTGAGATAGCAATTCGGCAGCCAGACCGCCGGAATATTCCTTGTACATGCGCCAGTTTATCTGTCTTTCTAAAGCAGGATCTGCGACTGCACGACGCCAATTCCAGTTCCTATCCCAACGGCAATCGATTTGCGTAACCTTCCCTAAATAGCCACTTTGAATCATGTCTTTCACTTTGAAATACAATGGAGAATAACGATACTGATAACCGACCTGAAAAACCTGCTTAGGATATTTTTTAACAAGTTTTTTGAGTTCCAAGGCTTGAGCAATATTATAAGTCATGGTTTTTTCTACATAAACATGTTTACCGGCAAGCACAGCATCTTTGGCAATTTTAAAATGTTCACTCAAGGGCGTCGCGATGAAAACAGCATCAATTTTTTGATCATCTAACACTTTATGGTAATCTTTAACAGGTTTTGCGCCAGCTGGAACATACTTTTCAGTTTCTTTTAATCGAAAATCGAGTACATCGCAATATGTAGTAATATTAAATTTAGAAGGCATGGATTTGATCACTGATAACACACCTTTTCCACGATCTCCACAACCTATCATCGCAATGTTAATTACCCGATCAGTCTGAAATGCAGCAAAAACGTCATCTCCTACCAGCAAACTTGAACCTAAAACAGCAGAGTGTTTAACAAATGACCTACGATGCATCTATAGTGTTTTAATTTTAATTGTCCTGAAATCTACTTTATTTCCATGATCCTGTAGCAGGATATGCCCTTTCGCCGCCTCGCCAAAGTTTTTCCAGTCTTTGTATTTACTAATGGCTACAAGCTTTTTAAATTCTTCTGAACCACGAACATATTCTAATACTTTAACGCCATTTAAATAATGTTCTACCTTATTATTTGGATAAACGATTAAACGGCCATTGTTCCAGCTCCCAATCGGACGAAGATAACGGGCTTCTTTTTTTGAGGTCATTAAATCATATAATGAGGCTAATGTACGGTTACCATCTCTACCCAATTTAGCATCAGGATGCAATTGATCATCTAAAACCTGGTATTCTAAACCAATGGCTGAACCTGAACTCTTTTCGTTTAAGGTTACAAAATATTTCACTCCGCTATTGGCACCTGGTGTGAGTTTAAATTCGAAAGACAAATCAAAAGCAGAAAACTCTTCTTTGGTTACAATATCACCGCCATTGGTTGATTCCGCACCAGCGGATGGTTCTACGCTAATAATGCCATCCTGAATTTTCCATCCTTTTTCGGGGAAGCTATCCTTGTGTGCACCTACCCATCCAGCGTTACCTTTTCCATCAAAAAGTAATTTATACCCTTCAGATTGCTCATATGATGACAAGGTATTTGGCGTAAAATTGACCGCATAAATCCCTTTAGGAAATGCTTTGGATTTTAAGCCATCTGTTTGAATGTTAATGTTTTTGAAGTACACTTTTTTTCCGTTGTTCTCCAAATTATTTCCTATTCCGTGAACCTGCAAACCTATAAATCCAGCCTGATCCAAGGTATCGATGACGTAAGAAACAGGTTTTCCGTTCACCCAGGTTTTAAGCTCATTGCCAATATTTTCGATGCGGTAATGATTAAATTCATTTTTTTTATATAATGATTTGGCCGTCGGATTTAATTCCAGCGGGTAAAGCCATAAACGCCTGGCCTCATCGTAAACTCCACCGGTCCAGGCTCTCGGCGTAGGGTCAATTTCAACTTGTCTGCCGAAAACTAATCCTTTACCATTGTTACCCTCTGGTTTGATATGACTTCGGGTTTGAATGCCGGAATTGGTGGTTTCGCCCTCCAATTTCACGTCGAGCTCAAGGATAAAATCGCCGTATTCTTTATCAGTAATCAAAAATGAATTTGGTGTTCCCTTGGTCATTGTGCCGACGATCATTCCGTTCTCCACAGTGTATGGTGCAGCCCCGGCAACGGCTTTCCAACCGTTTAAGGTTTTGCCATCGAAAATGGGTTTTGCTTTTTGCGCAGTTGCTGATAAACTAACAAGGGAAAGTGCTAGGATACTGTATCTCTTTATATTTAACATGTTTTTGATTTTACTGCTGAATATTAATATTTAAAAACTTTTCCATTTGCAATCACTTCCTGTCTGCTTTCATCGAAAGTTGATTTCGCTCCGGTACGAACGGCAGCATTGGTCATAATGTTTGCGATAGAATGCGAATAACCTGCTTCTACAGGTGCGTTTGGTGTTTTACGGCTGCGCACACATTCCATCCAGTTTCGCATATGTCCGGATGTGAGTGAATCGCCACCCATATTTGCGCCTGTTGCAGCTTTAATTTCGGTTTTACTTAAATCGAATTCTGGCAGTAAATTGGCTTTCATGCCCATTGCGGCAGCTTCGCGTTCTTTCAACCCACCTTTTGGCGATACTTTATTGGTGATAAGATTTAATTCGCCACCATTTGAGTAGTATACTTCGCCCACATCTCCCACACTATTTTGCATTCTTGAAGTGAAGGTAACCTGAAACCCATCCTCGGCATTTGGCTGACCATAATCAAAAACCGCAACCATTGAATCCCAGTTTCTACGCCCATCCTTCCAGGTATATATTCCACCGTTAGCCACCACACTTCTTGGATGTTTCAAGTTGGTAAACCAGTGAACCGTATCAATCTGGTGCGACATCCATTGTCCTGGCATTCCTGAAGAATAGGGCCAGAATAGCCTATATTCTAAATATTTTCTTGGATCGAAAGCTTCATTCGGACGGTTTAAGAGGAATCTCTTCCAATCGATATCCTCTTCTTTAAGTTTAGCCACCAAATCTGGTCTGCGCCAGCGTCCGGGTTGGTTTACATTCCAAACCAAATCTACCGCCGTAATGGGTCCAAATTTCCCATCCTGAATAAATTTCGCCGCGTTAACATAGTTTTCACCACTTCTACGCTGAGAGCCAATCTGCACAATTCTATCTGTTGCTTTTACTGCTTTTAACGCAGCTTTCGCATCGTCCATGGTTTCGGCAAAAGGCTTTTCTACATATGCATCGCAATTGGCCTTAACTGCTTCGATGGTATGCAGCGCATGCTGAAAATCGGCAGTGCTGATAATTACAGCATCCAAATCTTTGGTAGCATAAAGTTCATCGTTATTTCTGCAAGCCTTGATATCATGGCCAAATTTTTCTTTCAGATGGGCAATTCCTAAATCTCTGCGGTAATTCCACAGGTCTGAGAGGCCAACAACATCAAAGTTTAACTCTTTGTTGTGATTTAAAAAACAAGGCAGCAATGTATCTTTAAAACGGTCTGAAAATCCGACAACGCCCACACGTACCCGATCGTTGGCGCCTATGATCCTTCCATAACTTTTAGCACTCATGCCCATGGTACCTGCATAAGTAGCCGCAGCGAATATGGCAGATTGTTTAATAAATTTTCTTCTGGAGTTTTCCATAATATCGTTTTAATAGCGAATGATTGAGGTGATTAGTTTTTATAAACGTTTTCGATTTGTTTGGCTAAAAATTGAAAGCAAAAGGCCATTTGTGTTTCTGAATAATTACTTCCAGCTTCGACAAATATCGGACCTTTGTAATCGGCGTTTTTTAAGGCTTCGAGGTAAGGAGTAAAATCGTCGCCTTTAATTCCTGGTAGTGTCCTTTCGGCATCTTCGGCAATTTCGCAATGAATAAGCAGATCTTTTGCATCGATGATGTGTTGAGGCGGCTCATGTTCTCTTCGCATGTGGAAAATATCAGCATTGAGTTTAAAATATGGATGATCCACTGACCTTACAATTTCCGCGGCCGATTTTACTGTATTGATAAAATTGGTTTCTTTACTCTGAAGATTTTCGAGTGCGATCTTCACCTGATATTTAGCGGCAATGACTGCTATTTTTTTACTCAAGATTACAAAATCTGCTGTTGCTTTTTTCACATCATAGTGATCTGGCAATCGCCGGGCAGTTCCACTTCCGAGCACAATTACTTTTATTTCTGCTTTTTGGGCTCTGGCAAATAAATGATCTGCGTAAGCGAGTACCGTCGTTTCATTTACGTTTGGACCAGCGATTTTCATATCACCAGGAAACATTACATTACACATGTAGAGTTTAGTCTGAAGGTTTTTAATTCGTACTAAATTTTCTGCAAATTTTTCTTCTGTTAGAGAAGGAGAAATCATTTTGCTCACAGACTCCCCCATTAAATTGAATCCAGATGCATGTATGAGGCTGTCTTTTTCTATCGGCGCTACGATTCCAAGCGGGATGATTGTTTTCTTCGCCGATTGAAAACTTAAAATTAAAGGCAGAAGAATAAATACGATGATTACAGCTCTTATTCTCATTCTCATTTAATTAAGCCTTTATTGATGTGCAGCATGCAGGTAATGGACTGAAATTTGGTTAGTGGAGCGCAAAGCTCTTTTTCTATACCAAAATAAGGCTTTTAGATGAAAGATTGTAAAACGGTTTAGTAACAATTTAGAAACGGTTTGGCAAACTCATCATCAGAGCTGAGGCAATAGATTTGCTTAACTTAACGATTGCCTAAAAAACAAGAAACCCTTTAGAAATTTAATTCTAAAGGGTTGCCTTAAACTATAGGTTTGCTAATATATTTTATTTCAACATCGTTAAGCTTTCCTCAATAATCTTAATTTTTGCTTCAGCATCTGCTTTTTTATTGCGTTCGTTGGCAATAATTTCGGGTTTAGCATTTTGTACAAAACGTTCGTTGCTCAATTTCGCATCAACTGATTTTAGGAAACCTTGCAGGTAAACCAAGTCAGCATTTAAACGAATGCGTTCTGCATCAACATCAATATTTTCAGTGAGTGGAATAAAGAATTCATCTTTCCCAGCCATGAAAGCCGTTGCACCAGCAATTTTATCGTTTACAATTTCAGCTTCAGAAACATTGGCTAATTTGAAAACAATGTTAAGCCATTTTTCGTAATCGATATCAGAATTTACTTTCAGGCTTAAAGGCAAAGCCTCTTTTGGTGAAATTTGTTTTTGGTTACGAACGTTTCTAATCTCGGCAACAACCGTTTTAATTACTTCCGCATCTTTTAATAATTGCTCATCAATGGCGCCACCTTTCGGGTATTCAGCAACAATACAGCAATCCAACTCGCCACGCTCGGCAAATAAATCATCGTGCCATAATTCTTCTGTTAAGAAAGGCATGTTTGGATGCAATAATTTGATGATTTGCTCGAAGAAACCAACCGTAGCCTTATAACTTTCAGCATCGATAGGCTGTTGGTAGGCTGGTTTAACCATTTCTAAATACCAGGCACAGAAATCATCCCAAACCAATTTATAGGTGGTCATTAAAGCTTCCGATAAACGGTATTGCTTAAAGTTTGCCTCAATTTCAACTAAAGCTTCGTTAAAACGGTTTTCGAACCAAGAAATGGCTTGTGCATTTGGGTTTTCTAAATTTTCATCAACTTCCCAACCTTTAACTAAACGGAAAGCATTCCAGATTTTCGAGGCGAAGTTACGGCCTTGTTCGCAGTAACTTTCATCAAACATTAAATCGTTTCCTGCAGGTGATGACATTAACATCCCAACGCGAACCGCATCAGCACCGTATTTTTCAATTAATCCAATCGGGTCAGGTGAATTACCTAACGATTTAGACATTTTACGACCTAATTTATCACGAACGATACCGGTTAAGTAAACATTGGTAAATGGTTTTTTACCCATAAACTCATGTCCGGCCATAATCATACGTGCTACCCAGAAAAATAAAATCTCTGGTGCCGTAACCAAATCGTTGGTTGGGTAATAGTAATTGATATCCTTATTATCAGGATTTTTAAAACCATCGAAAACAGAAATCGGCCACAACCATGATGAAAACCAGGTATCCATCACATCTTCATCTTGCCTTAAAAAAGGTTCCAGTTGATGTTTGAATCCTGCTTTTTCTGTTTCTGAACAGCTTTCATCCAGATGTTTTTTCTTCCAGAATTCTTCTAAAGCTTCATCCTTTGTTTTAGCAACTACCCAGTTGCCTTTATCATCGTACCAGGCTGGAATTCGCTGTCCCCACCAAAGCTGACGAGAAATATTCCAATCGCGAACATTTTCCATCCAGTGGCGGTATGTGTTTTCAAATTTATTCGGAATCAGGTTTACTTCTCCATTTAAAACATCATCTAATGCAGGTTGCGCCAACTCTTTCATCTTCACAAACCATTGCATCGAAAGTTTTGGTTCAATCGCAGCGTCTGTTCGTTCAGAGAAACCCACCTGCGATTTATAATCTTCAACCTTTTCTAAATGACCAGCTTCATCTAATAATTTAGCGATTTTTTTACGGGCAACAAATCTATCTTCGCCAACCAAAATAACCGCCAACTCGTTTAAGGTTCCGTCATCATTTAAAATATCAGTAACCGGTAAATTATGTTTCACACCCAACTCATAATCGTTTAAATCATGTGCTGGTGTAACTTTTAAGCAACCTGTACCAAATTCAATGTCAACATATTCATCCTCAATAACAGGAATTTCGTGATTAACCAGTGGTACAAAAACCTTTTTGCCTTTTAAGTGCGTAAAACGTTCATCGTTCGGATTAATACAGATTGCAGCATCAGCCATGATTGTTTCCGGACGTGTGGTTGCAATTGTTAAAAACTGATCTTCAGTTCCCGAAATCAAATACTTGATATAATATAACTTTTGATTTACCTCCTTGCGAATTACCTCTTCATCAGAAACTGCTGTTTTACCAGCTGGGTCCCAATTTACCATACGAATGCCACGATAAATCCAGCCTTTTTTATACAAGTGAACAAACGAATCGATTACGGCTTCAGATAAATCATCTTCCATGGTAAAACGTGTACGGTCCCAATCGCAACTCGCACCCAGTTTCTCCAACTGTTCTAAAATAATACCGCCATATTTTTCTTTCCACTCCCAGGCATACTTCAAAAATTCTTCACGGGAAAGGTCTTTTTTATTGATGCCCTGCTCTTTTAACATCGCCACCACTTTCGCCTCAGTAGCGATAGATGCGTGGTCAGTACCCGGAACCCAGCAAGCATTTTTACCTTCCATACGGGCTTTACGAATCAAAACATCCTGAATCGTATTATTTAACATATGCCCCATGTGCAGCACACCCGTAACATTCGGCGGAGGAATTACAATGGTGTAAGGCTCACGCTCATCAGGCTCTGAGTGAAAAAACTTTTTCGATAGCCAATAGCTATACCATTTATCTTCTGTTTCTGCAGGATTGTACTTGGTGGAAATGCTCATGAATTATATTAAAAGCCCAAAAATAGCTAATTAAGCTGAAAGCCCAAAGTTGAAAGATAAAAGCGTTGATGTGCAACATTTCCATTAACATCACCACTCCCAGCCCCTAATTCCTTAAATTAGCCCATCAATTAAGCAAACTAAAATGAATAAAAAACTACTTTTCCCAACCTTACTCCTATTTACTTCCTCTTTCGCTTTTGCGCAAGACAAGAAAGTAATCGACAACATTGTCAATGAGGTTAATGAAAACTCACAATTAGAGAAACTTGCTCATGAACTTTTAGATGTTGTTGGACCACGTTTGGTGGGTTCGCCACAAATGAAACAAGCCAACGACTGGGCAGTTAAAAAATACAGCGATTGGGGAATTTCGGCAAAAAATGAAAAATGGGGCGAATGGCGTGGCTGGGAACGTGGCGTTACACACATTGATTTGGTTAGCCCGAGGTTAAGAACTTTGGAAGGTACGCAACTGGCCTGGAGTCCATCAACCAATGGAAAAGCCATCAACGCGGAGGCCATCATTCTGCCGGCAATTACCGATTCCATTTCTTTTCAAAAATGGTTACCAAATGTTAAAGGTAAATTGGTTTTAATTTCGATGAACCAAATTTCTGGCCGACCAGAAAAAAACTGGGAAGAATTTGCAACCAAGGATTTATTTGAAAAATATAAAAAAGAGAAAGCTGATGCATTAAAAGCCTGGAGTGCCAGCATGGCAAAAACGGGTTTAAACGCTAAAAATTTAGCTTTAGCCATAGAAAATGCCGGAGCAGCGGGTATTATTATTAACAACTGGTCGCAAGGTTTTGGTGTAGATAAAATTTTCGGCGCTAATACCACAAAAATTCCTACAGTGGATTTATCTGTAGAAGATTACGGCCTAGTTTACCGTTTGGCTCAAAGCGGAAACAAACCAACTTTAAAGATTGAATCAGAATCGAAAGAACATGGTGTGGTGCCAACTTTTAACACGCTGGCAGAAATTAAAGGCAAGCAAAAACCAAAAGAATATGTGATGCTATCGGCTCACTTCGATTCATGGGATGGCGCAAGTGGCGCAACCGATAATGGTTCAGGTACAATCATGATGATGGAAGCCATGCGCATTTTAAAGAAATTTTATCCTAACCCAAAACGCACCATTTTAGTTGGACACTGGGGAAGTGAAGAACAAGGTTTGAATGGCTCAAGAGCTTTTGTAGAAGATCATCCGGAAATTGTAGGCAACTTACAAGCTTTGTTTAACCAGGATAATGGAACTGGTCGTGTGGTTAATATCGGCGGACAAGGTTTTGCTAAATCAAAAGATTACATTACACGTTGGTTGGCAGTAGTTCCTGATACAATTAAAAACCAGATTAAAACCAGTTTCCCTGGTATGCCAGGTGCAGGTGGTTCAGACTTTGCTTCTTTTGTAGCAGCAGGTGCGCTAGGTTATTCTTTAAGTTCAACAAGTTGGGATTATGGAACTTATACCTGGCACACCAACCGCGACAGCTATGATAAGTTAGTTTTCGATGAAATTCGCAGCAACGTTATTTTAGCAGCAATTATGGTTTATATGGCTTGTGAAGATCCAGAAAAAACTTCGACAGAAAAAGCGACAGACTTACCTGTAAACGAACGTACTGGCAAACCAGCAGCATGGCCAGAAGCCAGAAAAGCGACCAGAAAAGGCGGTTTGTAATAGAAATTTATAAGATTTTAAAAGAGCATTTGGAAACAGATGCTCTTTTTTATGCAAGTGTTTTTAGTTTTAAAGCTTCGATCTTAATGAAACTACTTTTTCATTTCTAGGAACTTCATCTTCCGTCTTTGCGAAATCGATTTTTCATCGATTGAAGCAATCTCCATGCTGATATTTTACCTAAATGAGGTTGCCACGTTCCGATGAAAAATCGGAACTCGCAATGACGACCGCCCTAAAAAAACGCAAACATTCAAATTTGCAGGATTAACCTACAGAACAACATTATTTAACGGACTATTCTTCTTTTTTCTTAAACTTATAAAACAGATAGCCGAGGAAAGGAAGGATTAAAATACTCCCTAACAATAGCGCTAAACCTAAACTGTAAATCGTTTTCGGTGGCCCAACGGTTTCAAAGAGGGAAATTGCCTCACCATTTTTCAATCGGATAAAGTTTGGAAAATGCGCATAACTAATGGCCACTAGAATCATCGTCACCTGAAAACCAGCCAAAACCCTTAATATCTGCGTTTTACCTTTGATCAAAAGATACCAAAGCAAGATTAAAGATAAGCTAGCTAAAATGATGGCGGTAAGCCCAACCATATTTTTAAAAACCCAATCGACCAGTGGAATACGATCGAATTGTGCGGCAATAAAAACCATCGCACCAAATATTACTGCAGCAATATTCATGTACTCTGCTTTTTTGATAAACCTGCGTTTATCATGATCGTTGTCTGTTTCGCCAATAAGGTAAATGGCTGCAAGAAAACCGCAGAGTGCTACTGTGAATAAGCCTACTGCTACTGAAAACCAGTTTAACCAGCTGTATACATAAGCCGAAAGAAAATCCTTCGCATCGGTATCGATATGACCTGAAATCACACTTCCGGCAATAATCCCTAAAAACAGTGGGGTAACAAAACTTGAATACCTAAAAATCCGGTTGTAAAGCCATTGCATATCATCTTTAATCGCATCATAATGACGAAAAACAAAAGCCGTACCCCTGGCAATAATGCCGACAAGCATAATGAGCAAAGGAATATGGAGGTAAACCGACATGGTAGTGTAAATGTGCGGAAAGCCAACGAAAAGGATTACAATAGCAATGATTAACCACATGTGGTTCGCCTCCCAAACTGGCCCAATGGCCTGATACATGGTTTTTCTGGTCCTGCTTCTGTTTTTTGTAGAGGTAAAAAGTTCAATAATGCCGGCACCAAAATCTGCTCCGCCCAAAAGGAAATAAAGCAAAATCCCTAAACATAAAAAGGTAATTACAACATATTCCATATTAGTGATCTGAAGTTTTGGGATTTACATTATTATACAATACCGGAACCATTTTTATTTGGCGATAAAGTAAAAACGTTACAATAATGCTAAGTGAAAGATAAATGGCAGAAAATATGTAAAATGAAAAGGCAATACCAGGCATCGGTGTAACTGCATCTTTAGTACGCATAATTCCATAAATAATCCATGGCTGACGCCCGACTTCGGTTACCACCCATCCGGCTTCTAAAGCTACGTAGCCTAAGGGAATGGCAAATACGAAGAGTTTAAGCAGCCAGCGTTTCTCTAAAAGCGATTTTTTTCGGATGAGATTAATAAAATAAACGAGTGCGATTAGGGCAAGTAGCGTACCTATACCTACCATAATCTGAAATGCATAGTGCGTGATGGCTACTGGTGGCTGTTCATTTTTGGGAATTTGATCCAAGCCTTTTACTTCCGCTTTAAAATCGCCATGCGCCAGAAAACTTAGCGCTCCAGGTACTTTTATCGCCCCCTTTACGGTTTTATCTTTTTCATTTACAATTCCTCCGATTAAGAGCGGTGCCGGTTTTTCGGTTTGATAAAGCGCTTCCATAGCGGCCAGTTTAGCGGGCTGCCTTTTTGCCACATCTTTTGCCGAAATATCGCCGCTTAAAGGTTGAAGTAAAGCACCAATGCAGGCAAAAACGGCTGCAATTTTAAATGCTTTTAAATGGAATACTTTGTTTTGGTTTCTTAAAATCATTAGTGCATGTACTCCTGCTACTGCGAAACCAGTTGCAGTGAAGGCTGCTAAACACATGTGCAATGCCTGTGAAAACCAAGCTTTATTGAACATGGCTTGAATGGGATCAATGTTCAGGTATTTCCCATTAACAAAATCAAATCCTGCCGGGCTGTTCATCCAGGCATTTGCAGCCACGACCAATATTCCTGATGCAAGTCCGCTTACGCCAACAACCATTCCTGTAAACCAATGAAACCATTTATTTAATTTATCCCATCCGTAAAGGAAAAACCCCAGAGCTATTGCTTCTATAAAAAATGCGGTTCCTTCTAAAGAAAATGGCATACCGAAGATTGGCCCGGCGTGTTCCATAAATTTTGGCCAAAGCAGGCCAAGTTCGAAAGATAACATTGTTCCTGATACGGCCCCAGTGGCAAAGAAGATCGCGACACCTTTACTCCAGGCTTTCGTTAGGTTTTTATAAACTTCGTCATTTGTTTTTAGCCATTTGTAGTGCGAAACTGCCATAAAAAATGGCATCACCATACCAATACATGAAAAAATAATATGAAAGCCTAATGATAAGGCCATTTGGGAGCGGGCTGCTATAAAATCATCCATATCTGATTTGGATTTGTGTAACGCAAATATAACAGATAAGGCCTAAGCTTAAGTAGTTTACGCCCTACGCTTAGGATTTATTTTAAATATAGAATGTTTATAAATTGGAAAAAGATTTGCGCATATATACTTTGTTTTTTGACTTTAAAAAAATTGTCATCAACAGGCTCAAACTCACAACCGCTTTCAGTTGATGAGATCAGATACGTGGGCGTTTTGTCTCCGTTTTTAAGATCTAAACGCCTTTTAATTCGTCATAAGCTGCTGTTAAACTCCGTTGAATCCCTTCTCCCTGCCATTCAGGGGCATTGGGTATAGCGGTTGCCTTTAAGATGTCTTCTTTCGATTTTCCGGCTTTGATTTCGGCAGCCACAAAGGTTAATAAATTTTGAAGATAGTTTTGAAAGGCTTTAATATCACTTTTATTTCCGGTTACTTTCTCTGGTTCACGGCTATGACCAAATATGAATAAGGTATCGCTATCAAACTGGTTGTGAATTTTTTCCAGTGCTGTAATCCAATTTCCAATGTGTGCGCCATTTTCTCTGTCGATGTAAGGATATTTTCGGTTAGAAACCAAATCACCCACATGCACAATATTTGCATTTTCGAAATGGTAAACGGCATCACCGTTGGTATGTGCAGAACCATAGTAATACGCACTTATTTTTTCGTTCCCAACCGGCGCTTTCCAACCCGTACCAAAAGTAGTGTCTGGCAATAGTTGTTTATCTAAATTATTGGCCTTCTCTGCTCCTCTTTTTTGGTTTACCAGAGAATTTTGATGAGCAACAACTTTTTCTGCAAGACCTTTAAATGCAATATTTCCAGCGGTGTGGTCGCTGTGATGGTGCGTATTGATGAGATATTTGAATGGCTTCTCACCCAGTTTTTTCAATTCTTCAATTACATGAGGTGCAGAAGCCGGAAATTGTGAATCTACCACAACAAAGCCGTTGGAAGAATTTAACCAACCGATGGTTCCGCCCTGCTCAGTAAAAATACCAACATTATTTCTTAGCGGCTTGAAATTATATGCTCGAAATATTTCCTGCTGTGCAAATACATCTGTTTTATGAATTGAAAGCAAAGCCATTGCCAATGCCGAGTTTTTAATAAAATTTCTTCTTTCCATTTTCAAATTAACTTAAAAAGCCACAACAAATGCTGTGGCTTAAATTTAATATTTTGCTTCGCGATAACTCGCTAAATTCCTGAACCTGGTGTAGTTCCTGGCTCATGCCCCGGACCAAAGGCATTGTTCTTGCGTCCTTTATCTTTATCAAATAAATTAGTGGCAACTTTTGATGACTTGTTATCATCAAGGTTTCTATTTTCTTTGATATCTTCGGCTGTTTTATCTAGCAATTCATTCTCAATGATTTTGCCTTTTTCTTTATCAGTTCCCATAGTATTTTCAATTGATGTATTATAGGAACAAGTAAAAATTTATTTTGTTTGTGATAGTTGTTTTAAGAATAAGTTTTAACATATTTCACCCTGCCTTTTTTCAAAGCATATCACTCGGTTAAACTATAAGTTTAAAGCATCGATCCAGATAGTTTCCTGAGTTCGTGTATACATCCAAATGAATTAAATTTCCTTTTGTGTATTTTATTGAAGTGATGTGATGATTCAAATGAAAACGGCGTCAAAATAAACTTGTAGATGTGTTTTCTGTCTGCTAACGATTTTCCATTCTCAAGATTTGTTGATTGTGGAGTAATTTCATAATTTTCCATAACGATAAGATTTATAGAAAGCGTTGGTTGCTTTCGTAAGTTGATTAAATTTTAGAACGAATGTATTCTTGAGCCGAAACTCAAAAATTTAAAAGCTGTTGTAAAATTTGTCTAACCTTATACCATGGGAGTTTTGATAAGGTTTCGTTGAGGAACTAATTGTTATTGGCTTATAGATGGCCTTTATCTTATTTAAATATAAGTTTTTGTTTCGAGATATACAAGTGTTTTGTAATAGCCAGACAGGCTTTCCACCTTTTCTTAATAAAAGGTGGACAAAGCCGATCATTTTTGCGGGTTCATGAAATACAAATAAAAACAGTAAAATACAATTCAGAGCCGTTAATTCATCTTATTGTGCTTTGACCTCTGTGTTTCCGTGGCAAATCTTTTGAAAGTTTGCTTGCCCCTTATTGTTTTAGGTGGTAAAATTACCATCTTGAGAGGAGCCTGATAGACGGTTTGATTTATTTGTTATCCGCACCGAACTGACATAGCCAAGCATCACAAACCGTTGTAATCTAAACCTGATTGACGTGGAAACCAAAAGCTTTTTCTGCTTTTGTTGAAACAGAAAGCAGGACTCACTTTAATCGCCGAGCTGCAATTGCTTTTCAAAAAATTTGCGATAAAAAAAAGTCCCGAATTGCTTCGAGACTGTTCCTATTTGGTTAATGATATTTTAGGCTAAAGCATTTTGCTTAACCACCATTTTTACTTTCTCGATTACGTAATCTAACTCTTCTTTTGTAGTATATTTACTGAAAGAAAAGCGAACAGATGGACGATTTGGATCGGCTTTGATGCCGTTTAAAACATGTGAGCCAATATTTGAACCTGAAGAACATGCACTACCGCCCGAAGCACAAATGCCGTTGATATCCAAATTAAACAGCAACATATCGGCCATATCCATCTCCGGGAAAGACACGTTTAACACTGTATAAAGGCTTTTATCTGCAGCTATTTCGCCGTTGAAACCGATACCAGGAATTTCAGCAATTAAAGCTTCTTTTAAATAATCCTTTAACCCCTGAATATGGTTCTGGTGTTGCTCCATTTCTGCATAAGCAATTTCCAGTGCCTTTGCCAACCCTACAATGCCGTAAACATTTTCCGTTCCACCACGCATGTTACGCTCTTGGGCGCCACCATAAATCATCGGTGGAATTTTAATATTGCTGTTTACATACAAGAAACCGACTCCTTTCGGGCCATGAAGTTTATGTGCCGCACAAACGATGAAATGGGCTTTTAGTTCCCGCACATTGTGTGTATAGTGACCCATGGTTTGAACTGTATCGGCATGATAAATGGCATTATATTTCTCGCAAATATCGCCAACTTTAATCATATCGGTTAAGGTACCCAATTCATTGTTGGCATGCATTAACGATACGAAAGTACGTTCGTTGCTGGCAAGCAGTTCTTCCAGATGAGCGTAATCAACATTACCTTTCTCATCAATATTAACAAAACTTAGTTTATCAATTTCGCCATTTTTAAGCATCATATTTAAAGTATGCTCAACCGCATGATGCTCAATTTTTGAAGTAATGGCATGTTTAATTCCATAAGCCGAAATACCGCAGCGAATAGCCGTATTGTCAGCCTCGGTACCTCCCGAAGTAAAAAATATTTCAGATGGAGATGCGCCAAGAAGGTTGGCAACTGTTTTGCGAGCCTTCTCTACCAGGGTTCTCACTTCGCGACCCAATGCATGAATAGCCGATGGATTACCAAAAGAGTTCTCCATCACATTTGTCATTTCTGCAATTACTTCCTTATCCAGAGGCGTTGTAGCTGCGTTATCTAAATAAACTCTTTTCATTTGCTAATTCAATTTAAGGATTTCTTTAATGTCTGAGATGATCTTGTTGGCCAAATTTTCGGCTACAGTTTCATTCTCAGCCTCGCTGTAAATACGGATAATCGGCTCTGTATTAGAACGGCGCAAATGTACCCATGTTTTATCGAATTCAATCTTCAATCCATCTATGGTACTGTATGGCTGGTTTTTATATTTCTCTTCTACCTGTTTCAATAAATTATCGATATCCATTTCTGGAGTAAGGGTAATTTTATTTTTCGAAATGTGGTATTGCGGATAACTGCTTCTTAATAATGAAATAGATTTCCCAAATTTAGCCAGGTGCGTTAAAAACAAAGCAATTCCTACTAGGGCGTCTCGTCCATAATGCGATTCAGGGTAGATAATTCCACCATTACCTTCACCACCAATGATAGCGTTGGTTTCCTTCATTTTGTTCACCACATTTACTTCGCCAACTGCCGATGCGTTATAATCTGACCCTGCTCTTTCAGTCACATCGCGTAAAGCACGTGTTGATGATAAGTTTGAAACGGTGTTTCCTGGAGTATTCTTCAGCACATAATCAGCAACGGCAACTAAGGTATATTCTTCGCCGAACATGCTTCCGTCTTCGTTTACAAAACACAAACGATCAACATCCGGATCAACCACAATACCTAAATCTGCATTTTGCTTTTGTACCTCTTTAGAAATTTCCGTTAAATTTTCTGGAAGTGGCTCCGGATTATGCGGAAAATGACCGTCCGGTTCACAGTAAAGCTCTGTCACTCTGGTTACACCTAAAGCTTTCAGCAACGCCGGAATAAAGATACCACCTGTTGAATTTACACAATCGATCACGACTTTGAAATCAGCCTTTTTAATGGCTTCAACATCTACCAAAGGCAATGCTAAAACTTTATCGATATGTTTTTGCAGGTAAGTATCGTTTTTAATAACCTTACCTAACTTGTCTACATCAGCAAATTCGAAGCTTGCGTTTTCAGCGATATCTAAAACTTCCTTACCATCTAAATCGCTAATAAATTCACCGTTTGCATTTAATAATTTCAAGGCGTTCCATTGTTTCGGGTTGTGGCTAGCCGTTAAAATAATACCACCACCGGCTTGTTCATCAGGTACTGCAACCTCTACAGTTGGCGTAGTTGATAAACCTAAATCGATTACTTCGATACCCAAACCCTGTAAGGTTCCGATAACTAAATTATTCACCATTTCGCCCGAAATACGTGCATCGCGACCTAAAACAATTCTTTTGTTACCTGTTTTTTGTACTACCCAGCTCCCGAAAGCTGCCGTAAATTTTACTATATCTAGGGGTGTTAAGCCATTTCCAGCCTGCCCACCAATGGTTCCTCTTATTCCTGAAATTGATTTTATTAAAGTCACTTTGTGTATTTTATTAGACTTCAAAAATAAGAAAAAAAACAAGATAGCAGCTATTTTTAGAGTGGCCTGGTTGGTTAATTTACATTGTTTTTATATCTATTTATACGATATATTTTATAGAAATTAGGTTTGGTATTTAATCAAACGTGTGACTGATTTTTAATTTTTTGTAAAGTAAACGAATCAGTTTGCCTTCATTGCGACGACTGAGGCAATCATCTAATTCCGATTTGTCATTGTGTTTAACCCAAAGCTTTAAAATTGCTCCATACCCAGCAATGACGATTGATTAAGAACAAGCCCTTGTTTCTAAACATGACAGCAGCGGCAGCCCCGAGTTTTTTCTACGAGGGCTACAGCGAATGGCAGGGCTGTAGCTCCCAATAAAAAACTGAACGTTAATTTCCAAACTATAAAATCAACCCTCTGAATTGATAAATTATAAATTGCTTATCTATGAAATTAATGTACTTTGTTTATCCCAATTTTATCTAAGTTTGCAAATTCGTTAACAAAATGCTTTTTTATGCAGCGCAAGTGGTTTCAGTATTGGTTTAATTCGCCATATTATCATATTCTTTATCAACAAAGAAACGATGCTGAAGCCGAATTTTTTATCGATAACCTTACCAAATACCTCAATCCACAACCTGATTCAAAAATACTCGATATTGCTTGTGGTAAGGGCAGGCATTCCATTTATCTGAACAAAAAAGGTTTCGATGTTACCGGGATCGACTTATCAGAGCAAAGTATAAAATATGCCAGGCAGTTTGAAAACAATAAGTTACATTTCCTGGTGCATGATATGCGCAAACTTTTTTACATCAATTATTTCGATGTTGCGCTAAATCTCTTCACCAGTTTTGGCTATTTCGACACCGAAAAAGAACACGTAAATGCACTAAAAACTTTTAGGAAGTGTTTGAAAGCCGAAGGTACCCTGGTTGTTGATTATTTCAATACAGGAAAAATTATCAGAAATTTAAATCACTGCGAAGCAAAGGAACTTGATGGCATTACCTTTAACATCACTAAAAACGTGGTTGATGGAAAAATTATAAAGAAGATAAATTTTGACGACCAGGGCAAAGTATACAATTTCGAAGAACGCGTTCAAGCTTTTTCATTTGAAGATTTTGAAAGGATGCTAACAAAAGCTGGTATGGTGATCCAAAAGTCTTTCGGTAGTTATGCACTTGATGATTTCGATGAATCTAGTTCAGACCGTTTAATTTTAATCTGCAAAAAAGCATGATAGAAAGCATACAGCAATTTGATGTTGAGTTGTTTTTGAAAATCCACCGTGGGCTTTCGAATGGCTTTTTCGATTGGCTGATGCCTTTAATGCGTAACCGTTTTTTCTGGTCGCCACTGTACCTTTTTATTATTGTTTTTTGCATTAAACAGTATAAAAAACAAGGCTACTATATCATTGCAATGCTGCTTTTTACATTTGCTATGGGCGATTTAATTGCATCAAGATTAATTAAGCCCTTGGTTTCGAGAGTGCGTCCTTGTAATGATTTTAACCTGGCCAATGATATTATCCATCGTGTGCCTTGTGGCAGTGGATTAAGCTTTCCTTCAGCACATGCAACCAATCATTTTGCCATTGCGGTATTTTTGATTGGTTTATTTTACAGCAGATGGAAACCGATTTTACCTATTGGAATTTTTTGGGCAGCCATTATTAGCTTTGCACAAGTTTATGTAGGTGTACATTACCCTGTAGATGTTGCAACAGGCGCATTGCTGGGGACTTTTATTGGATTAATCTGCTCACAAATTTTTAAAAAACTACAACCTGAATTTTAATGGAAGCTTGGAAATTTGCCGTACTTTTTTTCTGCGCTTTTTTAGGAGGCTCTTCTATCTTTTTGGTTAAAAGCGATAAATCGAAATTACTAAAACTGATTCTATCATTTAGCGGTGCTTATCTTTTTGGCATTACCGTACTGCATTTAATTCCAGATGCTTATAGCGGACCAGATAAATGGCAAATCGGTGTTTTTATATTAATTGGATTTTTACTTCAGATATTTTTAGAGCAATTTTCAGAAGGTGTAGAACATGGACATATACACAAACATCATGATGGCCATGTGTTCCCTTTTGGTATTATGATCAGTTTATGTTTACACGCATTTTTGGAAGGAATGCCGCTGGCTAAAGATCAGCATAACGAACTAATCTTTGGAATATCATTGCACCACATTCCTGCAGCATTTGCCTTGGCAAGCATCTTAATGCAAAACCACTTTAAAAAGGGAAGTATTGTTTTCTATTTGCTCATCTTCGCTGCAATGGCGCCACTGGGTTTTTATGTAAGCGTTGGCCTAAGTAACGGGACAATTGGTGGTATAGATGCCTATTTCAATAAAATTATGGGTATTGTAATTGGTATTTTTCTACACATTTCTACCACGATTTTATTCGAATCGAGTGCCGATCATAAAATTAATACCCGTAAAATGATAGCGGTGTTATTGGGCATTGGTGTGGCGTTGATTGGTTTTTTCGCCGGAAATGTGCATTAATTGAGTCAGCAATTTGTCGTTTGCAGTTTACACGAGTTTAAAATTTATGTAAATTAGTACATGGACGAAATTGTAAAAGAACCAAATGTAAAATACAAAAAAAGGCATTTTACAGTTGCAGAATACCTCGAGATGGAAAAAGCATCGCAAGAAAAGCATGAGTATTTTCAGGGTGAGATATTTTCTTTGCATCAAGATGAAAGTAGCGAAGTAAGATCAATGTCTGACGCTGGCTTTAATCATAATCTTATTTTTCCAGCTTGTTTGGATTTCTTTCCAGTAAACTCGCAACTTCAGAATGTGTGCCTTTTGGCAGCGATATGAGGATGAATATACCAGAAAAATCTTTATTTACCTATCCAGATATTTCTTTGTATTGCAACGAAATTAACCATCCTGAGGAGGACAAAGATTCTAATTTGGAGCCAACGGTAATCATCGAAATCCTCTCACCATCAACTAAAAATTATGATCGAGGTGGAAAGTTTAAATTGTATCGTGATATTCCAACACTAAAAGAGTACATCCTTGTTGATTCTGAATCTATATCCGTTGAGGCCTTTTACCTTAACGACAAACAAAACTGGGAATTAATTGAATATAAATTAATTGAAGATGCTTTAAAGTTTGTTTCAATGGGTTTTGAAATTAAATTGAGTGATATCTACAATCGGGTTAAATTTTAGAAAGATTATTCATTTCTTCTCTTTTTTCTTACCGTAACCCCAGGGGCAATGTTTGCATTTATTTTTACAGCAATAGCCTCGCTTTAAATGATATGCTGATGTAAAAACCATCAATCCATCTTCGTTAAAATAAAAGTCTTCTCCCTCTTTCATAAAAATTATTGAGTGAATTTTGAATTATTGAATGAGTGAATTAATCACTACCATTCGCACTTAAAATATTCAATCACATACTCATTCTATCATTCATTCATGATCTTAATTTCCAGCTTGCCTTTAAAGTAGTCTTTTAATTGTTTTCCATCACCGTGTAAAGTCCAAACCTGTTTTGGTTGCACTTTATCAATAGTTTCTAAAATTGCATTCCAATCTGCATGGTCTGAAATATAAAGTGAAATTCCGTTTTGTTGCTGTAGATTCTTCCATCCCGAAGCGAAAGCACGAACAACATTAATGGCTTTATGATAGCTATGAAACACCATAGGTGGCACAATATACACTTGGTGTTCATGATGATTTTTCATCACCTTACGATCGTACATCTTATAATTACCCACCTCCATTCCGAAATCCTCATAAATCTTCACAAATGGCATAATACTATGGTGAACCATTATATTTTTTGTGGAGCAATGTTCATTAAGTAAATGAATAATCCGCTGACTTTTACCCAAGGCATAAGCACCCAGCATAATGTTCGCAGTGGTTGCGTTAAGTTTTTTAATTTCTTCAACTGGAGATGGATGCTTGGTATCAGGATTTGCGAAGGTACTTTCGGTAATCAAAACATCAGCAGTAATAAACTCAAAAGGTTCACAGGTAACGTCAGGTTCTATTTTATAATCGCCGGTATAAAGGTATTTTATGCCTCGATATTCCATTAAAACTTGCGCCGAACCCAGTATATGACCAGCAGGATAAAAAGTAATGGCTACATCCTTAATTTTAAAAGTTTCGTGGTAATTTTTGACATGGAAATCACCAGCTGCAAACTTACGGTAACGATGTTTCATAAAACTTTGTGTTGCAGCGGTACAATACACATGCATACTTCCCCCTATCGCATGGTCGCCATGGGCATGAGATACCACCGCCTCGTTAACCGGTTGTTGCGGATCTAAAAAGAAATCACCATAAACACAATATAAACCAGTTGGGGTTATGGTTATAAAATCATCTAAAATCATTTATCAGGATTTTTAAGATTTAAGGATAAACATGATTTTAGTTGAAACATTACTTGGAGAAAATATATTTGTAAATAATAAGATGAATGTTAAATCTGAACGCCAGCAGCAGTGTTTAGAAAATAATGGTGTAAGGATAAAACCTGTTCAATAATTGAATGCGTTTCATCGTTGATAATAAAGTGATTGGCTAACTTAGCCTTTTCTTCATCACTCCATTGCTTGTCCATCCTGGCTTTAACCTGTTCTACTGAAACCCGATCGCGTTGCATTACCCTTGCCAATTTAACTTCAAGCGGAGCAGTTACCAAAATTGTCGTATCGCACATTTTGTAAGAACCACTTTCGAAAAGTAATGCTGCTTCTTTTAGTGTATAGGGAACATTCGGATCAATTGATTCTTCCCATCTATCAAATGCCCTAAATACTGCAGGATGAACCAGAGCATTTAATTTAGTTAGCTCAGCTTCGCTATTAAAAACGATACCCGCAATATGTTTGTTATTCAGTTTTCCATCATCAAAATAACTATTTTTACCAAAGGTTTCTTTAATTCCTGCGATCAGTATTTCGTCCTGAACCATTATGTTTTTTGCTTCGGTATCTGCGTAGAAAACAGGAATACCCAAAACCTCAAAAACTTTGCAGACAGTAGTTTTGCCGCTACCAATGCCACCTGTTATACCAACTTTATACATTATTTTTCTACAACAAAATCAACTTTCGAAGGGATGACACTAACGAGCTTACAGTAATCCGGAAACTCTGTTATTTTAACTGCGAATTGTTTATGACCTAAATTCTTCCACTCTTCTACATCAACCGTAGCTGTAATAAAATTTGCATTCACTTCAGCATAACTACCCAAAGCAACCAGAAATGTTACCTTAATTTTTTTTGGATATAATTTGATGCTGTTATAATTTGTATTGTTAACGATCTTTAAAGGCACTTCAACAGTTTTTTCGGTGAATTCATCAACTGACAATTTTACTTCCGTTGAGGATGGATAAATACTGACATTTTTATGGATGCTATGCTGTAAACCAATTCTAACTGTGCTGCTACTTTGCAGGTTACTGATTTTCAATGTATCAGTTGGCCAGAACTCAATTTTGCTTAACTCTTCCATCGGACCGGCAACTTTTATTTTTTTTGGGCTAAGAATGGTTTCTTTTGCCAAACCATACTGCTTTGCAAATTCCAGCTTGCTAACCAGCCTGACGTCAACGTTTTTTACTACCCGTTTTGTGAAATCGAAATATAGCGTATCTGGCTTAACTGAAATAACTTTTTGTGCACTGCCAACCTGTTTATTTACCTGATAAAGCTGATCAGAAAACACAATGAAGTCCTTAGTATTTAACTGACTGAGATTGACTGAAATAGATGGAGGGCTGATCCTCAAGCGGGCAAATAGCAGCTGCCATCCTGTTCCTTCAACTTCCAAATCGACAGTATCAGATTGCAAAGGATAAAAGGCCCGCTTAGTCGGGTTATTTTTAAAAACAATAACCGTTTTTGCGATATAATTATACTTGTTATTTAACGCCATAAAAAGCCACGCCGCTATAGCCAGAAAAAGGCAGGCTAGAAGTGTAAGTGCACGGCGTCTCTCGACTTGAGTTAATCTGATAAAGGGCATATTGTAAAGTAAACCAACTTTCGTCTAAGTTTTTGTTTCAGGTAACAATTGTTTCAAATGTAGCAAATTAAGTAGTGGCTCAAAAATAATCTAATCAACTAGCTCTTTTTGAAGTTCATCAATGCCATAAAATAAAAAGAGGGTGTCCAATTCATTTGAACACCCTCTTCAAAAAAGATAAGCTAAATTATGCTTTTGCTGTAGGTGCTACAACTGCTTTAGTAGCATCTAAAGATACTGCCGATTTATCAAAACGAATTTTTACACCACCTTCAACTTCAATTAGGAAAGTGGTATCATTCATATCAGCAATACGGCCATGAATACCCGCTGTTGTAATGATCTTATCGCCTTTTTTCAATCCTTCGATTAATTTTTTATGGTCTTTTGCTTTTTTAACCTGAGGACGGATCATGAAAAAGTAGAATACTACCGCGATAGCACCTAACATGATTAATTGTCCGTATTGGCCAAATCCACCTGTTGCTTGTAAAATTACTGTTGATGTCATTTCTTATTTATTATATTTATAAAGTTGACCACGGATTATTATAGTGAATCCATCATCATTCAATTTATTATTTTTTGGTGAGTACCTCTCCTACCAAATGTACGGTAGCAATGGTAGGGTTTGCGTTTGAAGTTACCGTAACTACTTTGTCTTGCATGCCCTCTTTACCCTCGCTATTAAAGATCACTTTAATTACACCTTCCTTGCCAGGCAAAATCGGCTCTTTGGGTACTTCAGGAACGGTACAGCCACAAGTAGCAGTAGCGTTCGAAATAATTAACGGGCTTTTACCGGTATTTTTAAACTTGAAATCATGCTGAACTTTCTCTCCCTGATTGATTTTTTTAAAATCGAAGATATCGCTCTCGAAAATAATTATTGCGGCATCTGGTGAAGCAATTGTGTTGGCAGATGAATCACCGCCGGCAACCGCTGTTGTTGAATTATTAGCGTTGCGACAAGCAGTAAAAGATAAAGCCGCAATGGCAAGGATTAATACTTTTTTCATTTTACTCTTCAATTAAGCCACGACCGATCTTTTTGATCGTATTCGTTTTTTTAAGATCACCTAAAATTTTGTCTAAAATACCGTTTATGAACGAATTACTTTTCGGTGTACTGTAATCTTTTGATAATTCAAGATACTCGTTGATGGTTACTTTTACCGGAATTGATGGAAAATTTAACAACTCACAAATCGCCATTTTCATTAAAATCGTGTCCATTAGCGCAATACGCTCCGACTCCCAGTTCTTGGTACGCTCTGCAATCAGTTCCTGATACTTAGCATCGTTTTGCAAAGTATAAACAAATAAATCCTGAACAAATTTGCTGTCTTCAATCCAGTCGGCACTAATTTCAGTTAATTTATTTTTAAAAGGATCATCGAAAGTAAAGTTCTTGAGTGTTTTAGCAACCATACCCTTCATCACTTCGTGATCTACTTGCCAGTTAATAAACTTCTCTTCAAAAACCTGGATAATCCCCTGATTTTTAAGGATGATTTTTCTGAAAATATATTTGATGATATCTTTTGATGATTCTAAACTTTCGTTTGGATCTGCAAGGTAATCAGCATACTCTTTTGATGCCTTCAAAGAGTTAAATACGGTTTTACGAATTTCCGGATCGAAACCCCAATCAACCTTGTACTTTTTTACTGCTGAAACATACTCAGGGTTTTGCTGCATTAAAACGCTAAACTTATTGTGTAGCAGCTTCATATTTGGATTTAAATCCTCAGCCGTTTTAAGGTGTTTGTTAGCACGTTCTGCAGCGTCATTAGCTGTGAACTCGGTAACTTCAACCATTAGTGATAGCATCCAGATGTACATTTCGTACACGCTATCGATGCTTTGCATTAAAGTTTTAAGATCACCTTTAATGTCTTTTTTGTCTGCCATGTGCCATGCAAAAATGTTTTGCAAAGCTTTAATTCTTAAGTGCCTTCTGTTTAACATGAATGTAAGAACGAGTGCGGTTTATAAAACCTGTTTTAATAATTATTTAATATGATGATTTAATTTTTTTAACATCTGCAATACGCTTTTCGGCTATACGATTTGCGGCAATATTTGTTGAGATACTTTCTGCTTTACTCAGTTTGATTACACTGCGTGTGGCATCATAAATATTTTCAGTAAGCTGAACAGTGCGTTTCTTTCCAAAGCCAGTCCACTCTGAATAACAAGAAATCAATCCGCCAGCATTAATTAAATAATCTGGTGCAAAAAGAATTCCTTTTTTTAGTAATAACTCACTATCTAAAACTTCATCTTTTAACTGATTGTTTGCGGAGCCTGCGATGATTGCAAACTTCATTCGTTCAATAGTTTTGTTATTCACCGTGGCACCCATTGCGCATGGCGCATAAACATCTGCGTCGCAACCAAAAATTTTGTCAGCCTCGATAGGTTTAGCTTTGTATTTACGGGCTACGTAAGTCAATTGTTCCTGATTAATGTCGCTAATTAAAACCTCAGCATTTTCCTTTCTCAGTAAAGCAACCAAATGTTCCCCAACATTTCCAATACCCTGTACAACAATGGTTCTGCCAGCCAGCATATCGGTACCGAAAACCTCTTTTACGCTTGCCTTAATACCTAAATAAACGCCTTGAGCAGTAAAGGGAGCAGGATTGCCAGCACCTCCAATTGATTCTGGTACGCCGGTTACGTAATTGGTTTCCATACGGATGTATTCCATATCTCGCGTATTGGTTCCCATTTCTTCTGCGGTAATGAATTCACCATTCAGGTTTTTAATAAACCTGCCATAGCTTCGCATTAAAGTTTCTGTTTTATCTTTACGAGAATCGCCAATGATTACACCTTTGCCGCCACCGAGATTTAAGCCTGTAATGGCCGATTTGTAAGTCATTCCGCGAGATAGACGAAGTGCATCTTCTAAGGCTTCGCCTTCTGTTGCATAACTCCACATCCTTGTTCCGCCTAAAGCAGGACCTAAAGTTGTATCGTGAATGGCAATAATAGCTTTTAAACCTGTATCGGGATCATTACAGAAAACCAATTTTTTATGCCCGTAAGCACTCAATTGCTCTAAAATGGATGAATCTGACGAAGAATTTGCTGGCATAATGAACGTTCGGCTAACCTGCTGCAAAATTAAAATAAAAAACCATTATTACACCTATTTAACGAAACTATAACAAAATTATATCTGCTTTGGCTAAATTTGTCAGGAATGAAACATCTAAGCAGATTAAACAAGTACTTTTTAAAATATAAATGGTGGATTATTCCGGGCAGTATTTTCGTAGTGATCTCGAATATTTTCGGTGTAGTGCCAGCGCAGGTTATCGGCTATGCTGTTGATTTAATTACAGAAAATGTGCAGGTATACAACCTGTTTGATGGATTTAATCGCCAAGAAATTATCTACGATATTTTCAGCAGCAATCTGTTATATTTTGGCCTGCTCGTCATCGCATTATACGTTTTACGTGGATTGTTTCTTTTTTTCATGCGTCAAACCATTATCCTCATGTCCAGGCATATTGAGTTTGATATGAAAAATGATATCTATCAGCACTATCAAAAATTAAGTTTAGGTTTTTACCGCCGGAACAACACTGGCGACTTAATGAATCGGGCTACCGAAGATGTGAATCGTGTTAGAATGTATGTGGGCCCGGCAATTATGTACACCATCAACACCTTTGTGCTTTCAGTACTTATCATTTGGTCGATGTTTGATGTGAATTCCAAACTGGCAATTTATTGCCTGCTTCCACTACCTTTTTTGGTCGTCATCATCTACTATGTAAATACCTTGATATTTAAGAAAAGTGGAAAAATACAAGAGCGATTGTCAGATTTATCAAGTTTTGTACAAGAACGTTTTTCAGGCATTCGAATCATAAAATCTTACGTACGCGAGGATTACACCCGTAATATGTTCGAAATCCAAAGTAATGATTATAAAAAAGATTCGATGAGCCTGGTGAAAGTTTCAGCGCTTTTTTATCCAACCATGCTGTTATTAATAGGCTTAAGTACCATCCTAACTATTTACATTGGTGGTATTCAGGTCATGAATGGAAGCATTACTGCCGGAAATATTGCAGAGTTTATTATTTACATTAATCAATTAACCTTCCCGGTAACCATGTTAGGTTGGGTAACTTCGTTAATTCAACGGGCGGCAGCATCTCAAAAGCGGATTAACGAATTTTTGGATATTCCTTCTGATATCCAATCTACAAGTACAGCAGAAAGTGAAATCAATGGCAATATCAGGTTTGAAAATGTAAGTTTCACCTATCCTGATACCGGAATTGAAGCATTGAAAAATGTGAGCTTTCAAATTAACAGCGGAGAGTTTGTTGCTATAATCGGAAAAACAGGTTCCGGAAAATCAACATTGGCAAATCTGTTGATGCGAATGTACGATGTTGAAAACGGCAAGATTAGCATTGACGGAGAAAATCTAAAATCACTAAACCTTAAAAATTACCGTAGTCAGATTGGTTTTGTACCTCAGGAAGTTTTCCTTTTTTCAGATACCATTAAAAATAATATTGCTTTTGGTTTAGATCAGGTAACGGATGAACAAGTTCACGATGCAGCAAAAAATGCATCGGTTTATAACAACATCATCGGGTTTGAAGAGAAGTTCCAGACGATGCTTGGTGAACGCGGTATTACATTATCCGGCGGACAAAAACAACGGGTTTCCATTGCAAGAGCATTAATCAAATCGCCGAAAATCTTAATATTTGATGACTGTTTATCAGCTGTTGATACCAAAACTGAAGAAGAGATTCTTCAAAACTTAGGCAAAATTATGTTGGGCAAAACCAGCATATTAATTGCCCACCGTATTTCTACTATAAAAAATGCCGATAAAATACTCGTTCTTGACGACGGGAAAATCATTGAGCAAGGCACACATAATGAATTACTTAGCCTGAATGGTAGTTATACCGAACTTTATAATCACCAACTTCTGGAAGAAGAAACGAGAACAATTTAAATTGTATTAAAATTGTATTTTGAACTTTAAATATTTGCTTTATATTTACCGAAACCAAAAACCAACATCAATACCAACCATGGGAGAATTCGACAACAAGGAAAGAGAAGAAGTTTTTTCAAAGAAAGTAAGAGCAGGTAAGAGAACTTATTTCTTCGACGTGAAGGCTACTCGCTCAGGTGATTATTATTTAACAGTTACCGAGAGCAAGAAAAGATTAGAAGACGGTGTATTCGTTAAACACAAAATCTTTTTATACAAAGAAGATTTTGAGAAATTTGCAGAAGGTTTAAACGAAACTGTTGATTACATTAAAACTCACCAGGATGTTGTTGAAAAACGCTATGAATACTCTGAAAATGGGGAACACAGCACTAAAGCAACCGATGATTTTTCATTTTAAGTAAACATAATTTCAATAAAAAGGCCTTTGTTATTTCAACAAAGGCCTTTTTATTTGCATTGGGTATATTGAAAATTTACTTAGGCTACGGCCATTCCGGCGCCAACTAAAAATATCATTAAAAAATAGAATACGATAATGGCTATCGTAACAATACCCCAAAATTTAAAAAGCGATTTTAAATTTGATATTGCCTGATTTAAGTTTTCCTGGTCGCCAAATAATACCCCTTGTTTTCCTTTGTTTGCCACTCTGTTTAATAGTATACTTGGATAAAATAACAGCAAGCCCATCACAAAATAAATTACTGTGATAATTGTAGCTCCACTAGTGCCCAGTTGCCCCATTTGTGTTGCTAAAGCTGGGTTACTGTTTACCAATGCAGGGATACTGAATGCAGCAACAATAATAAAAACAGAAATAACAAAACCTACAACCGAAAGAAACTTGGCCCATTTGGTAATATCGTAAAGATAACTGCGCATGTCTTCGGTAACCACCAATTTTACTTCTTCAGCTTTCTGCTGCTCAAATTCTTCCATCATATGTTTTAATTTTCTATAAACTTAGATAAAATATCCATGTACCACAAATTGCCATCTTAAAATAAAGGTTTAAAAGCTTATCTTTGCCGCCTGAAAAAGGTGAAAGGTGAAAGGTGAAAGGTGAAAGGTGAAAGGTGAAAGGTGAAAGGTGAAATCGTAAATCGTAAATAATAAAATCAATATAATATAAATGGCATTACAATGTGGTATTGTAGGTTTACCAAATGTTGGAAAATCGACTCTTTTTAACTGTTTATCAAACGCGAAAGCGCAGGCGGCAAACTTTCCGTTTTGTACAATTGAACCAAATGTTGGCGTAATTACTGTGCCTGATGAGCGTTTGACAAAGCTTGCTGAACTGGTTAAACCAAACAAGGTACAACCAAATACAATTGAAATTGTCGATATCGCAGGTTTAGTAAAAGGTGCTTCAAAAGGTGAAGGTTTAGGCAACCAGTTTCTTGGAAACATCCGTGCTACAAATGCAATTATACACGTTTTACGTTGCTTTGATGATGGAAACGTGATTCACGTAGATGGTTCAGTTGACCCCATTCGCGACAGGGAGATCATCGATACAGAATTGCAGCTTAAAGATTTGGATACTGTTGAAAAACGTATTCAGAAAGTGGAGAAGATGGCTAAAACCGGCGGAGATAAAGATGCAAAACGTACCTATGAAATTTTAACCGTTGTTAAATCGCATTTAGAAAGCGGAAAATCGATCCGTACAGCACCATTGGCCCAGGAAGATTTTGATTTTATCGAAGACTTAGGTCTGTTGACACAAAAACCGGTGATGTATGTTTGCAATGTTGATGAGGCCTCGGTGGTTACAGGAAACAAATATGTAGATCTGGTGAAAGCAAATGTTGCTGATGAAAATGCAGAGGTTTTAGTTATTTCTGCAAAAATTGAATCAGAAATTGCTGAACTAGAAAGCTATGAAGAGCGCCAGGAATTTTTAGCAGATTTAGGCCTGGATGAATCAGGTGTAAACAAATTAATTCGTGCAGCTTACAAATTATTAAATCTTTACACCTACTTCACCGCAGGTGTGCAAGAAGTTAGAGCCTGGACAATTACCAAAGGTTTTACAGCGCCACAAGCAGCTGGTGTAATCCATACAGATTTTGAAAAAGGATTTATCCGTGCTGAAGTAATAAAATATAATGATTTCGTAACCTTAGGATCAGAAAATGCCTGTAAAGATGCTGGTAAATTAGGTGTAGAAGGAAAAACGTACGTGGTAGAAGATGGTGATATCATGCACTTCAGGTTTAACGTTTAACCCCATCCCCTGAAGGGACGTTGATAAATAAAAAGGCCATTCTTCCGAGTGGCCTTTTTATTTATTTAACCACGGAAACACAAAAGCCGCGGAACAATATTGATCGACAATCATCCAGGCCAATTTGCAACTGTAAATAGTAGCATTAACATAGTTAATTAAACCTGATTGCAGTGGCATCCCCAGATTTTTCATCTGGGATATAACGGAAAGCAGGAGCAAAATCAAAAAAAAGCCGTGTAATTGCTTTCCTGAAAATAAATCGGTTGTTATTTAATTTGAATTAAATTGATCTATAATTCCAATCCAAAAGCTGCCAATTGCGCTTTGGTATCTTCATACGTGGTGTGGTGAATTCCCTTTAAACCCAATCCTTCAGCAACCTGAACAAAAAGCATCCGGTCGTCAATGTATAGACTAGTCTCCACGTCGCTTTGAGAAATATCAATCGCTACTTTAAAAATATCAGCATCCGGTTTGCGGAAATGAACAAAACTTGATGAAACAAAAAAATCAACAAACTCATTCAGTTTGAAAGTATTAATTCGATATTGATTTAATTCTCTCCCCTCGTTGCTGATTACTGCCACTTTCAGGTTATATTTTTTCTTTAAATCACAAATCAAATCAATCATCTCCGGATATGGAAGCGACTTTTTGAACATAAATTCTTTGAAATCGTCATAAGTAAACGAACGCTCTTCAAAGAAAACGATACGTTCCAAATATTCATCAAGCGTTAGCTTACCTACCTCATAAGTATCGAATGTTAAATGATGGCGTTCTTCTAAATCAACAGAATCGAGATTAAAAAGTACTGCAGCTTCGCCCCTCGCCTGCCTATCCCATCCGTTGGTTAATAAAACCCCTCCAATATCGGTAAACAATGTTGTTATAGTTTTCTGCATCTTATAAATTATTAAAGTAAAATACCGCTTAAAAAAAGTATCGCGAATGAGAAATAGATAATTAAACCCGTTACATCTACCAGGGTGGCGACAAAAGGTGTGGAAGACACCGCCGGGTCGGCACCAACCTTTTTAAGTAATAAGGGCAACATCGAGCCCATCAAAGTTCCCCAAAGCACTACTCCTATCAGCGAGCAGCCTACAACCAAGCCAATTCGGACGTAATGATCGGTAAAGCCTGGCCAAAACAATTGCCACGTTCCAATTACCGCAAAGCTGAGCAAACATAAAGTACAGCCCAATAAAATTCCCGAAAAAATCTCTCTTCGCATCACGTTCCACCAATCTCTAACGGTTACTTCGCCTAGCGCCATGGCCTGAATAATAAGCGTTGCGGCCTGAGAACCACTATTGCCACCGCTCGAAATAATTAAAGGAATAAAAGTGGCCAAGATTACCACTTGTGCAATTTGATTTTCAAAATTAGACATCGCCGCTATTGTTAGCAGCTCACCAAAAAACAAAACGATTAGCCAAACCACACGTTTTTTATAAAGTTCAAAAACAGGCACATCTAAATAAGGTTCATCTAGAGCCTGCGAACCACCAATTTTGTGAATATCTTCAGTGTATTCTTCGTTGGCAATCCAAAGAATATCATCAACAGTTACAATACCAAGAAGAATGTTGTTTTCATCAACTACCGGCAAAGCCACCCGATTGTTCATCCTGAAAATACTAATTGCATCTTCCTGTGGATCATTAGCCCTCAAAGCAATGAAGCGCTTATCCGTCAATTCACCAATAACGGCTTCAGGATCTGCCAATAAAACTTCGCGAATCCGAATGTCATCTAAAAGCGCTCCGTCTTTATCTATAACGTAAACCACATCTATCGTTTCGGAATTTTTGCCGTAACGCCTGATGTGCGCCAAAACTCTGGCAATAGTCCATTCTGGCTTCACAGCAATGTAATCTGGCGTCATTAACCGGCCGATACTGTATTCGTTGTAACCTAAAAGCGCCAGCGATTCTTTACGTTCTTCGGGTGGTAAAAGCGTAATCATTTTTTTTACCACATCGCCCTTCAACTCACTGAAAAGTGCTGTACGATCATCAGGAGGCAAATCTTTTATGATTTGATTGAGTTTGTTTCCGGTAAGTTTTTTAATAATTCTTTCCTGGGTGGGAAAATCCAGAATCCGGAATACGTTAACTGCCCGGTTAAGTGAAATCGTTTCGATGAATTTGGCTGCATATTGTGGAAGTTCGTCAATTAATTCCTCCACATCCGAGATATTCAGTTCATCGAGATAACGCTTTAATGCTTTATCATTCTCTTTTTCAAGCAGTTCCTGAACCTCTTCTACAACCAATTCTTCCATAAACAATTATTTATTTTTTACATGCCAAAAGCCTCTATTAACGGTTCGCAAAGGTGCGTTTTTATTTTTAAAAAAGCCAATTTCGAAGTTAAGAGCGCATTAATTTTTAGTAAAGCAAGGTTACTTTCGCTTTGGCTTCTTTAGTCCTTCTTTCCGCTTTATCTTTTTCGCTGAAGGGCTCAAAAGGATATCGCTTCAATAAGGTTTATTACACTTCTTCAAATTGTCTTTTGGATGCTCCGGTTAGCGAAAGTTCATTTTGTCGCTAATAAAATTTTTATCAGTGCTCATCGTAAACCTGAATTAAAGCCAGTGTTGTAATTTCAACAGGAATTAATACTTAGGCACTCTATTCTCCTCATTATCACCGCCCGATCTCCAAAAACCAACAGCAAACCAAACCTCTTGTTTGAGCTTGACAAAAACAAAGTTGATTTTACGCTTCATATTACAAGAAACTAACATTTTGATTTTCTATATTTGCACCCTCGCTCCCGTAGTTCAATGGATAGAATTATGGTTTCCGGTACCATCGATATGAGTTCGAATCTCGTCGGGAGCACAAAGAGGCAACATTTCGATGTTGCCTCTTTTTTTCCTATCAATTTTTATTTCTCCACCCACTATTTAAGGTAATTTTCGGTAAGGAATTTTCACCCTCATTAATTTAGAACCTTAAAAAAAATGCCCGAAATAAATTTCAGGCATCCTTTGGCAGCGATAACTCGTTGGTTATGCACACACATGCTTGCATAACGATATCACGTTAACAATTAATTCTTTTTAGCTTTTAACGTTAGTCCAATTTCCACATCTTTCGAAATCATCCAGTTTTCCGGACTTCCCTCTGCTTTATAATTAATTCCCCATGCACTTCTATCAATGATAAACTTCGCGGTAGCAGTAACATCTGATCCGGCAATTGCCACTTTTGAAGGGAATGTAATATTCAATGTACTGTCTTTAAGCGTTAAGTTTCCACTGATTAAATAATTAGGATCCGTTAGTAAACTAGATGGTTGCGTACCTGTAAATGGCTCCACTTTGGTTATCACGAACTTCGCCGTAGGAAATTTAGCTACATCAAAAAAATCCGGACTTTTTAAATGACCTGCTAAATCAGTAGATTTTTTATCTTTTTCGGTTACAGAAGCCGGATCTACATAAAGCGAAGCTAAATTGATAGTAAACTCACCACCGCTTAATGAATCTTTATTTACTGAAACAGTTCCTGAAGTCACGCTAATTTTTCCCCATCGTGGTGCTAAACCTCCTTTATGAGTGGCTTTCCAATCCACTTTAGTACCTACGGTATCAAGTGTTAAAGTTTCACCTTTTTGTTCCGCAGCGGTTTGTTCGCTGGTGGTTTTTGCATTATCATTAGAAGATCCTCCGCAAGATGCCAGTAGGAAAAGCGCAGGAAGCGCAAAAATTAATTTTCTCATTTGATATCGGTTTTAGTTAATATATCCTTATTGATTTTCAAAAATAGTGCCTGTATTTTCAGCAGACATTGATGTATGATAATAAAAAACCCTGGCCAACTGTGCTACCATAATCATATTCATCTACTTAGTTTTATATTAATATCGGTTTAGCCTAAGATGTCAATAGAATTATTTCCCAGAAAAATACCGTGTGATAGCCTGTCGGCAAACAATATTATGGCGTCATACGTTTGTTAGTCAACTTTAATGAATATTAAAATCTTCAATTAATTACCAACAAGCTAAATCTAACAAATTGATTCACGAAATCCTTTTCTACCTGAGTATTGCCATTATTCTTTCTACCCTTGTTCCATTTATAAGACATGATTTTTGGATTTTTAGGGTTTTTGAATACCCAAGATTACAAAAACTGGTATTGAATATTTTCGTGATTTTAGCAATTTTAATATTTGCCTTTCCGCATCAAACTGCCGACTACATTGTTCTATTTGCAATGTTTATAAACGTTTCCTATCTGGTTTATTTGATTTTCCCTTTCACCATTTTTGGCAACAAACAGATTATCGGTAGTTTAGAAAAACCCGGAAAAAACAATTTAAAAGTGTTCATTGCCAATGTTTATCAAGAAAACAGAAAAGCTCCTGAATATCATAAAGAAATTAACGCATGCGATCCGGATGTAATATTGATGGTCGAAACCGATACATGGTGGCAAACACAAATGGATACGCTATCAGAACGCTATCCTTTTCAGTTGAAAATTCCACTGGCTAACACCTATGGAATGTTATTATATTCGAGGTTTGAGCTTCAAAACGGAGAAATTAACTATCTGGTAAAATCAGATATTCCCTCAATAGAAACCTTGGTTAAACTTCCATCAGGGCAGTTGGTGAAGTTATATTGCTTACACCCCGAGCCTCCTGTTCCTCAGGAAAATCCCAGATCGACAGAGCGTGATATGGAGATTTTATTGGTAGCAAAAAAAGCGAAGCAATCAGAATACCCGGTTATCGTAATGGGCGATTTAAATGATGTCGCCTGGAGTTATACCACAGAACTTTTTGGAAAAGTGAGTGGTTTGCTCGATCCACGCCGGGGAAGAGGATTTTTCAATAGCTTCAACGCGAAATATTTTTTCCTTCGATTTCCGCTCGATCATATTTTCTGCAGCCCTAACTTTACCTTAAGTAGTATTAATCGTTTACCAAGCTGTGGTTCTGATCACTTCCCGATGTGTGTAGACTTGCAATATAATCCAAAGGCTGAGGCAAAAAATGAAACCCCTGAAGCAACAAGTGAAGAACTGGAACTAGCCAATGAAAAAATTAATGCAGAATTATAGTATGTTTAAAAATGGATAATCAAACGGTAGAAACTATTAAAACTGCCTATCAGGCATTTAATCAAAGAAACATTGACAATGCACTGGCAACCATGCAACAGGATGTGCAATGGTCAAAAGCGTGGGAAGGTGGCTATATTATTGGTCATGATGAAATTAGAGCGTACTGGACAAGGCAGTGGGCGGAAATTAATCCAACCGTGCAACCGACTTCCTTTTTCGAAAGGCCAAACGGGAGCTTAGAGGTTATGGTACATCAAAACGTAAAGAGCTTAGATGGCAATATAATTTTTGATGGAGTTGTAATGCATATTTACACTTTTATAGATGGGCTCATTAAAAAAATGGATATCGAACTGGTTGAGAAGTCCTAATAGCCTTATTTGTATTGCTGAACCATTTATAAGAAAACCCGATAAGTTGTAAAACATAAGTTCTTTCGAAAAGATCCGTTATAGGTATAATCATTATTTGTAGTTTTGAAGAAAACACAAATCAACCTAAAACCAATTTTAAACATGAACATTACTAAAAACCTTTTCTTTACGGCATTGATTGGCGCTTTTACGTTAACAATGTATTCCTGCAAATCAAAGAAACTTGTTGCTAAACCAGAACCTGCACCAGTGTCGAAACCAACACCGCCAGTTGAAGAAAAGAAACCAACACCTCCACCTCCACCAAAAGAAGAAGAAGCACCTGCTGAAAAACCTAATTTCAACTTAGATAATATTCAATTTGAATTTAATTCGTTTGTTCTTAAAACATCTTCTTTCGCTATTTTAGATAAAGCGGTAGCCGAAATGAAAAAAGCACCTGAAGCTAAGTTTGAACTCCATGGGCATTCTTCAGCTGAGGGAACACCAGAGCACAATATGTCGTTATCTGTTGACAGAGCGAATGCAGTAAAGTCATATTTTGTTAATGCAGGCTTAGGCGGTGATAAATTTAAAATTATTGGTCATGGAGAAAAAGATCCAATAACATCAAACGCCAGCGAAGAAGGAAGAGCTGTAAACAGAAGAACTGAAATTAAAGTACAAAATTGAGTTTAAGTCTTTAAAAAAACGCCAGATAACACCAACAAGGTTATCTGGCGTTTTTTTTTTGCATCATTTCATCGTAAACTGAAGGATAAACAAAATGAACAAGACACTTCAACGCTCTCAACATCACTCAAAAACTATCTTGACATGCTTTAAACGAGTTTGTTTGTTCATTTTTTTTTAAATTATTAAACAGGAAAACAAATCTCTAAATTCAAATGTAGACTCATCATATATTCATCTAAATTCTGAGCTTTGCACTCCATATTAATAAGAAATAATGTAAAAATTCTTGGCCAAGGCAGTCAGGTTATTTTATTTGCACATGGATTTGGGTGTGCACAAAGTTCCTGGAAATATATTACTGATGCTTTTTTAGCAGATTACCGGGTAATTCTTTTTGATTATGTGGGCTCCGGGCAATCAGATCGCAATCAATACGATTACCATAAATATTCTACTTTAGAAGGTTATGCCTGCGATGTTATCGATATTATCGAAACCTTAGGATTAAAAGATATTATTTTCGTTGGCCATTCGGTAAGCAGTATGATTGGAATGATCGCTGCTTTGCAAATACCGAAATCTTTCAAAAAACTTATCTTTATCGGACCATCTCCTAAATATTTAAACGATCGAGATTATATTGGCGGTTTTGAGGCTGCAGATATTGAATCTATTTTCAATCAAATTGCCGAGGATTATGTTGGTTGGACAAAAACCATCTCACCGGCCGTAATAGATAAAGCCGAAAAACCCGAACTTTCTGATTTTTTACAGGAATGTTTTGAAGAAACCGAACCCAGTATTGCCCTGGCTTTTGCTATGGCAACATTTAAGGCTGATTACAGAGATCAATTAAAAAATCTCGAGGTGCCCAGCCTAACACTACAAAGCAGCAAGGACATCATGGCACCTCAGTCTGCAGGAGACTATATACATCAAAATACGAGAGAGAATTTTCTCGTGGTAATGAAAGCGACTGGACATTATCCGCACATTAGTGAGCCCGAAGAAACCATCAGAGAAATTAAGGAGTTTATTGAAGATCGAAAAGTTGATGATCGATCTATGGATTTCACACTTAATAACTCTTACAATTTCTGAGGTCTTCGATAAACAGTTTCGCTTCTATTTTTGCCGCCCTGCAGGTTTCGTAAACATGCTCCAAATTAGTTTTTAACTCGCTATAACTCAAGTCATCTTGTTCTATTGCACATAATGTACTTTCCAGTTTCGACTTCAAGCCCATAATGTAAATTGTTGATAATGTGCGATGTGCCACAACACTGAGTTGTTCGGCGTTTTTTGAGTGAAAGCTATTCTCCAACTCCAATAAATCACTTTCAATTGTTTCTACAAACTTATTGGTGATCTCCATTTCATAATCCAGATCACCCAAACTTATTTCTTTCAAATAACTTAAGTCGATCACTTCAAAGTCGCGGCTGTGCGCTGATGTTAGTTTTTCTTTGGGCAAGAATTGTGTAAGCATACCTACTAATTCAATTTTACTAATCGGTTTGCTAAAGCAGGCATTCATCCCGCTGGCAAAACATTTATCTTTTGCCTCATCAATACTGTAAGCCGTAATGGCTACAACGGGCGTAGTTATTTTCATCTCTTCCTTAACTACTTTTGTTAACTGATAGCCGTCAATTCCGGGTAGAGAAATATCGAAAAGCAGTAATTTGAAAGTGACAGACTGCAAAATCTTAATGGCTTCTTCCCCACTATCAACAATAATATGTGTGATATCATATTCCTCCAGATAAGCAGACAATAGTTTTTGGTCAATCAGGTTATCTTCTGCAATTAATACGTCAATGTGTTGCATCATAAATGTTAAAATTATTACTACTCTGGTTACAGAATTTGCATCCTTTTATTTAGAGATGCTTTGTACGCATCAGAAACGGGCACAAAATTTTGGTTAATAATTAATGTACCACCTTCTATGGTGTCTATCTTCCCTATATTTACGATAAAAGAGCGGTGAACTCTTGAAAACATATCCATAGGCAGCTTATCTTCAACTGATTTTAGGGAAGAGTGAATGGAATAATTTTTGTCATCCACGTAGATTTTAACGTAATCTCCTCGTGCTTCCAAATAATTGATATCACAGAGTTTTAAACGCCTGATGATATTGGAATCTCTAATAAAAATAAATTCATCTTTTTTTGAGGCCACGAATAGATTATGATTTTTAAATATCTCTTTTGCCTTGATTACAGCTTTTAGAAAACGATCAGGTGTTACTGGCTTGGCAATAAAGTCGACAACATTCAGGTCAAATGCATCAGATGCATAGTCGCGTTTGGTGCTGATAAAAATGATGAGTGGTTTTCTCTCACCTAATCCCCTTACCAGTTCGATACCCGAAATACCTGGCATTTCCACATCCAGAAATAATAAGTCAATCTTATTTGTAGCTAGTATCTTATAGGCCTCTGTTGCGTTCTCACATTCGCCAACCAGCCTTAAAGAGTCCTCAATTTTCAATAGATTTTTGAGTGTACTTAAGGCAATCGGGTTGTCATCAACAATAAGACAATTCATTTTTTTGGATTAGCGTTAGTAATAAAACTACCAATATCCTATCGCAATCGCCGAATTATCATTAGGAATGAATAAAATGAATAATTCTCTCCTCCGTAAAATCCAATAGAAATTTAAACCCGTATATATGCCCTTTCATCTGGTAAAAATGCCTTTCTAGCGAACACTTATATAGTAGTCAAGCATTTAGAAATACTTTTGTCACCAGAAAATCATTCATAAAATATATAAAAATCTCATGAACACCATTAAAACAATTTTACTCTCTCTTTTAGGTTTAACTTTTTCTATTTCTGTTAGCGCTCAATCATTCAAAGAACCTGTAGCTTTTAAACTTAAGAACGGAATGAACATCATTATTTCTGAAAATAATCGTTCGCCTAAAGCATATGCAAGTTTTACCTTAGACAATAAATCTTTCGAAAATAAAAAAGACGGTATTGTTGAAATGTTAAACGCCGTTCTTAACGAGGGCCTTGGAAAGAATGCCGATTTTTTATTCAACGACAATAGTGGCAAACTTGCAACCTCAACTGCTGAATTTGATGAGAAACTAACTGATATGGCTTCGAAATTACAACATATCGAAATCGACCAGAAAACATTTAACACAGCAAAAGCAAAACTTTTAACAAGCATTAAATTACAGGATTACGATTACGATCAAACTGTGAACGAAACTTCAATTGGTAATTTAACTTTCGCTGATGTTAAAAGTTTTTACAATGAAATTTCTCCGGAGAAAGCATATTTAACTATTGCTGGTAATGTTGAATTAAATGCAGCAAAGGCATCTGCAAGAAAAGCCTTTGGAAACTGGCACAATCAAAATATCAGAAAAAATATTGCTCCTTTAGCAAGATAGTTCCGGATTATCTAACGTTAGGCCCTTTAATTAAATTAGAGGGCTTTTTTGTTTAAAAATGTTACAGGCATTATCATTACTTATATTTAGTTATGATAATCATTCAATATATTAGCTTCATCAATTATTCCACCCGATGAAGAAATTTTACAGTTGCCTATTACTTGCCTTTATTGCCTTTTCTGCCCAATCGCAAACCATTATCAACCGCAGTGGAAACATTAATGAAATGGTCAGATCGGTTAATCAGGATTCATTAAAATCATACATCACCAAAATGGTTGCTTTTGGTACCCGAAATACTTTAAGTGATATTAAAAGTAAAACCAAAGGCATTGGTGCAGCGAGGAACTGGGTGGTAGCGAAGTTCAATCAGTTTGCTAAACAGAGTGATGGCAGATTAACCGCCTTTTTAGATACCACAACCTTCCAACCAGATGGAAAAAGGGTTGACAAACCAACCCTGCTTGGAAATGCAGTAGCGATTTTAAAAGGAACCGATGGCAGCGATAAACGTGTTTACGTAGTAAGCGGGCACCTCGATAGTCGCGTAACGGATGTAATGAATAGAACCAGTGATGCACCGGGTGCTAATGACGACGGAAGTGGCGTTGCGGGCGTAATCGAAGCTGCGAGAATAATGAGCAAATATAAATTTGCAGCTACGATCATTTTTGTTGCAGTAAGCGGCGAAGAACAATCTTTGCTGGGCTCTGGATTTATGGCTGCAAAGGCGAAAAAAGAAGGCTGGAACATTGACGCCATGTTGAATAATGACATGATTGGCAGTAACAATAGCAGCGAAACACAAATTATAGATAATACCAGATTAAGGGTTTTTAGTGAGGGACTACCGAGCTACGAATTGGATAAAAATGCAAAATCAATCCGCCAGTTTGGTTTGGAAAATGACGGAAAAAGTCGTCAACTGGCCCGCTATGTAAAGGAAATTGGGGAAAGATATGTTGATCAGCTCGAAGTTAAACTGATTTACCGAAATGATCGTTTTTTGCGTGGTGGCGATCATACACCTTTTGTTGAAAACGGTTTCCCTGCCGTTCGCATTACGGAAATGAATGAGAATTTTGAACATCAGCATCAGGATTTAAGAACAGAAAATGGCGTACGGTATGGCGATTTACAGGAATTTATGGATTTTGAATATCTACGCAAAAATACTGCGGTCAATATTTCAGTCTTAGCTAATCTGGCTACAGCGCCTTCTACACCTACAGATGTGAAGATAGATGTTAAAAATTTGAGCAATTCTTCATATTTGTATTGGAAAGCGCCGGCCAACGGCACTGTAAAAGGTTATTATGTTTTAATGCGTGAAACCAGCAGTGCAGTTTGGGAAAAGAAATTTTTCACTACAGCAACCGAACTGAAAATTCCTTACAGTAAAGACAATTATTTATTTGCGGTACAAAGCGTTGGCCAAGACGGCAATGAAAGTTTGCCTGTGGTTCCCGGCATTGGGCGTTAAACAAACATTTAGATTTCATCATTGTTTAACATCAAACCTGCAAAAATGAAATTTAAACCCATTGCTCTTATCGTTAATATTGCCATCACTTTGGGTATTGGCGCCCTAGGTGGTTGGGCAACAGCGCAATCTGTTAAAACATGGTATCCAACACTTCATAAACCTTCATTCAACCCGCCAAACTGGTTATTTGCACCTGTTTGGACAACTCTTTACATCTTAATAGGTATCGCTGCATATCTGGTTTGGATGAAGCGTGACAAGATTGAACACCTGCCCAGGACAATTGCCATTTATTTCATTCAGCTTATTTTAAACCTAGCCTGGTCCTTCATTTTCTTTTATCTGCATGAAATAGGATTTGCTTCATTTGAGATCATCATTTTATTAATGATCATTATTGCCAATGCGATTACGTTTTATAAAATTGATAAATGGGCGGGCATCCTGTTTATTCCATATATTCTCTGGGTAAGTTTTGCATCATTTTTAACTTATAACATTTTCATATTGAACTAATTTTAAAAGAAAACACTATTTTAGAAGAGTGGTAGCTTTTAAGAGACTTTTGCTGATGCTTTTCGTTTTGTGCAGTACCCAATTGTATGCGCAAAAGGTGGGTTTGGTTTTTAGCGGAGGTGGCGCCAAAGGACTTTCACATATCGGTACGCTCAAAGCTCTTGAGGAAAATCACATCCCCATCGATTATATTACAGGCACATCAATGGGTGGAATTGTGGGCGCCATGTACGCTGCAGGCTATTCTCCTAAAGAAATTGAAGAGATTGCATTAAGTAAAGATTTTCAGAACTGGGTGAACGGACGCTACACCAGTGATTATACTTATTACTTTCAAAAAAACGCACCGAATGCGTCAATGCTTACCGCAAAAGTGGCCATTGACACCGGATTCCATTTTAGCTTTCGCTCTAACATCATCAATGATATTCCCTTGAATTTTGCCTTTCTCGAGTTATTTTCACAGGCTTCGGCAGTTTCAAAAGATAACTTCGACCATTTATTTGTACCATACAGATGTATGGTGGCCGATGTGTTGTCGCAAAAAAGTATCACCGTTGGCAAGGGGAACCTGGCCGAGGCCGTTCGGGCAACAATGACCGTTCCGATCATTTATCGCCCTATTAAATTAGATGGTAAATATGTTTTTGATGGTGGCTTATACAACAATTTCCCTGCTGATGTAATGGAAAAAGAATTTAAGCCAGATTATGTAATCGGTGTAAATGTATCATCAAAAACCTATAATGAATACCCCAAAAATATTGATGACCGGTTAATGAACCGTTTTTTGGTATATATGTTTTTATCCAAGTCAGACTCAACGATGATTGGCAAAAATGGGGTTTACATCCAACCCGATCTGGGCGATTACAGCGTTACAAATTTCGCTCCGGTGGAAGATTTGATTAAAAAGGGTTACGATGCTACAATGGCCGATATGCCCCGGATAAAATCATTGATCAAAAACAGAGTAGATCCAGCAGCGCTGGAAAAGAAAAGGGCGCAGTTCAATGCCAAAAAACCAGATTTAAACTTTAGCAACATCATTGTTTCAGGTGTAAACAGCCAGCAAAAGAAATATGTAGAAAGGCTTTTTAAAAGCGATAAAGCTACTTTTAACCTTCAGGACATCAAACGTGGCTATTATAAACTGGTTGCCGACCAGACGTTTGAAACCATCTATCCTAAAATCTCCTATCAACCGCTTAGTGATAGTTATACCTTCGAAGTGGTGGCGCAGCCTAAAAAGAGTTTTAAACTCGATCTGGGAGGAAATATTTCAACCAGGCCAATTAGCAATGTTTTTTTGGGTGCTGAATATAATTATCTCAACAGAAAGGCTTATACCTTTGGAACCAGCTTTTACTCTGGTCGGTTTTACGAATCGGTGCAAGTGAATGGCCGCATAGATTATCCAACCAAATTACCGCTGTTCCTGGCTGCAGAACTCACTTACAACCACTGGAATTTTTACAATACCAGCAAAATTTTTATCGAAAACCCCCGCCCTATTTACATCGAACAATCTGATAGAAAAATAGATTTGGCAATGGGCGCACCTTTAAATTATAACACCAAAGTGGTGTTACACGCCAGTTTTATCAATAATAACGATCGCTATAGTCCGAATAACACATTTGCTGTGGGCGATTTGCTCGATCAAACTATTTTTAATGGTTTCAGGGGTTCACTTAACTTAGAAAAAAACTCGCTAAACAGAAAACAATACGCCACCAATGGTCAGAGTTTTTCGCTAAGTGTAAACTATACTACTGGCAGAGAAAACTATAATCCCGGCAATATCTTCCGCAATACTCCGGGATTGGCTAAAGCACCGGGCGCAAGCAATTTAAGGCAATGGGGAACCATTAAGCTTAGCCAGGAAAATTACTTTTTTCATCTCAAAAAATACACGCTAGGCTATATTGTCGAAGGCGTAATTTCAAATCAACCTTTATTTAACAATTATTACGCTACCCTATTGGTTTCTCCGGCTTTTTATCCGTTGCAGGATAGCCGCTCGTTGTTTTTAGATAAATTCAGGGCCACCACCTATGCTGCCGGAGGAATTAAAAACATTTACAATTTTAAAAAAAATCTAGACTTTAGACTGGAAGGTTATTTATTTTTGCCTCATAAAGAGTTTGAATTAAATAATTTCCAGGATATAGACTATGCAAAAGCAATAAGTAAAATACGCTATGCTGCTACTGCAGGCCTGGTTTACCATACTCCGGTTGGCCCGGTAAGCTTAAGCTACAATTTATATAATGATGCAATAAAAAGAAATGGTGTATTATTGCACATCGGTTATCTCATATACAATAAACGTTCTATCGAATGAAACGAATATTTCTAATATTTTCGCTGTGCCTAATCAGCTACTTAGGTATTGCTCAAAATGCTGCCATTAATAATTTTCTGGTTAAAGAAAACCTGCTTAAAAACAATAAGCTGGCTATCATTGCAGCCGATTCGCTAAATGTACCCAACGAAAATATCAATGGTACATATACGTTTAGCGTAAGCGGATTTACACAGATTTTAAAATTTAATGATGGAATCGCTGTGTTACCACTACCAATTGATAAATCGACTTTCGTTTACATCAAACATCAAAATGATACTGGTACACACAGCAAATTGGTATATGTTTACAAAAAAGATACAGATCTAACGCCTTACGCCATTAACAGTTTATGGTTATTCATTATTCCAATTGCATTAGTAATTATTGCGTTTGCCTTCCGGAAACTAATCATTTTTGTAGTGGTGGCGTTCCTAATATTTGTTTACTTTAACCATAGCAGCGGATTAAACATCGGTACATTTTTCGAGAGTATTTTTGATGGCTTAAGAAACCTGTTTTGATGTAGTAAAGCAGGCCCATCACTTTTAGGTTAAAACCGTCCGGCTTTCCGCTAAATCTTTTTTTGCTTTCCTTCGGTTGTGCTCAGGATCGCGGCAAAAAAAGGATATCGCTTCAATCCGGTTTAGTTTACTTCATCCATTGCAACTATTTAAGTTTTTATAGTGCACCGTAAAACATATTTTAAAATATGCGCATTGCAGTTATCGATCTTGGAACCAATACCTTTCACCTGTTAATTGCTGAAATAAAGCAAAACAACTTTGACGTTATTTATAAAACGAATGTTCCGGTTAAGCTTGGAGAAGGAAAAATAAATGAGAATGTAATTATTCCTGTGGCGTTCGAAAGAGGTTTGGCGTGTTTAAAGAATTTTGCTGACACCATGACTGCGTATCAGGTTGATCAGGTTAGGGCAACAGCAACCTCAGCTGTTCGCAGTGCTCAAAATGGTCAGGATTTCGTGGAAGCTGTAAGAGAAAAAACTGGTATTGCTATTGAAATCATCTCCGGTGATGATGAAGCGGAATTGATCTATCAGGGTGTAAAACTAAGTGGGGCGATTCAAAATTTATCCTTAATCATGGATATTGGTGGCGGCAGTGTAGAGTTTATTCTTTGCGACAACGAAAAACTCATCTGGAAAAAAAGTTATAATATCGGTGCCGCTCGCCTGGCCCAACAATTTTTCAATTCAGATCCAATCAGCGATGATGATAGAAATGCAATTTTATATCACATTCAGGGCGAATTGGCTGATCTTTTCGAGATATGCGAACGTTACCAACCACAAACGTTAATTGGCTCGGCTGGCGCATTCGAGACTTTCGCAGAATTAATCATCAATAAAAAAAATAAACAGATTGATATTAACAAAGCTGAAACCTATGTTTTCAATTTTGACGAATATATCGAAGTTGCAATCCGACTTTTAAATCTTAACCATCAAGAACGGGCAGCCATGCCCGGAATGATCCCTTTACGGGTAGACATGATTGTAATGGCTGCACTGATTACCAACTATGTTCTCGGCCGTACTAAAATAAATCAACTAACATTATCCACCTACGATTTAAAAATGGGGTCGTTGGCTAACTTTTTGTAACCTTATCGCTCGTTTTTAAAGGTCGATAACCGATACCACCCAAAATTATTGTGTCACGATCCTGAGCCAATAAATCTCTTTGTTTTTCCATCGAAAAATTAATTGGTATCTCGCCTGTAAACCTCAAACTCTGAACAATAATAATGTTGTTTTTTGGATGAATACCCTGAGCGAATTTAATTTCATATCGCCCATCTTTATCCGTGAGGGCGTAATACTTGGTGTTTGGAATTATTAACTTGATGCCTTGCAAAGGTTTTTTATCAGCACCAACAATTCTGCCGCTTACTTTTTTGATCGTAATCGGCTTTAGTTCATCAGCGTTACCTTTCAATTCAGTTGAAATTTCAGTGTTAACCGGGAAATTGGCAGCACTGGCGCTTAAAGTTTGGCCAAATATGCTTACACCTATAGCCAAAACGCCCAAATATTTCATCCAGTTTCTATTCGGTGGCACCACAGCTAAATGATAGTTGAGTTGCGCCAGTTGATTTTTACTAAGCCTTCCACAAACTTCTGATGAAGCATTAGCCAATGTCTTGATAATTTCGGCATTACTGTAACCTGTAAAATCGATTACGCACTTATTACAGGTATCGCAAAAATTAAACCCATCTTTTTTTCCCATTTCGTCCCAGTTCTGGGCACAAGGTTTATCGATCGTAACTATGGCTTGCGTCTTTTTCATCTTTAAAGTATTTGCCTACATGATGAAAAAGATTTTATGATTCCATAATTCATCTGAAATTATATCAATTTTTGAAGCTCAGCATACAGCTTTTCCGTTGGTAAGCCCATTACATTGGTGTAAGATCCTTCAATTTTTTGCACCACCGCAATTCCCCACCAATCCTGTACTCCATAACTGCCGGCTTTATCAAATGGCTTGTAATGATCAATGTAGAAATCAATTTCCTCACTTGTAACATTTCTACAATAAACGGCAGTACGATCATAGAAAGAAAACATTTGCGTTCCTTTAACAAGCGTTACACCTGTGAAAACCTCATGTTTACTACCAGATAGCTTTGCAAGCATTTCCTGTGCATGCGCCCGATCTCTTGGCTTACCTAAAATTTCTCCATTCAAAGCTACAATCGTATCTGCGGTAATTACGATTTCACCATTTGCTTTAAATGCTTTGGCTTTTTGTTCTGATATATAAACTGCAATTTCGGCCGGGCTTAACTCTTCCGGATAGCTTTCATCAACCTCTTTGAGTTCCACTTTAAAATTTAATCCCATCAACGTTAAAAGTTCTTGACGACGGGGCGATTTTGAAGCAAGGATAATTGGTGTGTTGTACAGCATAACTAGGATTTTTTAAAGGCGCTAAAATAACAAAAGCGGCCGATAAGCCGCTTTTGTTATTGATATTATTATCAAACTTAGTTGTTTCCGCCACGCTCCTGCATACGCTTCTGCATTTCAGCACGCTGCTCATCCTGCCAGGTTTTATACATCTTTTTCTGATCTTCAGTTAACACTGCGTTCACTTTAACATCGCTGTCTGTACGGAATTTTTGCATTTTCTCTCTCATCGCGTCTCTGTCTCCGCCTTGCGCTTCTTCACGCATTTTTTTCATCGCGTCTGCTTGTTCAGTAAAAACAGTAGTTAATTTGGTTTTTTGCTCTTCGCTCAGTTTCAGTTTTTCATCCAGTTGTTTCACCCTGTCCTCAGGCTTCATCATCATACCACCACGACCACCACCTTGCTGCGCACTTGCATAAGTTATTACTGAGAATAACAATGCACAAATCATCATTAATTTTTTCATGTTTTTTGTTTTGAAATTTAGACTTGTTGGAGTAAATCCTAGCGGGATAGTTTAACACAGATGGTGTAACTTCCTTGTTGCAGAATTAATGGAGATGGGTTTAAAATACTTTTGGTATAAACACGCTACCCGTATGAAACTGATCAATGCTGCTAATCATTTATTTACCAGAATCGGAAGCAGCTGGATTTTCATCATGCCACCTTCCCTGCACCTTCATCACTTTTTCTATGATATCACGAACGGCAGTTTTACCCCCAGTGTAAGGAGAAACAAATGTAGAAATGGCTTTAATTTCCTCTACGGCATCTGCCGGACAAGTTGGTAAGCCCACGAATTGCATTACTTTTAGATCAGGAATATCATCACCCATGTAAAGCACATCTTCGGCATTGATATTTTTATCAATCAGATATTGATTAAAAACTGCAACCTTATCTCCCGTACCTAAAAATACGTCAGTAATACCAAGATTGAAAAACCGTTTCCCCATTGCAATTCCATCACCACCAGAAATGATACACACGTGATAACCCCGCTTTACTGCCAGTTGCATGGCATAACCATCTTTGATATTAAATGTACGTAAAGATTGGCCACTATCAGTCACCTGAACAGAACCATCTGTAAGCACGCCATCAACATCAAAAATAAAGGTGGTGATGCTTTTTAGCTTTTGAAGAAACATGTTGAATTGAATGTTAAAAGTTTAAAGCAAAAAGCCGATTAACGACTCAAAACTCCATAAACAAGACTAATCCTGATTATCTCTCCATTCGTAAACCCAGGCCGATTGAATTTGCTCCAGATGGCCTTCGCTGCTTTCTTCACGGGTGCCTTTAAAGTTTGGCAGTTCCAAAACCCATTCTAAAAGTTCAGTGAAACGGATTCGGTAGATTTTTGTTTCGCCAAACTCATCGCCAAATTTTTCATATAAAGACATTGCAATATCTTCATAATCGTTCCAGTAAAAAGGTAAGGCAAATTTATCGTTATTCATGTTTGTTAGTTTGAAAAGTTTTAAAGTTTAAATGTTTTATTGCATGGCCTGGTTAAAAAATCCTGTCCTATGTCTTCAGACTAAGATTACAGGACTAGCTAGTGGCCCATAAAACCAGATTGATCTGGAATAGTTACCTCGATATCGCCATCGATCACCACACACTGGCAACCCAGTCGAGAAGTTATCCTTGGACGAACCGCTCTATCAATAAAATCTTCTTCTTTATCTGAGATTTCTTCGATATTATCCATGCCTTTAGTTACGTAAACGTGGCAGGTACTGCAGCCGCAAACGCCTCCGCAATTATGCTGAAGTTCAATGCCGTTATCCAGACAAACATCTAAAACAGATTCACCAGCAGCTATAGGTAATTCTACAGGGGCATGATCTGCTTCTTCAAAATTTATTTTTAGTTTAAAAATGCTCATAATTATTTTGCAAAAGTAAGAAGCAAAAGCCGTAATTATGCTATTTCAGCGTTAATTTTATGCTATCGCTTAATGTTTGATAAATGTGCTTCATTTCAGGCTTGCTTTCTAACATCCCTAAATGTTTACTCATAGTGGTTTCATCATTCCTTATTGCCGGCCCGGTTTGCACATTTTCGGGCAGGTTACTCATTACCTTATCAGCGGTTTCGGCAATAAGAGGTCTGATAATATAAAAATCCAAATCATTTTCCTGGAGAATTTCATTCGCCATGGCATATAAATGATTAGGAAAATTGCAAGCAAAAACTGCTGCCAAATGCAGTATTTTTCTTTTTTGTCCATCCAATTCGTAAACCTTTTCGCTCAGTTTAAAAGCCAGTTGCCTTAGCATGCTGAGCTGAATTTGATCTGTAGCCTCAATACAAAGTGGAATGTTCAGAAAAGAAACATCTTTGGCTTTAGAAAACGTTTGCAGCGGATAAAAAACGCCAGCCTGCTTAACATGCGAAGCAAGCACTTGAATATCAGTTGTGCCAGAAGTATGAACCACCAGCCCATTTACATCAGCTAATGACGCTGCTACATGCTCAATAACATCATCTTTCACCGAAATGATATACAATTCAGCGTCTTGATTAATTTGCGAAAGGTCATCAACTGCCTCTGCAGACAACTGATTAGCAAGCCATCTGGCATTTACAAGATTCGGACTATAAATCTGTAACACATCTTCACCATTAGCCTTTAATGCTTTAGCTAAATGCGTGGCTACATTTCCCGAACCTAGTAAAACAATCTTCATGATCTAAGCGATTTTCGCTTCTTTTCTTCTTCTAAAAATAGAAAGTAAGAAACCCACAACCATTATAATGGTACCTGCCCAATATAAATTAATGAATGGAAATTCAATTGCTTTAAAAACAACCCAATCTTTAGCTTGCTGTGGTTTTTCAAAAATTTGAAGTTCTACCTTTTTTTCGTCAGGCAAAACTTGCGCAAACCTAAATTTTAAGTCCAGCTCCTCTACTTTACGGGCAAAATCGAAAGTATTGTTTCCTTTTATTAAAAACATCGGCTCTGCCGTATAAATTTTACCAGCCGAGTTAATTTCCAGTGGTAAACCTACTGCGTAATCGCCTTGCGCCAATACTAAATCTTTTACAATTGGTTTGTTATTTAAAGCTTTTACAGTTACAACCCCACTTGAAGTATGAATCGTATCACCAACCGCTACTTTAACAATTCTTGGTGCCTTGTAATTCTCATCATCAGAGTGACCTTCATGATCATCGTGAGATTCCTTTTTTATTGCCGCACTCGTGATATGCGTATACACATCATAGGTTAAATAATGCTTAGTATCCGGCGAAGCGATTAATCCCATTTTCTCGTTATCCTGCACGTGTGGGTGTAAATTGAAATCTTCCTTAACCTTGCCTTCTTTATCTAAAACCTTAAAGTTTAAAGTATAAATCGTGTTTGGTGCTTTAGTGGTATCACTTACATATGTTACACTGTATTTGCCCATTTGCTTAGGCTCATTCTTATATAACATGATATTCTCTCCGGGTTTTTCGGTTTTTTCGAAATCCTTAACCGGAATGAAGTTATTGGCATTGATAGAGAGCGGTTTATTGGTTGCTGCCGAAATTAATGCGCCCAAAATTAAAAAGGCGAAGCCGATGTGTGCAATGGCTGAACCTGCCAACTTTGCTTTGCCACCAAATGCCTGATATAATATTGCTGCATTTGAAAACACTGCAAACAAACAACTGAACGTAATCAAAATGTACATCGTGTTGGTATAAATGTCTGCAACATACACCAAAGCGGCTGTTAAAACGATAGAGAACAATACCACAGATATTAAACTGCTATAAAACTTGCGTGGATCTGTTCTTTTATATTTCAAATATTGAGAAAAACCAGAAATCAATGTTATCAGAACGGCAAATGGTGCCTGCCACTTATTATAGTATTTTACAGCATCAATTGGGGGAGAAAAGTTTGTTCCAAATGCCTTATTAAACACCGGAACTGATGTAGAAAAAATCACCTGAATACAGGCAACCGTTACCACCAACGCACCAATAAACATCCAGAATTCACGTGAATAGGTTTCTTCATCTTTTGTAGTAATTGGCAGTTCCTTCCATCTCTTAATCACGAGATAAACTGCAAGGGCTGCAAACACCACATTATACAAAATCAAGTGCCCGAACATACCCATATCCGTAAATGAGTGAACTGAAGTGTCGCCTAAAATACCGCTTCGGGTTAAGAAAGAAGCATATAGTACCAATAAGAAACTTAAGAAAACAAGTGCAATGGCTGTAAAATAAGCATGGCCTGTGTTCTTGTAAGCGATCATTACGTGTACAGCGCCAATAAGCGTAAGCCATGGAATGAGTGATGCATTTTCTACCGGATCCCAGGCCCAGAAACCACCAAAGTTTAATGCTTCGTAGGCCCAGAATGAACCCATAATAATACCTGTACCTAAAACCATCACTGCAAAAAGCGTCCATGGCATGGCAGGTTTAATCCAATCTTTATACCTCTTTTGCCATAAAGCCGCAATTCCATAAGCAAACGGAACAACCATACTCGCGAAACCTAAAAACAGGGTTGGTGGATGAATAACCATCCAATAGTTTTGCAACAATGGATTTAATCCCCTTCCATCGGTTATGAATGTTAAATATTTTGCAAAGTTTTCCGGGTTGGCAAATACCACAGGAGCCATCGCTTTTAAATCAACAGCATCCCTTAATAAGATGAATGGAGAACTTCCGATACGTTCGCCGAAAATCTCAACGCCCAACATCATCGAGGTTAAAAAAACCTGCGAAAATGCCACTACCGTCATTACCGGGCGTTCCCAGGTCTTAGCCTTCCAGATTAACAGCGCACCTAAGAATGATTGCCAAAAAGCCCATAGCCAGAAACTTCCTTCTTGTCCTTCCCAAAAGGCAGAAACAATATAATAAATGGGAAGTGCCTTTGAAGAGTGAAAATAAACGTAATTATATTCGTTATAATGGCCAAGAATAAGGTAAAACAAGGTGATACCGATACCAACAATACTGGCCCAATTCACCAGGAATCCAATTCTACCGAGATTTCTCCATGATTTATCTTCTAAATTTTCTTTGCGACTGGCAAAAAAATATGCGATTGTTGAAAGTAACGATGCACTAAAAGCCAACACAATAAAAAACTGTCCGATTTTACCCGGTAACAGGTTTTCGCCTACAAATTGAATGTCCATTAAAATTAATTATATTTTTTATCGCCGTTCTGGTCTACTGTATCTACTTTTCCATCTTTATTTACTTCAACAAGATTATCGTTGTATTTAGATGGGCACTTCATTAAAATTTTCGACGCATAAAATTTGTCCTTGTCCATCTTTCCGATGAGCACAAGTTTTTCAGATTTTTCAAAATCCTGAGGTTTCGTGCCATTATAAATTACTTCACGAATTTCTCCTTTTTCATCTTTCATGTGAAATGAAAAGTGATTGGCATCTTTTACCGCATCATAATACATGCCCATCGATTTTTCCCAGTAGCCCATTACGTGTTCTTCTTTACCAGAAGTTGAGGCTTCTTTAAAATTAGAATAAGTATCCGTATTCGCGTTTAAGCTAAATAAGATTCCCACAGAAATTGCAATGGTAATCAGACCGATGATTGCACTTTTTTTCATGTTGTATATTGTTGTAAAAGCTGGCAACAAAGATAGAAAAATAGGCATAGTGAACCTTCATTAACATTTATCTTGTCTTTATATTGACAATTAGCTGATTATTTCAAAATATAAAGCTGAAGGTTTTGACTATAATTAATAATTTTTCTTAATAAGAAGGTAAATGGTTCAATAACCACTTCGATAAAGGTTTGATTTTCGCATTGATCAGCCTTTATTAGTTTTTGACTTTGCAATACTGCGGTTAAAGTATGAGCTAAAATTATTATTTTTGACCATCGGATCATCACCTCAATTTTTTATCCCACTGTTTTTTAAAATCATTGAAGATTATGAACTTTAATCCGTTCTACACCTTTTTATTATTCTGATTTTCATTGCCGATGTTCAGTTTTAGTTTTCAGGCAATTGAATAAATGATAATGAAAAATGATCATCCCAGCGATGTTTTACTTTGAGTTATTTATTTCACCGGAAAAGAAAAGTGACTTCTGTGATGGTGATGCGTAGAATTGACAAAAAGTATGCAGATATTTACCCCCTTTTACATCTCAATTTTCTAAATTAATTTATTGCAAACCTTTCAACAATATCTTTCTTAACATGCTACATGATAATCTGATTTTAATTCTTATCCTACTTTTAGGCGTAACGCTTTTGGTTATGGTTGGCCAAAAGATAAAAATTTCTTATCCGATATTTTTGGTTTTAGCCGGTTTGGCAATTGGATTTATTCCAGGTATGCCAAACTTAAAAATAGATCCAAACATCGTTTTTTTACTTTTCCTTCCTCCACTACTTTACGAAGCAGCCTGGTTTACCTCATGGAAAGATTTTTGGGAGTATAAAGGTGCTATATTTTTAATGGCGGTTGGTTTGGTATTTATTACTTCTGTTGCGGTGGCTTATGCCTCGGTGGCTTTTATCCCAGGATTTACTTTAGCGCTTGGTTTTTTATTGGGTGGAATTATTTCTCCCCCAGATGCTGTTGCCGCAGCGGCAGTTTTAAAAGGATTAAAAATACCTAAAACCGTAACGGCGCTTTTAGAAGGCGAAAGTTTAGTAAATGATGCATCCAGTTTAATTGTATTCAAGTTTGCTTTGGCAACCATTGTAAGTGGCACCTTCGTGATGCAAGATGCTGCTGTAAGTTTTGTATCAGTAGCTGGGTTAGGGATATTGATAGGAGTTGCCATTGGGGGCGTATTTTATGCCATACACAGATGGTTACCTACAACAGACAATATCGATACGGTATTAACGCTGCTTACACCTTATTTCATGTATATAGTAGCAGAGCATTTCGAAGCTTCAGGTGTGATGGCTGTGGTTTCTGGCGGATTACTGCTCTCGAGCCAATCTCACGTTATCCTTACTTCACAATCTAGGATTAAAACGGTTTCTGTATGGTCTTCATTAACTTTTATGCTTAATGGAGTGGTGTTTATATTAATTGGCTTAGCATTACCGGATATCATAAACGGCTTAGGACCTAATTATCCTATTGCAAAAGCAATTGGTTATGGTGTTGGCATTAGCATTTTAGCACTTGTGGTTCGTTTTTTATGGTTGGTTTCTACCTCACAAATAACTCAATTGTTTAATAAAAAAACTAAGGAGCGCTACAAAGATGTGACCTGGCACTCCTTTGTAATCTTAATTTATGCTGGCATGCGGGGTGTAGTCTCTTTGGCAGCTGCACTTTCTATCCCCGTGATGATTTCAGATCAGATTCCTTTTCCGCTTAGAAATTTGATTCTCTTCATCACCTTTGTGGTAATTTTTGTTACGCTGGTTGTACAGGGGCTTACCTTACCATTTGTAATTAGACTCCTGAATATTCCCGAAGTTAAAAGTAAACTTTCTGAACAGGAACAAACCAACCAGATAAAACTGAAATTAATTGACCTCTCGTTAGATAAATTGCAGGCTGATTATAAATACCAATGTACACACAATGAGCTAATGGTAAATTTGAAAGCAGAATTACAGCATTCATTAGTGGAGAAAAAGGACACCTTAAATGCTTTTAAAAACGGCGATATTGATAAAGTAGATTTGAAAGCTTATCATGAAATTATGCTCGCATTGATTCAAGTACAACGCGATGCGCTACATCATCTAAAAATGGATAAAAACTATGATGATGATATTATTAGGAAAGAGGAATGGCGACTGGATTTGGAGGAGCTGAGCATATCTACATCAGATTAAAGAAAGTCATTTCAATCGCTTGCGCATATGTGTGATGTACTTACTATTCAAACGCAAAGATTGCTTCGTACTTCATGTCGAATATCCTTTTTTAATTCGGTACTGTTGTTCCTAAACCCGATTTAGCGAAAATACTTTTAATTTGCAGCGACTTTAAATAAACTTTATGCTGAGGTACGAAGCATCTGTTACCGATGAACAAATGCTTCGTGCCTCAGCATGAAAGAAGTTTTTAAAAGATTGTAGCGAGAGCGGGGCCAACCCTACCCGATAAAAACAGAACCCTACATTTCCAAAATAAAAAATCCTTGCAAATGATACATCTGCAAGGATTTTTAGCTTTAAGCTTTAGTTTTTCGCCTTTTAGCTTATTATGGCCAAACGCCTAAGTTCATATACGATACAGCAATTTTGTCGATTGAATTCACAAAAGCAGCTGTTCTTAATGTTTTTGTATCTGGCTTAACCATTCTGGTTTCACGAATTTCGTGATAAGAATGAATCATGGTATCTTCTAAACCAGAGTTTACCAATTCAATTTCTGATGCACCTTTAACAATCATTAAGCGGTGTTCAGGAAGGATGGTTTTGCCTGTTAAGTTTTCTAAAGTTGCAATTAAGTTAGCGTTTGAATTAGCCGCATAACGGTTTTCCATACGACCGAATGCCACATGTGAAAGGTTTTTTAACCACTCGAAATAAGATACGGTAACACCACCGGCGTTGCAATACATATCTGGAATGATGATACCGCCCATTTCAGTAAAAATCGCTTCTGCTTCTGGCGTAGTTGGACCATTTGCGCCTTCAGCGATGATTTTAGCCTTGATGTTGCGAATATTGTACTCTGTGAATTGATTTTCTAAAGCCGCAGGAACCAAAATATCGCAATCTTGCTCTAAACCTTCCATTGAATTTTTAAAATCAGTGGCACCAGGGAAACCTAAAATTGAACCGGTATTTTTGCGGTGAGCAAAAACCTCATCAACATTTAAACCATTAGCATTGTAAATTGCACCTTCGTATTCGCATAAACCAACAATAGTAGCTCCGAATTCTGCGAGGAATTTTGCAGAGTGATAACCTACGTTACCTAAACCCTGAACAATAACTCTTTTATCGCCCAAACCAGCTTTGAAACCGATTTTTGCCATATCTTCAGCAACATCTACACATTCACGAACGGCATAAGCCACGCCGCGACCAGTAGCTTCTTTACGTCCGCGGATACCGTGTAAAGCAATTGGCTTACCGGTTACACAGCCTAGAGCATCTAACTGACCTGGATTCATGGTCATATAGGTATCTGCAATCCAGCTCATTTCGCGTTCACCAGATCCATAATCTGGAGCAGGAACATCGATACCAGGGCCAATAAAATTTTTCTTAATTAATTCTGTAGTATAACGACGGGTGATCGTTTCTAACTCAGCTACACTATATTGTTTAGTATTGATTTTAATACCGCCTTTTGCACCACCAAATGGAACGTTTACGATGGCACATTTATATGTCATTAAGGCTGCAAGCGCCATCACTTCATCTTCGTTCACCATTTCGCTGTAACGAATACCACCTTTGGTTGGACTCATGTGATGCGAGTGCTCTACACGCCATGCATCGATTACTTCGAAACCATTTCCACGACGAATTGGGAATTGGAAACGATACACACTATTACACGCTTTAATCTGGTTCAATAAACCTTCAGGGTGATTGGTGAATTGAGCCGCACTGTCAAAGTTTTTGCATACATCAGCAAAAAACTTGTTCTCGTCTGCTAGATTAGCCATTTTTTATTTTTTATGAATTAAGTATGCCGCAAAATTGCCTAAAAAAACCGCATATATCCAAATGAAAAAATACTTAGTGTATAGCCAACACCAATCAGTTTAGTAAGGAAAAACAGCTTTAAACAGTTTAAACTTAGTTTTTAGGTGAGTTTTCCTTTTCGATTTTTTTTAATCTTTTATCAATCGAGAATAGATAAGCCAATAAACCGACTAAAATTATAACAATACAAGCTACAACAACATAAATTTTACCATTGCTACGCAGCGTATCGGCCATTTCTACACCATTATCTTGTGCGAACAATTGTACGGTAGCAAACATTAATATAAGTGAGAATAATATCTTTTTCATTTCTTTTTTCTAGATGTCAGTAAAGGATGACTGGATTTTAATCTTTTATCCTTGCCTCCTTTTAATTATGTTGTTGTTTGGTTTCTAATGAACGTAATCGGAAACGAATGGTGTAAACCCAATAACCGATTAATATCCATCCTAAACAGGCAGGATAAAATACCATTCGCATGCGGCTATCTAAATCGTAACTATTAAAACCCGGATTTCCACCATTACCAGGGTGTAATGAATCTTTTAATCGTGGTAAAACGAAGAGTAAAACCACCATCATCGGGAAAGCGAAAATGTTATAAATGGCCGAAATTTTGGCCCTTTTTTGCTCTTCATCTATCGCATTGCGAAGAATTAAATAAGCAAAATAAAGTAAAACGGATATGGCAGCGAAGTTTTGTTTTGGGTCAAAACTCCAAAATTGGCCCCAGGTGTATTTTGCCCAAATGGCTCCGGTTACTAAACCCAGAAGTCCGAAAATGATACCTGCATTTACACTTTCTACCGCCTTCAAATCATCAATTTCACTTTTAGAACTTAGCGACTTAATGCTGTAGAAAACAGAAATTGAGAACAAAACAATCATGGCAAACCACATTGGTACATGGAAATACAAATTGCGAATTGATTCATTTAAAATAGGTAAACGGGGCACACCAAGTAGCAAACCTGCAATTGCAGTATAAACCACCAGTACTGAACCCAAAATTTTCCACCAAGTTTTATTCATATATGTTTAATTTTGAATTAATGAATGATTGAATTAGTAAATGTTGCATGTCCATTCTCTCATTCAAAATTCACTCATTCTATAATTTATTCATTTTAATTAATCTCTCCAAAGGTAAGGAAATAGCAATAATGAAGTGGCAACGGTAAGCACATTCACAACAAGTAGCATTCCTATTTCATCATAGCTATTCTCCCATGGCAATCCATCAACAGCATTTTTAGCTAATTTTATCAAAAGTATCAATACCGGGATGATGATAGGAAAGCTTAAAATTGCCATTAACATCCCACCATTTCCGGCTTTACTGGCAATAGCCGAAACCATGGTAAAGACAGTTGAAAAACTGATACTACCCAATACGACTGCAACATAGTAGAGCAATAAATCCGGAGGTGTAAATGAATCAAAAACCAGGGTATAAAAACCTAATGCGATAGTGGTTAAAACCAGCATCAACAGGATATTATAAACTGTTTTAGAAATTAATACTGCTGCCGGACTTGCTAGAATATAACTGTATAATTGCTGTCCTTTGGTTTCCTGAAGAAAACTTTTAGAAACGCCATTAATTGATGCAAAGAGCAGGATTATCCAGAAAAGGGCGTTCCAGGCAAGTTTATCGCTTAAACTGACAAAAGATAAATAGCAGGTAAAAATAGTAGAAACCACGTATAATAATACCCCATTGATGGTATATTTGGAACGCCACTCTAAAAGTACTTCCTTGTGGATTAGATATTTAACCTCTTTGGCCAGTTGCATAACCGCAAAGATACTTTTATTGATAAATATTGCGAGTGAAAATTGTTGGATTGTTGTAATATTGTTTGAAGATTAATCACCATATATTTGCCGCAGCATCGCGGAATACAGGGAAAATATTTTTTCATTCCGTAAGCCCGGTATTTCCGTAATAAATGAATCATGAAATACGCATCAAATATCGAATCGCCAATTGGCAAAATAACCATCCTGGCTGATGATGATTGCGTGTACGCCATTACTTTTTCAGACGAAGACACAAACGGACTATCTGAAAGCGAGTTAACTAAAAATGTTGCGCAGCAATTAGCAGCTTATTTTCGAGGAGATTTAAAGCATTTTAGTTTCCCAATGAAGCAGAAAGGGACTGAGTTTCAACAAGGCGTTTGGCAGAATTTATTAAACATTCCTTTCGGCGAAACCACATCATACGCCAAGTTTTCGGCACATCATCCCTTAGCCATTAGAGCCATTGCTGCAGCGAATGGTAAAAATAACATCGCAATAGTTGTTCCTTGTCATAGAGTAATCGGCAGCAATGGGAAACTGGTGGGTTATGCTGGCGGCTTATGGAGAAAACAGTGGCTATTACAACACGAACGGGAGATTTCGAAGCAGGGACAAACAGCATTAAAATTTTAACATGAATACAACAGATCAAGCCGATACCAAAAATTATTTAAAAGCAATTCGTTTAATCAATATCGAAGATGGCAAATGCAGTTTCGAAATCGGTAAAATACCTGTGCTTCAACACATCAATGCTAGCCATTTCTTTGCAAAAAACGATATTGCGTTACAGCATAGTCCACATCCGGCACCTCGAAGGCAGTATGTAATTACAATAAAAGGCAAACTTAAATTCTCGGTTACCAATGGAGAGAGTTTTATCATCGAGCCTGGCATTATTTTAATAGCGGCAGATACATTAGGCGATGGCCATACCTGGGAAATTTTAGACAGTGAGGAATGGGAGCGTATTTACATTCCTTTGAACGCGGATGCTGATGATTATTTTGTTGCCGACAAGACCTAAAACCGATTTTATTACAATTGCGTAAATAACATCAAAACTTACCGATGTTATGAAAACGATATGCTCAATCTTTTTAATCTTGCTTACTTACTTATCAATGGAGAAAAACACTCCGGTAGCTAAGCTCGATTTAAAAAAATACTCCGGCACCTGGTACTCACTATACTCTATTCCTACCATTTTCGATAAAGGCAGTAGAGAAACCACGACAAAATATACATTAAATAAGGAGGGTTATTATAACGTATTAACTACCTATAAAAAACCTAACGATGAGAAAGTTTATTCCAGAAATTCAAAGATGTTTCCGTCGGAAGAGGGAAATAATGGAGAGTTACAAGCGCAATTTGTTTGGCCGATTAAGATAGATTACTGGATTATAGAACTGGCCGATGACTACTCTTATGTAGTTGTTGGCCATCCAGACCATAAGTTCTTATTCATCATGAGCCGTAATCAAACTATGCCGAAAAAAACTCATGATGAAATTGTTGCCCGTTGCAAGGCTAAGGGTTATGAAGTAAACAAGCTTACTTCACAATTTAAAGGCTAGTATTTTGCACGACGATTTTTTCGCCTCGTTTAGTGCTAAAAAGCATAAAAATTACACCCACTAAAAGCACAATCCAACCCCACTGAAAATGAACCACTTTTCCAATTAGTTTATTAGCGAAGCCATATTTGGTATAATTATTTGCTGTAAAGTAAACTGCCCCTACCGCTAAAACATACCAGATTGCCATGACGAAGCTCATGAAACGAAATGCTCCGGCTTTTCTGATGAAAAGTATTAAAACAGAAAGTGCAAGAATAGCGTAAGTAATAATGAACAAACGGGCATCAGACTGGTACAAGTTCCAGTTGCCTTTTATAGGCACCTTCAACATCGGGCAGAAACTTGCGATAACGCATAGTAAAATGCCTAACCAAGCTCTAAATTTATTTAGTACTAACATTTTTGTTTTGTTTTTTAATTGGATGGTTAGTTGGTTAGTTGGTTAGCGTTAACAAAAATTGACTAACTTGTTTGGCTTATTTCTTCAACCTTCAACCTTCAACCTTCAACCTTCAACCTTCAACCTTCAACCTTCAACCTATTGTCCCTCAATAATCCCCATCTTCTCTGCAAAGTGTGCACAGTAATCGCGTAAATCTTCAACAATTAAAGTTTCATTGGTCGCCTTTAAAAAACTATCGCCCATGGTTTGCAAAGTTTCGTAGAAGAAACGTTTCATTTCATCTACAGGCATATCTTTTGTCCAAAGGTCTATTTTTAGCGTATTTTTATAGTTATGATCCCAAACTGATAAAAACATGGCCTTTGCAGGCACTTTATCAGCATTTCCCGAATCTGTACTTTCCCAAAGAATATTATCAGGATTGTTGGCCTCGTCTAATTCTACTGTTAATTTTATTTCTGCTGTCTTCATTTTTTTTAAATTCATTCCATCGATAAAAGACTAGAAAAATTTATCGATTGATTTATACGGGTGCAAAGATGATTAATTTTTAGCGATTCCGCAGGTTGAATATTCTGCTGTGCTTAATGATTACAAATATTTTACGTTAATTTTTGAATGATTAAGATCAGTATCGCTGTAAACAAAATAAAAACAGATTCAACAATCCAGATTCTTTTCAGGTCTTTTAAGGTAGAACGAAAAATCAAATCGGTAATAAAGGTAACCAGAATCAGGCAACCTAATATTAGCAGATAGAAGCCACTCATATCCACATGTCGCGGTGCGGTATTCTTTGGACTTAAAATATTAAATGCCGCTAAACCTAAACCAGCAGCACCTATAATATTCAAAGGTGTAATCCTCAACTTCATTACTTTTTCTTATCGAAACGTTTACCCTTTTTAAAACTTTTGATTTCTTTTCCAGCTTTGGCTTTAGCCTTTTCTCTTGCCTTTTTATCAATCGCCGCAGCATGTTTTTTCTCGTGGAAAGCGCCTTTAAAATCAGGGTCTTCCTTGCGTTTTTGCATATCGATTTCCCTTGCAATGTGCTGGCGTTCCTCGTAAGGTGTTTCCTCCACATACACCCCTTCAGGAATTTCAGCAACAGGAATATACTGGCGGATTAATTTTTCAATTTTACGGATATAATATTTCTCTGCATCAGTGGCAAAAGTAATCGCATCTCCCTTAGCAAAGGCTCTGCCTGTACGGCCAATTCTGTGTACGTAATCTTCAATAATAATCGGCACATCGAAATTGATTACATGGCTCACATCACTTACATCTATCCCCCTGCTGGCTACATCGGTGGCCACCAAAACCCTAACATTTCCCTCTTTAAAGCTATTAATAGAGTTAATTCTGGTATTTTGCCCTTTGTTCGCATGAATTACCCGAACATTTTCTGAACCATATCTTCGCTCGATAAAACTGAAAATATTATCGGCAACAGTTTTCGTTTTACAGAATATAATCAGTCGCGTAAAAGCCTCATCATTCTTTAAAAGATGCTGTAATAAATTAATTTTTGTTTTGAAATTCGGCACATAATATAACGCCTGAGTTACATTAGCCGCTGGTGTAGCCTGTGCCGAGGCCTCAATTACCAAGGGATTATTTAAGAAATCTCCGGCGATTTTTTGAACCAAATCACTCATCGTTGCCGAGAACAACAGGTTTTGACGCTTACGCGGAACAATTTCTAAAATCCGGTGAATAGAACCAATAAAGCCCATATCCATCATTTTATCGGCCTCATCCAACACCAAAAATTTTAAACTCTGGGTGTTGATATCACCTGCCAGATATAAATCCAAAAATCTTCCTGGTGTGGCAATCAAAATATCTACGCCTTTGGCAATTTGCTCTTTCTGGGTCTTCGGACCAATTCCACCAAAAATAACCAGCGAACGTAAATCTGTATAAACGGAAAATAATTTCACTTGCTCGGCAATTTGCATCGCCAGTTCTCTTGTAGGCGATAAAATCAAAGCTCTCGGATTTTCGCCCTGGGCGTATTTCAATTGCATTAAAATCGGTAAAACAAAAGCGGCAGTTTTCCCGGTTCCTGTTTCTGCGATACCAAAAATATCTTGTCCCGATAGTACTGGCGCAATTGCTTTCTCTTGTATCGGGGTAGCAACAGTGTAACCTGCATCGGCAACTGCATTTAAAATTTGCCTGTTTAACTTAAATTCTTCAAACGATTTTGCCATAGCGCACAAAGATAGTGATTAAGGTTGAGGGTTTGAAGGCGTAAGGTAGAAGGTTTAAAACCGGTAGTAAATTCAATGTCCGCTTTAGCAGATTTTAGGTGTAAAGCAATTCCAGTGATTATTCGGCTTGGGTAGTCCTGCTATCGTTCCAATCTTTTTGTTATTGTTTGTACAAGCATGTCAAATACTTGCACCAAAAAGTATTTCCACTTTATCAGGTTTATTTAACTAAAAACAGTAACATCAAACTTAATTCGCACCTTCATCCGCCCAATCTCCATACGTTATACTTTTCACTTTATACTTTCAACATTATACTTTTTACTTTCGACTTTATACTTTCTACTTCTTACTTTCTACTAAAACACTACCTTTGAAACCATGAATTCTTACCTGATAAAAGCCGCCACAATTGTAAACGAAGGACAAAAAATTGTTGCCGATGTATTAATAAAAGATGGATTTATTGAAAAAATCGGTCAAAATCTTTCTGCTGCTGGTACAACGGAAATTAATGCCGAGGGCCAATATCTTTTGCCAGGAATGATTGATGATCAGGTTCATTTTCGTGAGCCGGGTTTAACGCATAAAGCAGATATTTTTACAGAGAGCATGGCTGCCGTTGCTGGCGGAATCACATCTTTCATGGAAATGCCTAACACCGTTCCGAATACTTTGACGCAAGACTTACTTGCCGATAAATATGCCATTGCCGCAGAAACTTCTTTGGCCAATTATTCATTTTACATGGGCGCCAGTAATGATAACATTGAGGAAGTTTTAAAAACAGATGCCAGGAATGTTTGTGGCATCAAGGTCTTCATGGGTTCATCAACGGGTAACATGCTTGTTGACAATGAAAAAACTTTAGAAAATATTTTTAGCAAGGCTCCAATTTTAGTGGCCACACATTGCGAAGACGAGGCGACTATTCGCCATAATCTTGCGGAATTTAAAGCCAAATATGGCGATGATTTAACCATCGAAATGCATCCGCTTATCCGAAGTGCTGAAGCTTGTTATAAATCTTCCTCGCTAGCCGTCGAATTGGCAAAGGCCTACCAAACCCGTTTGCACATCCTGCACATCTCCACTGCGAAGGAAATTGCATTATTCGATAATACCATCCCATTAAAAGATAAAAAAATCACTGCAGAAGCTTGCGTTCATCACCTTTGGTTTAACGATAAAGATTATACGACTAAAGGCAATTTCATTAAATGGAATCCCGCAGTTAAAACGGAGGCAGACCAAAATGGAATTCTCCAGGGTGTCTTAAATGATAATATTGATGTAATCGCCACCGACCATGCGCCACATACATTAGAAGAAAAGAACCAACCCTATGCTCATGCACCATCTGGCGGACCACTGGTTCAGCATGCGTTACCTGCTTTATTGGAAATGCACTTGCAAGGCAAAATCTCACTAGAAAAAATCGTTGAAAAAACTGCTCATAATCTGGCCATTTGTTTCAATATCGAAAAACGTGGTTTCATCCGTGAGGGTTACTGGGCTGATTTAGTTTTGGTTGATGTGAAAGATTCCTGGAAAGTTACCAAGCTTAACAATTTTTACAAATGCGGCTGGAGTCCTTTTGATGGAGATACTTTCCAAGCCAGCGTAACTCACACCTTTGTATCGGGAAATTTAGCTTATCAAAAAGGCAGATTCACTACCGACCAGATTGGTAAGCGACTAACTTTTGCTAGATAATGCCAAAGGAAATAAAACATGAGTGCATAAAGCTAATCTCTTTTATAGGGATAAGCTTTATGATTTTCTTTTTCGGTTTCTTCCCTGCCCTCGTTCAAAAATACTATTCAACAGGCATTTACCCATATATTTCCAAATCATTAAGATTTATTTCTTCTATTATTCCATTTGCGATTGGCGATATCGTGTATGCCTTTATAATTGGTTTTGTACTTTACAGAATCATCAGGTTTATTAAAAGGAGAAAAAACTTAAAGATCGCACACAGAATTATTGTTCCGCTGCAAATCTTAAACTTTTGTTTAGTTCTCTACATCATTTTCAAAATGGTTTGGGGCCTAAATTACAGTCGCCCGAGCATAAGTGACGCATTAGGTATCGGAAACGAAAAATATAGTGTAAAAGAACTGGTAATACTTGGCAATCACTTTGTTAATAAAACCAACCATTTAAAATTAAGGCAAATCAACATTCCAGCTTACAGTATTAATGATTTAGAAATCAATTCAGCGAAAGCCTATGATTTGATGGAGAAACAAAACTCATTGTTTCGTTATCAAAACCCATGTTTAAAATCAGTTTTAAACTCTTGGATAATAAGCAAAATTGGAATTGAAGGTTATTACGCACCACTAACAGGCGAGGCAAATATGAACATGAATCTGCCTGATTTTGTTAAACCTTACGTTTCCTGCCATGAAATTGCACACCAGTTAGGAATTGCGTACGAAGACGAAGCCAATCTTTTAGGTTATTTAACGGCAAGCAATAGCCCCGATGTGAATTACCAATACTCTGCCAATTATGAGATGTTAAGGTATATTCTTTTCGAAATCAGAATGAAATCTCCGGATGACTACAAAGTTTTACATGATAAGCTATCGCCAAAGGTTTTGGACGACTTTAAGACTGAAAAAGAGTTTTGGCGCAAATACAACGGCGAGATGTTTGGGTATATGGATGCCGCTTTTGATAGCTTCTTAAAACTCAATAACCAGAAAAAAGGTATTGACAGTTATCAGGATATTGTGATTTGGCTATGGAATATACATAAGAATGAGTTGAAAGTTAAAGGTTGAAAGTTAAAAGTTTGTATAGAACAAATTAAATTAGGCATGCAGACTTACAACTTATAACTTACAACCTTCAACATCTAGCCGTGTATCGCCTCTTTTTTTCCGAAACTCTGGATTAATTCGCCCTCAAACTCCAACCACGCTGCCCAGCGTTTTTCTACATCAACATCAGTAGCATACTTACGGGCAAAATTGAGGAAGGTGGTATAGTGACCAGCCTCAGAAACCATTAACTCATGGTAAAACTTCGCCAGTTCTTCGTCTTTAATATTCAAAGAAAGCACTCGAAAACGTTCGCAGCTTCTGGCCTCAATCATTGCAGCAAACAATAATCTATCAATGAATGCCTGGTTTCTACTGCCGTCTTTTTTGCTAAACTTTACCAGGCGCCCAACATAATCGTCCTTACGTTCGCGGCTCAGCGTATAACCCCGTTGTTTAATAATATCAATCACCATTTGAAAATGCTGCATTTCTTCAATTGCTATAGCCGTTAATTCATCCACTAAATCCTGGTGTTCCGAATTTTGAGTGATTAAGGTAATGGCATTCGATGCTGCTTTTTGTTCGCACCAGGCATGGTCAGATAAAATCTCTTCTAAATTTGATTCCGCAATATTTGCCCAACGTGGGTCTGTCAATAATTTTAATCCTAACATGTGGTGTTGTAATTGAGCTGCAAAATTAAGAATATTTAAGATACGTTTAATACTCCCATAGAATTAGCGGATGAGCGAACCTGATTTTTAATCTGCGAAAATCACATTTATCTGCGTGGGCAAAAAAAAAGCGCTTATTTTGTAGAAAATGACTAGAACGGCAAAAAAATTATTGATCATTGGACTGGTTTGGCCCGAGCCTACCTCCTCTGCGGCAGGAACACGGATGATTCAACTGATCAATTTATTTTTGCGCAAGGGTTACCAAATCACTTTTGCATCTGCAGCTTCTAAAAGTGATTTTAGTTATGATTTTTCCGACATCGGCGTTACTGAGCAAGAAATTAAACTGAACGACGAAAGCTTCAACGCATTTTTAAAAACTTTAAATCCATCCATTGTGATGTTCGACCGCTTTATGGTGGAAGAACAATATGGTTGGCGGGTACAGCAGGAATGTCCGGATGCAATTAGAATTTTAGATACCGAAGACTTACATTTTCTGCGAAATGCCCGCCAGCAAAGCGATAAAAAACAAACAGAGATCGATTTGTTTTCTGATACCGCGAAGCGGGAGCTGGCTGCTATTTTGCGTTGCGATCTGTCATTAATGATCTCAGAAGTAGAAATGAAAATACTTGGGGACACTTTCAGGATGGATTCTGCTTTGCTTTATTACCTCCCATTTCTGGAAAATGAAATCACTACAGACATTGTTAAAAACTGGATTCCCTACGAAGACCGGGCAGATTTTGTTTTTATTGGTAATTTCCTGCACGAACCGAATTGGAATACTGTTCAGGTTTTAAAGACTAAAATCTGGCCAGCACTCAGGAAAAAGCTCCCTGGCGTAAATTTAAATATTTACGGTTCCTATGCTACTCAAAAAGTATTACAGCTAAACAATAAAAACGAAAAGTTTTTTATCCGGGGAAGAGCAATTAACGCACAACAAACGATAGCACAACATAGAATTCTACTCGCTCCTATCCAGTTTGGTGCTGGTGTAAAAGGAAAGTTTATTGATGCCATGCAAGTTGGAACACCCTCAGTTACAACGTCAATTGGTGCCGAGGCCATGAGAGGGCCGCTGGATTGGAACGGTTTTATTGAAGATGATTTGGATGAGTTCATTGAGAAAGCCGTTTTGCTGTATCAGGATAAAGCTGCATGGTTTTTAGCCCAACAAAATGGTATTGAGATAATCAATGAACGATACTCAGCCATGAAATTCTCTGATGATTTTATTTCTTTAGTTGAGAAAATAGATTTACCAGCACATCGGCGAAAGAATTTTATTGGCCAAATTTTGAATCATCATACGGCTCAAAGCACAAAATATATGTCGTTGTGGATTGAGGAGAAAAACAAGAAATAATTTTGTCTTAGCCAGACAGGATTTTTTCTTTTTCTTGATAATAAAGAAACAAAAATCAAGGCTTGCGAATATTTGTTGCAAATACTCAATAAATTTTTATCCGCAATCCTAAGGCGTGTGAATGATTATGAGATATTCAAGGTAGTGCTTCACTCGTAGGATTTTCTTACTTCAGTAGAAAAACGAACTGGTGTACTCCAAAATTTATTGATCTTCGCTGCCAAATTTTCTGATGCCGAATGCGTACTTAGCAAAGTTTTGATCGATCATTAATGTTATTATTCCTCCCCGCAACCATAAATAGCATCGTTAACTCCCCTCCTTATTTTCAAGGAGGGGTTGGGGGTGGTTTTCTTCTCCAAAAGCCGCTTACTTTGTTTATAAACCTGATGGAAACGGCAGCCCGCTCCCGATATTTTCAATCGGGAGCGGCTATTGTGTACAGCAGGGCTACAGCTTCCTAAGAAATGCCGAACCAATTATTTCCAACTAAAATTCTTAAGTCATAAGATGAATTCAGTTTTTTAAGTTATTTTCTTCAGATTTTGACCCCGAACTTTCAGACTTTCTTTACAACATTAAAACATTTCAATCTGAAAACATTGCAACAATCTCCGTAAATTCGCCCCATGGCAAAAATATCAATTAACCTTGCTACAGGTTCGTTTCAAAAGGAAGAAATTATAGTTGGAATAGATTTAGGCACCACAAACAGTTTGGTGGCTTTCATTAATCCCGATAAAAATCCACAAGTAATTAACGATTCTGGCAAAGGAATTTTGGTGCCATCAGTGGTCTATTTCAATAATCAAAATGAAACCGTTGTAGGTAACGAGGCGAAAGCGTTTCTAACTACTGACCCCGCAAACACTATTTTTTCTGTAAAAAGATTACTCGGCAGATCGTATAAAGATGTGGCTGAACATAAAGATATTTTCTCTTACAAAATTATTGATGATGATTCGGATTCATTGGTAAAAATCCAGGCGGGAAACCGTTTTTATACACCAATCGAGTTATCGGCAGAGATTTTAAAAGAGCTTAAAGCAAGAGCAGAACACGCTTTAAAAACTCCCGTTAACAGGGCGGTGATTACTGTTCCGGCCTATTTTAACGACAGCCAGCGCCAGGCAACACGTGATGCTGGAAAACTCGCTGGCCTGGATGTGATGCGCATTGTAAACGAGCCCACGGCTGCAAGTTTAGCTTACGGAATTGGTTTAGACCCATCGCAGCAAAAAACAATTGCCGTTTATGATTTGGGCGGAGGAACTTTTGATGTTTCTATCCTCCAAATTCAAAATGGAATTTTCGAGGTTTTGGCCACAAATGGAAATACGTATCTAGGTGGTGATGATTTCGACAGAGCGATTTTAAATCACTGGATCGAAAAAAATAATTTAGACATTAAGGTATTATCTGAAGATAATATTTTGATGCAAACGCTACGTTTACAAGCGGAGGCCGCTAAGAAAGCTTTGTCTACCCAAAATTTATACAACGAAAAAGTTGGCGAGATTTGGTGTACTTTAGATAAGCAAACTTTCGAACAATTAATTTCTGCGAAAGTTGAAGAAACCATTGCGGCTTGTAAAAACGCCATGAAAGATGCCGATTTATCTGCTACAGATATTGATGAAGTGATTTTGGTTGGTGGCTCAACCCGAACACCTTTCGTAAAACAAGCTGTAGAAAATTTCTTCGGCAAAAAACCTCAGGACAATATTAATCCTGATGAAGTTGTGGCATTAGGTGCTGCTATTCAGGCTGATGTTTTGGCTGGAAATCGTTCTGATATTTTGTTGCTTGATGTTACGCCGCTATCCCTTGGTATAGAAACTATGGGTGGTTTAATGGATGTAATTATTGCCCGTAACAGCAAAGTCCCTACAAAAGCTGGTCGCCAATACACCACGTCAATTGATGGACAGGTAAACATGAAAATTTCTGTTTACCAGGGCGAACGTGATTTGGTTAAAGAAAACCGTAAGCTTGCGGAGTTTGATTTAAAAGGAATTCCGGCGATGCCAGCAGGCTTGCCGAAAGTTGATATTAACTTTTTGCTAAACGCAGATGGCATTTTAACCGTTCAGGCGATCGAATTGCGTTCGGGAGTAAAACAGGAAATCGAAATTACACCTAGCTATGGCTTGAGTGATGATACGGTTGAAAAAATGCTTTTAGATAGTATTGAATTTGCGCAAAGCGATGTAGCACAACGCATGTTAATTGAAGCCCGAAGTGAGGGCGAGCAATTGCTTTACACTGCCGAACGTTTCATCGAAAAACATGCTGAACATTTAACTACTGAAGAAATTGCTGAGACGAAAGTTCATATCGAGGCTTTAAAATCAGCTTTGGCAACCCAGGAAAAAGATACAATTTTGAAAAAAGCTGATGAATTGAACGAATTTACTCGTCCTTTTGCAGAACGTGTAATGGATGCAGCGATTTCTACAGCAATGAAAGGCAAGAAGATAGAGTAGAGTCAGAGGTTAGCAGTCTGAAGTCCGATGATGTTATCTGCTAACGCATTTCACCGTCATTGCGAGGCACGAAGCAATCTTAAAATTAGAAAGTAAAATCTAAGCCCAAAGATTGCTTCGTGCCTCGCAATGACGACCGAACAATTGAATTCCCCTGATTATATTCTTAAATGAACCTTAAACTCCTGATATCCTAATTGAAATCCTTTTTCTTACCATACATCAAAAATTATCTTCTCCTATCCTATTAACTTTGCTTTATAAATTTTAGCAATTATGGAATTAGGTATCGGCATGTTCGGCGATTTGCAAATCAATGCAAAGGGAGAAATTCAACCCGCTCAACAAAGGCTTCAAGAAATTATCGAAGAAATAAAACTGATGGATGAAGTTGGTTTGGATTTCTATGGAATTGGTGAACACCATCGTCCAGACTATGCGGTTTCTAGCCCCGAAATTATTTTAGCCGCCGCAGCGACAGTTACCAAAAACATTAAATTGAGCAGTGCGGTTTCGGTTTTAAGCTCATCAGACCCGGTAAAACTTTATCAAAACTTCGCCACTATTGATTTAATTTCCAATGGTAGAGCAGAGCTTATGGCTGGTCGTGGCAGTTTTATTGAGTCGTTTCCTTTATTCGGTTACAATCTTCAGGATTATGATGAACTTTATGAAGAAAAACTAGCACTGCTTTTAAAAATCAACGCAGCCCCTAAAATTACCTGGAAAGGTAAATTCCGTCCTGAGTTAGTAAATCAGGAAGTGTTGCCACGGGCTGTGAATGATAATTTAAAAATATGGGTGGCGGTTGGAGGTACACCAGAATCAGTAGAACGGGCCGGACGATTGGGTTTGCCTGTAATGTTTGCCATCATTGGCGGACAACCCGTACAATTTAAACCGCTTTTCGATTATTACAAAAAAGTGTATCAGGCTTATGGCCATGATATGAATAAATTCGAAGTAGGTGTGCACATTCACTCGTTATTTGGAGAAAATAATCAGGAGATTGCAGATTACTACTACCCACTTTATTCGGCACAAATGAATAGAGTTGGTCGCTCTCGTGGTTGGGCACCCTACCAACGCAATCAATATGACGCAGGTATAGAGAAAGGCGGCGCTCTAATTATTGGGGATGTGAATCAATCTGTTGATAGAATTTTAGCGGTGGAAGAAACCTTTGGCCTAACCCGTTTTTCTGCACACATGGATGTTGGTGGACCATCACACGCAGCCATGATGAAATCTATTGAAATCTTCGGAACCCAGATTGCACCAAAAGTTAGAGAAGCTTTGAAGAAATAATTAAGCTTTATCTTTTTTCAGGATTTGTAAAAAAGTATAAACGTAGCAACCCACACATACAGCAAATAAACTTTCCAGCAAAGCGAAAACAGCCATAATCGACGTAAGTATAATTGCTGCTGTTGCAAAATTAAATATCAATGTTGCGGTAATCAATAGGCAAAAAATAAAGCCTAAGGTTGCCGCAAATTTTTTAGGAGCTAAATCTGTCATTTTTGGATTCAGATGCATTGCTTTTGAAATTTTAATGGCTGAAAATTTCAATAAACTTAATCTGCCATTGGTAAATGCCCTCATTCCAAAATCGGATGTAAGAAATAATATTGCCCAATAATTTGAAAATGTAATGCAGCAAATTGCAATTATTGCAACCACAAATGCAATAATCCTCACAACATTTTCATTAATTCTTTCCGCCGAAATTGGGCAAGATAATTCCATTGACTCTTAATTTATCGTGAAATTAGAAATCTCAATCGGTAATTGAAACATTTTAATATTTTTACGTTTGACCAAACAGCTCATTACTTAATTAGCAATTCCTATTAATATGCAATATAAAAATGTTCTCGCCATTGCCTTTATCATCTCGATTGCTGTGATCTCTTCCTGTCAAAACCGGGAAAAAGAACTCGATCAGGTGATACAGACTAAATTCAATCAGGCAATTATCGACGACTTACCCGCTTATAAAAGATTAAATGATCTTATTGTAGACAATATAGACACGATTATTAGTTTTAGAAAAGCCCAGATTGAACATCCTGAACGAGCTGAAAGATTTGATTTTCTACATGATAACGAAGCAGAAAACAATTTTATTCAAAATGATATCAACTTTAACAATATGCCGGCCTATATTCTTCCAAAAATGGATAGCGCATTTTCATCCATCAAAAAAGGGAAAATAAGTGGCTTTAGCATTCATGCTAATGGGATGATTGACATGTCAGTAGAACATACCTTTAATGAAAAAACCAATTGCGACACTTATAGCAGTTTGGTTTGGCACATGCCAGAAAACCTACCAATTGATTTAACTGCAAAGGATACGGTGCTCACTAACGAATGCAGATACATTGTTCACGTAATGAAACGAGGAAACCCATAACGATATTTGTTTAAAATAAGAGCCATTTATTTCTAGTCAATAAATTATTTCATTAACCTTGTAAAATTCATTCCTATATTTATTAAATAAGTTACGCACTAAAAATATAGAATGGATAATTCCGAAAGACTGAACCTGCTTCTAGTTAAGCTGGAAAATTTATTGCTCAGGCAGCAAGGTTTTGAAGCAGAAATAGAGGCTTTGAAGCAAGAAGTCAGGGCTTTGCAATCGCCGGGCACTAGCTTTACTCCACCTCCAGCGCCTGTTTCTGAGCCAATTATCGTACCACCTCCAAGGAATACCCCACCGCAGGCTGTAGCAACCCAAAGTGTTTCACAGCCAGCACCAAATCCCTTTCCACCTGTTCAAAATCCACCACAAAATAATTTTGCAGATCGGTTTAAACGGGAAAACATGGTCAAATCTGATTTTGAAAAGTTTATCGGCGAGAACCTGATTAGTAAAATTGGTATACTGATTTTAATTTTAGGTGTAGCGATTGGCGCAAAATATGCCATCGACCATGATATGATCAGTCCACTAACACGGATTGTTTTAGGTTATGCGGTTGGCGCAGGGTTAATGGCTTTTGCCATCAAACTAAAAGAAAAATACGAAAATTTTTCGGCAGTTTTAGTGAGTGGAGCCATTGCTATCATGTATTTTATTACTTATGCAGCCTACGATTTTTATTCACTGATTCCACAAGCCCTGGCTTTCGTATTAATGGTTGTGTTCACTTCGTTTACAGTTGTAGCCGCGATAAAATACAACAAACAGATTATTGCACACATCGGTCTGGTTGGCGCCTACGCGGTTCCTTTTTTATTAAGTGATGGATCAGGAAAAGTAGGCGTGTTATTTACCTACATGGCCATCATCAATATTGGCATCTTAATTTTAAGTTTTAAAAAATATTGGAAACCGCTGTTCTATGCCTCCTTTGGTTTAACATGGATAATTTTTTTAGCCTGGAGGCTCGACCTTGGCAACAACAATAACTACTTTGCCTTATCATTGCTGTTTTCAACCGTTTTCTTTATTATATTTTATATTACAAACCTGGCTTATAAAGTAACCAAGAAAGAAATTTTTGGCTTCAGCGATGTGGTGATTATACTTTTAAACTCCTTTGTTTATTACGGAGTTGGTTATCTCATCCTATCTCAAAATAGAAATAGTGTTGAATTATTGGGGTTATTTACATTGGCCAACGCAGTAATTCATTTCATTGTGAGCCTGATTATCTATAAAAAAGAACTTGCTGATAGAAACTTATTCTACTTGATTTTGGCAATGGTGATTACTTTCATCACGATGGCCGTCCCTGTTCAATTAGATGGCGGTTGGGTAACAATTTTCTGGACGATAGAAGCCGCTGTACTGTTCTACGTTGGAAGAGTAAAAGGCATCGCCATTTATGAAAAACTTTCTTTCCCGCTAATATTTTTGGCTTTATTAAGCTTACTACAAGATTGGGAAATTTATAACTGGTATTATTATGGAGGAGAGCCGCAGGATATGCCGATTTTGAATGTTGGTTTTTTAACCGCTTCTATTTTTATCATTAGCTTCATCTGGATGTTAAATATTAATAAATTAAAGACAGAAAAGCCATCTGAATGGCCATGGATGAGGCAAATAGTAAATTACGGAATTCCATCAATCCTACTGGCTGTTATCTATTTTACTTTTAGAATTGAGATTTGTAAATACTTCAATTACCTATCACAATCTACCAGAATCGCTCTTCATCAGAGAATCGGAACCGATGACGCGACTTATGAATTCAACTATAATATTGATACACTAAAAACGGCTTGGCTCTATATATACACCCTGTTTTTTGCCGCTTCATTAACTTATCTGAACATTAAAAAATTAAAAAACCAAAATTTGGCAATCGCTAATTTGGTAATCAATTTATTGGCAGTTGTAATTTTTCTTACTCATGGACTTTATACTTTCAGTGAACTTCGCGATCATTATCTATTCCCTGAGAGCAAATATTTTAGCATCAGTTCTTTCAATATCGGAATCAGATACATTTCATTTGCCTTTTTTGCACTATTGATTGTTCAATGCTATCAATTACAAAAAGCAGCTTTGTTGAAAAAAGACTTCAAAACCCTGTTCGATTACTTATTGTATATTTCCATTTTGTGGATCATCAGTAGTGAACTTATTAATTTACTGGAGCTTTCACATTCAAATGGCAGTTATAAACTTGGATTGAGTATTCTGTGGGGAATTTATTCGCTGTTTTTAATTAGTATGGGTTTAGCGAAAAACAAAAAACATCTGCGGATTGGAGCGATGGTTTTGTTCGGCATAACCTTAATTAAGCTATTCTTTTATGATATATATTCATTAAGTACCATATCTAAAACCATAGTTTTTGTGTCGTTAGGTGTGCTATTACTCATCATCTCTTTCCTTTACAATAAGTACAAACATTTAATTATTGACGATGCTGAAGTTAAAAACTAATATATTTATTTTGCTTTTCGCCTGTTTTGCCACGGCAAATGCACAAACCAACGCCTACAAATTTAAACGAGAAATTACTGGTGTTAATTCTTTATGGCATAGCATGAAGTTGCCAGACGGGCTGTACAAAAATGCAAATGCAGGATTTGAAGATTTAAGGATTTTCGGTATAAAAGGCAAAGACACCATGGAAGTTCCATATTTGCTAAAACAACGAGCTGACCAGATTATTTCTAAAGAAATTGATTTTAAACCGGTAAATGAGAGTGCGAATGCTAATGGCTATTACTATACTTTCGAGTTGAAAAATGTTACGGAAATTAACCAAATAAATCTGGCATTTAAAGAAGCTAATTTCAATTGGGATGTAACACTTGAGGGGAGTAATAGCAATTCCGAGTGGTTTACCATTTTAAAAGATTATCGCATTTTATCGATTAAAAACAAAGATACTGATTATCAATTTACAAAACTTAGCTTTCCAGATTCAAAGTATCAGTATCTGCGATTGATGATAAAAAGTCCTGTTAAACCTGGTTTATTAGAAGCACTAATTAATAAAACTGATACCGTAAAAGGCACTTATCAGGATGTGAAATACAAAATATTTGAGCTAAAAAACAATACTGTAGATAAAGAGACAGTTATCGATGTCGCACTTGAAAATCCTGTACCACTATCCTATTTGAAATTGAATGCACAAAGCCATTTCGATTTCTATCGCCCAATAAAGATTGAATATGCAACTGATAGTTTTAAAACAGAAAAGGGGATGCAATATAATTATGCACCACTTTTTGAGGGTACAATAAGTTCCTTGGAAAAATCGGAGTTCAACTTCCAAAATACAATTGCATCGAAACTTAAAATCACCATTCAAAACAATGATAACAAACCACTACGTTTAAATGGTTTAGCATTAAAAGGGAATCTTTACGAGATTATCGCTCGTTTCGACAATCCTACGTTAACTTATGCACTATATTATGGAAATGAGAACGTAACGGCACCAAGTTACGAGATTGAGAAATTTGAAAATGAAATCCCTTCTATCTTAACGGCTGTAACCATTGGTAATCAAAAGGAAAACCCTGCGTATTCAATTAAAATAGAAAAACCACTATTCGAAAATAAGACCTGGCTTTGGGCTTTAATGGCGGTAATTATTGCCTTATTGGGATGGTTTTCTTATAAAATGCTGAAGAATTAAAGAATAAGATAATGAAGAATATTTTTCAACCTGATGTAACTAGTGAGGTTATCGACAGGATTAATAAACTAACACCAGCTACCAATCAACTTTGGGGCAAAATGAATGCCTCACAAATGCTTGCGCACTGTAATGTAAGCTATGAGATGGTTTATGATAATACTCATCCAAAACCAAAATTTTTTATGAAATTGTTAATGAAAGCATTTATTAAAAACTTAGTAGTTGGTGAGAAACCGTATAAAAAGAATTTACATACTGCCCCATCGTTTTTAATTGCTGACGAAAGAGAATTTGAAAAGGAAAAAACCCGTTTAATAAATTACCTAAACAAAACGCAACAATTAGGTGAAGTTCATTTTGATGGGAAAGAATCACTTTCGTTCGGAAAACTTAACAAAACCCAATGGAATAATATGTTTTACAAACATTTAGACCATCATCTAAGTCAATTTGGTGTTTAAAATAAACCAATATAAAACATGAAACGATTAACGATTACTATAGCGTTAATCATCCCTCTCATCATCTGTACCTCCTGGGGTTTCTTTGCGCATCAAAGAATCAACAATTTAGCTGTTTTTACATTGCCAACCGGTATGATTGGTTTCTACAAAAAGAATATTAAATACATAACCGAACACGCTGTAGACCCAGATAAACGGAGATATGCCGATTCTTTAGAAGCTCCAAGGCATTATCTCGATGTAGAGAATTATGAGAAAAGTATTGATAGCATTCCTGAGAAATGGAATGATGCCTTAGCCAAATACGGACAAAAGCATTTAAATGCAAACGGCATTGTTCCCTGGCAAATTCAGCGTACGTACTTTAGCTTAGTTAAAGCATTTACTACCCGCGATTCAATTAAAATTCTAAAATATTCAGCCGATTTAGGTCACTACATTGGCGATGCACATGTTCCGTTACATACCACGGCTAACCATAATGGGCAACTTACCAATCAGGTTGGCATACATGCTTTCTGGGAAAGCAGACTACCAGAACTTTTCTCTTCCCGTTACAATTTTGTTGTTGGCAAAGCGATTTATATCGAAAATCCACTAAAAGAAGCCTGGAAAATACTAAAGCATACCCACAGTTTGGTTGATACCGTTTTGACTTTAGAAGCTAAACTCGCTGCATCATTCCCAACAGATAAGAAATTCAGCTTTTCGGAAAGAAACAATACTGTGTTAAAACAATATTCTTTAGAATATTCGAGAGTTTACCACGACCAAATGAATCAAATGGTAGAACGGCAAATGCGTTCGGCAATATTGGAGATTGGCTCGTTTTGGTATTCTGCCTGGGTTGATGCGGGCCAACCAGAACTTAAGAACCTAATCAAAGTGGATATAGCAGCCGAAGAAAAAAAGATACAGGAAGATATAGAGAAGAAGTATAAAAACGGTGTTGTAATCGGGAGAGAACTTTAGCCTATTAGATAAGTCTTTCTAAATTAGCTTACATTAAAAAGCCGCACAATAGCAGTAAATTACCTGTATAGTGCGGCGCTTAAAAGCTGTTAAACTCTAGTCTTGCTTAATTTCCTCCTCAATAATTTCCTCAACCTTTTTCTTCGAGAAAATGGATTTCAATGCACCGTAAATTACCGGAACAAAGGTACCTACCGCGATAATCAAAACTAATATTTCAAAGTTTTTTTCTACAAAAGGAATTTTACCTAATAAATAACCAGCAAACAACAAACTGCTGATCCAGGCGATACCACCAATGACATTATAGTAGGTAAATTTCCCGAACGACATTCTCGCTGCTCCAGCTACGAAAGGTGCAATGGTTCTAATGATTGGCAAAAAGCGACTGAAAATGATAGCTTTGGCACCATGCTTTTCAAAATATTCATGCGATTGATAATAGTATTTAAGCTTTAAGATTTTATTATTTTCTTTAAAAACCTTAATTCCAAAATACTTACCTAACTGATAATTCACTGAATTGCCTAAAATAGCTGCAGCAATCAAGATGAACAGCATGAACCAGATATTTAAGCCTGTTCCATCACCTGCTACTAAGGCACCAACAGCAAATAACATTGAATCGCCGGGTAGAAAAGGCGTCACTACAAAACCAGTTTCTGCAAAAATGATAAGAAATAGAATAAGGTATGTCCAGGTTTTATATTCCTGCATAATTACTTCTAACGTTTCTTTTGTATTAGTGAGTAATTGTATAAGTAAGTCGAAAAATTCCAAGGGTAGTTAATTTATATTTTGGACAAAAGTATGAATATCGAAGTGATAAATAAGAAGTGTATGGAAATTTAATTGTTTGGCACTAAACGTTCTTTCAATTTACCATTTTTTGCGCCTTCGATAATAATGGTATAAACCTTTCCTTTGATGAAGTTTGTATAAGATATTGAATCCCTGACCCCGGTAGAATCTACTAAATTAAAAAATAAAGTTGATGCTGGTTTCAAAGTTTTAATTGAAATATAATCTGTTTTCTCTCCATATCCTAAAGAAGTTGAATACAAACTATCTTTACTTGCAATATTTACTTTAGATTTTAAGGTATGACCTAAATTAATAAGCATAATTTGAGCCTTTGAAGTATCTTGACGTACGAGATCCTCGTAGATAATCATCTTAGGTTTGGTAGTGGATAAGTTGTTTGTTTGTGTATAATAAATGGAATAGTTTTTACCCAAGCTAAAGACATTTTTTATTGAGCTATTAGAAACGCCAGTAATACTATTTCTTGCATCAATTTCATATTCCTTGTCTGCTTCAATTACAAAGTAAGCTGAATTCGTGCTTGAAGCTAAGGCTGATATGCCAGAGACGCTATTAAACAAAGCTTTATTAAAGAAAAAATTCTGGCTTGTATCCGAAACTATTGTATTAAAAATCCTAACTTTTGAATCTCCAACTATAAAATTATCGTTTTTAATACATGAACTAAATAGTACAATTGCAAAAAGGATAAAAGGTAGTGTGGGGTTCAAAAAATTACGCTTTTTCATAAAGATTATACTGTTCTAATAAAACGTAAAGATAAGAGAAAGCATATAAACAGATGCATTTAATTATCAGTTATAATATGCGCTTCAAGGGTAGCCGCCGTTGCGCCGCTAAACCAGATGGTATAAATTTTACCTGCAACAAAATTCGCATTATCAATGGTTTTGATGTTTCCAGAACCAACAACGTTATATCTTAAATTCAGATCAGCATCTACTGAAAAGTAACTGGAAGCTTCCTTAAAGAGCAAACCATTAACAAATTGAGTTCCTGCCTGTACACTCACATTAATGCCTGTGGTAAAATACGGTGTTAAATTAATAAGTTTAATTTTTGCCTTTCCACTTTCAGTATTGCTTAAATTATCTTCATAACTTACAATTTCTCTGGCGCCGTTTCTATCGTTTACCAGAAATGTAGAATAAGTGAGTGAGGGTGTAAAATTAAGTGCAGATTCTGTTTCCAGATTAGCAGAACCCATAAACCGGATGGTTCTGTTTCCAGATGCGACTTTTAGATAATCTGTTGTTTGACCAAAAGCTAATGCTGCAGTAGAACGTTTTCCGCCATCAACAAATACATCTTGATCGGCCTCTGTTTGTGCAGCGTTGATCATTTTAACTTTTGCTTCACCATTTACTACAACATCAGGGTCGTGTTTTTTACAGGAACTTAAACTAATGAGAAATATGGCAAAGAAAAGAAGAATAGAGCGGTTAGTAAAGATATTCATAAACATGTATTTGGTCGGTAAACAAAAATGGCTTGGTCAAAAACCAAGCCATTTATTATATTCCAACTAAAAAATTAGTAGACTAGTAGCTGTTATTAAGCATTACCGGCATAACTAACATTAATACATCTTCGTTCTCATCATTAGTTTGAGGGATCAATAATCCTGCTCTGTTTGGTGTAGACAATTCTAATGTTACTTCATCGCCGCTTAAATTACTAAGCATTTCAATTAAAAAACGAGCATTAAAACCAATTTCGAGGTCTTCCCCATCATACTGGCAACTCAAACGCTCATGTGCTTCATTAGCGAAATCCAAATCTTCAGAAGAAATATTTAGCTCACTTCCGTTAATTTTTAACCTTACCTGGTGTGTTGTTTTATTGGCAAAAATAACTACGCGGCGTAGTGTATTTAAAAACAAACCTCTATCAATAACCAATTTATTTGGATTATTCTGAGGAATTACTGCTTCATAATCAGGATAGCGTTCGTCTATTAAACGACACACCAAATTAATATTTTCAAACTTAAAGAAAGCACTTGTTGCGTTGTAATCTACAGAAACGTTAATATCTGTAGAAGGCAAAGCTGCCTTTAATAATGTTAAAGCTTTTTTAGGTAAAATGAATGATGTTGCTTTATCAGCTTTGCTATCCATTCTGCGGTAACGAACCAGTTTGTGCGCATCAGTGGCTACAAAAGTAATGTGTTGTTGTGAAAGCTGGCAAAAAACACCAGTCATTGCCGGACGTAATTCATCATTACTTACTGCAAAAATCGTTTTGGTAATGGCTTCTGTTAAAACTGAAGCTGGTAAATTTACCGAAGAAGCATTTTCAACTACAGGAATTTTAGGGAAATCATCACCATTTTCGCCACTCAATTTATATTTTCCGTCGCCGGCACTAATTTCGATGGCAAAAGTTGCATCATCAATATTGAAAGCAATCGGCTGATCGGGCAAAGTTTTAAGCGTATCTAGTAAAATTTTAGATGGAACGGCAACTTTACCTTCTTCTTTTGATTCTACAGCCAAAGCAGTAGTCATACTGGTTTGTAAATCGGTAGCAGAGATCGTTAAGTTTCCGTCTTTAATTTCAAAAAGAAAATTTTCAAGTATAGGTAAAACTGTACTGCTGCTTGAGGCACCATTCACAGTTTGTAAATGTTTTAATAAAGTTGATGTGGATACAATAAATCTCATGATATCAATTAGTCTTCTTCAAAAATATAAAAATTATTTAGCGTACTTGTATTTGCGGTAATAATGTTGAAAAATTGCAAAGAATATTAACAATAGCAAGGGCGCCGCCACATTTATAAATTGCCATTTACCTTTTTCCAGTTTAATTCTGGCTTTATCCAGCAATCTAATCTTAACTTCTTTATTTCTTAAACTAATCAGATTATCATCATCCGTAAAATAATCAACAATATTTAGTAGCAACGCTTTATTGCCAAAGGTTCGTTGCGAAAAACGATCAAAACCTAAAGGAAACGCGGAGCCATCTTTTTCAGAAACCTGGTTTTTAAAAATATCACCATCCCCAATCACAATCATTTTTGCGGGTTTGCTGTTCAATACTGTTGTAAAAGGCTGGCTGATGCCTTGAGGCAACGGTCTGCCTGCAAATACCGATGGGAAACTTCCCTCCAAAATTAGACCTACATTTTGTGGTGTACTTTGAAATTCTCTCGGATCTAGCTGTGCTGCAGCCATTTGTAAGCTAAAAGGTTTTGGCAGGTTATATACCTTATTATAAGGCGATGTAGCTAAAATGTAGGATTTGCTTACCCCTTTTACGCCAATGGTATCAACAGTACTGGGAAATTCAGATTTTATGCCATCTATTTTTTTAACTACACTTTGCGCTGTATCGGGAAGTAAAATCGGATAGTAAATCCAGGGATAGAGTTGCATCTGGCTTTGTGCACCTACAGCACCTGTAGAAACCGGAATTTCTGCATTGTTTGCCGGATCGGCAACGATATTATAATTCACCCTGGCGCCATACATAAATAACATGTCGTCCAGATTCAGATCCATTGCGGTGGCAAGCTGCCCGTTTTGCGTTCGCAGGTTTTCGAGTGCTGCATTATTTTGATCGATGCTCCAAAGCACACGACCGCCGTTCATTACAAAATAATTGATTTTATATTTTTCAGTTTCTGAAAATGGCTTTTTAGGCTTGGCGATAATCATCATATTTAATTTATCCAAGCCTTCTTTGGTAATCGTATTCAAATCAACCCGACCAACAATGTAGTTATTTGCCAAAGTTACTCTTGCATCTTCCAGCTGCAAATCCGTCAATTCACCATTCGATTCTGTAAAGCCAATACGAGGATTATAACCATTTAAAACCTTTTTTAAACTTGATGTAAATATGTATTCTAAATTCTCGATGGATCTGTTGATATTTTCTTCATAGCCGCCCGCCACATTAAAGTTTTGAAGCAGTTTAACGGGCATCTGCTTCCCATCAGCCTCGATCACCGCAGCAGGCACGATGATTTTTTCGGTTGTACCACTTTCCGTTTTTAATGCTGTACGGGTAGCTTCAATTCCATCCTGAGCCATGTTGTATATCACCGTATCCTGCTCAGCAGCAGTTAGTCCAGCCAGCGGATCAACGTAGTTAAGTTTGATTTCGGCATTAGCATAGGCCTTATAATCAGCCAACAAATCTTTCACACCTACTTGCAACCGCTTCAAAGCCGGCGGCAATTGTCCATCTAAAAATACCGTTATGGTTACTGGCTTTTGGTTATTGCTTAATAATGCTTTCGTTTTCTCGCTTAAGGTGAAACGCTTATCAGCAGTAAAATCAAATCGATGGAAAAAGTAATGACTAGCAATATTTAAAAAAAGCAAAGCGATAATGACCACGATAAAACTAAACCATTTATTTTTTGCCATTATCGCTTCCCTCCAATTACCAGCTTGGTAAATAATAAAAATAAGACCGAAAAAGTGATAAAATAAATCAAATCTCTTGTATCTAAAACACCTCTGCTAATGGAATTATAATGTTGATTGATGCCCAGTCCAGAAATTAAACCTTCTATATTTTGCAGTGAAATAAGTTGACTGGAATAGTCAAAACCTAAAAAAGCAAAGGCGCATAAAGCGGCACAAATTACAAAAGCAATCACTTGATTTTTGGTCAGAGCGGATGCAAACAATCCAATTGATGTAAACGCAGCGCCCAGCAAGAATAAACCAATGTACGAACCTATTACTGCTCCGGTATCAATATTGCCCTCCGGAAAACCAAGTTTTGAAATGGAATAATAATAAATGATGGTAGGAATTAACGAAAATAACACCAGTAACAAACTAGATAAATATTTTGCGATAACGATTTGCCAAACCGTAATGGGCCTGGTAATGAGTAGCTCATACGTACCTTCTCTCCTCTCTTCGGCAAAAGAGCGCATCGTGATGGCTGGAATGAGAAACATGAACAAATAAGGAACCAGACTAAAAAAACCAGCTAAATCTGCATATCCGTAATCCAGTAAAGAGGTATCGGGAAAAAACCAAAGTAAAAGACCCGAAACCAACAGAAAAACGCCGATGGTGATATAGGCAACCATCGAACTTAAGAAACTGAATAACTCGCGTTTAAATACTGCGTACATAGAAATTTAAATGCCGAAGATAACTAAATATTTGGGCAAATTTAAATGTACAACGTGGTGAGTGCAGACTAAACTGTGGCTATTTCTTAAAAAGAAAAACCTAAACCTACCGAAAACACGCGGTTTTTTAATGATGTTTCATCAAAGCCGTCGGTATCAATACTGGTTAACCCCAAACCGTAACCTGCATGAATGTTAAATCCGCTTTTCAGTTGATAACCGGCTAAAAAATTTAACCCAAAATCGCCTCTTTTATAATCTTTATTGCTTCCAAATTCTAAATCTTGTTTTGATGAAATTGTAGTTATGGAACCTGATGTTGCCATCCCAGATCTTTTTTCTTCACCACTTATCGCGATTGCATAATAAGGACCAGCGCCAAAGAATATTTTCCCTGTACCTAAGTCAAAATTAAACACGGCATTAACAGGAACCTCAAGATACATGGTAGATAATTTATACGTACCCTGAAACGTAATGAGATTGTTTGGCTCAAAATTCGATTCAAAAATTTTGGTTTTTCCACCTTTCCCGGTTAAGGTTAATCCAGGTTGTATAGCAAAACTTTTAGAAATAGGAAAATCAATTGTTCCGCCTATATAGAATGAAGTATTTGATTTAAAGTTATATTCTGAGGGGCCATCAAAAATTTCAGCAGTGCTATGAGATGACATTGTTGGCAAGGTTACCCCAGCCTTAATACCAATTTTAGTTTGAGCAAAGGAAAACATGCCAATGGCGCACAAAAGTGTTGTAGTCAATATTTTTTTCATATCGTTTATTTAGATGATGAAAGATACAAAAACTTGTAAACTTTAAGTGGTTAGGATATAAGATTAAATGTTTGTTGATGCAAAAAGATTCTAACGCGGTTTAGATTTCGCTTATAGCCCAAACATGTAAGCCAATCGAATTCCCACAAAACCTTTAGTACTGGTATTGTTGATCCCGATTATTCTGGTTTCATTTTTCCCTGTCCAACCTTCATAACGAATACCTAAATCAAGCTTGTTTTTTCCTGCCATTTTGAATTGGTTGCCAATACCGGGAGACCATACAAAAATAGTTTTTTGGCCACTGTTGGCAGGCAAACCTGCACCCAGTTGTGCTTCAGCATAAAAATGTTCACCCAATTGATATTTCAAGCCAGCTTTTAATGGGATATAGACCAAATCTTTGACATTGATTAATTGGTTTCGTTTACCAAAAAAGTTCATGATGCCACCATTAACGGTTAAAGCAAATTCTGTAGATATTGGAAAATCTGCTTTGATAGATCCGCCTAAACCAATGCCTGATAGGCTAACAAAATTCCCTGATGGAAGTCCAAATTCGGTACCAATACTTATACTGGTTGAATTTTGAGCTTTTAAATTTTTTGCAATAAAAAATAGGAGTAAAAGTAAAATGAATCGGAGCTTAAACATGAGTATTACGCAGTGAGTTTTCTAAAAATATCTTCTAACGATTCTTGGTTGTTAGCTTTTTTAATTCCATCTAACGTGTCATTTGCCACAATTTTACCTTTATTGATGATGATAATATCATCGCATATCGCTTCAACCTCTTGCATGATGTGGGTGGAAATTACCACCGTTTTATTTTTACCTAATTCTTTAATCAAAGCCCTGATATCAACCAGTTGGTTTGGATCTAAACCTGAAGTGGGCTCATCCAAAATTAAAACTTCAGGATTATGAATAATGGCCTGTGCCAGCCCAACCCGCTGACGGTAACCTTTTGATAACATGCCGATTTTCTTATGCTGTTCAGGGCTTAATCCAACCTGTTTAATTACTTCATCAACGCGATTAGCCAAGTTTTTCAGTCCGTAGGTTTGGCCAACAAAGTTGAGAAATTCTTTTACATACATATCTGTATAAAGCGGCGTGTTTTCAGGCAAATAGCCGATGTTTTTCTTCGCTTCAATGGCTTGCGTTAAAAGATTATGATTTGAAATTTCGGCACTACCAGATGTAGGATCGAGATAACCCGTAAGCATACGCATTGTTGTAGATTTCCCTGCACCATTCGGCCCCAGAAATCCTAAAATACGCCCAGGTTTAGCTTCAAAACTAATCGCGTCGACCGCTTTTTGCTTATCATAATGCTTGGAAAGATTTTTGACCGAAATACTCATTTTGTTTAATATTAATCGCAAAGAATACGAGGTTATTTAGCAGTTCGTCATTGACGATTTAAGATTTTTAATTCACGTGAGGCGAACTCAACTTTTTGTTATACCTAAACTTATCCAATTGCTCTGCGGCCTGAGCAATATTATCTGATGACAAAATATCTGCGCCATTATTTACCAAATGATAATATACGTTTTTTACAGGATTGGCTATTGAACTTTTATCAATATTGCCCATGGTTCCCAGTATCGTTGTAATACCTTTATCATGCAGATATTGATAAAGTTCTTTATCGGGAGCAGAAACGCCAACAAAAGTAACAATCCTATTGTTTGGAATACCTAAACTATTTAAGCGCTTCAGTTCTGATTTCTTTTGCACTGATGCAGAAATCATCAATTCAGGTGCCAGCTGATGCACTTCTTTGGCCTGGTTTGCAGTGTAAGTAATAATAATTGAGTTGCTTTCTACATGATACTGTCGAACTTTTTCAATCACTTTTGCGTAGGAAACACCTCTCTTTAAATCTATCGTAAGTAGTACTTTGCCTTTACTCCAGCTTAAAACACTATCCAAAGTTGGAATTTTAAAATTGGTTTCCTGGCCATCATCGTCTTTTAGGTTAAAAGCTTTTAATTCCTCGTAAGTGTAGTTGCCAATGTTTCCTTTTCCTGTCGAAGTTCGGTCTAATTGATCATCATGCATGATTACCATTACTGAATCTTTGCTATACGCGATATCAAATTCAATCACCATTGGATTATAGGTGGTGGCATTTTCAAATGTTTCGATACAGTTTTCTGGAAAACCAGGCATTGGTCCGCCACGGTGAGCACTAATTAGCGGAAAACGATGATCTGGTGACCATTTTAAGAAGTTATATAAATCGTTGGTTTTATCGAATTTGATATAATGGTGAACTTTATCCTCTTGTTTGCATGATGCAAAAACCGCTATAAAAGCCAGGAAAAGTAAGTGATGGAATTTCATGTTTCAAAAATAGGAAAAAATGGAAGATGTAAGCTGTAAAAGGAAATTCTTAGCGTTTTGCAGTTGCAGCGTAAATAGAATTACCATTTTCGCCACCTAAACCCGATTGCAGCGAGCACGAAGTGTAACGTAGTAAAGCGGAAAGCGGGGCTGAACAAACCGATTTTCACTGCAATTGCTTTCTCCCTAAATCTTCTTATGGAGACTTTGCAAATCGGCTGATCATTCCAGCTCAAAAACCTTCAGGCTTATACCTTTAAACCCTCCGCCTTTTTATTATCTTTGCCCCTATTATGGCTCAAAAGAATAACGACGAACAATTTAAAAATGTAATATCACACGCTAAAGAATACGGTTTCGTGTTCCAAAGCAGCGAAATATATGATGGCTTAAGTGCCGTTTACGATTACGGCCAGTTGGGTGCCGAGTTGAAAAATAACATTAAAACGTACTGGTGGAAAGCCATGGTACAAATGCATGAAAACATTGTGGGTATTGACTCTGCAATTTTTATGCACCCGAAAGTGTGGAAAGCCAGCGGACACGTTGATGGTTTTAACGACCCGATGATTGATAATAAAGATTCGAAAAAACGTTACCGTGCCGACCAGCTATTGGAAAATAAAATTGATGAATTATATTCTGAACTCGCTAACTTTTCTGCGAATAACAAAGCTAAATTCGAAGCGTTTCAACAAGAGATTTTAGGTTTAAGTGATGAAGGACAAGCGGCTTGGGTACCAAGTTTCAAGGATGAGGAAGGAATTTTAGACAATGCTAAATATCCTTTCATTGATGAAGCAAGCTGGAGATTTGTGAAAAAAGGTTTAACGCTTGAGGTTGAAATGAATCTGGCACTTAAATCTGAAAACTTAGCACAGCTGAAAGATTTAATTGTTGATTACAAAGTAATTTGCCCGATTTCTAAAACATCAAACTGGACGGATGTTCGCCAGTTTAACCTGATGTTTAGCACACAATTTGGCGCAATGGCTGAGGGAAGCGATGAAGTTTATCTTCGTCCGGAAACGGCACAAGGTATTTTCGTAAACTTTTTGAACGTTCAAAAATCGGGAAGGATGAAAATCCCTTTCGGTATTGCGCAAATTGGTAAAGCTTTTAGAAATGAAGTGATTGCCCGTCAGTTCATTATGCGTATGCGTGAATTTGAGCAAATGGAAATGCAATTTTTTGTTCGCCCGGGTGAAGACAAAAAATGGTTTGAATACTGGAAAGAAGCCCGCTTAAAATGGCACAAAGCTTTAGGCACTTCTCCTGAAAAATACCGTTACCACGACCACGTTAAGCTAGCGCATTACGCCAATGCCGCGACGGATATTGAATTTGAATTCCCATTTGGATTTAAGGAAGTGGAAGGTATTCACAGTAGAACCGATTTCGACTTAACACAGCACCAGGAATGTTCTGGCAAGAAAATGCAATATTTCGATAACGATTTAAATGAAGAAGGCAAACCTTACGGAAACTATGTGCCTTACGTGATCGAAACTTCAATCGGTTTAGACCGTATGTTTTTATTAACGATGATTAATGCGTTCGAGGAGCAGGATTTAAGTACTGAGGACAAACAAGACAGCCGTACTTTATTGCGTTTGCACCCTGCTTTAGCACCTTATAAAGTTGCCGTTTTCCCGTTAACTAAAAAAGATGGTTTACCGGAAAAAGCCCGTGAAATTATGGATGCATTGAAATTCGATTTCAACTGTATTTATGAAGAAAAAGATGCAATTGGTAAACGTTATCGCCGTCAGGATGCAATTGGTACGCCTTTCTGTATCACGGTAGATCACCAAAGCTTAGAGGATAATACGGTTACCATTCGCCATCGCGATAGCATGGAACAGGAACGTATTGCCATTGCAGATTTGGGAACCATTGTAGGCAATGCGGTAAGCTGGAAAACTCTTTTAGCTTAAAATTTCGTTATGCTGACTAGAATTCAGCATCTTTAATATTTAGTCGCAGGTTAAGCCTGCGACTTTTTTGTGAAAAAAAAATGAATTTAGCCGAACACTACGATAAACTTTATACCGAATCTGCAGCCAAAATCACCGCTGGGAATTATGAAATCGATCATTTTATTGATGACGAGAAAGACCAGCGTTTTGGAATTACTTTAGTGATTAGGCCAGATCAAAACACTAAAATGAATATTCAAAGGTTTTTAACTGAAGTAAAAGCAATAGAGCCGGATCAATATTATTATCAAGATTCAGATATTCACATCACGGTAATGTCTATCATTTCATGTTACGCAGGTTTTGATTTAAGTCAGATCGATATTCAGGATTATATTCAATTAATTAATCAAGTTTTAAAGAAGCACAAAAGCTTTAAAATTCAATTCAAAGGACTTACTGCATCCCCATCTTGTATATTAATTCAAGGTTTTTTAACCGATACATTAAATGAGATTAGAGATGATTTACGTTTGGCTTTTAAAAATTCGGCCTTACAACAAAACATTGATAAACGTTATACCATTCAAACGGCACATGCGACTATCATGAGGTTTAGGGATAAATTACGAAATCCGGCAAGATTATTAAGTTTAATTGAACAATACAGAAATTTCGATTTTGGTACTTTTACCGTAGATCAAATTGAACTGGTATACAACGACTGGTACCAGCGTGAGCGTTTCGTTGAGTCATTGCATGTCTTCAAGCTGTAGAATGCCTACAAAACATAATCCCTTGGTCATAAATTGAGTACGCCATACATCAAATTTCCTATTCAATTGCTGCAATACTATATTTGTTATATCCTAAAATCGCGAACCATGCCTATTCCACAGAAATTCTTTGCCCGCCAACACGAAATCGCTGCCGATTATTTGATAGAACTAGATAAGCACCTTGATGACATTGTTTCCGGCCGGGCCACAGAAATGTTCGAGGTGAGGGATTTTGCTGAAATATTGCATGTTCATCCGACCCATTTTAGCAATACAATTAAATCCGCTACAGGCCATTCGCCATGTTTTTTCTTTGAAGAACGTTTAATGGAAATTTCAAAATCGATGCTAAAAAATGTAAGCATGCCTATAGCTGAAATTGCAAGAACGCTTACTTACGATCCATCGAACTTTACTAAGTTTTTTAAACACTTCTCAGGGCAAACTCCCAAACAGTTTCGCGAAGATTATTTTAAGTCATTAGCCGAAAAAAAGGAAATTGTCACCATATAAAACTTAAATGCTCACCATTTTTCCTTAACGTATCACCATTTTTTTAGTTCATTTACTTTTAATTTTGTTATCAAATAAAAAGAAAAATGGAAACACAAAATAAAATTGCTTTGGTAACCGGCGGAAGCCGTGGTTTAGGCAAAAATGCAGCATTGAAAATTGCTGAAAAGGGAATTGACGTAATTGTAACTTACCATTCAAAAAAGGAAGAAGCGGAAGAAACTGTTGCAGAAATTAAACAGTTGGGCGTAAATGCAGCAGCAGTGCAACTAAATGTTGGAGAATTTGCATCATTTGATGCTTTCTTTACAAAGGTTAAATCTATCTTAAAATCTGTCTTCAATGCAGATCAATTCGATTTTTTAGTTAACAATGCGGGAATAGGTATTCATGCTTCTTTTGCTGAAACCAGCGAAGAACAATTCGATACACTGGTAAATATCCAATTCAAAGGTCCATTCTTCTTAACGCAGAAAGCACTTTCTTATTTAAACGATGGCGGCGCAATCATTAACGTTTCTACCGGTTTAGCCAGATTTAGCTTACCAGGTTATGCAGCTTATGCATCAATGAAAGGTGCAATGGAAACCTTAACCAAATATCAGGCAAAAGAGTTAGGCGCAAGAGGAATTAGATCTAACATCGTTGCGCCAGGTGCTATTGAAACTGATTTTGGCGGAGGCGTAGTGCGTGATAATGAACAAATGAATGCCGGGATTGCTTCGCAAACTGCTTTGGGACGCGTTGGCTTACCAGATGATATTGGCGGAGTGGTTGCGTTTTTATGTACGGAAGAAGCAAGATGGATCAACGCTCAACGCATTGAAATTTCAGGTGGCATGTTTTTGTAAAACAGGAATACTCAAAAAGGCATCAGATTAATAGTAATGATGCCTTTTTGGTTTTCTGCCAGTTATTTTCCATACCAATCATGTTGATCAACTCTGGTGATTTCAGGCTGGCCAATTTGATTGAGAATTCTTCGTGCGCTCACCAGGGTTTTAAATTCCCGCTCGTCGAAATTTGATGCTTTAGGATCCAGACTGTTGATGCGGACCATACCTGCAGATTGGATAAAAGTTCCAGCGCCCATGTAAATTGCTGTATGTGTAACTTTGCCATTTGCTACTCCTCTAAGTTTGGCCGCCGAGAAGAAAAGTAAATCTCCGGCTTTCAAATTTTTTAAACATTTCTCCAGGCTCGTCGAATCATTTTCAAGAACATCAATATTTTCGCCAATTAAGGCTTGCTGCGAAGCATCTCTGGGTATTACAACTCCGTTTAAAAAGTAGCTTGTTTTTGTAAATCCACTGCAATCCACGCCTTTTATTGATGTTCCACCCCACAAGTAAGGTACACCCATTAATGTTTTGGCCGTTTCCAATACGGACTCGGCATTAGGATTCACTTGTTTCCTCCAATCAGCAAATAAGGTTGCGTCGGTTTTCTTCACAAAGCCAATTCTTCGATCTGGAAATATCACTTGGTAAAACTTTTTATCTTCTGCACTTACTTCTAAAATATTTCCTTTTACTAAGTCAGAAACACGCATTGATTTTTCCTCTGCTTTACTATAGGCATGGCCGTAATCAGCCAGGTAAATTATTCGTTTGGCCTTCTTCCACTTTTCCAGTGTTTCTCTGTTCATTAAACTTACCGCAGCACCATCAGTATAAGATAGATAACCATCTGGTGTTCGCACTAAATAGTAACCACCTTGTTTTTTAAGCACTTCAACAGGTGTTCCCAAAGTCATTTGCGTCATCATCTCTGCAGCATTTTGAGGCGCTGCCCTGTTGTTACAAACTGATAGATTGGCTAATCCGTATTCCATTCCGTTCAGTAACTGTGAAGGAAGACTTTTACTCACTTTGACCATTCCCGTAAGCGTTTTGGTTTTTGCATTGAAAACTTCCAAAGCTTTTTCCGAGCTACTTTCTACAAAAACGGTATCGCCCTTAAAGTGAAAACCGAAATAAACCGATCGTTTATCGGGAGCAAATTCCTTTTTTACAGCATTTGCAATTTCATAAATTGCAGTAGTATCAACCTGTGCTTTTAAAGCGGTTGCCACAGTTAAAAGCAAAGTGAATATACCCAGTTTTTTCATATTTTAAAATTAGTAATATTTCAATTGACCGAGCCTTGCAGGCTGTAACTAATTACTTACTTCTATCCTTTTACATTAAGTTTCACTCTTGAAAATAAATACGTTTTACAGTCGTTATTGATGAAATTACCCTGATGACCAAACTGCTACTACCTTTTTTATTTTTAATTATGCTGAGCGCTGGTCTATCGGCACAAACCTGGACCGATGCCGAATTTCGAAGCGCAAACACGGCAGCCAATGTTCCATACTTAAGCAACGAAGAAAAAAACATCGTAATGTATATGAATTTGATCCGTATTGACGGTGAAAAATTTTACTACACGTTCCTGGAAGATTATATTAATAATTACAATGCGAAGGTTAAAAAGTACCGCAATTATCATCAGCTTAAAATCGCCAGAAATAACACCTATTATGTTTCATTGCTAAAACATTTACAAGCTGTAAAAAACTTGCCCTTGTACTATCCTGATGAAAAATTAACCTTATTGAGTAAAAACCATGCGCAGGATTTAAATAAAAACAATATTGATACACATGAGAGCAGTGATGGAACTAAGTTTACGAAACGCTTGGCCAGATATTTCCCCAACAAAACCATGAGCGAAAATATCGACTTCGGTTATTCTAATAGCCTTGATATTGTTTGCCATTTACTTTTAGACTGCGGAGTGCCTTCTTTGGGGCATCGGTTGAACATTCTCGATCAGAAAAACAAATTTAATACCGTTGGTGTCGGTATTCAAAGGCACCCAACTTACACCTGGTGTGCCGTAATTGATTTCGTATCACAGCCCATTTACTATACCAATAACCAGCGGTAGCATTTGATGATTTCGGAATATATTTAACTATTGCAGCAAATCTTTATATTTTTGGCGAAATTATTCAATGATGCGCAAGGCGATTTTAGCTTTTATAGATTTTTTTTATCCTCCGTTTAAAAAATTTATTTCCTTACATAACTTCAGATATCTGGCTACGGGAGGAAGTACCTTGGCACTTGGAATAATTAGCTATTATTTTGCATATTTTTTCATTTTCAAAAACAAGGAAGTAGATTTCGGTTTTTTAGTTTTACAAAGAGAAACTGCATCATTAATAGTAGATTATTGTGTTGCTATACCTACAAGTTTCCTATTAAATAAATACATCATTTTTACACATAGTGAATTGAAAGGGCGGGTACAACTATTTCGATTCCTAAATCTCCAATTTATTAACATTCTCGCGAACTACGTTTTGCTTAAATTTTTACTTGAACTTTTGAGAGATTATCCCACATTGTCCATGCTTTCGAGGATATTAGTTTCAGTCTTGATGGCACTCTTCAGCTATTTATACCAACACTATTTCACTTTTAGCGTGAAAAAAATTGGCGAAAAGAAAGCTGATAAAAAGCATTAATTTTTTGGAAAGCAGGTGAACTGCCTTTAGGTTTTTGCCGCCCCGCCCCCGTTACAAGTCCGCTCCCGATGAAAAAATCGGAATTACGGGCTTTTCACTAGGTCGGGTTTAAGGGGCCCGTTTTGTAATCAGATTTAAGTTTTCAACTGCTGGCGGACAGCTTTCTTTATTAATTTGCAACAGCCGGGGTGTATAAACGGGATGGCAGCGGTATCTCCCGATTTTTCATCGGGAATTTAGCGATCAGCCTGACTTAAGCTAAAAATGGAATACAGGCTTAGGTTTCCTGATCAAGAATCTAATGGTTTAAAATTAGAAATTATTGCATCAAACCTTTATTACGTTAGGCTGTTAATTTAGGCGGTCGCTAATTTGCTAACGTAAAAGCAACACCATATCTTAGCTTCCGACCAACTTATTTTCATAAACTATGAGCCATTTTAATGACTTTAACAATGCGCAAGTAGCAAAACTACCCCGGCATTTAAAACAATTTATTGTAGCCCAGAACTACGAAAAATATACCCCAATAGATCAAGCGGTTTGGCGTTATGTTATGCGTCAAAACTATAGTTATTTAAAAAACGTTGCCTATTACCCATACATTAAGGGTTTGCAACGAGCTGGTTTAAGTATTGAATACATTCCTGATTTGCAAACCATGAACGATAATTTAGGCAAAATTGGCTGGGGTGCTGTAACTGTTGATGGTTTTATTCCTCCGGCAGCGTTTATGGAATATCAAGCTTACAGAGTTTTGGTGATTGCAGCCGACATCAGACAAATCAATCATATCGAATATACCCCTGCGCCTGACATTATCCATGAAAGTGCCGGCCATGCGCCCATTATTGCAGATACCGATTATAACAATTATCTCAGTTACTTTGGTTCTATTGGAGCAAAGGCAATGTTTTCGGCAAAGGATTTTGAACTTTATGAAGCCATCAGAAGACTTTCTATTTTAAAGGAAGCTGCTGATGCGGATGATGTGCAAATCGCCAAAGCAGAAAAAGAGCTTCGTTACATTAACGAAAATATGGGCGAGCCTTCTGAAATGGCGTTACTGGGCCGCTTACACTGGTGGACGGTAGAATATGGTTTAATTGGCAGCTTAGAAAATCCAAAAATTTATGGCGCAGGTTTGTTGTCATCAATTGGAGAAAGTGCTACTTGTATGCAACCAGAGGTTGAAAAGCTTTGGTATAATATCGATACTATTAATTATGCTTACGACATTACGCAGCCACAGCCACAACTTTTTGTTACCGAAACTTTCCAAAATTTAATTGATGTTTTGGAACAATTTGCCAATACCATGGCATTTAGGGTTGGTGGTGCAGAAAGCGTAATGAAAGCCATTGCCTGTAAAAACGTAGCAACCGCTGTTTATAGTTCTGGATTACAGGTTAGCGGTGTGTTTACCGATATTGGTATTGCTGCCAATGACGACTTAACCTTTATTAAAACAACTGGTCCGTCTGCATTGGCTGTTAATGGCAAACAATTAGAAGGCCACGGCAAAAATTACCATCAGGATGGTTTTTCATCTCCAGTTGGAAAATTAAAAAATGCCATTAAGCCTTTAGAAGATTATACTGCAGCGGAAATGATCGCTTTGGGTTGCTTCGCCGGTAACAATACAAAACTGGTCTTTGAAAGCGGAATAACCGTAAAAGGTAACGTAAAGGATGTTATAAGAGTAAATGAAAAGGTAATTTTAATTGTTTTCAGAGATTGTACAGTGACAGAAAGTAATGGCAATATTCTATTTAAACCAGAATGGGGAAATTATGATATGGCCGTTGGCGAAAAAATTGTTTCAGTGTTTAATGGTGCAGCAGACAAAGATGCCTTTGAGGAAATTACTTTGATTAGCCAGGAAAAAACGCATGCCATTACATACGACGAGAAAACAGTTAAACTTCATCAATTATACAAATCAGTTCGCCACATTAGGGACAGCGGTGAACATTTAGACCAATTGCCAGAAATTTTCAACCAATTAAAAAATAACTTCAGATATGATTGGCTCTGCGCTCTGGAAATTTTAGAAATTGTTTATCATAAAAAAATATACCACCAGCTGGAAAAAGAAGTTCAAATTTACCTGGAACTCAAAGCCAACAGAGAAGCTGATCATCATAAATTGATTAACGATGGACTTCATGTGATTAAAAATCCGGTAAGCCAATTGATTGTGAATGATTAGATTTGCTGCAGATTTAGAAGATAAAAAATGAATGTTATAATTACCGGGGCAAGCAGTGGAATTGGTTTTGAAACTGCATTAGAGTTTAGTTTACACAAAGAAAATAAAATTGTTGCTATTGCACGTACCGCAGATAAACTGCGAAAACTTTTGGAAATTGCCAAAGGCATCAACCCCGATTGCACGCTATTACCCGTTGAATTCGATATTGTTAATGATGATTATGCCGCCTTAATTCCATTTTTAAAAGAAAGATTAGGTCATATTGATATCTTGATAAACAATGCTGGTTCGCTAGTTAACAAACCCTTTTTAGAAACCACTGAGACGGATCTGGGTGAAATGCTGCAAAGCAACGTAATATCCCATTTCCGAATGATACAAAACACTTTGCCACTGTTGAAAAGTGGAAGCCATATCGTAAACATCGGCAGTATGGGTGGTTTTCAAGGCAGCGTGAAATTCCCTGGTTTATCGGCTTATTCGGCCAGTAAAGCGGCACTACATACCTTAACAGAATGTTTGGCATTCGAATTGGCTGAAAGCGGCATAAAAGTAAATTGCCTGGCTTTAGGTTCTGCGCAAACCGAAATGCTGGAAGCAGCGTTTCCAGGCTACCAAAGCCCGGTGATGGCTTTTGAAATGGGTAAATATGTTGCCGATTTTGCTAAAACAGGACAAAAATTTTTTAATGGAAAAATTTTACCTGTAGCGGTAACTACACCGTAAAACCGCCTTTCAGTTGTAGTCAGTTTAGTTGTTAACACACTATTTGTTCACATATAATTGATTTTCACATCTGAAATAAATTCACCTGACTGTATCCTTTTTAGCTGGATTTGATGGTTTCCAGGCAATCAAAGAGGAAAAATTACATTCAGATATTTAACAAATGTGCCCGAGTTTAGCTTGGGCTTTTTTGTTTCAACTGGTTTTCAACATTTTAATGTGCCTTAAAATATTTTTATATCTTTGGCACCAACATATGAAGAAAATAATTCCAATTCTGTTTTTCATTTTGTCTGCCACTGCAGTAAAAGCCCAAACCATAATACCCGCACAATACCAGGAAATGGTAAAAAAGTTGGTTGCGAATCTTCCGAAAGATGCTAAAGCAACCAATAATCAAAAGGAAACCAAATCAGAAACATTAATCGACTTTGCAAAAAGCATGTTGGGTATCCGTTACCGATATGCAACGAGCAACCCGAAATTAGGATTCGATTGTTCTGGCTTCGTTAGTTACGTTTTCAGCAACTTTGGCTTCAAAGTACCACGCTCATCAAGAGAGTTTAGTGGCGCCGGTAAAGAAACCAATTTAGAAAATGCCAAGGTAGGCGATGTGTTAATTTTTACGGGAAGTAATTCCAGCGTTAGAAGAGTTGGTCATGTAGGAATTGTTTACTCGGTTGATGCTGATGGCATTAAATTCATTCACGCTTCCTCAGGAAAAGCCAAAGGCGTAACCATTACGCCTCTAAACGGGCATTACAAAACGCGTTTCATGAAAATCGTAAGTATTATCTAAAGTTATTTTTTCAGATACTTCCACATCCTGGGTTTACCTTCAGCAATCCATTCAACGGCTGTATCTAATCTTTTTAGTTTGGTCGCTTCGGTTTTTGCTTCTTCCAGCCAATTCACATATTCGCGTTTGTTCGATTCGCTAAAATTTTGAAAAATACTTAAAGCGGATGGATCTTCCTGCAGCGCATCGATAAAATATTGTGGAACAATGAGCGTTGGTTTTTCAGTAGCTTTTGGCTTTGGTGGAAGTTTGATTCCATCTTCATTGAGCTGGATGGCTTCTAAAATATAGGCGATTAGAATTTCGTCGGCGGGAAGATCTTTAATGGATGTGATTTTACCCAATGAACCCATTGCGTTATTCCTATCTTTAAAAAGATTATACTCATCTTTCATTAGGGAGCCTTTCCAGAAGCCAAAAGCACAGTGATTTTTGAACGAGGCGAAATGGCAAACCGAACCCTTTAGATCGAAAAAAGGCATACTCCACTTCATTTTTTCCTCTATTCGAGCATCTGCCTTATGGATAAGATTTCTGAGATGATCCAAAATAGGAATTGCAAATTCCGCTGAATTGATGATGTATTGATCAACCTGAACGATGGTATGCATAGTGTTTGGTTTTAACAATTAAATTTAAAGTAAAACAACTTTTAATGCAAGATCTACATCACCATTTTTAAGAAAATTTCTAGCCAGTTCATGAAGTTCACGTTCTCTGTTAGTCACATCTCCTATTGTCGCATCCAAAACTTCTTTTACCTCTGGATGATTTGAAACCAGATCAATTTCATCTTCGTTTGGTAAATGCTCAATATTGCCCAGCATACCCAAATCGTTTCCTGTAAGAACCTTTGATAACCGGACAGATTTTGGTAAAGCATCAACACCGATTCCCAGTTTGGCCAACGGCTTAGCCACTCTAAACAGATTGCTTTCCGTAACCCTGCAATACCAATCGCCACCCAAACGGGCAACCAAATCTACTTTTTGCTGATCAATTTTACCATTTTCATCGAGCACATTTTCATTGATGTGAATCAGCTTAATCTCTGCTAAAATTAAGTTTCCGGCACCATGATTATCGCCCAGAGGAATAACCTGATTGACCACACATTCGAACTGAACAGGTGCTTCTGCCACTCTTGGTGGGGCAACCAATTCAGATTGTAGCATCGTAAAACCTGCCTTATCAAATTCGTTCACGCCTTTTGCGTATTCCGTACTGGCGAGGCTCATTTGCTGAACCATATCATAGTTCACAATGTTGATGACACACTCTTTTACTTCGAGAACGTTTTCTAAGGTGTGTTTAGTTGTATTATCACGTACACGCCTGGCCGGCGAAAAAATACAAATGGGCGGCTTTGTACTAAACATATTAAAAAAACTAAACGGACTCAGGTTAATGTTTCCGTCAGCATCAACAGTGGACGCAAAACAAATTGGCCGCGGAGCGATGGCGTATTGCAGGTAATCTTGCAATTGCACAGGAGTTAAATCTTCAGTTTTTAAGGTTAACACGGTAGAGGTTTTAATGTTGAAACGCTGAATGTTTTTTAATGTTGGACGGTTAGAGGTTTTAAGGTTGGAAGTTTTTTGAGACGCGATACTTGATATTGGAAAAGTTGTAATGTTTCATGTTATAGCAATCAATTCTAAATAAAACGAGTTTAAGATTCTACCTTTTGCCCTTTAAGTTCTTCTTTTTTAATTCGAAATCTCTTAGATAATCAATAAACCGCTTAGTTTTTGCTGAAAATTCAACACACTTATCATACAAAAAATTGAAATCATTTTGCGAAAGTTTGTTAGCTGCCTGTAGTATTATTATCTTATTTCTAAACTCACCGGAAGAACCTTTGGCATATGTTAAAAATCGAACAAAATCTGGGTTGTTATTATACTCAAAACCTTCGGCAACATTATCAGACATTGACATGGCTGCTCGTCGAAACTAATCTTTCAAGCCAAAGTCAGATTTCATTGGTTCAGAATCAGAAATACGATAAGCCTCTACCCCTACTTGTTTTGCCAATTGCCAGATTTCCAAATCCTCAAACTTTTCAATTTTTGCCATAACCAAAACTTTAAATACTTAGTTTATAAGCATTGTCATTTTGCAACCTGCACATTTCAACTTTCAAACATTTCAATTTTTCAATAAAAAACAATTGCAATAGCTAAATTTCAAATACTCAGTTTATAAGCATTATCATTTTACACATAAACATTTCAACATTGAAACATTCCAATTTTTAATAACAACAATTTTATTTCTTCAAAGCCAATATCGAAAAATCAGTTTCAGCCTTTGTGATGGTATTCGTTAAGGCACCTAAACCAGTTATTTCCATTTCCACTACATCGCCAGGTTGCAGCCATTGTGTTTTGTAATTTGGATCGTTGAGCAAACCTGTTCCGTTAAGTTCAAGAAAACAACCTGTACCCACCGTTCCCGATCCGATAACGTCGCCAGGAAGAATGTCGACGCCGTAAGCGCAACGCTCAATAATCTCTGCAAATGTCCAATCCATATCGGCTGCGTTGCCTTTTGAAACTTCAATTCCATTTACGCGACAAGTCATCTTCAGGTTGTACGCATTGCCTACATGGCCTTCTTTTGCCGCTACTTTATACTGCTCCAACTCATCAGGAGTAACCAGCCAAGGCCCAATAACTGTAGAGAAATCTTTGCCTTTAGCAGGACCAAGATTCAGCAACATCTCTTCCATTTGCAAGGTGCGGGCACTCATGTCATTCATTACCATATAACCGGCAATGTATTCATCAGCTTCTGCAGCTTTGATGTTTCTTCCTTTTTTGCCGATTACAATGGCGAGCTCGAGCTCAAAATCAAGTTTCTCAAAATGATCAGGCATACACGCTATTTCGCCTGTTCCTTGTATGGCGTTATGATTGGTAAAATAAAAGATCGGGTATTCATCAAATTGCGGAATCATATCAACTTTACGGTTACGGCGGGCTGCCGCTACATGTTGCCTGAAGGCGTAACCATCTCTGCAACTCGTTGGGTGCGGAACCGGCGCTAAGATTTCATAAAAAATTTCTTCCTTAGCTGAAAAGCTTCCGTCTTTAATCTGTAAATCAACTTTTTTTGCCCGTTCCATTAGCACTTCTCCGCCTTGCAAAAATTCATTCATATTATCCGGCAGCAATTTATCACAACTGTTTAAATTGTAGATGTGGCCATCGATAAACAGCCCTAAATGCTCTCTGTCTTCAGTTTTATAACTTACGAGTTTCATATAAATTTGGTTAAAATACGTGGTAAAGCTAGTGATTTAGGGCAGGAAATAAAACATGATCAAATTTATTTCAGTTCGGTGTACCTTTGCAAATCAGATTTGATTAACGGAAAATCCTTCGCCTCTAGTTTTTTATAAAACCGTTTGTTTGCAAATAATTCACCGGTGAACAAACCCAACGAAACACCCACTGGAATGCCCACAAAAATTAAAACTGCAGACTCTAGTACATCAGGACTTTCGACTGCCAAAACGAAAAATACCAAAGCACCTGCAATTGCAAGTGGCGCTACAATCCCTCGTCGGTGAATATATAGCCGGCTAATTTTTTCGGCGCTTAATCTGCTGGTATCTCCATTACTCTTCACTATAATCAGCCGGGTATCTTCTGCTGCATAAAAAAATCCGCGATGCCGTTTACCGCTATGTTCAAAAATTTTTATTTTATACTTCCATTTTTTTTGTGCAGAAACAGTAAAACAAATGGTAAGGCAAAGTGAGAGTGTTAACAAAATTTTCATGTTGATTTTGGTTAGAATTAAATATAAAGAATTTCTTCTTCAAAATAAATTCGTTACTTTAGCACAATCAAAACCATGATTTTAAAAGCATTACATATCAACTTAGTGAACGATGCCATCGCTGCACGTCGCTATAAAATGCTGTCAAAATTAATCATGGCTCAATATTCTCTGTAATTCTGAGCATTCTTCCTATTAATTGAAACGCCTTCGCGTTTTGATTGTTTATTCTTTTAGATTTTATTTTCTAACCTAAAATATACATTATGCCTGTTTATCATAAATTGGGGCAAATACCTGCAAAACGCCATACGGTTTTTCGTAAACCCGATGGTAATCTTTATGCTGAAGAATTGGTTTCAACCGAAGGGTTTTCAAGTTTGTACTCGCTCGTTTATCATTGCCACCCGCCTACCATTGTTAAACATTTAGGTGAACCTTATAGTGTTGAGCCGAAAATTGCCAGAGAAAAACACTTAAAACATACCAGTTTAATTGGCTTCAATATTAAGCCGGAAGATGACTTTTTAAAAAGCCGTAAACCTGTTTTAGTCAATAGTGATTTACACATCGTTTTGGCAGCTCCCAGAAAATCAATGACTGATTATTTTTACAAAAACAGTCAGGCAGATGAGATGATTTTTGTACATGAGGGATCAGGAAAGTTGAAAACCGGCTTTGGGGAAATCAAATTTGCTTATGGCGATTACCTTATTATTCCAAGAGGAACGATTTACCAGATGGAATTTGACAATGAGCAAAACAGATTGTTCATTGTAGAAAGTTTTAGTCCGCTGAGGCCGCCGAAAAGATATTTAAACCAATACGGCCAGTTGATGGAACACGCCCCCTATTGCGAGCGTGATTTACGTTTACCCGAAAACCTGCAGACACATGATGAATACGGAGATTTTAAAGTGCTCATTAAAAAACAAGGATTAATTTACCCTTACGTTTATGGCACTCATCCTTTCGATTATGTTGGATGGGATGGCTATCATTATCCTTACGCATTCTCTATCCATGATTTTGAACCCATTACTGGTCGTTTGCACCAGCCACCACCCGTTCACCAAACATTTGAGGGCCATAATTTTGTTGTATGCTCTTTCGTTCCACGAAAATATGATTACCATCCCGATTCGATTCCGGCACCATACAACCACAGCAATGTAGATAGCGATGAGGTGCTTTATTATGTTGATGGCGATTTTATGAGCCGGAAGAGTGTGGTTAAAGGACAAATTACGCTTCACCCAGGCGGCATTCCCCATGGTCCACATCCCGGAACGGTTGAAAAGTCAATCGGAAAGGAAAAAACAGATGAGCTAGCCTTAATGATTGATCCTTTTAAACCACTGATGCTTACACAAGAAGCAATTAACATTGAAGATGAAAATTATCATAAAAGCTGGCAGATAAATGTGGAATAAATGTAGACGCGGCTCGGAAGAACGATGTAAAATGAGAATCTTACACATCACATCTTGATACTAAATACTTGATACTAAAAATATGGAAACACTAACATTTGCAGAAAAAATATCAAAAGCACAGGATTTTCTGACAATTAACGGAACAGATTATATAGAATTTTATGTGGGTAATGCAAAGCAGGCTGCTCACTATTATAAAACCGCCTTCGGCTTTCAGAGCCTGGCTTATGCTGGTCCGGAGACTGGGGTTCGTGATCGGGCCTCGTACGTTTTACAGCAGGGAAAAATTAGGTTGATTTTAACCACTGCTTTGAAATCAGATCATCCGATATCGGAACACGTGAAAAAACATGGCGACGGCGTAAAGGTACTTGCTTTATGGGTTGATGATGCTTACAGCGCCTTTGAGGAAACCACCAAACGTGGTGCTAAACCTTACATGGAGCCTAAAACTTTGACAGATGAGTATGGTGAAGTAAAAATGAGCGGCATTTACACTTATGGTGAAACTGTACACATGTTTATCGAACGGAAAAATTATACCGGCACCTTTATGCCGGGTTATCGTGTTTGGGAAAGTGATTACCAACCTGCAGATGCAGGACTTTTATACATCGATCATTGCGTGGGCAATGTGGGTTGGAACCGTATGAATGAAGCCGTACAATGGTATGAAGATGTGATGGGCTTCGTTAATATCCTTTCCTTTGATGATAAGCAAATCAATACGGAATACTCTGCTTTGATGAGTAAAGTGATGAGCAACGGAAATGGATTCTCCAAGTTTCCGATCAATGAGCCAGCTGAAGGCAAGAAGAAATCGCAAATTGAAGAATACCTCGAATACTATGAAGGGGAAGGCGTACAACATATCGCCGTGGCTACGAAAGATATTGTGAAAACGGTAAGAGAACTAAAATCTCGTGGGGTTGAGTTTTTAAGCGCACCACCAGAAGCCTATTATGATATGATGCCGCAGCGTGTTGGAAAAATTGATGAAGAAATTTCTCTACTGGAAAGCCTGGGCATTTTAGTAGATTGTGATGAGGAAGGTTATCTATTGCAGATTTTTACTAAACCAGTAGAAGATCGCCCAACGCTTTTCTTTGAAGTTATTCAGCGTAAAGGTGCGCAAAGTTTTGGTGCGGGTAACTTCAAAGCTTTGTTCGAATCTCTGGAGCGTGAGCAAGAGCTGAGGGGGAATTTGTAGGAAACTTTGATAATATCATCATTGCGAGGCACGAAGCAATCTATATTAGTATGAGATTGCTTCGTGCCTCGCAATGACGATTGTTTTATGCTTTTCTAAAGCACCTCCCCTAGATGCTTATAGTTAGATTTTATCGTATCAAAAACCTCAGTCATTTTCCCGCCTAGCATTAACTTAGCCATCGATTCTGTCATTCCTTTTATTTGTGCCCATTCAATTTTCGGCGGCATAGCCAATGCGTTTGGATTGGTCATGATGTTAAGCAATATGGGGCCACTTTCGTTTAAGGCATGACTGATTGCATTTTCTACTTCTTCAGGTTTAGAAACCGTAATCCCTTTGAAACCCATCGCCTGGGCAACCAAGGCAAAATCAGGATTAATCATATCGGTTTCATTATCTGGCAAACCATCTACTTCCATCTCCAGTTTAACCATGCCTAAAGAACGGTTGTTAAAAACGATAAGCTTAATGGGTAAATGATATTGTTTGATGGTTGCTAAATCACCTAAAAGCATGGATAACCCGCCGTCGCCACACAGTGCAACAATCTGTTTTTCAGGATGAGCCAAAGCAGCACCAATAGCCATCGGCATTGCATTTGCCATTGAACCATGATTAAATGACCCCAGCATTTTCCGTTCTCCAGTTCCATCAATAAAACGGGCGCCCCAAACGCAACACATTCCGGTATCTACCGTAAAAATGGCATCATTCGCAGCTAACCGATTAATCGTTTCAGCTACAAACTCTGGCTGAATTTTATTCTCCTCGCCCTGATCTTTCACATAAACCTGTTGATTCTCCTTAACCTTTTCGTAAAACTCAAGCTGCGATTTCAAGAATTTGTCGTCCGTTTTTTCTTCTAATAAAGGTAGCAGCGCTTTAATGGAGTCGGCAATATTGCCACATAAACCCATGGTTAATTTGGCTCTTCTACCTAAACGTTCGGGTCGCTCATCAATTTGAATAATTTTATTTTTAACCGGCATGAAGTTCACATAAGGAAAATCAGTTCCTAAAAGTAATACCAGATCGGCTTCATGCATCGCATGGTAACCAGAAGGCTGCCCCAAAAGACCTGTCATACCTACCTCGTATGGATTATCATATTGGATGCCCATTTTTCCACGGAAGGAAAATCCCACAGGTGCTTTCAATCTTGAAGCCAATTGTACCACTTCATCGTGAGCTTCAGCAGCACCGATGCCACAATAAATCATTACTTTCTTTTCTTCATTCAATATTGCAGACAACGCATTCAATTCCTGATCAGACGGACGGATTACAGGCTTATTATTGAATAGCTGCATGGAGGTTACGCTTTCTACAGCATCCATTTCTGCAACATCGCCAGGTAAACCAAATACAGAAACGCCTTTTTTATGAATAGCATGTTGAATAGCCGTTTGCAACATTCTTGGTGCCTGTTCTGCAGTGGTTGCAACTTGATTGTAATAACTACAATCATCAAATAATTTGATGGTATTGGTTTCCTGGAAAAAATCAGTTCCAAATTCTCCTGTCGGGATGGTAGAGGCAATTGCGATAACCGGCACATGAGAACGATGTGCATCATAAAGTCCGTTAATTAAATGAACATGGCCGGGCCCACAGCTGCCCGCACAACAGGCAATTCCATCCAGTTCGGCTTCAGCCGCAGCAGCAAATGCACCAACTTCTTCATTTCGAACATGAATCCATTTAATCTTTCCGTTTCTTTTAACCGCATCATTGAAATAGTTTAAACTATCGCCGGTAACGGCATAAACTCTTTTAACACCAACTTCAACTAGCATTTCTACCAGTTGCTCTGCAACATTTTTACCCATGAAAGTATTTTTGATAAATCAGCATCACGATGAAACTGACATTCTATAAATACCTGAATTATAAATATTGTTTTACATTTTGGAAGGAAAGGGACCTAATCTGACGTATGGCAGACCAATGTTAGAAATAAATTCAATGTGCACGTTTCTTCACTAAAACTTCATAATTGAAACGCACCTTTACATCAACAAAACACGAAGCGATTTCTATTTTGTTAAATTCTAAAAACTCATAATTAGTTTTTTAGTTTTCCGGTTACCCTTATCTGATACCTCATGTATTGCAAAATACATGAGGTTTTTTTATCTATTCTGTACTTTCTTCTAGCATCTGATGTAAAGCGGCGGCATCACCATCAAACTTAGTCCCGTTTACATAAAATGAAGGCGTTCCGTTAACGCCACTCCTCACACCGCTTTCAAAATCGTTATCTACTTTTTCTTTAACTGCTTCGGAAGTAAAATCTTGTTGAAATTTCTCCATATCAAGGCCAACTGTTTCGGCTAACTCTTCAAAAAGATTTTCATCTAAACGATATTGGTTTTCATAAAGTGCATCATGCATTTCCCAAAATTTACCTTGCAAAGCTGCAGCTTCTGCAGCAGCGGCGGCAGAAAAAGCAAACTGATGAGATTCTTGTAGAGGGAAATTCCGAAATACAAATTTGATCTGATCTCCAAATGTATCTTCAATTTCTTTGATGATGGGATGAGCATCGCCACAAAAAGGGCATTGGTAATCGCCAAATTCTACTATGGTAATGGTTGCAGCATCATTGCCTTGCACATGATCGCTGTTACTTACTTCAGGTTTTAAATTGCTCATATCATTTTTTATCCAATTCCTCTAACGCGTCTAAAATGCCATCAGCACCAGGATTTACCGCTGTTGGTGACAAGTAACTCCAGGCAATCATTCCCTCTTTATCAATTACGAATAATGCCCGTTTACTTTCTCCAACTTCATCATCATAAACCCCATAGGCTTTTGATACGGCTCCTTTGGGTTCAAAATCTGCTAATAAAGGGAAATGAAGTTTCCTATCTTTTTCAAAAGCCAAATGGCACCAAACACTATCTACCGAAACACCAAAAATCTGGGCATCGTGTTTCGAAAAATATTTTAACATTTCGTTGTAAAGTGCCATTTGATCACTACAAACCGGACTCCAATCTGCCGGATAGAAGGCTAAGATTACATTCTTACCAATAAAATCTTTGAGTTTTATCTTTTGATCGGGAGTAGCATTCAGCTCGAAATCTGGCGCTTTGGTACCTTTTTCTAACATGTTAATAGTTTTAAGGATTAAATTGTTTCCTAGTTAACAGCTCAAGATGCTAGTTGTTTGCAAGGTGAACCTGGCATTAACCCAGTTTTTGTCTTTTAATTAGATAAGATTGAAGAATAGGATAAAATCCTTCATTTATATCTGCATCAATTAAATCAATTTTGTATTGGGCACATTTTAAAGCAATTTGTGCCCTGTAAACAGATACTGCATCTTTGTAATTATCTTTAACCTGATTGGTATGCACTTTAATGGTGTCACCTGTTTCCATATCAATAAACTGATAGGGGCGGTTTTCAAATTCGAAATTTACTTCCTTTGATCGATCAACCACATTAAAAACCACTACTTCATGTTTGTTAAATTTTAGGTGTTGCAGGGCATCAAAAAACTGATCTGTTTTTTCAATACTTGTTTGGGTATTAAACAAATCGCTGAATATTACTACTAACGACCGTTTATGAATAAGCTCAGCAACCTGATGCAAGGCCTCGCTTAAGTTGGTTTGTGCATTAACTTTTGGTTTCTGCAACAAGTCTTCCAGCTGGGTAAACAAATATTTTTGATGTACAGTGGTAGACTTGGCCGGAGAATTAAGTAAAACTTCTTCAGTAAATAAACTCAATCCGAAAGCATCACGTTGCTTTTTCAGCAAATACATTAACGACGCAGTGGCCTGAATGGCGAAGGTAAGCTTATTGTTTTTAGGTTCAGGAAAATACATTGATGAAGAAACATCGATCACAAACTGGCAGCGCAAATTGGTTTCTTCTTCAAAACGTTTGCTGTACAGTTTATCCGTTTTGGCGTAAAGTTTCCAATCGATATTTTTTACATTATCTCCATTGTTATACTGTCGATGCTCTGCAAACTCTACAGAAAAGCCATGAAACGGACTTTTATGCAAACCTGTAATAAAGCCTTCAACCACCTGTTGTGCCAATAATTCTAAATTCCCGAAACCCGATTCATTTTCGTAATTCACCGTCTGCATATGGTAAAGCTAAAAAAGTTTTACGAATTAATTGTTTATAATCCCGCGAATCTCTTTTTTGGAAAGCTTAGCCAGCTTATCATATTGGAGTGTGTTCCCGCTATCGTTTCAAATCCTCTCCCGCTTAAAATCGGGATTCGGGTTTTACACTTTATCGGGTTTAGGTGGCCGCCATTGTACATCTATCTATGGTTTATAAACCCGATTGAAATGAAAAGCCCACAGCGTAGCGAGGACTTGTAATGAAAAGCTTGACAGTAATTGCGATGAAAAGCTGAAATAGCATTTGCAAACATAAATCATAAAAAATCCCGAACTCATCTAATGAATTCGGGATTTGACCTGCTTTGCTCAGATTTTATTTCTTGGCTATTTTATACAAATTACCATTGTCAGTAACGGCATAAAAGGCACCGTCTTTCTCCACCAAATCGCGGAAACGCTCCCCTTTCCCGGCAAGTAGCCTTTCTTCGCCAACTACTTTGTTGTCCTTAATTACCAGGCGGCTAATGTGCGAGCCGCTCAGACCGCCAACAAACAAATTACCCTTCCACTCCGGAATAACGCTACTGTTGTAGAAAGCAATTGATCCGGGAGAAAGCACTGGGTTCCAATAATAAACAGGTTGTTCCATACCTTCTTTTTGCTGAATGCCATCTCCAACTGCCTTTCCGCTATATTCAATGCCGTAAGTTATAATTGGCCAGCCGTAGTTTTTACCAGGTTTAATCAGGTTTACTTCGTCACCACCTCTGGGACCAAATTCAGCCTCCCATAAATCACCTGTTTGCGGGTTAATTGCCAGTCCGTCAGGATTACGAAGGCCGTAAGCATAAATTTCAGGTTTAGCATCTGCTTTGCCAGCAAATGGCCCATTCGGAACTGCTTTACCATCTTTGGTTAAATGAAGAATTTTCCCCAATGATGAATTCAATTGCTGTGCCTGAATTCTTACTTCACGATCTGACCGTTCTCCGGTACTTACAAACAGATCTCCATTTTTATCAAAAACAATTCTTGAGCCATATTGCAACTTACCAGTATGCGCTGGCGTAGCACGATAAATGATGGTTTGATTTTCAATCTTAGTTTCACTGGCTGATAACTTACCTTTCGCAATGGCTAAAAGTACACCTTTAGCTTGCGGCTCCGAAAACGCCCAGTAAACCATTCTGTTTTTAGCAAAATCAGGATCTAAAGTTACATCTAGTAACCCACCTTGTCCTGAAGCATCAACTTTGGGCAAACCTTCAATTTTTTTAGTGAGTTTTCCATTAGCATCAAGAATAACCATTGTTCCTTGCTTTTGGGTAATCAAAAAACCTCCATTTGGAAGTACAGCAATTGCCCATGGATTTTCCAATTTCCCGTTGATGATTGATATCTCAAGCGGAGTGGAAGTTTTAATGCCTGCTATACGCGTTTGGCCTGCGAAAGCGGGTTTATAATCAGCTGTAGGTTTTTCGGTTTCTACGGGATTTTGCGCTGAAACAGATGCAACATTTGCGCAGTTCAGTGTAAATCCAGCAATTAGAATACCTAATGTTTTGTTAGTAATCAGTTTCATAGGAATAATGCATTTTTCTCTTAAAGGAACAAAAATATTTGCTCATAAAAAAACCCGAATTCATTTATTGAACCCGGGTTTTTGTAATATTATTAGTGAGGTTTGCGCAATTGATTTAACTTAAACCTTTTGCTTCCACCATCAACCGTTATTTACGCCAACTGCTTGTTTAATTTATCAGCTAATACTGATTTTGGAACCGCACCAACTTGTTTGTCAACTACTTGACCATCTTTGAAATATAATAAAGCTGGAATGTTACGAATACCGAACTGCATAGAAATTTGAGGGTTGTTATCAACATTCACTTTTCCAACTACTGCTTTACCATCATATTCTTTAGCAATTTCTTCTACTACTGGACCAACCATGCGACAAGGGCCACACCATTCTGCCCAAAAATCTACTAATACGGGTTTATCTGATTTTAATACAAGCTCTTCAAAGTTTGCATCTGTGATTTCTAATGCCATAATTATTTTTTTTATGTTCAAATATATGTATTCAATTGTAATGCCAACTACACTGTAATGTCAATTTGACACTTAGGTGTTACAGGTTATCAGTTAACTCCATTTGATTAAGGTTTTGGGTTCCGCATGCATTGAAACACGCAAATTTTAACCTGGAAACCATTAACATACGATAAACCTAGTTTAACTTGTAATTTACAACATTCAATCCCACCAATTGTTCTAGGAACTTATTGTTAGGATTTATTTTTAAATTTTTCGAAGGTAAATCCAACATTATCTGCTTCTCGCTATCAAAAACGGCAAAGTTAAGTTGGCAGTTTTGTTGCTCAGAGTTTGCCTTATTGTCTGCTAATATGGCTTCAATTTCCCGCATTAATTCTTCATTCACCCGTTCAATTGGAACCTGAATAGTTAAACTCTTCGCCAGCTTATCTCGTAATTCAGACATCAGATTAATGGCAGTAATTTTAAATTCCCAATCGCCGGCTTTGCCAAAACGTTCTCCTACCCTGCCTCTAATCTGCAAGAAATAACCTTCAGTTAAAAATGATTTAAACTTTAAAAAATCTTCACCAAATAGTGCCATTTCGCAGGCGTCATCATAATCTTCAAATACAAATGTGCCGAATGGTTTACCTGTTTTAGTAATCCTTTGCGATGCCGCAACTACTAATCCACCTACGCAAAGTTCGCGGTTCTGAAGTTTGGCAAACTCAGCCAAAACTTCTTCATTGGTATCGCCCATTCTTACTTTGTTAATAATGCTTAGCTGCCTTACACCATGTGTACAAAACTTATCAAGCTCCAATTTATAGTTATCCAAAGGGTGCCCTGAAAGGAAAATTCCTATGGCATCTTTTTCGTATTTCAGGCGATCCATCAATGCCCATTCAGGAGAAACAGGCAAAGTAGGTTCTAAAATCAAATCGGCTTTTGAACCGCCAAACAATGAAGCCTGTGAGGTACTTTCATTATTCTGAAAATCGTTGGCAAACTTGATGATCTTTTCGATTCCGTTCATCTTATCATGCGGACCGATGTAGAAAAACTGTGCCCTATGGCCACCGAAAGCATCGAATGCGCCGCTATAAACAAAACTTTCGTAAGCTTTTTTATTGACGATCCGGGTATTTGATCGTTTGGCAAAATCGTAAACCGAAGCATATGGCCCATTTGACAATCGCTCTTCGATGATGCTTTCTACCGCTTTCTCGCCCACACCTTTCACTGCCGACATACCGAATCGCACTTCTCCACGTACGTTTACTGAGAATTTCAAATCAGATTCGTTTACATCAGGGCCCAAAACCGTAACGCCCATTTGGCGACATTCCTCCATGAAGAACGCTACCTGTTTAATGTCGCTCATGTTATTGGAAAGTACCGCAGCCATGTATTCTGCCGGATAATGCGCTTTTAAATAGGCCGTTTGGTAAGCAATCCAGGCGTAACAGGTAGAGTGTGATTTGTTAAATGCATAAGAGGCAAACGCTTCCCAATCTTTCCAGATTTTCTCTAAAGTTGTAGCATCATGACCTTTTTCGGCAGCTTGTTTTACAAATTTAGGCTTCATTTTATCCAGAACATCTTTCTGTTTTTTACCCATCGCCTTACGCAAAACGTCGGCCTCACCTTTGGTAAAACCAGCTAATTTCTGCGATAAAAGCATTACCTGCTCCTGATAAACCGTAATACCGTAAGTTTCTTTTAAGTATTCTTCACAGGCATCCAAATCGTATTGAATCTCCTCTTCACCATTTTTCCTGCGTACGAAACTCGGAATATATTCCATTGGTCCCGGGCGGTATAAGGCATTCATGGCAATTAAATCGTCGAAAACCGTTGGCTTTAACTCCTTCATGTATTTCTGCATACCCGGACTCTCGTACTGAAAAATACCGATGGTTTCACCACGCTGGAAGAGCTCGTAAGTCATCACATCATCAATGGGAAAAGTATCAGGATCCAGATTAATGCCATGTCTTTTCTTCACCAGTTTAACGGTGTCTTTAATTAATGTAAGGGTTTTTAACCCCAGGAAGTCCATTTTCAGTAAGCCGGCGCTCTCTACTACCGAGTTATCAAATTGGGTAACATACAAATCAGAATCCTTTGCGGTGGCAACCGGAACAAAATTCGTGATATCACTAGGCGTAATAATTACACCACAGGCATGAATACCTGTATTTCTTAACGATCCTTCTAAAACCTGTGCCTGTTGAATGGTTTCGGCACTCAAATCTTTTAAATTGCCAAGATTTTTAAGTTCGACTACACGCTCATATTCATCCGGACGTAAAGCATCTTTTAACGCTTTTTCATCTAGATTGAAGATTTTTGCCAGCTTCATGTTTGGAATCAGCTTCGCAATTTTATCGGCCTCAAATAGAGGCAAATCTAAAACCCTTGCCGTATCACGGATGGATGACTTGGCCGCCATGGTTCCATAAGTGATGATTTGCGCCACCTGGCTGGAACCATATTTATTAATTACATATTCCATTACACGGCCACGACCCTCATCATCAAAATCGATATCAATATCGGGCATGGAAACACGATCGGGATTTAAGAAACGCTCAAAAAGCAGATCGTACTTAATCGGATCGATATTGGTAATCCATAGGCAATATGCAACCACTGAACCTGCAGCTGATCCACGACCGGGACCAACCGATACATCTCTGCGACGGGCTTCGGCAATAAAATCCTGAACGATCAAAAAGTAACCTGGATAACCGGTTTTCTCAATGGTGGCCAGCTCGAAGTCTAAACGCTCAATTACCGGTGGCGTTAATTCCCCGTATCTGATTTTGGCACCTTCATAAGTTAAGTGCCTCAAAAATTTATTTTCACCGCGTTTACCGCCGTCAACTTCATCCTCCGCAACCAGAAACTGTTCTGGAATATCGAATTTCGGCAAAAGTACTTCACGGGCAAGTTTGTAGGTTTCAATTTTATCTACAATCTCCTGTATATTTAAAATCGCCTCAGGCAAATCGGCAAAAAGCGCCTTCATTTCATCACCCGATTTGAAATAATATTCTTGATTAGGCAAACCATAACGGTAACCGCGTCCGCGTCCGATTGGGGTGGCTTGCTTTTCACCGTCTTTTACACAAAGTAAAATATCATGCGCATTTGCATCTTTTTTATTGATGTAATACGTGTTATTAGTAGCAACGAGTTTGACCTCGTGCTTTTTAGCTAAAGAAATTAAGGAAGCGTTTACCCGATCTTCATCTTCCTGGTTGTGGCGCATAACCTCCACATAAAAATCTTCGCCAAACTTTTCTTTCCACCATACCAAAGCTTCTTCTGCCTGGTTTTCGCCCATGTTTAAAAGCTTGTTAGAAATCTCTCCTGAAAGGTTTCCAGACAGTACAATAATATCATCCTTGTACTGCTCAATTACATTTCTATCAATACGCGGAACGTAGTAAAAACCTTTGGTATAGGCAATAGACGACATTTTGGCCAGGTTGTGATAGCCATTTTTGTTCTTAGCCAATAATACCATTTGGTAGCCATTGTCTTTTGCTGTTCTGTTCAAGTGATCATCGCAAACAAAGAATTCTACTCCCACAATTGGCGTCATCACCACTTCAGTCGGCCGCTGGCCTGCTTCGATGGCTTCGGCATTTTTAGCCTCTGCGGCTTTATTATGATTGAGTACAGCATTCACAAAGTGGAATGCGCCCATCATATTGGCATGATCGGTCATCGCCACTGCCGGCATTTTTTGTGCCGCAGCTGCTTTTACCAAAGCAGGAATGCTAATGGTACTTTGTAACACTGAAAACTGGGTATGGTTATGCAAATGCACAAACGTTGCCGCAGCAAGTTCCTGTTTGTTTTCTGCGAGCTCTTGTTTTGAAACACCACCGCCTTCTGTTTTTTGCAGGCGTCTGCGGATTTCATCAGAAGCAGCCTTTAAATTGATATGCTTTAACCCGACACCTTCAATTAGTGCAGGGTTGATCTCTCTGAAACGTGGGAAATATTCTGCATCAACGAGAAGCTCTTCTTTTTTAAATACTTCGCGTTTAACCAGCTCTAAAAAGCAGCGTGTAGTGGCTTCCACATCGGCTGTAGCATTGTGCGCCTCATTAAAAGGAACACCGAACAAATAAGAGTGTAATTCAGTTAAAGTAGGAAGTTTGAATTTACCACCTCTACCACCTGGTAATTGTAAAAGCTGTGCAGTTACTTCAGTACAGGTATCAAGCACTGGTAGTTCAGCCAGGCGATTTGCAACACCGAACCTATGAAACTCACAACCCATTATGTTCACGTCAAAACCAACATTCTGGCCAACGATGAACTTTGCTTTGCTTAAAACTTCATTAAACTTAGCCAGCATTTCATCAAATGAAATCCCTTGTTCTGTCGCCAAGTCGGTCGAAATCCCATGAATCCTTTCTGCATCATAAGGAATGTTAAATCCTTCCGGCCTTACTAAATAATCCTGATGTTCTATCATCCTCCCCATCTCATCATGCAATTGCCATGCAATTTGAATACAACGCGGCCAGTTATCGGTATCAGTAATTGGCGCATTGTAATTACGTGGCAAACCCGTAGTTTCAGTATCAAAAATTAAGTACATATTGTATTTTAAGAATTAGCCGCTGCAGAAGAATAACGGTTCTTCAAAAATAAGGAATTTGAATATTGATGTTGTCAGGATTTTATCAACAAAATATCTAAAATATGATCACGTATATGGTACATGATAACAACATTGTTTTAGAGGAAAGATTTTAATTGTCCTTAAAATTCTATAAAACTTGCAACCATTATCACTATAAATTCGTCTATCGGTTAATAATTAATTTTCAAAACAGATGAAAAGACTATTAGTCGTAATTTTTGTTTTTATTCTATCTCTTGACGTTAGTGCGCAAAAAAAAATGACAACGCAAGACAGCATTAAAATATTTTATGAAAACCTTTTTTCGACACTAAAGACTAAATACTTACACAAAGAGAAAATTAACTGGGAATTAATTGAATCTCAAACTAAGCAGGATTTAAATCAATACAATACTTTTCAAAACGCTCTCTCTGAAATTAAAAAACTATTTGACAAAATAGGCGCAACACATTGCAATATTTACTACAAGCAAAATAAATATTCTGCTACCGTAAAAAATATTTCAAAAGAGGATTACAGTGAGCAATGGAAAAAGAAATATGATACCAAACCAACCTTTGAAGTAAAAGTACTTAACGATAGATATGGTTACATATTAATTCCGGCTATGTTGTCTTTTGATATAAGCGCTTCGAATATCCATAATATAGCACAACCATTATACAACAAAATTGCTGAAACTAAAGCTCAGAAAAATATTGAAGGCTGGATTATAGATTTAAGATTTAATACTGGTGGCAATTCATGGCCAATGCTACTTGCATTATATGATTTTTTGGGAAACAATGATATTGGTGGTTCACTTAACAGCGATAAAAAACAAGAAAGCAAGTTTAGATTAGATCACGGGAAACTTATTGAAAAATCAAAAACAATATCTTTTATACATCCCATGGGCGAATTGTTAGATAAAAAAAGAGTAAGCATCATTACTGGGTTGTTCACAGCAAGTTCGGGGGAAGTTGTGGCAATGGCATTTAAAGGCAGATCAAATACTAAATTTATTGGACAAAGTACGTATGGCGCTACTACAGGGAATATTGCCTGTAAATTGCCTTTTAATATTACGATGGCCCTAACCACATCATATGATTGTGATAGAAATGGGAATTATTACGAGAAGATTATACCGGAAATTAGTATTTCCAAACAGGATAATTTTGATAATTTACTACTTGATAAAAACATTCAGCAGGCAATAGAATTTATAGGTAATAAATAGTAAAACATCGAAACTGACTAGCTATTTATTTCAAGTAGTATTTTTTAAAAATGCTCCTGGCTCACCAATTCACTTACGTCATACCCTTTTTCCCGGCATCTTTCAATAATATCAACCAGTAACTCCGCTTCCATTTTTCGTTCTCTGGCCATAATGAATAAATACTTTTCATCTGGATGACCAACAACAACATAACTGTAATCGGCTGCGATCTCAATAATCCAGTACCCAATTTTAAATGGCCATAAAAACTGAGCTTTCATATCGCCATCAGGCCGATCTTCATCAAAAAACAATTTTGATGTAATTGTTTTTTCTTCAGGGTTTCCCTCCTTATGGTAAGTAGTTAGCACATCAAAGTGATCATCATCTTTTAAAGTGTAGGTTTCAGTGGTTTGTTTCCAATTTTTATCCATTAAAGTCGGAATGGAATACAGGGAGTACCATTTACCTTCGAACGCTTTATAATCAATATTGCCAATAGGTTTATTTTCCATAATATGAGGATTTAATTCGTCTTTGAAACTCGTAATAACTAAACCATTCCTTAATTATAAAGTTTTGAAAAGGATTTTTTAACCTTATATTTATTTCTACCTTCGATTAATATTTAGGATGAGCAAACCATTAAATAAAAATATATGAAAGTAACGGTTGTAGGTGCTGGCGCAGTTGGCGCTACTTGTGCAGATAATATTGCCAGAAAAGAATTAGCAAACGAACTTGTTTTGTTAGATATCAAAGAAGGTTTTGCCGAAGGTAAAGCGATTGACATGATGCAGACCGCTACCCTTTTAGGCTTCGATACAAAAATTACTGGTGTAACCGGCGACTACAGCAAAACTGCTGGTTCTGATGTTGTAGTGATTACTTCAGGCTTACCACGCAAACCCGGAATGACCCGCGAAGAATTGATTGGCATTAATGCCGGAATTGTAAAAGGTGTTGCTGAAAATATATTAAAGTTTTCTCCAGAGACAATCATTATTGTGATTAGTAATCCAATGGATACCATGACTTATCTGGCATTAAAATCTTTAGGGCTTCCTAAAAACCGTATTATCGGTATGGGCGGAACTTTAGATAGCAGCCGTTTTAAATTCTACTTATCTCAGGCTTTAAATTGTAACCCAAGCGATTTGCAGGGTTTTGTAATAGGTGGCCATGGTGATACGACTATGATTCCATTAACCCGTCTGGCAACCTATCAAAGCTTGCCGGTAAGTAACTTGTTAGATCAGGCAACATTAGATAAAGTTGCATCAGATACGATGGTTGGTGGCGCAACATTAACAGGATTAATTGGCACCTCGGCGTGGTATGCCCCTGGTGCAGCGGGAGCAGCTTTGGTTGAGGCAATTCTTCGCGATGAGAAAAAACTGTTTACCTGCTGTGTGTCACTGGAAGGTGAATACGGCCAGGAAGATATTTGCTTAGGGGTTCCGGTAATTATTGGTCGCTCGGGATGGGAAAAAATCATCGATTTTAAATTAACAGATGACGAGCAAGCTGCATTTAACAAAAGTGCCGATGCCGTTAGAAATATGAACAGCGTTTTGGCTGACATGAAATTGGTATAAATGAGTTCAATTTCAATCCCATTAAAATTACTGAACTTACAGGATGACGGCTTCCACCTTTTGGTGGAAGTTGTTGTTTTTAAGGAAAAACATTTTGCCGTTTTAGATACCGGCGCATCAAGAAGCGTTTTCGATAAGTTACTGATCGAGCGGCATCTTGCAGAAACACTTCATGTATCTGAAGAAATTAACGCCGCTACCCTCTTCACCACCACAACGACCATACAGGCCACTATTCCTGAAGTTAAAATCGGGCCACTAAAGATCAAAAACTACGAAACCGTAGCCTTTGATCTTCAATCAGTTACTGAAACCTATCAGCAATTCGGTCATCCACCAATTATTGGAATTATCGGAGGAGACATTTTAACGCGGTATAAAGCGGTAATTAACTATAAAAAGCTAGTCCTTCGGCTGTATAAATAACGTTTTGGTATTAATCATGAGGATCAAGTCTGAATATTTTAGCACATATGTACATTTTATGAGAAACGACATTTTTAATCGGGATGACCTGATCCATCTGGTTGATACGTTCTACACAAAAGTGCAGCTCAACCCCAGGATTGGGCCAATTTTTACTGATGTTGCAAAGATAGATTGGTCGCACCATTTGCCTAAAATGTATGATTTTTGGGAAAGTATTTTGTTTGGTACAGCAACCTATAAAGGCAACCCGATGTTGACTCATTTTGCATTAAATGATAAGATTGCTTTAAAGGCTGAAGAATTCAATGCCTGGAAGCTCATTTTCATGGAAACCGTTGACGAACTTTTTGTCGGTAAAAACGCAGAAACCATTAAACAAAAAGCGCAATCCATTGCCGATTTAATGGATTTTAAAATAAATGCTCCAAAATCCAAAATCAACATTGTTTAATATTTTTTGATTTATCTGGTTTCTTATTAAATTTAACTAACCAAACAAATCAAATATGAAAGCTTTAAGAATTATTATCGGCATCATCGTTGTCGTGGCGATTATTTTCGTTGTGGGAAGTTTCTTTCTACCAAAAACTTATTCTGTTTCCAGATCAACAGTGATCAATGCTCCGGATAGCCTGATATACAAAAACATTGCTGATTTTAATGAATTTTACCTTTGGAATCCCTGGGCAAAAATGGAACCTTCTGCCAAAACTACATTTTCTGGCACTCCTGTAACGCCGGGGCATCAATATAATTGGGTGGGCAAAGAAACCGGCTCAGGATATATGAAAATAGAATCACTGGAGCCAAATAAAAAAATAGAGATCGAGCTGAAATTTATTGAGCCTTTTGAAAGCGTAGCAGATACCAAATTTGATATTGTGCCTGATGGAAACGGTCAAAAGGTAACCTGGACCATGAGTGGAGAAAATAACATGATCAGCAAGTGGATGTGTGTTTTTATGGGTGGAATGGATGGCATGATTGGAAAGGATTTTGAAAGCGGACTAGCAAGCCTGAAAGAAAAATCAGAAAAAGAAAATTAGTCAATTTTAACATCATCGTTAAGGGTGTATCATCAATCGAATATCATCCTGAGCCAGTTGAAGGACTTATAGAAACTGCTTTAAAGGGCATTTCGACGAGCTCAACAAGACAACGTTCAGGCAAAAACCGATTTATAATACAGCCTTTTTATTTCTCCCTACTTTTTAATAAATAAACTTTTATGTCGTTATTGCGTTAAAAAGCTTTAATTTCAAAAATCTATCGTCATCAGATTTTGTTATATCCTTATTTTTAGATTATTTGCCCGGCATGAATTTATTACTAGTAGAAGATGAGCCAAATGTGGTTTCTGTTATTTCCAGAGGCTTAACCGAAGAAGGTTTCACCGTAAGTGTAGCACCTGATGGCCTCATCGGTAAACAGCTGGCTTTAGAAAATGAATTTGATTTAGTCATACTGGATATTATGCTTCCTGGAATAAATGGATTGGAACTTTGCAAAATTATTAAGGCTGAAAAACCAAATGTACCCATCATTATGCTTACTGCTTTGGGCACTACAGAAAATGTAGTGAATGGTTTAGATAATGGTGCCGATGACTACTTGATTAAGCCGTTTAAATTTGCAGAACTTTTTGCCCGCATTAGAATGTTATTGAGGCGTTATACGGGATCGGGAAGCCTTGACCAGGTAATTAACGTTGCTGATTTGCAGATAAATTTGAGTGCCAAAAGTGTAAAACGAAACAATACAGAGGTGGTGCTCACTGCAACTGAATACCGTTTGTTGGAGTACATGGCCAAAAACAAATCGAAAATCCTCTCCCGGATTGATATTTTAGAAAGTGTTTGGGATATTGATTTTAATCTTGGCACCAACGTAGTTGATGTGTATGTAAATTATCTCCGCAAAAAAATTGATAAAAATTCAGATCAGAAACTGATACATACCGCCGTGGGTTTGGGTTATGTGCTAAAAGGATAGCCAATGGATATTGCCAAAAAAATCACGCTGCTATTCGCAATACTTTCGGCAGTAATTATCTCATTATTAAGTGGTTTTGTTTGGTACTTCTCTAATGAGTTTGCCTTTGAAGATTTTTACAAACGTTTAGAAGCGAGGGTAAACATCGCCGCCCAGATTAAGCTCTACGAAGATGACAATAACAGCGTGGTTGCCCAAATGCGTAACCAATATCTGGAACGTTTGCCTTCTGAACAAGAATTTATTGTTGATGCCAGTCAAACAGAAAACAAAGTTGACCGCGAACTCCCCAAAAGCTTCTACGATAAAATAAACACTGGATCGATGGCCAGGTATCGTGTTGAAAATCATTTTTATGCAGGTAAGTTTTTTAGAAACGGACCTAAAGGATACATTGTAATTGTTTCTGCCAATGATCCCTTTGGCTTCCGTGAGCTTCGAGACCTTCAAAAAATATTGATTATTGGCTTTTTCCTGTCGGTCTTTTTGTCGTTCGTTGTGGGCTGGCGATTCTCCAATTACATGCTTATGCCCTTGCGAAATGTGATAAAAAGCGTAAAAAAAATAAAGGCAGAAAACCTCCACATGCGTCTAGACGTGAAAAAAGGGACCGATGAAATGTCGCAGCTGGCACAAACCTTTAACAACATGTTAAACCGGCTGGAAACAGCATTTGAAACGCAAAACAACTTTATCAGCAATGCGTCGCATGAATTAAGAACGCCGTTAACCATCATTAGCGGAGAGGTAGAACTGGCTTTAAAAAATGGCGATGCGCAAAAGCAACATCTGGCGTTAGCCAAAATTAAAGATGAAGCCGAACGACTCGAACATATTTTAACCAGTTTACTGGGATTGGCTCAGTCGGGATTTAATGGCAAAAACCAACCCTGGGAATTGGTTAGAATGGATGAATTACTTTGGGAAATCAAGGCTTCGGTAAATCAGGTTCATCCCGAAAGTAAAATTGAAATCGATTTTTCTAAGCTTCCTGATGATGATGAACTGTTGAGTCTGAAAATCAATAAAAACCTCATTAAACTTGCCCTGACAAACATTGTAAGCAATGCATGCAAATATTCGAATGATAAGTTAGTGAACATTGCCATCGAAGCTAGCGCTAATTCACTTTCCATTGCGGTAACCGATCAGGGTATTGGAATTCCACAAACGGATATTCAGCACATTTTTGAACCATTTTATCGGGCATCAAACACCAACTCTTTTAAAGGTTATGGAATTGGTTTGCCACTCTCTCTGAACATTATCAGGTTACACCGCGGAAGCATTGCCATCAAATCGCAGGAAGGAATAGGTACAGAAATTAAAGTACTGTTGCCATTAACCAGCATTTATTAGTTTGGTCGAAAAATTCGTATTTGTTCAGATGAAAATTTTTACTTTTGCCTATCCAAACATGTAAATTTCCATTTTTTACAACCTAAAACTCTAAAGTTTTCAAATTCTAATCTCGCTCTAATCTCCTTCTTAGTTCGCTGTAATCTCATTGCGCTAAACTTGTATAAATATTTATTCATTTAACAAGATAAAACCATGAAAACAGTATTAGTACCAACAGATTTTAATTTAGCGAGTACCAAGATTATTGATGGTTTAACGCAAACTCAACCCAACGAAACTTTCAATATCATATTTGTTCATGCTTTCAAATTATCAGATTCGATTACGGATATGTTAATGTTAAGCCGCCGAAGCAAAGATTACGAAAACATCAGTGATGAGTTTTATCAAACGCTGAATAATTACAAAGCGAAGTATGCCAATCAAATCAACAACATTGGTATAGAATATTTTTATGGAAGTACTGTTGCAGCATTTAAAAATTTCATTGAAGCTTTTGATGTTGAAGCCATTGCTTATCCGAAAGACTATAGTTTCAAAGCCATCAACAAATACAGTATCGATCCAAAAGTATTAACAGCTCGCTGTGGCTGCGAAGTATTGGAATTAAACATCATGACGCTTCATAATCAGGAGAACCTGATTGAAACCAAAATCCAGGAGCCTAAATTAAAAGCAGCAAACGCTTAATTACTCACGAAATAAATTTAATAATATGCTGTTACGAAATAATATTCCGCTTACTTATATATTCGGAAAGATCAAAAAAGAACTGCTTTTTGTAATTGCTTATTCTATAGGAATTGTAGTTCTTTATCAGAACTTTCACGTTACCCGGATTTCCATTCCGATTACGGTACCTGCCTTACTGGGAACAATTATCTCATTATTGCTGGCTTTCCGGTCGAATCAGGCTTATGACAGATGGTGGGAAGCCCGTATTTTGTGGGGTGCTATCGTCAATGACTCAAGATCGGTATCACGTCAAATTTTATCGTTCGTAGAAAACCCTTACGACCTGCATGAGGTAGAGGCTTCCAAAGAGCGCTTTATCAAACGACAAATTGCCTGGACTTATGCTTTGAGCCAATCATTAAGAGGTTTTAATCCTCGAAAAGGACTGGAAGAATTTTTAGTTGCTGATGAGATAGCATTCCTTAAAAAACGTAAAAATGTAACCACGTCTATTTTGGAACTGCATGCTATGGATTTGAAAAAAGCTTTGAATGAAGGCTGGATTAACAAATATCAGCAAATTGAAATTGATAAAACTCTCACTGCATTATGTAACCACATGGGTGGATGTGAGCGTATTAAAAATACTGTTTTCCCGGTAACTTACAGTAAATACATCAACATGTCGATCCATCTATTTATTGTGCTTTTGCCATTTGGATTGATTGAGTATTTCGGTTATATGGAAGTTCCGTTAGTGGTTGCGATTGCTGCATTCTTCCTGTTGGTAGAAAAAATGGCGGTTCATCTGCAAGATCCTTTTGAAAATAAACCCACAGATACGCCAACTACAACGATTTGTAGAACAATTGAACGCGATCTTTGCCAAATGATAGATGATAATAAAATCCTTGAAGACAAACCCCAAACGGAATTGGCTCAGGTTGGTTCATATTACATCTTATAAAAATCTTAATTCTTAGTTCTGTTCCAGATTTGGAATGGTTAGTTAAAAACAATAGGTCTTCTCCCTGGATGGGGAGAAGCTTATTTATTTAAACCTGATCGCTTTTAGCGGAGATACTTTGCTAATTAACAGCGAAGGAATGATCAATACGATTAAACAAACAACTACAGTTAATACATTTAAGCCCAGTACATCAATAAAATGAATTTCAATGGGTGCATAAGTTAAAAAGTAAGAAGACTGATTGAGTTTAAAAATGTGTGTTGCCTGCTGGAAAAAGCCTAAGCCCAATCCGAGAATATTACCCAACAATAAACCGATACCAATTAAATAGGCCGCATTATAAAGGAATATCTTCATGATACTCCAATTGCTTGCACCAAACGACTTCAACATTCCGATCATATTGGTTTTCTCCAGAATCATAATGAGCAGTGCCGTAACCATATTGATTACGCCAACAATTAGCATTAAGATCAGCAATACGTTCGTATTTACATCAAGCAAACTCATCCAGTTAAAAATGTTCGGAAAATTTTCGACAATAGAAAATGAACGCAGATTTTGAGGTAAACTTTCAAAAATCTCTAATGATACTTTATTGAGATCTTTAAAGTTTTTAATGCGGATTTCAACACCTCCAATTTGGTTCGCATTCCAATTATTTAAGCGCTTAATAATATTCAGGTTACCGAGCACAAAACTTTTGTCGATATCCTCTACTCCAATATCGTAAATCCCTACGATTTTGAATTTCCTTGGCCTTAACTGATTTTGCACAAAATACATGATGAAATCATCGCCGGTTTTAAGTTTCAAACGGTTTGCGGTATAATTTGAAACTAGTAATTCCTGCATAGCAGCCGTACTATCCGAAAAATCAATAATGGTTCCGCTAATAATATGTTGTTTGATATAATCCCAATTATAGCTTTTATCAACTCCTTTAAAATTGATCCCCTCTATTTCTTCATTAGCTGATAATATAGCAGGTTTGGTAGCGAATGGATAGAAGTATTCGACATCTGGATTCTCTTTAAGCTTCTTTGCGGTTTCGCTATCCAATACAAAAGGCGAATGCTCAAAAGAATTATTAAGATCGTAGCGGGTAATCTGAACATCACCCAAATACCCGCGAACCTTATCCTGGATTTCCGTTTTAAAGCCTTTAATAATTGCAATAGACAAGATCATCACTGCCAGACTCAGCATCACACCAACAATGGCAATACGAACGATAAGCTTTGAAAAAGTACGCTCTGATTTTATGGCAATACGCCCGGCTATGAAATATTCGAAATTCAACTTGATTATTTTGTAACAGCAAAAATGCTTAAATCCTTTTTAAAAATGGTATATATTTGGAATATAATGGTCATGAAAAAAGAATCCTGTTTAAATACAATAATCAAATAAAATGGTAAATTGTTTTAAGGTTGATTGACTAACGTTAACCGATTTAAAATCCTATATAATGAAAAAATACATCAGCTTCGCTTTAACATCGCTCATTGCATTTTCAGCCTGTGGCCAGGGCCCGAAAATTACAGAGGAAGAAGGAGGAAAAAATTCCTTGGCTAACGAAACCTCTTTAAACGAAAAAAACGATCCTGCAGCTAAAACCATTAAAACAGGCGCAGAACAAACGGAAAAATATCTTCCGCTGTTAAAAGGCAAACGCGTTGGAATGGTTGTAAATCCAACATCGATTATTGGCAATCAAACCGCTGTTGATAGCTTATTAAAACGTGGCGTTAAAATTCAGAAAATATTTGGTCCGGAACATGGGTTTAGAGGCGATGCCAGTGCGGGCGTTAAAATTGATGATGCTATTGACACCAAAACAGGCATTAAGGCGGTTTCACTTTATGGTAAACACAGTACACCAACGGCTGAAGACCTTGCAGATATCGACATTATGGTTTTCGACATTCAGGACGTGGGCGTACGTTTTTACACCTATATCAATACTTTGCAGCATGTAATGGAAGCTTGTGCTGTTAATAAAAAAGAGCTTTTGATTTTGGACCGTCCGAACCCTAACGGTTATTTGATTGATGGCCCGATTCTCGATCCTAAATTCAAATCTGGAATAGGCATTCAGCCAATTCCTATTGCACATGGCTTAACGATTGGCGAATATGCCCAAATGCTGAACGGCGAAGGTTGGCTGAAGGATAAAGTAAAATGCAAAATAACTGTAATTAAGAATGCAAATTACAACCATGACATGGAGTATGTTTTGCCAGTTAAACCATCTCCGAACCTAAATACCGCACAATCAATTCTTTTGTACCCATCAACGTGTTTGTTTGAAGGCACATATTTAAACCATGGCCGCGGAACCATGTTTCCGTTTACTATTGTAGGCGCTCCCTACCTGAAAGGAAAATTCGATTTCAGTTTTACACCAAAAAGCATAAAAGGAATGTCAGAAACGCCTTTGTTTCAAGATCAACTTTGCTATGGTTTAGATTTGAGAAATTACGACACGAAAAAACTCCGTGAATCAAAACAAGTAAATATTTCCTGGTTAATTGAGTTATACAACGCATCGCCAAAAAAAGAAGATTTCTTTAACAGCAAACTGAGCAAAGAAATGGGAACCATTGAACGATTGGTTGGTGTGGGCGATTTCAGGCAACAGGTTATTGCCGGGAAAAGTGAGAAAGAAATTCGGGCCATTTGGGAGCCAGGTTTAAGTGCGTATAAAAAGATGCGCCTGAAGTATTTGCTTTACAAATAGTGATTAATTGAGCAGATGATTGAGGAATGGCAGTAGGATTCAAACAATCGTATAAAAAACTTTGTTATTATCATCAAGAATGGCCTTTTGTCATTCTGTACTAATTTCAATCATTCACATCATGAGCGGACCAAAAAAAACGAATGAAAATCCGGGCAGCAATTATGAGGAAGAAATTCCAAAAGGAAGAGAGCCTGAAGATCATAAAACAGTTAGGAAGCCAAATGACAGTACACCTAACAAGCCACCAAAAACAGAAAATCCGGCAAAACAACGGGAAAATGAAGAACAGCCTGTTGATCCGATAAAAAAGGCACCTAAAGAATAAACTTTGAAACAGACCTGATTACGTTGATGAAAGCGTAATCAGATCTTCAATGCAAAATAAAAGGTCGAACCCTCGCCTTCTTCACTCTCCACCCAAATTCTTCCACCTTCATTTTTGACAATTTCTGAAGAAATATACAACCCTAAACCCAAACCAGGATATGTATGTTGCAAATTGCCGCCCACACGATAAAACTGATCAAAAACCAGATGCTGAAGTTCTGTAGAAATGCCAATGCCGTAATCACGAACACTTAAAACAACTTCTCCATCGCTTGCATAACTTGCTACATCAATGCTGTTTGCATCAGATGAATATTTAATCGCATTTGAAAGAAAGTTGGTTATTACCTGCCCGATTCTCTCCTTATCTACATAAACATTCGACCTGCTATTTAAACTGGTATTGATCAGATGTTGCGATGTAGTATGCTGCATCTCATCAACCATCTCCTGAACCATGGAGTCAAAATCAAAATGTACAGGATTAAATGTCATTTTGCCGGCCTGTATCTTTGTTACATCCAAAAGGTCGCCAATTAACCCCGTTAAACGGTTTAACTGCACATCCATTTTCTGTACCATGTTGGCTTTTTTCTCATCACCTTCATTCCGAATCATCCGTTCTAAAACCTGTGCATAAGCTTTTATACTGGTTACAGGGGTTTTCAATTCGTGGCTGGCAATGCCTAAAAATTCATCTTTTTGTTTTTGTAGCTGAACCTGTTTTGTAACATCAATAGCTGCATGTAAAATGGCATAAACTTTACCTTCGGCATTTTTTAAAGGCTTGTAAGTAAAGTTGAACCAAAATTTTTGCAAGCTACCGTTTACCGATAGTTCTGCAACCTGCTGATCGGCATGGTAAGCTATTCCAGTACGAAATACATCTTTCAAAATTCCAATGAAAGGTTGGCCTTCCAGTTCCGGAATGGCAACTTCCATGGTTTTACCAATCACACTTGCATCTTTATCCCAAAGTTTAAGCATTTCATTATTGGCAATTTTAATTATAATGTCCTCGGTTTCGTAAAGTGCTGTAGGCATCGGGTTATCGTGCACCAAATTCCGGAAACGTTCTTCGCTTTCCCTAAATGCATCACGCGATTTTACCTGAGCGGTAATATCATTGGCAACCACCATCACACCTGTCACTTTGTTGTTTTTATCTCGAACAGGATCGTATACGAAATTGAAATAGTAATCGTCTAATTTGCCATTGTGTTCTAACCTTGCACGGGTTTCATATCCATAATGAGGTATCCCGGTTTGATAAACCTGCATCAACAATTCTGGAAAGGGTTGATCGTGAATTTCTGGTAAGCCTTCCAGTAATTTAAGTCCAAGTATACTTTTATCTTTACGCCAAATGTGCAGTAAATCATCATTTGCATCTTCAATCACAAAATCTGGACCACGCAAAATACCGATGGCAACCGGCGCATCGTAAATCATCTGCCTAAAAAGTTCTTCGCTTTCTTTGACTTTAATTTTAGCATTTACAAGTTCGGTTACATCGGTTGCGTTATTTAACACGGCCCATACCTTGCCATTTTGGTCCTTTAATGGTTTGTAAACAAGGTCAAAATAAAATGTTTGTCGTACACCATCTTTTATTATTTCTGCTTTGTCCTCTTTCGCTTCGTAAGCAACCCCGGTTTCGAAAACCTCCTGTAAAATTTTAATAAAAGGCTGCCCATCTAGTTCAGGCAATGCTTCAACTAATGTCATCCCAACAACAGAGGCATCTTTTCCCCAGGCATTAAGTATGGCTTTATTGGCCACTTCAATTTTAAAATCCTCGCCCACATATAGGCCAATAGGCATTTTCGATTCTTCAATAAGTATATTAAATAAAGAAACTTTATTTTGTAAATCTATTTGCATAAAACTGAACAAATATAATTTGTTTTACTTACTTCCATTGGCTTTGAGAAATGATAGCAACACTTTCTCATCATGTTCAAGGCCGAGCTTTCCAATCGCCTTCTGGTTATTCATTTTTTTTAAATATTTCTCCAACTCGTTATTTTCATAAGCCGTAATCAAAATTGGGTAAACGTAAGAACTTTTACAAACCGCCCGGGTATTACCGAGTTTCTCTGCCACACAATCCAGTACACTCACTACCGTTTTTTTAGTGTTGAGTTCCCAGTCTTTATCTGCAGCACATTTAGAAAACTGGCGTAAAGCTTCCAAAGTGCCACCCCAGGTTCGAAAATCTTTTGCTGTAAAATCGTTGCCGGTTATTTCTTTGATATAGTTATTTATTTTCCCTGAATCAATTCCCTTATGTTCTTTTCCATTAGTGTAAAACTGAAATAAATCCTGACCCGGAATATCACGGCATTTTTTTACCAGTTTAGCCAATGTCCGGTCATTAAGTTCTAAATTCTGCTGTACACCCTTTTTACCAATGAAATTGATGTTGATTTTACTTCCGTTAATTTTAACGTGCTTATCTCTTAAGGTAGTTAATCCAAAGGAACCATAAAGTTGTTTGTAACTTTCGTTACCCACACGGATTAATGTTTTCTGAAGCACATCAACAGAAATGGCCAAAACTTTACGCTCATCAAGTGCCTTTCTTTTTAAATCCTTGGCAAGTTTTTTCCGAGCTTCAGGTAAGGCCTTTCCAAATTCGAAAAGGCGAAAATATTTATCATCCGACCGACGGCTCGTCCATTTAGGATGGTACTTATATTGTTTTCTTCCTGCAGCATCAATGCCTGTAACCTGCAAGTAGGCATTTGGTTTATTTGCAATCCAAACCTGTTGCCAGGCTGGTGGAATCACCAGCGATTTTATACGGTCTAAATGCTTTTCTTCACTTATTTTATGACCATCTTTATCCTCATAATGAAATTTACCAGGTTTTCCTTTGCGATAAATCCCGGGCATTGAATCGGTTACATAAACCAATCCGTTTGCTTTAACAACATCTTTGCCTTGTACCATTTTAACCTATAAGGATGATTTATTTTTAGTTATTTTGTAAAAACTTAATGCGCACATTCTCGTTAATTTAAAACACAACACCTTTGGTATGAAAATAGTTTTTATGGGTACGCCCGATTTTGCAGTTGCTTCTTTAGATGCTTTGGTGCAAGCTAACTTTGATGTTGTTGCAGTAATTACTGCTCCAGATAAACCGGCAGGTCGTGGTCAGAAAATGAATGAAAGTGCTGTAAAAAAGTACGCTATAGAAAAGAACATCCCGGTTCTGCAGCCAGAAAAACTAAAGAATCCTGAATTTTTGGAACAACTAAAAGCTTATCAGGCCGATTTACAAGTGGTTGTAGCATTCAGAATGTTACCTGAAGTGGTTTGGAATATGCCGCCAAAAGGGACAATTAATCTTCATGGCTCGCTGTTGCCACAATATCGCGGGGCAGCGCCAATAAATCATGCCATTATTAATGGAGAAAAAGAAAGCGGTGTTACTACATTTTTCCTGACGCATGAGATTGATACAGGGGCCATTATTCAAAGTGCATCAACCCCTATTTCAGATGAAGAAACTGCCGGAGACCTGCACGACAAGCTGATGCACATCGGTGCCGAGTTGTTGGTAAAAACCGTTACGGCAATTGAAAAAGGAGATTATACCGAACAGCCACAACCACAAAATGATGTTTTAAAATACGCTCCGAAAATTTTTAAAGATGATTGCAAAATCAACTGGAACAATTCATCACAGCAGATATTTAACCTGATTCGCGGATTAAGTCCGTATCCAACAGCATTTACTTTATTAAATGATAAAACGCTTAAAATTTTTAAGGCAGAATTAGAGGATAAGGAACCTGCAATAGTAGCAGGCGGCTTTTTAACTGATGGAAAAACTTATTTAAAGTTTGCAACAAAAGATGGTTTTATTAAACTTTTAGATATTCAATACGAAGGAAAAAAACGCATGGTTATCGAAGATTTTCTCCGTGGAATGAGATTGTAAAATGGTTTTTAAGTCCATTCAGGCGAATTACATTTGCACAAACAAAAACTAAAGTGCGTTCAGCTTATCAATTAGAAACTTCGAAACCTCATTGAAATATCTTTTTCTACCATAACCCATTACCCATTGGATGCCTTGTGTGGCATTGGTAATAAAAACTTCTTCAGCTTCTTTTAAAATTTCCGGGTTAATCTGTGCTTCAACCAATGCCAGATCGTTCATTTTACAAAGCTGCATCACTGCGCTTCGCATCACTCCACCTACGCAGCCTTCAGTTAAGGCCGGCGTATAAATCTGATCATTGTACACTACAAAAACATTTGCACTGATACTCTCACACAAAAAACCGTTTTGATTTAAAATCATCGCCTCATCTAAACGATTTTGACTCTTAAAAATCCCGGCCATTACATAAGGTAACGCATTTGATGTTTTATAATTCGACAATTTGTTAATCGGCTTCGCTATTTCATCATAAACATCAATAATTAAACCTTTACTATTTAGCTCATATTGATTGCTTGTTAATGGCATTCCTTCCAAAACATAACCTGCCTTGTTAATTTCGGGCGTGTAAACTCCTGCACCCTCACGGTAAACCGATAACCGGAAACGAACATTGCCGTTCCATCTGTTTTTTTTCATCAAATCAGCAGTTTTCTGGCGCAAAAAATAATCATCCATCAAAGCATGACCATCCATTTTAAGGGCTTTCATTCCACCAATTAAACGATCGGCATGAAAATCAGCAAACTGAAGTTTATGATCGATCATACGCATACTTTCGAAAAGTCCATCACCAAACTTAAAACTTCTGTTCGAAGCCGTTAATATCGGAGCATCAACCGCATGAAATTCATCATTAAATAAAAGATACTTTTGAGACATATATTAAGACGCGGCGATGTAATTTTCCCATTTATTTAATGCAGCTTTAAAATCAGCCGGAAGTGGCGATTCAAAATGCATATATTCTTTTGTTGTTGGATGAATAAAGCCCAAACTTTGTGCATGTAATGCCTGCCTTGGCAGTAATTCGAAACAATTATCTACAAACTGTTTATATTTATTAAACATAGTTCCTTTTAGAATCTTATCGCCGCCGTACATGGCATCGCTAAATAAGGGATGCCCGATATGTTGCATGTGCGCTCTGATTTGGTGTGTTCGACCCGTTTCCAGTTCGCAACTAATTAAGGTTACATAGCCTAAACGTTTTAAAACTTTGTAATGCGTTACAGACCATTTGCCTTTTTCTTCATCGTCATAAATGTCCATCACCCGGCGATCTTTTACGCTTCGCCCAATATAACCCGTTACTGTCCCATCATTTTCTATATCGCCCCAAACCAGCGCAATATATTTCCTGGTAATGCTGTGATCAAAAAACTGACGGGCTAAATGGGTTATTGACTTTTCATTTTTACTGATCAATAAAAGTCCGGAAGTATCTTTATCAATTCGGTGAACCAACCCGGGTCGGCCATCATTTCCAGGCAATTGCGGCAACTGTTCAAAATGAAAAGCCAAAGCATTTACCAGCGTGCCGGTGTAATTATTAAAACCCGGATGAACTACCATGCCCGCAACCTTATTTACCACCAACAAATCACTGTCTTCATAAATAATATCTAGTGGAATATCTTCAGGATAAACTTCTGTATCGCGTGGCGGATGAGGAAGAACTATTGAAATTTCATCAAATGGCTTAACTTTATAACTGGCCTTTATCTGCTTTTGATTAACCAAAACATTGCCCGCATCAATGGCATTCTGGATTCGGTTACGTGAAGCATTCTCTACACGAACCATCAAAAATTTATCAATACGCAATAAGGATTGACCCTTATCTACCACAATTTTTAAATGTTCGTATAACTCCTGCTCTTCTGATTCTGGTAACTCGACCACATTTTCCATGGTGCAAAAATAAACTTTTAAGGCCAAGATTTTTCTAATGACTTAAGTTTTAGCAAAAAGTGCTTAGTAACGAGCTATCTGTTCCGTTTCATCTCTGCTCGCACTCAATGTATTGCGACTTCAAAAGAACAAAAAATGAATGAAGGAAATTAAATTATTGTTAAGAAACTAATTTCCTTACAACTTAAAACAATATTGGCTTATTTTTTGTTAACACCTAGATCTAATCGATAACAATTATGAAAAATTTTACTCAAAACGTTAAGATTGTACTTAATTTTTTTCCTTATCTAATGAGGAAAATATATTTTAAGTAGAAAAAATCTAAAGAAAACGCCCAAAAGACACTTGCATTGTGCAGGTGTTTTTTATTTTTACACGTGTTTCAAGAAATATACAGTCCTGTACAGAAAATAGAAATAGATCTGTTTGATAATCTTTTTGTTAAGCGTGATGACCTGATTGATCCTTATGTTTCTGGAAATAAGTGGAGAAAGTTAAAATACATTTTAGCAAAGGCTTCGAACGAAAATAAAAAACATCTAATCACTTTTGGTGGAGCGTATTCAAATCATCTGGTAGCAACTGCCGCTGCTGCTGCTCGGTTCGGTTTTAAATCAACAGCGTTTGTTAGAGGAGAAGCAGTGCAAAATGAGATGCTGCTGCTTTGTTCCCTCTTTGGAATGAAGTTGATTTTTGTAGATAGGCAAAGCTATAAAAACAAAAATTTACTCTTCAAAAGTCATTTTGAAGATGACTTGAATGCGTACTTTATTGATGAAGGTGGAGCATCTAAAGAAGCGGTAAAAGGTTGTACGGAAATTATAACAGAACTAAACGAAACTTATGATCATATTTTCGTTGCAGCAGGAACAGGAACTACGGCTGCCGGTTTATTGAAGGCTATTCAGTACAAAAATCTACATACCAAACTTCATGTCATTCCCGTCTTAAAAGGAGGAGAGTTTATTAAAGACGAAATTTCTAAATATACTTCCATCTCTGATCACCTCACTTTACATACCGGCTTTCATTTTGGCGGATATGCTAAAACCACTCCAGAATTGATTCACTTCATCAAAAATTTCACTGAAAAAACAGGAATGCTTATAGATCCTGTTTACACCGCGAAAATGTTCTATGCCATTGCCGATCTTCAGCGAAAAAACATCATTAATGCCAATGATAAAATATTAGCCATACATACAGGTGGATTACTGGGAATTTTGGGAATGAAAGATAAATTTTAAGCTTAACGTCCATTAGGAATACCTCAGTTAAATTAAATTTTGAATCGATTTAATTAAAAAAGTTTTCCACATTCCTGAAGTCTAAAATCAATTTTTGTCTATAATCATACTTTAAACTGTTTAAACCTATTTTTTTAGCTTTCGGTACAAAAAGTGCTTAAATTTTGCTTTTAGGCACATTTTACTAAATTTGAACTATACCAAATCCAAGTTTATGTACCAATTAACAGTACCTGCCGATCGCGTTAACGAAACTTTGAGCAAGCACATTTTAGCTGATGGTTTCGATCTTACCTATGACATGGAAAAAAGTCAAGGAGCTTATATTTACGATTCGAAATACAACAGAACACTTCTCGATTTTTTTACATGCTTCGCTTCCGTTCCGCTAGGATATAACCATCCTAAAATGGTGAATGATGAAAACTTCAAGAAAAATTTGTTGCTTGCCGCAATGGCCAACCCCTCAAATTCTGATGTTTACACCCAGCAATATGCACAATTTATAGAGACATTTTCGAAAGTTGGCATTCCTGATTATTTACCACATGCTTTTTTTATTGCCGGAGGTGCACTTGCGGTTGAAAATGCGATTAAAGTAGCAATGGATTGGAAAGTACAGAAAAACTTCGCCATGGGATATATCGAAGAAAAAGGATTTAAAGTATTACATTTTGAAAGAGCCTTCCACGGAAGATCAGGTTACACTTTAAGTTTAACCAATACCTTGCCTGATAAAACGAAATGGTTCGCTAAATTCGATTGGCCAAGAGTTTCGGTTCCTGAGGTAAAATTTCCACTTTCCGGGGATCATTTGCAACACGCCATTCAAACAGAAGAAGCATCAATTGCTCAGATTAAAAAAGCTTTTGCAGAAAACAAAGACGATATCTGTGCTATTATCGTAGAGCCTATCCAGTCTGAAGGTGGCGATAATCACTTAAGGGAAGAGTTTCTGATCCAGTTAAAATCGATTGCTGATGAAAACGAGGCATTTTTGATTTATGATGAAGTACAAACCGGTGTAGGTTTAACAGGCAAATTTTGGTGTCATCAGCATTTTAGCGAAAAAGCAAGACCAGATATTGTAGCCTTTGGCAAAAAAATGCAGGTATGCGGTATTTTGGTTGGGAATAAGGTTAATGAAGTAGCAACCAATGTTTTCAAAGTACCAAGCCGCATCAACTCCACCTGGGGCGGAAATCTGGTAGACATGGTTCGTTCTACGCAAATTCTGCAAATTGTTGAAGAAGATAGATTATGTGAAAATGCAGAAAAAATTGGCTCGTATCTCCAAACGCAACTGCTACAGTTCGCAAATAAATTCGACAAAATGACTAATGTGAGAGGACGTGGCTTATTATGCTCATTCGATTTCCCAAACAAAGAAATGCGTAATGCTTTCATCAGTAAAGGCATGGAAAATAATGTGATGTTTTTAGGTTGTGGGGAGAAAACCATCCGCTTCCGCCCGGCACTTTGTATCGAGCAAAAACATATTGACGAAGGTCTGACGGTGATGGAAAAAATATTGCCTTTATTGTAGGCATGAGCAGAAAATCCTTAATCTATTTCGTATCAGCTTTCGTTTTGATTCTGATATTTTTTATCGCAAAAGATACCTTTAACCAGCCTGGTATAGAAGATATGAAAGCTGGTTTTACAGAAGTTGCGAAATATAGAAATGCCAATAATACCGGGCCAGTACAACGTATTTATGTTGTAACCATTAAAGATTCTGTTTGGAACGAGATGGAAGATTACGGCAACTTAATGCCTCACACTAAATATGGGAATACTAAAGTTTACTTCTTCATGCAAAATGCAAATGTGCCCAACACACTGCAACCTGGAGAGGTAAACTTTGATCCCCAATTTAATCAGTCATGCATCGCGTTATATGAAAAAAGTGCAATGAGCCAGGTGGCTTTCAATAAGCATCCGTTTTAGAAATTAAGATCATTTTTCTCCTGCAAATGACCAGCTCAGCCCTTATGGTATCGCCAGTCCCGCTTTCCCTCCTGCCAAATTAAACCAATTGGCATCCGAGCCAATCGGGTTTAGGTAGCGATTACAGCGGAGCTTAACCACCAATGTTAAAATCCAGTTGCCTTGTTATACAAATGCCGAGAAGCCTGTGATTGCCCTACCTACAATTAAGGTATTAATCTCCTTCGTACCTTCGTAAGAATAAATTGCTTCTGCATCAGCCACGAAACGGGCAACATTGTATTCCAGCAAAATACCGTTTCCACCCATTACTTCTCTGGCTTTACTTACCACATCTCTGGTACGCAATGAACAGAAAACTTTCGCCAAAGACGCGTGTTCATCTTTCAGTAATCCCTGATCTTGCAGTTGCGACAACCGGAAGCACAAAGTTTGCATAGCTGTTAGGTTTGATAACATTTCTACCAGATGATTTTGTATCAGCTGAAAAGATGCAATTGGTTTTCCAAACTGTTTACGGGTCCTGGTATAATCCAGCGCATTTTCATAGGCGCCTCGGGCACAGCCCACCGCTTGCCAGGCAACTCCTGCCCTGGTCATCTGTAAAACCTTGGCGGTATCTTTAAACGAGTTTGCATTCTGCAGGCGATCTGTCTCTTCAACCTCACAATCTGTTAACGTGATAATTCCGTTCTGAACAATACGCAGAGCCATTTTATCCTGCATTTTTTCTACCGCAAACCCGGGATTATCTTTTTTAACAATAAAACCTTTTACGTCGCCATCACCTTCATCACGAGCCCAAATAACTAATATATCAGCGAATGTGGCATTACCAATCCATTTTTTCTGACCATTTAAAATCCATTTCCCATTAACATTTTTGCATGTGGTAGTTAAACCGCCAGCTGCTGCCGAACCTACTTCGGGTTCAGTTAAGCCAAATGCACCAATAACTTGAAACTTTTGCATTAAAGGAAGCCATTGCTGCTTCTGAGCTTCAGACCCACAAAGATAAATGGAGCCCATGGCTAAACCGCTTTGAACACCAAAAAACGTAGAAATCGAAGTATCAATTCTGGCCATTTCCATTGCCAGAATTCCCTCCATTAAATTAGATTTTCCCGGGCAACCGTAACCTTTATAAGTTAAGCCACAAATGTTAAGCTCGGCAAGTTTGGGAATAATTTCAAATGGGAATTCCGCTCTGTTCCAATAATGATTTACAATCGGCTTTACCTCTTTCTCTAAAAACGCCCTTACTTTTAACTGTAATTCACGGTCCTCATCATTAAGTGCTTCATCCCCCAACTGATAGAAATCTCCATCAATTGGAGGCAGTTCTCTTTTTTTTCCAGAACCGCCCATCATTTTCATCATGCCTGATATTTGCTTATCATCGAGATTTGAAATGGTTTCGACCATTTTTGGCAAATCAACTTTTCTTGATAATGCATCAAGCTTAGCAAAATCTACATGCTTGAAGAGGTTATACGCGTTTTTGAGTGAAGAAAATATATTCGCCATTATTATCCGTTTTGAGAATAACAAATGAGTGGCGCTTTTGTTGGATTTGCGCTTTCTCTTCAGTCAGGATAAGGAATAATCTACTTAGCTCCTGGAAAAACTTTTATTCAACCGCGGTGCACACAAAGAAAAAAGCATGAAACAAAGCTTAGTCTTAAATATTGATCTGCCTCGGTTTTCCCTATCAAAGCTTGTTGCACTATGCGATAAAATTGCGCTATGCTTTTTTTTTTGCGGTTCAGTATAGAATTACTTTAAATCAAATAGATTATCTACGCCAAGCAACTTTCTAGAAGTAAAACCTTCACCAAAAGTGGCACCAATACTTTTACCAAATTCACGGGAACGGCCGGTAATGGTTTTAAAAAACTCAGGAGAGGAAATATAAGTCTGTAACCCATCAACATCCGGATTGTAAAATTGAGTTTTAAATGCCTTGATCGATTCAATTTTTTTATCCATATGATCGGAAATATCAACGATAATATCGGGCTTGATATACCTATCCTGAATATACTGCAACAGTAATCTTGGCCGATGTGCAGCTTGGTTTTCGCCATCAAGTTTTGTTTCAATTTTAGGCAAACCTGATAGAAAAACGGAGTCGTAAACCAGGTCACCTGCCCTGCCATGATCTGGGTGACGATCTTCAAGGGCGTTACTTAAAATAATTTCTGGTTGATATTTTCTGATCGCTTTGATTACTTCCAGGCGATGATATTCATCGTTTTGAAAAAAACCGTCCCGCATTCTTAAATTTTCACGGGCGTGTAAACCTAGAATTTTAGCAGAATCTGCAGCTTCTTCATCTCTGGTTTCAGCCGTACCGCGAGTGCCCAACTCCCCTCTGGTTAATTCTACAATGCCAACTTTTTTACCTAGTGCAATATGTTTTAAAATAGTTCCGGAGCAACAAAGTTCTGCATCATCGGGGTGAACGGCTATAACTAAAATATCTAACTTCATATTATTTATTGGCATTTTCATTCAACAGCTGCTGAATTTTTTTCTTAATTTTTGAGCTTAAAGGTTTGGTGAAAGGAAAATAAAAATCAACCAGCTCTCCTTTTCTGTTTATAATATATTTATGGAAATTCCATCTCGGTTTTGAGTTCAGCTTCGAATTTTGTTTTTTATCGCTTAGAAATTGATAAAGTGGATGGATAAATTCTCCGCGAACCATAATTTTATCAAACACCGGAAACTTTACGCCGTGATTAATTTCGCAAAAGGTGGCAATATCCAATCCGTTTAGCGGTTCCTGCTTACCAAAATCATTTGTCGGAAAACCTAAAATTTCGAACTCAGGATGATTAATCTCCTCTCTTAATTGTTGAAGTTCTTTCAATTGTGGCGTAAATCCACATTCAGATGCGGTGTTAACCACAAGTAAAACCTTATTTCGGAAGGCCGACAATGGCTGATCATCGCCATTAATCTTTTTAACCTTGAAGGAGTAAATATTCGGAATGCGCTCCTGCATTATTTTTATTGGTAAAATCCAGAAGTACGAATGATGGATTCAATATCCCGATCCTCATTTGGATTATAGGTGCTTTTTAAATTATGCCCAACGACCCGGGCGACAATTTGATAGGAGAAGGCAGCGAACCCGCCTTTTGTTTGTTTTACAATATCGTATGTTGTTCTTCCAACCTCTCTATCAATAAGTTTAGTTAAAATTTGTCCCTGAGTAATAGTTAATTCTTTAATCTCGCGGTTAAACATGTCTTTAATTTCCTTATCACATTGTTTAACCAACTTTTTCTGCTCTCTTTTTTCAGGGGTGCGGGCTATATCTTGCTCCAGTTGCTCATACCTGCGTTTGGCAAATATAGCATACGGCATTACTTTCAACACATTGTAACGCAATCGGTTATAAGCAGCCTTTTCTGCCGGAGATTTCCAGATTCTGTTTGCAAAAATGCTAACATCCTGCAACTGCATCCAGGGAATCATCACCCCGTTATCATTTGTAGAGGCCACCTGAATGGTATCCTGTTTACCCAGTTTAGGAAAAACTGGCTGCACCGGGTCTTGCGCTTTTAGTTTTTCACCAAAAATCATGACAATAAACAGAATGAATAGCCCTTTAAATTTCATAAATTTATACTTTCACAAAGTTAGGTGTTATTTCATATATTAGTCGTTCAACAGAACTAATATAAGTTTTATTCATATATAAGACGAAAATTTTTACGCAAAAAAAACAAATGAAAACAGAGTTAGTGATTGATTTAGAGGCGGAAAAACAGGAAATTCTAAAAAGATATAGGGCATTATTACGGGCAAGTAAATCTACATTACAGCGGGGCGATAAGAAAGAGATCAGAAAAGCTTTCGATATGGCCCTGGAAAGCCATAAAGATATGCGCCGAAAATCGGGCGAACCATATATTTATCACCCAATTGCAGTTGCTCAAATTGCAGCAGAAGAAATTGGTTTAGGTACTACTTCTATTGTTTGCGCCCTGTTACATGATGTGGTGGAAGATACCGACATTACACTGGAGGATATTGAACGTGAATTTGGAAAGAAAACGGCAAAGATTATTGATGGTTTAACCAAAATTTCTGGCGTATTTGATACCAACAGCTCATTACAGGCAGAAAACTTCAGGAAAATGCTGCTTACGCTTGCAGATGATGTTCGCGTAATTTTGATCAAGCTTGCCGATCGTTTGCACAATATGCGTACAATGGATTTTATGCCCCGCCATAAGCAGCTTAAAATCGCATCAGAAACAATTTATTTATACGCACCACTTGCTCATCGTTTAGGTTTATACGCCATTAAATCAGAATTGGAAGATCTTTCAATGAAATATCTTGATCCCGATACTTACAAATTTATTGCAAAAAAGCTTAACGAGAAAAAGGCAGAAAGGGCGTTGTTCATCAAGAAATTTGTTGAACCTATTGATGAAATTGTTCATGAACAGGGTTTGGTTGCCGATGTTTACGGCCGTCCAAAATCTATCCATTCCATCTGGAATAAAATGAAAAAGAAAAATATTCCTTTTGAGGAGGTTTATGATCTTTTTGCCATTCGTATTATTTTAGACAGCGCCTACGAAAACGAAAAAGCTGATTGCTGGAAAGCCTATTCGATTGTTACCGATTTATACCGGCCAAATCCCGATCGCTTGCGAGACTGGGTTTCTTCGCCAAAAGGAAATGGCTACGAAAGTTTGCATACTACAGTGATGGGTCCCCGCGGACAGTGGGTTGAAGTGCAAATCCGTACACAACGCATGAATGAAATTGCGGAAAAAGGTTTTGCTGCACACTGGAAATACAAAGAATCAAGCAATGATAATGGTTTGGATCAATGGATTCAGAAGGTTAGAGAAATGCTGAGCAATCCTGAAGCAAATGCCCTGGATTTCCTCGACGATTTCAAAATGAACCTTTTCTCTGATGAAATTTTCATTTTTACTCCAAAGGGCGCTCTGATTCAATTGCCATTAGGTGCTACTGCCTTAGATTTTGCTTTCGAAATTCATACTGGTGTCGGTGCAACCTGTATTGGCGCAAAGGTGAACCACAAATTGGTTCCAATTTCATACAAACTTCAAAATGGCGATCAGGTAGAAATTATCACTTCCAGCAAGCAAACGCCTAAAGAAGACTGGCTAAATATTGTGGTTACGGCGAAAGCTAAATCCAAAATTAAGTCATCACTAAAAGAAGAAAAACGGAAAATAGCAGATAACGGGAAAGAGATTTTGGAGCGAAAAATGAAATCGTTAAAAATCACCTACAACACTGATAACATTCAGAAAATCAGTTATTTCTTCAAACTTCCTTCTACGCAGGAACTGTTCGTGAACGTTGCTTTAGGCAAAATCGAGCTTAAAGACATTAAAGAATATCTGAATACCGAAAAAGAAGTAGAAAGCCGCGGCCCCGAACGCCCGGAAAACCTTTCAGTAGATGGAATTAAAAATAAAATTAAAGGAGGTGATTCGGATATTTTGCTTATTGGCGAAGACATGCAACGCATTGATTATACACTTGCAGCATGTTGTAATCCAATTCCCGGAGATGATGTTTTTGGGTTCATTACCGTAAGTGAGGGTATTAAAATCCACAGAACCAACTGTCCTAATGCTGCGCAACTGATGGCTAATTATGGTTATCGCGTGGTCAAAGCAAAATGGAACAAACAACAGGAATTAACTTTTTTAACCGGACTTCGCATTGTTGGAATTGATGATGTAGGATTGATCAATAACATCACAAGGGTTATTTCTACAGATTTTAAAGTAAACATGCGATCAATTACGGTGGATACTAATGAAGGGATTTTTGATGGCTCAATTATGATTTTTGTAAATGATACGGAGCACCTGGAAAACTTAATCAGAAACTTACTAAAAGTTAGAGGCGTTACCGGTGTAACAAGATTTGATGCTTAAATGGGTTATAGGTTGTGGGTTTAGAAGCCAGTTGGAAAAAGGTTTAACACACGAATTTATTTTTCATATCTGATCAGTATCACACAACCTGCCACTTGTAAATCATAACCTGCAACCGAGTTATTACAACATTTCAACAATCCAACAATTAAACAATCAAACTAATTACCTACCTTTGAACGGAGTTTAAAAACTATGTCAGAACAAAATACAAATGAGCTCGTTCGCAAGATTTTTGAGGCTTATTTAGAAAACAAAAATCTACGCAAAACACCAGAGCGTTTCGCCATCCTGGAAGAAATTTATTCCCGAAACGATCACTTTGATGTTGAAACCCTTTATATCCACATGAAAAACCAAAAGTATCGTGTAAGCCGGGCTACGGTTTATAATACTTTAGAATTATTGGTTTCATGTGATCTGGTTACCAAACACCAGTTTGGTAAAAACATGGCGCAGTTCGAAAAATCTTACGGTTACCGTCAGCACGATCATGTGATTTGCATTGAGTGCGGTAAGGTGGTAGAATTCTGCGATCCTCGAATCCATCAAATTCAAACCATGGTTGGCGATCTTTTAAAGTTTGATGTAAAACACCATTCTTTAAATCTTTATGGCTTCTGCTCAGATTGCAGTATGGCTAGAAAAGTAAATGAAACTGAGGCTGCAAAGCTCGAAGCAAATTAAATCAATCCACAAAATAAAACCAGCTTAAATTTTTAATAATGACGCAAGTAGATGTACTTCTCGGCCTGCAATGGGGCGATGAAGGAAAGGGAAAAATCGTTGATGTACTCAGTCCGAAATATGATCTTATCGCCCGTTTTCAGGGTGGTCCAAACGCCGGGCATACTTTAGAGTTCGATGGTAAAAAATTCGTATTGAACACCATCCCATCAGGAATTTTCAACGAAAAAACCATGAACCTTATCGGTAATGGTGTAGTGATCGATCCTATCATTTTAAAAAGAGAGCTTGATAATTTAAAAAAAGCTGGTCATGATCCTGTTGCAGAAGGCAAATTGGTTATTGCCCGTAAAGCGCACCTGATTTTACCAACCCACCAGTTATTGGATGCAGCCAACGAAGCTCGCATGGGTAAAAACAAAATCGGTTCAACCTTAAAAGGTATTGGCCCAACTTATATGGACAAAACTGGCCGTAATGGTTTACGTGTTGGCGATACTACCCTTCCGGATTTTAAGGAACGTTATAATAAATTAGTAGAAAAACATACCGAAATCCTTTCTCATTATGAAGGTTTCGAATACGAATTGGCTGAAAAAGAAGCATCTTTCTTTGAGGCTATTGAATTCTTAAAAAGCATTCCTCATGTAGATAGCGAGCATTTTGTTAATGGTTATTTAAAAGAAGGAAAAGCTGTTTTAGCTGAAGGTGCACAGGGAACATTATTAGATGTAGATTTCGGCTCCTACCCTTTTGTAACTTCAAGTAACACCACAACTGCAGGTGCTTGTACTGGTTTAGGCATTGCGCCTAATAAAGTTGGTGCAGTTTACGGTATTTTTAAAGCTTACTGTACCCGTGTTGGTGGCGGTCCGTTTCCAACTGAGTTAGACAATGAAGTTGGTGAGAATTTACGTGCTTTAGGCCACGAATTTGGTGCAACTACTGGTCGTGCCCGTCGTTGCGGCTGGATCGATCTTCCTGCATTAAAATATGCCATCATGCTCAACGGTGTAACCGAACTGATCATGATGAAGGCTGATGTGTTAGATACTTTTGATACCATTTATGCTTGTACACACTACGAATATAATGGCGAAACCATTGATTATATGCCTTACGACATTATTTCAATCGAACCAAAACCAGTTTTAAAAGCTATTGATGGTTGGGCAACTGACGTTACCAAAATCACCTCAGTTGATGAAATTCCATCGAAACTAACAGACTACATCGCGTTCTTAGAACAAGAATTAGAAGTGCCAATTAAATTTTTATCTGTTGGTCCTGATAGAGCCCAAACCTTAGAATTACGTTAATATAGGGTTCACAAAGCTGAAATATTTCAGCTTTGTAATCTCGATAGATTAAAAACATGAAAGCAATCCGTTTGGATTGCTTTTTTTATTTGGAAAGCATATCAACTACAACTATTAACGTTAGTCCCGCCAATGTTTCAAGTCCCGATTTTACGGTTTCGCAAACTGAAAGAATCTACAACGGGAGCTTTCCACTTATGTCGGGTTTAGTTACCTTTGCCGCAGCTTGAAAAACACGGATCACACATCAGCATTCAAACAAAAGGCATTACACTGGGCTAACCAGTTCGATGTTTGTTGTCTATTAGATTCCAACCAATATCCCGATGTTTACTCGGCTTATGATTTTATTCTAGCGGCTGATGTTCAGGCAGAAATTCAATGCAACTCCGGCAATGCATTTGAACAACTAAAAGCATTCCAGGAAGCTAACAAACAATGGCTTTTTGGTTTTTTCAGCTATGATCTAAAAAACGAAATTGAAGATTTGGTTTCTAACAATACTGATCATCTAAATTTCCCTGAACTTTACTTTTTTATCCCTAAATACTTAATTGCGGTTAAAAACGGAAAGGCTGAAGTATTAATTGGCGATGATGCTGTTTTAAATGAAATAAATGATTTCAAGATTGAAGAAAGTGAATCTACTGGTCAACTGAACATTGAGCGGAGGCTCTCAAAAACAGCATACCTTAACAAGGTAGAAAAATTAAAAGAACACATTATCCGAGGTGATATTTATGAAGTGAATTTTTGCCAGGAGTTTTTTGCCGAAAATGCGAAAATTAACCCAGTTGAAACATTCGGTTTGTTGAATGATATATCCCCTACTCCATTTGCTGGATTCTTAAAGGTTAATGAGCATTATATTTTGTCGGCAACACCGGAACGTTTTTTAGCTAAACGCGGTTCGAAGTTAATATCACAACCCATAAAAGGAACTGCGAGAAGGAGCGCTGATTCGAAAGAAGATGAGCAAATCAAAATTCAGCTTAGAAACGACGTTAAGGAGCAATCAGAAAATGTGATGATCGTTGATTTGGTTCGTCATGACTTAACGAAATCGGCGGTAAAAGGCTCGGTAAAAGTTGAAGAACTATTTGGCATTTACAGCTTTCCACAAGTACATCAAATGATTTCTACCATCACTTGCGAACTTGATTCAGCGATTCATTTTATTGATACCATCAAAAATGCTTTCCCAATGGGATCAATGACGGGTGCGCCTAAAGTAAAAGCAATGAAATTGATCGAGCAATATGAAGAAACAAAAAGAGGTGTTTATTCTGGCTCGTTTGGCTGCATTAGTCCTGATGGAAATTTTGATTTCAATGTGGTGATAAGAAGTATCCTTTATCATTCAGCTAATCAGTATTTATCATTCCAGGTTGGTGGGGCCATCACTTATAATAGCGATGCGGAGAAAGAATATGAGGAATGTTTGCTCAAAGCAAGTGCTATTTTGAAGGTGCTGAATGCTGAATAGTCAATAGTGGTTTACTATAATTTAAATAGCTGGTTAGCCATAAAATAAAAAAGTGGAAAATTAGCATTATACCAATTTTCCACCCTTCACTTCAAGCCTTCTGCCCTTGTTATTTCTTATAATATTGTTGTGCTTCAGGCAGGTATTTCTGAATCTGAGCAATACGTGTTTCATCACTAGGGTGCGTACTTAAAAACTCAGCTGGTTTTTGTGCACCCGCAGATGCAGCAGACATTCTATTCCAGAAAGCAGTGGCATTTTGAGGATTATATCCAGCCATCGCCATAAATATCAAACCTAATCTATCAGCCTCTAGCTCTTGGTTCCTGCTAAACTTTAGCATCGCAACCGGTGTGCCAACGCCATAAAGCGTATTAAAAATACCCTGTGTTTTTGGATTTTTGGATAGCGCTACCCCTGCCGCTGCGCCAATTCCCTGAGCCACCATTTCCTGCGACATGCGTTCAGCCGAGTGACCTGCGATAGCGTGTGCAATCTCATGCCCCATCACTGTTGCTAAACCAGCATCATCTTGGGTTACTGGTAAAATACCGGTATAAACTACAATTTTGCCACCAGGCATACACCAAGCATTTTTTTCGTTATTCTGTACCACATTCACTTCCCACTGATAATCGGCAATAAGATTACCGTAGTTATTGCTGTTCATGTATGATTTTACGGCAGTAATTAATCTACTCCCGATTGTTTTCACCTTTAAAGCCTGAGCATTGTTGGCAGACAAAACAGTTGCCTTGTTTTCGGTTAAAAATGTGCTATACGCCTGAAATGCCATTGGCAGAACCTGATCATTACTAACTAAATCAAATCGACTTCTTCCCGTTAGAGGAACAGTAGAACATGAGTTAAATAGTAAAACCCCAGCAACACTTGCTGATAAAAATAATTTTTTCATAACGCAATTTTAAATGATTAGTAATACTTGTTTTAGCAAACCGAAGTAATAAACAGCATGCCTACAAATAAGTTTTAGTGAATGTGTTTTTGTTAATTATTAGCTTTTTTCTTAAACAAATACACTTTAGATTCCTTGCCTTTCAGCAACCTCTCGAGATTTTTTTGGTGGGTAACTAAAATCAATATGCAAACTACCATGCCATATAGCACTTCAGATTTTATTGAAACCTGAAACAAAAAGACTACACTTAATGGAAAAGTAAATCCCGCACAAATGGAGCTTAATGAAACATATTTAGTTAATAATAATACCACCACGAAAACCAGAACACAAAGCATAGATGCTTCGAAGTTAACTGCCAAAATCATTCCAAAAAGGGTTGCCACTCCTTTTCCTCCACGAAAACCGGCAAAAACAGGAAACAGGTGCCCCATTACAGCGGTTACGCCGAGTGCAAGCTGATAATTTACGAATATGACTGAGTTTTGTGGTCCGGTTACCGACATGCCAATAAGGTAAGCAAGATTGGTTGCGGTGTAGCCTTTCGCAATATCGATGATCATTACGGCAATACCGGCTTTTTTACCCAAAACACGGAATGTATTGGTTGCTCCTGCATTACCACTTCCGTATTCTCTCACATCGACACCATAAAAAGCCTGACCGAGCCAGACAGCGGTAGGGATTGATCCAAAAAGATAGGCAACTAATAATGCGCTGAGAGAATAAACCGTAACCATAGCCTACAATGATACAAAAAATAAGCTTTCCATTTTATAGCAAATCACCTTTAGTATGCTTTTAGACTAATATCTAAGCTTTTAACTGAATGCGTAAGTGCACCCATAGAAATGAAATCAACACCACAGGCTGCATATTCCAAAACATTTTCTTCCGTTATTCCCCCTGAAGCTTCGGTAGTGAATTTACCATCGATCAACTTTACTGCTGCCCTTAAATTATCGAAACTAAAATTATCGAGCATTATACGGTCAACGCCTGCAGTGGCTAATACCTGAGATAATTCCTCAATATTCCTCACTTCAATTTCAATTTGTAGCGATTTTTGCTGATCGGCTAAATATTTTTGAGCAGCTTTTATGGCGTTTGATATCCCCCCGGCATAATCCACATGATTGTCCTTTATTAAAATCATATCATATAATCCGATGCGATGATTTACACCGCCCCCGATACGAACTGCCCATTTTTCTAAATAGCGTAATCCTGGTGTGGTTTTTCGGGTATCCAATATTTTAGTTTTGGTATCTTTCAACAACGAAACAATGCGATGCGTTTTGGTTGCGATGCCACTCATACGCTGCATACAGTTTAAAACCAATCGCTCTGCAATTAAAATAGAATGGGTACTGCCAGAAACTGTTAAACCGATATCGCCAACCTTAACAGCAGCGCCATCTTGCAAAAGCACATCAACTTTTAAGCTTGCATCTACTACAGCAAAAATTTCAACGGCAAGTTCCATTCCTGCTAAAATACCATCCTCTTTGATAATTAATTTTGCTCTGCCTTGCGTTCCGGAAGGAATGGTTGATAGTGAAGTGTGATCGCCATCGCCAACATCTTCGGCAAGAGCATTTTTTATGAATTGATGTATCAGTTGAATATCCAAAATTGAGATTTTATGATGCAAAAATAGGAAATATTTGTGAGCAGACAATCCGCTGACAAAATTAAAGCGACGTTTGATTCACGCTATTACCTAATTAAAGAAGAAATTAGAGAGGTTTGTATTAATCCTTGGCTGGTTCAATCCGCAATTCTGTAATTAGAAAGCTATTGTTAAATTTTTTCATCGTTACTGATACCCTAAAGGTTTCTTTCGAAGTACTCAAAACGATTACGCCAAATCGATAGTTAGGATTGGTATTAATTTTATGAAAAATACTTGTTTTTACGGGAGGGTGTTTGATAAAGAAATCTCTTAAAATCTGCTCACCCTGTGCTTTGGAGTATACATCTTCTTCATCAATTAAAATTAACTCAATTGTTGAAGCAAAATTTTTCGCAATCTGACTGGCATTGCTAGCCTTAAAATACGAGGATAAATCATCAATAATATCAGCCTGAAAGGCTTTTGAACCATTTAATGATGACAAACTAATAATTAGTAAAAACAAGCTCCGGATCATTTCTGTATTTTATAATGACCCTATAGCTAAAATTATGCCATTAGCTTATCAAAAAACCGATTTCATCATTTGGATAAGCTCCAATAAACTTATATTTGCCAAGGTAACAAAACACTAAAACATGTTCTAAATGAAAATGTTTTAAACGTGTTCAATTAAATTTTTCAAAATAAGATGATAAACGATAAAAAACTCGCACTTATAATTTTAGATGGCTGGGGCTACGGAAGACAAGATAATTCTGATGCTGCTTATGCTGCAAACACACCATTTTTTGATTCATTACTGCAAAACTATCCAAACTCAAAGCTTGAAGCTTCAGGAGAAGCAGTTGGTTTACCAGCCGGCCAAATGGGAAACTCGGAAGTTGGGCATATGAACTTAGGTGCAGGTCGCGTAGTTTATCAGGAACTTGGCAGAATCAACAAATCAATTGCTGATAAAGAATTACACGTTCATCCGGTTTTGCTTGCCGCTTTTGATTATGCAAAACAAAATAACAAAGCCGTTCATTTCATAGGCCTGGTTTCAAATGGTGGTGTTCATGCCCATATCGAACATTTAAAAGCCTTATGTGATGCTGCAAACCAGGCAAATGTTGAAAAAACATTTGTTCATGCTTTTTTAGATGGCCGCGACACAGACCCGAATTCGGGATTAGGCTTTATTACTGACCTTCAAAACCATATTGAAAACACATCGGCTAAGTTGGCCACAATGGTAGGTCGTTACTACGCGATGGATCGCGATAACCGTTGGGAACGCGTAAAGCAAGCTTACGATGTAATGGTAAATGGTATCGGAGAGAAAACTCAAGATGCACTGGCTGTGATTAGAAGATCTTACGATGAAGGTGTCACAGACGAATTTTTGAAACCAGTAGTATTAACGCAAGATAATGGTGCGCCTGTTGCAACAATACAAAATGACGATGTAGTGATCTGCTTCAACTTCCGTACAGATCGAGGAAGAGAAATTACTACGGCGCTAACTCAAAAAGATTTCCCGGAGCAACAAATGCATAAACTGCCGTTGTATTATGTTACAATGACCTCTTATGATGAGAGCTTTGAGAAAGTAAATGTCATTTTTACTAAAGATGATCTTACGAAAACAATTGGTGAAGTTCTAGCAGAAAACAACAAAAATCAAATTCGTATTGCGGAGACAGAGAAATATCCTCATGTTACTTTCTTCTTTTCAGGCGGCAGAGAATCAGAGTTTACAAACGAAAAAAGAATCCTGATTCCTTCACCTAAAGTTGCCACCTATGATCTGCAACCGGAAATGAGTGCAGCTGGAATTACCGAAGCCATTACTGCAGAAATGGAAACTGGCTGGGCCGACTTTATTTGTCTAAACTTCGCCAATCCCGATATGGTTGGACATACCGGCGTTTTCGATGCAGTGGTAACAGCTGTAGAAACAGCTGATAAATGTGCAGAAACTGTCGTGAATAAAGGTTTAGAAAATGGTTATTCATTTATCCTATTGGCTGATCATGGTAATTCTGAATACATGATAAATGGCGATGGATCGGTTAACACAGCTCATACCACCAATCTTGTTCCTTGTATATTAATCGATAAGGATTATAAAACCATAGCTAATGGAAAATTAGGCGACATTGCTCCTACTGTTTTAAAAATATTAGGTGTAGCCATTCCGGCAGAAATGACAGGAAACGTTTTGGTATAATGATTAAAAAAATCTATATCCTGATATTTATTGTATCCCTGGCTTCTTGTATCCAGGAAAAAGATTCAAAGATAAATAACAGAAATCTTTACTTTGATTTACAGGGCTATTTCGAGAAAGAGGTAGCCCGTTTGCAAAAACTCAATCCAACACTAGGCAAAACCGTTAGTGTGAATGGGGTTAACGAAAGCAAGAAAGTTAAAGTAGCAGATTGGAAAAAGGAACTTGCAATCTTTGCAAATGCAGATATTAATAAAGCCTCATGGCAGGGCAGTTTCAATATTACAAAAGTTGGTGGAGCAGTTGTCTACAGTTCTAACAATAAAAAAATCCCTGTAAAGAAACTTTATGTTGTTGGGCAAGGTGCAAAAGTTAGGGAAATAGAGATTATTATCGCAAATAAAAATATCCTCTTTCAATCAAATGACACGCTATATTACTATCCTGATAGTTTATACCTCATTAAAAAACAGCAAAAAATACGATTGCTGAACGAAAAAAAATATACCATCTCCGGAAAGTTTAAATAACAAAAAACGGGCTTTGAATATTCAAAGCCCGTTTTCTATTTTAGAATCAGATCTTACTTTAAACTTGCAATTTGTGCTTTGTCATAAGCAACCCAATCAATAATATCTTTACGCAAAGGCTGCATGGTTAATACTCTTTGGAAATCAGAAATTGAATTATTAAATAGCGCTACGCAAGCCGTTTTCTCATCCTTTTTCTTTGCTTTGTATGATCTGAAAATTGCGTAATCTTTATAAGCTAATCCACGATTTTGAAACATTTGGGTATCTTCCTCCCCATTTATTTCAATTGCTTTCGTAAAATCTTTAATCGAGGCGGTGTAAAAATTTTCACGCATACTGTTTAAAGATTCTTTAGGATCGTTGGCAATATTTAATCTCGCTTTGCCCCTATAGTAATATGCAGATACTTCTGTTGGTTTAACGGTAATCAGGCGGCTATAAGTTTCAATACACTTCTCGTATTGGCCATTTTGAAAGTATGAATAACCCAGCATTTGCAAAATTTTAGCATTATCAGGTGTTTTGGTATCGGCTTTTTCCAATTGCGTAACGGCAGTTCTATAATCACCTTTAATCATTGCCTGCATGCTTCTTTCGTAATTGTTCTGTGCGAAACTGCTGGTTGATGATAAAATAATTAAACCTAAAATAACTTGCTTAAAGTAGTTCATGTAATGAATAATATGTTTTTTCTGTAAATCTGCCGCCTAAAAAGACGAAATTTGTTGCAATATAATCCTATTCTGATAATTTAAAAGCTTTTAATTTTGGGGCACAAGCATTAAATACCTCAAACATTAGCTTAAACGCTAAAAAACAATTTATATGATAATGGCGGAATATTAAAAGTCGCTCTGCCTTTTTAACATAAGATTAATATTATTTTCACTTTGGCACAAGAGTTGAAATTATTACCTTAACAACTAAATAAACGAAGTGAATACGATCAAACTGCCAGTTTGTCGTGAGAGGAAAACGTGATAATGAGTAAACAAGATATATTTGATTTCCATTCTGCTATGCCAATAATTAACGAGGATACCGAATTTTTCCCTTTAATGTCGCAACAAGACGAAGAGGAAATGAACAATGAGGAAACGCCTGAAACATTGGCGATTTTGCCATTGCGAAACACTGTTTTATTTCCTGGAGTGGTAATTCCAATTACCGTTGGCAGAGATAAATCAATTAAACTAATTAAAGAAGCTTACAAGGGAAATAAAATTATTGGGGTGGTATCTCAAAAAGATGTTTCCATCGAAGATCCGACGTTTGAGCAGTTAAACACGGTTGGTACGGTTGCAAACATCATTAAGTTGTTGCAAATGCCTGATGGAAATACCACGGTAATTATTCAGGGTAAGCAACGTTTTAGCTTAATTGAAGAAGTACAAAACGAGCCTTACATTAAGGCTGTGGTAAAGAAATTTGAGGAGCAGAAACACAAAGCTGATAAGGAGTTTAAAACACTTATCGCCTCTATCCGTGAAATGTCGGCTCAGATCATTCAACTTTCGCCAAACATTCCAAGTGAAGCAAGTATTGCGCTAAAAAACATCGAAAGCAATTCATTTTTGATCAATTTTATTTCATCAAACATGAATGCCGAAATGGCCGATAAGCAAAAAATCCTTGAAATGGATAAATTGCAAGAAAGAGCGCAAAAGGTGATGGAGCTTTTGATGGTTGAATTACAGATGCTGGAATTGAGAAATCAAATCCAATCTAAAGTTCGTACCGACCTTGATAAGCAGCAACGTGATTATTTCTTAAATCAGCAGCTTAAAACCATTCAAGAAGAACTGGGTGGAAATTCGGCCGATTTGGAATTTGACGCGCTTCAGGAAAAAGCGAAAAAGAAAAAGTGGTCACAGTCTGTTGCCGATCATTTTGATAAAGAATTAGATAAATTAGGAAGAATGAATCCGGCTGCGCCAGATTATTCTGTTCAGCTGAATTACCTCGAATTGCTTTTGGATTTACCCTGGAGTGAGTTTACAAAAGATAATTTCGATTTAAAACGTGCCCAACGTATTCTGGATAAAGACCATTTTGGTTTAGAAAAAGTTAAGCAGCGTATTGTAGAATATCTTGCTGTTTTAAAGTTAAAACGCGATATGAAAGCGCCTATTTTATGTTTGGTAGGTCCTCCGGGAGTTGGTAAAACATCTTTAGGAAAATCTATCGCCAAAGCTTTGGGCCGTAAATATGTACGGATGGCTTTAGGTGGCATTCGTGATGAAGCCGAAATTCGTGGTCACCGTAAAACCTACATTGGCGCAATGCCAGGGCGTATCATTTCATCAATTAAAAAAGCTGGAGCAGACAATCCTGTTTTTGTTTTGGATGAGATTGATAAAGTTGGTACCGATCATCGGGGCGACCCTTCATCAGCTTTGCTGGAGGTGTTAGATCCGGAACAAAATAATGCGTTCTATGATCACTATGTTGAAGTTGACTACGATTTATCTAATATTTTATTCATCGCAACTGCAAACTCGTTAAGCACCATTCAGCCGGCCTTACTTGATCGTATGGAGATTATCGAAGTGAATGGATACACCATCGAAGAGAAAATCGAAATTGCGAAGAAATATCTTTTACCAAAACAAAAAGAAAATCACGGCTTACAAAATAAGGATATCAATCTTAAACCCGCTTTAATTGAAAAAGTGATTGAAGATTACACACGTGAATCGGGTGTGCGTGGTTTAGAAAAGAAAATTGGTTCATTGGTGCGTGGTGTGGCTACTAAACTTGCCATGGAAGAAGAATATAACGTAACGCTGGCCAACGAAGATATTGAACGTATTTTAGGTGCGCCAATTTATGATAAAGACCTTTACGAAGGCAATGAAGTTGCGGGCGTGGTAACCGGATTAGCCTGGACAAGTGTAGGTGGAGATATTTTGTTTATCGAATCGAGCTTGAGCCCTGGAAAAGGAAAGTTAACGCTAACGGGTAATCTTGGCGATGTGATGAAAGAATCTGCCGTAATTGCTTTAGCTTATTTACGAGCACATGCTGCAGAATTTGGCATTGACTATACCCTATTTGACAACTGGGATGTGCATGTTCACGTGCCTGCAGGCGCAACTCCGAAAGATGGTCCATCGGCTGGTGTAACCATGCTTACGGCACTGACTTCGGCATTTACACAACGTAAAGTAAAACAAAATTTAGCGATGACTGGCGAGATTACCCTGCGTGGAAAAGTACTTCCCGTTGGTGGAATTAAGGAAAAAATTCTTGCTGCAAAAAGGGCGAATATTAAAGAGATTATCCTTTGCAAAAGCAACCGCAAAGATATTTTGGAAATTAAAGAAAGCTACATCAAAGATTTGACATTCCATTACGTAACGGAAATGAGTGAAGTGATTGAATTGGCATTAACGAAAAATAAAGTTAAAAAACCGCTGGATTTAACAATCAAAATTGCGCCAATTGTCAACTAAATTGTAATCTTTTAGGTTTACGGATAAAAATCCGATAACAATAAATACTTTTATAGCTCCGATAACAATCGGAGCTATTTTTTTATGAGATCATCTTCATTTATTATTCTATTGCTTCTTACCTCGTTAACTGGATTTGGCCAATCTTTTAAAAACGAATTTGGATTTAAAACCGAAAACGATGCTTATTTGGCAACATTGAATGACCGATATTACACCAATGGTTTATTTATATATTTCCGCCGAGCCATTGATCCTGCTAAATTTTCAGATAAAATAGAAAAGAAGACTTATGAAATTTCGGTTGGGCAAAAAATGTACACGCCTTACTGGGGTCAGGTAGCAAAGAAAGAAGACCAGGACAGACCCTTCGCAGGATATCTGTATGCCAGTGGTGCTTACTCGGTATTCTTTAAAAAAGAAAGCGTGCTAAAAACAAGCGTGGAGATTGGTACTGTTGGACCGAATTCCCTGGCGCAAGATGCACAAAGGTTTCTGCACAAAACGGTTGGTTTTTACACACCTGACGGATGGGATTATCAGATTAAAAATGAATTAGCGATCAATTTAGCTGCCCAATATAGCAAACTTCTTGTTCGTTCCAATGATCAGATTGTTGATTTAAGCGGACAGGGTTATGCAAATTTAGGAACAACTTTTTCTGGCTTGGGAGCATCTGTGTTATTTAGAGCAGGAAGATTGAACCAGCTGTTCAATAGTGCATATCATAATGCCGTAATCGGGAATGCAAAAACATCAGCTTTGAATAAGTCGGAATTTTTCTTTTATGCCAAACCACAGCTAAACATAGTGGCCTATGATGCCACAATTCAGGGAAGTTTGTTTAATGATGATAGTCCGGTAACTTTCGGCACAAAACCAATCGTATTTGAACAACAGTTTGGCGTAAATTACAGTTCAAAAAGATTTACTGCCGATTTTAATATCATATTTAAAACTAAAGAAGTGGAGAGTATAGCGAAAGCTCAAAATTATGGTGGCTTAAGTTTATACTATCGTTTTGGAAAAATTTAGTTAATCCAAACCTGGCTTTTTTCTCGATGCTTTTTTATCAGCATTTACAGATTTATTTTTCAGTCTATTTTGAATAACAGCTTTGGGTATTTTTGTTGGTTTTCTTGTTTTCTTCACCTGAAGTGATCTTTTCAGCAGCTCGATCAGTTTAACAATCGTCTTCTCTTTGTTTAGAAGCTGGCTCCTGTCTTCTTGCGAAACAATATGCAACAAGCCATCGGTATCTAAACGATTTTCGAGTCGGATTTTTAACAGCGCCTTTTCTTCATCATCGAAAAAAAAAGCATTTTCCAAATCGAAAATTAATTCTACTTTACTTGAAACCTTATTTACATTTTGGCCGCCCTTGCCCCCGCTCCTGGAGGTTTTAAAGGTTGCATGTTTTAAAATATCTTCTTTCGCAGGTAACATGATGTAAAAGTATAAAGAATAGTCAGCTAAAAAAAGCAACTAAATCCGTCCGTTTTTTTACCTTTGTGGCAGAATGAAAAAGAACTTGGTTATAGCTATTGATGGCTATTCATCTTGCGGAAAAAGCACTTTAGCGAAAGCATTAGCTAAAAAATTAGGTTTCATTTATGTAGACAGCGGAGCGATGTATCGGGCCGTTACGCTATACTTTCTGAGAAATAATATTGATATTACTGATGATGAGAAAGTTGTTGATGCACTTCAACACATCGAACTGAATTTTCATTCACGTGATTACGAATCACACATCACTTTAAATGGCGAAGAGGTTTCTGATGAAATCCGTTTAATGCCCGTTTCAGAAAATGTAAGTGAAGTTTCTGCCCATAAAATTGTTCGCCACGAAATGGTGAAACAACAACAACGCATGGGAAAATCGAAGAATATTGTAATGGATGGTCGTGATATTGGCACGACGGTTTTTCCAGATGCACCTTTGAAATTATTTATGACCGCCGATCCGAAAATTAGAGCAGAACGACGATTTAAGGAATTGGAAAGTAAAGGCAATAATGAAACCACACTGGAAGAAGTTTTCGAAAATTTGGCGCACCGCGATTATGCTGATACCACTAGAAAAGAAAGCCCACTGGTTAGAGCCGCTGATGCAATTGTACTAGACAACACCAATTTAACACCCGAAGAACAATTGGCGTTTGCTTTAGAAAGAGCAGAACCATTTTTAGCTAAATAACTTTAATTTTATCGGGTTGGTTTAATTTCCTATTTTTAGCTGCTAACCATTAAGCTACTATGAAATTAAAACTCACTTCCCTTTTGTTATTAATCAGCGTATTTACTGCGCTAAACGTTCAGGCGCAAAAAGGCTGGATCAATCTTTTCAACGGAAAAGACTTGAAAGATTGGAATGTAAAAATTTCCAAACATGATTACCAAGATAATTATGCCAATACTTTCAGCGTTGCAAATGGTGTAATGAAAGTAAGTTACGATGGGTATTCTGATTTTGATAAACAGTATGGCCATATCTTTTACAAAAAGCCGTTTTCCTATTATTTATTAAAGGTAACTTATCGTTTTGTTGGCGAGCAAGCCAAAGGTGGAGAAGGCTGGGCAACCCGAAATAGTGGTGCTATGTTGCATGGGCAGGATCCTGCTACGATGTTGAAAGATCAGGATTTTCCAATCTCCGTTGAAGCGCAAATTCTGGGCGGCGATGGAGAACATGTGCGCCACACCAGCAATGTTTGTACACCAGGAACATTAATTAATTATAAAGGTGAGTTGTTTACAACGCACTGTTTAGATTCAAAATCAAAAACCTATCATGGCGATCAGTGGGTTACTGCTCAATTCTTGGTTTTAGGCGATTCAGTAATTAAACATATCATTGCTGGTGAGGTAGTTTTAGAATATACAAAACCACAAATTGGTGGAGGAAGTGTAACGAATTATGATCCGAAGGTTAAAGTTGATGGCACCCCTTTAAAGTCAGGCTATATTTCACTGCAAAGTGAAAGCCACCCAATAGAATTTAAGACGGTTAAGCTTTTCGATCTGGCACCTTACGCAAAAGACGAACTTAAATTAAACAAAATCATCGATAGAGTTTTAAAAGAGTAAAAACAATACACCCTATTGTTAAGAATGATGTAAACGCGATTTTCAACCAACTTAAATTATCCGATGCTCAACACTCATTCAATCAAGAATTTATTAGTTATTATCTTTTTACTTATTTCTAGCCTTTCGTTTGCGCAGAAGGCCTATACCATCAGCGAAATTCCTGATCCAAAAAAAAACGGAGGAGGCTGGGTAAGTAATCCTGATAGCATTTTAAGTGCCGATCATGTTTCGCAGATTAATGCCACCATTTCGGATTTTGAAAGCAAAACTAATGTTCAGGTGGCAGTGGTTATTGTTAACGATTTTGATCATGAACAGGAAGATTTCGATTTTGCCTACGAACTTTTTAATACCTGGGGAATTGGACAAAAAACGAGTAATAACGGCTTGCTGCTATTTATAGCAAAAGATCGGCGGAAATATCGTTTCATCACCGGAACCGGAATTGAAGGCGTTTTGCCTGATGTTAAACTCAAACATATTGCTGAGCAAAACCTACTACCTGCATTCAGGGAGAATAATTTCGGAACAGGAATTATAACGACTATTGACGCCATTGGAGTAGTAATTTTAAATCCAGAAAATAAATCGGAGCTCAATCAATTTTTTACACAACAAAGTGAAAATGGCGATTTAGGGAAGGTCTGGATACCTGTTCTTGTTATTATTTTAGCTTTTTTCGGGATTTTTAAAATTGTAAATAAACAAGCCAGGAAAACGATCAAGGTAGATGCTAATGGCAATAACGGCCACGAGAAAACAATCATCAGCGGCTGCGCCGGATTTTTCATGTTTATTTTTGTGAGTATTTTCGCAATGGTATTTTTTAGGGGCTTTGGTTTATTTGATAAAGTAAAGCTTATCCATGCTCCTTTCATTTTATATGGAATATTAGCTGCCTGTTTATTCTTTCGTTATTTATTTCATATTTCCTCGCTACGAAAAACACATTACGACGATAAAAATTATTTTAACGCTGTCAGCGATTTTAATAAGAAGAATTTCTGGCTGATTATTTTTTCTCCGCTGATCTTAATTACTTTGATTAATTATCTATTCAAACGACGCAAAAACATTGATCGGTTTAAGCCTGTTTTAGACAGTAAAAATCAGGAAATGCTTCGTGTAGATCGGGATATTAATGTTGAAGGCAAACCCTTTTTAAGTGCCGGACAACGAGCTGAAGAAGGCGCACAAACCTACGATTATGATATTTGGGAAAGTGCTGATCATAAAGAACATGTGATTAAACAATGGCCTGCGGAAGAATATAACAGCTATACCGAATGTCCGAAATGTAATTTTCGAACTTATAAACTCAACAAACAAGTTACGGTTACTGCAGCAACCTATAGTCGCGAAGGCAAGGCAAAACTGATAAACGAATGTAGTTTTTGCAGAAACGTAGAATTTATTGAATGGATTACGTTGGCCATGTTGGTTAAAACTAAATCTTCATCAGGTTCATCATCATCAAGAAGTAGTTCATCTTCTTCATCGAGCAGCTGGGGAGGTGGTAGAAGCAGTGGCGGCGGTACCGGAGGCAGTTGGTAGAAATTGAATTAACGGCCTCATTTCTCCCTGTAATTAAAAGTATTTCCTAATTTTGGCACTTATAGCACGATGTTTGCTCTTTGCGTCGTTGCTAATTTTATAAAACTGCTTTGCAGCAATCTTAAAACTATGACTAGAATTTTATTCCTATTAATTGCGCTTTCAATCTTCTCCAGCCGCATTAATGCACAAGATACCTATAAAGTAACTGCTGATCAGTTACGGGTTAGAGCAAGTAGTGATCCTAAAAGTAAGGTGATAGCTAATATTTCGCAGAATGAAAATTTAACAGTTTTAGATGCCAGCAATGATAAATTTTATAAAATAAAAATTAAAAATGGCGAAGGTTGGGTAAGTAAAGATTTCGTTCAAAAGATATCAGCGCCTACGCCACAACCAAATACTACCCAAACTAATTCTGCTACGCAAAGTTCTACAACAGCAGCTCCTGCTACTGATGTAATTTACCGCGTTACTACTGATAATTTAAGGGTGAGGCAAAAGGCCGATCCTAAAAGCAAGGTGATTGGTTATCTTCCGGAAAATGAAAATGTTGCTGTTATTGATTCTGCAGATGCCAGTTATTTTAAGATCAAGGTAACCAATGGTGAAGGTTGGGTAAGTAAAGAGTTTTTAGTTCGGGTATCGCCAGTTAAAGCCGTACAAAAACCAGCTGTATCTGTTGAGGTTCCAGCAATTGACAAAGATTATTCAAATATTATCTTTTTTGCTGTAGTGGCTTTGGTAATGGGTACCATTCTTTACTTTATCTTTAAATATTCTAATCAAAATAAAATTTTAATTGGCATTTCAGCAATTATTGTTTTAGTGGTAATTTACTTTTGCTTTATTACTTTCATCCAACCTAAAACAGTTAACGGAACTTTTGTAAGCGATAGCGAAACACAATATAAAACCTTTGATTTTAACACCAATGATTCTGTGATTGTAAAGGATACTTACACGGATTCTACCTTCACAGCAAAATATGTTATTGAAGGCGACATGATTAAATTGTATGATCAACAAAACATGATTTTGTTGCTAATCAGAGATGAAAACACTTTGGTTGGTGAAGGATTTACAAGAGGGATCTTTACGAAGAAATAAATTTCAAACAACCTATGTTTCTAAACCCGGTAGAGCGGAATAGCCCGCAGCGAAGTGCAACGCAGCGAGGACTATAAGCGATAACGGGGGCTGCTGTAAACAAAGAATTAAGGAACGCTGATTTTCAAACAATTCTTTTCTAGAAAAAGAAAAGAACAATCCCTCCGTATGCGCTCCTAAAAAAGGGATTGCAAATTGTCTATTTAAGGTGACAAATCTTTACTCCTTGTTCATTTATCTTTGCGCCTTCAAGCATCCAATCTTGCTACTTGTTACGAAATACGCACTACTCTTTTACTAATAACCTTAAAATCAGCAACATTTATTAAAAAATTCTTTTCTATTAATTAAAATATTTTTACCTTTGCAGTCCCTAAATAGGGAAAAAAGGAGATAATTAATTAATGGCTAAAAAACAAGTAGCAGAAAAAGAATTAGCAGCAAAAACAGCTGAGCTTCAGGGAGAAGGCGGACGCCTGACTGAAAAAGAAACTATTGAATCAGAAGCTGATTCAGTTTCGATCGAATCGATCAAATCATCATTAGCAACACCAACGGAAGATTTCGATTGGGATGCAGATGAAAAAGTTTTCGGTAATTACAATGATGCAGACCGTAAAAAGTTTGAAGATATGTATGCTGGAACATTCAATCAAATCACTAAAGGTGAAATCATTAGCGGTATTGTTGTTTCAATTAACAACAAAGATGTAGTATTAAACGTTGGTTTTAAATCAGATGGTTTAGTTTCTACTTCAGAATTCCGTGATACACCAGATTTAAAAATCGGCGATTCAGTTGACGTATTCGTTGAAGCACCAGAAGATGCTAACGGTCAATTGATCCTTTCTCGCAAAAGAGCAAAAACTCAAAGATCTTGGGAAGCTATTAACGAGGCTCTTGAAAATGATAGAATCATCAACGGTTTCGTTAAGAGCCGTACTAAAGGTGGTTTAATTGTTGATATCATGGGCGTTGAAGCTTTCTTACCAGGTTCTCAAATTGATATTAAACCTATCCGTGACTACGATGTTTACGTTGGTAAAACAATGGAATTCAAAGTTGTTAAAATTAACCATGAATTTAAAAACGTAGTTGTTTCTCATAAAGTGTTAATTGAAGACGATTTAGAATCACAAAAAGTAGAAATCGTTTCTAAATTAGAAAAAGGACAGGTATTAGAAGGTACTGTTAAAAATATTACTGATTTCGGTGTGTTCATCGATTTAGGTGGTGTTGATGGTTTACTTCACATTACTGATATTTCTTGGGGCCGCATAGAGCATCCAAAAGAAGTATTATCATTAGATGAAAAAATCAACGTAGTTGTTTTAGATTTCGATGATGAGAAAAAACGTATCGCTTTAGGATTAAAACAATTAACTCCACACCCTTGGGAGAACTTAAGCACTGACATTCAAGTTGGTTCTAAAGTAAAAGGAAAAATCGTAACTGTTGCAGATTACGGTGCTTTCTTAGAAATCATCCCAGGTGTTGAAGGTTTAATCCACGTTTCTGAAATGAGCTGGTCACAAAACTTAAGAAACCCACAAGAATTCTTAAAAGTTGGTGATGAGATCGAAGCTGAAGTTTTAACTTTAGATAGAGACGAGCGCAAAATGAGCTTAGGTATTAAACAATTATCTAACGATCCATGGCAAGAAGTTGCTGCTAAATTCCCAGTTGGAAGCAAGCACAAAGCAACTGTTAAAAACATGACTAACTTCGGCGTATTTGTTGAAATCGAAGAAGGTATTGATGGTTTAATCCACATCTCTGACTTATCTTGGTCTAAAAAAGTAAACCACCCTAACGAATTCACTAAAGTTGGTGATGTATTAGACGTAGTTGTTTTAGAATTAGACGTTGATAACCGTAAATTAAGCTTAGGTCACAAACAATTGGAAGAAAACCCTTGGGATACTTTCGAAACGATCTTCACTTTAGATTCGGTTCACCAAGGTACAGTTGTTAAAGTAACTGATAAAGGTGCTGTTATTGCTTTACCATACGGTGTAGAAGGTTTCGTACCAACTAAACACATGGTTAAAGAAGATGGTACTTCAGTTAAAGCAGAAGAAACTAACGACTTCAAAATCATCGAGTTTAACAAAGAAGCTAAACGCATCGTTGTTTCTCACGCTCGTATTTGGGAAGAAGTTAAAGCTGAAGCTGTAGCAGAAGAAAGAAATGCTAAGAAAAAAGAAGCTAAAGCTGCTGTAACTGCAGTTAAGAAAGTTAAAGATTCTGTAGAGAAATCTACTTTAGGAGACTTAGACGTATTGGCTCAATTGAAATCGCAACTAGAAGGCGAAGAAAGCAAAGCTAAAAAAGGCTAGTTCTTTTTAACTGAATAAATTAAATCCCGATAGCGCAAGTTATCGGGATTTTTTTTTGCGTGAAGAATTTCGTCATTGCGAGAAGGCTTTCCCAGCGACGAAGCAATCTCCTCTTTTTTCACCATATAAGGAATGTAAGACATTTAATTTAAATTCCGTCATTGCGAGGCGGAACGACGAAGCAATCTCATTTATTTAACATGTAAGTGCATTTAAATCTCGTCCTTGCCTGATATGAACACAAATGCCGTATATGGTTAAAATTTGAAAACGAAAGCAAGCAGTAATCGCCCACTCCTGCCCCGCTGTCCGTTCAATCTTTTTGGCGATTGTCATGCTGAGCTTGTCGAAGCACAAAATCAAAAAGAATTTCCTCCCATCGGGTTTAGGTAACATCATTACTTCGTTCTCTCAAAGCTTTTACTTTCATCCGCTTAGAATTACTACTTTTGAAAAGAAAACCGTTTTATCATGAAGAAGATTATTTTTTTGCTTTTATCGATTGCTTTTTACAACAGCCTTTCTGCTCAGGAAATAAATATTATCCCGCAACCTGTTAGTGTTAAGACAGGATTAAGCACAGAAAAATTTATAATTGATAAAAACACGGAGATAATTTCAAATGATTCATTATCCAATTCAGCTTTATTCCTACAAAGTTATATTCAAAAATATTATGATCTAAAACTTCGGATAAATCCAAATTCGACAAGTAGAAAAAACATCATCAAACTGGAACTAGTTAAGCGGTTATTAAAAGATTCAAATGAATATGAACTTATAAGCAACCACGATCAAACCATGGTTTATGCCAATTCAGAAAATGGACTTTTTTATGGTATTCAAACCTTAATTCAGTTATTACCTGAGGTAAAATCAGCATCGCTTCAGTTTCCAGCGGTTCACATCACAGACTATCCTCGTTTCGAATACCGTGGAATGCATTTAGACGTTAGTCGCCATTTTTTTGATGTAGACTTTGTAAAACAATACATCGATTATTTAGCCCTGCATAAAATGAACTATTTCCACTGGCATTTAACTGATGATCATGGCTGGAGAATTGAAATCAAAAAATATCCTAAACTCACAGAAATAGGCGCTTGGCGAAACGGCAGCATTATTGGTTTATGGCCGGGCAAAGGAAATGAAAACATTAAATATCAGGTATTGCCAACAGCGATTAATATCACGCCAAAGAATGCTGTAATAAAAACAGATGGCATCAAACATGGCGGATTTTATACGCAGGAACAGATTAAAGAAGTGGTAGAGTATGCAGCAAAACGTTATGTAACCATTATTCCTGAAATCGAAATGCCGGCCCACAGTATGGCTGTTCTTGCCGCCTACCCCGAATTAGGAACAGAACCCAATAAAAAATATGCTGTTGCCGAAACCTGGGGCATGATGAATAAATATAACAATGTATTACAAGCTTCAGATACCACATTTAAGTTCCTGGAAAATGTACTGGCTGAAGTTATGGAGTTGTTTCCTTCACCATACATCCATATTGGCGGCGATGAGGCTTCTAAAGTTTGGTGGAAACAGTCTGCAGCCTCACAACAAATTATGAAAGCAAATGGCTTAAAAACAGAGAGCGAATTACAGAGTTATTTCATCAGACGAATAGAAAAATTTGTAAATGGTAAAGGTAAAACCATCATCGGCTGGAACGAAATTTTACAAGGCGGCTTAGCACCGAATGCAGTAGTAATGAGCTGGCAGGGAGAAAAAGGTGGTATTGAAGCGGCAAAACAAAACCATAAAGCCATCATGACGCCAGAAGATAAGGTTTATTTCAACCATGCACAATTTGTAAAGGAAGACAGTTTAACTGCAGGAAAACCCTCACTTTTAGCTGATGTTTACAACTATGAACCCATCCCGGCTGAATTATCTGCTGAGCAAGCAAAGTACATTTGGGGTGGACAAGGTTGCTTGTGGAGTGAGTACATCACTAACCCTGCCAAAGTTCAATACCAGCTTTTTCCAAGATTAGATGCATTAAGTGAAATTTTATGGAGCCCGAAAGAAAAACGGAACTACGCCGATTTTCAAAAACGCTTGAAAACCCAGTTTAAACGCTATGATTTGACGGGAATCACTTATTCTAAAAGATATCTGGAAAATTGAAAATTTAATAGAGAAGTCGTTTTAATCAATCAGCTAATTTTTCCCATTCATTTAAAAAATTTATCCAATCTTTGCTTCAAATTTCAACCATGCGTAAAATATTTGCAGTTATTTGCACCATCATCACCTTGTTTGTATTATGGGAATCGGTGAATATCTTCATCACCGATGAAGTTGAAATTGTAAAGCAACGCAGTATTTTTATTGTGATAGCGTTAAGCATTGCTATACCTTTAATCATCTTAACACTTTGGCTGTGGAAACCGAGGAACAACCAAAATCAGCAAGAGCAAAATTAATCGTAAAATTTCTCCTTTAATTCAGGTGTTGGTACCCAGCAACTCTCCTGCTTTCCCCACCATTTATAACGATTTTTGGCAATGATGTCGTAGAACCAATCCCGAATAAACTTTGGGATGATCATAAAAGCATAAAGCATTGGCCAAAATCCGTTCAATTTTTTCGCAATCCTTAAAGCAGCTGACGATTTAGTATAAAGCCGATCATTCTCTACGAGAATAATTGAATTAATCCGCTCTAGATCGATATTAAATTTCGGTAAAAGGGCTTTTGCATAATTTCCCTGCAATGCCGTAAATTTAAAAATATCATGCTTATCATGTTCAATTGCAAACTGAACCGATGCATTGCAAAGATTACAAACACCATCAAAAAAAATTACGGATTTCTGTGCCATCATCGTCACAAAGCTATCGAATTTATTACTTTGCTATTCAAAAACTCTACTTTAGTAAAAAAATAAATCTATGTCGATCACAACAGAAGATGAGTTATTAGGAATGCAAAGGGTTAGTAAAGCTGTAGCATACACTTTAAAAGAGATGCGAAACTTTGCTAAACCTGGGATGTCTACCAAACAACTTGATGATTTTGGTGGGGAAATTTTAAAAGATTTCGGTGCTAAATCGGCGCCACGGTTAACATATAATTTCCCTGGGTGGACATGCATTTGTGTAAATCAGGAGATTGCGCATGGCATTCCGCACTCAAAGAAAATTTTAGCGGAAGGAGATTTAGTTAACATAGATGTTTCTGCGGAGTTAAATGGCTATTGGTCTGATAACGGCGGCTCTTTTGTATTGGGGAACGATTTGAACAACCACAATGTGCTGGTTAACGCATCGAAAGATATATTGAAAAAAGCCATCAACAATATTAGAGGAGGTATTCGAATCTCAGAAATTGGCCGGCTCATCGAAACAGAAGCACGAAAATCAGGTTTTCGGGTAATTAAAAACCTAACCGGGCATGGCGTGGGACGAAGCTTACATGAAGCGCCACACGACATTGCCAATTACTATGATCGATGGAATCATGACAGATTTAAAAAAAATACAACGGTAGCCATTGAAACCTTTATTTCTACAGCATCTAACCTTGCAGAAACTGAAGATGACGGCTGGACTTTAACGGGCAATAAGGGCGGTTTTGTAGCGCAACATGAGCATACCATCATGGTAACCGGCGATAAACCCATCATTCTTACTGCCGAAAATGAGATATGGCTTTAAACAATCATCTAATTTCAAATTCCGGTTTCCTAGCTTAAAACATTTTTCTATATTTGCCCAATCCTTCTTCAATGCAAAAGAAAACACTTCTTGACGGACAAAAAATTCAGATTACAATTAAGAGGCTTTGCCATCAGTTAATTGAAAACCACGACGATTTCGCAAATACCGTTTTAATTGGCATCCAGCCACGAGGTATTTTTTTGGCCGATCGTATTCATCAGGAACTCGAAACCATCTTAAAAAACAAGAAAATTTTAAAGGGAAACCTTGATATTACTTTTTTTAGAGATGATTTTCGACGCAAAGATGGCCTGGTAACTGCAAGTAGCAATTTTATCGATTTCATCATCGAAGGGAAAAAAGTGATCTTAATAGACGATGTACTTTGGACAGGAAGAACCATAAGAGCAGCGCTTGACGCCTTGTTGGCTTATGGCCGACCGGAGAAAGTTGAATTATTGGTATTAATTGACCGAAGATTTAGCAGGCATTTACCAATTGAACCAGATTATATTGGTCATCAGGTAGACAGTTTAAATTCACAACAGGTAAAAGTTACCTGGGCAAGTGAAGGAAGTGAAGACAAAGTGATTTTATTATCCGAAAAATTATAATATAAAAATGGCAGCAGACAAATTATCAACCCGACATCTTTTAGGCATCAAAGATATTAACCGGAATGATATCGAATTGATTTTCGAAACTGCAGATAATTTTAAAGAAGTAATTAACCGCCCAATTAAAAAGGTTCCTTCACTTCGTGATATTACCATTGCCAATATTTTTTTCGAGAACTCTACCAGAACTAAACTATCTTTTGAGTTAGCAGAGAAACGCCTTTCTGCCGATGTAGTTAATTTTGCTGCATCTTCATCGTCGGTAAGCAAAGGTGAAACCTTAATTGATACAGTAAACAACATCCTATCCATGAAAGTGGATATGGTGGTAATGCGACATCCGTATGCGGGCGCTGGTCAGTTTTTGAGTAAACACGTCAAGGCGCAAATCGTAAATGCAGGCGATGGCGCACACGAACACCCTACTCAGGCTTTGCTTGACGCTTTTTCGATCCGCCAGAAATTAGGTGATGTAGCCGGGAAGAAAGTAGTAATTGTTGGTGACATTTTGCACTCGAGAGTAGCCATTTCCAACATCCTTTGCTTGCAACGTTTGGGTGCGGAAGTTATGGTTTGCGGCCCCACAACTTTAATCCCAAAACACATCCATCAACTGGGTGTTAATGTAGAACATAATCTAATTAAAGCCCTAAACTGGTGCGATGTTGCCAATATGCTTCGAATTCAACTCGAGCGCCAGGATATTAAGTACTTTCCTTCGTTAAGGGAATATGCCATGATGTATGGTTTAAACAAACAAATTCTTGATAATCTTGATAAAGAAATTATTGTCATGCATCCAGGTCCGATTAATCGTGGTGTCGAAATTACCAGCGACGTAGCAGATAGTAAACAATCAATCATTTTAGAGCAGGTTGAAAACGGCGTTGCCGTGAGAATGGCAGTGCTTTATCTGCTGGCAAGCCAGGGATAGCCGTTGGCTTATTGGTGACCAATTTCATTGGGCATTGGTTCATTGAAAACTGCTAACTGTAAATTGTTTACTGCAACCTATATTCCAAAACTTGTCAACTGCTCATAAGCTAATGAACCAATAAACAGTTTAGAACTGTTTTTTTCCACAATCTAACTTCTCCAATACCAATTTAATAAACCCTTCGTTTATTTGTGTTATTAACAGATGTTAATTACTTCTGTTGATAAACCATGATACTATTTATAATTTAGTACCAACCATATTTGAAACCGATGCAAACCATCATTGATCTGAAACTAAATTTTTAGAACAAGATAGCTTTCATTGCCATTGAAAAAAGATATCATAATGAAGAAAAAATACTTTTTAATTCCGCTACTCTTGGCAGGAAGTTTTGGCACCTATGCACAAATAAGTGCGGTGCAAAGCCTCAATAAAAACTATCAAACGGGTTTAGAATTATTAGATAAAGAAAAATATACCGCGGCAGCACAGCAATTCAAACTTGTAGAGCAGCTGCGTTACAAACCCTCTACCCAAACAGAGAGCAATGCAGAGTTATCTTTATTAAAAGAAAATGCCAAATTTTATGCAGCTGTTTGTGCATTGGAACTTACCAATAGCGATGCTGAAAGTTTGTTTCAGGCGTTTATCCGCGATTATCCTCTAAATCCGAATACCAAACTGGCTTATTTCTACGTTGGAAAAACATATTTCAATCAGAAAAACTACAAAAAGGCTTTAGAATGGTTTGAAAAAACTGATCCTTCTACCCTTTCTGGCAAACAACGTAACGAGTATCAATTTAAGCAAGGCTATGCTTACTTTGAAATGCAAGATTATGAAAAGGCAGAACCTTTATTTGAAAAGGTAAAAAAGGAAGAAGGTGATTTTCAGGAAAGTGCAACCTATTATTTTGCATACATCAATTATCTAAACAAAGAATACAAAACTGCACTTGCAAATTTTGAAAAATTAAAGGGTTCTCCTACCTACGAGGCGAGTTATCCATACTACATCACCTCGATGTATTATTTAGATGAACGTTACGATGATGTAATTAGCTATGCTTTAGCATCCATACAAAAAACGAAACAGCAGTTCGAGCCGGAAATGTTGAGTTTGGTTGCAGCTTCTTACTTTGCAAAATCAGAATTTAAAAACGCAGAAAAATATTTCGCTGAATTTTACGCAAAAGATAAAAGTGAAACCAAAAACAACCTATTTATTTATCAATACGGTTACTCTTTATTTCAGAATAAAAAATACAAAGAATCTGTTGCTGTTTTAGAAAAGCTGAACAATGATGATGTTTACCTGCAGAATGGTATGCACACCTTGGGTAAAGCATTTATTCAGTTAGGTAACAAACAAAAAGCGCAAAGTGCATTTTTTAGGGCTTCGCGTTTAGATTTCGACAGAGCAATTCAGGAAGAAGCCTGGTTAAGTTATGCTAAATTAAGCTATGAGTTAGATTTCCACCAACAAGCCTTGGAAGCTACTCAGGGATTTTTAAAAGCTTTCCCGAAATCACGTAAAATTAATGAAGCTAAAACTTTACTGGGCGAAGTACTTTTAACCACAAAAAATTATCAGGCAGCAGTTGATATTTTGGAGCCTATCCCTGATAAAACCTTGGAAGCAAGAGAAGCTTATCAAAAAGTAACTTATTTCCGCGGTTTGGAATTTTATAATGAAAGAGCATTTCCGAATGCTTTATCCATGTTTCTACGTTCAGATAAATTCCCGGAAGATAATGAGATTCATGCGTTAAATACCTATTGGAAAGGGGAAGCAATGTATGAATTACGCAAATACGGTGAAGCCGTTTCTACTTTTGAGAAGTTCCTTAAAATGCCAGATGCAGATAAAACCGGTGTTTATAATTTTGCCAACTATGCGCTAGCTTACGCTGCTTTTGAGGATGAAAAATACAGCAAGGCAGCAAACTACTTCGAGAAGTTTTTAAATGGAAATGATAAAGATCAAAAAACGATCGATGATGCCACCATCCGTTTAGCCGATTCGTATTTCGTAAATAAAACTTACGGAAATGCCATGGCCAATTATAATAAGATCATTGCCAGACATACCACTTCTGAAGACTATGCAACTTTTCAAAAAGGTATGATCCAGGGTTTAGAAACGCAGTACGATGCCAAAATTGCCACCATGCAAAGCTTACTTAAGGCATTCCCTAACTCAAATTATGCGGATGATGCGGGTTTCGAAACGGCTTACACCTACTTCAACAAAGGTGATTTCGATAAATCTAAATCCGACTTGGTGGATTTAGTGGCGAAATATCCACGCAGTAGTTATGTCCCTAAGGCTTTGGTTACCATTGGTTTGGTTCAATACAACCAGGATCAGGATGATGCTGCTTTAGAATCGTTTAAAAAAGTAATTCGCGATTATCCAACCGCTGACGAAGCTAAACAGGCGATGGAATCCATCAAAAATATTTATGTAGACAGAGGTGATGCCAATGGTTTTATCGCTTACGCGAACACTACGCCACTTGGAAATTATTCGAGCAATGAGCAAGACAACATCGTTTTCTCAGCTGCTAATAACCTCTATTTAAAAGGTGATGCAAACGGCGCTTTTCAGGCTGTAAATGCTTATTTCGATAAGTTCCCTAAAGCAAACCATGAAAAAGAAGCGAAATTTATCAGAGCAGAATCATTGGTAAAACTTGGTCGCCCTGATGAGGCCATTCCTGATTATGAATTCATTTTAAATGACTGGACCAGCGATTATACAGAACGGTCATTGGTAAGTATATCACAGTTATTCCTGAATCAGAAAAAATATAACGAGGCAATTGTTTACTTGAAACGATTGGAGACTACTACTGATTATAAATCACACTATAGTTTTGCCATCAATAATTTATTAAAGGCTTATACAGCGCTTAACATGCCTGACGACATGTTGAAATATGCGCAGTTAACCAAAGAATCAGAAAAAGCATCTGAAGAAGAAAAAAATAGTTCAGGTTTATTTGCGGGTAAAGCTTATTTGTTAAAAGGCGATACAACAACAGCGGTTAAAGAATTTAAAAATGTTGTTGCTAAAACCAAAACTGCGGCTGCAGCAGAGGCTAAATACAATCTGGCTTTAGTTGAGTATAACAAGGGTGATTTCAAAACATCAACTAAAACATGCTTTGATATTGTGAATAATATGGCTTCTCATGATTATTGGGTTGCGAAAGCATTTATTCTCTTATCTGACAACTACGTTGCTTTGAAAGATAATTTACAAGCAAAAAGTACACTTCTAAGCATCATTGATAATTACGAAGGCAAGGATGATATCATCCCGACAGCCAAAGAAAAACTAGAAAAACTAAACCAGAAGAAGTAGAATTATGAAGTCGATTAAATATATATATAGTTCACTGTTTTTTTTAGCTGCTGGATTAATGACTGCTCAGGCGCAGGATAAAAAGCCAGAAGAAAAAACGGTAGTAAACGAGGAAATTGAAGTTGTTCGCCCATACAAACCTATTTTAGCAGAAGCAGTAAAACTGAGAAGAAGTCCGAATTTGGATGACGTGAAAACTTATAAAGTAAAATTAAATTATAGTATAACTGATCGAAAACTGGAGCTGAACAGCGATATTCAGAAATTGCAGGCACAAGCTCTGGCGGAAGAGAAAGCAAGTATCTTGGTTAATAATTATGTGAAAGGTGCATTTGGTTCGTTATCAACTTTATTAGGTGAGGCTTATTTCAACACCGGCAAAGATGAAGGTCTTCAGCTAGGTGGCTACATTAAGCACTTTAGTCAAGAAGGAAAGCTGAACAAACAAAACAGCAGCAACCAACAGTTAAGTGTTTTTGGGAGAAGTATTTTAGAAGAAAACACCGTTAGCGGACGCATCAATTTGGAGCGCAATGGAACCTATTTTTACGGGATTGACAACGCTAATCCAGCTTTAAACCCTGATCCTCAGAAACAGGCATTTTCACTTATTGAACTTGAGGGAGAATTGGTTAAAAATTTTACCGAAGATGAAGATGCACTAAGTTATGCGGTTAAAGCAAACGGATACCTGTGGAATGATAAATTCAGCGCCAAAGAGAGTTATCTAAGCTTAAACGGTTATTTAAACAAACGCATTAGTTCATTTAATCTAGGATTAGCTGCCTCAACTGAATTTGGCAATACGAAAGATGCGCTAACCAGTGTGGGCAATAATTTATTGCGTTTAAATCCTTACATCCGTTTACAGGTTAAAGGTGCAAAAGTTACCGCAGGAATTAACTTCGTTCAGGAATTCGGCGCTTACAGCAGCTCAAAATTATTCCCATCGGTAACAGCAGATTTCACTTTGGTTCCTGATTATTTACAGGTTTTTGGAGAAGTTAAGGGAGATGTAAACAGAAACTCGATGAAGAGCTTTACGGATGAAAATCCTTGGTTGAACAGCAACATCCTGGTAAAAAATACAGTTGAAAAACTAAGCATCAGTGCAGGTATTAAAGGTACCGGCGGGCCAGGTTTTGGTTACAAAGCTCGTTTTTACATGAAGCAGTTTGATGATATGCCTTTGTTCATCAACAATTTTGATGATTTTAATAAGTTTGACGTGATTTACGATTTCGGTAAAACAAAGTTAACGGGCTTAGAAGGCGAAATTTCGATTCAGGTGAGCGATGCATTAAAATGGACAGGAAAGCTAAACATTGATGATTGGAAACCTGCATCTGAAACCTACTCTTGGTTTAAACCTGGATTAAAAGTGAATTCGAATTTCGTTTACACCTACAATAAAAAGTTGAGTTTTAACGCTGGCGTTGTCATTCAGGATGACGTAAAAGCAAAAGTAAATGTTCAGCAACCCATAAATCCTTTGCAATACTTAATTCCAAATCCAGGTATAGAATCTATTGTTACCGTTAAAGGTTTTGTTGATTTAGGCGTTGGTGCAGATTATAGAATAAACAATAAATTTTCGGTATTTGCAAAGGCTAACAATATCTTAAACTCGAACTACAGCAGATATTTATATTATCAGGTGAATGGGTTCAACATTTTTGGAGGATTAACTTATTCGTTTTAATCAAAAAACTTCAACCCAATAATATTTAAACCAAAAGGCCTTCAAAATTTGAAGGCTTTTTGGTTTACACAGATTGATAATCGAGATCGCAAAGCGACAATTTAAATGTTTCTGAGCAAACCACTACTTATGGTTTAGCTAAGTAAAACAAATCATTAATTTAGTATTCTCAAAAAACATAGGAAACGCCAATGATCATTCAAGAGATTCAAGATGCCAGTGCCGAAATGTGGAAATCATCATTGCCACATATTTCAATAGATAGTGTTGTATTTGGTTTTAAAAATGCCAGTTTAAATGTATTGCTGTTAAAAATAAAAAATGATGAACACTGGATTTTGCCCGGTGGCTACATCAATAAAAATGAATCTATTGATGATGCTGCGCAAAGAATCCTGTTTGAACGTAGCGGAGCTGATAAAATTTTCCTGAATAACTTTGGTGTCTTTGGCGATTTAAACCGATCGGAAGATTATTTTAAAGATTATCCTGATCATTTGTGGCATAAACTACGTTTTATCACCATTGGCTATTATGCCCTGGTTAATCAAAGTGATGTAACGCCTGTCATCGACATATTTTCTGACAGCTGCGAGTGGGTTTCAGTAAATCATTTACCAAAAATGGCGATGGATCATCAGTCAATAATTATGAAAGCATTGGCTGCTTTGCGGGAACACATCAGTTATAAACCCATTGGATACAACTTGCTTCCCGAACATTTTACAATGCCAGAACTTCAATCATTATATGAAACGATATTGGGCCAAAAACTAAATCGTGGTAATTTTTATCGCAAAATAATGCGATACAACATTCTAACTAAGCTTGATGAACCTCGAAAAGGCGGTGCGCACAAAGCGCCACATCTTTATAAATTCGATAAAGAGAATTATGAACAAGCATTAAAAGGTTTAAATTGGTAGCCATTGGATTATTGTATATTATTGCTATTCTAACTTTTACCTAAATTCAATCATCATAAAATATTGCCATTTGGTTCATAACATACCATTTCTATCTTTGTAACCGTTATCTTTGAAAGGATGAGCAAAATATCTTTCGAAACATTATAATTTGCATGATTAAAAAAACAACCAAATCTTATTATAACATCTCCCTTAAGGCAGAAATGCTTAATTGCCGCTCAAAACACTATTTAACGGTAGAATATATTTTTTTAACTTTAAACGCTTAATTTTACCGGATGAACATCTTATCATACCTTTTAGAACTTTTGCAACAACGTAAGGAAGTTGGTATTTCTGGCTTAGGGACTTTCTATAAAAAGAAATCGCCTGGCCGTTATGATAAGGAAAAACAATCATTTCTGCCACCGAGCTATACCCTAAACTTCTCTTCGGATGTAAAGCTTGATCAATCACTGGCAGATTATATTTCAACTCAAAGAAACATTTCTGTAGAAAGTGCCGATTACTACATTTCACAATTTGTTGGGGAAGTAAAACAAAAACTTGAAGAAGAGCATGAGGCTGATTTGGAAAACATTGGTAGGTTATTCTTTACTGAACATGAGGGCTTAAGTTTCGAAGCAGCTAAAAACATCAATTATGGTTCTGAATTTTATGGTCTTCCTCCTTTAGCTGAAGCATCGGCAGAAGAAAGCGAACCAACGCTAAAAGGTGAAGATGATGAAATTTATGATGAGATTGCCGAAGCTCCTTTATCACCGACTGAACCAAAGGCAACAGCACACATCCATCCCATTATTGAAAACATTGAGCTGGATGAAGTTAACGATGATTTAAAAAACACTTTAAAACACACAGAAAAGCAGGCTGAAGAACATGATGTTCCTGAGTTCATAAAAGAACAGCATGCAACGCATCCTAACCGTTTTGGCCACACGCCAGAAGATGAAGAAGCTGTAAGGGCTTTGCACAAGGATAACGTTCCGGTTCCGGAAGCAGTAGTTGAGCAACATGAGGAAAATCCGGAAAGATTTGGACATACTCCTGAATCAGAAGTGCCTAAAACCTATATCAACCTGGAAGAAGAAACGCCAAAGGAAGAAACTGTTATAGAAGCACCAAGCTTTATTAAGGAGCAACATGCAGAACATCCTAACCGTTTCGGTCATGACCCTATAATTAACCAAACTGATCAGGAGGAAGAGAAATCGGTTTGGCCGAAAATTCTTATTGCAATTTTTGCGCTACTGCTGATTGGTGTAATCATTTATTTTATTAAGCCTGATTTGTTCAATCGCCAAACGGCAACTACCCCACCGGTTCTGGTTCCTGTGGTTGATTCACCTAAAAATGAAGTTGATACCACAAAAATAAAACAGGATTCTATAGCCAAAACTGATAGCATATTGAAGGCAAATCAGGTAGGTGTAATGAAAAAGGATACTGCAAAAGCCAAAACCAGCGTTAATACTAAGCAAACGCCTGTAGTTTCTCCAGAGAAAACGATGTTTCATGTTATTGCTGTATCTTATGAAACAGAAGCCGCCGCACAACGATACATTGCTAAAGTGAAAAAGATTGGTCTTAATGCAACTATTGCAAAAATGGAAGGCAAAAGAAAAAAAGTAAGTATTGCCAGCTTCCCTACTAAAGATGAAGCGACCAAACAAAAAGATATCCTTCAGAAAAAATTAAAAGGAGAAGGGTTTTACGTTAAAGAAATAAAAAACAACACACAACCATAATGATAACTTTATTAATTCAGGACACCACACAAGCACTTCAAGACACAGCAAATGCGGTTAACCAAGCATTAACTCAGCCAGAGCCGGAACTGCATTTCATCGATTTACTTTTTAAAGGCGGATGGGTAATGATTCCATTGGCATTCTTAGCCTTTTTAGCATTAATTATTTTTGTGGAGCGTTATTTGACCATCAAAAAGGCCACTAAAGATGAGTCTAACTTAATGGGGCAAATCAGATCGTATATTCAATCGGGAAATTTAGATGGGGCAATGTCTCAACTAAGAAACAATAATTCGCCATTGAGCCGCATGTTGCAAAAAGGTTTAAAACGCATTGGCCGCCCAATTAAAGAGATTGAGGGAGCCATAGAAAATGTTGGTAAACTGGAGGTTTCCAAATTAGAGAAAAACATTAGTATTTTAGGAATTGTTGCCGGTATTGCGCCAATGTTGGGTTTCGTAGGTACTATTGTTGGGGTAATTACCATCTTCCACCAGGTATCCATTAAAGGTGCCATTGAAATCGGAACCATTTCCGGTGGTTTATATACCAAAATGATTACTTCAGCTACAGGATTAATTATTGGTATTATTGCATATGTTCTTTACCATATCCTAAACATCATGGTAGAAAAAATCATCCTTAAAATGGAAACAGATGCAATTGATTTTATTGACTTATTAGAGGAACCAGGTAAATAATGAACTTACGCAAAAGAACAAAAGGGTCAGTAGAAGTACATACTTCAGCGTTGAACGATATTATGTTCTTCCTAATGCTGTTTTTTCTATTGGCATCGGCGGTAGTTAATCCTACTGTGGTTAAGCTTTTATTGCCCCAATCATCTAGCGGACAACAATCTACCGCCAAAAAAGCAGTCACCGTTACGATAGACGAAAATTTAAAATATTTCGTTGATAAAAAACCGGTGACCATCGAAGAATTACAGCCAACTTTAGAAGCTTATCAGAAATTAGCACCAGACATGACTATCCTGTTATATGTGTCTCGTAATGTAACTTACCAGGATGGTTTTGTGGTAAATGATATCGCAAATAAGTTAAAACTGAAACTTGTTGTAGCTGTTGAGCCTAAGAAATAATGAACTACAAAGCACAAAATATAAGTAACGAAGAAAACAATTATCCGAAGGCTATTGCCATCTCTACAGGGATAATGGGTTTTCTTTTGTTAATTAGCTTTTTTATTGTAATTGGTTCTTTCCAGCCACCTGAAGAAGTGGGTATGGGTGGCATGGTGGTTAACTATGGAACCTCAGCCGAAGGGATGGGAGATGATTATACCAGTATTGAAGAACCATCTGCTGATCCGAATGCAAATGGAAAAGCGCCTGATAAAGTAACGCCGGAAGAAAAGGTTACGCCTACTTCCACAAGTGAAAATAGTGATAAAGAAGTGCAAACGCAAAACACGGAAGAGGCTATTGCAGTAAATACAAAACCAACAAAGGCAACTACAACTGCACCTACTCCAGCAACCGAAGATAAACCTTCTAAACCAGTGATCAATCAAAATGCGCTCTACAAGGGTAAAAAGAATACTGGTCAGGGTCAGGGTGATGGAACAGGAAACAAACCGGGAAATCAAGGCGATAGAGATGGAGACCCGTTGGCTTCTAACTATGGTGAAGGTGGTTCTGGAAATGGAAATGTCCAGCTATCGCTGGCAAGCAGAAAATTTATCGACATCCCTCGTATTCAGGATGATGGTCAAAGCGCCGGTAAAATAGCAGTACAAATACGTGTAGATAAAAATGGAAAAGTGGTAGAAGCCCGTGCCGGAGCTAAAGGAACTACCCTATCTGATTTAGCACTTTGGAAAAAATGTGAGCAAGCGGTTTTAGGAGCGAGTTTAAATAAATTGGAATCAGCGCCTGATGTTCAAACAGGGATCGTGATTTTCCGCTTCAGGGTGAATTAAGGACATTTGGAAATATTATTAATGCACAGGCTAACCACCTGTGCTTTTTTGTTTTCTAAATAATATCATAGATACAAGGTCTAACCATTAAAATCTTCCATAAGTTCATTTCGTAATCGCAAATTCAGCTTATATTTGGCTTATAATGATGAACTACCAGCAAACGCTTGATTATTTATATAGCAAACTGCCCATGTTTACCAGGGTTGGCGCTTCAGCTTTTAAAAAAGACTTAACCAATACGATCATATTTTGTGAAGCGTTAGATGATCCTCAACAAAAATTTAAAACCATCCATGTCGCAGGTACCAATGGAAAAGGTTCAACTTCACACATGCTTGCAGCTATTTTGCAAGCGCAAGGCTACAAAACAGGCCTATACACTTCGCCTCACTTAAAAGATTTTCGCGAACGCATTCGCATCAATGGAAAAATGATCAGTAAAAGTGAGGTCATTTCTTTTGTTAAAAATCAAGAAAAACTAATAGATGAGGTTGAGCCTTCGTTTTTCGAAGTCACCGTTGCAATGGCATTTGATCACTTTGCCAAACATCAGGTTGATGTTGCCATTATTGAGGTTGGCTTAGGCGGCCGACTGGATTCTACAAATATCATTCAGCCAGAACTTTCGGTAATTACCAATATCAGTATGGACCATACCAATATGTTGGGTAATACGCTTGAAGAAATTGCTGGCGAAAAAGCGGGGATTATTAAAAAAAATACGCCCGTAGTAATTGGTGAAACACAGGCAAAGTCTGCTCCTGTATTTATTGCTAAAGCTAAAGAGATGAATGCCCCTATCTTATTTGCCGATGCGATCTTAACGGCACAAAACTTCAAAATCAGAAATGCCAAGCTTTCTTTGGCAGTTTACCAGGATGATCAAATTAAATATGAGAATCTAATTTGCGATCTCACTGGCACGTACCAACACAAAAATATTTTAACAGTATTGCAATCAATAGCCGTATTAAATACAACAACAAAATTTCAGGTTTCTAACGATAGTATCTATGCTGGCCTGAAGCAAGTAAAAAAATTGACTGGCTTGCAGGGGCGTTGGCAAACATTAAGCAAAAACCCTTTAGTAATTTGTGATACAGGACACAATGAAGCGGGCATTGCAGAAGTAATTAAAAATATAGCACAAACTCCATTTGAAAAGCTACATATTGTTTTTGGAATGGTGAAAGATAAAGATATCTCAAAAGTACTTTCCATGATGCCCAAAAATGCGACCTATTATTTTTGCAAACCAGATTTAGAAAGAGCGTTAGATGCTAACGAGCTAAAAAATCAAGCAAAAGCATTTAAACTATACGGAAAATCTTATCCATCAGTAGTTGATGCTAAAGTAAATGCGATGAATTCAGCTAAGGAAAACGATCTAATTTTTATTGGTGGCAGTACATTTGTTGTAGCAGAAGCGATATAAAATCTTTACATAATCTTCAAAATATCTTCATTTAAAAATTGTTACTTTAGTCCTTTAACTAAAAACAGAATGAAGAAAATATCTTATTTACTCTTTTCCCTATCTCTATTTTCCATCTCTATTGCAAACGCTCAAACTAAAAAAACCACTGCTCCGGTAAAAGCATTTCCCGCAGAAGTCGCTCGCCCGAAACTCGTGGTCGGCCTTGTTGTCGATCAGATGCGTTGGGATTACCTTTACCGCTTTTACAATCGCTATGGCAACGGTGGATTCAAAAGATTAATAAATGAAGGCTTTTCTGTAGAAAATACGCTGATTCCATATACGCCAACTTATACAGCTGTTGGCCATACTACCATTTACACGGGTTCAGTTCCTGCTGTTCATGGAATTATAGGCAATGACTGGTACGATTCAGAAACGAAAAAAAATGTTTACTGTACAGAAGATTCTACAGTGGTGACCGTTGGAAGCAGCCCGTCTTCAGAAGGTAATATGTCGCCAAAAAACATGCTGACTACAACTATCACTGATGAGTTAAGACTGGCGACAAACTTCAAAGGAAAAGTGATAGGGATTTCTTTGAAAGATAGAGGTTCCATTCTTCCTGCCGGCCATGCGGCAAATGCTGCTTATTGGTACCAGGGAAGCACTGGCAACTGGATTACAAGCACTTATTACATGAATGAGGTTCCGATGTGGATTGCTGATTATAATAAAATGAAGCTTGCGAACAAATTTTATGCTAAAAATTGGGAAACATTATATCCAATTAATACCTACACCAGCAGCACAGCTGATGAAAAAGCTTATGAGGGTAAAAACAGTACATTCCCTCATCTATTGGCTCAAAACATTGATAAAAATTTTGATGCCATTAGAAGCACACCTTATGGTAACACCCTTACCTTAGATTTAGCTAAACTTGCAATTTTATCAGAAGATTTAGGACATGATAACATCACTGATTTTCTTGCAGTGAGCTGTTCATCAACCGATTATGTGGGCCACGCTTATGGACCGAATTCAGTAGAACTTGAAGATACATATTTACGCTTAGACAAAGATTTTGAAGATTTCTTCAATTATTTAGATAAGAAAGTAGGTAAAGGAAATTACACTGTATTTTTAAGTGCAGATCACGCAGTTGCCCATGTTCCTGGTTTTATGAAAGAGAATAAGCTTCCGGCAGGTGTTGTGAGTGATAGAGACATTGTTTTTAAATTGAACGCTTTTCTAAATGAGAAATTCAAAGTGAACAATGTATTGCTGAAATCGATGAATAATCAAATTCATTTTGATCATGATAAAACCGATAACGGAAGTGTAAGTTTCGATGTGATCAAAGCGGCTTCAATCGAGTTTTTGAAAAGATTTGATGGATTTGCAAATGTAGTTGATATTTCCCGCGTCTCTCTAGCTACCTTGCCTGAAGTGCAGAAAAGAATGATTACTAATGGTTACAACGCCCGTAGAAGTGGCGACTTATATTACATTTTAAATCCGAACTGGTTTAATGGAAGCAGTACAGGTACAACTCATGGCAACTGGAATCCATACGATGCACATATTCCATTGGTGTTTATGGGCTGGGGAATTAAACCCGGTGCAACAAATAAAACACATTACATGACAGATATTGCGCCAACCCTTGCTGCATTACTGCACATTCAAATGCCAAATGGTACTGTTGGAGAACCCATCACTGAAATCACCAACAAATAAAATTAAGCCACCTCAAAAAGGTGGCTTTCTTGTTTATAAACAGTATCAATACCATTATAAAAGCCTCAAATTACAACTATTTGCTACATTTGTTGAACCAAATATATTCGGAACAAGCATTACAGAATTTCATTTTGTGATGTCATAAATCCTATAGTATGCAGCAAGTAGAAATATATAAGCCAAAAAATAAAATTCGTTTTGTCACTGCAGCGGCGCTGTTTGATGGGCATGACGCGACCATAAATATCATGCGTCGCATTCTGCAATCTTCAGGTGCAGAGGTTATTCACCTTGGCCATAACCGCTCCGTTGATGAGGTGGTAAATTGTGCTATACAAGAAGATGTGCAGGGAATTGCCATGACCTCTTATCAAGGTGGTCACATCGAATATTTCAAATATATGTTCGATCTTTTGCAGGAACGTGGTTCTGGACACATCAAAATTTTCGCAGGTGGCGGTGGTGTAATTCTTCCAACAGAAATTGAGGAATTGGAGGCTTATGGGATTTCCAAAATCTATTCTCCAGATGATGGCCGCAAAATGGGTTTGCAAGGCATGATTAACGATATGTTAATCAAAACAGATTTTGTGACTAAAACCGAAATCACCAATGAATTACAAACCATCCCCAATAAAGAAGTAAAAGCAATCGCCGGAGCAATAACTGTGGCAGAAAATGATCCGGAAGGTGCCCAGACTTTTGTGAATGAGCTGAAAAAATTATCACAAAACAATCAGGCACCTATTTTAGGAATTACGGGAACTGGCGGCGCCGGAAAATCATCACTGGTTGACGAACTGGTGCGCAGATTTTTAATAGAAGTTAAAGATAAGACGCTTGCCATTATTTCCGTCGATCCCTCAAAGAGGAAAACGGGTGGGGCACTATTGGGCGACAGGATTAGAATGAACGCCATCAATAATCCACGGGTGTATATGCGTTCGCTCGCTACTCGTCAGGCTAATCTGGCCTTATCTAAAAATGTTCAGGAAAGTATCGATATCTGTAAAGCAGCAGGCTACGACTTAATTATTGTCGAAACTTCTGGAATTGGCCAGTCGGATACCGAAATCACAGAACATTGCGATGTTTCTCTATATGTAATGACTCCGGAGTTCGGTGCAGCTACACAGCTCGAAAAAATAGACATGCTCGATTTTGCAGACCTGGTAGCGATAAATAAATTTGATAAAAGAGGTGCTTTGGATGCCCTGCGTGATGTGAGGAAACAATATAAACGCAATCACAATATCTTCGATGCCAAAGATGATGACATTCCAGTTTATGGAACTATGGCATCTCAATTTAATGATCCTGGGATGAACAATTTATTTGTTGCCTTAATGGAACAAATAAAATTAAAAACTGGAACCGATTTCAAAGCCAAAATGGAATTGACCTCCGATCAATCCGAAAAGATTTATATTATTCCACCAGATCGAATTCGATATCTTGCAGAAATTGCTGAATCTAGCCAAACCTATAATGAATGGGTTGATAAACAAACCTCAATAGCAAGAAAAATGTATCAGTTGAAGGGTGTGTTAGATTTGGCTGAAGAAAATCAATCATTGGGATTGGGCAATGGATTAAAAGATGCCTATTCGTTTTTCGAAGAGCAATTAGATGGAGAATGCAAACGCCTGCTTCGTCAATGGCCTGAAACCAAAAAAGCCTATAAAGAAGAATTTTTCATTTATCGCGTACGCGATAAGGAAATCAAACAGCCACTTTTTTACGAATCACTCTCAAAATTGAATATTCCAAAAGTTTCATTGCCACGTTATGAAGACTGGGGAGATATTCTAAGATGGTTACTTACTGAAAACCTGCCTGGAGAATTTCCATATGCTGCAGGTGTTTTTCCGCTCAAGCGAGATGGTGAAGATCCAACCCGCATGTTTGCGGGGGAAGGTGGTCCGGAGCGAACAAATAAACGTTTCCACTACGTATCTCTAGGACAACCAGCACATAGGTTGTCTACAGCCTTTGATTCGGTAACACTTTATGGTGAAGATCCGCACATTCGCCCTGACATTTATGGCAAAATTGGTAATTCTGGTGTTAGCATTGCAACATTGGATGATGCGAAGAAACTATATTCAGGGTTTGATTTATGTGCACCTTCAACATCAGTTTCCATGACCATTAACGGGCCTGCTCCAATGCTTTTAGGGTTTTTCATGAATGCCGCAATTGATCAGCAATGTGAAAAATATATCATTGAGAGTGGTTTGGAGGATGAAGTAAATAGAAAGATCGAAACCATCTACAAAGCAAAAAACATAGAAAGACCTTCTTACGATGGAAATCTTCCGGAGGGCAATAATGGTTTGGGCTTAATGCTTTTAGGGGTTACGGGTGATGAAGTTTTACCAGCTGACATTTATGCTCAAATTAAAGCAAAAGCGATAAGCTCAGTTAGAGGAACGGTTCAGGCAGATATTTTGAAAGAAGATCAGGCACAAAATACCTGTATCTTTTCTACAGAATTTGCATTAAGGATGATGGGCGATATTCAAAAATATTTTATCGATGAAAAAGTCCGGAATTTCTATTCTGTGTCTATTTCAGGATATCACATTGCCGAGGCTGGTGCAAATCCGATTTCACAATTGGCCTTTACCCTAAGCAACGGATTTACCTTTGTAGAATACTATTTGAGTAGAGGTATGCATATTGATGATTTTGCCCCCAACCTTTCCTTCTTTTTCTCTAATGGAATAGATCCTGAATATGCCGTAATTGGTCGGGTTGCACGAAGAATCTGGGCAAAAGCAATTAAAAATAAGTACAAAGGAAATGATCGTTCACAAAAATTAAAATATCATATTCAAACTTCGGGCAGATCGTTGCATGCTCAGGAAATTGATTTTAACGATATCCGCACCACGCTTCAGGCGCTATATGCAATTTACGACAATTGTAATTCACTTCATACCAATGCTTACGATGAAGCCATCACTACGCCTACCGAAGAATCAGTAAGAAGAGCAATGGCCATTCAACTAATCATTAACCGGGAATTAGGATTAGCCAAAAATGAAAATCCACTACAAGGTGCTTTCATTATTGAAGAATTAACTGACCTGGTTGAAGATGCAGTGCTGCAAGAATTCAAAAGGATTAATGACCGTGGTGGCGTACTTGGGGCAATGGAAACCATGTACCAACGCGGAAAAATTCAGGAAGAAAGTTTGTATTATGAAACATTAAAACATACCGGAGAATATCCAATTGTTGGTGTAAATACTTTTCTAAATAAAAATGGTTCTCCTACAATTGTTCCTGGAGAAGTGATTAGAGCAACTGAAGAAGAAAAACAATATCAAATTTCCGCTTTAAAGAAGTTTCAGGATAGAAACAATGATAAATCAGCTGATTTATTAAAACAACTACAAAAGTCGGCTATAGCAGGAGATAATATTTTCGAACAGTTAATGGAAGTTTGCAAAGCTTGCTCACTTGGTCAAATCAGCAATGCATTATATGAAGTTGGTGGTCAATACCGAAGAAACATGTAACTGAAATATTAATACATAAAAAAAGGTTCTTTCCGATTTGAAAAGAACCTTTTTTTTATAATAAATACAAGAAATTATCCTGCAATCCAGGTAAACTTATAATCCATTGTTGGATTTTTCATCCTTTCAGCAACACGCAATAAACGAGCAGGCAAAGCCATAATGTAGTCACGGGCCTTTTCACCAGTTTCGTTCAAATCACGCATTCCCTCAATCTTCCAATCTTCGATTAATGATTGCATGATCTCAACGTAATCAACAGCAGTGTAAACGCCTAAACGTTGTGCTGCATCTGTAAAGTGTCCAAAAGTCTGACCGATCTTTAATCCTACTTCACGCAAGAAATGAGCCGGCATAACAATCTTTTGGCGCATCATATCTTCAAATGCAATCATCGCTTCGTTAGGATCAACCTCAAAAATACGATTCATAAAATCCTTGTACGCTTTAGCATGTCTGGCTTCATCAGATGCAATAGTGCCACACATTCTCGATAATAAGGTATCGCCATCTTTTTTTGCAAGTGAAGCAACTCTTCTATGAGAAATATTTGTAGCTAACTCCTGAAATGAAGTGTAAATAAAATTTCTATAAGGATCGTGTCCGGTCCCAATGTCGAAACCATCAGCAATTAAATATTGTGTAGAAATTTCCATCTGGCGCATATCTACGCGACCAGATAAATATAAATATTTGTTTAATAAATCACCATGACGATTCTCTTCAGCAGTCCAATGACGGTTCCATTTCATCCAGCCACCATCTTCTTTCATACTTGGACCCTGAACCATAGCCAACCACGATTCATAAGTGGGAAGTGCCTCTTCTGTAATCGTATCGCCAATCAAAACAGCAACTAAATCATAGGAAAGATCTTTGGCGTTTTCCCTTAGAATTCTAATATCTTGATAAAAGTTTTCACTTGTAGAATCAGGTAAAAAATCTGAAGGTTGCCAGTTGGTATCAATCGGTTTAAGATAGGTATCCATCATCTCCAGCATATATTTTTCAATATGCACCATTACTTCCCTTCTTTTATCTGCGAAAAAACTCATTATTTGTATTTATATATTGTTAGGCCAAAGATAACCAAATATTATCGCAAACCTCATGTTATTAACAGTTTTGCTTAGAATCAGTTTCGAAAATGATCTAAAACATAATTCTTTTCAAATGATAAGTATTTGTAAAGCCTCAGCAGTTCTGAATATTTAGTTCCAGTCCTGCTGTCCCTCCAATCTTTTTGGGGAAATTCGCTACATACCTGAAGGTTTTTACCTCCAAAAAGGATTTCCGTACCATCAGGTTTAGGTGGCAGCTATTTGTAATGAAATCGAGGTGGGAAAAGTTTATAAACAAGAAAGCCCTGCAACGTTCAGTTACAAGGCTTCTTTAAGATTTGGCACCGACCTACTCTCCCACGTGTTACCGCAGTACCATCGGCTCTGGTGGGCTTAACTTCTCTGTTCGGAATGGGAAGAGGTGGACACCACCGATATAGGCACCTAAATA